>Ga0209575_10000023_pt1 | contig 252101 bp, 195 predicted proteins | sample Medcelwee11metaG_FD_187172 | JGI IMG/M metagenome (GOLD analysis project Ga0209575, IMG submission 187172) | Freshwater pond sediment microbial communities from the University of Edinburgh, under environmental carbon perturbations - Medium... | ecosystem: Environmental > Aquatic > Freshwater... | reverse complement strand
AATCGCTTCAATTACCTTTTTTCGTAAATCATAGCTATATGCCTTGGCCATTATTATTCTCTTTTTTATGATATTTTTTCTTTTCCCATCATATCTCATTTTTGTCCTGACTTACTTGGCGGCTGCGATAACTCAGTATGTTTACTTAAATATTATGACCATCTCAATAGGTATATGTAACAAATAATACTTTGTCCCTCAGTGATCCCACCGTGGCAAAATTATTAGTGTCAGCTTGACAGATATAGTTAATAGCAATAGACGAAATCATAATCATTAATTTTGAAAAACTCTTAGTCCTTGCCTAGTAAGTTTTTTCTTTCTCAATGGAAAAATATGATGGAGAATAGGATGTAATGTATTTCTTTATACAATACGCAAATAAATTGTGAAAAATCTTCATCAAATCTTTACAAAAAAAATTGTTGATTTGAGTAAGATAATCAGTATAGGAAGGAGAGGTATGAGTAATAATTACCAAATTATTCCATCCCAGTTTTAAATATTAGTCTTAAATTTCTTCACGGCTTATTGAGAATACCTAGAATTTTCAACATTTTAATTGAGAAAAAAGAAAATTCCGAAAGGAAACTAACAATAATTCTAGGTCAAATGTTCAGGTCGAGAACATTTGTGACATAAATCACAATCAATACTGGTTTAAACGGGGCCAGTCAACTATCAGAATATGACACAACAACTAAGTGCATTTGAATCAGCTACTTATATTAACTACAAGCGTCGAGAAGCAACTGGCGAAGAACAAATGCTTTTCTCACACTTGCAGGAGCTGGCTCGTGCTGAATCTCCAGAATATTTAATTGGTTGTTTTAAAACTTTATTTATTGATGGTTGCGATTATCCTCAGCCAGAAATAGTTGATTGTATTCATCGCATAGTAGATTTTGACTCAGCAGAAATAGAATTTAAACATATCATCACCCGTAGTTGTTATATATTAGTCAATCGTTGGTTACAAAACAGTCAAACTCAAGCATATATTCCTGAACTGGTGGGATTATTTGAAAATCTCCCCACTGGAGCCCCCACCTCATGGACATCTCAGCGGTTAAGAACCTTAGTCAAAGCATTTATTGCCAGTGAACAATATAGGACGCTACACAAGTTGTCCCGGATGTTTGAGCGACCAGCAGAAGATCGGGTCGCTAGTGCCCAACCAGCAGAAGAAAATTTAGAGGAATTGATTAATCGCTATCCTTATTTATATGAACACTATTTATTGAACGAAGATAGTTCTAAGAATCAGCGACGGGAAATCCGTAGCATGAAGAAAAAAGAAGAGGAAAAATATGAGAGTCAATTATCACGGTTTATTGACGGTTATTCTTTTGGAGATACAACGGAGGCGGTAAATAATCCTACTCTATTACCAGATGAGGAAGTAAGTAAGTTGGTTAACCATTTTACTGGCAAAGTGGATGGTCTGAATACTTATCAGGAATTGGCTGATCAGTTTCGGGTTTATTGCCAGTTATTGCGGTCTTTTAAGGCATTCAAGGATAGTCTCTATGAATATTTGACGGCATCTGTTGACGATCTGAAATATATTAATGGGCAGTTTAAACAACGACTACATAAATACCTGCAAAATACCACACCAGAAAATGATGATCATAAACCGACGGAAGTTTTAATGATGGCGACTTGTCGGCGAGTTTTAAGTTTTCTGATTGTGGAAAGTGAACAACAACCTAAACACTATGTATTTTACGATCTAGTTAATAATATTGGTAGTAGTGCGGTGGTCGGAATGTTGTTAAAAATCGTCTTATTCTGTCGTCCGATCAAACCGTTTTTAGAACAACGTTTTGCTATTCTTTTCCAACATTATCATGGTTGGAAACAGGAAAAAATTTGGTGGTTAGTCAGATCTTTAGAAACTATGAATTTGGCTTTGTCTTTGAATTTTAGCACATCTAATTTATATTTATCTCTCTGACAGAGATATTCTAATTAATAGAATATCTCATGCCTGGTAACTGAGTAACTGCACCTAATAATTCCAATTGTAATAAGGCTCCTGCTACTTCACCAGATGGTAAATTGACCGCATTCACAATACTATCAAAGAGGGTTGGTTCTGGGGCGATCGCCCGGTAAATAGGTAATAATTCTGGGGGAATATCAATCATACTTGGATTATTTGTCGGGTTGCTAAATAGGGATAATTGATTATTATTAATATCTGTATCATCTATCGGATCCAGGGGAGGAATTGCCCCTAATCTCTCCCATAATTCATCTAATTTAATCGGAATAATATCGGCTCCGTTATTAATTAATTTTAGGCAACCGTGGGATTTTTCATCATCTAAACGGGCTGGTAATACATAAACATCCCGCCCAAATTCATTGGCAATATTAGCGGTGATTAAAGCTCCAGAAACTTCAGGGGCTTCCATGACTAATACGGCCCGACTTAAGCCAGCCACAATCCGATTACGTTGGGGAAAATTGCCAGTGTGTGGTTTTGTACCAGCCTGATATTCACTGAGAATTAAACCATTCTGTAAAATATTTTCGGCTAATTTTTTGTTTTCTCTAGGATAGACAATATCTACCCCCGTACCGAATACGGCAATAGTTCTGCCACCGGCATCTAAACAGGCTGTATGGGCTTCTGCGTCAATACCAGAGGCTAATCCAGATGCGATGACAAATCCTCTTTTGGTCAGCATGGTGACGATTTTTCGGGTCCAATATTTGCCGTATTCTGAGGGGTGGCGTGTGCCGACGATAGCAATGATCGGCATCATGCCTTGATTTTCGGCGGGATTAACTACACCCCGATAATGTAATAGAGCGGGCGGGGAGCCAGTTTCTAATAGTAGGCGGGGATATTCTGGATCAGCGGGGGTCCAGAAGTGGGGATTTTTTTCTAAATATTCTTGTAATAGTTGTTCTGGATTGATTTGCGATCGCCCTTGGTTGATTTTTTCTAGGGTTTGTAAACCGATGCCTTCTATGTGCATTAGCTCTTGATCGTCGGCTTGCCAGGCTAGGGATAGGTCGCCAAAATATTCTTGTAATCTTTTTAACATGATTGGTCCTACACCACTGAGACGGGACCAGGCTAACCAATAGGCTTTTTCTTCTATCATTGCAAATTAGGGAATAGGTAATAGGGAATGGGGAATAGGAAATATAGCTATATTTAATTAGGTGTAAGAATTAACTTATCTTGGGTTTGAGAATTAATTACCCCCTCTGACCACAACATCGAATGATATTCTAAATTTAACCAAGGTTTGATCATATTGTCATAATATTTATGAAAAGTATGTCCTGACTGGCCTGTACTGTGGATAGTTAGGGAATTTTCCCAGTTAGCTAAATCGGCAATCATCCGTAAAGATGCTAACCAATTTGCCTGATAACCGGCACGGGCATCCCATTCGCTGGCATTCACGGTAGCAGTACCACCGGCGACAGGGAAAGGACCCCGATTAAATAATAATTCTAAAGGTTTCACCCCAGATAAGCCAAAGGGTTGATGGGGAAAAGTAATTTGATGTAAATTACCCCATTGCCATTTTTGCGGGTCTGCACCAAATTTTGCTGTTAATTCCTCGACTGCTTGGGTTAAAGATAATTCTAAAATAGTATCCCGATTTTCCTTGGTAATAGTGGCTTGATTATCCCACCAAATACTATTCGGGTCTTTGATTAAATTATGTACAACTGTCCAAGCCCGATCTTCACCGTAAAAGAGAAAATCATTAATATCTTGTTTGGCTAACTGAAAATCATCGGTAAAAGTATTAATTAATAGATGTCGCCAAAATACTTCAAATATGGCAGCTTCAACTGATTCTCGATTTTCCTGATAATCCCACTTTTGCAGAATATCTCTAAATTTATTTAACCGTTGATCTGTTAATAATATTTTAGTTAATGCTGGTATTAACTGGGCAGCATTATAACTATAATTATCCCCTTGGATTGTTTGCATATATGCCGGTGAAATTTTCGCTTGACTGGTAATCATGTCAGCAATTCTTCTCGCCCGATAACCATAATCCCAATTATTACTAATTAAATAGGGATAATTATCATTCACCACTTGATTATTAGCACTGGTAATATAACCACTTTCAGGATTCAAAACAAAGGGTTTTTCCAGAAAAGGAATATAACCTTGCCAATCGTATTGACTATCCCAACCGGGTACAGGATAACGTCCGTCACTTTTATTTCTGATAGGAATATTACCAGTCATTTGATAAGCAATATTACCAGCTTGATCGGCGTAAACAAAATTCTGCCCGGCTATATCAAATTTTTCCAAGGCTTGGCGAAATTCTGACCAATTATTTGCCCGATTATATTCTAAAACGGCGGCAGCTAAATTAGAGGGGTAAAGGGAGGTATAAGCTAGGGATAAAGCGTATTTGGCTGGTAACTGAATACCGGCTTTATTGGTAAAATCTTGTAATTTACCATAGGTATCAGAAATAATCGGACCGTGTTTTGTGTATTGAATAGTTTGTTTAATATTTTCCCCATCAGATACCTTAATAGTTTCCTCTATTAACTGCATATTTTGCCACTGACCATCTACTTCATATTGATTGGGATTAGCGGGGTTAATTTTTTCTATGAATAAATCCATGACATCCGGTCCTACATTCGTTACACCCCAAGCAATTTGATTATTATGACCAACTATTATGCCTGCCATACCAGCAAAGGAAAAACCGCTAACATTATAGGGACAGTCTTGATTTAGTTCAATATTTGATTGAATATTTGCCTGATTTTTGCTAACACAATGCAAACCCACCTCATACCAAATAGAAGGCATTTTTACCGTTAAATGGGTATCATCCGCCAAAAGAGATTTACCTGTAGTCGTGCGTTTACCAGCTATTACCCAATTATTAGAACCAATACCAGCCCCTGTATCACTAATCAAACTTTTTAGCTGATCAAATATTTGTGCTGTTTCCCCTAAATTATCTAAAATTTGATTATCTATTAAACTAATTGTATTTGACTTATTCTGTTTTTTAGCTAAGGAAAAATCAGGCACAATTAAAGGATTTTCCGCCGGATAGGGTGGGAATAAATCAGCCATTTGTTGCTGACTAAAACCTCGACTCAGAATACTCCGCTCTATTTCCTGATCTAAATTAAAACTGAGGTCAAAAGCCATAACTTTTCCCCAAGTAAGGGAATTAATAATTTGCCAAGGAGCTGGCTGATAGCCAGGATTCAATACTTTTAATAAAGCATATTCTAAACTAAGTTGAATACCTTGATGAGTATTTACATAACTATTCACACCATCCGTATAAGCCTGTAAAATTTCTAGGGTGTTTTTATCTAATAATTTTAATTCTGCTTCTGCTACCCTTGACCAACCTAAAGTTTTAATAAAACGATCAATATTTACCTGAGATTTACCCAATATTTCGGCAAGTTGTCCCGCCCCAATATGTCGCCAAAAATCCATTTGCCAAAAACGATCCTGAGCGTGTACGTAACCCTGTGCCATGAATAAATCGTGGGTATTTTCCGCATAAATATGTGGTACTCCCCATTTATCCCGTTTAACGGTAACTGTCGCAATTAAACCAGGCATTGTCATTTTGCCACTGGTTTGCGGGAAAGAATTTCTCACGATCAATACGGCACAAATGCTTATAGAACTCATTTGGTATCTCTCCTGAAATCCTTGTATTATCAGGTTTTTATAAAAAAAGTCCAATTTAGCTACAATTCACTAGCTGTCAAGGTTTTGCCAAAAGATACCAAATAGGCTCTATACATAAGGAAAATATGATCAGGGCGATCGCCCCATTTTTCATAAACTTTTTGATCATTTTCTTGACAAATAATTTGTTGTGTGATAGTGAATGATAATCATTAGAATTTTTTACGGTTGAAAATGTAATAAAATCATATCGTCAAGAAATTATATTTTTCCACAGTTTTAGCATTGTTATAATAACAAAAAATATAAATATTTTTGATCTAATTGACTGGGGTTAAGTTATTAAATATATTAAATAATTTATTGAAAAGATTATGGCAGATTGGGAATTTTTATTACAGCAAGAGGGCGATCGCACGTGGCTACCTTTAGAAACGGCTGAGGTGGAAATATTAGAGGGGCGTTATCGGATTGCGGGGCGGTGTCGTCAAGTCAATACAGCCGTACAGGTGCAAGTCACCTATCGGGCTTTAGAGGAAGAAAATCGCATCAGGCGATCGCCCGTTCGCCAGGTACAAACTAATGGGGAAGGTTTAATGTTAGTAATTCCTTTTACCCGCTTTCGGCCAGGCTGGTGGGATATTACTTGTCAAATTGCCCCAGACGATACACAAAATGATCAAAATATTATTAATTCTCAATATACTATTCAAGTTGCCGTATTAGCGACAGATGAAGAAGTTGATACTAGTGATGTAGAGGAATTTGGTGAAACTATTTCTAGTCAGGAAGAATCAGTTATAAATGATCAATCTAATATTGTTGATCATGATTCTACAAATATTCCACAACTAGAAGATCAGAGTGTTAATCATGATCCTACGGATATTGAACAACTAGAAGATCAGTCAGGTGTAGCAACAGTTAATCTTAATACGGATACAAATATTGATCCGCAAGTCGATCAGCCAACTGTAGATGATCTAACTGAATCAGCAGAAGTTATTAACAGCAACGAAATATTAGTTGATCAATCAATTAATCAAAATCCTCAATTGTGGCAATTACTCCTAGATAAAGATTCTTATACAGCAAAAACCGGCGAAATAGTATTTTTATCGGGGCAAATAGCAGTTTTATCACCCAATTCACCCATAGCAGATACAACACTAACTATTAGTAACTGTCATTTAAAAATCTGTTTAAGAGATCCTCAAAATTTTCAAATATTATCTGAGCAAATTGAATCTGTACCAGAAATCAGTGTACCCGTTAATTTTGCCGTCACCATTGCTATTCCCGACGCTATTAATACTCACCTAATTTTAGGAGAAATCTCTCTAAATAATCAGACCGGACTAATATTACAACAATCTTTTACTATTAGTTCCCCCATTGCCGATTGGTTAACAGCCTTACAAGATGTGGCAACTGTACCAGAGCCTCAACCCTATACGGATCAGACTGTCTCTTCAAAAACTTATCGTCCAAGGGGAATTAAACCACCATCTTTTATTAATTTGGTGACAGCTATTAATCCATCTATTGATCAAAGTGCCTTAGAAAGTTTACCGCCCCAAATAGCTCCTATTATTCATCCGCAGCTACCAGGTAAACATATTGATCTACCCAGTTTTGGTAATACCCCTGATGAGAGTTTATTAAATACCGGCAAATTTTCTGATTTACTAACAAGTTTAACTAATTTACCAACAAATACTGAATCATCACCAGAGGCAATCGTCCCAATTGATCCATCGGCAGAAGATCAAGTATTAGAAACAGTTGATAATCTTGATGAATCGGCTGATCAAATATCAGATATGACTGCAACAGATCCTACTGCAACAGCAGAAAATTCTCTATTAAACGAACTATTGCCAGCACCTGACTCTCTCGTAGATACAGGTTTTAAACGGTTAAATATAGAAGGGCGTTTTATGTCCCGTCTCAATGCCTTAACCAATGATGAGGAATTATCCGACTGGTTAAAAACCTTATTACCACCACCTCTCACCGAAAATCAAATTGTGGAAGAGGAGCAAATTATTGAGGAAGTATTAGTGGCTGTACCGGAGGAAATTGCCCCGGTAGAAATCAAGGCAGAGGATCAGGAAATTGTGATTATTGATGATACTTGGGAAGAAGTAGAACCGATCAGCCAGCGACGTAAGTTACAACAATTAGGTGATGATTTAGCCGAAATACAAATTCCCGCACCAGAGTTACAGGTATTAACACCGGAAATTATGCCCGGTCGGAAGGTGGCAGTCAGAATATTAGTACCTGATTCCTTACAGCGGGTTTATGTAAAATTATGGGTTTATGATCGACAGATGCAAACTATTGTCTATGGTCCCCAATGGTTAACTGAATTTACCCCATCTAGTTTGCAAAAGTTAGAGGTAATTCATGATTTAGAAGTACCTTTCGGTTGTTTAGAATTGCAGTTTGAGGCGATCGCTGTGGAGATGACTAGTAATCAGGAAAGTCATAAAACTATTGTGGAAAGGCAGGTTGTCCCACCGCCACCGCCTAAATTACCCTTGGAGTAGCAAAATATGCCATTAAGTTGGATCGGTGAAGAAGATCCAATTAATATTCAGGCATTACAATTCATGGGAGATTTACACGATTGTTTCGTATCTATAGACTATCAAGCTCATGATTTAGAAATATATTTAGTACGCTTACTATTCTGTATGTTTGCCGATGATACTAATATCTTTGAAAAAGGTATTTTTTGGCAATATATTGACCTGCATACCAAGGAAGATGGTAGCGATCTAGCCATGCACCTAGAATGTATTTTCCACGTATTAAATACACCACCCGCCCAAAGGTTAAAAAATTTAGATGAAAATTTAGCCCAATTTCCCTATGTCAATGGTCGTTTATTTGATGATGTAGTAAAACCAGCTCAATTTGATAGCAAAATGCGGGAAATGCTATTAAAAGCCTGTGCTTTAGATTGGGGTAGTATTTCCCCAGCTATTTTTGGCTCGATGTTTCAGGCAGTCATGAATCCCCAAGAAAGACGTAATTTGGGGGCCCATTATACTTCTGAAAAAAATATTCAAAAGGTTATTAAACCACTATTTTTAGATGATTTATATAAAGAATTTGAGAAAGTCAAAAGTAATCGGACTAAATTACAGCAGTTACATGACAAAATAGCCTCCTTACATTTTCTTGATCCCGCCTGTGGTTGTGGTAATTTCTTGATTATTAGCTATCGGGAATTGCGAGAATTAGAAATTTTAATTTTAAAAGAGTTGTATAAGAAAAAAGAGGGTTTTGTTGATGTCAATCTTTTTATCAAAGTAGATGTAGATCAATTTGCTGGTATTGAATACGAAGAATTTGCCGTAAGGATAGCAGAAGTAGCAATGTGGTTAATAGACCATCAAATGAATATTAAAGTTAGTCAGGAATTTGGTCAATATTTTGTTAGATTACCCCTGAATAAATCAGCTAATATTGTGCATGGTAACGCTTTACAGATTGATTGGCAAACAGTTATAGTTAAGAAAAAATTAAACTTTATTTTAGGTAATCCGCCCTTTGTCGGTTCTAAAATGATGAATCCATTACAAAGAAATGATCTATTAGCAGTATTTGATAACGCTAATGGAGCAGGCGTTATGGATTATGTATCAACTTGGTATATTAAAGCAGCACAATTAATTCAAAAATCAAAAATCCAGGTTGCTTTTGTTGGCACTAATTCAATTTCCCAAGGAGAACAAGTCGGGATTTTATGGAATATTTTATTCAATAAGTACCAAATTAAAATTCACTTTGCCTACAGAACATTTAAATGGTCAAATGAAGTTCCGAAAAATGCTGCTGTTTATTGTGTAATTATTGGTTTTGCTAATTTTGATATTACGGATAAACGTCTTTTTGCCTATGAAAATATTAAAGGTGAAGCCCAAGAGTTAGCATCAACAAATATTAATCCTTATTTAGTTAATGGCAAAAATATTTTGGTGGGAAAGAGAACTAAACCGATTTCCGCTGTACCTCCCATGAAATTCGGCAATATGCCATTAGATGGAGGTTTTCTCTTATTTTCTGATCAAGAAAAAATAGTATTTTTACAAAAGGAACCAAAAGCCAAAAAATTTATTAAACCTTTGATCAGTGCTAAAGAATTTTTGAATAATGAAAAAAGATGGTGTTTATGGCTAGTAGAAGCAACTCCTCATCAAATTAAGGCGATGCCTGAAGTAATGAAAAGAATCGAGCTAGTAAGAAAATTTCGAGAAAATAGTGTAGCTCCTTCTACTCGTAAGTTTGCCAATACACCTATGCTATTTAGAGACAGAAATAATCCTGACAGTTTTATTGTTTTACCAAGAGTTTCCTCTGAAAATAGAAAATATATTCCTATGGGATTTTTTGATCAAACAGCTATTCCGGGAGATACTTGTATGATTATTCCTGATGGAGATTTACTTTTATTTGGTATGTTAACCTCAGAAATGCACATGACCTGGGTAAAATATGTGTGTGGTAGATTAAAAAGCGATTATCGTTATTCTAAAGATATTGTTTACAATAATTACCCCTTCCCGGAAAATGTTGATCAGAAACAAAAACAAAAAGTGGAAAAAGCAGCTCAAAAGGTCTTAGATATTAGAGATAAATACCCTGATAGTAGTTTAGCTGATTTATACGATCCTTTAACTATGCCACCTGATTTATCAAAAGCTCATCAGGCTTTGGATAAAGCGGTTGATTTGTGTTATCGGCCTCAACCTTTTACTAGTGAATTAAATCGTATTGAATTTTTATTTAACTTGTATGAAAATTTAACTGCTCCTTTGATGCAAACTAGCCAGAAGAAGCGGGCTAAAAATATTTGACGCTCCCGCTCCTAATAAAACGCTATTTATTGCGTCGCCAAATATTCCTGAAAATCTAATAGTTGCTCATAGGTCAAACGAGCCCGCCCCTGTTGAGCATATTTTTCTAACAAATATTTTTTGCCATGTTCAGCCGTCCAACCTAACCTTTTAATAGCTAAAGTAGTTTGCTCAAATACTTGCAAATACAGATACATAGCCTCTAATTCCGATTTAGTTAATTCTTCCCTAGCCCGTCCCTGCCAATTGTATTCTAAATAATCTCTTTCTTGGGAAGGTTTCCAGCCTTGTCGTTTTAACTCTTCCACCACTTGACATAATACTTCCAGGTAAGCAGCACAATCTACTAATTTTTCATCAGGTAATCTGTCGCGCGATCGCTCTTGATAGGTCTGTTGTAAAAACTCTCTTTCTCTTTCCTTATCCCAAGCTAAATAATCTAAAAGAATATCTAATCTCACATTAACATCAGATAAGTCGGTGGGAATTTCAATATGTGACTTGCCTGCTAATACTTGGGGAATATCATGATTAACTACTGACTGAGTAGTTTCGGCCTGCGAAGGTTTTACTGTTTCCCCCGATTTTTTCGTATAGTCTGTATATAACCAAGCATCCTCACCAAATTCATGACTATCCTGATTTACCTGTATATTGGGCGGTGTCGGTGGAGTAATCAGGCTAGTTATTCCACTGTCTTTAACGGCTGATATAGCTGGTTCTTCTTGACTGGCTAACGGTTGCGTCAAGCTAATATCAGTGGCAGTTATATCTGAGATTAGAGGAATATTCTGTCTATCAATATTGGCAGTTTGTTCTGGCTCCTCTTGCTTCAGAATATTTGATTTATATACATCTGGTGCTTTTTGTTCAATTACTAAATCAGGTTTTACTAATTCTACTTGAGATTTAATAACAGGTTGCTCTGAAATACCATTATCTAAAATACTATTTAAAGATTCTGATTTTACTGCTAAATTCTTACCGACTGAAACACTAACTGGGGTGACAGCAACAGGCGAATTTATTAGATCAGTCTGATGATTAACTTGATTAACTTGATGCTGACTCTGAATATCAGATAAACCCAAATTTTGGAGCGATCGCACTCTGGCCAAATCCTCTGCTATTTCCACCGTATCGCTGGCAGCCAAACCAGAAGCTAATATTTCACCGCCCATTTGAATAATAGTACGTACAATAAACTTGCCATGATAAATAGTTACCAACTCAGAAATTAGTCGTCCTTGGGGATAAACAGCTTGAAATTGCTCTAACATATCTTAAATTTAACAATTAACCTAAAAATTAACCTGCACAAATTATTTGTCTATTATGCGCTGAAAAAACTTGCGGAAAAAATTTTTTCCATTATTGCCCATTTGCAGTAGAATACACAAGTGGTCATGCTTCAGGGTCTGATTTTCCCTAGCTGTCCCTCACATCATCAGACAGATTGCGAAATGGTTACAGCAAATTGCCATCAAATATAAAAGCCAATAGGACAGCAAATTAGGATAGTTACCTCAACCTATCTTAATCTCCCAGATTGATTTGTATTGTATTTGAAAAGAAATCGCCGTAACCAGAGGGATAAGTTAATTAGATCAAACTAGGTCAAATTAGATTAACTGTTTTAGATTTTTAATTTGCTGTTCCCTTTCAAGGCCAAATTCTAAAATCTAAAGTAAGCAAAACCAACCCATCATGTAATTTTTGAGAATATAAAGGATCGAACGCCCCATGAATTTTTCCATCGCCACACTGCTTGCTAATTTCAGCGAAGATAAGCTGGTTACACCAAAAGCCGTGGAGAAAAAACTTGATTGTCTGGATGACCAAAGTGTTAGGCAATTTCAAATTGTTTTGGATGCTTTAGAAAGAATTGGTTTATTGGAAAAGGATAAGGGCAGGTATCGGCGTTTACCGCTGGAGGGAGTAGTCGAAGCAAAATTACGCTGTTCTAGTAAGGGTTTTTGTTTTGCGATTCAGGATACGGAAGGTGCTGAGGATGTTTATATTCGGGAAAGTCATTTAAGTAATGCCTGGAATGGTGATCGGGTTTTAGTCAAAATTATTAAAGAGGGTAGTCGCAGGCGATCGCCTGAAGGGGAAGTGGAATTAATTTTAGAGCGATCTAACCCCTCAGTATTAGCACGGGTGAAACAATTGATCGATAGTGATGGTTCCGTCTCCTATCGGGCGATGCCTCTGGATGATCGGCTATTATTTGAAGTGGATTTGATCACCGAAGGGGATGAATTAGCCGATGCGATTGATTATTTAGTTCATGTGGAAATTAGCCGTTATCCCCTAGCTAATCGCCGACCAATAGGGCAGGTTGTCCAAATTTTAGGCTTAGATGCTGAGGCCGCTAACGATTTAGATATTGTCTGCTGTAAACATGATTTACCGAGAAGTTTCTCAGAGGCTCTACAGGAACAGGGGAAAGCTATACCTAATCGGATTTACAAGGCTGATTATAAAAATCGTTTAGATTTGCGAGATAGTCTGTTAATTACGTTTGGCGAAGCGGACAAGCAGGATATTAATCACGCTTTTAGTATAGAAACCTTGAAGGGTGGAAATTTTCAGGTGGGGATCCATATTACGGATGTTGCCCATTATATAGAACCAGATTCTTACCTTGATAAAGAGGCTCGCAAACGGGGAATAAGTGTTTATTTGGGTGAGATATTAGTACCCATTTTCCCTGAAATAGTCAGTTGTGATCGGGTGGCTTTAAATACAGAACATGATCGCATGGCGTTTTCTATTTTAATTAATATTAATAAAAGCGGTCAAATTGTTGATTTTGAAATGCACCGTAGTGTGGTGCGAGTATCCCATCATTTTACCTATGATCAAGCAGAATATTTATTAGCTAGTAAATTAGGTGAAAGGAATACTAGCAAAGGGGAAGAAGGTTTAGGCAAAATTCCTAAAACTGTGACATCTGCTCTGGAACATTTATTAGCTGCTAGTCAGGCGGTACGGTCGGCTCGTTTAAGACGGGGGGCTTTTGAGTTGAATTTACCGGAGTTTAATAATTTCTATGATGATGAGGGAGAATTGGGAGCCATGATAGTGCCTGATTTGTCTCCAGTACAGGCGATGATTTCTGAATTATTAGTTTTGACTAATCAGGCGATCGCTTCCCATTTACAAGCTCTAGCTGTACCGGGGATTTATCGGGTACAGGGACAGCCAGATTTAGCAGATGTGCAGGAATTTCTCAAGTTATCTGGTAATTTGGGAGTGGATTTAGCATTGGGTGATGAGGATGAAATTCAATCTGTGGATTTCCATAATTTTGCTGAGGCGATCGCCCAATCGAAATCAGAACGGGTTTTAAATTATTTATTAGAGGATACTCTGAAACCTGCCACCTATAGTTGTACACCAAAACCCCATTTTGGTTTAGCCTTAGCCCATGGTTATACTCATTGTACGTCACCGCTTTCCCGTTATTCTGACCTGTTAATGTTGCGAGTTTTACATATTATTCTTGATCAGGGACGGGATCGGCGCACCAGTCGAGCTAAGGAGGGCATTGAGTTACAGAGTTCTTCTTGTCATGGCAAGGTGAATTGGAATGTATTACCCACGGAAGTGCAACACGAGTTGGAATCGCAATTAACGGCGGTGGTTGTACATCTGACAGAGCGGGAAAATGTTGCCCAGGAAGCTCAGGATGATCTGGAAGGGTTGAAAAAAACTGGTCTGATGAAGCAAGTATTAGGGCAGACTTTCCAGGGTTTAATTACCGGGGTGCAATCTTATGGTTTCTTTGTGGAAATTGAGATTAAGCCGGCTAATGGTGAGGAAATATTACGGGTAGAAGGTTTGGTTCATGTTTCTTCCTTGAAGGATGATTGGTATGAATATCGTTCCCGCCAACAAACTTTGGTTGGTCGGAAAAACCGTAATCAATACCGTTTAGGGGATTTTGTGCAGGTACAGGTGAAAAGTGTCGATTATTATCGGCAACAAATTGATTTAATGGCAATTAGTAATGTTAATGATGATGATGACCGGGGTCCTGGTAATTATCGTTTTTAGTCTGAAATATTAGTGGTAGGGCAATTCATGAATTGCCCCTACTATCCAGATGATTTGTACAAAAGGCGATCGCCCGTTTTAAATCATTTGTTTGGTCAGGATACGTGATAGGCGGTCGCTGAATAATAATTAAAGGTATTTTTAATTGACGGGCGATCGCCCGTTTTTGTTTTTCACCGCCAGCTAGACCAGAAGCCTTTGTGATAACCAGGGAAATTTGCCAATGTTGCCATAAAGCTATTTCTAATTCAGGACTAATAGGCGGACGAATAGCGACTATGCGATCAGGCGTAAAACCCACATTTAAAGTAGTTTGTAAGGTATTAATATTGGGTAAAATCCTAGTAAATAAGGTTGCCCGCTCCTGCCAAGATTGGAATAAATGCAAGGTTTTATAACCTGTCGTTAAAAACACACGTTGATTGGTTAAATATTCACCGTTGATTAAGTCAGCAAAATTTTTTAAATAAATAATATTTTCTTCTACAGGTTCTGTAATATTAACGGGCGATCGCTCGTAACGTAGGTAAGGTATTTGATGGTTATAACTAAAATTGATCGCTAATTGGGATATTTCTGTGGCGTAGGGATGGGAAGCATCAATGATTTTGCCAAATTTTTGTTGGTAATAAAATTCTTGTATATTCTGATCATTTAAAATACCTACCCAAACTTTGACGAAGGGATAATCAATTAAAATTTGTTCATATAATTTGATCGCCTCTGATGTTGTAACTGTAATAGTTATAGGAATATTTAAGGGGGCGATCGCTCTGGCAATTTCTCGACTTTCACTGGTACCACCGATCAGCCAGAGGGGTTTGATCATATTAGGGAATGGGGAATAGGTAATGGGGAATGGGTAATAGGGAATGGGATAAATTAGGATTTTTTATGACTGAATGTACTAGACAAATGACTCAGGCTTTTCTCGAAAAAATAGGAGCGGTCAAAGGTTATAATCAGGATTTGCAATCATTCAAAACACTTATATAAACCAGATAACATCAATCACTCATGCAATCTTCTAATAATCTCATATCTAAGACAGGATCGCAATTTGATTTGGCCAACTACCTGCGAGAATATAAAACTATTGTAGAAAAGGCCCTTGATCAATCCTTGCCGGTGGCCTATCCTGAAAAAATTTATGAATCTATGCGTTATTCTCTCTTAGCGGGGGGAAAACGGTTACGACCGATTTTGTGTATTGCTACCTGCGAAATGATGGGCGGTACAAAGGAGGTTGCTTTACCGACGGCTTGTGCTTTAGAGATGATTCATACTATGTCGTTAATTCATGATGATTTACCGGCCATGGATAATGATGATTTTCGCCGGGGGAGGGCAACTAATCATAAGGTTTATGGCGAAGATATTGCAATTCTAGCCGGCGATGGTTTGTTAACCTATGCCTTTGAATACATCGCCAAAACAGAAAATGTACCGGCTCACCAAGTATTAAAAGTTATTGTAGAAGTGGCAAAAGCTGTGGGGGCGGAAGGTTTAGTCGGTGGTCAGGTGGTTGATCTGGCTTCTGAGGGGATGACTGATATTACAGAGGAAACTTTAACCTATATTCATAATCATAAAACTGGTGCTTTATTAAAAACCTGTGTCGTCAGTGGGGCTTTATTAGCATCAGCATCAGAGGCGGATATTGCTAGATTATCTACCTACGCAGAGAATATTGGGTTAGCGTTTCAAATTATTGATGATATTCTCGATGTGACCAAAACTTCCGAAGAATTAGGGAAAACTGCCGGTAAAGATCAACAGGCTCAGAAGGCTACCTATCCAGCTTTATGGGGTTTAGAGGAATCACAAAGAAAGGCAGATCAGTTGATCGATGAAGCAAAATCAGCCTTGCAAGTATTTGGAGAAAAGGCTATACCTTTATTAGCCTTAGCCGAATTTATTACCAGTCGCAATAATTAGGAGAAATCAGGGGTGGAAACAATGCAGGGTTTTGATGCGTTTATTCATAATGAAACTATTTGGGTTTCGGTGTTTGCTTGTATTCTGGCACAAATTTCTAAGTTATTTGTAGAACTTGTGCAACATCAAAAAATTACAGTGAAAACTTTAACTACGACGGGTGGGATGCCTAGTTCCCATTCGGCTTTGGTGGGTGCTTTGGCAACCGGCGTTGGTTTGAATATGGGTTGGGGCAGTGAAGAATTTGCGATCGCCTCTATTTTTGCGGGCATTGTCATGTATGATGCCGCTGGTGTAAGGCAAGCAGCTGGGAAACAAGCTAGGATTTTAAATCAAATTATTGATGAATTATTCCAAGAAGAACATAACTTGAATGGGGAACGGTTAAAAGAATTATTAGGGCATACGCCAGTACAGGTAATAGTTGGTTTGATTATGGGAATTGGTATTGCTTGGAGTGCTTATCTACTTTTATAAAATTAAATTTTTATAGTTATGTAATAGCTATGAGAATACAACCCATATTTCGCAAGTTAATGTAAAAATCAATTCATATAATAATCTAAAAATTCCCAGACAGTAGGGGCAATTCACGAATTGCCCTACGTTGGTTAAGCAAGTTATGCGTTTGTCACCTCTTATCAAATAAATATTATAGAAAATTTAATAAAAAGTTAACCTGTCACTTTATCACTCTGTGCCAGAATATTAGGTAAATTTCACTTAATAATTTATCTAATATTTATTATGAATCGGCGACAATTCTTTTTATTAATGGGTATTAGTGCGGGAACAGTGACGACTATTTCTGCCTGTGAAAACTGGGGTAATCAGTCATCGCAAATACCAACTGGTAATATTTCTCCATCCCCTGATCAAAACCTCACACCCAGTATTAAACCCAGTGTAAAGTTTTCGCCAATCCAAGGGCCTGTGCCTTTACCCCTAGAGAATTTACCACCAGCTCAACAAATTGCTAATTATACTAATTATCAAGTAGTTGATGATCTAGTTTTACCCCAGGATTTTCAATATCAAGTAATCGCTAGTTGGGGCGATCCCGTCGGTAAATCCCGGTTTGGTTATAATAATGATTATCTCTCTTTTCTATCGACGGGTGACAAACAAGGATTATTAACCGTTAATTTTGAATATATTAGTACGATTCCTTGGATGCAAAGTTATGAAAAAGTGATTGGTGAATCTTTGCCCTTTGATGTAGTGATCGATGGTTTGAAAAAACAGGGTAAAGCCGGTATTGATGTTCGCAAGTTAAAAAAATCCGATCCTTTACATGAAGCTCTGACAAAAATTGCGATCGCTGCCATGACTGACATGGGAATTGGGATGATTGCGATTAAACAGGATGAGCAGGGCAAATGGTTACGCACTAATAGCAATTTAGATCGGCGGGTGACAGGTTTATCGGGTTGGCAGGATGGTAAATATTTAAAAGCGACAGGACCGGCAACCGTAATATTTAAAAAACCTGGTAAGGGTTATGATGATCAATTAGATAATCAGATTATTGGTACTTTTGCTAATTGTGCGGGTGGTACAAGTCCCTGGGGAACTGTATTTAGTGCGGAGGAAAATTTTCAAGCTCATGTCATAGAAGACGTATATCCCGATGGTTCTGCCTATAATCCACGGGAACAAAATGTATTTATGGATGATGAAGAAATCGGTGGTATTGGGGCGATTTTTGATTTAGCTGGTAATAAATACGGTTGGATGGTAGAAATTGATCCGGCTAATCCTGATGATTATGGGACAAAACATACTTGGATTGGGCGTTATCGCCATGAAGCAGTAGCGATTCGGGCAGAAGCTGGCAAAAAATTAGCCTTCTATTCTGGGTGCGATCGCCGGGGCGGTCATCTTTATAAATTTGTCAGTCAGGATTTAGTAAAAAATCCCCAGGACAAAAATAATTCCAAGTTATTAAATAATGGAATGTTATACGCTGCCAAATTTAATCCTGATGGTACAGGCATTTGGTTGCCCTTAAAGCCGGATACCGCAGTTAATCCTGATTTGCCTAGTATTCACGCTGGTGGATTAATTAATTTACCGAAACGTCCAGAGGGTGGGGCGTTAAAAGTAGAAAAAGATCAGGATATTGCTACCTATAAAAAACAATATAAAACTTTAGCTGATTTATATACTGGTAATCCCACAGCCCAACAGGGAGCAATTTTAATTGATGCTCACCTAGCCGCTAATGCGGTGGGAGCCACCTGTACAGCCCGCCCAGAAGATACAGAAATTGGACCGAATGGTGATTTATTTATTGCCTTTACTTCTGGTTATCCTAGTGGTAAAGATGGTGGTCCTGATTTACGAATATTTCATAATAACGAACAACCCTATGAATACGGTTGGATCATGCGTTTGAGTGAGAATGAGAATGATCCGGGTGCTAATACTTTTCGTTGGCAAATGTTTGCCACGGGTGGAGAACCAGCAGAGGATGGTCTAGGTTTTGCCAATCCTGATAATTTAGAATTTGATCAAAAGGGTAATTTATGGATGGTTACTGATATTGCTAATAATAAATTAAATCAGGCTGTGCCGGCTGGTCGTACCCAAATAACAGCGGGGCAAGCAGTTGATCAAAATAAATTAGGTGGTATATTTGGCAATAATTCTTTTTGGTGTATTCCCACGAGCGGGCAGGATGCAGGAATAGCTTATTTATTTGCCATGGGTCCGATGGAATGCGAAATTACCGGACCATTTTTTACCCCCGATCAAAAAACTCTATTTGCTGCTATTCAGCATCCTGGTGGTTCAAATGGTATAAGAAAAAATGAGCAACAGCAAACCCGCCAAATTGCTATGACTACCACCGACGGTCAGGAATTTTTGCAAACCCGACAAGTACCCATCGGTTCTAATTGGCCGAGTAAGCAAGCTAATAATCCACCGAAACCGGCTGTAGTTGCTATTTATCGGCAGAATAGAGAATCTATTATTTAATAGAAAATTTTGTTCATTCACCAGAGAAAGACAAAATAAGGTATATTGCCAAAACATATATTTTATTTTAATTAAAAAAAATGACCGGCTTTTTCTCAACCTACGGTTTTTTAATAGTTTCCATGTGTCTGGGAGCCATCTTAGGTTTATCCCTCTATGTACCCCTGATGGCTGGTCAATTATCCCTAGCTAGTCCGGGGTTTTATGCTTTAGGTGGTTATATTGCCGCTATATTATCTACGACAATTTTTAAGCCGACGGGTGAGGGTTTTCCTATCGTCTTTTTATTAATAGAAATGATCATCGGTGGTCTAGTCTGTGGCATTTTAGGTTTATTAATTGGCATTCCTACCCTCCGACTGAAAGGTATTTATCTGGCGATCGCCACCATTGCCCTAGTAGAAATTTTACGGATATTAGCATTAAATTTAGAAATCACCGGCGGAGCCGTCGGTATTTTTGGTATTCCCCAACCCTTTGCTAATCCCATAGAATATTTGTGGATTGTCTTACCCCTCTTAATATTCAGTATGGTGATGTTATATCGTTTAGAACGCATCCGAGTGGGACGAGCCTTTTCAGCGATTAGAGCCGATGAATTAGCCGCCGATGCAATTGGTATTAATCCCACAGTTTATAAAGTATTAGCCTTTATCTTAGGAGCAATTTTAGCCGGTGTGGTAGGAGCCGTCAGCGCTCACTTTTTAAATACTTGGAATACCCGCCAAGGTACATTTGATGCCAGTATTATTTATCTGACATCCGTATTAATTGGTGGCAGTAAAACCTTTTTAGGACCAGTATTAGGAGGCATGGTATTCACCGCTTTACCCGAAATATTAAGGGCATTAGCAGACATACCCGGTTTACCTAATTGGCTAACCGAATTTTTACGAGACGGACGTTTAATTATTTTTGGAATATTAATTGTCTTAGGCACAATATTTTTTCCCCAAGGTTTAGTTACTCCCGATTTATGGCGCAAGAAAAAGTCAATATCTCAATTGACTAGCCAAAAAAATAAATCTTAACGTTTTGTCTAAAATATATTGACATAGTGCAAAAAATATAAAAAGTAAAAATACTAGTCGCTCATTATCTTTTTCTCATTCAGTGGTGATCGTCACAGTTTTGTTAACCACCTCTTAAAATATAATAAGGTTAACGTCTGGCCTATCTACTGTAGCGATTGGAAAATGCTAGAATTATCAGCAATAATTTTTGCGATTCATCTGCAACTGAATTGATAGTTCAGGACGATGGGAGCCCTCTGTATAAAAAGGTAATAGGAAAAACACTATGTTTGAACGCTTCACAGAAAAAGCTATCAAAGTCATTATGTTAGCCCAGGAGGAAGCTCGCCGCTTGGGACATAACTTTGTAGGCACGGAACAAATCCTCTTGGGTTTGATTGGCGAAGGGACGGGAGTAGCTGCTAAGGTACTCAAATCCATGGGTGTCAATCTGAAAGATGCTCGGATTGAGGTGGAAAAAATTATTGGCCGTGGTTCCGGTTTCGTGGCCGTGGAAATTCCCTTTACGCCCAGGGCCAAGCGGGTATTAGAACTATCATTAGAAGAGGCCCGGCAATTAGGTCATAATTATATTGGGACAGAACATCTATTATTAGGATTAATTCGGGAAGGGGAAGGAGTCGCCGCCAGAGTTTTAGAAAATTTGGGGGTTGACCTTTCTAAGGTGAGAACCCAGGTGATCAGAATGTTAGGTGAAACGGCTGAGGTATCAACGGGCAGTAGTGGCGGACGCACGAAAACCCCGACCCTTGATGAGTTTGGGGCAAATCTCACCCAGATGGCTGCCGATAATAAATTAGACCCGGTAGTGGGACGACAAAAAGAAATTGAACGGGTTATCCAAATATTAGGCCGACGTACTAAAAATAATCCGGTATTAATTGGTGAACCGGGGGTCGGTAAAACGGCGATCGCTGAAGGTTTAGCCCAAAGAATTGCCAATAATGATGTACCGGATATTTTAGAAGATAAACGGGTGGTCACCTTGGATATTGGCTTATTGGTAGCTGGTACAAAATATCGGGGGGAATTTGAAGAACGGTTGAAAAAAATCATGGATGAGATCCGTTCTGCCGGTAATGTCGTTCTAGTGATTGATGAGGTACATACTTTAATCGGGGCAGGAGCTGCTGAGGGGGCGATTGATGCGGCGAATATTCTCAAGCCAGCTTTAGCCAGGGGCGAATTGCAATGTATTGGGGCAACAACCCTGGATGAATACCGTAAACATATTGAACGGGATGCCGCTTTAGAACGACGTTTTCAGCCGGTGATGGTAGGAGAACCTTCCGTCGATGAAACTATTGAAATTTTATTTGGTTTACGGGAACGTTATGAACAGCACCATAAACTGAAAATTTTAGATGAGGCTTTGGAAGCTGCGGCTAAATTGTCTGATCGGTATATTAGCGATCGCTTTTTACCGGATAAAGCAATTGATTTAGTGGATGAAGCGGGTTCTAGGGTGCGTTTAATTAATTCCCAATTACCGCCAGAAGCTAAAGCATTAGATAAGGAATTACGGCAGGTTTTGAAAGATAAAGACGAAGCTGTGCGATCTCAAAACTTTGATAAGGCTGGGGAATTACGGGAACGGGAAGTGGAAATTAAGGCAGAAATTCGCACTATTGCTCATAATAAGAAAAATGAACCGAGTACTGATGATGTGGCTCCTGTTGTTACCGAGGAAGATATTGCTCATATTGTCGCTAGTTGGACGGGAGTACCAGTCAATAAATTAACCGAATCAGAATCGGAAAAATTATTGCACATGGAAGATACTCTACATCAGCGGTTAATTGGTCAAGATGATGCGGTGAAAGCAGTATCCAGAGCGATTCGCCGGGCCAGGGTTGGTTTAAAAAATCCTAATCGACCAATTGCTAGTTTTGTCTTTTCTGGTCCGACTGGTGTAGGTAAAACTGAGTTAACTAAAGCCTTAGCTGCTTATTTCTTTGGTTCAGAAGAAGCGATGATTCGCTTAGATATGTCGGAATATATGGAACGGCATACGGTATCTAAGTTAATTGGTTCACCGCCTGGTTATGTTGGTTATAACGAAGGTGGTCAGTTAACAGAAGCGGTGCGTCGTCGTCCTTATACTGTTGTATTGTTTGATGAAATCGAAAAAGCTCACCCCGATGTCTTTAATATGTTACTGCAAATATTAGAGGATGGGCGTTTAACTGATGCCAAGGGTCGCACCGTTGATTTCAAAAATACCTTGATCATTATGACTTCTAATATTGGTTCCAAGGTAATTGAAAAAGGTGGCGGTGGCTTAGGTTTTGAGTTTGAAGCGAATGAAGCCGAATCTCAATACAACAGGATTCGTAACCTAGTCAATGAGGAATTAAAACAATACTTCCGGCCTGAGTTCCTCAACCGTTTAGATGAGATCATTGTCTTCCGTCAATTGAATAAGGAAGAGGTGAAACAAATTGCGGTGATTATGTTGAAAGAGGTATTCAGTCGCTTAACGGAAAAAGGTATTGTCTTAGAAGTGACTGATAAATTCCAAGAGCGTCTAGTGGAAGAGGGTTTTAATCCTAGTTATGGGGCACGTCCGTTACGGCGGGCGATTATGCGTCTATTAGAGGATACTTTGGCTGAGGAAATTCTTTCTGGTCGCATTCAGGAAGGAGACACGGCGATTGTTGATGTTGATGAAAATGGTCAGGTGAAAATTTCTACTCCAGAAGAGCAAAAGGAGTTATTACCTCAAACTGTTGAATAGTATTAATTTTATTAGATAATCAGCTAACCCGGTTAACAGCCGGGTTTTTTATACGGATTAAAAACCGGGTTTTTCTGAAGTTAAACAATTATTTTGAAAAATATTTGATCATGCAAGAATTAACCACAGAAGTATTAATAGTTGGGGGAGGAGTTGGGGGAACCACAGCAGCTATTCAAGCAGCCCGGCGAGGTGCGAAAACTATATTAGTGAGTGAATGGTCTTGGTTAGGCGGAATGTTAACCACTACCGGCGTATCAGCCCCCGATGGTAATGAATTAATCCCTTGGCAAACGGGAATTTGGGGCAAGTTTTTACAAGCATTACACAAGCAGGAAAAAGGCGGTTTAAATCATGGTTGGGTGAGTTTTTTTACTTTTCAGCCCGCCACCGCCGCTAATATTTTGGCAGAATGGGTGAATAGTTTACCTAATTTACATTGGATTCCCGATCAAATACCAGTAGCTGTATTAAAACAGGGAAATTCTATTACAGGTGTACAATTTTCTAACCTAATAGTTAAAGCTGACATTATTATTGACGGTACAGAATTAGGTGATTTATTAGAACTAGGGGAAATACCCTATCGTTGGGGCGGGGAATTACAGTCGGTTTGGCAAGAACCGAGCGCCCCGATAGAGGAAAATGAATTAACTAAAAATTATCCTGTACAGGCTCCCACTTGGGTGGTCATTATGCAGGATTTTATGAAAGATACTGCCCCGCCGATTGCTAAACCCGCTAATTATCAACCAACTAAATTTACTGACGCTTGGTTAAATCACGGTCCTGAAAAATTCCTGAATTATGGCGGTTTACCGGCTAATCAGATGATGATTAATTGGCCGATCCACGGTAATGATTATGGGGAAGGAGTAGCACGCTTAATCCAGTCACCCCAAGCAAAGCAAGAGTTTTTACAAGAATGTCGCCAACATACAGAGGCTTTTGCCTATTATATTCAAAATACTTTGGGCGATCGCTACGGTTTAGCAACTAATACTTTTCCTAATAGTATCGCCTACGCTCTCCATCCCTATTACCGGGAAAGTAGGCGGTTAGAGGGTTTAACAACTATTACAGAACAGCATATTTTACCAATATTGGGTGGCAATGTTTCCCCCTTACCGATCAATGAACAGGGTGAAGTAGAAGCGATCGCCCTGGGTAATTATGCCAACGATCATCACTATCCGAGCGGTAATATTCCTCTGCAACCTAAGTCTATTGAATGGGGCGGACGCTGGACGGGAACCCCTTTTACTATTCCCTATCGGGCGTTAATACCCGTTAATATTAATAACTTTTTTGTCTGTGAAAAAAATATTTCTGTTTCCCATATTGCTAATGGGGCAACTAGACTGCAACCAGTGATAATGAATATCGGACAGGCAGTGGGAATGGCGGCGGCTTTATGTATAGAAAATGCTTGTCAACCGAGAGATTTAGCCGTTAATCTTGTACAAGAGGCTTTATTAAGTGAACCGACTGCCCCCGCCGCTATTATACCGCTTTTTAACCTGACTCCCGATCACCCTGAATGGCGGGAAATTCAACTAAATTATTTAAAAAATCCTGAAGATTACCCAATTTCTGGTTATTTTCCGGGAAATAAATTTTTTCCTAGTATTATTAACATCGATCAAAATTTTAATCAAAAATCTAATCAAGAATTTCAAGGCATATTCTTAGCTGATAATCCCCAATCCTACAGGATTACTGTGACATTTCCTAGATCGCACCAAGGGGAAAATTGGCAACTCGTCACCCTCCATCCTAGTATTGATAGCTATTGGCGGGAATGCTTATCTGGTAAAGAGATCAAGCTGTGGGGAAAATTAAATTATGCCGGCCAATGGTTATTAGTTGAAAATATAGTTACCTAAAATCAAATAATTTTTGCAATTATCCTGATCGTTTCATCAACTTCCGTATCAAGTAATAGACACACTGACACGGATAGTTCCTATGCAAAAAATCACAATTGTTTTATCAAGTTTAATGATGATTATCGGCGGTAGTAATATTGCCCAGGCTTCTCAGCCAGATTCCTTCACTACTGCAAATTCCTATTATATGGGATCGGTTCACGTTCAACATAAAGGTGCTACTAGACCTCGCATCGGTACAGGACCACGGGCCTATCGCCCTGATATATTACAAGTATCTCCTCAAGCTACACCTATTCAAGAAAGAGGTAGTGGTCGAGATAAGTTTGTTTATTAAATGATATACGGAAAATTGACAGTAAATACACTACAGTAGAGGTAATCTTTTCTTGCCTCTACGATTTTTTTGGGTAAAAATAATGAGGGAAAAATTAGAGAACTTTGACAAAATTATTTAATGACAATATGAATATCATCTTCCGGTAAACTATCATCCTCAGCCATTTCCTCGTCAGTCATACCTAATGGTAAATAGCGAGTTATTTCTTCCCCTTCCTCAATAGCAGGATCGGGCGATCGCCCTCGAAAAGTTTGCCAAGCCACCCGCACACCTGTGAGCAAATTACGAGTAGAATGTTTTACTTGTTTCACCTGTTGTTTGGCTTGACCTAAACTTTGATCAACCTTTTTCACTACTTCCGTCGCAGTTTGTACACTTTGATTCACATCATCCGTCAATTCACTAATTTCCAAACCAGTTAAACGGATTGCCTCTAAAGTTGGCGGTAATTCCCTGGTTAAAGTATCCGTTAACTTTTCCATACTGCGGGCAGCATTCGCTAATGCCAGCACAGCAGGTAGGGCAGTGACTAATACTGCTGTTAAACTAATAGCTACTAATAGCAGAGAAATTCCTAACCAGAATATCGGTTCATTCACGAGTAAAATATTAGGTGATGATCACATGAAATTAAATATACTGTATCATATATTAGACTAATTGTTGTCCATAGTGCAAATTTTTGTCTGAAAAACCTGAGAAACTCCCTATTTAACCTAAATTAAATATGATTAATCAAATCCTGACCAATAGCTCAAATAACTGTGATAATAAGATCAGTGCGATCGCTCTCGGTAGTAATATGGGCGATTGCCAAAAAACTTTAGAATCGGCATTACAAAGATTAGATGAAACTCCCAATATTAAAGTTAAGAACTATTCTAGTTGGTATAAAACTAAACCCATAGGGCCAAGTCAAGATGAATTTTTAAATGCTTGTGCCATATTAGAAGTAGGTTTAGCACCCCATGACCTATTACATACTTTATTAAAAATTGAAGATGAATTTGGCAGGGTGCGGCAAGAAAGATGGGGACCGAGAACCTTAGATTTAGATTTAATTCTTTATGAAGATCTAGTATTAAATACTCCTAATTTAACTATTCCTCACCCGGAAATGTTACAACGAGCTTTTGTTTTGGTTCCTCTGGCAGAAATTGCTCCTAATATGATTGAACCGCAATCGGGTTTAAGTATTAGTGAACTATTGGCGAAAGTTGAACAATCAGGCGTTACTTTATTAGCAAGTTGATCATTATAATTCAAAATTAATTGATTGCTGAAGGATATTATTCCACGCCGATGAGGCAGGGCGGGTTAGCATGATGTTTGTTCTTGAGTATCAAAAAGACTGGGGAAAAACCCGCCCCTACGAGGATTGCTGATCATCCCCCGTGAAAGGAATAGAAGAAGAACGAATATGTAAATCTGTTTGGGGAAAAGGAATTTCAATATTATTTGCCACAAAAGCTCGCCAAATCTCTGTTAATAGTTGACTTTTCACACCAATACCAATTAAGGGACTATTGACATAAAAACGTAAGGCAAAATTAATACTAGAATCGGCAAAATCTGTACAAACAGCAGTAGGTTCAGGGATTTTTAATACTTGCGGGTTAGCCCGTGCGACTTCTAATAATACGGCAATTACTTGATTTGGATCACTCTCATAACTAGCCCCAACAATAATTTCCTTACGAATCGTATGATCACTTTTTGTATAACTAGTGACGGCGGAAGTAAAAAAAGTTTGATTAGGAATAATAATTTCCGCATTATTAATAAAACTGAGTACAGTAGTAGCTCGAATACTAACTTTTTTTACCTGTACCATGTCATTATTAATAATAATCACATCACCTGGTTTAATTACTTGTTCAAATAGTAAAAATAAACCGCTAATAAAATTACTAAAAACCTCTTTTAAACCAAAACCAATACCGACGGATAAACCACCTGTAATGGCCGCTAATGCAGTGGTATTAAAATTAACGGAGCCAAAAATAGCGACTACTCCTAAGGCAAGAAAAAAGTAACTAATTAAAATTAAACTAGCTTCTGTAGAACCTTTATCAAATTGCTTATTGTAACATAATATTTCGCCGATCAATTTTTGTAAAGCGATAATCATAGTTACCCAAAAATATAAGCCGGCTGTTAATAAAATAATATCTCCTACCGTAAAAACTGTGCCAAATAAGACCATGACATTAGTGGCAAATAATTCGCTTAAACTAGTAATAACATCTAATATTCTTAAGGTATTTATCGATAAAAAGAATGGTAATAATAGATTATAATGCCAATATTTACCTGTTTCTTCTGAGAGACAAATAGAGATAATCACTAATATTAAATTATAGGAAAAGTAAGACCGTAAAATCCTCTGAAATACGGATAAAAGTCCTATTCTCAAGCCCAAATCACTGATAATATTCTGTAATAAAATTATCACTATTAAGCTAATACAAGCAAATAAAACTTTTTCGATTCTAATCGGGGATAAATATTTACCTTGTAAAAGGGGAAAGCGATCGCTATGTAATAGATCAAACTTTCTTAACATTTTTTGTGAAATTTTATGTAGCATTCCCGCCAAAAACCAACTGAATATTAAAGTGAGAATTAATAATAAAACTTGTTGTTGTACACTGGTTCTTTGTAGGAATATTGCAATTTTATCCCCAATATCAAAAAGGTTACTTAAATCAATTAATTGCTCTGATGCCCTTTCTTTAAATGATTGAGATAATTGATTAGTAGCTGTATTAGTAGAAGACATAATTAATTATAAGACAAGTATTAGTGATAATAATTTTGTTGTTTTTAATTAAAGTTTATGTAGAAGAATTGTTAATCTCTTCTAAGACTTTTTGCATTTCATCGACAGCTTGAGTAGCAGAAATTTCTCCTCCCTTAATTTGCTGATAAAAAGGTTCTATTTTTTCAAAAAATAGATTGACTTTTGCTAGATAAGTCAGAGGAATTGCCAGCGATGTCCGACTCTGGGTTAATAAAATATTTTCCCTGGGTGCTAAACGGGGATCAATGGTGACTTTTTTATTAGCTGGAATAAATGATTCTAGGTTGGCTACTGTGGCGGTTTGTTGTTCCTGATTTGTGGCAAATTTGATAAATTTTAAAGCTAATTGGGTTTGTTCTAGGTTAGATTCCTTGTTTAATACGGCTACTCTAGTAAATAATAAAGGTGAAGCAGGTTTTTCCTCATTGCCAGGTAGCAGAGCCACACCTAAGCGATCGCCCAATTTTTCTTGTAAATAAGTAATATCCGTAGTTTGACAAACATAAAAAGCTAATTTTTCTTCTACAAATGCTTGCAGGAGAATAGCAGTTTGATCATGTAAAATTATATTCTGGTCAATTTGTAAATTGTTAATCATTTCCAACCATTTTACCCAAGCAGTCACATTACCTAACTTAACGTGACCATTCGGCATATATTGAAAATTGCCACCCATCGGACCTAATATCCATAATAAAAAATATAATTTGGAATGTAAACCCACATTTTTACCTGTATGGGATTGGCTGATTAGTTCACTAATGCTTTGAGGAATAGTCTTAATTACCTTTTTATCGTAACAAAGCACACTAGTATGTAAACTAGTCGGTAAGGCATACAAATGTTTTTTATCAGTGACTTGAGATAAGGTGCTAGGAGAATAAATTGATGTATCAAATTTTTGTTTCGGCAGAATTTGGATGACATTTTCCTTGATCAAATTTGGTAACATTGGTTGCCACAAAAATACGACATCTGGACCTAAACCAGATTTAGATCGCTTGACAAATAGATCAACAATTGTTTCCTGTGGTATGTATTCTTTAATAATTTTGACATACGGATAAATTGCTTGATAATTTTCAATAAAATTGTTTAATATGGTTTGATCCTGATTATTGACGGCATACCACACTAATAAATGACCATAATCAATTTCACTGTCTTGTTGATCATCAATAGCTATATTCTGACAGGCTATTAAGAGAACTGATAGAAAAATAATAATTAATTTTTTACTGAGTTGAATAATTGCTTTAATTGCGTGATTGCAGTTCATTAGTTATCCTATTTAAACACCCAGCCTAGAATTGTATCACACATATCACAACCTTTTTATTCTGTCAAGAAAAATTAAAGTTTAAATCAGAATCAAGCAAAAATTTTCTGCTCAGTTATAATTAGACAAAATTAAGATTTTTCTTAAATTAAACCAAATTGGGAGGAATATAAATGAGTTGGCGACTACCCGGCGTTTTATTTGGGTTAGTATTAGCCTTGGCTGTTCCCCGTGTGAGTTTAGCGGAAACGGTCATGGAAAAGATTGCCCGCACAGGTGTGTTGAGTGTGGGAACTAGAGTTGATGTGGTTCCCTATGCCTATGTGAATGATCAGGAAAAATTAGTTGGTTATTCCATTGATGCAATTAATCGAATTAAAGATGAATTGCAAAAGCGTTTGGGGCGAGAAATTACTATTCAAATAGTAGAACAGCCGACGGTGAGCGATCGCATCCCCCAATTAATCAGCGGTAATATTGACATTGCCTGTGATACCGCCTTTACTTGGGAGCGGGATCAATTTGTTGATTTTTCCCTGAGTTATGGTTTATCAGGTATTCGCTTAGTCACCACCACAGGTAGTAGTTTAGGGACCCCAGAATCTTTAGTTGGCAAACGGATTGGTACTTTAAGTAATTCTGTGGCAGCCCAAGCTATTAAATTAATTCAACCGCAAGCCACGATTGTTCCTTTAGATGGTGATCCAGAAGCTGCCTTGGCTAAATTAAAAGCCGGTGAAATAGATGCGATCGCTGGTGATACCGTAATATTAAGCGGAATGGCGGCGAAGATGGATCCCACGGGTTTACAAATTGTTCCCAAAGAGCCCTTTGCCCGTTATGGAGTTGCCTGTATGGTACCAGAAAATAATTCTACTTTTTTAAATGTGGTGAATTTTGCGTTAGGCAATATGATGCAAAATTATGTCATAGGTGACGCTCAAACAGTTAGTCAAATGGGTCAATGGTTTGGTCCAGAAGGTATTGTGGATATTGATCCGCAATTATTAAAAGACTATTTCCAAATGATTTTAATTAGTCGGGAACAAGTACCACCCGCTGCTCCTTTACCGGCAACTAAATAATCAATAATCAAATAATTAATAATTGTCAATTAAATTATTAATTATATTAACCAGGCAAAATCTACCAATAGACGTTTAATACCAAATAACGGAGCAAAATCCTTGAATATTGAAACAAAAACTAGTTTAGTCGGTTTTTTATTAGCCTTATCTACTTTGACGGTGGCTAATCAAGCACAAGCAAATAGTCAAATAGCGACAACAATCGTTCCTGCTCATAATGATACGAGTATTGAAGGACGTTTACAGCGTTTAACTAATCTCATGAAAAATACCGCTGATCATACGGTAAATGATGGTAATTTACCGAGACCTTCATCTAAACTATGTGCCTGGGGAAACGGACGAGGTCGAGGTTGGGCTAATGGTGGCGGCGGTGGTAGCTGGCGTAATGGTGGCGGTGGCGGTGGTAGCTGGTCTAATGGTGGCGGCGGTGGTGCTTGGCTAAATGGTAATAATTGGCGAAATGGCTGGGGTGATGGCGGAGGATTCCTCAATCGTCGTTAATATTAGTCGTTAATATGGCTTGATAACAAATCTCATAGGACTTACGCACTGAAATGAAATCTCGTTGTTCTGGGCATCGGTCATGAGGCTGAAAAGTTTATTCTCTCGTTAGACACTTGGCTGAGTGCGTAAGTCCTGTTAACATTTAATTAAATTTGAGGAGTCATAATTATGTTTGATCCATTAAGTAAGATTAAAGACATTGTTGAAGCAACGGGTGAAAAAGCTAAAGATATTATTCAAACCAGTAATATTTTTGCTAAAAATCCTAATGAAAGTGAGGAAGGTTATCAAGCCAGACTTAAATATTTAGAAAATAAAGAAAATCAAAAAACTGAAAGATTAAAAATAAAATTAGAGAATAAACAACAAATGGCACTTTTGAAAGAAGAACAGAAAAGGGTTAAAGCTGAAGAAAAAGCTAAACAAAAAGAAGAAAGAGCTTTAGCTCGTCAACAAAAAAAAGAAGAATAATCAGAAATTTTTAGATCAAATAGGAAATTTTCTATGAATATTGACTCGAAAACAGGTGTAGTCGGTTTTCTTTTAGCCTTGTCAGCCCTTAATTTAGGAGCTGCTCAAGCTATTAGTGATCATCCATCCACTGAAAAACCTTTGACAGTGGAAGAACGTTTATCCCGTTTAACTAATACTTTATCTAGCCGAGAAAACGAATTATCAGCATCAGATCAGGAAAATATTATTAATGATCAAGATTTATTAGTAAATCGGGGGGCTTGGGCAAATGGTAACGGTCGAGCTTGGGTAAATACAGGCAGTGGTCGTCGAGGTTGGGCAGACGGTCGAGGTCGGAATTGGGTAAATGGTCGGCGAACTGGCTGGGCAGACGGTCGGGGTGGTAGTTGGGTGAATGGTAATAATTGGCGAAATGGTTGGCGGGATGGTGGTGGTTTCTGGAATGCCCGTTAACTATTACGGTTAAACTATTAAAATTAAACTATCCAATAGTAGGGGTAATTCATGAATTGCCCCTACTATTTTGAACATTTTTTGAACAGTAAATTTTGGGAGAGCGATCGCCCGAAAATTGTGATGAAAATATGATAATCTACAATAGTTTATTTTTACTATTAGAAAAATCATATTATGGAAAGTCTTTGGGATCAATCCTGTGCCAATAGCCTAAACGGAGATTTATTATTAGAACGGGTTTATACATCCCGCCTATTAGGACAGGAAACTGATTTAGTATTACACGGTGGCGGTAATACTTCTGTGAAAGCTGAGATTAAAAACTTTTTTGGTGATTTAGAGGAAGTTCTTTATATTAAAGGCAGTGGCTGGGATTTAAGTACGATTGAATCTGCTGGTTTTGCCCCTGTTCGACTAACTGTATTACAACGTTTAGCAGAATTAACTAGTTTATCTGATAGTGAAATGGTGCGGGAACAACGGGCAGCTATGTTAGACCCTTACGCTCCTAATCCTTCCGTAGAGGCGATTCTGCACGCAATTATTCCCTATCGTTTTGTCGATCATACCCACGCCGATGCCGTCGTTACTTTAACGAATAATTCTGAAGGTTTAGCACGGGTCAAAGAAGTTTACGGTGAGCAAGTATTAATTATTCCCTATGTCATGCCGGGTTTTATTTTGGCACGGGAAATAAGAAATTTAACTAAGGATGTTGACTGGCACAAATACCAGGGAATGATTTTAATGAATCATGGGATTTTTAGTTTTGCTGATGATGCGAAAACTGCTTACGAACGCATGATTTATTTAGTCACCTTAGCCGAGGAATATTTAGTTAAACAAAATGCGGTGCAATTTGCCGAAGCAACAGGTCAAACAGATTTATTAACCTTAAGTAAAATTCGTCAAGCGGTTTCCCAAGTAAAAGGCACAGCGATGATTGCCCAATTAGATCAACGGGCGGAAGCCGTCGGTTTTGCTAATTTACCGAATATTAGTAATATTGCTACCCGTGGTCCGGTGACACCGGATCATGTGATTAGAACTAAACCGATTCCGGTAATTTTTCCCAGTGATCAACAAGCAGATGTTACCCAAGCAGTTAATCAATATGCGGAAAATTATCATCAATATTTTCTCCGCAATAATCCTGGTGATTTAAAAGAATTAGATTTATCTCCCCGTTGGGGTATTTGGCCGGGTTACGGTACACTTAGTTTTGATCAAACATTATCATCAGCTCAAATTATTACTGATATTATTGAACATACCCTCCGAGCTATTCAGATGGGGGAAAAATTAGGCGGCTGGCAAGCTCTTAGTGAAAAAGATTTGTTTGACATGGAATATTGGGAATTAGAACAGGCAAAGTTAGGCAAATCTGCTAATACTCCAGAATTACGGGGCAAAATAGCTGTGGTGACGGGGGCTGCCAGCGGTATTGGCAAAGCCTGTGTGGAAGTTTTGGCAAAACAGGGAGCCGTCGTCGTTGGTTTAGATATGAATCCGGCTATTAGCGAAATATTTAATAAACCTGGTTTAGTGGGAATTCAGGCAAATATTTTAGATGAAAAAGCTATTCAAGAAGCGATCGCCCTGACAGTGCAAAAATTTGGCGGGCTAGATATTTTAGTCAGTAATGCCGGGATTTTTCCTGCCAGTGAAACTATTGAAAATCTCAGTCAGGATACTTGGGAAAAAAGTTTAAATGTCAATCTCAGTAGTCAGCGATCGCTCTTACAGTCAGCTATTCCCTTTTTAAAACAGGGGATTGATCCGACGATTATTTTCATTGGTTCCCGGAATGTATTAGCACCAGGACCGGGAGCCGCCGCCTATTCTGTAGCAAAAGCAGGTTTAACCCAATTAGCACGGGTAGCAGCCCTAGAATTAGCTGCCGATGGTATTCGGGTGAATACTATTCATCCTGATTGTGTTTATGACACAGGTATTTGGACGGCTGATATTCTGGCAAGTCGGGCCGAACGTTACGGTTTAACAGTTGATGAATATAAATCTCGCAATTTATTAAAGCAGCCGGTGACATCGCAAGAAGTTGCTCAAATGGTGGCTGCGATGGCAGGTAAACTTTTTGGCAAAACTACTGGTTGTCAATTACCGATTGATGGTGGTAATGAACGGGTGATTTAATAATTTGATCTAATACCACAAAACCTAAATAGGGTGAACAGTCGTTCGCCTCTACAATTATTACAAAACCTAGACAGGGCGAACAGCCGTTCGCCCCTACAATATTATTTAAATAAAATTTTTTGATCTTTCATTTGGTTTAACAAAAACGTAACAATTCTTTAAATATTCAGGACAAAGTGATCTGATATACTGACCCTACTTTTTATCTGAATATAACAAAAAATGAATCAAGCACCCGATGAACATAGAGCGTATTGGAAAGCTAATACGACCTTAATTAGAAACCTCATGCTGATCTGGGCGATCGCCTCTCTCGGATGCAGCATCTTATTTGTCGAATTGCTCAACAAAATTCAATTTTTTGGCGTACCCTTCGGATTTTGGATGGCTCAACAGGGAACGATTTATATATTCGTTATCCTGATTTTCGTGTACGCCACCCAAATGGATAAATTAGATAAGAAATATCGGGGGAAATAAATGTCAGTAGAAGCATGGACGACAGTATTCGTCATTATTTCATTTATCCTTTATCTCTACATTGGCTGGCATTCCAGAGTACAAGATAGTAAGGGTTTTTATGTAGCTGGTCATGGTGTACCGGCGATCGCTAATGGAGCCGCTACCGCAGCCGATTGGATGTCAGCTGCTTCTTTTATGTCAATGGCAGGTTTAATTTCGTTTTTAGGTTATGACGGCTCTATTTATTTAATGGGCTGGACGGGTGGTTATGTTTTATTAGCCCTCTTACTCGCTCCCTATTTACGGAAATTTGGTAAATATACCGTGCCGGATTTTGTGGGCGATCGCTACTATTCTAATGTAGCTAGGGTCGTTGCCGTAATCGCAGCCATCTTTGTTTCTCTCACCTACGTCGCCGGACAGATGCGGGGCGTGGGTATTGTATTCAGTCGCTTTTTACAAGTACCGATTGAAACAGGCGTGATCATTGGTATGATTATCGTCGGTTTTTTTGCCGTATTAGGTGGAATGAAAGGGATTACCTGGACGCAGGTTGCCCAATACGGTATTTTAATTGTTGCCTATCTAATACCTGTGATCGCCTTAGCCTGGATATTAACCGGCAATCCAATTCCCCAATTTGCTTTTACCTTCAGTGATATTGGGGTGAAATTAAATCAAATTCAAGTTGATTTAGGATTTGCTGAATATACCCAACCGTTTGCTAACAAAACCATGTTAGATGTCTTGTTTATCACCATTGCTCTCATGGTGGGAACAGCCGGTTTACCTCACGTAATTGTCCGTTTCTATACTGTGCCAGATGTGCGAGCCGCTCGTTATTCGGCTGGTTGGGCGTTATTATTTATCGCTATTTTATACACCTCCGCCCCTGCTTTATCGATGTTTGCCCGTTATAACTTGATTAGTACCTTACATAATCAACCGATTGCCCAAGTAAATCAACTAGATTGGGTGAGAAAATGGGAAAATACTAAACTATTAAGTTTTGATGATAAAAATCAAGACGGACTTTATCAATTAACTCCCGATAAGGCAACTAATGAAATCCTGATTGACAATGACATTATTGTTCTCTCTACCCCAGAAGTAGCAAAATTAGCACCATGGGTAATTGCTTTAGTGGCAACGGGAGCTTTAGCTGCTGCCTTATCTACTGCCTCCGGTTTATTATTAGTAATTTCCAGTTCAATCGCCCACGATGTTTATTATCGGATGATTGATCCGGGTGCTTCTGAATCAAAACGGGTATTAGTTGGTAGGTTTATGGTCGGTTTTGCGATCGCCCTAGCTGGTTATTTTGGGGTAAATCCACCCGGTTTTGTGGCGCAGGTGGTAGCTTTTGCCTTTGGATTAGCAGCAGCCAGTTTTTTCCCGATTATTATTTTAGGGATTTTTGATAAACGGACTAATAAAGAAGGGGCGATCGCTGGGATGATCAGCGGATTGGGTTTCACTATTTTATATATTGTTAGTGTGAAATTTGGTGGAGCTAGTCCCTGGTTATTTGGTATTTCGCCTGAAGGTATTGGCACGGTGGGTATGGTCTTGAATTTTATTGTTACCTATGTGGTATCTCGTTTAACTCCGCCCCCGCCTGTGGAGATTCAAGCCTTAGTGGAAAATTTACGTTCTCCCTATGATCAACCGCCTGCTTTGGATGAAATTGATGAAGATCATTTAGATTAATTCAAGTAGGGAATAGGTAATAGGTAATAGGTATTCTTTGAGTAAATTGATTAGTTTCAAAGAATTGTATTGATCTTTAATTCCTTGCCATTAATATTGGGAGTGGGAGCGTCTCGCTCCCTACCTTCAAACTATTCAAATCCTTTTAACTATCTGCCAACTATTCCAATCCTGCTAAATAACGAGCAATATATTTTCTACCTTTTTCAATGAAATGAGAGGAAAAAAGTGTTTCGTAATCTTGCTTAACCAATGCTAAAGCATTTTCCATACGTGCCGGACCCAGGACAATAAATTGGGCTGTAGATGATGCGTAAAATATTCTCTCTGCCTCCTTATCCTGATTTTTAAAGGCATTTTGATAAAGTGATTGTACATTTTTCATAAATGAGACTTCTTCTGCATTAAACTCAATATTACCTTGACTGGGAAAATATAAATAAGACCTTTTCATAAAACCCATGACTAAGTTCATACATTCCCTGGTCTTTTCTACCGATAAACATTCCGGTTGACTTTCTCGAAACGCCCATTGAGTACAACCGTTAGTGACTTCTAAGGCTCTGATTTTGGCAAATTTATCTAAGGCTTCATCAGAAAATTTGCTAAATTCTTCAATATGATATTCTATGAGATTTTGAAAGCCGGTAAAATCTTCTGTAAAAAATTCTGCCAGTGCTTCTATTTTTGCTAATTCATCCCATTTAATAGTACGGTTCATATTCATCATATTCTAATAAAATTAAATTAATATAGCAGTTTTCATCTTGTGCTATTAGGGGCAATTCATGAATTGCCTCTACCGTGAGTTTATTAACAAATTTTCGTAAATCGATAGGTTAAATATTGCCTATAATCAAAAAATTATAGTGTATTCCCATCTGGTGAAAAGTGTTATATTTTACATATTCCACAAATATTAATTAGTTCGCAATTCATATAAATTCCAGAAAGCACCACCCAAAGAAGTATATTTAAGACCCTTAATCCGATTACGCACAGCCGTTAAATCTAAAGGTGTCACCATATAAATAAAAGGCAACTGTTCCGCAATAATAATTTGTGACTTAGCATAATATTCCTTGCGTTTCGCCTCATTCATCTCTTGGGAAGCCTTTACATAAAGATCATCAATTTCCTGTTCCCAATCATTTGGCTGCCAACCCTGAATCGGCTGACCTCCCGGTTGGGGACCCTGATTAAAAGTATGTAAACGACCACGCACCGACCAAATATTATAACCACTATGGGGTTCCACTCCGCCACCTGTAAAACCACCCAAAAAAGCATCCCAATTTTTACTAATCGATAAACGCTCCACATAAGTATTAAAACTGAGGAATTGTAAATCAGCCTGCATTCCTAGAGATGCTAAATCCTGTTTAATTTGGGTTGCCATTAATTCCCGCACCTTACGACCGGCACTTGAGAGAATTGTAAACTGTACCCGATTACCTTGACTATCTAATAATTGTCCTTGATCGTTATAGCGGAAACCAGCCGATAATAATAGTTCTTTCGCCTTAACGGGATTATATTCATAGCTAGGTAAACCATCTTGGGGTGATACATGATAAGGACTATTAACAGAAATAGAGGAATATTGCAAAGCTCCTAAACCCTGATAAATATTATTCTTCATCACTTCTCGGTTAATACCATAGGCGATCGCTTGACGGAATTTTTGATTATTAAACCAAGCTGACTTGATCGGGTTAACAAAAGGTTCACCCTTATTATTTTTACCTTTGTTCAGATTGAAAGCGAGAAAATTAGAATCAGAACTAGGACCACCATTATAAATCGTATAATTACCCCGTTTTTCCTCCCGTTTCAAGAGGGCAAACATATCCGGTTCCACCTGAATAGTATCTAAATTACCCGAACGAAAATTTAAAAAGCGAGCATCCGCACTTTCCATTACCTGCCAAACAATATCAGTAATATAAGGTTGTGCCTTTCCTAACTTGTCTTTTCGCCAATAATAGGGATTACGTTCTAATCTAATTCGTTGATTTGGTACATGAAGTTTAATAATATAACCACCATTACCAACTATTTCCTGCACCGGCGTATCAGTTTCCCAAGTTGTCAAAAATTTTAAATTACCTTGACTATCCTTAGTTTGCAAAGACTTCTCTAACTTATGTTTAGGCATAATCGGCAAGCCACCAGCGTACCGAATAAAAGGAGCAAAAGGCTCAGGGGTAGCAAATTCTACTTCCAAATCATTGATTTGAGTAACTATGGGAAAAGCACCACTTTGACCGATGCGTAAAATATCTTTAAAACTAGTGGGAATATCATTATTTAAGTAAATTTGATTATAGGAAAAAATTATGTCATCAGTAGTAATCGGCTGACCATCAGACCATTTTAAACCGTCTCGTAATTTAATCTTAATTTTCTGCCCATCTGGAGAAATTTGCCAAGATTCTGCTAAACCAGGTTCTAATTCACCTGTTTGACCGTTTTCATTGAGCAGGGAATCATAAAGAAAACCAAATACACTATAAGCTGATTGATTTAAAGGATAATTGAAGGTGGAAACATCACTAGGACTAGAGATAATTATTTGGGAATCTCTTATGCCAGAAACCCGACAGCCACTTAGAGTAATCAGACAAATTAGACTAATACTGATCAGTCGCAGCATTGATTTTGATTTGAATAACGGGTCAGATATAAATTTACTGATAGACCGTTTCATAAAATGATAAATTTTTAGATATATAGATTGCATGATGAAAGACGATCATTTATTTTTCGATTTTATACAATAAAACCACTGCATAGGCAGAAATTCCCTCTTCCCTGCCTTCTGGTCCTAATTTTTCATTAGTAGTTGCCTTGACGCTTACCTGTTCCGGCTCAATTTCTAATGCTGTCGCTAAGTGCGATCGCATTAATGCTACATAGGGTTTTAATTTCGGTCGTTCTGCCACAATCACCGTATCAATATTAGCAATATGCCAAAGACCAGCCCTTACTACATGATCCACCCTTTTTAATAATTCTATGCTATCGGCTCCCGCCCATTTCGGATCATTGGGTGGGAAAAAATGCCCAATATCCCCTAAACTTAACGCCCCTAACATGGCATCCATAATCGCATGAGTTAATACATCCGCATCACTATGTCCTAATAATCCCAATTCATGGTCTATTTTGATACCACCCAAAATGAGGGGACGATTAGGGACGAGACAATGAATATCATAACCATTACCAATTCTTAATTCTTTAAATGACATTTTTATAACTTTACTGGCAAATAGAACAGCTTTTTATTATATATTAGGCGTGTATTAATTTTTTATGTCAAGTTGAAAATAGCTAAAGGAATATTATATTTATGCAAGTACAAGCAGCCGTCGCCTGGGAAGCAGGAAAACCTCTCAGTATTGAAACCGTTGATCTGGCAGGACCGCAAGCCGGGGAAGTATTAGTGGAAATTAAAGCCACGGGGGTTTGTCATACTGATGCTTATACATTATCAGGAGCGGATCCGGAGGGGTTATTTCCAGCCATATTAGGGCATGAGGGAGCCGGTGTGGTGGTAGAAGTGGGACCAGAGGTAAAAAGTTTACAACCGGGTGATCATGTGATTCCCCTCTATATTCCTGAGTGTCGGGGTTGTGAATACTGTCTTAGTTTTAAAACGAATCTTTGTCAAGCTATTAGGAATACGCAAGGTAAAGGATTGATGCCCGATGGCACTAGTCGTTTTTCCCAGGCTGGTAAAATGTTGCATCATTATATGGGAACTTCTACTTTTGCTAATTACACTGTATTACCAGAAATTGCCTTAGCGAAAATTCGTCCTGATGCACCCTTTGATAAGGTTTGTTTGATTGGTTGTGGGGTGACAACGGGGATTGGTGCGGTGATTAATACGGCAAAAGTTGAACCGGGTGCGAATGTGATTGTTTTTGGTCTGGGCGGTATTGGTTTAAATGTAATTCAAGGGGCGAGAATAGTTGGGGCGAATATGATTATTGGGGTTGATTTGAACCCAGAAAAAAGGCATTTAGCAGAAAAATTAGGCATGACCCATTTTGTCAATCCCCAGGAAGTAGAGGGGGATTTAGTTCCCTATTTGGTAGATTTAACGAAAGGCGGGGCTGATTATACTTTTGAGTGTATTGGTAATGTGAATGTGATGCGTCAAGCCTTGGAATGTTGTCATAAGGGTTGGGGTGTGAGTGTGATTATTGGGGTAGCGGGAGCCGGTCAGGAAATTAGTACGAAACCTTTTCAATTAGTGACTGGGCGGGTTTGGAAAGGTACAGCTTTTGGCGGTGCTAAAGGTCGCACGGATGTACCGAAAATAGTTGATTGGTATATGGATGGTAAAATTAATATTGATGATTTAGTAACCCATACTTTTCCTTTGCAGGAAATTAATCAGGCTTTTGATTTAATGCACAAGGGTGAGTCTATTAGAAGTATTATTACTTTTTAATAGCATCAATGACTCTTGCTATAGTTAGCTATATTACCAGTATTTAGTATAAGATGATAGATTAACTCTGTTTTAAAAAAGTGAGGTAAATATGCCAGTGGAATCCAAACAAAACATGAAGTTGTTACAGCGTTGTTTTCTAAATGTAGAGGATGTGGAAATAGAAGTCTGCATAAATAATGGCAAGCATTTTGTTCGCCATCACACATATTGGAGTATTACTTGGGGTAACAAAAACCCAGACCCGTTACACGACTGCGTAATTGATAACCTCAAAATAATGGCAAACAATAGGCTTTCAACAATAAGGTGGGCTGGTTATGACTTTCAATTTGAAAGAATTGCTTTTGAAGATGGTATGGAAGTGGAAACAGTTTTGCTTCCGCTTAAGATGTTTGAAGACTTTATATGTTTTCAAGCAAAGAACTATAGAGGAGAACCGCCAGATAACGAGCGTACTCAACTTGGTTGTTGGCTGGAGAATAGATCCTTGGCAGAGTTGTTAATGTAATTTTTTTAAAATTACGAATTTCGATAATTATAAACAGTGTCATCTAATTAAAATGTCAGATCAGCAGAATGCAGTAGAACTAATTAATCTAGGCAAACTATTTACCGGCCAGAAAAAAGAGGCTTGGGCAGTTAATCAGGTAAATTTACAAATTAAAACAGGTGAATTTTTTTCTATATTAGGACCATCAGGCTGCGGTAAAACTACTACCCTGCGGATGATAGCTGGTTTTGAACAACCTACCTGCGGTGATATTTTAATTGAACAGACGAGTATTATTAATAAACCTCCTTTCCACCGTCCCGTTAATACAGTATTCCAAAATTACGCCCTATTCCCCCACCTGAATGTCTGGGAAAATATCGCCTTTGGTTTAGAAATGGAAAATTTGCCAAAATCTACTATTCAGCCCAGGGTAAATCAGGCTTTAGCTCAAGTGCAATTAAGTGAAATGGCAAAACGCTATCCCCGTCAACTATCCGGCGGTCAACAGCAACGGGTAGCACTCGCTAGAGCTTTAGTAAAACAAGCATCTGTTTTATTATTTGATGAACCTTTGGGAGCTTTAGATCTCAAATTGCGGAAGGAAATGCAATTAGAACTAAAACATATTCAAAAAAGATTAGGCATTACTTTTATTTACGTCACCCACGATCAGGAAGAAGCATTAACCATGTCTGATCGAATAGCAGTCATGTACGCTGGTCAAGTATTACAAGTAGGAACACCCATAGAAATTTATGAGGAACCGCAAACTAAATTTGTGGCAGAATTTATTGGGGAAACTAATTTTTTAATGGGTCGTATTGTGGAACAAGTTAATCATCATTATAAAGTTTTAATAGATGAAAAATTCCCGATAATATTTGATTCTCAGCAAGATTTGCCGATTAATCAAATAGTGACTTTAGTAATTCGCCCAGAAAAAATAGATTTTGCTCCTAATACAAATACTAATTCAGACAATATACTACCCGGCACTATTGAAGAAATAGTTTATATTGGTACAGACACCCGCTATTTAATTAGATTAACTGCCTCTACTCGCATAATTTTAAGACAGCAAAATTTTCGCCCCAATCAAGTGCAAAAATTCACAGTTAACGATCCGGTTAATATTCACTTTCCCAAGGATTGTATTCGGGCGATCGCCCCCTAATCATGAGCAAAGAATATATTTTGAAATTTATCACTAAATTTATTAGCAAATTATTAGGAGCCATCACCTTTTATACAGTTTTACCCATACCCCATGACTGGCAATTAAACTTTCATGGCATTGCCAAAATGGCTCCCCTCGTAGGTTTATTCATCGGAGCAATTTTAGGATTAATAGATTTTTGCCTATTCCATCTAGGTATGCCAACTTTCACCCGTTCTACCCTAATAATAGTCGCTGGTATCGCTCTCACAGGTGGCTTACACTTAGACGGGGTAATAGATACCGCCGATGGTTTAGCCGTCACAGATCCCCAACGCCGTTTAACCGTGATGAGTGATAGCGTCACCGGAGCCTTTGGCGTAATGACAGCGATCGCCCTAATCAGTATAAAAATTGCTGCATTAACTGATTTAACTAATTATCGTTGGTTAACCTTAATGGCGATCGCTAGTTGGGGCAGATGGGCGCAACTATTAGCGATCGCCCGTTATCCCTATTTGAAAGCCGAGGGGAAAGGAGCCTTCCATCAATCCGTTATTTATAGAAAACGAGATTTATTATTAACCGCCCTGTTTCCCTTTTCTATTAGTTTGATCATGATCGGCCTAGATTTTTTTCTCAAACAGCAATTTACCTGGCAATTTCCCCTCTCTCTCAGTTTGGCCGGTATAGCGATCGCCTATCTAACCGGGGCCTGGTTCCATCGACAATTAGGCGGTCATACTGGTGATACCTATGGGGCCGTAGTCGAATGGACAGAAGCCCTATTATTGGCCTTAACCCTGATTTTATAGAATATCTAGGAGGGATCAGAGGAAAAATAGCTAAATATTAAGAATTATGACTAAATATTCAATTTCTCTGAGATTTTGCAAAATTACCTAGAGACCTAGCATAGAATGGACTTAAGCCTCTTGTAATTGAGGAGCGGTATTTATGTTAGTTATGTTCATTGAAAATCAATTAATCACCCCCCATCAAGTTTGTCAAACTTGCTTAATGGCAGATCAAGGCGGAGAACCCCGCTGGCGGAGCGGTCAATTACGCTGTGGTCATCGTTTACCCAAAATATCCGAGGAACAGCCAGAACAATTTGAATGTCAGATGGGCTTTAAGATTGCCAGTATTAACTGATTTTGCTTAACTATTGCCAGAAAAATTAAACGGATTGATCAAAATTAAACAATCTCATACAGCCTTCACCAAATTTTCATTAAACATTAAAATTAAAGAATTAAAATAACTAGCCGAGGAAAACATGAGTTTGCGTGGTTCCACAACAGTACCCGATAGAATATTTGCTTGTCTGCCTTACCTACTACCCCTAATGGATGGTCTTAGTTACGGTCAATTTTTATTTCAACAGTTTCCCCCTCTCCAACTAATCCTGTTACCCCTAGGTCCCTTGTTACAAATTTATTCCTTACCCTTTGCCAGTTTCGCAATTTTCCTCACCCTTTATTTTGCTGTAGTCCGCAACGAAAATATTTCCCACTTCATCCGGTTTAATGCTATGCAGGCAATTTTGATTGATATTGTTTTAATCCTATGTAATATCATTCTGTCCCTATTTGCCAGGGGATTATCTGGTGGTTTTATTATGGAAACCATCTACAATATGATTTTCCTCGGCATGATCATCAGCATCGGTTATTCGGTGATTCAATCAGCTTTGGGCCGTTATGCCGAAATACCAACTATTTCCGACGCTGTATATATGCAGGTGCGTTAGATTAGTGGCAATTGCTTCGGTATTGATGAGAATTTTGCGGAAATTCAATAAAATCTAAAACCAAAGTCTGATAATATTAAAAATCCTTGCTTCTCTCGCAGAAGCCATTATGTCCACAAGGAGACCTAAAGGAATATGAAATCTTTTGTTTATGAAACCATGTATATTTTGCGTCCTGACCTGAACGAAGAACAGGTAGAACAGGCGATCGCAAAATATAAAGACCTCCTCTTAGAACAAGGGGCCGTAAATTTAGAAGCCCAAAAATTTGGTAATGGCAAGCGGCGTTTAGCCTATCCCATTAACAAACATCGGGATGGTGTCTATATTCAAATGAACTATCAAGGGCCTCCTACTCAAGTTGCCGTATTGGAGAAGTCCTTACGTTTAAGTGAAGATATTTTACGTTATCTGACAGTTAAACAAGCAGTCAAAGAAGCCAAGCCGGAAGAAGAAGCAATAGAAGAGTAGGCTAATCATCCCATTGGTGATGCTATTAATCGCAAGGCCAAAATTAACTTTTTATCATTCAGGTCAGGGGAGCAATCTCCTGACCTTTTTTTATAGATTTTTGCTAGGATTCTGCTAGAATTTCTGAAATATTAAAAATCATCAAATTTTCCCCATAATATTGGTGAGAGCAGTAATAATTTATTAACCGCTATTAATTTGGGTCAGTATCTCCGTTAATTGCTACACAAAATAATTTTCGTCCATATTCTATAATTATTAAAAATATAGGAGTAATTACATAATGGTAAATCAGGCAAAAAAATTGAATACCCAAGATTTACAACAAGAAGTAACCCATTTAAAAAATGAGTTACAAATGCGTGAACAATTAGTTCAGCAGTTATCTCAAGAATTATTCCGCCTGGTGAAAGGCAATCAAGACTCTGGTTTACCATCTGCTGATTTGAGCGATCGCTATCAGGCCCAAGTACAAACCCTACGAGAACAATTAGAGGGTGTAGAGCAACAGGTCAGATTTTATCAAGAACAAATTTCTCAACGGGATAGCGAAATTCATACCCTGCGTCAGTCAGTGCAGGAATTAACAGACCGTTCCCAAATGTTAGAACAGGTAGTACAAGAATTACCGGGAGTCTATCGGCAGAAATTTGCTGAACGCCTAGAACAAGTATTAGAAAAAGTAGAAATGTTACAGCGGGAAAATCGCCAACTGCACGCTGAACTACAAAGCGTTAGCTATCGTTTAGCAGTGAAAACTCGTAAGGCAAGCGGTTTAGATCTACCATCCTTTGGTGCTAATAGTAATAATTCTGGGGCTGGTTCCATTGTTGGTTCTATAGAAATGCCTAATTTTGGTAACGCTTAATTTAAAAATTACTTAATCTATTCATTAAGCAATAAAAATAGGAGTAATTCACTGAACTACCCCTATTTTTTATTATGAGTTTTTAGTTGAAATTCTCAGCAAATTCACCGCATTTTTAAGCGACTAATAACTGATTAGTTAACAATTCACTATAACAACCTAAAGCCTCTTCTCGACTATCATAAATTGTCAAAACCCTTTCTAATTGGGTAATTTCTAAAATCAACTTAACTGCTGGTTGAGGATTACACAATACTAAACGACAGTTTTGTTGACGAGCCGTCTTAACGGCCATTACCAAGCCCCCTAAACCAGCACTATCAATAAATTCCACATGAGCTAAATCCACCACCCATAATTTATCGTTTTGGGTAGGTAGAGAATTAATTTTCTGTTTCAATAATTCCACAGAATGTATATCTAGCTTGCCCTCTGGCTGAATAATCACGGTTTGATCTGCCAAAACAATATTCATTTATTTTTTTTCCTCACGTTAAATAATCGATAGAATTAAAAAAATTTATTTTTCTTACTGGTCTATCCGGTAATGACCTAGTTAAGAGATTTAAAGTTTCTTTTTTAGTTGGACAAAGCATCAACCCTTTATCTAACCGGCAAATCAAAATTATAATTTTTAGATTTTTTGGCAAGATGCTTATAGAATTTTTTTAGTAAATCTTTAATAGATGAGACTTAACTGTCTTTATTCTGCCCAAGAACTATTCAGGTTTTTCTTAGATCAATAAAATCTCTGATGATCTATAGATTGAATTGTCTGGCAGTTGATTAATGAATAGTATATAATACTACTTAATAAATCTTAATAGTAATTTATAAATGTCTTGGGAATTTGTATCGCTAGAAACAATACAGGAATTAGCCCATCAATACGGTTACTGGACTGTATTTATCGGCATTGCCTTGGAAAATGCGGGCATACCTTTGCCAGGGGAAACCATCACCTTAGTGGGAGGCTTTTTAGCGGGTAGTGGTGAACTGACCTATTGGTATGTTTTAGGCAGTGCGATCGCTGGAGCTATTCTGGGAGACAATTGCGGCTATTGGATTGGTCGGCAAGGTGGCTGGCCTTTTCTTCTAAGTTTAGGTAAATTATTTAAAGTACCAGAGGAAAAATTATTAAGCGTCCGCCATCAATTCAGTGAGAATGCTCCCAAGGCAGTATTTTTTGGGAGATTTGTCGCATTACTAAGAATTTTTGCTGGTCCTTTAGCCGGTATTGCTAGAATGCCTTACTGGCAATTCTTATTATGTAATGGAGCGGGGGCTGTGGTTTGGGCCTCAGTTATGGTAACTCTTGCTTTTTTTGTCGGCCAGGCTGTTCCCTTAGAACAATTGGTGGCTTGGGTTGCTCAGTTTGCCCTCTTAGCTCTTGGTTTGGTGATTGCCTGGATTGTAGTGCCAATTATTTTAGAATCTCGGAAGGAAGCCAGTTCCTAAGAAATAGTAATCATTGGCTGATTAATTAGTTAAGATAGAAGAAACCTGGTTGATGAACGACCGGGTTTTTTCCTGGTAGTGCCGTATTAATCAATTAATTTAATTTTTTGTATAGATAATAATTAATTTCTATGCTAATTAGATTATGGTAAAAGATTTTTTATATAAATTCTATTGTCAATTGTTGTATTTGGGTAAATTTCACCCTGATTATTCAGGCAATTGATCAATTATCTCAATCACCGGCAGAATTTAGCATAATATTTTCCAGCATTTAGGATTGTTATGTTAGAAATATATTAGAGATGTTTGAGAAAATTTTTCACGCTCAAACACCAGAAAACCGATCAACAAGTCAAATATTTTTCATAAGCAAAGAAAGTTAATAAAAAATTATTAAACTATTGGAAAATATGAAAAACTATGACAAGATTGAATCAAGCAAATGTTTACATCAGCTGATCGCAAAAATATTGCACAAGCTGTATTCCTTACTAAGAGAAACACTAGTCTATGAGTTATCAACAATTTGATCAGAGGGTATGCGCTCCTTGTATTATTGACACTGGCATAGTAGTTAATAAACGAGATATACAAAGGCTACTAGTAGATTTAGGTCGGGTCCGTTATATTCATTTACAAGATGGCCGACAGTGTGGTGAGGGGGAAGGATATATTTTAGAAGTTTTTGCCGATCAACAAAGATCAACATTGATTGCTAATCATTCAATTTATTTGAATGTTTATAGTTTTGATTATTTAGAACTGCAAAAATCAGCTCATGGTGAAAGCTATTTTGATTTAGTGCAGGAAGGAAGACAATTAAGAATTATTCCCCAATCTAATCCTTTACAAGATCAGGATAATCAAAGTTTTAAAGCAGCGGCTTTAGATGCAGTCATGGATCAAGTTTTATCTGCTAATTGGGATGTACAGGTAGATGATGATGATTGTCCTTTCTAATCAGGATTTTTCATTATTTTTTGCTAGATATTCTCACTTTTCCACAGGTTTTTAGTGTTTTTTGCTGGGATGTAGCCATCCTGTTTGATTTGTCATAATTTAGGATTACTATAGTTTGCCCTTAATGCCCCATCATTTTTCTTTTCATTGTCAAGCTAATTGTCAGCACACTCAGGCTAGGGCAGGTATTTTTTCCACTCCCCACGGTATTGTTGAAACTCCCCGTTTTATGCCGGTGGGAACTTTGGCAAATGTGAAGGGTTTAACTCCAGCCCAGTTAAAGTCAGCCGGTTCCCAAATGGTATTGGCCAACACCTATCATCTGCATTTGCAACCAGGGGAAAAAATAGTGCAGGCGGCCGGCGGTTTACATCGTTTTATGGCGTGGCAGGGTCCAATATTAACTGACTCTGGCGGTTTTCAGGTTTTTAGTTTAAGTAAAATTAGGACAATTAGTGAAGATGGGGTGAAGTTCCGTTCTCCCAGGGATGGGGCTTTGATTAATTTAACGCCGGAACGTTCCATTGCGATTCAAAATGCTTTGGGGGCTGATGTGATTATGGCCTTTGACGAATGTCCGCCTTATCCTGCCACTAGGGAAGAAGTAATATTAGCAACTGATCGCACCTATCGTTGGTTAAAACGCTGTATTACGGCCCATAGCCGGGATGATCAGGCCCTATTTGGTATTGTGCAGGGGGGAGTTTATGACGATTTACGGGAAAAGGCGGCGAGGGAATTAAGAGATTTAGATTTACCTGGTTATGCGATTGGCGGGGTAAGTGTGGGGGAACCGGCGGATTTGATTGAAAAAATAGTGAAGGTGACGGCTCCTTTGTTACCCGTTGATAAACCCCGTTATTTAATGGGGGTGGGGACTTACCGGGAAATGGTGCGGGCGATCGCTGGGGGAGTTGATTTATTTGATTGTGTGATTCCTACCCGTCTAGGCCGACATGGGGCCGTATTAGTACAGGGTGAGCGCTGGAATATGAAAAATGCGAAATTTCGGGAGGATTATCAGCCCCTAGATGCCACCTGTAGTTGTTACACCTGTGAAAATTTTAGTCGGGCTTATTTGAGTCATTTAATTCGGGCAGAAGAATTTTTAGGTTATAGTCTGTTATCCCTACACAATGTGACGGAATTAATTAGATTTACCCAGAATATTCGGGCAGCGATTTTGAGCGATCACCTAATAGAAGATTTCGGCCATTGGTTATAAGTTTTGTGACAATTTAAACATTGAGTAATCAGAGAGTGATCATTTGAGAGTGATACCCTTTTGGGATAAAATAGGATTTTGAAAAAACTGTTGGAGAGGTAAATTTATTAATGGAACTAGCAATGTTATTGGCAAAATTGCCCGAAGCCTATACCTTTTTTGATCCTTTGGTAGATGTTCTACCTGTAATTCCTGTATTTTTCCTATTGTTAGCCTTCGTTTGGCAGGCTGCTGTTGGCTTCAAATAAATTAAATTTAAGATCTAAATTTAAAATAAAATCTTGAAAACCCGGAGCAATCACCGGGTTTTTCCTTATTTATCTCAATTGTGCTATGAACCATCTGAAAAATTATCCGCAAAAGTGACAGCACAGGTTAACCTAATAATTGGTAAATTTTCATGACTTAAAAAAGATCAGATTTATGGAACGCACATTTATTGCCATTAAACCCGATGGTGTCCAAAGAGGTTTGATTGCAGAAATTATTAGACGCTTTGAAACAAAAGGTTTTACCCTAGTTGGTTTAAAGTTTATGACAGTCAGCCGGGAATTGGCAGAGCAACATTATGATGTGCACAGGGAAAGGCCGTTTTTTGCTGGTTTAGTCGAATTTATTACTTCTAGTCCTGTGGTTGCTATGGTCTGGCAAGGTGAGGGAGTTGTGGCCTCATCTCGTAAAATTATTGGTGCAACTAATCCTTTGAATGCTGAACCAGGTACGATTCGGGGAGATTTAGGTATTAATATTGGACGTAATATTATTCATGGTTCTGATGCTCTGGAAACAGCTCAACGAGAAATTGCTTTATGGTTTAAACCGGAAGAATTGGTAGAGTGGAAAGCTACTATAAATCCATGGATTGTGGAATAATTTTTAATTAATTTGCATAATTAATTTTATTGCTGATAAAAAAAGAAGGGGTTATTTATGAATAGCCCCTTCTAGTTATTTGATAATTTATTAATAAGTCTATTGAATAATCAATTTTAATTAATTCTAAAAATATTAATTTTCTGCTTCAGATTCAGATTCAACGGGTACTTTTTGGGAAAAACCCCAAGTAAACATAGCTGCAATAGTTAAAATCATTAACCATTCCGGTGGTACTAAATCATGATCAATTACCCTGACTAATAGCCTAAGACCTACTAAACCAACAGTTAAATAACCGGCCATTTCCAAGTGTACGTATTCATCTAACCAAGTAATAAATAATTGGGCTAAAAACCGCAGGGCAACAATCCCTAAAGTAGCTCCCGTCAGAATTAACCAAGTTTCTTCCGAAATAGCGATCGCTGTGGTAATACTATCCAAAGAAAAAGCTAAATCTGTCAGGGCGATCATGGGAATTACTTGCCACAATGAAACGTGCTTTTCTACCTTAACGTCCCCTGATTCATTTGCCCCTCTCGATGCGAAATAGTTATAGACTAACCACAATAAATATATTGCCCCTAATAATTCAAATTGCCAAAATTTAATGACCCAAGTGGCCGTCAGGATCATTGACATCCTTAAAGCAAAGGCAATTAATAAACCAATATTTAGGGCCTTTTGTTGCGTTTGACTGTCCGGTAGGCCTTGCGATATTGAAGCGAGGGCGATCGCATTATCAGCGGATAACACCGCCTCCAACCCTACTAGAATGGCCAATAAAAATAAATCGCTGACTTCTAAATTACTGGAAAACTCAGAAACTTGCTCCCACATTAATGATTTGTTTCACCTAAATATTTACTAAAGATGGGGGCTGATAGACGACACAACAACGAGTAAGACTAATTACTTACTCTGGTCTGACAAACCCAAATGATCGCTTTCATCTTAACACATTTGATTAAGTGATTTTTCTTCCCGCCAGTATTAATGAATCTGGTTGATCAGTATAGTTAAGCAATAACTTGGACTTGAATTAATGGCCTTAATAGTAAAGTTTTGTTGCAATTTGTGATGGTGAATGTCTTGATTTTTGCCAATATTCGGTAAAATGTGGGAGACTTTGTTAACTGTCCTCAAAGTTTCTTATCACAGGAGACCGAATCACAATGACTGAAACTCAAGTATTAGTTGCTTTAGTAATCGCTTTAATCCCTGGTATTTTAGCTTTTCGTTTAGCAACCGAACTTTACAAATAACTTTTTAAATGCAATTAAATTTTGCCTATGCTTTATCTCAAGTTAATTTTCACCAGTTAATTTTAACTAAGTTGATTTTAACTAAGAGAATGGGAATAGGTAATTTAAGTAAAGAGGAACAACTTTTAAGGGGTTCCTTTTTGCTTATTTTTTGCTTATTTATTAATACATAGACAATTGCAACCTATCGATGTACAAAAATCTGTTAATAAACCGACCGTAGGGGTAATTCATGAATTGCCCCCTACTACCCAGGATGAAAACCGCTACTAGTAATCTTATTAATTATGTCAGCTACTAACCCTATACCTGAAAGCCCCTGGCAGGAAGAACCACATCACCGACTGAAAGTTGTCAGGTCTGCTTATCGGACGAAAAATTTACGGACTCTGATTTTAGGAGAAGCGACAGTAAAAATAATAGTCAATATATTATTAACAACTTGTGCCCTATCGGCTTTATTCAAACTATGGCCGGAATATCAGTCGGTGCAGGATAAATTACAGGTGATTACGGCAGAGGTAAAATTAACCGAGGAAAGGGTTAGTAAGGAAAGGGCTAATTTTAGTCGTAATTTTGATCCGGGGCAAGCGAGAAGTATTATGCAGGAGCAAAGTCACCGTTTGGATCCAGAGCAAATGCCGATTATTTGGTTAGAAAAACAGTCAACGGATAATAATACTCAAGATAATTCTCATACTGCTGATCAGCAGGAAATACAGTCAGAAACATTAGATTAATCTAGCTATCGCTAATTTTAATTATCGATATACAAGGATCTGTTGATCAACTCACCGTAGGGGCAATTCATGAATTGCCCCTACTAACCCAGCAGGAAAACCGCTATATATATTTATTCACAAATTTTAGATAAAAATTGACGAATACAAATAATTATCCTTTGCATTCCTTACAAAATCATCAATGGTTTAAATTGATTTGTGGGGCCAGCTTTCAAGAATTAAATGTCATTAGAAATTTAACCTTAGTATATGCTTTAGCCGGGGCTGACTGTATTGACGTAGCGGCTGATCCGGCGGTAATTGCTGTCGCTCAATCGGCTTTGCAGGTAGCCGAAAATTTGTCAGATTGGTTAAAAAATCGGGGTTTTCCGCCGGTAAAAAAACCTTGGTTAATGGTTAGCTTTAATGATGGAGAAGATCCCCATTTTCGTAAAGCAGAATTTGATTTTCAACAATGCCCGACTAACTGTTGGCGACCCTGTGAAAAAGTTTGTCCGGTATCTGCTATTGTTTTCCAGCAGCCTCACCTCTCCCGATCAGGTGCAAGTCAACAGGAATATTCTGGTATAATTGATAGCAAATGTTATGGGTGTGGTCGTTGTTTACCAGTCTGTCCCAGTGGTTTAATTTACGCCCGTTCCTATGTTTCTACTCCCCAAGCGATCGCCCCGTTGATCTCAGAGTTAGCGATAGATGCTATTGAGATTCATACGCAAATAGGGCGGGAGGCAGATTTTGCTAGATTGTGGCAAAGTCTTAAAGGCTGGGTGAAAAATCTCAAATTACTAGCGATTAGTTGCCCTGATGGTGTTGGTTTAATTTCCTATTTAGCAAAACTGCAAGATATTATTTCCCCTTTACCCTGCTCTTTACTTTGGCAAACAGATGGCCGTCCGATGTCAGGAGATATAGGGGCTGGTACGACTTTAGCTGCTATTAAATTAGGCCAAAAAGTATTAGACGCAAATCTATCCGGTTATGTACAGTTAGCTGGTGGGACGAACAATTATACTATTCCTAAATTAAGAGAGTTAAAACTTTTACCGGCTCTGACTGATTACTATGCCACTGGGCGGGAAAAACAGCTAAATAATCCGATTAATATTAATTCTCTTTCTTTACCGGCTAGGCAAGGTCAACATATTAATAATTATATTAATGGTGTGGCCTATGGTAGTTATGCCCGTGTGCTTTTAGCTCCTATTTGGCAAAAACTGGAAGAAATGCAAAACGATCAGGTTAATCTAGCGGATTCCTTACCCTTGGAAAATTTTCCAGGATTACTAGAAGAAGCTCTGCTCTTAGCTAGGGAATTAGTGACTCAGATCAAACCACAGAATATCAGAAAAACAGTATGATTAGGCTATAGACTACCTAGTTTCTATCAACTAATTTAAAAGGGAAAATTTATTTATTTTCTCCTAAATTTGTCTGAATCTAATTCAGTCCATAGACTTGCACACAATTTTTTGATGGTTAATGTAGATTATTCATACTAGTGAGGTTTCCCAGGTGGAAAAAACAGACGCTCGGAAAATGCAAGTAACAGACGATTTACATAAATTATTGATGATTATTCCAGAGCCGCTCAGGGTGAAGTTAGAAGGGCATTCCCAACTTGATAACCTGATTGAAATAGTCATGGACCTGGGGCGTTTACCGGAAGCTCGCTTTTTACAAAAAGTTGAATATTTATCAGATGTGCCGATTTCTCGCAGCGATTTGGAATATTCTATTAGTCGGGTTGGTCATTTTAGTAGTGATAATCGGGCTGGTATTGAATGCACCTTGCATCGGATTAGCGCTATTCGCAACCGCAGTAATGAAATAATTGGTTTGACTTGTCGGGTGGGGCGGTCGGTATTCGGGACGATTGGGCTGATTCGGGATTTAGTAGAAACGGGTCGCTCTATTCTAATGTTAGGTCGGCCTGGGGTAGGAAAAACTACGGCTTTACGAGAAGTTGCCAGGGTTTTGGCTGATGATTTAGGTAAAAGGGTGGTGATTATTGATACGTCTAATGAAATTGCTGGTGATGGGGATATTCCGCATCCAGCGATTGGTCGGGCTAGACGTATGCAGGTGGCTCGCCCTGAACTGCAACATCAGGTAATGATTGAGGCGGTAGAAAATCATACGCCGGAGGTAATCGTTATTGATGAAATTGGTACGGAACTGGAAGCCTTAGCAGCTCGGACGATTGCGGAACGAGGTGTACAGTTAGTGGGGACAGCCCACGGTAATCGAATTGAAAATTTAGTAAAAAATCCTACCTTATCTGATTTGGTGGGCGGTATTCAGGCGGTGACTTTAGGGGATGATGAGGCAAAACGGCGGGGTTCCCAAAAAACAGTATTAGAAAGAAAAGCTCCGCCTACTTTTGAAATTGCCGTGGAAATGTTGGAGCGTTATCGCTGGGTAGTACATGAGCAGGTAGCTGATACGGTGGATGCGCTTTTGCGTCAAAAACAACATCAGTTACAGGTGCGGGCGATGGATGAAACGGGTACGGTGACGATTACCCATGAGAAGAGTTTATTACCAGTGACGGCAGATAACTATTCTAATAATATAATTCGTACTACCGCCGATATTAATTTTCCTGTGGTGGAAGGCTTACGAGCCAGTGGTTATATGCGACCATTAACTGTGCGAGATAATAATTTGCGGGGAGCTAAGTCAGGGGAATCTGATCGGTCAAAGGAGGGTGCTGATCGGGATTTTGCTCAGATGTTAGATGCTTCTTTTCCAGTAGAGGATGCTTGGGATAATTTATCCACTAGACGGGGACCGAATGGGGAGGATTTGCCTTTGCACGTTTATCCCTATGGTATTACCCGCCAACAAATGGAACAGGTAATACAGGCTTTATCTTTGCCGGTGGTGATTACTAAAGATTTAGATGATGCAGATGTGGTTTTAGCCGAGCGATCGCAATCTCGCAAACAATCTAAATTACGTCATGCTGCGAAAAATCGGCATTTACCAATTCATGTGATTAAAAATACTTCACCCCCGCAAATAGCTAGGGCTTTGCGTCGCCTTTTAGATATGGATGATCCAGCTACCCCAGAAATAGCGGATTTTAGTCTATTTATGCCAACAGGTTCTGATGATGAAATGGAAGCCTTGGAAGAAGCCCGGTTAGCAGTTGAACAAATTGTTATTCCGAAAGGACAACCCGTGGAACTATTACCTCGGTCAGCCAAAATTAGAAAAATTCAACATGAATTAATTGAACACTATCGCCTAAAATCAGTCAGTTTTGGAGAAGAACCGCAACGCCGTTTAAGGATTTATCCTGCCTAGATATTCTAGTTAAGCAGATCAGATTATTCTACTGATCTGCCTCAGTTAAATGACTAGTAGAACTGCCCATAAACTTTTCATAAATTATCAACAAATTTTTTAAAAAATTAACAATATTTAACTCTTTAATACTGAAAATCTATTTCATTCATTGCAATTAAATAATTAATTAGCAATATTTCAGAACTGCCAGATACTGACTAAATATATTTCCTGATTAAAAACAACTTGCTATTTTTACCACTTTACTATACTAAAAAAAGCTATGAACGAAAATTTATTACAATTATATGTTAAATTAATTACTGATTATGCTGGCTTATATGTTCGCTCCATGGATTATGGCAACTTATGCCAAAAATTATTATTGAGAATTAAACATTTAAAATTGCGGGGACCAGAGGAATATTACCAGTTATTAAGTACACCGGGTAATAGTAGTGATTTGGAATGGCAAAAGTTATTAGTATTACTGACCACGACAGAAAGTTACTTTTTTCGAGATAAAGGGCAGTTTCAAATATTAAGACAAACTATTTTACCAGAAATTATTAACCGGCGTTTACGTAATCAGGAGAAAACTATTCGGGTTTGGAGTGCTGGTTGCTCTACCGGGGAAGAACCCTATTCTATGGCGATTTTGTTACAAGAAGTATTGATTGATTGGCAGAGTTGGAATTTGGTAATTGTGGGGGCGGATGCTAATCAGGAAGTATTAGAGAAAGCGGAAAGGGGAATTTATAGTGACTGGTCTTTTCGCATGGTAGATCCGCAAGTTAAAACCCGCTATTTTTCACCCTATAAGGGAGAATGGAAAATTCAAGATGATGTGCGACAAATGGTGAAATTTCAATATCATAATTTACTGCGAGATAACGGGCCGGAAAGAGTTGATTTGATTTTATGTAGAAATGTTTTAGTTTATTTTGAAAATGATGCGATTACCACAGTAATCAATAAATTTCATAATTCTTTATTACCTAACGGCTATTTAATTACGGCCCATGCTGAATTACATGGTCAGGCAATGAATGGATTTCAAATTAAAGTTTTTCCTGAATCTTTGGTTTATCAAAGAATAGAAGATAAACGTTGGAATGGTGAAATCAGCAATCATCCACCTATTTTTGCTTCGCCTAGTGGTTCCTATGCTCAGACCGGAGGCGACGATAATATTTTTAGCAACAAAATTGATGAGCGACATCTGCCCGTAGCTCCTTCTGCTAAAACTCCTGTGCAATTAAGTCTGAAACAAGAGTCTCTATTGGAATGGCATGAAAACTATGGTAAAAAAGAGACAATATGCCATACGGTCCAACCGAAAAATATTGAAAAACTCCTAGCTGATGCCTATAAATCCTTTGAAGGTAAATCTTATAATGATGTGATCAAAAAAGCAGAAAAAATCCTGAATACAGATGCCCGTAATTTTGCAGCCCATTGTTTATTAGCTCAAGTTCATGCCAATCTAGGTCAATATGATCTGGCTAGTGAATATTGTCAGAAAGCATTAGAAATAGATGTTTTAGCGATCAGACCCTATTATTTATTAGCTCATATTGCAGAAGAAAGAGAGGATTTGGATGGGGCAAAAATTTTATTAAAACGAGTCATCTATTTATCTCCTAAATCAATTTCCGCCTATTTACATTTGGCAGATATTTATGAAAAAGAAGGCGATCGCAGTCGGGCAAATAAAATGAAAAGTTCTGCCTTGGAAATGTTAGAAAAATTACCACCTAATGATTTAATCGAACATAACGGCCAAATTAGGGCGAGTGAATTTATCGAATATTTAAGAAAAGTTTTAGTGAAATAGTATTTAGATGTTATTAAGACGTGATTAAAAAATAGTTAAGGAGCAATATGCAAGAATATCAACCGTATTTAATTTTTTTATTAAATGACTCTCTTTATGGTTTACCGGCTTTATCTGTCCAGGAAATTTTTTCTTTGCCAGAGGTGACAGCGATCGCCGAAGCACCTGCCGATATTATTGGGGTGATTAATTTACGAGGCGAAATTCTGCCGGTTATGGATTTGAGTTTACGTTTAGGCTACCAACCCTTAAATTATCAATTGACTGATAGTATTATTGTGGTGGAATGGGAAAATCAGGTGCGGGTTGGCATTGTTGTTAATCAGGTTTATGAAGTAAAATTAATAGTTACTAATGCTATTACGAATGGCATTAATTACGGTCGTCAGGAACCTCAAGATAGTAAAAAAGCTAATGGTAATCAGCATGGTAATAATAATTCTAACCATTTCTTGACGGGGGTAGCTCAGGTCGATGATGATTTGGTGATGTTGCTGTCATCAGAACAATTGATTCATTATGTACAAAAGTCAGCAGTTACGGAAAATGCACCTGATCTATTAACCGCATCACCTGAGCTTTTTATGAAGATGCAACAAGCCCGCTTACTGACTTTTTGTGCAGATGCTTCTCCAGAGGTGAAAGAGGTATTTCACAAACGGGCAAAAAATCTTATGTCCATTTCCCAAAATCAGGATTTTACTGGTCTCATACCTTTGGCAGTGATTAGTTTAAATGAAGAATTTTTTGGGGTGAATTTGGAAGTAGTGCGAGAGTTTACTGATATTTATCAGGTGACTCCTGTTCCTTGTACGCCTAGTCATATTGTCGGTAATATTAATTTACGAGGGGAAATTGTCACCTTAGTTGATGTTCGCCAAATTCTCAATATGTCTTTCAATCGACAAGAAATGCAACCTCACACTAAAGCGATGATTATTGAAGTAGGGGATTTGGTAGCGGGGATTAAGGTCGATCAGGTGCATGATGTTATGTACCTTAATCCTAATGAAATGGGGATTATTCCTACGGCGGTGCATTCCACTCATGATGAATATTTACGGGGAACGGCTCCTTATCAGCAAAAGATTATGAGTATTTTGGATTTACCCAAAATTATGACTCAAGGGGGTTTAGTAGTAGAGGAGGAAATTTAATATATATAGCTTTTTATCTTGGGCTAGTAGGGGTAATTCATGAATTGCCTCTACTAATAATATGCTCTGATTCTGCTATAGTAACAATAATATTTTAATAAAACTTAGATATAGCAGCCGCCATAAATCTTAGGACAGTTTCTATTTAAGTAAAACAGGGGACAAGGATAACAAATTATATTTTGTCCTAAATAACTTGGCGGCTGCTATAATTAATAACCTTTGATGGAGGAATCATAATTTATGTTAGCTAATTTAAAACTGCGTGATCGCTTATTAGCAGGTTATGCAGTACCAGTAATTTTTTGTTTAGGACTATCAGCTATAGTTTATACCACCGCCAATAAAGCACTCTCTACTTTTCAATCAGTGGAAAATGTACAAAATGTCATTCTCGGTGTCAATAATATGGAGCGAGGGGCGCATGGCATGATTCGAGGTTATCGAGGCTATTTAATCAAACAAGAATCTGATTTTATGGTTGATTATCAGAATTCTTATCAACTGGCAAAGGAATCTTATGAAAAATTATCACCTCTAGTAGAGAATCCAGAACAGAAAAAACGTTTAAATGATATGTACAATTTAGTAGAACTTTATCATCCTCAAGTGATGAATGGTAAACAATTACTAGATGCCGGAAAACGAGAAGAGGCTACCAAAATTTGGCGTAATACAATGAATCAGATGGGCTTAGATTTCATGAAACTCAGTAAAGAATTTACGAATTTTGAAGAAAATTCATTAGCAGATCAAACGAATGAAACTGAGAAAAATTGGAATTCTTTGATTTGGTTATTGGTTATTGGTTCTATATTATTAGTAATTATTTCTTTAATAGTTGCTTTGACTATTGCTTTCGGAGTGAGTGGCAAAATTAATCAGGTGGTAGATGTAATTGCTGGTTCCACCTCAGAAATTGCTTCTACGGTAGAACAACAGGAACGCACGGCTAATCAACAGGCGAGCGCTGTAAGTGAAACGACCACTACCATGGATGAATTAGGAGCATCTTCTCAAGTGGCAGCGGAACAGGCAGAATCAGCGGCTTACGGAGCCAAGCAGGCTCTCAATTTAGCAGAAGGTGGTACGAAAGCAGTAGATAGCACCTTAGAAGGCATGGCTAATTTGCGAGATAAGGTGGCAGTGATCGCTCAACAAATTATGCGTTTAAGTGAACAAACTAATCAAATCGGTAATATTTCTGAGGTGGTGAGTGATCTAGCTAATCAAACTAATATGTTAGCTCTCAATGCGGCGGTGGAGGCAGTACGAGCCGGTGAGCGGGGTAAAGGTTTTGCTGTTGTTGCCACGGAAATTAGAAAGTTAGCGGATGAAAGTCGGAAATCTGCCGATAAAATTAATAATTTAGTAGGAGATATTCAAACTGCGATTAGTGCCACAGTTATGGCAACGGAAGAGGGAACCAAAACCGTAGAAAGTGGAGTGAATATTGCTCAAAAAACAGCCGATGCTTTTAATGGTGTGGCCGAAGCCGTGAATAATGTAGTAGTGAATAATCAGCGGATTTCCTTAAATGTCAAACAACAGGCGATCGCTATTAAACAAGTAGTAGATGCGATGAATGGTTTAAATGTGGCGGCCAGGGATAATGCTTCCGCTTTAGGTCAAACCAAAGTAGGAACCCGTAAATTAAATGATGCGGCACTAGAACTGAAATCAATTATTTAAATTAAGATGATTGGAGATTATGATTTTAGCTAACTTAAGATTCCGTGATCGCCTCTTGGCAGGTTATGCGGTACCAGTTTTATTCTGCTTAGGATTAGCTGGTCTAGTCTTTAATAATGCCAATAAGGCTTTATCTACCTTTCAAGAAGTAGAAAGAGTGCAAAAAGTGATTCTCGGTGTGCATAACATGGAGCGAGGCGCTCATGTTATGGTAGCAGGTTATCGAGGTTATTTAATATTACAGGATAATCAATTCTTGGCAGAATATCAAGCATCCTATCAATCAACACAGGAATCTTATCGCATTTTGCAACCATTAGTTATTAAGGTTGATCAGAAGGAAAGACTAGACAAAATGTTAGAAAAGGTAGAAAGTCATTACGCCATGGTGAATCGAGGTGTGGAGCTTTTAAAAAATAACAAAAGGCAAGAAGCTCTCATGCTTTGGCAATCTGATGGACAAAGATTTGCTAGTCAGTTTATGGATTTGAGTAGAGAATTTACCAATATTGAGGAAACTTTCTTAACAAATCAAACCTTAGAAACGGAAAAAAATTGGCAATCTTTGATTACGCTTTTGGTCATTAGTTGTATCCTATTAGTAGTCATTTCTATCTTTGTAGCTTTTGCGATCGCTCTGGGAGTTAGTAGTAGAATTAATCAGGTAGTGGATACTATCGCTGCTTCTACTAGTGAAATAGCCGCCACTGTTGAACAACAGGAACGGACTGCTAATCAACAAGCATCGGCTGTCAACGAAACGACCACGACTATGGATGAATTAGGGGCATCTTCCCAAGTAGCTGCTGAACAGGCAGAATCAGCAGCGAATGGAGCCAAGCAGGTTCTCGGTTTAGCAGAAGGGGGAAAAAAGGCAGTAGATAGCACCTTAGCAGGCATGGCTAATTTGCGAAATAAAGTAGAGGTGATTGCCCAACAAATTATGCGTTTAAGTGAACAAACTAATCAGATCGGTAATATTTCTGAGGTGGTGAGTGATCTAGCGAATCAGACTAATATGTTAGCTCTGAACGCTGCAGTAGAATCTGTGCGAGCTGGTGAACGGGGTAAAGGTTTTGCCGTTGTTGCCACGGAAATTAGAAAGTTAGCGGATGAAAGTCGTAAATCTGCCGATAAAATTAATAATTTAGTAGGAGATATTCAAACTGCTATTAGTTCCACAGTCATGGCAACGGAAGAGGGAACCAAAACTGTCGAAAATGGTGTAAATATTGCAGAAAAAACAGCCGAGGCTTTTAATGGTGTGGCACAAGCTGTAAATAATGTGGTAATCAATAATCAACAGATTTCCTCTAATGTCAAACAACAGGCGATCGCTATTCAACAAGTGGTAGATGCCATGAATGGTTTAAATGTAGCTGCCAAGAATAATGCGGCGGGATTAAATCAAACCAAAATAGGCACCCAGCAATTAAATGAAGCGGCTATAGAATTGCAATCGATTATTTAGATGAAATAAATTTTTCCTTTCATTCCTTTTAAATTAGGAGATTTAGTGATGAGTATGAAATTAACAACTCGGATTTATTGGGGTTTTTTCGGTATTGGTACAATCATTGCTTTGATTAGTGGTTATGCCATTTATTCTTTCATCAAGATTGATAATCAAATTAAAACTATTTATGATGATCGGTTTATTCCTTTACAACAATTACAGATGGTATCTGATAGCTATGCTGTTGGTGTAGTTGATTCAGTCAATAAAGTTGAGAAAAAGATAATAAGTACTGAGCAAGGTTTAAATAGTATTAAAGATGCTTTGCAGAATGCAAAAGATAATTGGCACAAGTACAGGCAAACTTTTCTCACACCAGAAGAATTAGTATTAGCAGATCAAGTTGAAAAATTATTGACTCAAGCTAATAAAGAAATTCTTAATGTGCAAGAAGTTTTACAGAATGGTAAATCAGAGAAGTTATTAGAACTTGATGTTGCCTTATACCAAGCTATTGATCCTTTAACTTTCACTATTCAAAAGTTAAGTAATCTACAAATAGATATAGCAGAGGTAGAAAGGAAAAAATCTGAATCTATTTACCAACAAACTTTAATGCTATTTACTTTTTTGGTGCTATTTGCCATAGCGATCGCTTCCCCATTAGGTTTAGCTTTTAGTCGTTCCCTGATTAAAACCTTGAAAAACACAGTTACCAGTATTAACGACAGTTCTAATAAAATTGCTGTGACAATAGAAGAACAGGAAAGGGTGATTGATGATCAAGCTCAGGCAGTGAGTGAAACCACTGTGACAATGACACAGTTAAATACTACCTCCCATAATACGGCAGAACAAGCTAGTCGATCAGCTGAAAATGCTAAAATTGCCCTTGATTCAGCCAATGTTGGTAGTGTCTCTGTCTCTCAATTAATTGAGAGAATTAGCTACTTGCAACGGAAAGTAGAAACTATTGCAGACCAGATTTGTCAACTAACGGAACAGACCCAGCAAATCAGTAGTATTAATAATTTAATCAGTGATTTAGCTAGTCAAACCAATATTTTAGCCCTGAATGCTTCCGTTGAGGCGGTAAGAGCCGGGGAACATGGACAAGGTTTTACCGTAGTAGCTACAGAAATCAGAAAGTTAGCTGATGCTAGTCGTCAAGCCGCCAAACAAATTCATAACTTGATTGATGAAATGCAAAGGGCAATTAATAAAACAACCCAAGTAACAACGGATGGTACAGATACAGTTAAGGATGTAGTGCGTATTATGACAGAGACAAATAATGCTTTTGCCCATATTAAACTGGCAGTTACTGATGGCATGATGAGTAGTCAACAAATTGCCTTATTAGTACAGGAACAGGCAACTGCTATTACCCAAACGGTGACGGCGATGAATCTCTTGAATCAAGCAGCCAAAGATTCGGCTATAGGTATTGCTCAAACCAAACAAGGGATGCAAGACTTACAGGCAATTGCTCAGGCCCTCCAGTTACAAATTCAGGAAAATCAATAATATAACCTAAGTCCTCAAACTATTTTACAATCATGAATTGTAAAGTTTAATCAAGATTTATCAAATAGATCCTGATTTTTCCCTTGCTATTAGCTAATTATCCCTGATGTATTAACAATATCCTTGCATAAAACTTCATACTGTTACTAACAAACACTAGCAGTACAATTATTTGTGTAGAATATTCTACACATCATTTTAGACATCAAGGAGATACAACTTATGAATTTATTTAGATTACGCTATTGGATATTAGGGGGCTATTTATTACCTGTACTTTTCTCTGGTATTTCTGCCTTTGTCGTTGCATCTAGGGTTGAAGTAGTGAAAGAGCTGGCAACAGAATTAGAACAGTCCCGACAGGTAGCGGATAAAATAGGGGAAATTGGTTTTAATATTCAGATTTTACCACGGGCAGCTAGGGGCTATCTCTTAGAGAAAAGTGATGAATCTATTAATGCCTATAGTACTGCCATGCAGGAAATTGACAAACTTTTTAAAGATTTAGATGAGTTGATTGAAAATTCTGAGCAGAAAAAAAGTTTAACTGAATTAGAGGAATTTGTTAAAAAGCTAGATGAATTTGATCAGAGATTAATCAGTTTAGTTAATCAAGGTAAAACCCCCGATGCTATTAAGTTATGGCGGGAAACAGGGTCAGGTCGTGATCTCTCCAGAGAAATTACTGATATATTAAATCGGATGCGGGCAAAAGAAAAAGAAATAGTTACGGAAGAACAAAAACAACAAAGTCAGGCTCTTGATAATTTATTATTAGCTGTTTGGTTAAGTACAGGTTGCGCTTTGATCGCTGCTATTACTGTTGGTTTATGGATTGTTTCTACTATTGTTAATCGCCTGAATAAAGAATCTAGTGGTATTGCTAGTGCGGCTAATCAGATTGCTACAACCGTAGAAGAACAAGAACGTTTGACGGCACAACAGGCGGCTGCTGTCAATCAAACTACTGCTAGTGTGGATGAGTTAGGAGCTTCTTCCCGCCAATCAGCGGAACAAGCTGCTTCTGCTTCCGCTGGTGCAAATCAAGTATTTATTCTGGCTAATGGCAAAAGTCTCAATCAACAGGGAACTGGGTTAAGTGTAGCATCTGGTACTGTTAGTTTGAAGGATAAAATCGGCCAGGTACAAACGCAAATTTTGCGCTTAAGTGAACACTTAAGCCAGATTTACAATATTACTAATGTGGTGAGTGATTTGGCTAGTCAGACTAATATGTTAGCTTTAAACGCATCGGTAGAAGCAGCCAGAGCTGGAGAACATGGTAAAGGCTTTGCGGTAGTGGCCACAGAGATCAGAAAATTAGCAGATCAAAGTAAACAGTCTGCTGATAAGATTAATAGTTTGATTATGGATATTCAAAATTCCGCTAATTCTACCGTAGTAGTGACGGAAGATGGAGCTAAGGCGGTTGATGATATTGTCAATTCTATTAATGATGTGGCTGTGAATATTCAACAAATTTCCTTAACCACCAAACAACAGGCGATCGCTATTCAACAGGTGGTAGATGCTATGAACTCCCTTAATGTTTCGGCACGGGAAACAGCGAGTGGTATTACCCAAACTAAATTAGGGACACAGCAGCTGAATAGAACCGCTATGAACTTGCAAGAGCTGATTTAAAAACCGTATTAATTGCTAACCTCTCAACAATACTATTAGGTAAATATCTTTGATCATCTATAATTCAACTATGCACTAAACTATGACAATTAACTAGACAACTAACTAGACAATTAAATAATATTATCCATGCTCAAACTCATCTTACAAAAGATTCAATACCAATTACTGCTGTTAGTTCTCTTAAGCACTGTTTTACCTGTGGCTATCGTTGGTTTTTATGCTATTTCTACTACAGGAAATAGTTTAAGAACTTTGGCATTAAATAGTATTGATACTCAACTGACTAGCGACACTACCCAAATTAATAATTATTTTAATGATATTGCTAGTGATATAGTCGTTGTAAGTAAAGTTCCACCGATCCAAGGTATTGTCAGAAGTCGGGACAATAATGGTATAGATCCTATTGATAAATCTACTTATCAGAATTGGATAAATCGGCTCAATACAATTTTTGCCGGTTTTATGGAAGCGAAAGGTCAGTATTTACGACTACGCTATTTGGATGAAAACGGTCAAGAAATGGTCAAGGTGGAAAGAAGTATTAGTGGTGATATTAAAATATTGGCTGGTGAACAATTAAAAAATAGAGATGATCAAGAATATGTTAATGCTACTCTCAAATTGCAAGCTAATCAAATATATACTTCTGACATATTTTTACATAGAGAAAATGATCAAATAATTAGCCCTTATATTCCGAGTATTCGGTATAGTACACCAATTTATAATCAAGATGGCAAAGTCAAGGGTTTAGTGATTATCAACGCCAAGATCGATAATATTATAGACGTAGTTGCCAAAGCTGATGAAACAGAAGGTATAAATAATATCATGATTGATCAAGATGGTTATTATATTCATCATGCCGAGTCAAAAAAATTATGGGGGCGGGATTTAAAAACCAACGAAAATATTAAAAATGATTATCCGGCTGAAATATTAGAACAACTGTTTTCTACCGAACGGAAAGTAGTGATTGAAGACTTAGATCGGGTGATTGATGCCCAAAAAGCTATTTCTAATCAGAATAGTCAACGATTTTTCCTAGTCATTCATTCTGTCCCCAATCAAATTATTTTTGCCTCCCTCAATAGTTTTAAACGCTTTTCTTCCTTTCTGGTCTTTGTTTCCATTGCGATCAGTTTAGGCATTGGTTGGTTGATTATTAAAAACTTAGTTAGTTTGATTCAGGGTCTTGTCTTGCAAATATCATCCCTTTCCACTGATATTGTTTGTACGATGAATGACCAAGAGTTAACAGCTACCCACCAGTCAACGACGGTCAATGACACAACTAATAGTATTAATCATCTAGGGGCAGTATCTCAACAGATTGCTCAACAGGCGGAAACAGTTGCCTCAGCAGCCCGCAAAGCATCTGATTTGGCAGAAGATGGCACTGCTGTAGTAGCAGAAACATTACAACAAATGTTGAATTTACAGGAGGCTGTGAATATTCTCACCCAACAAAATCAACGATTGAATGATCAGACTAGTCAAATTGGTAATATTTCTAGTTTGGCAAGTTTAGTCAGTGACCTGGCAGCTCAAACTAATGTGTTAGCTCTCAATGCGGCGGTAGAAGCATCAAGGGCGGGCGAATATGGCGACGGTTTTGCCGTAGTTGCCAAGGAAATTAGAATCTTAGCTGATCAAAGTCGTAGTGCAGCTAAAAAAATTAGCGTGATTGTGCCAGAAATTCAAAGGGCTATTGGTTCTACGGTGAAGGCTTCAGAGCAGGGGCAACAAATTGTCGAGATCGGGGTAAAAAATGCCAAGGAAACTACCGAAACTTTTGAAAATGTCAAAGGTGTTGTATCAGAACTATTTGCTAGTAATCAGCAAATTTATGAAAATGCAGAACAGCAGGCGATCGCTATTCAACAGGTAATTAATACCATGAATAGCCTCAATCAAACTACTATGCAATCCTTACGGGGTTTAGCTCAAGTCAAACAGGGGACACAAAAACTCAATGAAATTGCTCAACAATTACGGCTAAGGGTTTAATTAATAGTTTAAATCAATAAACTTTTAATAAATTTTTAATAAATTTTTAAAGAATCGACAAGTAATCTAAACTAAGGAGATCGGGTTATGATTGAAGATAATGAGTTGCGGGAAGTATTTAAAATTGCTAGTGACGAACACTTACAAAAATTAGATGATGGTTTCCTGTATTTAGAAAAAAATTCTGATGATGCCGATAAACTAGAGGAAATGTTGCGGGAGGCTCACAGTTTAAAAGGTGATGCGGGAATGTTGGGGGTGAAAGATGTTTCCACCCTAGCACACCAGTTAGAACATATTTTAAATGCGGTAAAACGGGGCGAACAAACCTTTTCTCGTTCTGTCAGCGATCGCCTATTCCATGGCTTAAATGCTATTAGAAAACTAGTACAAGAAGCCACCACCGGCGAACCGTCTGGGATTAATACCTTTCATGTATTAGCAGTATTAATGGGGTCTCAAGAAGAAAAAGAAGCGGAAGCGGTTGGTACTCAGGAGGCTTCGGCAAAAGTTTCTCCGGTAACAACAGAGAATACAGCAACCGACACACCAACAGTCATCCCATTAGAAAAAACAACCGAAGCAAATACTCAGGCTGTAACCGTTATCACCTCAACCAATCCACCAGAGGAAACTATTGATCAAGTTACCCATACAGAAATTCAAACAGATAGTTCAGTGGTAACGATAGAGGAAAAAGTTTCGACAGTTGCCCCTAACTCCCAATCAACGGTTCCTACTAATAAACCAGCAGTTACCCCTACCTATCGGATTGAAACTATTCGGGTAGCAACTCGTAATTTAGACACCTTAATGACCCAAGCCGGCGAATTAACTGTCACCAAAATTAGATTAGCTCACCGTCTCAGCGAAATAGAAGAAATTACCTCTATTTGGGAAGAATGGAGCCGGGATATATTTAAAAATCGCTTTGTTATTCATGATATTAATGCTAATAATGGTCAAATTAGTGAAAACGAATCTCTAGGGCAATTACAAAATTATCATCGCCGGGCAGAAGAACGTTTAGAAAAATTAGGTGGTTTAATTAATCGCCTCCGTAATGCTATTTATGAAGATACCGCCCGTTTGGATATTATCACCGATGAAATAGAAGAGGGTATTCGTACCCTGCGACTTTTACCCCTATCGACTATTTTTAATCTATTCCCCCGCATGGTGAGGGATTTAGCCAGACAGGAAAATAAAGAAGTAGATCTGATTATTCAAGGGGGCGACACTAAGGCAGATAAACGGATTGTCGAGGAAATGAAAGATCCTCTCATGCACATGATCCGCAATTCTATTGATCATGGGATTGAAACCCCAGCAGAACGACAAGCCATGGGGAAACCCCCCCAAGCTACCATTATTTTAAGAGGTTATCAAACCGCTACTAATGTAATTATTGAAGTAGTTGACGATGGTCGAGGTTTAGATGTGGAAAAAATCAAACAAACTGCGATTAAACGCAATGTTTGCACAGAAGAAGAATTATCTAGTTTAACCAACGGTCAGATCCAATCCTTAATATTTGCCCCCGGTTTTTCTACCCGTACCTTTGTCACGGAAGTATCAGGCAGAGGAGTTGGCCTAGATGTCGTTCGCACCAATGTGGAAGCCCTAAAAGGCATGATTCAAGTGGATTCTACCCCGAAAAAAGGTTGTACTTTTCGGGTGCAATTAGGGACTAGTTTAGCCACTGCCCATGTTTTAATTGTGATTGTTAATCATGTTTCCTATGCGATACCCCTAGAATTTGTGCAAACTACCAAACTAGTTGCCATGTATGAAGTATTTACAATAGAAGGGAAAGATACAATTATCTGGAATAATCAACCTGTTTCCGTTGCCCGTTTAGCTAATTTACTAGAACTAGATTACGAGCAACCCGCCCTATCTGATGATCACCAATTGGTACCTTGTATTATTTTAAAAGTCGGTGAGGATACTTTAGGTTTATTTGTGGATGAATTGATTGATGAACAGGATGTCGTATTAAAACCGCAAAGTCGTCTATTGAAACGGGTGCGTAACGTAGCGGGGGCAACTATTCTCGGTACGGGCGAAGTCTGCATGGTATTAAATCCCCATGATTTAATTAAATCTGTGCGAAAATTAATTGGTTCTTTTACTGGTAGTATGATTACCCATCAAGACTTTAGTAATGGTGATATAGGACATACAGAAACTGGTCATCGCAAAACTACTATTCTGTTAGCAGAGGATTCTATTGCTACCAGAACCCAGGAAAAACGTATTTTAGAAGCGGCTGGTTATGAAGTGGTCACTTGTGTTGACGGTTTAGATGCCTTTAACAAATTACGGGTGGGAGCCTTTGACGCTGTTGTCTCTGATATTCAAATGCCCAATATGGATGGTCTGACTCTCACTAGTAAAATTAGAGAGAATAAAGAATATAATGAATTGCCAATTATTCTAGTCACCTCCCTTGCCTCAGAAGAGGACAAAAAACGGGGAGCGGAGGCCGGAGCGAACGCCTATATTACTAAGGGAAATTTCAACCAAGAAGTCTTATTAGATACCCTGCGTCGCTTGGTGTAGATTGATAATAGAAGATATTTGGCATCTTACTTGAGAATTTATTAAAATATTAGGCTAATTCCCCTCATGAGCAACCAGAAAATCAGGGTATTAATTGTGGAAGATTCCCCTGTGGCTGTATTAATCCTCAAACGCATTTTAAATTCCTCCCCTGATATTGAGGTGGTAGGCACTGCTGTGAATGGTATAGAAGGTTTGGCAATTTTACCGAAGATTGATCCGAATGTCATTTGCACTGATTTACACATGGCCAAGATGGATGGTTTAGAATTCACTCAGGCGGTGATGAAACAATTTCCTCGTCCTATTTTAGTGATTAGTACATCAGTGCAGGAAAATGATCAAGATAATGTCTTCCGACTTTTAGCAGCCGGGGCAGTAGATGTTTTTCCTAAGCCTCAAACCGGCTTGTCATCGGACTACGACCAAATTAGACAGGAATTAATTAACCGAATCCGAGTATTAGCCGGGGTGAAAGTTTTTACTATTCACCATCATCGGCAAAATCCTATTCAGTTAGAAAACAGATCAACTTTTTCGCCTCAAACTACTGCTATTAATCGAGCAAAGACTACCTTTCCTGCTCCTAGTACTAATAGTGCGGCGGTTACTCCCACCCGACAATTTAGACAACCCCGTCACCAACCGATTAAATTAATAGCTATTGGGGCTTCTACTGGTGGACCGCAAGCCTTACATACAATTCTCACCAAGCTACCCGCCAATTTGAAAGTGCCAGTGGTCTGTGTACAACATATTAGTGAAGGCTTTTTACAAGGTTTAGTTAGTTGGTTAGCGATTGATTCTGCCTTACCGATCAAAATTGCCAGACCAGGCGAAATACCCTTAGCCGGTAATATTTATTTCGCACCTGATCGCCATCATTTAGAACTAGATGGTCGGGGTTGTTTTGCTTGTTCTATTGCTCCGCCGGTCGGTGGGCATCGTCCCTCAGTTACTACCACCTTTAACTCTGTGGCCAAATTTTACGGGACAGCAGTAGCAGGAATATTATTAACGGGTATGGGGCGAGATGGGGCCGATGGTTTATTAAGTATTGCCAAAGCTGGCGGTTTTACGATCGCCCAGGATGAGGAAAGTTCCGTTGTTTTCGGGATGCCCAAGGAAGCGATCGCCCTGGGAGCGGCCCAGCACGTTTTAAACCTGACATCGATAGTGCCTTTACTACTCAACTATCTCAATTAGAGAGGCATGAGAAAAAATATTAAATAAATCCCTTGACTAGTTAAAATTAACCAGCAAAATTATTTACCACTGATCGCAATTGATCCGCATCAAAAGGTTTAGTTAAATATTCTGTTGCCCCGGCCAACCTTCCCTGTACCTTATCAAAAGCACCGTCTCTAGCCGTCAACATGACAATTGGCAAACTTTGAAACTGAGGAATACTACGCACCGTCCGACATAGCTCTAAACCATCAATGCCCGGCATAGAAACGTCCAATAATAAAACTGCGACCTTTTCGTGATAAATCATTGATAAAGCATCAACGGCATTATCAGCTACCAGAACACGATAATCACCCCCTAGAACCTGTTTGATGACCCCCTGCATTACCACACTATCATCTACAGCAAGGATGGTTTTCTGCTGTGCTTCATTGATAGACATAGCAATTACTCCCCTTTGTACATATCCCTATTAGCAAACTGACTATCACAACTTACTATCAAATACTTAACATCAAATGATGATTAAAAGATATTGTCAAGTAAACTTTTATTTACTATGCAAAAATTCGATAAATCACCGATAGTCAATAGGCCAAAAACTCTATTATTTCGATATGATTCTAACATTAAATTATGTTATAATCAAGGCTATATAAAAATAAGCAGTTTCCCCATTTCCTCCTAACTTACTCCTAGCCTTTATCTGATTTATTTCATGTAGTAATCAGCAGAGGGTTTAAAACTTAACTTTCAACTAAGTGAACAGTGTACTTGTTAAGTAAAGATTTCCCCAAATCTATTTTGTTTATTAGCATAACTAATTGGGCTGTACTTTCTAGTTTGTTTGGCTTTTGCTAGTTAGAGAGTATTTAAAATAAAGAAATGAAGGTTGCAAGCATGGAAGGACAAATTTTATATCAGGTACTAGCCCCAGAAAACTCTTTAGTCGAAATTAGTCATTTAGCCGCCCAGGTAGCAGAAGTGCCGATTGCTTTTGTCACGTACATTGATGCGGATTATCATTGGCTGAAAGCTCAGGTAGGTATAGACCAAAATCCTAAGTTATATGTGGATTTTGTCAAGTTGGTTTTGTCGCTGCCAGAATATCAAGCATGGGGCAGTGATGATGGGATATTAGAGTCTGCTACTCCCCTTTTCAATGGTAATAACAATCACCATCACCCCTTAAAGACCGTAGCTGTATCGACTGATCATGTTGTCGGTAAACTATTAAAAATTAGTGATGTTTCACTACACAAAAAATTACAACAACATCCTTTGGTGAAAAAGCAAAAGCCGATTCGCTTTTATTTAGCTATACCAATTGTGACGCAGGGACAGAGAATCGGTATTTTATCGTTAATGGATTATCGGGAACGACCCTTAGAACAGCCCGTTTCTCCTAGTTGTGAATTAGCCCTGCAACGGATTGCTAATCAGATTAGTAGTCAAATTGGTTTACACCACAAACTAGTTGATTTGGCTATGCAGTTAATTAAAATTCAAGAGAAAAGTAAGGAGCAAAAGCAAACAGCCGAAACTTTAAATCTTTTACAGCGGGCGATCGCTGCTAGTAAAAATGGCATCATTATTACCGATGCCAATCGTCCTGATAATGGCATTATTTACTGTAATGCTGCCTTTGAAAAAATTACTGGCTATAGTCAAACAGAAGTATTAAATCGCAATTGTCGTTTTTTACAAGGTCCTGATACGGATCCGCAAGCTATTCAAAAAATTCGGCAGGCTATTCAAGAGGAGAAAGATTGTTTAGTGGTGTTAAAAAATTATCGGCGGGATGGTACGCCATTTTGGAATGAGTTAGTGATTTCGCCGGTACGAGATCAACATCACAGATTAACTAATTTTATTGGTATTCAGACTGATATTACCCAGCGAAAACAGGCGGAAGATTCTCTGCAAGAGAGTGAGGAACGTTATCGCCTTTTAGCTAATCACTCCACCGATCTAATTTCCCGCCAAACTGCTAGTGGCGTTTATCTTTATGTATCACCAGCTTCCCGCTATTTATTAGGCTATGAACCAACAGAATTAATTGGTATATCTATCTTAGAAATATTACATCCAGAGGATCGCCAGACGATAGATTGGCCGACACAATTATTAGAACAGTCAGACCGTCATAAAAATATTCGAGCGGTTAGTTCTCAAGTACAGACAGGTTATACTTTTTCCCATCGTTTAAAGCATCAAAATGGTAACTATATTTGGTTTGAGACCACCGGCCAAATATTAAAAACAGATAATCAGCAAGAGACGGGAGAATTAGTCATGGTCTCCCGTGATATTACTCAGCGGAAGGAAACCGAAGCACTTTTATTAGAGCGTTCCCGTTTGTCTATAGTAGAGGCAGAGGTGGGTTTAGCCTTAGGACAAGGGGGCGATTTGGCTGATGTGTTGCGACGTTGCACCGATAGTATGGTGAAGGAATTACAAATATTAGCGGGGGGTATTTGGACGATGCAACAACAAACCCGCCATTTAAAGTTATTAAGTTTTTCCCGCAAAAAGCATATTAGTTTAGGTGATTTACAATTAGATGAAGCCGGTAACGAGGAAAACCAAACATCGCCTTACTATAATATGGATCATCCCTTAATTGCCCAAGGGCAGGTGATTGGTATTTTTCGGGTGTGGAGTGAGGAAGTCATTAGTTATAATAGCCGGGATGTTTTGACTAATGTGGCTAATGCGATCGCCCTATTTATTCATCGGCAACAAAATCAGGAACAATTATCTAGTCACCGGGAAAATTTATTATTTAAAATCGCTAATCAAATTAGAGATTCTTTAGACTTAGATAAAATATTAGGAACCGCTGTTACAGAAATTAGAAATTTATTAGATATTGATCAATGTTATTTTATTTGGTGTTTAGCTGCTCACACCACCAGTATTATTGTCACCCATGAATCCCGCCGCAATAATAATATTCCAGTTGCTGGTGAATATCCCCCCAATCAGATTAATGAAATTGCTGAAAAAATCAAAAATCGGCAAATTCTCCGGCTTGATCATACAATTATCGCCGATCAACTTGTTTCTCAATCTTTGATTGATTATTTCCAAACAACCGGCATCAAATCTCAATTATTATTACCTTTGCAAACCCGGTCAGCTCAATTAGGAGCAGTGGTTTGTTGTAACTATACGACGGAAAGAGTTTGGAGTGAAAGTGAAGTTGAGTTATTACAAGCCGTAGTTGATCAAATTGCGATCGCTATTGATCAGGCAGAATTATACGCTCAAACTAGAGCAGCTGCTTTAGCAGCTCAAACCCAAGCCATGCAATTAAATGAAGCCTTACAAAATTTACAACAAAAAGAAAGTCAATTAATTCAACAGGAAAAAATGTCATCTTTAGGGCAGATGGTGGCAGGAGTTGCCCATGAAATCAATAACCCCGTTAACTTTATTTATGGCAACTTAAGTTATTGCAAAGACTATTTTCAAGATTTATTAGATTTACTGGAATTGTATAGAAAAAATTATCCTGAACCAGTGGCGGAAATCGAAGAAAAAACCGACGAGATAGAATTAGATTTTTTAGTAGAAGATTTACCAAAAATTCTTTCCTCTATGGAAATTGGTACGGAGCGGATTCGCCAAATAGTCTTATCTTTGCGTAACTTCTCCCGTTTAGATGAAGCGGAAATGAAGCCGGTTGATATTCATGAAGGGATTGATAGTACCTTATTAATTCTGCATAATAAGATCAAACCGAAGGGGAAAGATATTGGTTTAGACATGATCAGAAATTATGGCAATTTGCCGAAGGTAGAATGTTATGCCGGTCAACTGAATCAGGTATTCATGAATGTGATTAGTAATGCTATTGATGCTTTAGAAAATACACCCGATCCCAAAATTACGATTACCACAGAATTAGGTGATGGGAATATTCCTTCTACTCCCACAGTGCTGGCTAAGGCCAAATCTGTGGTAATTAAAATTAAAGATAATGGCCCTGGGATGCCAGAAAAAGTGAGAAACCATCTTTTTGATCCATTTTTTACGACAAAACCAGTGGGCAAAGGTACGGGCTTAGGTTTATCCATCAGTTATCAGATTGTGGTGGACAAACATGGTGGTTCCTTCGAGTGTTTATCGGAACCGGGTCAAGGGGCAGAATTTGTTATTGCCATACCTATTAGGCCATCGGGACATCATTAAAATAGTTAACGACCAAAAAGTATTTAAAGGCAGTCAAAAGTTTTTCCCGAAAAATACTTGACAAAACCCCATACCTAATTGTTAATATATTAAAGCTAACGTTAATGGGGCGTCGCCAAGCGGTAAGGCACCTGGTTTTGGTCCAGGCATTTCAGAGGTTCGAATCCTTTCGCCCCAGTTTTTATAATCTGAATTAATAGTTTCAATCCTAAAAAAGTAGGGGTAATTTATCAATTACCCCTACTTTTTATTTGATCAATTTTTGTTTTAAATGGAACTGGGCAGAGTCGAACTGCCGTCCGCAATAGGTACTAATACCCCATTCATTCACAAGTTTAGCCTATCTAATCCTTTAGGCGGGAACTATCCATTATCCCGGATAACAGGATGCTTTGGTAAAGTCTTAGCTAAAAAGTCAACCAAAGGTAACTAATTAGAGCATCCGTTGAGGGTTGGTCTGTGATTTTTAACGGAGTCAAATCTCAGACGCTCGAACCAAGTGTGTTAGGTCTTAGGCTGCTACAGGAGCTGCTTTACGAGCAAAGGGTACAATGTTGTTTGCACTTATTATTTGTTTGAGCCTTGATTTACGAGATGCGACTCCCTCTCGACTTGCATCACAAGATAACTTTCGCTACCACGTCGAAACCTTTACAGCCCCGTGATATGTCACTATCTTAGCTATTTTTCTGACTAATGTCAAGGGGCGGTTTTTGCTAATAACCATTCTTTTAAAAGGGGATTGACTATTTCTGGTGCTTCATCCTGGGGACAGTGACCAATATTAGGTAAAGGAATAAATTTTTCTACCCTGGGATATTCTGCTAGTTTTTCCCCCAGGGCGATCGGTTCCCAGGGATCTGCATCACCCCAAAGTATTAATACGGGGCAGTTAACTTGTGGTAATAAATCTTCTGGCAACGGTCCTTGGGAATAACTAGTAAATGCCACAAATACATCAACTGCACCAGGATCCTGAGCTGGTTTTAATAGCATAGCAATTAGTTCATCGGTGACAGCTTCTGCCCGGCAATAGGCCTGTAATAGAATATTCCGAACGGTTTGCGGGGTTGCAAGTTGAGCAAAAAAGAAATTACTAATCGGTTTAAAAGCTAATAATTGTTGCACGATTGATGCACCATAACGTTTATAAAAAGGTAAATTAGCCTGTTTACGTTCGTGTAATAGTCGCAAAGAACAATTTAAAAGAGCAACACCCTTGACTAATTCTGGATAATCTACCGCCATTTGCAGAGCGACAATACAGCCAATCGAATTACCGACTAAAAATACTGGTTCCCCAATCACGCTTTGACAAAAATCTGCTACCTGTTTGGCCCAAGTAGGAAAAGTGTAAGCAATTTCGCTATTAGGTTGAGGTTTATCAGAATCGCCAAAACCGATCAGGTCTATGGCATAACAGCGACAATCTTTGCTGAGTTCTGGCAGATTTTTTCGCCAATGTCCCCAAGATGCTCCAAAACCATGGATAAAAATCACTGCGGGGCCTTGATCACCGACTTTTTCATAACAAATAGACCATTTTTGCCAAGTCCAAATTTGCGGGGCAGGTAGCGGGGAAGTTAAGGTCATGAGAATTAGATTTTAGGTAAAAAATAGAACAAATATTTGACGGTAAATTATCAATAAAAAATAAGTAACTAAAATAAATTAGAATAAAAGAAACTCATAACTCACCGTGAGATTAATTTAACTCAACATACAACTTTTAAGATTTAAACCAACATTTAAACCATGAGTGCGATCGCCAACCTTGATAATTGCCTTTTACCTTTTATTGGCTCAGAAATAGAACCAGATTACGATGCAGCGAAGGTAGTAATTTTACCTATCCCATACGAGGCAACAACCACCTATCGGCGTGGCTGTGCCAACGGACCAGGTGCAGTATTAGAAGCATCTCAACAATTAGAGTGTTATGACGAGGAATTAGATCGGGAAACAGCTTTAGAAGTAGGTATTGCTACTTGGTCAGCGATCGCCGATACCCGGAACGGAGCTGTTAAGGATACAGAAATGTTAGCAGTCACGAAAAAAACGGTGGGGCAGTTAATCAAGGATGGCAAATTTGTCATTAGTATTGGTGGTGAACATAGTATTACTTTTCCTATCGTTGATGCTTATCGGGAAGCGGAAGCAGAACCATTTACCGTGATTCAGATTGATGCCCATGGGGATTTAAGACATGAATATGAAGGATCAATTTATAATCATGCCTGCGTCATGCGGAGAATAGTAGATTTAGGTTTACCGACCTTGCAAATTGGTATTAGGGCAATTTGTAAAGAAGAAGCAAATTTGATCAAAGCGAAACAATTACCTGTATTTTTTGCCAGGGAAATAGTCAGTCAGCCTGATTGGATTAACAATGCCTTAGCTCAAATTAAAACGAAAAAAGTATTTATTACTATAGACCTAGATGGCATAGACCCGACCCTAATTCCGGGAGTCGGTACACCAGAACCAGGTGGTTTAAATTGGTATTCTTTGACTACTTTTCTTAAACAAGTATTTTTATCTCATCAGGTGATTGGTTGTGACATTATGGAATTAGCACCGATTAATGATTCTGTGGTTTCGGAATTTACGGCTGCTAAGTTAATTTATAAACTGATTGGTTATCAAGCCTTAGCCCAAAATTGGTAATACAGATTGATTCAGTAATCATCATGGTTGAGTAAATCAAATAAAAGCCAGATGATAAATATTATGGATATTTTCCATCATTATCAAAAAAAACAATTATAGAATAGGTGATTAGGATATGACAGAATTAGAAGAAATGAAAGGAACAACAATTGGTAGTCATGCACCGGATTTTGAGCTACCAGGTATTGATGGCGAGGTATATCATTTAGGTAAATATTTAGAGGACTATAAAGCCGTAGCAGTAATTTTCATGTCTAATAGTTGTCCCTTTGTCAGTGGCTATTTGGAAAGATTAAAGCAAATGCAAGTTGATTTTGCCAGTGAGCGGGTGATTTTAATGGGTATTAATTCCAATGATGCTAACCAGCAACCAGAAGATAGTTTTGAGAATATGAAGATTTTTGCCCAGGAACAACAATTGAATTTTCCCTATATTCGGGATGTCACCCAAGATGTTGCTCACGCTTTTGGAGCTACGACTACACCAGAAGCATTTTTATTAAATCATGAAGGTGTTTTAGTCTATCGGGGGTTAATTGATGACAATGTTGATCAACCTGATGCGGTAGAAATCGTCTATTTAAGGCAGGCAATTAGTCAACTGCTGAAAGGTGAAATTATTTCTCCGAGTGTCACTACAGCGACAGGTTGTTCTTTAGAATTGCGGGCATAATAATGAAAATATCTAAGGTAAATTTATTTCCATTCCTCTTTACTAGCTTGGCGATCGCTCAACCAATACCAGCTTTTGCTCAAAATAAGTTATCAGTAGTTTACCCACCGGCGGAACATGAAACTACAGCCCAACGGATTTTTTTTATTGGGACAGCTCCCGCTGATGGTACGGTATTATTTAATGATCAAGCGGTAGAACGCAGTCCAGCCGGTCACTTTGCCCCTAGTTTCCCCTTGGCAATCGGTGAGAATATTTTTACTATTCGGCATGATCAATCAGAATTAGTAATTAAAGTTAAACGTTTAGCTAGTCAGTCACTGATAGCGACGGGAACAATTTTTTCACCAACTTCCCTCACCCCCCAAACTAATATAGCAAAAATGCCGGGGGAATTATTATGTTTTCAGGCGATCGCCCTACCAGATAGTCAAGTATCAGTGCAGTTAGCAGGGCAAAATATTCCTCTCTATTCCCAAAGTCAGGTAGTTAAATTACCAGAAAATTTAGCCGTATTAACGGGAACGAATCAACCGCAAGTTGACTCAGATAATACTTATTATAAAGGTTGTGCTACAGCGAATACAGCCGGTAATTTAGGGAAACCAATTTATCAATTTATCTACAATGGGGAAACTATTAGTCAAGCTGCCCCTGGTGAAATGATCATTCTTTCTCCTACTACGTTGGAAATAGCCGAGGTCATAGTTGATCAGGGCGTAGCCCGCACCGGACCAACTACTGATTATTCTCGTTTAACACCTTTACCGACGGGAACTAAGGCAGTAATTACCGGGCGAGAAAAAGATTTTATTAGGTTAGATTACGGCGGTTGGATTAAAGCAGCTGAAACTAAAATCACCAAAGGTGTTACGCCTCCTCGTTCTAATATTAGAAGCGTCACATCCCGCCAAATACCAGGAGCTACTGAAATTCGTTTTCCCTTGCAAATACCTGTGCCTGTTACTGTGGAACAAGGAGATCAAACCCTCACCTTAAATTTATATAATACTGTTGCCCAAACCGATACGATTTTATTTAATGATGATCCGATGATTAAACGGCTGGATTGGCAACCGCTGTTAGTGCCTGTGGGTGAGGGAGAAGCTGGCGTACAATATAAGTTTCATTTAAAGCGATCGCAACAATGGGGTTATCAATTACGCTATGAGGGAACTACTTTAGTTTTAACTATTCGTCATGATCCGGTTAGTCAAGATCACTTAAATTCTGATCAACCTTTAACGGGTTTAAATATTTTATTAGATCCTGGTCATGGTAGTAAGAATGATTCAGGAGCCAAGGGACCGACGGGCTACCCGGAAAAAGATGTTAATTGGATTGTTTCTAATTTATTAAAAGATGAATTAATTAAACGGGGGGCAAAAGTAGTATTAACCCGGCAAGGGGATGATGATTTATTACCGCAGGATCGGGCAAAAATGATCGAAAAATTAGCCCCCCATTTATCCCTATCAGTTCACTATAATGCCTTACCTGATTATGGTGACGCAATGAAAACGAAAGGGGTAGGAATGTTTTGGTATCATCCCCAAGCCCATAGTTTAGCGGTATTTCTCCAGGAATATTTAGTGAAAAATTTAAACCGACCTGCCTATGGAGTATTTTGGAATAATTTAGCTCTTACCCGCCCTGCGATCGCCCCTGCCATATTATTAGAATTGGGATTTATGATTAATCCCTATGAATTTGAATGGATTGTCAATCCGCAGGAACAGGCAAAATTAGCCGAGGCTCTAGCCGATGGTTTAGTAGCGTGGGTGAAACAAACTCAATCAGTTACTCCGTAATTGGTTCAGTAGGGAATAGGGAATAGGGAATAGGGAATAGGGAATAGGGAATAGGGAATAGGGAATAGGGAATAGGGAATAGGGAATAGGGAATAGGGAACAGATTATAAGTTTGTGGAATAGCAAAACAATGGCAGTTGTTTCTCTAGGATTAAACCGACCGTAGGGCAATTCATGAATTGCCCCTACTTATTTATTTCCTATTCCCCATTACCCATTCCCTATTACCTATTAACTCTATTCCCCAGCAGGATTAACCATTTTCGCCGGCACAACAATCCGATCATATTCTGCCTCAGAAACATAATCTAACTGTAAAGCTGCTTGTTTCAAACTCAAATTATTTTCCAAAGCATAATGAGCAACATAAGCCGCCCGATCATAACCAATCACCGGACTGAGAGCCGTTACCAACATGAGCGATCGCTCCAAGAAATAATTAATTTGCTCCCGATTCACCGTCATACCTTCTACCAAAAATAGACGGAAATTATTACAGCCATCCTGCATCACCCGAATAGATTTGAGAATATTAAAAATAATCAAAGGTTTATAGACATTCATCTCTAAATGACCGCCCCCACCGCCTAAACTGACCGCTAAATCATTCGCCATTACCTGAATCGCTAACATCGATAAAGCCTCACACTGAGTCGGGTTAACCTTCCCCGGCATAATAGATGAACCCGGTTCATTTTCCGGTAAATTTAACTCATTTAAACCACAGCGGGGACCACAACTTAATAGCCGAATATCATTAGCAATTTTATATAAAGAAGTTGCCAAAGTTTTCAAAGCTCCACTCAGGAATACTAAAGCATCATGGGAACCTTGCACGGTAAATTTATTAGGGGCAGTGATAAAAGGTAAACCAGTTAATTTAGCAATTTCACCCGCCGCCTTTTCGGCAAATTGGGGAAAGGCATTAATACCCGTACCCACCGCTGTTCCGCCTAATGCTAATTGATAAACCCCTGTTAAACATAATTCTAAACGGCTAATATTATCGTCTAATATTCCCACATAACCAGAAAATTCTTGACCAAGAGTTAAAGGGGTTGCGTCCTGTAAATGAGTGCGACCGATTTTCACAATATCAGCCCATTCAGTCGCTTTTTTTGCTAAAGCATCCCGTAATAATTGCACTGCTGGTATTAATCGTTCTTTCACCCCCTGAGCAGTAGCAATACACATGGCAGAGGGGAAGGAATCATTAGTAGAAGTAGAACAATTAACATGATCATTGGGGTGAATAGGTTTTTTACTGCCTAAAGGTTGTTTTGTTAATTGAGAAGCCCGATTAGCAATCACCTCATTCACATTCATATTAAATTGCGTACCACTGCCGGTCATCCAAACAAATAGAGGAAATTGCTGATCATGTTGCCCTGTAAGAATTTCATCACAAACTTGACAAATTAAATCTTTTTGTTGATCAGTTAATTTGCCGCCGGCATGATTGACGATCGCACAGGCTTTTTTCAAAATAGCATAAGCCCCGATCATTTCCTTCGGCATCGGATCATCCCCAATACTAAAATATTGGAGCGATCGCTGGGTTTGCGCTCCCCATAATTTATCACTGGGAACGGAGATTTCTCCCATACTATCGGTTTCTATTCTAAAATTATTCATAGTATTAATCCTTTGTATTCATATTTATTTTTCTACCACCAGAATACCTAACTAGCTCTTTGTCAAAACTTTTAAGGTATCAATGGGAATCGTCAAATTCTTCAAGCAACAACAGAAATTAATTTAGCTTTGATGGCAGGTGGAGGAATAGGTTGACCATCCTCACGCAAGGTATCAAGATAAAGTTCAATGGCTTCTTTTATATTAATCTCTGTATCTTCAATTGTTTTACCAGTTGAAATACAACCGGGTAAATCAGGCACGTAGGCAGAATAGTTAGAGCCTGCTTGTTCAAAAATAACAATATATTCGTTCATATTTAATTAATCTTCTAATTGTGCTTGTTTCCAAATACTTTTGAGAGTACCAATAGCAATATCATCAGAAAAATGACCAGGTACAACAACAATTCCAGATTTCTGAGGATGTTTGAAAACTCTATGGCTTCCCCGTTGTCTTGCTTCATACCATCCGTCATTAATTAATCGTTTTATTACCTCACGAACTTTCATACAAATGTTATTGGTATTATAGATTTCTTGACCATATTTTTATCGCCGAAATTGAAATTAATTTTAATTGAAAAAAACCGGATTTTTGCCGTTAATTTCTTGTGAAAAAAAATTTAGTAGGAAAAAGCCGGTTTCTAGTAAAACATTGTTCTAGCAATAATCAAATTAATTAAGCCACACGAGATAAATTATCTGATTCAGTCGCTGGTTGATCTGCCAAATATTCTGCTAATTGCTCCTCAATATTTGCTCGGACAATTTCCCGATAATCTAGGAAATGTTCATTATGGGCACAAACTGTTAAATAAACAGTCCATTGTTTGGGATTACGACGCATAATACTAAACAAATGATGCCAGAATTTCCAACGGGTTTTCCGCTTAATACCTTGGCGATAACAAACCGTTAATAATGCTCGTAATTCAATTAAACCGGGGAATTTAAATTTCTCTTTCGTTACCGGAGCGCCTAATTTAAGAAAATGGCGATAGGTCCGATCTAAATAGGTTTCTGGGTCATATAATTGCCAAAATGCCTCCACATATTCATGAGCGATGTCTGCCAAAGGACGGGTCGGCACAAAGTTCATTAAAGTACCTTGGTGAATATTGGCATCTTTTTTAATTAAGCGTCCTTCTTTATTCAGACGATGCCACAAAGCCGTATCAGGTAAGGCTTGTAACATGGCAAATAACGCTGTGGGAATAGCAGTCTGTTCCACAAATCTGACAATGCGATCGCCCGCTCCCTGTTTTTCCCCATCGAAACCAATAATAAAACCAGCCATTACCCGCAAACCAGCTCTAGTAATCGTATCTACGGCATCATGTAAGGAATTACGATTATTTTGGAATTTCTTAGTTAAATGTAAACTTTCCTCATCCGGTGTTTCAATGCCTAAAAATACTGCATTAAAATTACATTCCACCATTAACTGCATTAGCTCTGCATCCTGGGCTAAATCCACTGATGCCTCTGTGTGAATACGGAAAGGATATTGTTTTTCTGCCTGCCAGACTTTTAATTCTTGTAATAATAATTTCACATTACGTTTATTACCAATGAAATTATCATCTACCATGAAAATAGAACGATCCCAACCCAATTCATATAAACAATCTAATTCTGCTAATAACTGAGCTGGGTTTTTGGTGCGGGGTTTGCGACCATAAAGAACAATAATGTCACAAAATTCACACTGGAACGGACAACCACGGGAAAACTGAATCGACATGGAGTCGTAGGCTTCAAATTGTAATAAATCAAAGCGGGGAACGGGTGTGCTGGTGACATCTGGTTTTACGCCATCAGAGCGGAATACTCCCTTAGTTTCTCCCCGTTGAATTGCCTCAATGAACATGGGTAAAGTAATTTCTCCTTCATCCAAGATCATAAAATCAATACCGGCTGCCAACGGTTCATCAGGAATAGCGGTGGGATAGGGACCACCACAAGCGACTAATTTACCTCGTCTTTTTGATTCCCGAATTTGCTCTAATAAATCATCCCTTTGCACAATCATGGCGGACAATATGACTAAATCGGCCCATTGCCATTCTTCTTCGGTAATACTGCGCACATTGCGATCAACTAACTTAAATTCCCATTCTTGGGGCAGAATCGCCGCCACTGTCACTAAACCTAAAGGTGGTAACAATACTTTCCGATCAACTAATTCTAAAATTTTTTCATAGGACCAAAAACTTTTGGGAAATAAGGGATAAATAAGTAAAACCCGCATTTGATTGCAACCTCTTCTATTATATTTGGACCAATTTTTCTAAATATTAATACTTTAGCTTATTAAATGCTTAGTGGACTAAATTTCTGAAAATTGATCATAATCTCAGGACTTACGCACCCAGGCAAGTATTCAAGGAGAAAATAAGTCTTTCAGCCTCATAACCGATGCCCAGAACAACGAGATTTCATTTCAATGCGTAAGTCCTAAAATAAATTGAATTGACATCTAATTTTCTGATTGATAAAATGAAAGTAAGAAAATATACTAACGTTGAGGTAAAAATCAATGATTGAACCTATCATAACCTCTGTAGCCTTACAATCAGCAGCTTCGACTTCTAAAGTTGCTACAAAATTGGCAATAGAAGCATTAGATGAATACCTAAATGATAATGATGATACAATTGAAGAAATTATGAAAGGTTCAGTTGCTAGTGTAGCTTTGACTTCTAAAGTTGCTACAAAATTGGCAATAGACACATTAGATGAATACCTAAATAATAATGAGGGTTAGGCTTGATGTTTAATTATCCTGAAGGTTCTATAGTTGCGTTAACTAATCATGATAAACGACATTGTGGAGTAGTTATAGATCATAAACATACTGTTGAGTTAATTGCTTGTAAAGATGAAAATCTACAAAAGTTCATTTGTAAGTTGATCCTTCTCTCACCGGATGAGGTTTTAGAACACCCAGTGACAGGAAAGGAACCTCTTTATGAGCTTTGGAAAGCTCCAGACACGTCATGGACGACTAAAGAACTTAAACAAAGAGTTAAGGAATTAAAACCTAAATATGATGGGTCAGATTATCACATCATATATAACAACTGTCAACACTTTGCTTGGGAACTGATTACGAAAAAGAAAATATCTCCAGATGGTGATGGTAAATTGCACTTAAACGTTCTCGGACACATGATCGGATGGGCTTTTCATATCAAAGACTTTGGTAGTACAAGTTCTTCAAGTTCTTTAAGTAACTTTTCTGTGGTTAAGTCACTTGAAGAAAAACTAGATGATTATTGTTCAATAAATGATTAATACAATAATCAACCCTGCAGGTTGGCATAATATTTTTTGGTGAGTATCAAAGATGGTTGAGAAACCTGCCCCTGCGGGGTTTTCGTGATCATCAAAATCTAATCCTCATTTTGCCAATCCTGTAACCTCTGATTTTCTACCCGGCGGGAAGTGCGTCGATATTTTTTACTAGCTAATTTCGGTTCTAACTGTTGTTGACCACCCGCTTTACTAATACTTTTCATCGTTGATTCCCCATCCCCTTGTTTCTGTAAAATTCCCTGTCGGGCGATCGCCTCCTGTAAAAACGTCAAATAATAGGGATACCGTTCCCAATTCCCTTGCACCACACAATTTGGCTCATCCCGATGGGAACAATCACTAAATTGACATTGACCATTTAATAATTTTGTCTGAATTTCTGGAAATAATAACGCCACATCCTCTGGGGCTGCTAATAAATCAGGTTGATTAAACCCCGGTGTATCTGCTAATAAACCACCCGCCGGTAACTTAAATAATTCCGTGTGACGGGTAGTATGACGACCTTTTGCTAACTTACCAGACACTTCCCCCACCCGTATATTCACATCAGGAATTAAATAATTAATTAAACTCGATTTCCCCACGCCTGATGGTCCGGCGATCACCGTAATTTTATCTTGTAATTTTTTTGCTAATTGTTGATCGACTAAACCTAAACCCGTTGCCACACTAATAAATATTGGTTGATAACCCCAATTTGTCAGGCGATCGCCCCAACGTTCTAATTCTGTATTGGCTATCAGATCAGCCTTATTCAAACATAAACAAATATCTAAACCAGTTGATTCTGCCTTCACTAAAAAACGACTGAGGGTGACTGGTTCCAATACCGGATCAGCTAAGGCAAATACTAATAATATTTGATTAACATTAGCAATCTGCGGTCTATCTAATTCTGTCTGCCTTGGTAATACCTGGGCGATCGCCCCCCGCCCCCCTTGCCAATCCGGTTCATCAATAATTACCTGATCACCTACCATGACATTCTGCCCAATCTTTTTCAAGCGGGTACGGCGAGTACAAAGTAATTCCTGTTTAACCGCAGTCAATGGTAATTGTACCAAATAAAAATTTGCCTGTACTGCAATCACCGTACCCAATAGGCGATGATCATCTAATCCAGGCAAATTATCAATTATATTTTGCTCACTCATGACAGCGGGCAACGTACCTGCATGGCAAAAAAGCCGGCTTTTTCCTCAATATTTTCAATCAGATAACCTTCCATCACTAAACTATCAGGCACTTGCTCTATCGGTTCCCCAGCATCCAGCCACACTTCCAATAAAGCCCCCGCCGACATTTGTTGTAAACGTAATTTAGTTCTGACAAAATTGATCGGGCAGGGTGTACCTCTTAAATCTAATTGATCATCGGGTTTTACAGTATTACTCATAAGCTATCTATTTCTGATGGAACAAATTATCTAAAAAACCAAATCCCCCGCCTTTACCCGTGCGATCGCCCCGCAATTTCACCAACTGTTCTAATAATTCCTTTTCCTCTGTCGATACTTTGGTAGGAATATCAATAATAATCCGAATTTTATGATCACCCCGACTCGCCACATTATTCAAACGAGGTACACCCTTATTTTCCAATACTAATACCGTATTAGGTTGCGTACCCGCCGGAATAATTAACTCGCTTGTGCCATCCACCGTATTAATCTCTAAGCGACAACCTAATATTGCCTGCAAATAACTAATCCGCAATTCTGACAGAATATTAATACCATCCCGCTGAAACTCGGCATCATCCTTCACGCCCAAAAATACATATAAATCCCCTGGCGGACCACCATTTTTGCCGGCATCCCCCTCATTAGAAACCCGTAAACGAGTACCATTATCAACCCCCGGTGGAATAGAAATCTTTAACTTTTTAGTTGACTCCTTCTGACCCCGCCCACCACAGGTAGTACACTTTTCCTCAATACTCTGACCAGTACCATTACAATTCGGACAAACTGAAACCTGGGTAAAACTACCAAAAGGCGTTCTAGTCGCTCGTCTCACCTGCCCAGCACCACCGCAGGTAGCACAGGTTTGCGGTCTCGTTCCCGGCTTTGCCCCAGAACCACTACAAGTATCACAGGTTTCTAAATGCTTAATTTTTAATTCCTTATCACCACCAAAAATTGCTTCCCGAAAATCCAAAGTCAAGTCAAATCTTAAATCATCACCCCGGACGGGACCATTACGCCGCCGGGTTTGTTGACCACCTGCACCACCACCAAAATTACTAAAGAAACTTTCAAATATATCGGCAAAACTATCGCCAAAATCACCACCGGGATAGCCTCCGCTACCACCTAAACCAGCTTCACCAAAACGATCATAGCGGGCACGCATTTCTGGCTCAGATAATATCTCATAAGCCCGATTAATTTCTTTAAATGTTTCCTCTGCACCCGGTTCCTTATTTACATCAGGATGATATTTCCGAGCCAAGCGACGATAGGCTCGCTTCAACTCTTCTTTATCTGCGTTTTTCTCTACACCAAGGATCTCATAATAGTCACGGGCCATATTAATAAGTGATGATAATTAATAATTTAAGGATTAACAATTCTATCATTACAACTTTTCTAGGGTATTGGCATAGCAATATTCTGGTAATTAATGATTTTAATTCACTAATTATTATCGACAAAAAACCCTTACCCGCAAAAAGTCACAACTTTTATTGATTATACACCGCTTCACCCAGGGCAAACAAAGTTAACTTAAATACTTCTATCTGCCGCTGTAATTCTTCCACAGTAATTTCAGGATTATCTATGGCCTGCCGGAGAATATCACTATCTCTTTTGGCTTCGGCTTGCAGTGCCTCATTAATAAATTCGCCATTTTCCTTAATAGTTACTTCATAGCTATATAAGAGACTATCTGCCTGGTTTTTCATCTCTACTAATTGTCTAATCACTAAGTCATCTGACGCAAATTGTTCGGCATCTTGACGCATTTGTTCAATTTCTGCCTCACTCAAACCGCCTGTATTAGTAATATCAATACTTTGTACCCGCCCTGTCCCTCTTTCCTTAGCAGTAACTTTCAAAATACCATTCGCATCTATTTCAAAATTCACATCGATTTGGGGCACGCCACGGGGAGCCGGTGGAATACCTTTCAAGAGAAAGCGACCTAAACTTTTATTATCCTTGACCATGGCCCGTTCCCCTTGCAAAACATGGATTTCCACGCTAGTTTGGCCATCCACCGCTGTGGAATACAGTTGAGAGCGGGAAGTCGGAATAGTCGTATTTCTTTCGATTACCTTGGTAAATATACCGCCCAAGGTTTCCAAACCGAGAGACAAAGGAATAATATCAAGCAGTAAAACATTTTTCACTTCACCGGCTAATACTCCCGCCTGAATTGCCGCCCCTAAAGCTACCGCCTCATCAGGGTTCACCGAGCGATCAGGTATTTTACCGCTGAAATACTTTGTAATCTCTTCCTGTACCGCTGGAATCCGGGTCGAGCCACCCACTAAAATAATTCGGTCGATCTGCTCTGGTTTCAACCCGGCATCCTTCATTGATTGACGCATTGGCTCAATCGTCCCCTCAATTAAATCCTTTGCCAGAATTTCAAATTGGGCTCTAGTCAGTTCTACCTCTAAATGTTTGGGTCCTGTGGCATCAGCCGTAATAAAAGGCAAATTAATATTAGTTTTCGTCGTACTAGATAATTCAATTTTGGCCTTTTCCGCCGCTTCCCTTAACCGTTGCATGGCCATTTTATCCGATGATATATCTGTCCCCTCTTGATTACGGAACTGTTCCACCATCCATTGCACAATAGTGTTATCAAAATCATCCCCACCTAAGTGGTTATTACCAGCAGTGGCCTTTACTTCAAATACACCATCACCTAATTGCAGAATAGAGACATCAAACGTCCCCCCACCCAAATCAAAAACCAAAACAGTCTGTTCCTGGTCCTGTTTATCCAAACCGTAGGAAAGAGCCGCCGCCGTTGGTTCGTTAACAATTCTTAATACTTCTAAACCAGCTATCGTTCCCGCATCTTTCGTCGCCTGTCTTTGGGCATCAGTAAAATAGGCAGGTACAGTAATGACAGCTTGAGTTACAGCTTCCCCTAAATAGGCTTCCGCATCCTGCTTTAGCTTTTGCAAAACCATAGCGGAAATTTCTTGGGCTGTAAAATTTTTCCCCTTAATTTGTACATTATTCGTGTCGTCCTTACCTTTCACACAGGTATAGGGAACCCTAGAACGTTCTTCCACCGTGTCGTTCCAGCGTCGTCCAATAAATCTTTTAATACTAAATACCGTATTAGTGGCATTAGTCAAAGACTGACGCTTGGCCAACTGACCAATTAAACGTTCCTTACCTTTACCAAACCCGACAATACTAGGTGTTGTCCTACCACCTTCCGTATTAGGAATAACTACGGGTTTTCCCCCTTCTAATACGGCTACACAACTATTAGTTGTTCCCAGGTCAATACCTATGACTTTGCTCATAATTGTTGATTTTACTGCTGAATTAATTACTAAGAATTTTAGTTAAATTTGTCAAAGGTTATCAGGGACAATCTGCCAGGAGTTGCGGTCCATCTGATTAATCTGAAAGTGATTTACGAATTATCTATAAAATTCCCCTATTATCAATTTTTTCTTCACTGTCTTGATAATTTCAGGTAAATTTATAATTTTTTTTCTATGAAATCTCTGGATAAAATACTGCTATCTGATGCTATTGCCTTATCAATATCAGAGTTTCTTCTAAAATATCCGATGGATAATCAAATAGTTTTTCCTAATAATTAATCTCTATATTAAATACAGAGAATCCAGTTGTCAATATTTTTTGATCAACTGGATTAGATGATTAACTTATTAGTCTGACACCAATCAATTAGATTCATTTTCTGAACTAGTTATTTCTTCCGGGACCACAGCTACTTTTACCATGGCATGACGTAATACCCGTTCACCCAAAGTGTAACCCCTGACTAATTCTTCCGTCACTGTCCCCTCTGGATATTGATCAGTGTGTTCCCGCATGACTGCATCATGGAAATTTGGATCAAATTCTTGGCCTTCTGGTCGCATGGGAGAAACACCCAATTTTTTCAAACCATCTACCATTTGTTTATAAACACTTTGATAGCTCTTGTGAATATTCATCTCCCCTTCATTTTGCGGCTTTAATTGGGCACGAGCGCGCTCAAAATTATCAATCATGGGCAGTAATTCCAGGATTACTGTCGCCTTAATCTGTTGCTCTTGCTCTTCCTTTTCTTTTTGGGTACGTTTACGAAAATTCTCAAAGTCTGCGGCCAATCGCCGATATTGTCCATTCGTATCTTCTAATTGTAGTTTTAGCCCCTCGATTTGAGCCGCTAAGGATTGATTAACATCCTTTAAATTATCTACAATACTGGCCATTTCTGCTTGCACAACATCACCGCCATCGATAGGAGGAGCGGCTTGAGCTTGTTGATAAGCCTCAGCTACTTGTAATTCCCAATCCATTTCTTCATTATTATTAGGGGATGGCATATCATTAGGGGTATTAGGAGAATTTGTATCGGTATTATTACCTTGTGGTTGATCGGACTCACTCATCTTGATTTTTCTTCTTAAGAATACTTAACTTAGTACATCGTCTAGTTTTTTTGTATGTTAGCACTATCTGGCAATTTTTCAATTAGTCTGGGGAATTTGTCGTCGATCAATATTTGATAATTTGGCTAAATAATTTGTTTGTATAGTTACAAAAAAATCTGACTAGGAATATTATTGATCATCAACTATCACGATCCGTAGCGAATACTGAGGATCAGCGATCGCACCCAGAATTAATACTCAGAACTAATACTGAAAATTAATACCCAAATTCAATTGTCATGAATTACTTAAGTTTTAAGTTGTTCATCCCTAATTGACTATACTTAAGTCATGATTTGCCAAAATTTCTCTCATCCTAAACTTGCTAGAATAATTAACACATCCCATAACCTTGGCTCAACTGATTTTGGTAAATAGCCATTGGTAAAATCGTCTCCTTCCCTGATCCCAATTTTCATGTTGGCATGATGGGAGAATTAGTAAATTTATAGAAAATGGGCATTAGTCTATGACCACATCTAGTCCCCGCACTGCCATCGTCGCCCTGGGTGATCTTTCACCATTCGGCCATAAATTAATTCAAGCCGGCATTGTTAGTCCTGAACAATTTAAACAATGTCAATTAGAAAGTCGCAAATCCGGTAAACCTCTGACTGATGTCTTGTCTGCTTTGACAGGGCAACCATTGCCACCGGAATTAATGCGACACTACAAAAAACAACAACTCTTTGAGTTGATGATTTTGCATGGAGTGGCAGCCTTTGACCCAGAAATCACACCGATCCCTGTCCAACAGGTTTGTTATTTAATTGACAGATTTATTCCCAAGGAAACTTGTCAGCGCCATCAGTTAGTTCCCTTATTCAGTAATGAAACCCATTTTGGTAATCAGTTAATTCAGTCCCAGTATATTAAAGCGGATAAACTTTATAAAGTTTTACAAAAAACCCTAGAACCAGAATCGAAAACTCTCCTGGAAGAATTAGAGATTAGCACAGGGGAAACACCTCCCTCTGAATTATTGCAATCCTACCGGGAACAGACTCCCTTTATTATGGTGGGGATGGTAGAACCGGATAATTTGGAAGCATTAGACGAGTTAAAAAATCAGATTCTCCGTCGTCATGGTTTAACGTTACAAAAATTGGTAATTACCCCGGAAGATTATCAATTATTAATGTCTGAATACGGGGAAGAACAAACCCGCCGGGCAGAAAATTTAGCAGAATTAGAGAAAAAGAAAAGATTAGAATTTGGGTCAGATGCTTTTGACGAAGGTCAGTTGGAAGAGGCATCAGATATGTCTGATGACTTTAACCTAGATAAACAGTTAGAGGATGCGGAATCTGCCCCGGTAATTAAAGCGGTAAACGTCATATTAGCAAAAGCTCTATCAGAAAAAGTATCTGATATTCATGTGGAACCGCAGGAAGAATTTTTACGGGTGAGAATGCGGAAGGATGGGGTATTACAGGAATATTTCCGTTTTCCTAAAAAAGTTGTGGCAGCTCTTTCCTCCCGTTTTAAAATTATTTCGGGCATGGATATTGCCGAACGTCGGCAAGCTCAGGATGGTCGGATTCGCCGGGTATTCCAGGGAAGAACTATTGATTTTCGGGTGAATTGTTTGCCTAGTCGTTTTGGTGAAAAAATAGTTTTACGGATTCTCGATAGTTCTAGCACCCAATTAGGTTTAGATATTTTGATTTCTGATCCGACTACTTTAGCGATGGTGCGGGAAACTGCTAGTCGTCCCTTTGGTCTAATATTAGTAACGGGTCCGACGGGTTCTGGTAAATCAACTTCCTTGTATTCTATTTTGTCAGAACGGAATGAACCAGGCGTTAATATTAGTACGGCAGAAGACCCGATAGAATACGCTTTGCCAGGGATTACCCAATGTCAGGTGATTCGGGAGAAAGATTTAACCTTTGCGAATATTCTCAGAGCCTTTTTAAGACAGGATCCGGATGTGATTCTAGTAGGAGAAACGAGGGATAAAGAAACAGCAAAAACGGCGATGGAAGCGGCGTTAACTGGTCACTTAGTATTAACTACTTTGCACACTAATGATGCTGCTGGGTCAATTGCCCGTTTAGATGAAATGGGGGTAGAACCTTTCATGATTTCGGCAGCCCTATTAGGAGTATTAGCCCAACGTTTAATGCGGCGAGTTTGTTCTGACTGTCGCCAACCTTATCAACCCACAGAAGAGGAATTTCGTCGTTATGGTCTCATTCCTTCCCAGCAGGCTGATTATAATTTCTATTTGCCTAATATTATTCCCGTGGATGAGCGCAAAGCTCTGATTGAACAAAATCAATTATGTAAGAAATGTGGTGGTCTCGGTTATAAAGGACGGGTAGGTGTTTATGAGTTTATGAAAAACTCAGAACGTTTACAGTGTTTAATTACTGAGGGAGCGCCGACAGAACAGATTAAGGAGGCGGCGGTAGAGGAAGGAATGAAAACCCTTTTACAATATAGTTTAGAACTAGTCCAACAGGGTCAAACTACCTTTGAGGAAGTGGAACGGGTGACATTTACTGATTCTGGTTTAGAAGCAGAAATGAAACGTTTAGCAAAACTTAATTTAATTTGTCGCTGTTGTAATGCTTCCATGCAACCGGAATGGAAAGATTGCCCCTATTGTATGACAGCCCGCTTTAAATAGTAATTATCGCAACTAAATGAAAACTAACTAGACCTAAGAAAAAGGAGAAAAATTTTATGTCACAGATGATTGATGATATTTTAGAGGCTTTAGTAGAAATGGGTGGTTCTGATGTACATATTCAAGCCCGCGCCCCCATTTATTTCCGGGTACAAGGGAGATTATCACCTCAACCTCAATTTGGTGAAATTCTTGATGCGATGGAAGTACAGAGTTTAATATTCCAGATGCTCAATAATATGCAACGGAAAAATTTGGAGCAGAACTGGGAGTTAGATAGTGCTTACGGGATTAAAGGTTTAGCCCGTTTTCGTTTGAATGTGTATCGGGAAAGGGGGACTTGGGCTGCTTGTATGCGGGCTTTGGCTTCCCAAATACCTAATGCCGATAAGATGGGTATTCCCACTATTTTACGGGAATTGACAGAACGCCCACGGGGTCTATATTTGGTGACGGGGCAAACTGGTTCTGGTAAAACTACTACCTTAGCTGCTCTATTAGATATGATTAACCGCACCCGTTCTGAACATATTCTAACTGTTGAAGACCCGATAGAATATGTATTCCCTAATGTGAAATGTTTGTTTCACCAACGGCAAAAAGGCGAAGATACTAAGAGTTTTGGTAATGCTTTGAAAGGGGCTTTAAGACAAGACCCCGATATTATTCTGGTGGGAGAAATGCGGGATTTAGAAACTATTGGTTTAGCCTGTAGTGCTGCGGAAACTGGTCACTTAGTATTTGGTACGTTACACACTAACTCCGCTTCTGGTACAGTTGACCGGATGTTAGATGTATTCCCCTCAGAGCAACAACCCCAAATTAGAACCCAGTTAGCTAACTCGATTATTACCGTCTGTAGTCAAAACTTAGTACCAAAAATTGGCGGTGGTCGTTGTGCTGCCCAGGAAATCATGGTTAATACACCGGCGATCGCTAACCTAATCCGGGAAGCGAAAAACTCTCAGCTCTATTCTCAAATTCAGATGGGAGCTAAATTAGGCATGAGAACCATGGAAATGGCTTTAAGGGATCTTTACCTAGAAGGGAAAGTCACCTGGTCTGATGCGATGAGTAAAGCGGTAAAACCTGATGAATTACAAGCCCTAATTGGTCCTGAACCAAAAACTGGTGTACCAGCCAAAGGCAAAAAATAAATATATTTTAGGTACAGTCAAAATAATTGTACCTATTTTCCATTCATAAAAATAGAAGTATTGGAGGATCAAATCATGACGGCTGGAGCTATTAAGGGAAAAGATAATCGGAAAAAACAAACTGCTTTTGAGAAATTCCAGGAAGAACTGGAAGCAAAGATGGCAACTTTGACCATTAAAGATTTAGCTGTATTTGCTCGACAATTTGCTGCGATGTTTAATGCCGGTGTACCGATGCTACGTTGTTTAACAGTATTAAGGGAACAAACCAATAATGCCAAATTAAAACGAGCCTTAAAACAAATTACCGCAGAAGTAGAACAGGGATCAGAACTATCTGTAGCTATGGAAAAATTTCCAGACTGCTTTGATTTGCTGTTTGTCAGTATGGTGGCTTCTGGTGAGGTCGGTGGTGTATTGGATGAAGTATTAGAAAGATTAGCTGTGATGATGGAAAAAAATGCTAAGACAGTTAGTGAAATCAACTCTGCTATGTCTTATCCCAAAACGGTTATGTTTATTGCTTTTGCCGTCTTTTTTGGCATGACAACTTTCTTATTACCAACTTTTGCCAAAATCTTTAAAGATATTGGAGCTGATTTACCGGCTTTTACCGTAATGATGTTGAATATCAGTTCGTTTTTTCGGTCTTGGCCTCCCATTCCCCAGGCTACAGGTGTAGGTATTATTATTGCTATTAGTCTTGCCTACAAGGCTTATTATGCCACACCAGTTGGTCACATGACCATGGATAGAATATTTCTAAAATTACCGATTTTTGGTGATATTATAGAAAAATCCGCAGTGGCTCGTTTTTGTATGATTTTTGGTACTTTAACTCGTTCTGGTGTACCAATGTTAAAGGCTTTAGAAATTGTCCGTAATGTGGCAGGTAATTTAGCAATTTCTGACTCTATTGAATATGCCAGGCAAGAAATTCAAAGTGGTGGCATGATCAGTTTAGCCTTGCAGGAAAAAAATGTGTTTCCTTCCCTAGCTATTCAAATGATGGCAATTGGGGAAGAAACAGGGGAACTAGATAGTATGTTAATGAAAGTGGGTATTTTCTATGAAACAGAGGTAGAAGAGGCGGTAAAATCTTTGACGGCTATGTTGGAACCCATGATGATTGTCATGGTAGGGGGCATCGTTGCTTCCATTTTATTATCTATGTATTTACCGATGTTTGCCGTATTTGAAAAATTAGGTTAATTTTTTCTGTACCTATTCCCTATTACCTATTCCCCATTCCCTAGTCAAATATGTCATCGATTAATCAAGCTGATTATGAAGAATTGCTGGCTTATTATAGTCATGCGAAAGCGGTAGTTAGTCTATTAAAACAATATCGTCCTTACCTGGAAATGCTTCCTAGTATGAGACGATCTGAATCTAGTGTAATTTCTATTCCCTTGCCAATAGTGCAATTAAAAGAGGGGGTTTCTTATACCAGTAAAGGTTCACCGCCGATTACGCCGGGGCAAAGTGTTTGTTTACCCTGTGATTTAGGGATTTTGATGTGTGACCCAGAATGGCAGGTAAAAACGGGGGCAGAAATATTTGTTTTTATTCAACGTCCCCAGGAAGATTTATCTGATCTATTAATGCGGTGGCGACAAACTCAGGTTTGGTTGAATAAGGATTATGAATGGCTAATGCCACATCATTATCAGCATATTTATCCTCAGACACCGGAAGGAATATTTCCTTTATTTGTTTTATTTCCAGATAGTCCAGAACGGATCAAAAAAGGTTTGATGGGCGCTCGTTTACCCTACGTTATTGCTTCTGATGTTTTGGATATTGATCTGATCAATGATCATGAAGCGGAATTATTAGACAATTTTTCCTTACCTGAAAGCGGGGAGCCGGAAGAACTGCCAGATAATTTTCTCATGGATAGTAATTTATTAGGTGAAACTCCCTATGGAGTTACGTCTGATAATGGGAATGATGACGATTATCAGAATATTTAATGGTATTGTAGCAGTTGTTATCACAGTTTAGTATGTGGAGGAATAGCGGTAAAAGCAATAATCATAAATCTGTCAAACCACCCTACAGAAATTTTTTTTAACTTGCCAATACGTGATCCAGACTAATAATAAATGTGACCATAATCATAAATGTTTTGATGTCAAGTCACTGTAACAATTTGTAATATTTTGTTATATTTGTTAATGTAAGCACACAAAAGATTAATAAAACAATATGATTTCCAAATTTGAATACAATCCTAAAAACCTTTACACACCAGTAATTTTCCGTCAAGACTTCAATGCAACCACCATCTCAGCTACTCAGGCTTGGTCCCTATTCTTCACCGCTGGCCAAGAAGAAAACCTGTTTGGTACAGAAAAAGAAACCGGCTGGTTTTATAACAACTTTTTAATAGCAGTCGTGATCAGCTTAGGTATTGGAGCAGCTTTCTTCAGTTCTCCCCTCGCCATGTTTTTCTAATTACCAAAAAAATAGGGAGCGTCTCGCTCCCACTTCCCATATTTACTTATTATTACCAGGAGCAATTGATCAATTGCTCCTAATGTTTTGGGGAAAAACCCTGACATCAAACAAAATAAAAGTTAAGTATCCTTCTGCATATTCTTCTTGACAACCCATAGAATAAACCCAATAATCAGGATCAATAGCACTATTTTAGAAACAGGTCCTAAATATTCCTCTACTAAATCATAGTGATCACCTAATTTGTAACCAATAAAAGTTAATAATGTCACCCAAATTGTCGTTCCCACTGTGGAATACAGTAAAAAGGGAATGATCGGCATATTATTCAGACCGGCGGGTAAGGAAATTAATGTTCTCACCCCTGGTACTAAACGACATAAAAATACAGCCTTACCACCATGACGGGTAAACCAACCATTAGCTTTATCAATATCTTTGCCCGAAACCGTAATCCATTTACCGTATTTGTCGGCTAAATCTCTTAATCGTTCTTCTCCAAAAAATTTACCGGCATAATACCACGGAAAAGCTCCTAAAATAGTTCCTACTACCCCCGCCACAACTGCTGGAAAAAAATCCATATCACCCTTCGATACTGTAAAACCAGCGAAAGGCATAATTAATTCAGAGGGAATCGGTGGAAATAAATTTTCTAAAAACATCAAAAAACCAATCCCTAGATAACCTAGGGTTTCCATTGTTTTAATAATCCATTCAGTCATTTTGATTTTTTATATAATTCTTTAATTTTTTATTGTCTTCAATCGGACAAAATATCCATATTATGAGGGGCAATTAATTAATTGCCCCTAAATAGTTAGATGAACTTTCCCTTAATTAATCAAAGATTAATTAATCTGTATTAAGTACCAGAAGTCCAAGAGTTAATATATTCAACTTGTTCAGAAGTTAAGGTGTCAATATTAATGCCCATCGCTTGTAATTTCAAACGAGCAATTTCTTGATCCAATTCCACAGGAATAGAATGAATACCAGCAGCCAATTTACCTTTGTTTTTCACTAAGTGTTCACAAGCTAAAGCCTGGTTAGCAAAACTCATATCCATTACCGCACTAGGATGACCTTCGGCTGCTGCTAAGTTGATTAAGCGACCTTCCCCTAATACCACCACAGATTTACCGTTGTTTAATTTGTATTCTTGAGTGAAGGGTCTGACAAAACTTACGTCTTTGGCTTTACTAGCTAAAGATTTTAGGTCAATCTCAATATCAAAGTGACCGGAGTTACAAACTATTGCACCATCTTTCATCATGTCAAAATGTTCGCTACGGATGACGTGCTTGTTACCAGTAACTGTGATGAAAATATCACCGATAGGAGCGGCCTCATCCATCGGCATTACTCGGAAACCATCCATGATCGCTTCAATAGCCCGCACATGATTGATTTCTGTGACAATTACGTTAGCACCCATGCCTCTTGCCCGGAGAGCAGTACCTTTACCACACCAGCCATAACCGGCTACCACAATATTTTTACCAGCTAATAAAATATTAGTAGCCCGAATAATACCATCTAAAGTAGATTGACCTGTACCATAACGATTATCAAAGAAATGTTTGGTATCAGCATCATTCACGTTCATGGCAGGGAAAGTTAACACGCCATCTTTTAACATGGCTTGTAAACGCACAATGCCGGTAGAAGTTTCTTCAGTAGTACCAATAATATCAGGGATCTGATTTTGCCGATTTTGAATTAAGGAAGCAACTACATCACTACCATCATCAATAATAATTTGGGGATGATGATCTAAGGCGTTTTCTACGTGACGAGTATAAGTGGCTGCGTCTTCTCCTTTAATAGCATAGACAGAAATACCATAATCGGCGACTAAGGAGGCTGCTACGTCATCTTGAGTGGAAAGAGGATTACTGGCAATTAATACGGCATCCGCTCCCGCCATTTTCAGGGCGATCGCTAAGTGAGCGGTTTCTGTTGTCACGTGACAACAGGCTGATAAACGAATACCAGCTAAAGGTTTTTCCTTGCCGAAACGTTCTTGAATTTGTCTTAATACGGGCATTTCCCGGCCCGCCCATTCAATTCTTTGTTTACCTAAAGGTGCTAAAGAAATGTCTTTGATCTCATGCTTAACTTGCACAGGTGTACTAACCATTTGGATATGTCCTTTACAAAACTTAATTATTTTCTTTGCCAAGTTTAGCTAATAAGTCAGGACTTTAACAAATATTTATATTTCATATGGCCAAAATACGGCTAAAATCACCTGAAATTGCTTATTTTTGATTATTGCCATCAATACTTTCTCTGGTAGGAGCGACTCCACTCGGACTAAAAGCACTCGGTGGGACATTTGGTAAATTAATAGCTGGTTTAGTCAATGGCCCTAAATCTGCGTCACCGTCTGTTTGATTAGGGGAACTAATAATAGGTGAGCTAGTGCTGGGAGAAGTATTACTAGGAGAACTAATAACGGGTGAATTATCACCGGGAGAATTATTATTAGGTGCATTGAGGGGAGCATTTTCAGTGGTATTATCACCATCAGCGGAATTATTACTAGTAGCAGTATCATTAGGGTTGACACTAGAAGCACCACATATCGACTCTAAATCAAAGGTTCTGCCACCCGTACTGGTGAAAAAACACACAGGTGGTTCTAGTTGTGGATTAGGGACGACGGGAAATTGCGATAGAGTATTGGAAGTGGGAGCAGTTTGACTACGGGCAACAGGTATGAAACCTAAACCAGTAGCGACAGAAGTAATTAATAGAGTTGACCAGAATAGTTTAGACATAGATAATTATTCTCCTGCTATAACAGTTGCAAAGCTGGCTCTATTCTACTCCACCTCAAACTATTGAGTGCCGTGATTACCCATCAAACGCCGTAGGGGCGATTAAATCTTATTTAGATCTAATCGCCCCTACCATATCAATAGAAAATCACTAAAACTAACCCTTTAGGGAAAATAGAGTTTTTATATTAGTTTCTTTGTTGCTTGCTGAAAAACGAATATTAGTCGATAATTCTAATCCAACCTCTACGCACGTTATACATTAAGCGATTAATGATTGCCTTTTCGTCTTCGTTGAGAGCTTCATTTAAAAGGGCTGCCCGTAATACTAGGCGATCTCTGCGAGTTACCACACAGGAAAACATTATTTGCCCAAATAGCTCTTCTAAAGTCATTAAATAATAAGACATAATTCACACCTCTATTCCCTAATTGTCTATGATCACAAACACTCGGTGAGAAAACATACAAACACTTGGATCAAACCAATATATATTAATATTGTCACTACATTAATCTAGTTATGGTGTGACTTTAAGGAAAATTTAACGTGATCTTGCTTGATAAAAATAGTGATCTAAATCATCTCACCTAATTTATCTAACTGATCATTACCCATTCCCTATTACCCAACTAACTCCACATCCCAACATTTTGGGGACGATCTTCTTCCACACCAGGTACGGTAGTTGGCGGACCGAAATTAGTAGAAGGTGTACCTGATTCACCGTCAGTGACAGTATTAAAATCAGTGGTTTCCCCTTCATCAGGTACAAACTCTAAACGGATTCTGACTTTGCCATTCGTCCAAGATAAACCGGGTCTTAATAATTGACAGGTTAAACCTTCACCAAAGAGGGATTCGGCTTCTAGTTTGGTTTGCACAATATTCAAATACTCAGCGACTTTGAAAGTATTTTGAAACATTAAAGCACTTTCACTGGTGGAAATCACATCGTTATCGTTGAGCGGTATTTCTTGATTAGACATTATTTTGATTGATCCTCAATTAAATTAACAAAAGAATTATGGTTTATAGGAACCAGCCGTAGGAATGTAAACCTTTACCTAAAAGATTTACTCCTAAATAACAAACCCAGACTACAACAAAACCGGCTGAGGCTAGAATAGCGGGTTTGCGACCCTGCCAACCTTTGGTAATGCGAGCGTGTAAATAGGCGGCAAAAACTAACCAGGTAATTAATGCCCAGGTTTCTTTCGGATCCCAACTCCAATAGGAACCCCAAGCCTCATTTGCCCAAACGGCTCCGGCAATAATACCGATAGTTAATAGGGGAAAACCTAAACCGATCATCCGATAGCTAATATTATCTAATATTTGAGCGATATTCAGCCGTTGTGGTGATAATACGGTTGTGACTGATGGGGCAGTAACTAATTCTAATACTGCGGTGTTACCGACATTTTCTCTGATCAGGCTGTCGTTTGCTGTTATCGCTACTGCTGATGGTGCAGGGGTTTGCTTGCGAATAGCACTTGTCCCGAAGGAACTGCCGATTAATTCGATATTTTGGCCTTTGGTGATCACTAAAAAGGCGATCGCTAATAAAGCACCGACCATTAAGGCGGCATAACTAATCATCATGACGCTGACGTGCATCATTAACCAGTTAGATTTGAGGGCGGGTACGAGGGGTTCTGCTATCTGCATTTCACCGGGTAGGGTGAGGGTGGCAAAGGCACTAATGCCCATAGCAACGGGGGCTGTCACCACACCGACTAAACGACTACCACTCATATTTTCGGCAATTAGGTGCATGGTTGTTACTCCCCAGGCCAGAAAGAAAAGGGATTCGTACAGGTTACTAATAGGAAAATATCCGGCTTCTAACCAACGAGAACCTAATAGGCCGACCATGGTTAAGTTGGCGATCGCCATGCCGGCTGTACCAATACTGGCTAATCCTGAAATATTAGGGAAGGCGGCCCCGACCCAATAAACTAACATGGTCGCAAACAGGATGGCAAAGGATAAATTGTCCAAACTGTTTTGCAATTTTGCTAGGTCCATAGTTGTTTGTCCTTGTAAATATTGCTTTTTTAATAATCAATTATTCACACTGCCTTTATTTTGGCAATGGTTTCATCCCATGTTACATGGGTAAAAATATTCAAGGTTAATCTAAAAAATTAATCTGAAAGATTAATTTTTCAATCTAGCTGATTTATCGCTATTGTCTCACCTTGTCCAGTCATTTCATGATAATAACAGAATCTAAGTAAAATATTTAGCTTGTCTTTAATCACTCACGAGAGAATTTATGATCATTCCCTAGAAATACTGACTAGAAATATTTAAGGGTAATAGGTGAAACGCCTGACTGAAATACTCTTAGTTCATCGGTTTATTGAACTTTATTATTTCTATTACCTCCTCTGGAATATCCTGCCAAATAGTAATGGGATATTCAGTATCCAGGGAAAGTAATTGAGCGTATTCCGGGGTGAAAAATATATTATATTTCTCCGCATCAGGGGTCATTTTACCTACCATAGCTAAGGTAATAGCTTTTAAATAATTCCTAATATGAGCTGCGTCTTCTCCTCCCACCTCATCCCCACTAAAGGGGGTTTTTAATCGGCCAATCGGATTTAATACTAGCTTGGGATCTTTCACACTAAGATGCGTACCGCCGATAATTCCCACTAACCAACGGGGAGACGGTATTTGCATAAAAGGGATCACCTGTTCAGTTATAGCCGGGGTGGTTTTATCCTCAGAACCAAATAACATTAGAGTGGGAACTGCTAATTTACTTAAACCATTTTCCCCAAATAATAGAGATGTGGTAGGACTCAGGGCGATCGCACTTTTAATGCGAGGCTCCCGTAAATCATATTTATCCTCTGGTAACTGAGCTGCCACACATTGAGTAACTTCCCCTAAGCTAAAAGTCATAATATTAGTCTGACAATTTGCCTCAGTTTCACTCAAATCCATTTCAGCCCCGGCTAAGGATAGGGCAGTCGCTCCTCCCAAAGAATAGCCAATAATTAAAATATTATCCGTCCCTAATTTGCCTCGCCATTCCCCGCCTGTATTATTCAACTGGGCTAATTGATCAATGACAAAATTAATATCACGAGGGCGGGCGAGAAATTCTTGGGGAGCAATAGTTAATTTAGTATTAATTTGATTTTCATTACTACCAGGATGTTCTGGTGTCACCACTACATAACCGTGCGATGCTAAATGTTCTGCCAAATATTGTAATTCTGAACGGATAGAACCCCGCCCATGGGTAAAAATAATTAACGGTTTACTATCAGCAGCAGCCTGGGAATAATAAATATCAACTGGCAACGTGCGATCGCCCTGTTTATCGTACCAAGTAAATTGCCGGAATATTACGGCATGGGGTCCGGGGCCAGTGGCATCAAAGGGTAAAGTTTCAGCAAATTTTTTTAAATCTGTAGTAGGTTGTAAATCTTTTTCTAAGACAGGTGATAACGTGGTAAAAATTGATTGACTACGGGCAAAACTTGCATTGAGATTAGCGGCCAGAGCAAAAGCCTGATCAACATTAAAAGTCACCTGTTGACTAGGATAAGCCCGCAGAAAACTGACTAAAGATAAACCATCCGGTTGATTCGCTCCCAGGATCAAAGCTGCTCGTAAAGCGACCATTCCCGCCTGATCTTGCCGATCAATCACTGTTGCTAATCCTGTTAAAATTGGTTCGGCTAACCGGGTATTTAACAGATAACTAAAAGCAGTAACTCCAATGGGCAGTCTAGCTCGTAAAGCCCCTAAGAATAAATTAGCCTGTTCGGCAGGTAACATCTTAGTAATTTTTTTTAAACCGCTAGGTAAAACCCCTGTTTTTTCAAAGTCTTGTAAATCATCCACCTGTAAAGCTACAGTTAATATTCCCTTGCGTATTAATACCCGGTCAGCAGCCATTGCCCCCTCTAGGTAAATATTTTGACTTAATATAACAAGCAATAACCAGAACAAAGAGAGAGGCGAAAAACCTAAAATTTTAATTGTCCCGAAGCGGTAAAAAAATTTTTGTAGTAATAACATAATACAGTTCTGAAGTTATGATAGCTAGACTGCCCAAACATGGACTAAAAACATTTGGCAAAAAAGTATGTTAACATACTATTAAATCCCACCCCGAATATCAGCCCATCAATTATTGCAATACCCACCCCGCAAAAGGCTGTTAACTGTGCAGGATAATTAGTCTGAAATTATTATCTCTCGCTTTGTTAAGCTATTTTATTCAGCTATTGGTTTCAGAGTAAGTAAGAATATCTAAAATCTAAAATTATTATAATTTGGTGCGATATGGATAGGAAAAAATGGATGAGTCTAATGACAGTACCGATGGTATTAGGCGTAATATTAGGAGCATCGCCATCGTGGAGTAAAAACCGGGAGCGAGGAAAACATCTCAATTTATTTGGTTCGGCCCTCCATGCTAACAATCAGAAAAAGCCGATAACGACTTCCACCACTCCATCCCCGAAAAAATCACCCAATCAACCGGCAACTCTACAAATTCAAGAGGATGGTTGTTTGGTGAAGGTAATTACTTTGAGAAATGGTAATACAGTCAAGGTGAGAAAGGGTTGTTATCGCCCGTTAAAATTACCACACAAGTTACCGCAAAGTTTGAAAAATTGATCGTTGCCTATTTCATAGAATTTTTGTGCGGGCAGGTTTCTACACAGTCTTTGATTCTCAGCAAAAATTTTATATTAACCCGCTCTGCCTGATCGGTGATCAAAAAAAACTCGAAATTATTGGTATTAAGAAAAATCCCCGCAGGGTGGGTTAGCAGAATATCTCTAGTGTTTACCAAGATATTTATGAAAAACCCGCCCCTACAGAATACCTACTCTTTTCTCCTAAATATCTTGGCGGTTGCTATTAATTATTAATTTTCGCTCCATCAATCACCCACTTCTGAGTAGTATTATCCCACATTAACAAAATATCTAAAGATTGATTAAAACTATTGCCTGTTTTCGGCATATATTTTAAAACAACATTCACCGTCGCCTGTTGTTGATTATTTTCTAATACTTGCCAACTTTGCAATTCGACACCCTGTAAAGTTTTCCACCATTCTTCGTAGGAGGTAAAACCATTGGGATGTAATTGGGGATTATTTTTATAATTAGGGGATAACTGCGACCAGGCATCAGCGTATTTACTTTGATTAATATTAGTATAATAATTCTTGACTGTTATATCTGGAATGGCTTTCACCGTATTAGTAACAGGGCTAGGCGTGACGGGGGGAGTCGGTAGAATATTCGGGGAAACTACTTTAGCTGTCGGTAAAATACTGGTGGGTGTCGGTGAGGGACTGAGTGTATTAACAGGATTAGGGGTAAGAGCAGTGATGGCTGAATTCGGGCTAGTTAATTCTAAACTGAATTTTGTATTAGTATTAGCACCGCCAATTTGTACAATGTATTGTCCGGTTAATGGTAATTCTAAGGATTTGCCTCGCATCCCGGTTAAGGAATTTTTTTCTGTATTATTAGCAGGATAACTAGTTTCTAATACCTTTGTATCAGGGGCATAAATCCATAAACAAACATTATTACTGACTTGATAATTAATACTTTTGCCTAACCGCCCATAAAATGTATAACCAATATTTTCTCCTGGATTTAATACATCGTAAATTAATAAGTCTTTATTTAAGGGTAAATTTTTTACAGTATTTTTATCTAGGTTAGGTGGTATTTCTGGGCATTGTAAAGGAGCTAGACTCTCTGTATTGGATAAACTTAATTTAGTAGAATTGAGTATATTAACCATTTTTTCACAACTGCCCATTAATATAATGACTAATATATAAATTAATAATTGAGGAGATTTTTTATAAAATAATTTAATCATAAATAGGCAAATAAAATTTTATTAAGGATTTTTTAAATTAAACCAATATGTTAATATATATGCGATCGCCCGTCAAGCTAAATCTATATTAACTTTCTCGCTATGCACAGTTTTATTCCTCCTCACCGTTTTTTCCCCTATTTGACCTGGGAAAAGATTAGTACAATGCCTGACAAAAATCATGTAGTAATTATTCAACCGATTGGAGCAATTGAACAACACGGTCCCCATTTACCTTTAATCGTTGATAGTGCGATCGCCACAGCAGTCACAGGTCAAGCCTTGGCTCAATTACCGGCGGAAATTCCCGCCTACAGTTTACCGCCTTTGTATTACGGCAAATCTAATGAACATATTAATTTTCCCGGTACGATTACCTTATCAGCTAATACTTTGACGAATATTTTATTAGAAGTAGGGGAAAGTATTTATCGAGCTGGTTTCAGAAAATTAGTATTTGTCAACGGACACGGCGGACAACCCCAAATATTAGAAATAGTTGCCCGGGATTTACACGCCAAATACCCGGATTTTTGCCTATTTCCTTTGTTTGTCTGGCGGGTTCCCCATATCGCTAATCAATTATTAACTGAGCGGGAGTATCAGCAAGGTATTCATGCGGGTGATGCGGAAACTAGTTTAATGTTATGCCTTTTACCGGAGCAGGTAGATATGACTAAAGCCGTTTGTACCTATCCGCCCGACTGCCCCCAAAGTTTATTAAGTATGGAAGGTGCTTTACCTTTTGCCTGGTTAACTAATGAATTAAGTGAGACGGGTGTCTTAGGTGATGCTACCGTCGCCAGTAAAGATAAGGGCGATCGCCTCCTAGCATCTTTGGTGGCTAGTTGGGTAGAAGTATTTACCCAGATTCATCAATTTCAGCCACCCCATCCCACTGTTTAACTGCAAAATCATCAAGGTACTATTGTCATGATTATCATTTTCCATTAAGATTAATCAGAAATAATTTAATTATAGTGAGGAAAAATATTTATGGATATTAAAAACGGTTTTGTCGGGGCAGTTGGTAATACACCTTTAATTAGATTAAATAGTTTTTCCGATGAAACCGGCTGTGAGATATTAGGTAAAGCCGAATTTATGAATCCGGGCGGTTCAGTGAAAGATCGGGCGGCTTTATATATTATTGAAGATGCAGAAAAAAAAGGTTTATTAAAACCAGGTGGTACAGTGGTAGAAGGTACTGCCGGTAATACAGGCATTGGGTTAGCACATATTTGTAATGCCAAAGGTTATAAATGTTTAATTGTCATTCCCGAAACTCAATCTGTGGAAAAAATTGAAACTCTCCGTACATTAGGGGCTGAAGTGCGAACTGTACCGGCTGTTCCTTATAAGGATCCAAATAATTATGTCAAATTATCAGGACGGATTGCAGCGGAAATGCCAAATGCGATTTGGGCAAATCAATTTGATAATTTAGCGAATCGGTTAGCTCATTATGAAACGACTGGTCCGGAAATGTGGCAACAGACGGGCGGGAAAATTGATGGTTGGGTGGCTGCAACGGGTACAGGTGGTACTTTTGCTGGGGTGGCTTTATTCCTGAAGGAGAAGAATCCTAATATTAAAAATGTATTAGCGGATCCGATGGGTAGTGGTTTATATAGTTATGTGAAAACCGGCGAAATTAGTATGAATGGTAGTTCTATTACGGAAGGCATTGGCAATAGTCGAATTACGGGCAATATGGAAAATGTACCGATTGATGATGCGATGCAAGTAGATGATTTAGAAGCGGTGCGGGTTGTTTATCAGTTATTACAAAAAGATGGTTTATTTATGGGCGGTTCCGTTGGTATTAATGTGGGAGCTGCGGTAGCTTTAGCGAAAGAAATGGGTCCCGGTCATACAATTGTCACAGTATTATGTGATGGTGGCACCCGTTATCAATCAAAATTATTTAATCAAAAATGGTTAGAAGAAAAGGGGTTGTGGCCGGCACTTTAAAAAGTAGGGTGGGTTAAGGAACGCAACCCACCTCTCAGTAAAGGACTAAAGATCAAAATTTCAAATATTATTAATCAAAACAAATAATTTGTCTGCTTACCCAATACACCGCCGGTGAATTAATTCACCGTCTCATATGAGAAGTCGGTTTAAACCGACTGGGAAAAGATAATTTAAATTAGTGCGTTTTAACGTACTTTTCGTATAAGACGTACAATTTATTGTACGGTGGGCGTTGATACCAATAGACAAACGTTATTTATCTTTTTTGTGCTTTACTGAGAACCCACCCATATTATTTCACCTATTGTAAAAAGGTTTGTACTTTACCATCTGGCTGTAATACTACCCGAATTATTGCCGGTTGTGTACTAGTTAAATTAGATGTCATTACCTCACCAATTTTTGGTAATTTTGCCTGCTTAGAATATTTCACCGCCGTTTCTCCCACCGGCTTAATACTTTGTACCTTACCTGTTTGATCAATCGTCAGATTATATTGCAAACTCTTGGTTAAATCAGCCGGTGGTTGCCACTTTTCCTCAAAATAACCCCTCACCTCTGACACCTGCGGAATATTATCAAACAAAGTATTTTTTTCTGCAACATATTCTGTCGGTTGGGATGGTTTAGGCTCAACAATTTCAATTAAAGGTTCTTCTGGAAATTTATCTGTTGACTGAGATTTTTTCGGTACATTAGGCAAATCATTAGCTAAATCATCAGGCATCGTTGCTAGATCATCCTCCTGATCAGTTAATACAGGTAAATCAATTTGACCAGGCATCATAATAGGTAACTGTTTCACATCCAAATATTGCCGACTCGGTAACATCGGATTATCGGCAGAAATAATACTAGTTGTCGGTGTCAGGTTAATACCTAAATTAGGCGGTGGAATCGGTGGAACTGGTAGAGGCGGGCTAACTACTGGAGCAGTTGGTGGAACGAAGGGAACACTATTAACATTATTATCAGTCGGTGCATCTATCGTCAAAACCGAACGGCGATCGCCCGGATTATTTGTCTCATCAGTGGGAATCACCATCACCATTCTGCCATTATTCTGGCCGTTAGATTGATTATTGAATGATCCTGGTTGATTAGGAAAATTCGGGGCGGGTATTGGCAGACCACTCTGACCACCAAATAAAGGTGGCGGAATAAGAATCGGCGAAGGTTTTAAGGATTTCGGCAAAGGTGAGGGGCTAGAGGTAGGGGAAAGTTTTGGTAGGGGTGAGGGAGTAGTATTAGGGCTAGGACTAGGAATATTAGGCATTGTCACCACTTCTTCTGCTGGTGCTGGTTGTTGGCTGGTGACATAATAGTCATAACCTTTAATAGCCAAAGCGGTTAAACCAGTTGTTAATAATATTAAACCGCTACTTTTTAACCAGCCAGGTACAGACCGATGCATTTCATCTAATTCTGTCAGCAAGTCTGTTTGACACTCGTTTAATACGGTACTCAGGTCAAATAGTTGTAAGACACTCAAAGGAATATTGGCGATCGCCTGATTGGTGGTTAACTTGCCTAAACACAGATCATGTATTAATAAATTGCGGGGCTGTAAATAAATATCGGTATGATCAGGAATAGTAAAATGTTCTTGCACAGTTAACACACTACTATTAACCGCCTGCTTTTCTACTATATTTTCTACGGCTGGATAGGCAAGAAACTTTTGAATATAATTATTAACGGCATCATGTAAACTATTTAACTGAGTGCGATCGCCCGTGATAGTGATATGTTCTGCTTCCGGTAAACGGGGATCATCTAAACGTAAATTAAATTCCCAGGGTTTTTGTCCGGTATTAATCATCGGCGATTTTTTGGCGGTTAATTCTAGGGTACAGGTAGGTGGTGTATAACGTTTTGTGTACATGATTTATATATAAATTAGGTTAATAATATTCCTATCATAGCAGAAGCAATTATTAATGACAGATCAACAAATACGGGGTAACTGTTCTCCACTTAACATATCAACAATCCGACTAGTACCAATCTGACTAGTCATAGTAACTAAGCCACTTTTACCTTGACTGTGACTAACTACTTCGCCAATTATACTAGCATTTTGATCAGGATTAAATTTTTGTAAAATAGCTAACGCCTGATCAGCATAATCTGCCGGCACAAAAGCAATAAACCGCCCCTCATTTGCCACATACAACGGATCAAACCCTAATATTTCACAGGCTCCCTGTACATCCTCCCGCACAGCGATCGCCCCTGCCTCTAGGTGTATATCAACACCGGCAACAGTGGCAATCTCATTCACCGCACTAGCTAAACCGCCCCTAGTTAAATCCCGTAAACAATGTATTTTCACCCCGGCTGTTAATAAGGCTTGTACCGTATTTGATAAAGGCGCACAGTCACTAGTGATCACCGTTTCCAATTCTAAACCTTGCCGTTGTGCCATCACCGCTATACCATGGCGACCAATATCCCCACTCAATAACAGGCGATCGCCCACTTGCACAGCAGGCGGAGCAATGATTTGATCATGTTCAATTATGCCAATACCAGCCGTATTAATAAAAATACCATCCCCTTTGCCCCGATCAACCACTTTTGTATCACCCGTAATAATTTGCACACCAGTTTCTTGAGCGGCTTTTTGCATCGCCTGGACTATTTGCCACAAGGTTTCCATCGGTAAACCTTCCTCAATAATAAAACCGACACTCAAATATAAGGGAAGAGCCCCACTCATCGCTAAATCATTCACCGTACCATAGACAGCTAAACTACCAATATTACCACCGGGAAAAAATAGTGGTTTAATTACATAGGAATCAGTCGTAAAAGCAATTTTATTATTAGGTAAATTCAGGGCAACCGCATCATGTTGGATGACTTGTGATAAGGTGGATTGATGCCAAGTTGACTGAAAAGTGGGGGCAAACATTTGACTAATTAATTGATTCATTAATTTGCCACCGCCCCCATGTGCCATTAATACTTGGGGATATTGTTCTAAGGGTAAAGGACAGGTTAAAACAAAGTCAGTAAAATTTTCCATAAATTTTTTAGTGATATTATTAATTATATTAATTTGATAATTATTAAATAATGAGATTGATCGACTATTAGATTATCATAAGCATTTTGACTTGATTTAAAAAAATATTTAATTACCTAATGACCGAAGAAATTAAAATAGAAAGCATTAGCGATCGCCTGCCACCCCAGAATATTGAAGCGGAGGAGGCGATTTTAGGCGGTATTTTATTAGACCCAGAAGCAATTAGTCGGGTAAATGAAATGTTGCGATCGCACCATTTTGCCATTAGAGCCCATCAAATTATTTATAACGGGATGTCCCAACTGCACAACCAAGGCAAAGCGACTGACTTAATGACAGTCACAACTTGGTTAATTGATCATGGCAATTTAGAACAAGTGGGCGGACAAGCAAAAATTGCCCAATTAGTCGAAAGGACCGTTTCAGCCGTCAATATTGATCAATACGCCGAGTTAGTCATTGATAAATTCACCCGCCGTAAATTAATTCAAGCCGGCAACGAAGTCACCGAATTAGGTTATCAAACCGCCGAAAAATTAGAAGATGTCTTAGATAAAGCCGAACAAAAAATATTTGCCCTCACCCAGGATCGTCCCCAACAGGATTTAGTACCGATTGGCACAACTTTAATTAATACTTTCCAAGATATTGAGGAACGTAATGAGGGTATTGCCCTACCTGGTATTCCCTGTGATTTTTATGATTTGGATGCGATGACCGGCGGTTTTCAAAGGTCTGATTTAATTATTGTGGCGGGCAGGCCTTCTATGGGTAAATGTATTGAGGCTAATTCTGAAATAGTTTTGCGTAATGGAGAAATTGCCACAATTGCTGAAATTTATCAACGGCAAAAAGCAGAATTATTAACTTTACAAAATAATTGGCAATTTACTTTCACTCAATCCGCCGTTTTTGTTGATGATGGCATAAAACCAGTTTTTGCAGTGACTACCCGTTTAGGTCGTTATATTGAAACAACAATTACCCATCCGTATTTAACGATTGAAGGTTGGCAATCACTGGCTGAGTTGCAACCAGGTGATTGTATAGCTGTTCCTCGCAAAATAGGAGTATTTGGAACGGAAACTATTTCTCAATCTGAAGTAAAGATATTAGGTTATTTAATTGGTGATGGTTGTTTAACCAGTAATTCTCCCCAATTTACTAATATTAATCCGTTATTACAAGCAGATTTTACTGAAGCTGCTTTAACTTTTCCAGGAGTTAAGGTACGCATTGAAACTTCTCAAGGCACACGCACTCCTACACTATATGTCACTACAAATTTCCAGTCTTTAGCTATTGCTCGTCAACAGTTTAGTCAGAAATTACAACAAGCTCTATTAAATTATCCTCACCCAGCTAGATATTTAGCTCAATTATTAGATGTTAGTCCTTCCCTTTTAGTAGCTTGGCAAAAAGGAAGTTGTGTACCTCAATATGAAACTTTCCTAAAACTCTGTGAAGAATTAGAAGTTAACGAATCTATATTAGCTCCTCAAGGATTTTGTTCTATTCGTCGATCCGGTGAAAATTCTCTAACATTTTGGTTGAAAAAATTAGGCTTATGGGGAAAAAATGCCCATGAAAAAACTGTGCCAAATATCGTCTTTAAGTTAGAGCGATCGCTCGTTGCCCTTTTTCTCAACCGTCTATTTGCCACCGATGGTTGGGCATCAATACTGACTGCTGGACAGGTACAACTAGGTTTTTGTAGTGTCAGCGAAAAATTAACACGACAAATACAACATTTATTACTGCGTTTTGGTATTATCGCTTCTCTCAAAAAGCGTTCTGTCAAATATCAAGACACCTATAGACAAGCCTGGCAATTGGATATTACAGACCCCATATCTATTAAAACTTTTATCGCAGAAATAGGAATTTTTGGTAAAGAAACAGCTATTAATAAAGCTAGTGAAATTTTAGCTAATAAACAATATCACACCAACCGGGACCTAATCCCTCGGCAAATCTGGCAGGAAATTGCGATCGCTAAAGGTTCGGAACCATGGAGCAGATTAGCAGATCGTGCCGGTATTAAAGGAGCTAGTAATATTCATGTAGGCAAGCGATCTTTACGTCGGGAGAAATTGGGGCAATTAGCAACAGCTTTAGATAATTTACCCTTACAACAACTTGCCACCAGTGATATTTATTGGGATGAAATTGTCTCAATAACTCCCATGGGAGAAAAACAGGTTTATGATCTGACGATTCCTGATACTCATAATTTTGTTGCCAATGATATTTGTGTGCATAATACTAGTTTTGCGATGAATATAGGTTATAACATAGCTCTTAAACAAAAATTACCCATTGCTATTTTTAGTTTAGAAATGTCAAAGGAACAACTAGCTCAAAGACTATTATCAGCAGAAGCAAAAATAGAAAGTAATCGTCTGCGGTCGGGACGCATTAGTCAAAATGAATGGGAACCTTTAACCGCTGCGATTGGTACATTATCAGAATTACCCATATTTATTGACGATACCCCTAATATTACCGTGGGAGAAATGCGTTCTAAGTGTCGGCGACTCCAGGCAGAACAAGGGGGAGCTATGGGTTTAGTATTGATCGATTATTTACAATTAATGGAAGGTAGTAGTGATAATCGGGTACAAGAATTATCGAAAATCACCCGTAGTTTGAAAGGTTTAGCCCGTGAATTATCTGTGCCGATTATTGCTCTATCTCAGTTAAGTCGTAGTGTGGAATCTCGTACTAATAAACGACCGATGATGTCTGACTTACGGGAAAGTGGGAGTATTGAACAGGATGCCGATTTGGTGATTATGTTATATCGGGATGAATATTATAACCCCGATTCCCCTGGTCATGGAATTGCTGAAATTATTATTACTAAACATCGGAACGGTCCGACGGGTACGATCAAATTATTATTTGATCCACAATATACTAAGTTTCGTAATTTAATGAATACTCGTCATTAATTTTTTCTATACCGTAGGGGAATTCATGAATTGCCCCTAATATTTTGGGATGAAAATTACATATTAATCAATCATTAAAGTATTAGTGACTATTCTAGTAATACCTAACCCTAATAAAATCTCTAAATCTTTACGATCATCAACAGTCCAAGCCACAATATTAATACCATGGCGAAAAGTTTCTGCAATTAATACAGGGTTAGCTAATAATAACTTATATTCACTGCTAATCAATTGATCACCTCTGAATACAGCCCGTTCTAATTGTTGTTGATAACTCTCTAAATTTGCCACAATATGACCGATAGGAAAATCAGGAGAGAGTTTTCTAAATTGCTGTAAAAATTGATCATTAAAGGAGGTAATTACAGCCCGTTTTTGTAAATTATATTTACTCAATAGGGTAATTAAATATTCCACCTGTTGATCCGACCAAATACAATGAGGTTTCACATCTAAATACAAATATTCAGGAAATTGAGCTAATACAGGTAAAGCTGTTGCTAAAGTTGATATTTTTTCCTGAGAAAATTGTGAAGCAAACCAACTACCAGCATCTAAATTTGATAATTCTAATAAAGTTTTTTCACCTACCTTACCTTTGCCGTTAGTCGTTCTCTCCAAAGTTTGATCATGAAAAATAATCGGCACGCCATCAGCCGTTAATTGCAGATCAAATTCCACAGAATTTGCCCCCTGATCCAAAGCTGCCTGAAAAGAGGCAAGAGTATTTTCAGGAGTTCGACAGGGAAAACCTCGATGGGCAATGATTTCTAAAGTCATAAAAGTTATAAGTATATTACGTAATATTCCCCATTACCTATTTCGCTAACCTCCCCCAACAATAGTAGTAATTTCAGGCAAATATACAGGTATTTCCATAATAAAAGTCGTCCCCTTACCCTCCTGAGAAACACATTTTAATGAACCTTGATGCTTTTCCGTAATAATTTGATAACTAATACTTAAACCCAAACCAGTCCCCTTGCCCACTTTCTTTGTCGTAAAAAATTTCTCAAAAATGTAAGGTTGCACATCCGCTGGAATACCCGGACCATTATCAGCGATCGCTACCCGCACCCGTTCTGGCTCCTGCCAACTATTATAAATAACCTCCGTACTAATAGTAATCATCGGCGGTGCATCCAATTGATCGATAAATTCTTCCAGGGCTTCAATCGCATTACCAATCAAATTCATAATTACCTGATTAATTTGACCGGCATAACATTCCACCAAAGGTAACTGATGATAATCTTTCTGCACCAAAATTTCAACCCGACCAGCCTGCGGTTTTAAACGATTTTGTAAAATCACCAACGTCCCTTCAATCCCTTCATGCAAATCAACCTGACTGCGATAACTTTCATCACTGCGGGAAAAATTCCTGAGCGATCGCACGATTTCTTGAATGCGGTCCGCCCCAATTTTCACAGAACTAATCACTTGGGGAAAATCAGCCAAGAGAAAATCCAGATCAATCTGTTCTATATTTTCAGCAATTTCTGGGGCAGGTTGCGGATAATATTTTTGATAAAGGTTCAATAAATTAATCAAATCCTCCGTATAAAGCGATAAATGAGACGTATTACCACACACACAAGTCACCGGATTTTTGATTTCATGGGCAATACCCGCTACCATCTGCCCCAAACTAGACATTTTTTCACTGTGAATCAGCGTCGCTTGAGTTTGTTGTAATTCCTCCAGAGTATGCTCCAATTGTTGCTTTTGAGCCTTTAATTCCGACTGAGATCGCCTTAACTCATTCTCCGTCATCTTACTTTCTGTAATATCCATGATCAAACCCTCTAGGGCTAAAACCAGATCATTTTCCCCATAGACAGCTAACCCCTGTTCCCACACCCATTTAGTTTGACCACCCTTCGTTAACAAACGATAAACTAACTGATAGGGTGTTTTTTCCCGAATCGCATTAGTGACAATTTGCCAAACATAAGCCCGATGTTCTGGGTGAATTAAATCATCATAACTCGTCACAAAACTTAATAACAATTCTTCGGGACTATAACCCGTCAAAGCAATACTTCCCTCACTGACAAATTCCATCGTCCAGCCATCCTCATAACGACAGCGATAAACCATGCCAGGAATATTTGCCATTAAATTAGTCAAAGTTCTTTGACTTTCCTGTAAAGCCATTTCTGCCCGTTTGCGTTCCGTAATATCAGAAATCACCGTTAATACACAAACTTCATCACTAATATGAATCAGTTCTGCTGATAATAAACCAATCCGCAGATCACCATTATTCACCCGAAACTCACACTCTAAATTCCTGACGACTCCTGACTTTTGCAATAAATGATAAAGGTATTTTTTCGTATTTGGTTCCTGCCAAATACCTACATCCGTAAATTTAGCACCGATTACCTCTTCTGCTGGACGATTCACCATCTGTAAAAAACTATCATTCACTTCCAGTATGATGTCAGCTCTAAAGGTAGTGATTGTAATTGGATCAGGACTAGAACGAAAAGCGATTTTAAATTTTTCTTCCGATAGTCTAAACTTGGCTAAAGTCTCCTGTAACAAAGTCGTTCTAGCCACTACCCGTTCTTCCAATTCTTCATTGGTACGTCTTAATTTCTCCTCCACTAATACCCGATAAGTAATATCCCTCACAACCGCTTGTAAAGCCGGTTGCCCATCAATTTCCATCGCCGTCAATAATACTTCCGCCGGGAATACTTGACCATCTAAACGTTTGTATTGCCAGTCAAAGCGAAAACTGCCCCGACTAAAAGCCAAATTCATATATTCCTTCATGATTTCAGCCGTACTAGCCTCACCATTCGGTAATAATTCCCGACTAAAATCACTAAATTTCTTTTGACAAAACTGCTCCTTATTCTCACAGCCAAATAATTCTACTGCTGCCCGATTACAGTCAAGAATAGTATCTTCTGCCATAAGAATTACTGCATCAGTAGTAAATTCAAATAAATTTCTAAATTTCTTTTCCGATAACTGTAAGGAAGCAATTAATTGATTTTGTAAAGCAGTCGCTCGTTTCCTGGCAGTTATATCCTGAGTCACCTTGGCAAAACCACGCAGTTGTTTTTTCTCATCATAGAGAGCCGTCGTAATCGTGTTCGCCCAAAAAACCTGACCGTTTTTCTGTAACCGATTACCCTCCTGTTCAAAACGCCCTAATTCTCCCGCCTGCTGCATTTCCTTCGCAGGTAAATTGCTTTGCAGGTCTTCATTAATATAAAAAAGACTGAAATGTTTACCAATTATTTCCTCTATGGAATAACCATAAATCCTTTCTGCTCCAGCATTCCAACTAATCACATGACCGTGCATATCTAAGAGAAATAAAGCATAATCCTTCACCCCTTCAATTAACAGTCTCAGTCTTTCCTCACTTTCCTTCAGACCGATTTCTGCCTGTTTCCGTTGAGTAATATCTTCGACAAATCCTTCATAATATAATAAATTGCCCTGTTCATCCCTGACCGCCCTAGCATTTTCCGAAATCCAAATAATTTGTCCATCTTGCCGATAAATTTGCGACTCAAATTCTGCTACCACATCATGTTCACGCAGGGCCGTAATAAATTCATCTCGTCTTAGGGGATTGACATATAACTGATTTTTAATATCATGTAAGCCATTGATCAATTGATCAGTGGAATTATAACCATATAAATAAGCTAAAGCCGGATTAGCAACTAAATATTGACCATCAGGGGTAGTTTGAAAAATACCAGAAACAGCATTTTCAAACATACTGCGGTATTGTCTTTCCATAGTGTGAGAAAAATCAGTGGATGAATCTTGATGATTGCCGATGAATGATGCAAGATAATTATGAGACATAATGGATCACTTTCAGAAAATTAAATAGTTTTTCACACTGGATGAACGGGCAGGATTAGGCTGATATTCACTTTGCGTATTTGGCAAAATTGAATTATGGTGAATCATCAAACAGCTTAAGAAACGGCAAGTCATTATGGCATAAGAAAAGAGAAGAGACTACAGTAAAATTACTGAAGTAAAATTACTGATATTTTTACTTTTTACATAGCAAGCCGAAAACACCCACCATAGGGGCAATTGATCAATTGATCAATTGCCCCTACAGCAAAAATTAAATCTGCAAGAATATAACAACCTCAAATAAGATTGTGATATTAATTTTGAATACTATTAGCTTATTATTTCCATCAGGTGAGAAATATATCAGCAATAACTATCAGTAATAACTAGTAGATGACAGAGAGATAGTGGCTGTAACTGAATTTATTGGTGAATGGATAAAACTACTGGTTGATGAAACTCAAGTTGCTAAGACTAAAGTTTATCAAACTAATACAAATATCCATTTTAACTTTCTACTTAATCGGTGTATTTTACTGTATCAAAATATTCTAAATTGCACCTAAATTTTTAGTACTGATTTGACCTATCCACTTTGACGTTATGACCATCATCCTTTACTATGCCTGATATTTGTCAGTTATCAGGTCCTATTCACTACTGATAAAATCTAAAATCCAAATTTAAAACCAGATCAAACCAGATAAACATTTATGAATACTAGCCCCCATCAATCCCTAACCTTAGAAGAACAATGGCCGGATTTTTTACAGCAATTATTAGACGGTCAATCTCTCTCCCAACAACAAGCCAGTCATTTGATGAATGGTTGGTTACAAGAAGCAATACCGCCAGTTTTATCGGGGGCAATTTTAACGGCTTTACAAATGAAGGGTATCTCGGCTGATGAATTGGCAGGTATGGCCCAAGTTTTACAAGTTCAATCGAATCAGGATGAAGCTGGGGCGATCGCCCATGATTACGAATATGATCTGATTGATACTTGCGGTACGGGAGGCGATGGAGCCTCGACCTTTAATATTTCCACAGCGGTGGCCTTTGTCGCAGCAGCGGCGGGAGTACCAGTCGCCAAACATGGTAATCGTTCTGCCTCTAGTAAGGTTGGTTCTGCTGATGTATTGGAAGCCCTCGGTATTAATTTACAAGCACCTTTAGCCGTTGTGAAAGAGGCTTTACATCAGGTGGGTATTACCTTTCTTTTTGCTCCCGGCTGGCATCCTGCCTTAAAATCTGTGGCTCCCCTCAGACGTACTTTAAAAGTGAGAACAGTTTTTAATTTATTAGGTCCTTTAGTCAATCCTCTACTTCCTAGCGGTCAGGTGGTGGGAGTATTTAACTCGACAGTATTAGAAACAGTTGCCACGGCTTTAGGTATTTTAGGAAGCAAACGGGCGATCGCTGTACATGGGCGGGAAAAATTAGATGAAGTGGGATTAGGGGATCTAACTGACCTAGCTATTTATCAGGCGGGTAAGGTGCAGTTAACCACGATTAATCCCCAAGAATTAGGTATTAATCCGGCTTCCCTCAGTGCCTTAAAAGGTGGGGTAGTTGAGGAAAATCAAGCAATTTTAAAAAATGTCTTACAGGGTAAAGGTACAAATGCTCAAAGAGATGTGGTGGCCTTAAATACCGCCCTTGCCTTACAGGTAGCGGGAGTTATTCCCTTGGGTGAACATTTACCAGCCATAGCGATCGCTCAGGATATTATCAAGAGTGGAGCTGCCTGGGAAAAATTAGAACAACTTGTGCAATTTCTGCAAAAAAATTAATATTCAGAATATTTTTCTCTGAATTTCGTGTAATATTGCTTGTCAATCTGTGGCTTTAAAGCACGATACTTTTTATGACCATATAGAACCCATTTGGTATCTTTTGTCAAAACCTTTTCTGCCAAAGGATTTGAGCCAAAACCTGGCTTTTTAATTAAAATCCTTACTACACAAGGATTACAGAATAGATCCAAAATGAGTTCTATATGACAATTATTTGTCACAATAATTTAGCAAACTTGTTAAACGTAATCAAAAATCAATAAAATCAGGTTATTTACGATTTATGTTAAAAAAATCACCGTTATCTTTGGCCACTTTCGCTTTGATGATGGCCCTTGGTATTTCTCCCAAATTCCTGACAAATTTTCCTATAGTAAAAATTCAGCCCGCCAACGCTCAGTCAGCACCTAACTCCGTGCGTGTGACTGAGGGTACTGTGGTAAAAATGGATGGTTCCACCGCAGCAGAAACCGTTAATCAAGTATTTCAACAAAGATTTCAGGCAGAAAACCCTGGTACAAAAGTTGAGTTAAATTATCAGGGAACTGAGGAAGCGATCAAATCTATTAAGGAAGGTAAAGTAGATTTAGTCACGATTGGTCGTCCTTTAACTGAGGAGGAAAAAGCGGCAGGTTTAGTAGAAGAACCTTTAGGTCGTTATAAAATAGCGGTGATCGTTAGTGAAAAAAATCCTTTTACTAATAGTTTAACTAATGAAGAATTTGCCAAAATTTTCCGAGGCGAAATCACCAATTGGTCTGAGTTAGGCGGTCCTGATAAAGCCATTAATTTTATTGATCGGCCTGCCTTTAGTGATACTCGTCAGGCTTTTAATACCTATCCTGTTTTCCAAGCTGAAAATTTTGACTCTGGTAGTACGGCTGCTCCCGTAAAAACAGATGAAACAAAAGCAGTAGTAGAAAATTTGGGTGATGCTGGTATTGGTTATGCGATCGCTGATCAGGTAATTAATTTACGAGGAATTAGAGTATTACCTCTGCATAAAGTTTTACCTACGGATAAAAGATATTCTTTCTCGGCTCCTCTTTATTACGTTTATAAAAAAGATAGTCCTTCTGAAGCTAGTAAATCTTTTTTAGGTTATGTCAATACTCCTCCTAATCAACAAGTAATCACTGAATTAAGAGAAAATATTGTTATTCCTGCTCCATTACCACCCAGTACAATAGCCGCTGCTTCTCCTGGTGCTAATACTACTGCATCTCCTGGTACAACAGCAACAACTTCTCCTGGTGTTAATACTACGGCATCTCCTGGTACAACAGCAACAACTTCTCCTAATGCTACTGCATCACCTGGTATAACACCCAGTGCAACAGTAACTGCTACTCCCGATGCTAATGCTACGACTAATCCTAATGCCACAGCAACAACTTCTCCCAATGCTAATGCTACGGCTGATCCTAATGCCACAGCAACAACTTCTCCCAATGCTAATGCTACGGGAAATCTCAACGCCACAGCAACCGCTTCCCCTGGTATTAATGCTACAACATCTCCTGGTGCAACAGCCGATACAACAGCAACAGTTTCCCCTGGCACTGGTAGCACAGTAGATCCTAATACCACTACTGGTGCAACTGGTACAACAATGCAGCAAGGCAGTACAACAACCACCGCCACAACCACGACTAATCAGGCAGGTAATAGCGGATTACCTTGGTGGCTTTGGTTGTTAGGTATTCCTTTATTAGGTGGTCTATTGTGGTTCCTGTTAAATGGGGAAGAAGAAGACGCTATTATGGCGGCTGCAGCCGCTGACAAGAAAGCTAGTCGAATTATTCTTACTCCCCGTGATTGCAAAAATGCTTATGCTTATTGGGAAGTTTCTCCAGAAAAATTAAAACAAGCCCGACGTAACGATAATGATCAATTAGCTCTGCGGATTCATGATGTGACTAATATTGATATTGACAGACAAGAACCACACAGTATTAAGCAATATGATTGTACAGAAGCTGGTCAACAAGATATGCACGTACCAATCAGTCAAGATAATCGTGATTATTTAGCAGAATTAGGATATGTAGATAATGATGGTAAATGGTATGCCGTTGTTCGTTCCGCTCCTGTGAGAGTGCCTGCTTGTAATCCTGATGTGCCAACAATCACAGAAACTGTTACCACACTACCAGTGACAACAACAGCCCCTCAAACAGATTCTGTTACCACTCTACCTGTAACAACTCCAACAGTGACAACCACTGAAGATACTTCTAATCAAGCAGGTTTTAATTTAGCCGGTATGGCAACTGCGGCGGCTGCTACTGTGGCTGGAGTTGCGACTGTTGGTAATTTAACTAATCGTTCTGATGCTACTCCTGTTCGTCCTGGTCGCCCTAGTCGTTTGGTATTAGTGCCAAGAAGTGCTGATGATTTATATGCCTATTGGGAACTGAATAGCACGGAACAAAATCAGGCAAAAGCTACTGGTGGAGAAAAATTAACCTTACGTTTATCGGATGTGACGGGTATTGATCCGGCTACAGATCAGGTGAATAGTGTGAAAGAATATGAGTGTAGTGAACTAGATCAGGATCGTCATATTGCTATTCCCGCCGATCATCGTCAATACAAGGCTGATTTAGGTTATTTGACAAAAACTGGGAATTGGTTGCCTTTAGCTAGTTCTTCTATTGTTGATTCTCAGATCATTTCCCAAAAGGCTGATGCGATCAAAGAAGCTAGTGCAAAAGAATCTAGTGTGGTTACTGCTCTTAATATTACTGAGCCTAATATTACTACCCCTAATATTCCTAATATAAATGTCACTAGCACTGAAACTATTAGTACAACTATTACTGATACTGCTAGTAAGCCAGAATCCTTTGCTGATAAGTTAAAAGGAAAAGTTGGTGATCTGATTGGTAAGGGTGAAAATATTACTGATAAGGTGAGTGAAACTGTCAAAGGTAAATTTGCTGACTTAGTAGTGGAAGGTGGTGAATTAAAAGAAAAAATCCAAGACCGTTTACAGCAACCTGAATCATCAGAAAGTTTGGGCGATCGCCTGAAAGAAAAAGTCACTGATGTGGCTGCTTCTAGTAAAAATGTGGTGACAGGTTTAGGGGCTGGTTTAGCGGCTGTAGCCGGTGGGGCGATCGCTTCTACTATTGGTCAAACTGGCAAATCAGAGACTACTACTACGGTGAGGAAAGTCGGTGAAAGTCGTGTGATTTTAGTACCTCGTTATTTCCGGGATGCTTATGCCTATTGGGAATTACAGGAAAATCAAATTAATCAGGCAAAACAAAATGGCGGACAACAATTAGTATTACGGATTTGTAATATTAGCGAAGACCCTCTGAATGAGTCAGCAGAAAAAATCATAGAATTTCCTTGCAGTGAGTTAAGTCAAGATTTGCATCTGACAGTGCCTGATAGTGCTGATTATTTAGCAGAAATAGGTTACAAAACCAGTGATGGGATGTGGATTTCTTTAGCTAAATCAGAAGTTGTACATATTCCTGTGTCTAGCGCTCGTTAGTTTATTTGATGAGATATGAAAAAAGCAGGGCGATCGCCCTGCTTTTTTTTGGCATATAATTAATTTGATCAATTTACCTCTATTAGAGGCATGGGAGTATTAGGAGTATTAATCCTGTTCCGTCGCTGTTACATAATCACCCTCAGCAGCTTGACTAGTATCAGCTTGCATACCCATGCCAGGGCGACGATTATTAAAATAATTAGGAGCTTTCCGTTTACGGAACTTCCGAGCATAAGCCAAATTACGTTGGGCTTTTTCTTTCTTCAAATTACGGCGTTTAGCCATTTGCGTTAAACCTCACTTAAACTAAGAAATTTATTTTTTTCAATCAGAATTTTCTGTTAAAAATTAGGCCTTTTTTGATTAATGGCCAGCAAACTTTCATTATACCAAATATATTCAGATTAATTCAACTGTTTTGTCCTAATTGTTTTGAGGGTGAGCAATTATAAAGATTTTCTAAATACTGGCGGAAAAATTGATCAATTAACCTTCCGACAATTACAGGGGCAACCTTTATAATTTGAACAATTCAGTAATATAACCCTTATATTTTTTATATTTTATGGTTTTACAAGTGGGCGATCGCTCGCCAGATTTTCAGTTAGAGGATGCTAATAGTAAGACTTGGCAACTCAGTAAATTAAAAGGACAGCGAATAGTCTTATATTTTTATCCCCGTGATAATACTCCCGGTTGCACAAAACAGGCCTGTGGTTTTCGAGATGAATATGCACAATTTACCGAACAGGAAATATTAGTTTTTGGTATTAGTAAAGACGATAGTAAATCCCATCAAAAGTTTATTGATAAATATCAATTACCCTTTATTTTACTGTCTGATCCTGATGTCAAAGTTGCTACTGCTTATGATTCTTATGGTTTGAAAAAATTTATGGGTAAGGAGTCAATGGGTATGATTAGAAATACTTTTGTGATCAGTCCCACAGGTATTATAGAAAAGATTTATCGTAAATTGAAACCAGAATTACACGCTAGTCAAATATTAAGTGATTTATAGCAATTTCTAAACTGACAAGATACAAAAATATTATCTTAACCTCTTACCGTAGGGGCAATTCATGAATTGCCCCTACTCAATAATTGACAAAATATAACCTATAAATTTCTTTGGCGTTTCGCCTCAAATAAAATGAGAGCCGTACAAATAGCCACATTCAGCGACTCAATACCATGACTCAAAGGAATTTGCACCTGTTGATCTGCCAAATTAATTAACTCCTGAGATAAACCGCCACCTTCATTACCCAATAATAAAATAGTCGGTTTTTTCATATCGACTTGCCAATAGGATAAATCAGCAGCCGGCACAGTCGCTAATATTTGGATGCCCTGCTTTTTATATTGCTCAATCGTGGCAGGTAAATTTTCACTTACCCCCATCGGCATTTGAAACCAAGCCCCAGAAGAAGCCCGTAATACTTTCGGATGATCTAAATCCACACTATCTTGACTTACCCATAAACCCTCTACCCCCGCACTCACTGCCGTTCTCAGGATCGTACCAAAATTACCAGGATCCTGAATAGTCTCTAATACTAAACCTAAATTATCAATAGATTTTTCTATTAATTTTTGCTCAATCCTGGGAGCTACTGCCACAATTCCATCAGGATTAACCGTCGTAGCGATCGCCCCCAAAACCTGATCACTAACTAACTCTGAACGCTCTGCATAGGATTGTAAACTTTGCCATAAAGACAAATGTTTTGTCTGCCAAGTCTCCGTACAAAAAACTAAAGACAACGGATAATTATTTCTCATAGCTTCTTCTATGAGATGCTTCCCTTCCAATAAAAATACCCCTTGTTCTCGTCGGCCTTTTGCTTGGTGCAATCGACATACTTCTTTTACTAAGGGGTTTTGTCTGCTGGTTAACACTTTGGTTATGCCATGAATATTACAAATTTGAGATAACAAATTAAATATAATGCGGAACCCGGGACTTGAACCCGGAAGGCTTGCACCACATGAATCTGAATCATGCGCGTCTACCAATTCCGCCAGTTCCGCAAAGACTAATTAGTCACAGTTTTTTACTATGGCATATTATCTAAGATTTGTCAATCTAAAATAGAAATATTTAACTTTTAGCTTGACTTGCCAAAGGTTATAAGTGCTTTAAGATATTTGAATATTTAGTTGTAATAATTTAGTAATAATTAACCTAATCAAGAATAGAAAATTAAAAACTATTAAAATTATGGTAGCGAAACGTATATTACCCTGTTTAGACGTAAAATCAGGCCGTGTGGTGAAAGGTATCAATTTTGTTGATTTAAAAGATGCCGGCGATCCTGTCGAGTTAGCAAAGATTTATAACGATGCGGGGGCAGATGAATTAGTCTTTTTAGATATTACTGCTACCCATGAAGATCGGGACATTATTATTGATGTGGTTTATCGAACAGCAGAACAAGTATTTATTCCCTTGACTGTGGGAGGTGGTATTAATAATCTCGGTCAAATTAAAAGTCTCTTGCGGGCCGGAGCCGATAAAATTAGCATCAATTCCTCGGCAGTCCGGGAACCTGATTTAATTAATCGTGCCAGCGATCGCTTTGGTAATCAATGTATTGTTGTGGCGATTGATGCACGCAGAAGAACTAAGGATGAATACCTGGGTTGGGATGTTTATGTGCGAGGCGGGCGAGAAAATACGGGTAAAGATGCGATCGCCTGGGCAAAGGAAGCAGAACAGCGGGGAGCCGGTGAATTATTAATTACTAGTATGGATGCCGACGGAACCCAAGCCGGCTACGACTTAGAATTAACCCGGAAAATTGCTGAAGCGGTGGAAATACCAGTAATTGCCTCCGGGGGAGCCGGTAACTGTGAACATATTTATCAAGCTCTGACCGAAGGACAAGCGGAAGCAGCCCTATTAGCATCTTTATTACATTATGGTCAATTGAGCGTGGCCACTATTAAGGATTATTTGAGTGATCATCAAATTTCTGTTAGAAAATAGATATTTGAATATTTGTAAAGAACAGTTAAGAAATATTTATTACTTATTCTTATGGTAAGAAATAGGCAAAATCTCTTGGGATTCAGAAAATTTGATTATCTGTATTTCCTAGTAGGCTTTCAGATGAGGATTTACAGCTATTGGGCCTCAAAAATCTATGAATAAATAGGATGGGGAATAGCGAAAGAATTTTTCCCATATAACCTTGCGATAATTAGCAAATTAACGATTTTTTGATGATTGTTAACCAAGATTGAGAAATGTTGCTAATATGTAAGAAACTGTTACAAAATGTAACTTATGTTAACTCCTATTCTCATACTGGATGTTGCCTTAGTCGCCTGGTCAATGCACTTAATGGGAAGGGCATTCCATCATCGGGAATTCTCTCTCGTTTTGGCCGGAACTTTAGTCGCTTTGGCCGCCGTTGCTATTGTTGTTGTGTATTTCCTGATGGGTTCTTGTGTTACCCATATTTCGGAAATATCTCAGCGCACGTATTTTTAAGTCCTTTTTTAAAATTCTTGATCAAAAATTAAAGATCAAATCAATTAACTATCTAAAATCAAATATTCAGTAAGTCAGCAGGCAAAATGGATAAGCAATTAATTCTCCATCCCTGTTTTTTTTTGCCAAACCTATTGACAAAGTAATAGTATGTGAGGCAAGATGAATAACACTGTGTAAGGGGCTATAGCTCAGTTGGTAGAGCACCTCAATGGCATTGAGGGGGCCAGCGGTTCGAGTCCGCTTAGCTCCATTAAAAAAAAATTAAAAAAGTCAAAGTAGGGTTAATTAATTATTAACCCTATTTTTTTGTTGTTTATTATTGTGGACGAACAGGTTACAAACTATTAACTCAATTAAAAATTAACCGACTTCTACTTCATCTGGTGGTAAAAAAGACTTAATTTGATTAACAAAATCTTGATGATCGATCACTGGTTTGGAAATATAGCCATCAGCTCCACTCTGCCGGAGAAAAGATTCTCGGTCGCCGGCCATGGCATGAGCTGTCACTAAAATAATTGGCAATTTATTAGTAGCATCATCTCCCTTCAGGATTTGGGTTATTTTAATTCCATCTACTGCTTTACCTTGATAAACACTACGGGCCAAGGATACATCCATTAAAATTAAATCTGCCTCGCCAGACTTGGCCATTTGTACTACTTCTTCCACATCCTCGGTATGTTTAACCGCCAGTCCACCACGTTTCATCAATATCTTAGAGAAAACACGGGCATTTACTGGATCATCTTCCACAATTAAAACAGTTCTCATAAGGCTTTACTTTGCCAATATTTAAATATTAATAATTTTTTTATCTTAACTGAGAAAGACGCAAGACACTAGACTTGATTTCTCACCCAATAGGCGTATATTGCCAAATTTCAGGGTAGTTGGTGTTGCCCAAAATATAATTGCCTAGTTTGACTTTATAGCCCGTAGTCAAAAGATTTACATTATCTGGTCAATTTATTTGTAAGTTAGATGAGAGTTGACTTGTTTTTTTAACTTTGACTTTAACTTTTCACCGTTAAATTAATTGCGTTGTTTATTAACTATATTTATTAATTATCTGCATCATGGCCAAACAATTAAACCTGATTACTGAAAATATTATTCCTACTCCTCTCCACTTGGAAATGGAGCAATCCTATTTAGAATATGCCATGAGTGTGATTGTCGGGCGGGCTCTGCCGGATGTGAGGGATGGTCTGAAGCCCGTCCACCGGCGGATTTTATATGCGATGCACGAGTTAGGTCTCACGCCAGATCGGCCTTTTAGAAAATGTGCCAGGGTGGTGGGAGATGTATTGGGTAAATATCATCCCCATGGTGATCAGGCGGTTTATGATGCTTTGGTGCGAATGGTCCAGGAGTTTTCTAGCCGTTATCCGTTGTTACAGGGACATGGAAATTTTGGTTCAGTCGATAATGATCCGCCGGCTGCCATGCGTTACACGGAAACCCGTTTAGCACCTCTAGGGCAGGAAGGAATATTAGGGGAAATTGGCGAATCGATAGTTAATTTTACGAATAATTTTGATAATTCTCAACAGGAACCGACGGTTTTACCGGCACAATTACCTTTTCTTTTATTAAATGGCTGTACTGGTATTGCGGTGGGAATGGCGACAAATATTCCACCTCATAATTTAGGGGAAATAGTTGATGGTTTAATCGCTTTAATTGATCATCCTACTTTATCGGAGGAGAAGTTATTGGAGATTATTCCAGCACCTGATTTTCCTACGGGTGGGGAAATTCTTTATAGTGAATCAATTGTCGATGCTTATACCAAGGGTAAGGGTAGTATTGTCATGCGGGGGGTGGCAAATATTGAGGAAGTGCCGACGGCTAAAGCGAAACGGACGAAAACAGCGATTGTGGTGACTGAGTTACCTTATCAGGTGAATAAGGCGGGCTGGATTGAGAAAACTGCTGATTTGGTGAATAATGGGCGTTTGGAAGGGATTGCTGATATTCGGGATGAGAGCGATCGCAATGGTATTCGGGTGGTGATTGAGTTAAAGCGGGAAGCGAATCCGGGGGTAATATTACATCATTTATATCAACATACCGAGTTAATGTGTAAGTTTGGGGCGATCATGTTAGCCCTGGTGAACGGTCAACCGAAACAGTTAACTTTGCGGGAATTGTTACAGGAATTTCTCACTTTTCGGGAGGTAACTTTAACCCGTCAATATAATAATGAGTTGGAAATTGCGACGGGGCGATCGCACATTTTACAAGGTTTATTAATTGCCTTAGAAAATTTGGATGAGGTGGTGGAAATTTTACGGAATTCTCCCGATGGTAGTACGGCAAAAATTACTTTACAGGCAAATTTAGAGTTAACGGAGGAACAAGCCGATGCTTTATTAGCTATGCCGATGCGTCGTTTGACGGGGATGGAACAACAAAAATTAGTGGATGAGTTTAATGAGTTGAGCGGGCAAATTGCAGAGTTACAAGAATTATTGGGCGATCGCAAACAATTATTAAAATCTCTGAAAAAAGAGTTACGCAATTTAAAGAAAAAACATGGGGATGACCGACGCTCTCGGATTATTTATGAAAATGGTGAAGATCAATCAGAGAATGATATTAATGATGATGATGAAATAGAAGTCAAACCGAAAAAAGGCAAAGGGAAAAAGGAAGAAAAAAATTTACAACCTTTAGCTCCCCTAGAGGCAGCTTTACCACCAGCAGAAGAAGTTTATTTGGAAATTAGTCAGAAAGGTTATATTAAAAAATTACCGGCAAAACAGGGAGAGAAAAATTATATTAAGAATTTCCAACAAGGCGAATTATCCATAGAAATAGCCGATGATTTTACTATTGATCACATATTTGCTAATACGGATCAAAATCTGATTGTTTTAACTAAAAATGGTAAGGCTTACCCCGTGAAGGTGCGGGATATTCCCATTGTTAGCGGGCGATCGCGCGATCAGCGAGGTGTACCGATTGTCACCCTATTACCGGCTGGTGCTACCAAAGAATTAGGGGATGCTAATTTACAGGCATTAATCGCTAGTCAATTAGTTGTACCCGATGAATCGGAAATGGATTTGATTATGTTAACAGAATCGGGCAAAATTAAGCGTTTGTCAGCTTTAGAGTTAATAGATCTTACCACTAGAGGAATTACCGTTATTAAATTAAAAGAGGATGATCAATTACGTTATGTCAATTGGGGACAGATAGATCAACAGGTAGTATTAGGTACAACTGGCGGGCGTTTATTAAGAATAGAAATGGATGATCAACAATTACCGATTATGGGACGCAGCGCACAAGGGACAACCGCTACTCGTCTGCGGAAAGAAGAAGCTATTGTCGGTTGTGTGACGGTGACAGAGGAAAGTAGTTTATTATTAGTTTCAGCTAAAGGTTATTGTAAGAGAATTGCAGCTAGTATGTTAAGAACAGCTCAACGGGGTAGTATTGGGCAGAATGCTTTACAATTTAATTCTCAAAGCGATGTATTAGCGGGTTTAGCGACGGATGCCGTAGAAAATTTAGCTTATATTTTCACTAGTCAGGGACGGTTAGGTAAAATTCCCATTGACACTTTGAATATTGATGGCAGTGAAGGGGCTGGTAAACGTTTATTCAAGTTACCGGCGGGTGAAACTATTGTGAAAGTTTGGAGTGCGCTGTAACGATAAAATGATCGTGTTAACATAGAAATATAAAACAAGTTGTAGATGAACTAAATATTCTGAGTGGGGAAATTAGGGAAATTTCACCCGCCAATTTGATGCTGTCATTACATGATTATTCTCGGAAAAACTTATAAAAAACTTATTAACAATTGAGTAAATAATTAGGAGGAATGAATATGACTGATATACAACTAAGATATGTCACATCGAGAGACTACAAGGATCCTCGTTATATTGTGGAACCGGGAGAAATAGTTGATGGTATTAACCTGGATGGGGTGGGAGCAATATCTAAAATCAATGATAATTTTATTAATGCAGTTGGTACACTTTTACCAACAGGTCGCCATATTCTCACGGCTGGTCATGTGATTAATGGTGAAAGTCCTACTAATACAGAAATTACTTTCAATTTACCGACTGGTGATGTAACTATGTATGCTAAAAAATTCTATTTACATCCGAATTATCAACCAGTCCCAAATATTCAAAATGATATAGCTATTATTGAATTAACTGAAACTGCTCCCACTGCAATTCCCCGTTATGATATTTATAGACTAAAGGATGAAATTGGTAAAAAACATTTAAAGGTTGGTTATGGATTCACAGGGAATGGTGATACTGGAGCAAATATTCAAGATGATCGGCAAAAAAGAGTTGGTTATAATATTTATGAAGATGATGGTCGTTTACTTTCCCAAAAGTTCTCTTATTATCCCAATCCCATCGGTTCCCAATTAGTTTATGATTTTGATAATGGTCTAGTTGCCAATGATGCTTTAAATAAACTGATCGGTAAAAATAATTTAGGATTGGGTTTAGATGAAGTTAATTCTGCTATTGGTGATTCGGGCGGACCAATTTTTCTCAACGGTAAAATAGCTGGCTTTACTTCCTGGGGAGTAGGTGGCGATACAGGTATTACTACTGATATTGATAGTACAACTAATTCTAGTTTTGGTGAGATTTCTGTTGATACTAGGGTTTCTTTTTATAAAGATTGGATTGAGCGCATTCTTAATACAAAAGTTGGTAATGCAAACAATAACACGATCAGAGGAACTAGTCAAAGTGATCATTTAATTGGTTTGGATGGACGGGATACATTGATTGGTAATGCTGGTAATGATAGTTTGGTTGGTGGTAATCACAATGATAGTTTGAATGGTGGAACCAGCGATGATACTTTACTAGGAGGTGGTGGGGGCGATCGCCTATTAGGGGGAACGGGTAATGATTATTTAACAGGTAATACGGGAGCTGATCGATTTATTTTTAATAGTGGTAAAAATTTTGTCAGAACTGATTTAGGGGTTGATCGGATTACAGATTTTTCTGTGACGGATGGAGATAAAATTTTATTGCATAAAACAACTTTTACCACTATTAGTAGTCAAGCTGGCACAGGATTTTCAATATTAGGTGAGTTTAAAAGAGTGGCTAGTGATATGGCGGCAAAAAGTGCTAGTGCGGATATAATTTACAATATTAATAATGGTAAATTATTTTATAATCCTGATGGTAGTACAGTTGGCTTTGGTAGTGGCGGTGTATTTGCTATTCTCACTAATTTACCGAATTTACAGGCGAATAATTTTATTCTAGTTTAGACTATTTAAAACCCCGGTTTTTGGCAAAAACTGGGGTTTTCTGGAGATGATCAATTTGATCTTAGTTTGGGTTTCGTGCCTCAACCCAACCTACTACTATAGGACATTATTAAAAACCCTGCAAGAATAAAGCACTTTGATAAAATATAAAACTAGAAACCCAGGCTAATATTAGGGAAAAACCGAGGGAAAATAAAGTAAATTTCCAAGATTTTGATTCATTTAATAAGGTAGCAATAGTAGTTAAACAGGGTGTATAAAGTAGGCAAAAAATACAAAAACTATAACCCTGGATAAAGGTGACGGTTTCCCCAATGTGTTGACTGACAGCTACATTATTTAACCCATAAATCACTGCTAAGGAACCGATCACTACTTCCTTGGCGATAAAGCCAAATATTAAAGCTAGAGTTAAATAGGGATCAATACCAATCGGTTGCATAATTGGGCTGAAAAATTCTCCGAGTTGCCCACCAATGGTATCTAAGCCTGTGGCTCCCAGCGGTAAACTAGTAACACTCCACACCGCAATACAACCAGCCGTAATAAAACCAGAAGCCCGACTAAGAAATTCTTTCACTTCTCCCCAACCTCTGATTAAAACATGGCGGGGAGTCGGCCAACGATAGGGCGGTAATTCTAATACAAAGGGTTCTTGATTAGGAAATTTTCCTTGGAATAATAGGGCAGTGAAAATAGCAGCCAGAAAACTCAGCAGGTATAGGGAAAATAAGATAATAGCCCCATTCTGATTAGGATAAACTGCCACGATAATAAAGACAAATACCTGTAACCGAGCAGAACAGAGGGAAAAGGGAATAGTTAACATGGTCAATAATCGCAGAGCGGGCGATCGCATCACTCTGGTTCCCATCAGGGCAGGAACATTGCAACCAAAACCCATCATTTGCATAACAAAACTACGACCATCTAAGCCTAATTTTGCCATTAAACCATCCATCAAATAAGCAGAGCGGGATAAATAACCACTATCTTCTAATACTGCCATTAACATAAAGAATAGAACGATTAATGGTACAAAAGAAGCGACTGTCGCTAAACCATTCCATACACCGTTAATTAGAAAATTTTGCACTAAATCGGGGAGTGGTTTGATCAGGGGGTCAATAATATTTGCCAGTAACCAGCCGGTAATATTATCCATAACATCTTGAGCCGGTAAACCAATACTCCAAATCAGCCAAAATATACCAAACATTCCTAGGAAAAATAGGGGTAAACCGAAAATAGGATGTAACATGAAGTTATCAATTTTTTCCGTCAAATTGACTGCTATTTGACTGGGCATCGTCACGGAGTTTTCTAATATAGCATGAATTTCTGTCTCGGTGACATCCGTTTGATGTTCGATGCGTTCTTTTAATTCAGTCGTTGCTAAAATATGAGGTGTTTTGGTTAATTGCTCAGATATAGCGGTATAGGCATTCATATAACCTTGCCCGTGTTTGGCACTAATTAAACAGACGGGCATATCTAATTTTTCACTGAGAGATTCAGGGTCAATAATCACGCCATATTGTTGGGCTTCATCCGCCATATTCATGATTAGAACGGCAGGAAAACCAATTTTTTTCACCTGTAAAGGTAAGCGAATTTGATGATCAATTTGGGAAGCGTTGATCACGGTAATAATCAGATCAACCGGATAATTTTCTAGGAAATTTCTCACTATTTTTTCATCATCGGAAAAACCGCTTAAATCATAAATACCAGGTAGATCAATGATTATTGTATCTGCACCATTCAGTTTGACAACGGCTTCTAATAAATCCAGGGTAATACCCGGCCAGTTACCTACATGAGCAGAGGCTCCGGTGATCCGATTAAAAAAGGTTGATTTACCAGTATTCGGCATACCGATTAGGGCAACTTTTTTCATGCTACCCTGGGGTAAATCGGCGGGTAAATTAGAGGGAGTATGGCAGGATGTCATATTAGTATTAAGAGGAAAATTTTATTATATTTTTTAGTATATCGTCTTTGTACAACATAATTTTTCATCAACTACACCGAACGCAGAATAGCATGAAGATTATCACCCCAAGCCATCCGTCGATGTTGACCGCTTGTTTCAATAGCTCGATAATGTCGTGTGTTTATATTTTGCTGAATGACTAGCCTATGATGATGACAAATGTTGTTCCAATAATTATCGCCACCCATCGTTGACATCGGAATATTAAGGCGTGTTGAACCAGGCACATATTGGTGATCATCCCATGCAATCAGAAAGCCAAGTGCTTCCGCTAAGATCGTATAATCATATAACATATTGTGGCTACATTGTGTGGCAAGATTCGTAAATCGAGGGGCTTGGCTTAAACCTCTCGTGCCAGCAGCTTCTATGCCGGTAACGTTATAATAAGAAGTGCGAAGCGTTATATCGTTTTTCGGTGAGTAGTAGTTATGAAATCGTGCATCCGAAGGAATACCAGCCGTCGCAATCACCTCATTATAATTGAAAGCAGCTCCGAGTAAGAAAATACTACGTAAATGTGTCAGTACAGACTGCTGATGTGCTAGAGCATGGCGTACAACCGATGCACCTAAACTTTTTCCAATGACATGATACTCAATAGCCTTACCCTCTAGCTCAGTGAGAAGAACGTGTAACGCACGACCAGCTTCCTCAGCTGTTTGTTGAGAATGTAGAAAATTGGCAACTAATTTTTCTGGTGTTGCCGGCAGACTATCCCACGCAAATGTACTTAGGTCAAAGCGAAGATTGCGAGATTTGAAGAATTTATTGAGTGCGATATAGAATGGTGTAGCGTTATTACGCCCGCCAAAACCATGTACATAGATAACGTGAGGAATTGGTTTCAATACAGTCATTTCTCTGTAAATCTTATATCAAATCAGGTTAGGATTAATTAATTTTTCTATTATATAAACTATGGAGGTAAGTAGCAATACAACTTTAGATTACTTAATATTTAGGATTATAATATTTAGTATTATAGCTAATTTGAGTCTATTGGGATACAAACATTTGTTGATCAACCAACCGTAGAATCAAAAATGGCAATTTTTTGAATAATGCGTTATAAAAATATTAGGTTAAACCTACTTTATATACTATTTAGGAGAAAAATTTTGACTACTAGAGAAAAATGGGATGTGGGAAGATTTCTGCAAACTTTAGCTTATTATAGAATAGTACCTTTTCTTGGTAATAGTTGGCTCCCTCAATGGTTAAATGCTACTGTGTCTTATAACAATAAAAATTCCCCTGTCGTCTTAGTCGTTGGTGCAACAGGTGGTGTCGGTAAACGACTGGTTGATAAATTATCACGGCAAGGTTATCGGGTGCGATCGCTTGTGCGGGATAAACAAAAAGCGTTGAGTCTGTTCGGTAAGGAAGCTGATATTATTGATGCTGATCTAACTTTACCGGAAACCTTGACACCTAATATTATGCAGGATGTCAAACAAATTATTTGTGCGACGGGAACTAGGGTGCAACCAATAGAAGGGGATACGCCTAACCGGGAAAAATATTATCAGGGTATTAAGTTTTATATGCCGGAAGTGGTTGATGTACCAGAAAAAGTCGAATATGAAGGCATGAAAAATTTACTGAATTTAGCAAAACCCTATTTACAAGGGGAAGACAGTCAAATGATCTTTGATTTCACTAACCCTAATCAGGATTTAGCTGATATTTGGGGAATATTAGATGATGTGGTGATGGGCGGAGCCAGTGCTAGTAATATTAGTTTGATTGATACGGGAGCAATATTTGCTGGCAATGTTTCCACGGCTAATTCTGGTGGTTTTGTGTCCGTCCGGTCCCGCAATTTTAGTCAAGCCATGAATTTAAGTGGTTATGAAGGGATTGAATTGCGGGTGAAAGGGGATGGTAAAAGATATAAATTTATTATTCGGGGTGAGTCTCGTTGGGATGGTATTGGTTACTGTTATTCCTTTGATACGGTGGCAAATATTTGGCAGACGGTGCGGATTCCTTTTCAGAAATTAATACCAGTATTTCGGGCGAAGACTTTATCGGATATGCCTGTATTTAATAGTCAGGCAGTGTATTCTTGTCAGTTAATGTTAAGTAAGTTTGAATATGATGGGGAATTGAATCCTCGGTTTAGTGCGGGGGCTTTTCGTTTAGATGTGGAATACATTAAGGCTTATGGCGGTAATAGTTTACCGAAATTTGTATTAATTAGTTCGGCGGGGGTGACTCGACCAGGGCGACCGGGTTTAAATTTAGCAGAAGAACCGCCGGCTGTGCGTTTAAATGATCAATTGGGTGGCATATTAACCTGGAAGTTACGGGGAGAAGATGAGGTGAGGAATAGTGGTTTACCTTATACGATTATTCGCCCCTGTGCGATGACTGAGGAGCCGGGCGGTAAGAATTTAATATTTGCCCAGGGTGATAATATTCGGGGTAAGATTTCCCGTGATGATGTGGCTGAATTGTGTTTACAGGTATTAGCACAGCCGTTGGCTTCTAATAAAACTTTTGAGGTGAAGCAGGATGATTATAATAATTCTCGCCCTAATTGGTCAGAGTTATTTAGTCGGTTACAGTCTTAATTAAGATGATTGATCATTGACTTTGCACAAATAGACCAAAACAAGCGATAATATATAATTCAACGGGGAATTTTTCAGAAATCCCCGTTTTTGCTGTCAATACTCAACTGCTGAATAAATCAATATAAAAATGACTAAAAAACGCATTCTCTCAGGGGTACAACCCACTGGGAATTTACATTTAGGTAACTATTTAGGGGCCATCAAAAATTGGGTAGAAGGCCAGAAAGAATATGATAATTATTTTTGTGTAGTGGACTTACACGCTATTACCGTTCCCCATAATCCCCAAACTTTAGCGGCTGATACCTATGCGATCGCAGCTTTATATTTAGCCTGTGGGATTGACTTAGAATACTCGACAATCTTTGTACAATCTCACGTTTCTGCCCATGCAGAATTAGCTTGGTTATTGAATTGTATTACCCCTTGGAATTGGTTAACTGACATGATTCAGTTTAAAGAAAAGGCTCTGAAACAAGGGGAAAATGTGGGGACTGGTTTACTCGATTATCCCGTATTAATGGCGGCTGATATTCTGCTCTATCAAGCGGATAAGGTGCCGGTAGGGGAAGATCAGAAACAACATTTAGAGTTAACTAGGGATATTGCCATTAGATTTAATCATTTATTTGGCAATGGCGAAACTATTTTAAAATTGCCAGAGCCTCTGATTAGAAAAGAAGGTGCGAGGTTAATGAGTCTCACCGACGGTCGCAATAAAATGTCAAAGTCTGATCCATCAGAATTGAGTCGGATTAATTTACTGGATACACCCGATGCGATCGCCAAAAAGATTAAACGCTGTAAAACTGATCCGATTAAAGGTCTAGTATTTGATGATCCAGAACGCCCAGAATGTCATAATTTATTATCCTTGTATATGATTCTCTCTGGTAAAACTAAAGAGGATGTGGCGAAAGAATGTGGTGATATGGGTTGGGGACAATTTAAACCTCTATTAACAGAAACTACTATTAATGCTTTACAGCCGATTCAGGAAAAATATCAGGCGGTCATGACGGATCAAGGTTATTTAACAGGTATATTAAAAGATGGTCGGCAAAAAGCCGGGGCGATCGCCTATGAAACTTTAACCAGTGTGAAAAAGGCGATGGGTTATGCTTTACCTGATTTGTAATCGTTCACAAAACTTTTTTTAAGTCAAAATTTAGTAAATATCTTATAACAATTTAATGAGTCGTTTTCGCCAAGCCGTTGCCAATGGAGAATTTTTAATTACCGCTGAAGCTACTCCCCCAAAAGGAGCAGATCCCACCCACATGATCGCCATGGGTGAACTATTAAAAGATCGGGTTCATGCAGTGAATATTACCGATGGTAGTCGGGCAGTATTACGGATGAGTTCTTTAGCTAGTGCGATTATTTTACAAAAATATGGTGTAGAGCCGATCTGTCAATTTGCTTGTCGGGACCGTAATCAAATTGCTTTGCAAGCCGATCTATTAGGGGCTTCTGCTCTTGGTATAGAAAATATTTTAGCGCTGACTGGTGATCCGGTGAAAGCTGGTGATCATAAAAATGCGAGAAGTGTTTTTGATTTAGAATCGGTCAGACTATTAAAAATGATTGATAAATTAAATCATGGTCAAGATTGGCAAGATCAACCTTTAACTGATGGTGCGAGTAATTTATTTGCGGGGGCAGCGGTGGATCCCCAATCCGGTAGTTGGTCTGGTTTAAAAAGTCGTTTTGAGAAAAAAGTATTAGCAGGAGCGCAATTTTTCCAAAGTCAATTGGTAACAGATTTTGACATACTAGATAAATTCATGAACGAAATAGCAGCCGGCTGTCATAAACCAATATTAGCCGGTATTTTCCTATTAAAATCGGCGAAAAATGCCGAGTTTATTAAAAAATTTGTACCAGGTGTACATATTCCCCAGGAAATTATTGATCGTTTAGCCAAAGCCCCGGAACCTTTACAGGAAGGGGTAAAAATTGCGGCAGAACAAGTAAAAATTGCTCAACAAATCTGTCAAGGCGTACATTTAATGGCGGTGAAGCGGGAAGATTTAATTCCCCAAATATTAGATCAGGCAGGTATTGGTCCGTTGCATACACCTAAAGTCTAAAATCTATAAAAACAATCTATTGACAGAAAATCAATCAGGTAGTAATAATAATAGATTGTGTCTATCCATTCCGCTCGGATCAGGTGAACACATCTGCAAAATGTTAATCAATTATGCAGAACCTATTAATAATATGATTTTCAGCTAATTTTCAGCCTTTGAAAAAAAATATTTTATTTAGAAAAAATTTGATTAACTACCTGTACGGCCCTTAAAAGGACAAAATCATGACTTACGCAATTATAGAAACTGGTGGCAAACAACTGAAAGTTGAGCCCGGTCGTTTTTACGATATTGAATTGTTACATTTAGATGAAGAAGAATCAGTAACTATTGATAAGGTTTTACTGGTGCAACACGATGGTACTGTACACATCGGTCAACCCTTGGTGGCTGGTGCTACGATTGAAGGTACTGTATTACGTAACTTACGGGGACGCAAGGTATTAATTTACAAGATGCGTCGTAAGAAAAAGACTCGTAAGAAAAGAGGTCATCGGCAGGAGATCACTCGTTTAATGATTAATTCTATTAGTCTGAATGGGGTGGCGATCGCAGTGGCAGAAGATGCTCCCCCCTTAGCTGGTGAAGCACCAGAATTAGCAGAATAGTCTTTTATATAGACAATTAAACTAATTAAAGAAACATACTAAAAATATTAGGAGAAAGTTACCATGGCTCATAAGAAAGGTACGGGTAGTACAAGAAACGGTCGTGACTCCAACGCCCAGAGATTGGGTGTGAAACGTTATGGCGGTCAAGTTGTGCGGGCTGGTAATATTCTAGTCAGACAACGGGGTAGTTCCTTCCACGCTGGTAATAATGTTGGTTTAGGCCGGGATTACACTCTGTTTGCTTTAGTTGATGGGGTTGTCACCTTTGAGAGAAGAGGCAAAAGTGGTAAAAAGATCAGTGTTTATCCTGTCGCTATTGAAGCAGTCGCTAATTAATTAGCAAGTTAAACAAGTTAATATTACTTAACAAAGTATATCCTTGGGGGCAATTCATGAATTGCCCCCACTCTTTTTTGAGGGTAGTTACTTCGATGAAACGTTTTCTGCATTTCTCTCTCCCCTCTCCCAAAATTGGGAGAGGGCTTGGGGGTGAGGGCATAAAGTTTTGGGATTTGCTCCCCTAACCCCCCAATCCTGGGGGGTTAGGGGAGCAATACGAAAATAATGATCTACAAATTACACCATTGATCCACTTTTGTTGTTTAATTAATAACAACTTGTAATTGTTCATAGAAAAATATTTTTGTAAATTTTGAAAATCAGGAAATAAAAAATTATGTTTCCCACTCATCGGCCTCGTCGTCTCCGTAACCATCCCCAATTACGTCGGATGGTACGGGAAAATATTTTAACTACTAGCGATTTAATTTATCCTTTATTTGCTGTACCAGGGGAAGGAATAGCTAACGAAGTGAAATCTATGCCGGGCGTTTATCAGCTTTCCATTGATAAAATTGTTGAGGAAGCGAAAGAAGTTTATGATTTAGGTATCCCAGCAATTATTTTATTTGGTATTCCGGCTGATAAGGATAATGATGCCACCGGCGCTTGGCATGATTGTGGCATTGTGCAGAAGGCAACCACCGCTGTGAAAGAGGCTGTACCTGATTTAATCGTAGCAGTTGATACTTGTTTATGTGAATACACTCCCCACGGGCATTGTGGTTATTTACAAACCGGTGATTTAACTGGGCGAGTATTGAATGATCCGACATTGGAATTGTTGAAAAAAACAGCTCTTGCTCAAGCCAAGGCGGGGGCTGATATTATTGCACCTTCCGGTATGATGGATGGTTTTGTGCAGGCAATTCGGCAGGCTTTGGATGAAAATAATTTTCAGGATATTCCGATCATGTCTTACGCCGCTAAATATTCTTCCGCTTATTACGGACCGTTTAGAGATGCAGCCGAATCGTCTCCCCAATTTGGCGATCGCCGCACCTATCAGATGGATCCAGCTAATGGTCAGGAAGCCTTAAAGGAAATTGCCTTAGATATTGACGAGGGAGCCGATATATTAATGGTGAAACCGGCTTTATCTTACATGGATATTATTTGGCGGGTGAAGGAGGCGACTAATTTACCAGTGGCTGCCTATAATGTTTCCGGTGAATATTCCATGGTGAAAGCTGCTACTTTAAATGGTTGGGTAGATGAGGAAAAAATTGTTTTGGAAACTTTAATTAGTTTTAAACGGGCGGGTGCTGATTTGATTTTAACTTATCATGCTAAGGATGCAGCTCGTTGGTTACAGTAATATTTGCATGAGAAGAAAGACCCGGTTTTTTAAAAAACCGGGTCTTTTTGTGTGATCGCCCGTTGATAAAAATCTTTGTAAGTCTTGATATATGGGTATTACAGGTATATAATTGTACTGTGGAATTGCTATATAGAACCCATTTGGTATCTTTTGCCATAACCCTTACTACCAAAAGATTTGACCTTAAACTAGATTTTGGTTGAAATCCTTGCTGGGCAAGGATCACATAATAGATCCAAAATGAGTTCTATATGTTTCGATCAGTACAGAAAATCAAATTTTTGAGTTATATCCTGTACTAACAATTAAAACAACCTTAACCAACCTCAACTAACTAATTTCACAACCTGCTGAATTTCTACCGACTTCCTAATAGCCTCCGCCACCTGTAAAGTATATAAACTTTCTGCCGGCTGAATATAAAGAGGCACACCATCTAATAAATGATCAATTACCATCTTCGTATCTTTGGCAAATAAACCCTTCCTTGCCGGCACTTCTATTTCCTCAACTTTTGCACCTTGAATTAATTTCCCCTGATCCGTACCAAAAATTAATGTACCATTTTCCCCATAAATTGTGAAAGTATTTTCCGACTGACTAAATACTTCTCCCTTACCATAAATAACTTCAGCGATCGCCCCTTGAGCAAAATGTAATTGAGCAGTAGTCAAACAACCCCGATAATAATCCTGATCAACTGACCAAAATTGAGCTTGACCATGCACTTGATCAACTTCCCCTAATAGATCAACTAACCGATGTAAACGGGATAAAGCACCAATCAAAGGAAAACCAAATAATTGCGGTGAGTAAGTCCATTTGCGGGGAGCCGGTTGTTGGGGATTAATAGTAGTGTAACGGGCATAAAATACCTGACCGATCAAAGGCAAAACACTCTTAATACTATTGTGCAAACCGCCTAATAATTCTATGTGTTCAATGTGAATTAACTTATTCTGCCGTTTTGCCAAATCAAGAATATCCTGACCTTCCTGATAACTCAAAGCCAAAGGATATTCCACCACCACGTGCTTACCATTTTCTAAACTTTGCCGGGCGATCGCCCCATGATCCCGATTCACCCCAGAAATAATCACTAAATCAATTTGTTCATGGTCAACCAACTCTTGCCAACTGTCCATAATAGGGATTTGCAGTATTTGGCCTAACTCTATGGTTTTCTCAGGCGAATGACCAACAATTCCGCTCACCTGGGTGCGTTGGTCCTGCTTTAATACTTCGGCCCTAGTTTTCGCTACGTATCCTGTCCCCACAATCCCCACTCGAATAGGGGCCATACTATTATTCATTAGTCCAAATATGATTAATTAAATGATTAGTGCAAACATTAAAACCTTTATCAATAACATATTTTACTTTTTGTCACTGGTCATCAGTATTCAGACAAAAACATAGAAAAATCGGTATTATATAGATAAAAAACCGAGATGATCAGTATTCAAGCGATCAAATCTCTATTTTTTTGCTTTTTGACTAGAAATTAAAGACTTTTGCTGTTGACCTATAAGTAATTAGGATAGAACTAAAGTTTTTGATAATAAAAAACATTAGTTAATTACCTTCACGAAAAGCTAGGTTTCCCTTACCATCAAACATAGTTTATCTCATAGCAAAAAGTGGCAATTTCATTCTGCTTTTAGTTGTTATTAGATCAACTTATCAAAATTTCAAGATGGAAAGGATCAATAAATGGCAACCTACAAAGTCACTCTCAAGACTCCTAATGGACAAAAACCTATAACCATTGATGTTGCCGATGACACATATATTCTTGATGCCGCTGAGGAAGCAGGCATAGATTTACCCTATTCTTGTCGGGCCGGAGCCTGTTCCAGTTGTGCTGGTCAATTAGAAACGGGTGGTACGGTTGATCAGTCTGATCAATCTTTCTTGGATGATGATCAGATCGAGGCTGGTTATGTCCTTACTTGTATTGCCCGTCCCACATCTGATTGTGTGATTATCACCCATAAAGAGGAAGATCTTTATTAAACTGATTGCCAATTGTACTAACATATTCTTTGTTAGCAATTGTTACAAATTGTAAACATTTTCGTTCAGTTGTCATTGATGACTTTCAATTAGCAAGATTCTAAAAAAGAGGAGAAATAAATGGCTTTCAAAGTTACACTAAAAACCCCAGATGGAACCCACACTATTGATGTGGAAGCAGATACCTATATTTTAGATGCAGCAGAAGAACAAGGTATTGACTTACCTTATTCTTGTCGGGCTGGTGCTTGTTCTACTTGTGCTGGTAAGTTGGAATCTGGAAGCGTTGATCAATCTGATCAATCCTTCTTAGATGATGATCAAATTAATTCTGGGTATGTGTTAACTTGTGTGGCTTATGCCAAGTCTGATTGTGTGATTCTCACCAATCAAGAAGACGCTATGCTGTAATATAACTATTTTTAGTTATATATAAAGTGTAGAAAAAGCCAGGTTTTTTAAGAAAGCCTGGTTTTTTATTTAGAATCACTAATCATGTCAGGAGTAAGCGGTTGAATTTTCGTACCAGAAAAATAAAAATTTAAAATGCGATCGCTCGTCCAGCCTAATTCCCCTAATTTCACACAACCAGTTTGACTAAAACCCACCCCATGACCAAAACCACCACCGACAATCCGATAACCTTTTAATATTTTTTTCTGATCATAAATAGGGTCTAAATAAAATAGGGTACTAAGGGGAAACCATAAAGCATTTTGAATTTCATCTTTTTTTAGTTCTATCGTCCCCACATCAGTTTGGGCAATCATTTTTAATACCCGACCAGCCGGCGATCGCTCGGTAACTTCAAGAGAAGTAACTTTTTTTAACTTAGCTAAAGGACTATTTTTTTCTCGAAAATAGCTGATCAAAACATTAGCTATTCCTTGTAAACTCAATTCCTCTGACCAACGAAAATCTAACCAACCATCCTCATTAAAACCTTTAGGAATCGCCATAAATTTTCTAAAATTCTGCTCATCCGCTAAACTGCCAGTAGATAAATCCCAAATATTTTGAGCAGAATCAACTACTGGTTTTAAATAGGGACGGGGAGAACCATCCCACAAATCATTAAAATCAGCGGTGACACCGCCACTCATAGAATAGTAAACCGCATCGACTAATTGATTTTCATAGGTTAAAACTAAATTTTTCGTATTTGCTACCGCCCGATCTGTTTCTGGATAAACATCCAAACCCTTATAAACTTGACAATGGGGATCAGCGCATAATTGATAATCATCTGCCTGAAAACGTCGGAGATTTCTCAAAGCATAGGTCCGGGCTAAAATTGCTTGGGATTCAATCGCTGCTTGAGGTTGCCAAGCCCCTAATTCATGGGGAACCACTCCCCGCAAATAGGTTTCTAAAGGTACTAAATTAACTAAAGTATAAGTAGCATAAGCATTAGGTTGTAACCGCAAACTGCCCCCATAGGAATGCTGATCTTTGCCTTCTTTACCCGTATTAACAATAATAATATTATTACTCGAAGTAATATCTAATTCATGACGACGATAGGTTTGACCATTAATTTGCCAATAAGCCACCACACTTTGTTTAATTGCCTCCACATCTAAATAAATATTCTCATGACCCTGAGCCGTCAAACTATCTTTTAACCAACGTCTTAATAAAGGCGTTTTATAGACATCTCTTTTCGCCCAAACTTTCCAACGACTAGGCTGGGCAATTTCTACCGCAATACCTGCTTCTCGCCATTTATTTGCACTTTCCTCCGCTGTTTCATAACTGCGATGACTACTTAATACTAATCTTTCCCTTAATGTCGGTGTTTTCAGAGATTCCATCTGAACTTTAATCACTACTTGATCCGTCACTAAAGTTTTTGCTCCCTCCATGGTTTTAAATTTGAGATTTAATTTTTGTCCAGGTGGAGCTTTTAGGGTAATTTGATCCGTGACTTTTTCCCCAAATCTTTGCACTACACCAACTTTAATCACTGGTTCTGATTGCTCTTTAATATTTGGTGCTGTTGATACTGTTGATACTGTTGATGCTGGTGTTGATGTGGCAAGAGGGCTAGGAGTATTAGCAAAACTAGCAATATTAGTTAAATGAAATATACTAATACTACAAAAAAAAACACTAATTGATAAACGCACTGACTTAATATTTTGGTGATTGGTGAAAAACTTAAGATGCTTTTTTATTTATGATTTTTGGTTATTTTTTCAGATTCTTAATATGACTTACCTCTATCACCGTATGGACATTACCACGGGGCGAAAAATCACCTTTCACGGTCATTTCCAACGGGTCACAAGCAATTACTAAATCATCTAAAATTTGATTAACTGCTTCCTCATGGGAAATACAGCGATCACGATAACTATTAATATAAAGTTTGATCGCTTTTAACTCCACCACCTTTTCATTCGGAATATAATTAACTTCTATAGTGGCAAAATCTGGATAACCAGAGAAAGGACATTTACAGGTAAATTCTGGTAAAGATATATTAATGTGGTATTCCCGACCAATCCGAGGATTAGGGAAAGTAATTAACTGATTATCTTGAATATTTCTTTCACCGTATTTCACTGTATTTTCAGAATTATTTACAGGATCATTTTCAGTTACTACTAGGGTTTCCTGTTTATTCTGTTTCTCTGTTTTCTCGTGTTTTTTTTGCTTAGTCATAATAATTTATTTTTTGTGATTTTATAATTTTTTGTAGTTTTATAATATTTTTTTTACACTACATGGCAATTTTATATAATTTTGATTTTTTGCTTACAATTAATTTACCTTAATTTACCAACTTTGTCACCAATTTCAATTATAATAGTTAAGTTATTTTTGTAGCAAAATGGCAGACCTATGCAAAACCCTTCTGGTCAACCACCTGTGGCCCCCAATACTGGTTCTTCCGTACCCATATCCCTGTATAAAGAAGTCACGGCTGAATTACAAAATAATCAGCAAATTATGGCAGGTTTACAGGCACAAAATCAAGATTTATTCCAACAAAATCAACTATTACGCCGGGAGTTAGAAAGGATTATTCTCCTATCTATGCAACTGCAACAAGCAGTGAATACAGTGGAAATGATCACGCAAAATTCCCCAGAGATGATGGCTAATCAACCTAAACAGCATCAAGCAGGTATTATTCCTCCTCAATTAGTCAGGGAAAAAAATATAGAAAATTTACCTAGACCTGTGGAAGAAGATTTCCCTGATGAATCAACACCACCAGTCAATTTACCATTCATCCGAGAACGTTCTAATTTACCAGAAAACCTATCGACCGAAGAAAAACGTCCCTATATTGCCAGAGAAATACAACCTCGTATGCCCAAAGAAGTTAAAGGTATTGGGTTAATCGTTATGATCTTTCTGATTGTTTTTGCGGCCTTTGGTACAGGTTATTTTTTCGTGCGTCCTATGTTGAAACCAGCTAATCGTTAGTTATTTAAATATTTAACTCAAGATGATCAAAACCAGATGATTAATTCTAGTATTCAACAAAAAATACAGAATCACAACAGGAATCCCACGCATCTATGAATAGGGAGAGACGTGGGACTATTAATATTCAGTTTTATTGTGGATGACTTTTGAGGGATGGGGAAGAAATTGATCGAAATTTTATCAACTTCTTCATAAACAATAAATTGCTTATTATCCTCTAGCCAAACTAGTAGCCTCTTTAATTTGACTGACTAATTGATCAGCTAAGGGCTCTGGAATTCCATCTTCTGAGAAATTTGCGTCGGGATGAAAACCACGTTTAAACTCTGTCAGTTCAACTTTTTGGGCTTGTAACTCATTCTGTAAAACTTCTATCGCTTTGCGGGGATTACCACGACCACAGAAAAATAAATCAGCAGCGAAGTAACCATATTCTGGCCAAGTATGGATGGCAATATGGGATTCGGCTAAGGTAGCAGTCGCTGTTACGCCATGAGGGCTAAATTGGTGTACACAAATATCAATAAGTGTAGCCTCTCCGGCTGCAATCGCATCGAGTATAGCGCGACGGATACGCTCAGGGTCATTGAGCAAGTCTCCAGGACACTGCCAAGCATCAACAACCAAATGGGTTCCCAATTGTTTCATTTATGTGGGGTTATTCCTCCAACCTATAAACGGTCAACAGAATTAATATAACATCTTTTCTCAAAAAATTACAAGCAGTTTGTGTTAATTTTTTATTAAGTTTTTGCTGTCAGCACTCAAAAGTCAACGTTGATTAGTCAAATGTGATTTTTCTATTGCTTTTTTGTAAAATATCTAGTTAATAAAAATTTTTTGTGAAATCTGATGATCAGACGCAATCAAGCTCTCAAGCTGAATTAGTTTCCATTGTTTAGTCAATTAGTTCTCAAGTTGGGGATTTATCATTTTATGGAACAGTATATTTTGGCTTTTCTTTCCCTCTTTCTGATTGGGGGTGGTATTCGCTCGGTTAAGGTGATTAATGAAAATGAAAAAGCCTTAGTCTCTTGCTTTGGTAGGTATCGCAGAACTTTAGAACCGGGTATTAATTTCACTATTCCGATTGTTGAAAAAATTGAATGTGTGGAAAGTTTACAAGAAAGGGTTTTAGATATAGATCCCCAAAAGATTAATACTCTTGAGAGTATTGAGGTGAAAATTGATGGGGTGGTATTTTGGCAAATTCTTAATTTAAAAAAAGCCTATTACGATATTGAGAATATTAATGGTGCGATTACTCTTTTGGTATTATCGACTTTGCGTTCTGAGTTTGGGCGATGGAGTATTCAAAAGATGTTATCAACTAAAGATGAAATAGAAAGGAATATTTTAAAAACTTTGGATGAGTCAACGGGGGGATGGGGAATCAAAATATTACGGGTGAAAATTAAAGAGATTTCTCTGCCTCCGAAGTTATTAGCGGCGATAGAAGATGAGAAGGCAGCCCACAGTCAAAAAGTGGCAGCCATCACTAAAGCGGAAGGGGAAAAACAAGCATCTATTGCCAGAGCAGAAGGAGAGGCCAAGGCTATTAAGGAAATGGCTAATGCTCTGGGGGTGAAACCAGATGATCCACAGTTTCTCAAGTTTTTAATTGCCCAACAATATGTTGTTGCTAATCAGAAAATTAGTGAAAGTCATAATACTAAGGTAATATTCATGGATCCCAAAGGTTTAACAGAATCAGTTGCCCATTTAATGGAAGATTCAGACCAAGTGACTCAAAGTCATCCTCAGCAAGATGGTCTCCCTAATACGAGAATTAATATGCCTAACTTAGATAAAGTTGATCTTGGCAATTAGCAAATAATTAGCGAATAATTATTAAATGGCATTTATGGGCCTTTATTTTGGGTATGATAATATTTATCTGTGACAATAGCAATTTTAAATAAGTTACCGTAAATATTTGGAGTGGGAGCGTCTCGCTCCCTAATTGCAAACCTATAGCGAGCGAGATGCTCGGAGTCCTTTTGGTCATAAATATTTCCGATGGCATTTTCTAACGTTTCTGGCAGTATTCTAGCGACCCTCACACAACCTGACCGGATGGGTCTTTTGACAGCGCGTGTCAAAGATTTACCTGTCGGTGAGTTTATTTGTCTTTTGGATTTTATTACGGCAGAATTTAATCAATTTATTCGGGCCATAGATTTAATTAATAATGAAGGCACGGAAACAATATTAGAGCAGTTAATTGAAGCCTTTACTTTAAAAATTGCTGAAATATTAGTGGCGGATCAAACTAATATTTTTCTGGTGAACGAAGAAAATCAACAACTTTGGTATAAAGTGCCTGCCACTGATGGTAAACAACCGCAGGAAATTCGCCTGCCCATGAATGTGGGAATATTAGGGCGGGTGGCAAATACTGGTGAGACGTTTAATTTGACGAATGTGCAGAGTCATCCCCTATTTAATTTGGAGGTTGATCAACCGCCTAATTATGATGCTCAGACTATGCTGTGTATTCCTATTTTTAGTTTTACAGAACCTGATCGGCCGGTGGCAGTGGTGAGACTTTTAAATAAATTAGATAATACTCCTTTTACTGAGGATGATGAACTACAGTTTCGGGCTTTTGCCGATTCGATTGGCGTAATATTAGAAAGTTGTCAGTCTTTTTATGTGGCAACCCGTAATCAGCGAGGGGTGGCGGCTTTATTAAAGGCGACTACGACTTTAGGGCAGAGTTTGGATTTAGAAACCACTTTAAAGTCTGTGATGGAATTAGCCAGGGATTTAATGCAGGCGGACCGCAGTACCTTATTTTTATTTAGTAAGGAAACTAATGAATTGTGGACGAAGGTAGCTAAAGCTGATGGGGAAACCATGATGGAAATTAGGATTCCGGCGAATCGAGGTATTGCTGGTTATGTCGCTTCCACGGGCGAAACTTTGAATATTAGTGATGCCTATACTGATCCCCGTTTTGACCCGACTACTGATCATAAAACTGGTTATTACACCCGCAATATTCTTTGTATGCCAGTCTTTAATGCTAAGGGTGAATTAATTGGGGTGACGCAGTTAATTAATAAAAATCAGGGTAGTTTTAATAATTCTGATGAACAGTTTTTACGGGCGTTTAATGCTCAGGCGGGGATTGCTCTACAAAATTCCCAATTATTTGAAAATGTTTTAGTGGAAAAACAATATCAAAAAGATATTCTGCGTAGTTTGTCTGATGTGGTAATTTCCACTGATATGCTGGGGCGGATTGTGACGATTAATGAGGCTGCTTTAGAAATGTTGGGTTGTCCTTTAAAACAGGAAAATAATCGCAAACATCGGCAATTATGGGAAGACAAATTAATTGGTCGTTTTATTTGGGAAATCATGCCGATTGAACATTTGAAGTTTCGTTTGGAAGATAGTTTAAGGCATGGAGCCAGGCAGTATGTGCCTGAGCAAAATTTGAATATTGGTTTATATTTACAGACTGATCCGGCAACTCAGGAAACTATTTATATTTTGGCAGTGTGCGATCGCCACCATCCTAATTTTTATTTACCTTGGGGCAGAAAAATGGTTGCTAATACCGATGAACATTTAACCGTAGAGGAACAGGCGGATTTATTACCAATTTCTGCCAAAGCTGTCCAGAAAATTGAACGTAGTTTAAATTTAACGGTAAATCCTCTCACCGATCCAGAAGGTAGCGTGCGGGGCGGATTAGTCGTATTAGAAGATATTAGTCAGGAAAAACGTTTAAAAAATACCATGTATCGGTATATGACTCCCGGCGTGGCAGAACAGGTGATGGCTTTAGGGGAAGATGCTTTGATGGTGGGCGAAAGGAAACAGGTGACAATTTTGTTTTCTGATATTCGGGGTTATACGACTATTACTGAAAATTTAGAAGCATCGGAAGTGGTGAAAGTATTAAATCAATATTTTGAAACCATGGTGGAAGCAGTATTTAATTATGAAGGCACTTTAGATAAATTTATTGGTGATGCTTTAATGGCGGTATTTGGTGCACCCTTACCCGTAGAGGATCATGCTTGGCAATCTGTGCAATCTGCTTTAGATATGCGTCGCCGTTTAGAAGAATTTAATATGATGCGGGTGCGGGAAGCTCATTTTCGTTTTGGTATTGGCATTAGTTCTGGTGATGTGGTCTCCGGTAATATTGGTTCGCAAAAACGCATGGATTATACAGTAATTGGTGATGCAGTGAATCTTAGTTCCCGTTTAGAACAGTTAACCAAACAATATGGCTGTGATATTATCATCAGTGAGTTTACCCATGATTTATGTGGAGATAAGGTTTGGGTGAGAGAATTAGATAAGGTGCGGGTGAAGGGAAAACAGCAAGCCGTCAGTATTTATGAGGTGATTAGCGATCGCTCTGTGAATTTAGATAAAAATACTACGGAATTTTTAGATATATATCAGGGCGCTCGTCAGGCTTACGTACAGAGAGACTTTGCCCAGGCTATTCATTTATTAGAAAGGGCACAACAAATGCGACCAACCGATCAGCCCATAGAAATCCACTTAGACCGGGCTTATAATTATTTGAATAATCAGCCGCCAGAGGATTGGGATGGTATTTACACGATGACAACTAAATAGCTGAAAGTGACAAAAAATCTGCTGTATTTCTCTTCCCCCCCTCTCCCAAAGTTGGGAGAGGGGCTGGGGGTGAGGGCCGAAAGTTCTGGAATTTACTACAGACTTTCGTCATTTATCACAAGCCAATATACATTTATGAAAATAATTGTAAAGTTTTGTAAAAAAAACAGCAAGTCTGATAAAGTATTCACTACATAAAAGAAACTCAATATAAATAAGAAAGATTTATGACACTATTGGTGGTTGGAGCGACCGGCACATTAGGTCGTCAAGTGGTACGGCGGGCCTTAGATGAAGGCCATCAAGTACGTTGCTTGGTGAGAAGTTATAGTCGTGCCGGGTTCCTGAAAGAATGGGGGGCTCAATTGGTCGGTGGTAATATTTGTAAACCACACACCTTGGCGGCAGCTTTAGAAGGGATAACAGCCGTAATAGATGTGGCAACAGCTCGCCCCACCGATAGTATTAAAAAAGTGGATTGGCAAGGGAAAGTTGCTCTGATTCAAGCTGTTAAGGCAGCCGGTATTGAGCGTTATATATTCTTTTCTTTTCTCAATGCCGAAAAATATGCCGAAGTCCCTTTATTACACATTAAACATTGTACCGAGTTATTCCTAGCTGAGTCTGGGCTGAAATATACGATTCTGCGACCCTGTGGCTTTTTACAAGGGCTGATCGGTCAATATGCTGTACCAATTTTAGATAATCAGGCGGTTTGGGTTCCCGGTGGTCAGGGTTGTGCGATCGCCTATATGGATACCATTGATGTGGCAAAATTTGCTATTAAAGCTCTGGAATTACCGGCGACCGAAGGTAAAACTTTTCCTCTAGTGGGAACAAGAGCCTGGGAATCAAAGGAAATAGTTAGTTTGTGTGAAAGATTATCAGGGGAAGAGGCAAAAGTTACAAAGACAAATATTAATTTGTTAAGACTTTCTCGCCAGGTTGCCCGCTGGTTCCAATGGACATGGAATATTAGCGATCGCCTTGCTTTTGAAGAAGTATTTGTCAGTGGGCAAGCCCTGACTGCTCCCATGGAATCAGTTTATGAAACCTTTGGTATTGATCAGCAGGAAATCACCACACTAGAAGCCTATTTACAGGAATATTACAGCCGGATTATTAAAAAGCTGAAAGAAATAGAATATGAACAGGTGAAAATGAAAAAACCAGTGAAAAAGAAAAATAATCCTTTTTTCTTTTAAGATTGTGGGAAATTATCTGAAATATTCTCAACTCAGCCCTCATTCAATAATATTCAGGTGAAAGCCAGTGAATTATTGCCATAGCCAAAAAAGTCAAACGTTTAAGAATTAAAATCTCTTAATCATCAGCCGTTAAGTCCTGAGTTATAACGGTAATATTATCAAACCTGCTCACTTATTCAAAACCTGTTAGCGTGCCTAAAGCTGGGATTATATACAACGAAGGTAAACCAATTGCTTGTCAAGTAGCATCAGAATTGAAAGACAAGCTGACTCGTGGTGGCTGGGAAGTTTATCTGGCAACCGGGCAAGGCGGTATTTTAGGTTACTCTAGCCCAGAACGCCTGATTTGCCATACCCCGATTGATCATCTTGTCCCTGACCATTTTGACCAAGATATGGCCTTTGGTATCATTTTGGGGGGAGATGGTACGGTATTATCTGCTTTTCGCCAGGTTGCCCCAGTGGGAATACCACTTTTAGCGGTGAATACTGGTCATTTAGGTTTCCTGACAGAAACCTACTTAAATAATCTTTCGGCCGCTCTTGATCAAGTATTAGAAGGCAATTATCAAATAGAAAACCGTACTATGTTAGAAGTACGGATATTCCGTGACAATTGTCTTTTATGGGAAGCCCTTTGTTTAAATGAAATGGTATTACATCGGGAGCCATTAACCTGTATGTGCCATTTTGAAATACAAATTGGTCGTCATTCTGCCGTTGATATTGCCGCCGATGGCGTAATTATTTCTACCCCAACGGGTTCCACCGCCTATTCCCTCTCTTCTGGTGGACCAGTTGTCACCCCTGATGTACCTGTATTACAACTTTCGCCGATTTGTCCCCATTCCTTGGCATCTAGGGCCTTAGTATTTGCTGACAGTGAACCTGTGACTATTTTTCCGGCTAGTCCCAATCGTTTAGTTTTAGTGGTAGATGGCAATGCTTGTTGTTATGTCATGCCAGAAGACTATATTAAATTAGTGCGATCGCCCTATTCTGCTAGTTTTATCCGTTTAAAACCACCGGAATTTTTCCATGTGCTGCGAGAAAAACTAGGTTGGGGATTACCTCATATTGCCAAACCTTCTTCTGTTGAATCTCCTTAATACTTACCACTATCGCTTCTGTGGCTTTTTCCAGCCAATATCAATCAAGGAAAAATAAATATGGAAGGATCATCAGTCAATGTGACAAATTCGACAAATACTAATATTTTGGTCATCGTAACAGAGCAATCTTTAGCAGAAAATTTGTTAACAGATTTACCGGCTGCCGGTTATCAAACAATCCTGGCGAATAATACCAAAGTGGCGGTACATCAAGCTATAGAATTAAAACCGTCTTTGATTGTCATTGATAAAACCTTGGGAACGGAATCGGGTCTAATGTTATGTATTCATTTACGCAAATTAGGAAATTTAGCACCAATTCTTTTATTAATTTCCCGTGATGGCGTGGAAGAGCGGGCGGCTTGTTTAGAAGCCGGGGCAACCGATTATTTTTTAAAACCCTATAGAAAAGATCAATTTTTACAACTAGTCAAATTATATTTCTCGCCCCATCAGCAGGATAATCGGCAATTAATCAAGTTTACTGATCTGACTTTAGACCTCAGTCATCACCATGCCTTACGCAGTGACAGGAAAATAGAGCTAACCATGAAAGAATATGAATTATTAAAATACTTGATGGAACATCCCAATCAGATTTTAAGTAGGGAAGATATTTTAGAAAATGTCTGGGGTTATGATTTCATGGGTGAATCTAATGTGATTGAAGTTTATATTAGATATTTGCGTTTAAAAATTGAACAGGAGGGAGAAAAGCGTTTGATTCAAACGGTGAGAGGGGTTGGCTATGTTTTACGGGAATCATAATAAAAAAATCATTGAACTATGCAAAATATTAAAAAGTTTTCTCGCTCATTAACGATTCTTTGCAGTTTTACAATATTAACAATATTATTCGGTTGTCAAAATTTACCGCAAACCTTTGCCAAGGATAATTCACCCGCACCGAAGCCAGCAGAAATTACGACTGAGCAACAAGGACAAAATTTACCAATAACTGCCCAGGCGATCATTGCTAATAAAACTATTCAATTAGAAGTAGCAAAAACCCCTGAACAGCAAGCAATGGGCCTAATGTATCGGTCATCTTTACCGGAAGATCGGGGGATGCTATTCCCTATTCGTCCGCCCCGCCCTGTACAGTTTTGGATGAAAAATTGTCGGATGTCTCTGGATATTATTTTTCTTTTTCAAGGGGTTGTGAAGGAAATTGCCCCGAATGTTCCACCCTGTACAGAAGAACCCTGTCCTATTTATGGACCTAATAATAAGTTAATTGATCAGGTAATTGAATTGAGGGGTGGCTGGGCCCAGGAATACGGTTTAAAAGTGGGCGATCGCATTACCGTAGAATTTCTTAATCAATAAAAAATCTATTTTCTATTAAGTGCAGTTGCTAAATTTGCCCTAAATACCCGAAATATTTGAGGGCCAGCAATGATTATGAGAATTAGTTTACAATTCTTTACAAAACTTGATATAATTTGACAAAATAAAGCTAGTAATTGAGTACAAGCTCTGATAGTATCGAATCCCTAATATAATTTGAGATTTTTCTGAGAGATTATCTAAGATTTTTTCAGGTTTATTAGAAAAATTCTGAAAGTTTGGGTGATTACGGCAATAGTCTGAATCTTTGACATTTTTAACGGCAAAGTAAAAATCTATTGAATTGATCAGAAGTTTGAGAAATCAACCTTGTTGTAAGGACAGATGGAAAACTGGCTTGAGGTTTTCCCCACAATATCCATTTATGTCAAAAAATGGTGATATGTTCCATTGAAGGGAGGTGGATAATGACACCGATAAAATACAAACGATTTATTACATTTTTAAAAGAAGAATTAGCTATTTCCGCTGACTCAATTAATTTTGCTGAAAGAACTAGTGGTGTTGATAAAACTGCCGATTTTGTAGCTGACCTAATTTCTTTTCCAATGATTTTATGGCAATACGGTTTGGTTACATTAGAACAATTAAATAGAATTTTTGATTGGTTAGCAGAAACTGCTTAATATTGATTGACTGGCATTGGTTCAGTCTTTTTTTTGCGTATATTGAAGAATTATTAATCAAATATGATGGGCAACCACAACAAAGAAGGGGCAATTCAATTTATCGAATCGCCCCTTCTTTAATAAATGGGGGTAGCAGGGATCGAACCTGCAACCATGTGATTAAGAGTCACCTACTCTAACCAATTGAGCTATACCCCCGCAGGATTAGATAATAACTTTAACTTAGTTAAAAAAGAATGTCAAGACTTGATCAACAAAAATAAAAACAATCCTCAATAATTACTTTAGTAACCGCTTAATAGGTTGTGGTAAATCTTGGGAGCGTCTCGCTCCCTATCTCAAACCCATTTCAAGATTGTGATAAGAGGGCGAACAGCCGTTCGCCCCTACGCTATATTTAATCTGACAATCAAGATTAAGAATTAATTTGTTCTGGCTGGGATATTCCTAAAGGCTGATTTGCTGGATTTTCAAGGGCGATCGCCTTTTCAATAATACCGCCCCCTAAAAGAATTTCCCCATCATACCAAACCGCTGCCTGGCCGGGAGTAATGCCAAAAATTGGTTCATCAAAAATAATTTTTACTAGCTGATCATCCATGGGAATTACTGTACCGATGACGGGTTCCGTCCGATAACGGACTTGTATTTCTGCCGAGATAGGAGCAGTGGGGGCGTTAATAGAGACCCAATTCACATTTTTTACATAAAATTCGTGATCTGAGACTTCTGCCCGACTACCGACAATTACTTGATTTTTTTTCGGATCAATTGAGACTACGTATAAGGGATGGGCGGCCGCCAAACCTAAACCTTTCCGTTGTCCTACCGTGTAATTATGAATACCTTGGTGTTGCCCTAATACTTTACCTTTGGTATCGACAATATCGCCGGGTTGGGGAGCAATATATTTTTCCAAAAATGTTTGCATAGAACCGTGGGATTCTACTAAACATAAATCTTGACTTTCTGGTTTATTAGCAGTGCTTAAATTATATTGATTGGCGATCGCCCTAGTTTCACTCTTATGTAATTCTCCCAGGGGAAATACACAACTAGATAAAATTTCCTGGGATAAATCATAGAGAAAATAGGATTGATCTTTATTCCGATCTACCGCCCGCTTTAATTGATAGCGATCGCTCACCGACTCATAACTAATCCGGGCATAATGACCCGTGGCGATTTTTGCCACATCTAACTCATTTTTTGCCCATTGTAACATCGGACCAAATTTCACTGCCCGATTACATTGGGAACAGGGAGAAGGCGTTATTCCCTCTTGATAACCAGTTACCAGATAATTAATAATATTCTCTTGGAATAGGTCACGGGCATCGACAATATGATGAAAAACCCCTAATTGCTCACAAATTGTGGCTGCATCAACCATCCCCTCAGAGCAGCATTGTCCTTTTCCCTTCATTAACCAGAGGGTTAAACCAACTATGTCATAACCTTGATTATGTAAAATAGCAGCGGCGACAGAACTATCTACCCCACCAGAAAGACCGACTACTATTTTTTGCAGACTTATTGATGTTTTTATCATAAAAAATAAATAATTAATTTTATCAAGGTAAAAGTTACTATAACAAATACTAATCCGATTTAGGGGTTTTGACTTGAGGGTAGTAGGGGCAATTCATTCGTTGTCTGGTATATTGATCGTCAATATTTGTGTATCTCATTGGCGTGAAAGTTACTATATATGTATTATTAACTGAACGAAAAAATCTAAAGAAAACTAATATAACACTTTGACACTCCCACCGCTAAAGCGGGGGATTCTTAGTTCATTGACTCGCCGTAACCTAGCAGGACTTATCCAACTAGACTAGAGGGCAAATCTCCCCAAGCGTTTTTCTTACTTTTACCTAAGACGGTTTTGGTCTGCCCGACCATACCTTTTGCTTTATTTAGAATGTTCTTCGCTGCGTTAACATCCCTGTCTTCTGTATATCCACAGTGTGGGCAAATATGAGTTCTGGTTGACAGGGATTTTTCTACTTTTTCTCGGCAGTTAGAACAATTTTGACTAGTATTATGCGGGGGAACTGCGATACAACTTTTATTGTATTTTATCCCAAAATATTCTAGCCATCCTTTAAATATTCCCCAGCCTACATCAGTAATTGACTTGGCTAGTTTGCGATTTTTCACCATGCCTTTAATATTTAAGTCTTCATAGGCGATCAAATCATGAGATTGAATTACGCAGTATGCCACTCTCTTGACATACTCTATACGTTGCCTACTTACTCTTAAATGTTTTCTAGCATATCGTTTCCTAGCTTTGTGATAATTTTTTGATTGGGGCTTGGCTCCTTTTCTGTACTTTTTCGACTTTTTGCGATTGGCTCGATTTAACTCCTTTTCTGCTTTTCTGTAAAACTGCGGATTTGGCTCTAAATGACCATTACTATCTGCATAAAACTCTTTAATACCGACATCTAAACCTATTTCTTTACCTGTTGGTTCTGACTTGATATTTATATCCACTTTTATACAAAATTGACAATAGTAACCATCCGCCCTTTTAATTAGTCGTACCCGTTTAATATCAGATTGATTGTAAAAATATATATCCCTACTACCTTTCAGCTTTAACCGACCAATGCCTGTCTTATCTGTAAAGGTAATATGTTTCTTTGTTTCAGGGTCTAATTTCCAGCCACTTGTTTTGTATTCAACTGAGCGACTATGTTTTTTGAACTTAGGATAACCCTTTTTGCCTGGCACTTTCTTTTGACAATTATCAAAAAAACGAGATATGCCAAACCAAGCACGTTCTGCACTCGCCTGTCTCGCCTGAGAATTTAGCTGAGATGCAAAATCAAATTCCTTTGCCAATACTGTGCAATATTTATTTAAGTCATATCCATTTTGGGCATGACCATCTATCCAGAATCGCAATGCTTTATTTCTGATGAATTGACCAGTGCGAATAGCCTCGTCTATTGCATCATACTGGTATTGATGGGCTTTGATTTTGTACTCTACAACTATCATTCTCGACCTTGATTTTTATATATTTTTCATTATGTATTCTTACTATGGTATTTGTCAATGATATGTTACAATACTTATGCTTAAAATTTAGACAACTAGTTTTTAAACAAAAAAACCTCTACTGCAATTCATCCCGCCGCTCCCATCGTTCTGAAAGAACTAAGCGGGGGTCTTCTTGCAGAATTTAGATAAAAATTTTTGGGAGATAAGACGTATGTCAAAAAAAAATGTCACTTTGTTATTATGTAAAGTATCAAAATTTTCCGGGGCATTCATCGCTTTTTCCCTCATCATCACCTCAGTTTTGTCGGCCAAGGTATCGGCCCAAAATCCCCGGCAGGATTTATCGAATATAGCTGAAAATGATCAGTCGTCGGTATTGTTACTTAGTGCCACACCCTATTTAGTATTACCTCCGCCTAATAGCCCTGTACCAGCACCGATATTTAATCCGTCTAATAATTCATCTAATCAAGTATTACCTGTACCGTCATCTCCGATAGGATACCCAACGGTTTATCCTGGTCAATATCCTAATCAATATCCTAACCAATATCCTAGTCAGGATAATCAAATTTATAATCAAAACCAAAATCTATATCAACCAAGTTTACAACCCTCTATTAGACCGAATCAAAGTCTTAATAATAATGCCTTAAGGGAAAGTGTCTTAATACCGAATCCTTTGATAAATACCTTTCCGAAATTGCCTTATGTAGTTTATGTGAATGGTAACAGTCAATTTTTGATGAATATTTTAAGGGAATTGGAACCTCGCTCAATATGGCGGAAATATGAGGAAAGACGAGTCATTCAAGTGGGCAGTTTTACCAATCGGGAATATGCTATTGATTTGGTCAGTTTTCTAGCTGTGAAAGGGATTCAAGCAAAAATTAAACAACTAAACGCCGGTAATGAATTTGGTGAACCAATCACTATTAGCTTTACTGATTTATATCCTGCTACGTCAGATAATATGCCGAAAACTTCTCTAGGGTTCCCGCAAGAGGATCACTATGTAATTATTCCCGGAGAAATGTTAAGTCTCGGTAATATGCGTGAGCAATTAATAGTTTTAGGCGCACCCAAGGAAAATATTTTGATGAGTAATAATCTACCGCAAATAGTATTAGGTCCTTTTCCTGATGCAGTTTCTGCCAGTAGATGGCAAAGATATTTACAAGTATCTGGTTTAATTAGTGCTAGGGTTTATTTTGGTCGCTAATCAATGAAAAATAGAGATATTAACTCTTTCGTTGTCACCGCCGAACAGATGCAGAATATTGAAAAACGGCTATTTCAAGCTGGTTTTCCTGTAGCTGCTTTAATGGAAAAGGTGGCAGGTCTGACTACCAAAAAAATTTTACAAATTATTGCAGATAATTATCAGCCTAATTCTATCAAAAATATTGGTATTCTGGTTGGCCCCGGTCACAATGGGGGAGATGCTTTAGTCATTGCTAGGGAACTATTTTTTCAGGGTTATGCTATTAAAGTTTACTGCCCTTTTACTAAATTAAAAGAACTGACAGCAAATCATAGTCATTATGTCAAATCTTTAGGAATAAATTTTACGAATAATCCCCAGGATATTCAGAATTGTGATCTGCTGATCGATGGTTTATTTGGTCTTGGTTTAGAACGAGAAATTACCGGAGAATTAGCCGATCATATTAACTTGATCAATAGTTGGCAAAAATTAATTTTCAGTATTGATCTACCTTCTGGTATTCACACTAATACGGGAGCAGTTTTAGGCACGGCTATTCAAGCACAATATACTTTGTGTTTAGGTTTATGGAAATTAGGATTATTACAGGAGCAGGCAACTGATTATATTGGTAATTTAGAGTTAATCGATTTTCAGATTCCCCTAGCTGATATTCAGGCTATTTTGGGTGAACATCCTAATATTAGAAATATTACTGCCTCAGAAGTTGCCCAATATTTACCCTTACCCCGCCCCCGCACTAATCATAAATATAAAAACGGTCATGTTTTAATTATTGCCGGTTCCCAATCCTATACGGGAGCGGCTATTTTAGCGGGTTTAGGAGCGAGAGCCAGTGGGGCGGGTATGGTTTCCATCGCTGTGCCAGAGTCGATTAAACCTATATTAAATCATCATTTACCAGAGGCTCTAATTATTGGCTGCCCGGAAACAGCAACGGGTGCTATTAGCTCCTTACCTGAATACATTGATTTGACAAAATATCGGGCGATCGCCTGTGGTCCTGGTTTAACAAAAGATGCGGCATCAGTCGTAGCACAAATATTAACAGCCGACTCACCCTTAATATTGGATGCCGATGCTTTGAATATTTTAGCGGATCAAGGTTTAGTGAATTTTTCCCAACGCTCTGCTACCACCATAATTACTCCCCATACCGGAGAATTGCAAAGATTATTCCCGGTATTAGGAGAAAAAATTAATCAAGACAGGGTTTTTGTTACCCAAGAAGTGGCGAGAATATCAGGGGCAATTACCCTATTGAAGGGAGCCAGAACGATTATTGCTGATCAACAAAATATTTGGATTAATACTGAAAGTACGCCAGCTTTAGCTAGGGGTGGTAGTGGCGATGTATTGACCGGATTAATCGCTGGTTTATGGGCAATTGATGGGGGTAATCATTCCCTGATTAATATAGTGAATTTAGCTGTTTGGTTACATTCACAAGCTGCCCTATTAGGGGTGAAAGAACGCACAGAATTAGGGATTGATGCTTTTACTCTCACCAGTTATTTAATACCAGCTATACAGTCTTTGTACAAGTCTTACCCCCAGATGAGCTGATCTTAATTTGGCATAATATTAAAGGGGCGAATTAATCACCCCTTTAATATTAATGAAAAATTAATTTAGTGAACTTTTACAGTACACCAGCACCAGCTAAACCTAAAATCATACCAGCTCCTAATATGTGACCAAAACTAGCAGTGGCCAATAATTCAGGAACACCAAAACCTGTAAATAGATCAGGCATAATCACTGGTAACTGGGGACCTTGACCCCGATTTTGTTTAGGAATCGCATAATAACCAATGGCAATGGCCACTAAGTTACAAAGAATCATGACGATGGCGACATTAATTGACCATTCAGTGGACAGATGAGGCTGGACAGCCAATAAAGATGAATACAACAAGTTTTTTCTCCCAACTGATAAACTTTAAAAAATTTATGATTAATCATCTTAAAACTAAAACATCTCACTATGAATAAACTGAGAGTTAAGATTTGTGGAGTTACTCAACCGGCACAGGCACGGGCGATCGCCCAAGCGGGGGCCACAACCCTGGGATTTATTTGTGTACCGACTTCTCCCCGTTATCTGCAACCAGAGCAAATATTAAATATTATTAATCAATTACCTGCGGGGATAGAAACTATTGGGGTTTTTGCTGACACGACTATAGAAAATATTTGTCAAGTGGTAGAGCAGACTAATTTGAGTGGGGTGCAATTACATGGGGCGGAAACGGTGGAATATTGCAAGAGATTAAGTCAGCTATTAGGGCAGCGGGAAATTATTAAGGCATTGCGGGTAAAAATGTTAGCTGATTTAAAGTTAGCTAATGTTTATAGTCAAGTAGTACACACCTTATTATTAGACGCATACGATCCGCAAAAATTGGGTGGTACTGGTCACACTTTAGATTGGCAAAGTTTACAGGATTTTGCTCCTAATTGCCCCTGGTTATTAGCAGGGGGTTTGAATCCTGAGAATATAGTATTGGCTATTCAGCAAGTGATTAATAATCATCCTGTTGGTTATCATAATTTTGCGGGGGTTGATTTATCTAGTGGTATAGAAATTTCACCTGGTGATAAGGATTTGCTGAAGGTGACAGATTTATTTAAAAATTTATCAAAATATTAAAATTTTATTAATATTGTGTCATGAAACAAAGTTAAATAAATGATTTTGTATTAAAATTAATGCTAACCTTAATATTAACTAAATCTTATGGCAACTAAAAAAACAACCACTACCAAAAGTTCTACAACTAAAGCAACTAGCCCCAAAAGTACCACGGCTAAAGCAAAAACTACAACAACAAAAAAGTCAACGGCTACAACTGAAAAAACTACAACTAAAACCACTAGCAAAAAACAAAAAACTGACAGCAAAATTTATCAGTTAAAAATCACCCTGAAGGGGATGAAACCTCCGGTTTGGCGACGGGTTCTCGTGAAAAGTGATACTCCCTTTAATCAATTACATCTTATTATTCAAAGGTCAATGAGTTGGTGCGACGGCCATCTGTATGGATGGGAGGTAAACGGTCGGGAATATACAGGACAAAATACTGTTTTTGCTTCACTCGGTTTCTCAGATGATGATGAAGCAGATACCTCTAATCATGAGTTTGAGGAAACAGAAATTGGTAAAATCATTGGTGATCAAGAAAAAACTAAATTTATTTATATCTATGATTTTGGCGATAATTGGGAACATGAAATATTAGTTGAGAAAATTTTGCCGGTTGATCCTGACATCAAAAAATATCCTGTCTGTATTACCGGCAAACGGGCAGCTCCACCAGAAGATTGTGGTGGTCCTTGGGGTTATCAAACATTATTAGAAGTTTTGCAAAACCCGACACACCCAGAATATGAAGATTATAAAGATTGGATAGAAGAAGATTTTGATCCAGAATATTGTAACTTAGATGAAATTAATATTAGGTTAACGGCTCTTGACCTGTAAAAAAATCTCTGTGCAAATATCTGGATGTGAGGGTTAATTAATTAATTTTCCCTCACAAATTATCAATAATTTTCATACAGGTTATGGCTATTCAAGAAAAATAGCTGAAATCACTCCTGATCAGTTACAATAGGAAGAAAACCTTAATTTTTATCACTTATCCTAAACTTCTGTGACTGAATCTAATCAATCTAACTCATTATTTACCTTTGACTGTATAGACGATGCCTTAGCTGACCTGAAATCTGGTCGCTGTATTGTGGTAGTTGACGATGAAAACCGGGAAAATGAAGGCGACGTGATCTGTGCTGCCCAATTTGCTACCCCCGATATGATTAATTTTATGGCGGTACACGCTAGGGGGCTAATCTGTTTGGCAATGTTGGGCGATCGCCTAGAACAGTTAGATTTACCCTTGATGGTTAGTAAAAATACAGATAGTAATCAAACTGCGTTTACAGTTAGTATTGATGCCGGTCCTCATTTGGGCGTAACCACAGGTATTTCAGCGGATGATCGGGCCCGCACTATTCAAGCGGCGATTAATCCTGGTACGAAACCAGAAGATTTAAGAAGACCCGGCCATATTTTCCCCTTAAAAGCGAAAGAAGGGGGAGTATTACAACGGGCAGGACATACGGAAGCATCGGTAGATTTAGCCCGATTAGCTGGTTTATATCCTGCTGGCGTGATCTGTGAAATCCAAAATCCTGATGGTTCCATGGCAAGGTTGCCCGAATTAATTAAATACGCTGAAAAATTTAATTTAAAACTGATTAGTATTGCCGATTTGATTAGTTATCGTCTCAAACATGATCGGTTTGTTTATCGGGAAACTGTGGCAAAATTACCGACTCAATTTGGCGAATTTGAGATTTATGGTTATCGGAATACTAGGGATAATACGGAACATATCGCTATTGTCAAAGGCGATCTGAATACTTTTCCCGCTCAACCAGTCATGGTACGGGTCCATTCAGAATGTTTAACGGGTGATGCTTTGGGTTCCCTGCGGTGTGATTGTCGGATGCAGTTACAAGCAGCCATGAAAATGATTGATAGTGCGGGGGCTGGTATTGTTGTTTATTTACGCCAAGAAGGGCGAGGCATTGGTTTAATTAATAAAATTAAAGCCTATTCTTTACAGGATATTGGTTTAGATACAGTGGAAGCTAATGAAAAATTAGGTTTTCCGGCTGATTTACGTAATTATGGGGTAGGTGCACAAATTCTTAATGATTTGGGTGTAAAAGAAATTCGTCTGATTACTAATAATCCCAGAAAAATTGCCGGTCTCAAGGGTTATGGTATTGAAATTGTGGAGCGGGTTCCTTTGATTATTGAGGCAACTGATTATAATTCGGTTTATTTGGCGACTAAGGCAGAAAAATTAGGTCATTTATTATTACAAACTTATTTAGTCAGTATGGCTTTGCAGTTTTCGCCTAGTCAGAATACTGCTGAGAATATTAGTAATTATGAACATTTAGAAAAATTACGTTTCTTTGCCCAAAAATATGATCTATTAGTACAGGAAGAAGGAAGACCAGTAGTTATTGCTTTATTTGGGGAAACTTCTTTAGTGGTTAATCTGGGTTTTGATCAAGCTAATATTGCTTCTGCTGATTGGTTTCAACAAAAAAAACACCCCTATTTAGAGGCGATCGCTGATATTTTGCAGACGATAGTAAGTTGGTCAGACATTGCCAGAATAGAAATGTTAGTTTCGCCAGGCGTTGATCCTTTAACTAATTTACAAGGGCAATTGCAACGACAAACTTTTTCCTTAAAGGAGATGAATACTATTTGTGAGAAACTAGAAACCCAGGTGATTTATAGTTTTTCTTAATCTACCTTCTCTCTTAGATAGAAAATTAACCGTTGTATTCTGCTTTTAAAATATCATCATGCTGATCCGCTAAAGTAGCGACAATCGTAATAGCACGGGCTATTTCACCAGGGGATAATTCTGCCACGGTACGGGTAGCTAATACTACTACTTCATTATCAACAATGGCAAAATGACCCTCAAAAGTTGATAACCAATTCATTTCTAATAATTTGCGCATTAAGTCGGCTTCATTGGCTACTGGTAATTGTAAAACTTTTGCCCAAACGGTAAAGGTATCATCATCAGTTTCCCCGGTTAATCGGACAAATACCTCGACACTACCATATTGAAATTTCCATAAATAACCCTGTTCTTCTTTGGCCACCATCGCATTATGGTCCACAGCCATACCAGAAATAACCGTTTCTATCTCTTGTACGTTGCTGAAATTGGTTAATTCCTCAATTAATACTGTTTCAGGAGCGGTTTCCGTAGTCATTAGCAAAATCCTTTAAATATATTGATTGTCTGTATTTTAACCAAAATTAGTGGTTTTCTCAAATTTCTTACTAGATGATCACATATTTAAGGTTTTGTCAAAAGAATTTTGTCGAACTAAATATCTGCCGAATCTTCTCCTGAATATTCCACCGTTGTGGGTTGACTGGTTGGCTGATGGGGCATAGCAGCCACAATCGCATCAATTACTTTACCCACAGAAATTAATTCTATGCCAACATCCGGCGGTTGTTGACCTTTAGGAATAATTGCCCGTTGAAATCCTAATTTAGCAGCCTCCCGTAATCTTAATTCTAACTGGGATACGGGTCGCACTTGCCCCCCTAAACCGACTTCCCCAATTATAATAGTACCTGGATCCACCACCCGATCCCGAAAACTAGCGACAACAGCCACCGCTACCCCTAGATCGGCTGCCGGTTCTTCCACGACTAAACCGCCCACCGTTGCCACATAAGCATCTAATTTAGATAGGGGAATCCCCACCCGTTTTTCTAATACGGCTAATATTTGTTGTAAGCGGGCATTATCTAAACCTGTGGTAGAACGGCGAGGGGAACCATGACTGGCAGGACTAACTAAGGCTTGTAATTCTACTAATAAAGGACGGGTTCCTTCCAGGGCGACAATCGTACAAGTACCAGAACAAAAATCATCCCGATTACCTAAAAATAATTCAGAAGGGTTGGTCACTTCCACTAAACCATTTGCCATCATCTCAAATACACCGATTTCCTGGGTTGCCCCAAACCGATTTTTCATTGACCTTAATAAACGATGGGAAGCAAAGCGATCGCCCTCAAAATAGAGAACTGTATCCACTAAATGTTCTAAAACCTTGGGACCGGCTAACGTACCATCTTTGGTGACATGACCGACAATTAATAAGGTAATATTTTGGCGTTTGGCTACCTGCATTAAAGCCGAAGTACATTCTCGCACCTGAGCAACGGAACCGGGGGCAGAAGACAGGGTGGCAAAATAAATATTTTGAATACTATCAATTACTGCCACAGCCGGTTTCAATGACGCTAATTCTCCTAAAATAGCCTCTAAGTCGGTTTCTGCTAATAAATATAATTGATCTAATTTATCCAATTTATCCAATTTATCTGAATCATCTAATTGATCAATAGATTTATCTGAGGTTTTTTTGCCTTTTTTCCTGGTTTTTACTGCTGATGATAAATCAGGGGCGATCGCCCGTTCCTCCGCCTGATCAGCCAATAAATTATCTATATCTCCTGAATCACTTTGATCAGGATCAGAACCAAAAGCCTCTAATAAACGCTGCGATCGCAATTTCACCTGTTGCCCCGATTCTTCCGCCGCCACATATAAAACCTGATGACGTTGGGATAATTGATTCGCCACTTGTAACAATAAAGTCGATTTACCAATCCCCGGTTCACCCCCAATTAAAACTAAAGAACCCGGTACTAAACCGCCCCCCAATACACGATCCAATTCCCCATAACCCGTCGCCATTCTCCATAACTTCTGATTCGCTATTTGGGACAACTTCACAGCGGCCACAGGTTGTCCCGGCTGATTGGCCTGATGAGTATTAACACGGGGAGAGCGGGGGCCAGTAGTTAAAGCAGACTGTTCGACAGTTTCCTGTAAAGTATTCCAAGCCATACAGCCGGGGCAACGACCATAATATTGAGGCGAGTCATAACCACATTCGCTACAAACATATTTAATGCGTGCTTTTGCCATTCTCTTAAAATAAGTTAATATTTATTTTTACAATTGATATGTATGTCAAGTCTAGTGTAAATCAGGGTTATAAGATAATAAGTAAAAAATCAAGTTAAAATCTCTTAATCAAAAAGTTAAAAAAGTTAATATAATTGGGACTTAAATTTAATATTCCAATAAATTTTTAAAACTGACGGCTATGGGAGCAAAATCATAGGTTGCCATTTATTAAATGTCGGTCCTCTAATTTCTAATCCATAGTAATTAGTTAGCCAATCAATATGACTAATCAATATTAAGTCAATATAAAAATTCAGCAGATCAAAAGAAGGGAGCGTAGGTTAAGTTGGACAACCATAAAGAAAAAATTTTAGTAGTAGATGACGAGGCAAGTATTCGTCGCATATTGGAGACTCGTCTTTCCATGATTGGTTATGATGTGGTGACGGCTGCTGATGGAGAAGAAGCCCTAGAGATTTTTCGTAGAACTGATCCTGACTTAGTAGTATTAGACGTGATGATGCCCAAGTTAGATGGTTATGGGGTTTGTCAGGAGTTACGCAAAGAGTCAGATATTCCCATTATTATGTTAACTGCTCTCGGTGATGTGGCGGATCGGATTACTGGTTTAGAATTGGGAGCTGATGATTATGTGGTGAAACCTTTTTCCCCAAAGGAATTGGAAGCGAGAATTAGATCGGTTTTACGACGGATTGATAAAAATGGTATTTCGACGATTCCTAGTTCCGGTGTAATTTCTATTGCGGCGATTAAAATTGATACTAATAAGCGTCAGGTTTATAAGGGTGATGAGCGGATTCGTTTAACCGGCATGGAATTTAGTTTATTAGAATTATTAGTCAGTCGTTCTGGTGAGGCTTTTTCCCGTGCAGAAATTCTCCAGGAGGTTTGGGGTTATACACCTGAGCGTCATGTGGATACGAGGGTTGTTGATGTGCATATTTCTCGTTTGCGGGCGAAGTTAGAAGAAGATCCCAGTAATCCTGAATTGATTTTGACAGCCAGGGGAACGGGTTATTTATTCCAGCGGATTATTGAACCAGGGGAAATTATTTAAGTAAGGGGTTAAGAATATTCAATATTAATCACCATGAGCAAAACCGACTCCCAAAATATTCTGCGTCTTTTACCCTTAGTCAGTGGTGGATTAGGGGCGACTTTATTTTTACTGAATCGTTTTTTCACTGCGAATTTAACGGCATCCCAAGCTCGTTCTGATGTATTAGGAGTGATTTTGAGTGCGGTATTAATTTTAGTGGGTTTATTATGGCAAAGTTTTCAAGTGCGATCGCCCGATGCTGTGGTATTAGAGGGGAAAGAAAAGTTTGATTTAGCTCCTGATTTATCAGACACGGTAAAGACTGAGTTAGCCTGGGCTTCCCATTTATTGTTAACTAATACGGTGACAAAAAGTGTGGTGATCTGGTACGACGGAAAAATATTATTAAGGCGGGGTATTCTGCCAGATTCATCTGAGATTAAAGCGGGGGCGATATTTAATCGGGTATTGGAGAAGGGAAAAGCTGTTTATTTAGTAGATTTGAAGGTATATCCGGGGCGAGTAGAATTTGATTATTTACCGCCTAATACGCAAGGTATTATTTGTCAGCCTTTAGGTGATCAAGGTGTGATGATTTTGGGGGCAAATATTCCTCGGAGTTACACAAAGCAGGATGAAGTTTGGATTGCTGGTATTGGGGATAAGTTGGCAGAAAGTTTGGGTAGGGAATAGGTAATGGGGAATAGGGAATAGTAAAATATTTGGGATAAAATAGTAGGTTTTCTGTAGGGGCGGGTTTTTCATAAATATTTTGGTAAAAAATAGAGATATTCTGCTAACCCGCCCTACGGGGATTTTTTGTATAGCCATTAAACTATTAACCAGAGAATAAAAGGAATGTGGGTTAAAATACTTCTAGCCCCGGTACTTTTTCTGTTAATTCCTGCACATTATACATTTTTGCTGACTCGCCACAGGTGCGAGGGGTAGGAAATATTTTATTAGGATTAGCTAAACCTTTGGGATTGAATACTCGTCGCACCCATTGCATTGTGGCTAAATCAATTTCATTAAACATCCAAGACATATAACATTTTTTATCTGAGCCAATCCCATGTTCCCCGGATAAACTGCCACCGACTTCTACGCAGATTCTCAGAATTTCACCTCCCACTTCTTCTACTTCTTCTAAGGCTCCCGGAATAGAGTTATCAAATAAAATCAATGGGTGTAAATTACCATCACCGGCATGGAATACATTAGCAATCCGATAACCAGACTTTTCACTCAATGATGCAATACGCTGTAATACATAAGACATCTGGGTGCGAGGTATTACTCCATCTTGTACATAATAATCGGGGCTGACATGACCGGCTGCTGCAAAAGCTGCTTTGCGTCCCTTCCAAATAGCTAAACGTTTATCTACCTCATGGGCTGTGGTAATATTACGGGAGCCGTTATTTTGACAAATTTCTGTGATTTTTCGTTTATTCACGTCAACTTCTACCTGCAAACCGTCTATTTCTACCAGGAGAATCGCTCCCGCATCACGGGGATATAACCCACTACCGACAACATCTTCCACCGCATTAATACTAAAATTATCCATGATTTCCATGCCACCGGGAATAATACCAGCGCTAATAATATCAGAAACCGATTGACCAGCCTGTTCAATCGTGGCAAAGTCCGCTAATAATACGCAGATAGATTCAGCGGTTTTGACAATTCTTAAGGTGATTTCTGTAGCAACGCCCAGGGTTCCCTCGGAGCCGACAAATACTCCTGTTAAATCGTAGCCAGGCATTTCCGGTACATTGCCACCTATATTAACTATTTCACCGTCGGGAGTAACGATTTTTAAACCGAGAACATGATTAGTTGTCACCCCATATTTTAAACAATGTACGCCACCAGAATTTTCTGCTACATTGCCACCGATGGAACAAATAACTTGACTAGAAGGATCCGGGGCATAATAAAAACCGGCTCCCGTCACCGCTTGCGTTACCCAGTTATTAATCACGCCGGCCTGTACTACTACCTGTTGATTTTCAAGGTCAATTTTTAGAATTTTCTGCATTAATGACGTGGTAATTAATACACTATTTTCTTCGGGTAAAGCTCCCCCTGATAAACCTGTACCGGCTCCCCTCGCTAACCAAGGAATATTTTGTTCATGGCATATTTTGACTATAGCAGCGATTTGTTCTGTGGTGCGGGGTAAGACAACTAGGGCGGGGCGTTGCCGATAACTGGCTAAACCATCACATTCATAAACTAATAATTCTTCCCGTTTGGCAATTACATTATTAGCACCGACAATTTTATTAAATTGTTGAGCGATCGCTTGCCAATTAAATTTACTCGTGGTTAAAGTTTGCATGATTGATTTTATTTTTTATTGTAGTAACAAAAGAATAATGAATACTGAATCTAATTGGTTAATCGAGTTGACAAATTTTCATGTTATATGAGATAAAAATTAAGCAGGAAAGTTACTATATGATAACTTTTACAAGTTATATAAATTCATATAAACCTATATAAACTCTATAATTATTACACAAAAATTTAAAATATGCAAAATATCCAATCCCTCTTCCAGCAATTGCAACCAGACCAGATGATCATGGTAATGGCGATTCTTGCCGTCGCTATTCTCATTCATGGATTGTTAGGGAAATTTTGGCAGAAATATTTACGGCGAAAATACTTACGTTTTTTAGATGTTAATCAGGCGGATGGAACTGTTAAAAATACTCAGGGTTTAGAACGATTATTTAATTTACTATTATTAATAATACGAATAATTTTATGGGTGGCTACTGCTTTATTTATTAGTCAACAATTTCCCGCTACTTATACCATTAGTAAATATTTAACTGATGTTTTAATAAATATGTTTACTAAGCCGATTGTCAAACTGGGGAATAGTCGTTATTCTATCCCCGGTTTAATCACTCTTCTATTCTTAATTTGGGGAATGCTACTGACAGTGGGATCGTTGACTAATATTTTGAAATTACGCATCCTCACCATCACTAAAATGTCACGGGGGGAACAGGAAGCGATCGCCGTTATTATCAAATATTTTTTAATTACTCTGGGAACGATATTTTTATTGCAAATTTGGGGGATAGATTTAAGTTCGATTACGATTATTGCTAGTGCCTTTGGCGTAGGTATTGGTTTAGGTTTTCAGGATATTGCCAGGAATTTTGCTAGTGGTTTAATTTTATTATTTGAACGACCGATGCAGGTGGGTGATTTTGTGGAAATTGGTATTTATAAAGGGGTGGTAGAAAAAATTGGTGCTCGGAGTACGGTAATTAGAAATGCTGATCGTATCTCAATTATTGTGCCGAATTCCCGTTTTCTGCAAAATGAATTAATTAACTGGACTAATGATGATGCTATATTAGGTATTCGCTTAATATTAGCAGTGCCAGAATTACATGATCCGGTAAAGGTAAAAGAATTATTATTACAAGCGACCCAACAAGTATCACAGGTATTAAAACAACCGCCACCAGTAGTTTTATTCCATGGTTTTGCTGATCAATTTCTCAATTTTGAATTACTAGTATGGATTATTCATCCTAGTCAACAGGGGGTGGTAAAAAGTGATTTATTTTTTGCCATTGATCGAATATTTCGAGCCGAAAATATTTTGCCACCTTTTATTGATCCTATCCCCCCTGATCAATCACTTTTACCACCAATTTAGAAAATTAATCTTGGTAGTGGGAGCGTCTCGCTCCCTATTCCACAATTTAGTTAGCAACTAAGCCCTGTCTATTAGGATTTTTCGGTTTAGTAATAGTTCTCACTGTCGGTTGTCGTTTTTTCGGGGCAGTAAATTCTATGGTATCAATTTCTTTTTCAATTTCTTCATTGCCGGCATAACACTGATCACTCTTATCCGTGGCACAAATATCATTAGCGATCGCTGATATTTGGCTGGCTTGATGACGTATCAAATTAGCCTGCTCAGTTTGACCAGCTTTTTCATGATATTTGGCAATGCCAAATAAAGCCATTAATTTATCGTTGTCATCCTTAATAGTATTGGCGATCGCCGTTGCTTCTGGAAAATTACCTTTTTGGGCTAAAGCGATCGCTAAACGCCGATAAATTTTACTTTGATAAAATTCATTTTTCACCTGTTCCGCTATCGTCACCGCCTCGGTCATTTGATTTTTTTTCATATAGGCGATCGCCACCTTTTGAGCAGCCTTGGAACGATAAAACTCATTATCAATAGACAGAGCTATTTGCCGGGCTTTATCTAAATTCCCCGTCTGCATATAACCAACCGTAATCGCCTGTAAAGCTGCCGCCTTATCTTCGCCGGCTGGCATCAACTCCGCCACCTCCATGGCTTTCCCTAAATTTTTGCGAGCTGTATAAGCGACGGCAATCATCCGTAAAGTAGAGGCTTTATGACTATTAGATTCTAATTGAGTAGCAATTGCCAAAGCCTGATCATACTGTTTTAACTTGGCATAGGCGGAAGCAATTTCCTGTAAAGCTCTTGCCTTTTCTTGGGGATGACTAATTTTATCAATAGACTTGAGAGCTTGCTTTAATTGTTGAGGTTTAGCTACGGTAAAATCAATACCTTGCCAAGCCAGTTTTTGCTGAGAACTATTAGGAATCATCGTAGCAATTTCTATAGCTTGAGCAATTCGCCCAGCTTGAGCCGCTAAAATAGTTATATCTTGCAAAGTATTAGTTTGATCTTCCCCGGCTGGAATCTTTTGAGCAACAGCGATCGCCCGCTCAAAGTGCTTAAACTTGGCATAGGAAAAAGCCACTTTTGCTAATAATTTTGAGCGTTCTTCTCCCTCCTCTAAACTTTCTGCTTCCCGTAACTTAGCCGGTAAATGACGAGGACTTAAATTTTCCACAACATGAGTCTGATAATAAAAATCATTTTGAATACCCAGAGCTAACTTTTGTCCTTTCTCTTTTTCGCCAATTTCCTCATAGGCAAAAGCCACATCTTGAATCGCTAGATTACGCACATTTTTTTCAGGAATACCAACGGCTACATATAAAGCATCTTCAAATTTACCTGCCCGTAAATAGGCGGAGGTAATTTGTCGAAATACTTCCCCTTTCACTTCTGGATCAGTAATGCCACCTGCTATATACAAGGCATCTTCCAACTGTTCGGCTTTGATATATTGTGCTGATATATTTTTTAATACCCTTGTACGGCCAGTTTCCTCCCTAATTTGCAGACCTAAATCAGTCGCCGTTGTTAATGCTTGTTTTTCCCCATAGGCGATCGCCAAAGATTCTAATAAGGCATCCTGTTGAATGACATCCGGTAAATTAGGAATAGTTGCCCAAATCCGATCCAGGACAGGAATATTTGTCTTTTGCCAATTAATCTTGCTTAAAGTTTTCAACTGTTGATCAATATTAGTAATTTGCCAGGTAAGACTCACCGCCTTTTCCGTCGCTCCTTTGTCACCATAAATTAAGGCAAGTTGCTGGAGAATTAGATCTTTTTGCTGGGAATTAATAGAATTAACAGCACCTGCCCCTGATGGTTGTAACCAATCTAAAATACTCGTTAATTTACCCATTTGATCTGCCTGGGTAATTATCTCCTGAATCGCTTCTATTTTCTTTTCTGCCACAGGTATATTTGCCGTGAGATTTAAAGCCCGATTAATTTCCCCTGCCTGCCCATAGGTATAAATAATTGCTATTAGGGCCTGTGACCGATAAAAGGGTTCTGCAATCAGGTTCACTACCTGCTGGGCAACATCTAACCGTCTATTCTGTACATAGGCAACCACAATTTTTTCCATGGTGCGGGCTTGATAAAAATTGCTGTTAATCTTAAGAGCTATTTGCAGAGCCTCATTTATTTGTCCTGCCTTTAGTAAACTGAGGGCAATATCTTCTAATAACTGATCTTTTTTCTGGGGATCGGTAATTGTCTCGGAAATAGATAAGGCGGTGTCTATTTGGTCGCTATTAGCAAAATGTCTAGCAATATCAATTTTATAAACATACCAACCTAAACCAAGGCTACCCAGCAACAGGGTAAAACCCACTGAGGGCAATAGTAGCCAAGGCAACCAATTAATTTTTGTTTTTGTGACGGACAAGGTTTTACCTCTAAGGGTGAGGTTGCGGAAAAAGGGGGTGACGGGTTTCATAGCCCAATAAGGTGTGAGTAGAATTTTTACCTGAACAATCGCTGCTGTATTCTAGCTTAAGTCGGGATTCTATCAGAAAGATAGATTCTCTGAAAAATAGATACAATTTTTTACCTAAAAATTGGGTTTAAAGCCCTGCCCTTTAGGGATAGCGGAGGGCGGTATTAGTTGATATAATTTAGTTTATCAATTATAATATATTTGATACTCAAGGATTTCTAGGCCCAAGACACGTTGAAATAGCTACGTTGCGGGCAAACTTAGAAACAGCGGACAGGGCAACAGTAAAGCCTGCCCCTGAATGCAGAGTCAAACAAAAAACTTTTCAAATGTCGCCGGAGGGCATTCGGAGACTTAAAACGGACGTGGAGACTTAGTAAGACCTATCCTAAAAAAATAGGCAGGGTCGTTGAATCGTCAACCCCATTCAGCGACTACTGAGAAGTAGCGTGGTGAGGAATCCACTCGCCTTTAGGCAGTGGAGGATGTCAAATTTGCCAGATTTATTCTAGGGCTATTCTATGGGGATCGTTCCTATTAAGGTTTTTTGCAGGGGATCAATTTAACCTGTATTTTGAGGACAAGTAGGGCAATTCACGAATTGCCCCTACTGCCTTGGGTGAAAAATGCTACATCAGAATTAAATTGAGCAATTAGACAACTCCATGTTTTTTAAACCAAGCTAATAATTTTGCCCAGGCTTCTTTTGCTTCTGCTTCCCGATAGGTGGGACGATAATCCGCATGGAAACCGTGGGGTAGATCAGGATAGACAATAATTTCTGAACCAGAATTACCCATTTTTAATTGTTTTTCCATTTCCAATACTTGATCATTGGGAACGTAGTCATCTTTACCGGCATATAATCCTAATACGGGTACGGTTAAACTACTGGCAATATCAACGGGTTGTTTGGGAGTTAGTTCTTTTCTTTCCCCATTTAATAGACCGTACCAGGCTACACCGGCTTTCACTTGGGGATTATGGGCTGCATATAACCAGGTAATTCTGCCTCCCCAACAATAGCCGGTAATACCCAATTTGTCGCCGTTGCCGTTACTAGATTTGACTGCCCAATTAACTGTAGCATCAAGATCAGCCATGACTTGTTGATCGGGTACTTTGGAAACGACTTGACTAAAAATTGTGGGAATATCCGTTAATTGGGAAACATCTCCTTGCCGAGTGAATAGAGCGGGGGCGATCGCTAAGTAACCTTGTTTGGCTAGGCGGCGACAGACATCTTGAATATAGGCATGAACGCCAAATATTTCTTGAATAACTAGAATAATCGGGAAATTTGTACCAGTGGCTGGCATGGCTCGATAGGCAGGAATTTCGCCGTCGCTGACTGGTATTTGCACAGGACCAGAGATTAAGCCTGTGCTATCAGTATTAATGACGGTGGCGGTGATCGGTTGGGCGGCGATCGCAAAACCGGCGGTAATGGTGCTGGCAATAATAAATTGCCGACGGGTGAAATTAGGCATAATTTTAGGATTTAATAAGGTAATAGGTAATGGGGAATAGGTATTTGATATTTTAGTTAGGGTAGCATCAAGATGTCAATGTGAAAAACCCGGTTTTTATCACAGATTTTTTCTTGAGTATAGATTAACGGAAAAACCGGGTTTTTATTTAGAATATTCATCTTTTTTGCAAATACTTCTCTAACGCCTCTAATACTTGGGGAAAAATACTCGACCAATCATCAAATTTAGTTTGTCTGAATAGTCGCATAGTCGAATACCAAGGGGAATCAGTCCGATCACGCATCCATCGCCAATCACAGGTAAAAGGTAATAGGGTCCAGACAGGTATGCCTAAAGCTCCGGCTAGGTGAGCGGCTGCCGTATCCACGGTAATAATTAAATCTAATTGTTGCATAATAGCAGCGGTATCAGCAAAATCTCGGATTAATTGACTACAATCTTTGATTTGTAGAGATTGTTGCTCTGGCGATAAAGGTTCTTTTTGTAAACTAAATAGTTTCACATTAGGAAAATCTAATAGTTGTTGAAAATAACTAAACGAACAAGACCGTTTTTCTGCCGTGGTATTAATCGGGTTAGTTGCCCAGACAATCCCAATATTAACTGATTTAGATGACATTGCCAAGGGAATTTTCAGCTCGGCTGGTACATTTAAATAGGGAATTTGCCGGGGAATTGTCTCTAAGGTTGTCTGACAAACGTAGGGTAAACTCATCAGGTTAATATGAGTGTCAAAATAGGGAAGCGGATCGCTGGGTAAAAGAATTTGAGCAATACCAGGCATTTGTTGCCATAATCTTTGTAACGCCGGGTAACACTGCACCATCACCCGCCCGCCTTTGGCGATTAATTCAGGCACATATCTAATAAATTGAATATTGTCACCAAAACCCTGTTCTGGTACTAATAAAATTGTTTTACCCGTTAAATCTTCTCCTTGCCAGACTGGTTGGGGATATTTGGGGGGTTCATAACCAGGGAATTTTTTTCGCCACTCGTATTCCCGCCAACCTTCCTGCCATTCACCTGTGGATAATAGGGTCATGCCTAAATTACTATGGGCTTCTGTATAATTAGGATCCTTTTCTAGGGATAAACGGAAACAGGCGATCGCCCCTTGGGGGTCAGCTAAATCTAAAAGGGTACAACCTTTATTATTATAAAGTTTGGCAAAATTTGGATCTATTTGCATACCTCTTTCATAGGTAGCGATCGCTTCTGTTAACCGCCCCATACTACGAAGAGTGTTACCTAAATTGTTATAGGCTCCGGTGGTTTGCGGATCCAATTCTATCGCTTTCTCATAGGCAGTTACAGCCTCCGCATATTGTTTACTATTTTGATAAGCTGTACCAATATTATAATAATGGCGGGCAGTCGTCGGTTGCTGTTGGATAATTTGTTGATAAATAGCGATCGCTTCTGGAATACGTCCAACGGCTTGTAAATTTAGGGCTAAAGCTAGATGAAATTCGATGATTTCTGGTTTATATTTAATCGCTTGTTCATATTGAGCGATCGCTTTTTGTCGTTGTTCTAATACCTGCCAAGCAATCCCACAGTTATAATAAAGTTCGGCTACTGTACTATCAACTTTTAAACCGGCTTCATAACAGGCGATCGCTTCTTGATATTTTTCCTGTTGTTTATAAATATTCCCTAAATTATTATAGGCTAAGGCATTAGGCTGAATATTTAACCCCTGTTTATAGAGGGCGATCGCTTGACTGAGATCACTATTCTGATTAGCTTGGTAGGCTTGATCAAACAGGGTTTGAGCTGATAATTGCTGGTCAACTTGATTAGTAACTTGAGAACTAATCTCTTTCACGGGTAATACGGTTTTATACGGATTATTAACAATACTTATTTCTGATTTGAGAATAGGACGATTCGGCAGATCATTATTATCAGTATTGTCAGTATTACTAATAATCTGTGCCTCTTCTGGCAAAGCACTAGACCGACGTTTTTTAGTTTTAATTACCTTGTGACCAGAAGTATTCATTAAATCAAATAAAGCCTCTGATATTTGTTGGAAAACAGTTTGCCAGTCTTTCGCTACAGGTTGCCGGAATAGACGCATAGTAGGATACCAGGGCGAATCGGGCCGATCTAATAACCACCGCCATTCTGGGGCAAAAGCTAATAATAGCCAGGTAGGTTTGCCTAAAGCTCCTGCTAAATGGGCGACGGCGGTATCAACGGTAATTACTAAATCTAGTTGATTAATAATATTAGCGGTATCTGCTAGATCATTGATTAAGTGATCTAAATTAGTAATCTCAGGATATTCAGCTAAATCTGCCACCTGCGGACCCTTTTGCAGACTGAATAATTGTACTTCAGACATATTGGTTAAATCGGCAAAATAGCTAACCGAACAGGAACGTTTACCAGAAGTAGAATGTTGAAAATTGGCTCCCCAGACAATACCGATTTTTAATTTAGTTTGCGGTTTAATCGCAATATCTAGGGGCGGGCTATTCACTTGTAAATAGGGAATTGCAGAGGGAATTGTCTCTAAGGTTGTCTGAAAAATTAGGGGTAAACTCATCAATGCTATTTGTACATCATAAGCAGGGTGAGGATTACCATCAATAATAATCTGATCAATAGCTGTTAAACACTGAAATAAACGGGCAACCGGCGGGCGACATTCTAAAATTATTTGACTATTTTCCCCGCAACGTTGTTTCACTAAATCAATATAACGGATAAACATGATCGCATCACCTAAACCTTGTTCCGTATGAATGAGAATAGTTTTGCCTGTTAAATCACTGCCATCCCAACTAGGTTTAGGAAATTCTCTCGGTACACTTTGGGCGGTGAGCGATCGCCATTCGTATTCTTGCCAACCTTCTGTAAAGTTACCAATAGTTAATAAAGCCATACCTAAATTTAAGTGAGCTTCAGCATATTTAGGAGCGTCTTTCACGGACTGTTGATAATAGATCAAAGCCTCTGACATACTGCCTTTGGCTTCTAAACTTACCGCTAAATTAGTATAAACCGAGCCAACAAAATCCGGTTGTAAAGAAACCACTTGAGAATAAATAGCGATCGCCTCATCCCATTCTTCCCGATCCCGCAACATATTACCTAAATTATTATAGGCTTCGGCATATTGAGGATTCACAGCGATCGCCTGCCGATAAGAGGTGATCGCATCTACAGGTCTTTCTAAACTGGCGTAGGTATTAGCTAAATTAAAATAGGCTGCCGATAATTTGGGATTAACGGCGATCGCTTTTTCGTAGGCTTGCACCGCTTCTGGTAATTGTTCTAATTTCAGATAAACATTGCCTAAATTGTAATAGGATTCAGCAAAGATCGGATTAATTTGAATCGCCTGTTCTAAATAGTTTTTTGCCTCGCTGAAACGTTCTTGCTTGATCAAAATATCCGCTAAATTGGAATAGGCAGGACTATAATCCGGTTGATAGGTAATAGCGGCTTGATAATTAGCGATCGCCCTGTCAATATCACCTTGTTGATCGTAAATAAAGGCTAAATTAAAATTAACCTGGGCGTTTTTCACACCTAAACTAATGATTTCTTGATAATGGGCGATCGCTTCTGTGTATTGACCGTTAGCGTAGTATTGACAAGCGGTATTAAATAATTGTTCAATACCGTGTTTGGCATTTGCCGATGATGAGTTAATAATTGTGGTTGGTTGATTGGCGGGCAGGGCAACTTGATGATTAGTAGATTGCATTAATCTAGTTAAAGCCGTTTGTAGAGCGGTGAAAACTGTTTGCCAATCTCCCAATTTATTCTGCCGAAACAAACGCATAGTGGCATACCAAGGGGAATCAGAGCGATACAGTTGCCACCGCCAATCAGGAGCAAAGGGTAATAAAATCCAGACTGATTTGCCCATGGCTCCCGCTAAATGAGCGACTGCCGTATCAACGGTAATAATTAGATCTAATTGCTGAATAATTGCCGCTGTATCAGCAAAATCGCTAATTAAGTTACTACAATCATGAATTTGTTGAGAATAGTTAGATAATTCTTGTATTTGTTGAGCATCTGTGCCGAATTGTAAACTATACCAGCTAATACCCGGTAAACTAATCAGATCAACAAAATTATTTAAACTGCAACTTTTTTTGCCATAGTTAGCATTACTAGAACTAGAAGCCCAAACAATGCCAATTTTCAGGTTATTACCCGCCTCTGGAATAGTTGGTAATATTACCGATGGGGGTATTTTAATATAAGGAATATTAACAGGAATTTGCCAACCAAGATGATCCTTTAAAACTAGGGGTAAATTCAGATAAGTTGTATAAAAATCACACTTCGCTAATTCTGCTGTTCCCATAACTATTTCCCAATGGCAATAGAGGAGATTTTCTTGGCAAAAATAGTTAAATAATTTAGCTTGTTGGGGATAACAACCTAATATTATTTTAGTCGTAGCCGAACCTAATTCAGCCATGAGGGGAACATATCGCAAAAACTGGATCATGTCACCAAAACCTTGTTCTGGGAAGATAAAAATACTTTTCCCGACTAAACTCGTCCCATCCCAAGCCGGTTGGGTGAAATGATCTAATTTACCTGCCTGGGAACCGCCGGTCTGATAGCGGTATTCTAATTGTTGCCAACCTTCTGGATAATTTTCCAGGGCTAATAATCCCATCCCTAAGTTTTCATGGGCTGCGGAATTAGTCGGATCCAGGGCGATCGCCCGCCGTAAAATAGGAATAGCTTCGCTAATTTGTTGATTTTCCTGTAAGGCACTACCTAAATTATTATGGGCACTACTATCATTGGGATTTAGGAAAATTGCCCGCCTGAAATGGGCGATCGCTTCTGGAATTGTGGTTTGATTACGATAGGCAATCCCTAAATTATTATGAACGTGACTGGGCTGAATATTAGCTGGTAAAGGTAATTTCAGTAATTTTTCATAATAGCTAATAGCGTTAACAGCATCATGCACTGATAAATAAGTATTACCCAGATGATAATATATTGATGCGATCGCTGTGCCAGCACCACTTGTTTGCTGTACCTTTGCCAAAGTTGATTCTAATAGGGCGATCGCTGCTGGTGCTTGACTAGTTTGGCGCAGGTTATAAGCCTGATTGAGAATTTCTATTAATTCATCATTCACTGATGGATTAGTTTTATCTGTTTCATTGGTGTTAACTGGGGCAGGGGTTGTTATATTATTAGCAACCGTTGTTAATACTTCACCTAAAGCCTGTTTAATATTCTGAAAAACCTTAGACCAATCGTGGCGACGGGGTTGCCGGAATAGTCGCATAGTGGGATACCAAGGGGAATATTCCTGGTAGTTAACAATATTAATCGTATTCTCAGACTGATTGAAGGAATTAGGGTCTAGCCAACGCCAATCAGGATTAAAGGGTAATAATACCCAAACATTTTTGCCCATGGCTCCCGCTAAATGGGCAACTGCCGTATCAACGGTAATCACTAAATCTAATTGGGCAATCATCGCCGCCGTATCAGCAAAATCATTAATTAAATGATCAAGATTAATAATCAAATCATCGGTTTGTAAATCTTTGGCTGCCTGATCTTTTTGTAAACTGTAAAGCTGTATGCCCGCTATATTAGTCAATTCTCGAAAATAATTTAAGTGACAACAGCGATAACGGGAGGTAGCATTTTGGGGATTACTTGCCCAAACAATACCGATTTTATAAGCTGGGAAAGGAATCTTGGGTAAAGTAATTTGTATATCTGCGGGTGCTGGCAAATAGGGAATATCAGCGGGAATATTATCAAGTCTCGTTTGCAAAATCCCCGGTAAACTTAATAGAGGTATTTGCACTTTCACCGGCGGTAAATTTTCCCCTTGCCCATATATTTCAGCAACGCCAGGGAAATTACTAAATAAACGTTTCAAAGGTTTTTGACACTCTAATATTACCCGGCCGCCCCTGGCTACCACAAAAGGAATATAGCGAATAAATTGTAAACTATCGCCTAAACCCTGTTCGGTCTGAATTAAAATATTTGCCCCGTTTAAGGCTTCCCCTTGCCATAGAGCAAAATTCGCTAACTTGCATCCCTGCGGTGTTTGCCAACGCCATTCGTATTCCTGCCAACCCTTGGCATAATTACCCACTAATAATAAACTAAGGGATAAATTATTATGGGTTTCCGCTAAATCTGGTTTTAATTCAATCGCTTTGTCAAAATAAGTGATCGCCCGTTGTTGTAAACCTAACATTTTATTAATATTACCTAACATGACGTAGGCTTCAGCATAGTCAGGCTGTTTAGCGATTAACTGTTGATAACAAATAATGCCATTTTCTAATAAATCTAATTGTTTATAGGTTTTACCTAAACTATAGCAAGCATTATCTAATTGGGGATTTAAATAAATCGCTTGCCGATAATAATTAATCGCCTGTAATTCCCGCTGATTTTTCACCAAAATATCAGCTAAACTAAAGGCACAAATTGCCCCTAATTCCTTGGGTAAAAGTTGAATAGCAATATCACAATAGGTTAAAGCTAAATCAATATTGCCCTGTTGTTGATACAAAGTACCTAAATTATAATAGGCTTGCCCATAATCCGGTTTTTCAGCGATCGCCCGTTGATATTGACTAATCGCTCCGGTAATATTACCAGTTTCTGATTGTTGATAAGCTAAATTAAAATAATGATTAGCTAAATCAGTGGGACTCTCACCGGGTAAAGATTCGGCTGGTAGTGGTGACAGAATATTGAGGGAAACTACCTGCTCAGAAATCTCTTTGACAGCGATATTAAAGGGCTCAGGTACAGTTGGTTTAACAGTTGGTTTAACCGCTGGACCCTGATCGCCCCATAAATTAGCAAAAAATGCCGGTGAAAAATTATCGTGGGTAAAATCTTGCACAAAATTTTCTAAGGCAACTTTCACCTCGGCAAAAACACTCTGCCAATCACCCGCCGATTTTTGTCGGAATAATTGCATAGTGGGATACCAAGGGGAATCGCTGCGATGCAATAGCCACCGCCAATCTGGATTAAAGGGTAATAACACCCAAACTTTTTTACCCATGGCTCCCGCTAAATGGGCGATCGCTGTATCAACGGTGATCAGTAAATCTAATTGAGCGATTAAACTAGCTGTATCGGCAAAATCTTCGATATAGGGATCTAAATTAATAATATTAGGTGTATTAACTAAATCATCAACCTGTAAACCCTTTTGTAAACTATATAATTGCACCTGGGAAATTGTCGTTAATGTTTGGAAATAGCTAAGATCACAGGAACGAATATTAGCTGTACCATGACCGGCTTTAGCACCCCAGACAATGCCGATTTTCAATGTATTCTCTGGACTTTCTAATTGAATCGGAGCCTCTGCTGTGGCAAATAAATAGGGAGTATGATCGGGAATATTATTAACGTGGGGATTTGTGCCGGTTTCCAATAAGCGGGGTAAACTCATTAACGGTGCATGAAAATCACAGGTCGGTAAATCCCGATCTAATAAAAATATTTGACTAAGACCGGCTATGCCTGTAAATAAACGGGTTAAGGGAGGAAGGGTGGCTAAGATTACCGTTGCTCCCATATTAGCTAAAAGGGGAACATAACGAATAAATTGCAGAGAGTCACCCCAACCCTGTTCGGAATGCAATAAAATTGTTTTATCGGCTAAACATTCCCCTTGCCAGAGCGGGAAAGGAAACACCTCATGAATATTAATATCTAATTTTTTCCAACGCCATTCGTATTCCTGCCAACCTTGGGCAAAATTTCCTAATAATAGGTAAGTTAAGGCTAAATTATTATGACTTAAAGCATTGTCAGGCTGTAACTGCAAAGATTTTTGATAGTTGGCGATCGCCATGGTATATTCACCCAACTCTTTATAAATATTTGCCATATTTAAATAAACGTCAGGATGTTCAGTATAAAGAGCTAAGGACTGTTGATAAACCTGTAAGGCTTGGGGATAACGCCCCATAATTTTTAAAGTTTTCGCCAGTTCATAATAAGCTGGTAAAAATTTAGTATTAGCCTGAATTGCTTGAGTATAGGCAGTGATCGCTAATTCTTGATCACCTTTTGTTAGATGTTCATTAGCTATTTTAAATAAATTTTCTGCGGATTTTTGATTACTATGATCAGCAGAATTATTATAATTATTATTAAAAATTCTCGGTGAGGAAATGTGCGGAACAACTTGAATTGGTTGCAGTGACTGTGATAATTCCGTTGATTGATTATTTTGCTCAATATATTTAGCAAAATATTTCACCTGTTCTGACTGGGTTAAATTAATAATACTTGCTAAAGCAGACTTTACTTCTGTCAATACCCCCGACCAATCACCCAGAGATTTTTGTCGGAATAATCGCATAGTCGGATACCAAGGAGAATCCTGTCGCTGTAAAAACCACCGCCAATCAGGCACATAGGTTAATAATAACCAAACCTGTTTACCCATCGCTCCCGCTAAATGAGCAACTGCTGTATCCACACTAATTATTAAATCTAACTGCTGAATAATATTAGCCGTATCAGCAAAATCATTAATTACATCATCTAAATTAATTACCCAGTCAATTCCCTGTAAATCGGCAACCTGTTCACCTTTTTGTAAACTATATAACTGCACACCTGGTATTTTCGCTAAATCGGCAAAATCAGCTAATTGAGAAGAACGTTTACCCGCCGTTAAATGCGTTGCCTTTGCTCCCCAGACAATACCAATTTTTAAAGACTTTTCTGTGTTTGCTGGCGGTAAAATAATATTAGTATCCGGGGCAAATAAATAGGGAATATCAGCAGGAATATGATCAATATTCGTACCACATAAGCGGGGCAAACTCATTAAGGGAGCATTTAAGTGAAAACCAGTAATCACATCACCCGTTTGATAAACCCCTTGTACACCTGGTATTCTCTCAAATAACCGTTTTAATTCGGGATAGGTGGCAATTAATACCTGAGCTTGTCGGGCAATTAATACCTGGGCATAACGAATAAATTGCATACTATCGCCAAAGCCCTGTTCACAAAACAGCAGAATTTTTTTACCGGCGGGATCTGTACCATCCCACTGCGGCTGTTCAAACAATTGAGCTTGCGTTTGAGTTTTCTCAGTCTGCCACCGCCATTCATATTCCTCGAAACCTTCGGCAAAATTGCCCGTTAATAATAAATTCATCCCTAATAAACGGTGAATTTCTGCGTTATTTGGTTCTAGGTTAATAACCGAGCGATACATCTCAATACTTTCGGCAATCTGCCCCATATTATGAAAAACCGTTGCTAAATTTTGCCGATAGATAATATTATCCGGTTTTAATTCTATTGCCTGTTGGAAATGATTAATTGCCTTCGTAAAATCTCCCTGATCTTGGTAAGCAGAAGCTAAATTATTATGAATTTCTGGCATAGCCGGTTGTAACTGCACAGCCGTTTGTAAATATTCAATTGCCTGCTCAATTTGCCCACAACTTCTATACAAATTTCCTAAATTATTATAGGCAGCCAAATAATTCTGATCACTTATAATAGCTTGCTGATAATGGGCGATCGCTTGAGCCGTATTCCCTTGCTGTTGGTATTCCTGGGCTAAAGTACATAATTCTAGGGGTAGCAATATCTTTTTAGGAATAGCGGAAAATTCCCTTAAACTTGTTTCTAATTGTACGAATACATCAGACCAATCCTGAGATTTTGCTTGCCGGAATAATCGCATAGTAGGATACCAGGGCGAAGATTCTTGATAGGCTGGTAAAGTATTAGCGTCTAACCACCGCCAATCTGCTCCCACGGGTAATATTAGCCAAACTATTCTGCCCATCGCTCCCGCTAAATGAGCAACGGCTGTATCAACGGTAATTACTAAATCTAACTGATCAATAATACTAGCTGTATCTGTAAAATCCTTAATTATCGGATCTAAATTAATTACCCAATCAGTATCCTGTAAATCCTTAACCTGTTCACCTTTTTGTAAACTATATAATTGTACCTGGGGAATTTTTGCTAAATTCACAAAATCTGTTAATTGACAAGAACGTTTATTAGCGGTGAAATGACTACTTTTACTGCCCCAAACAATCCCTATTTTCCAAGGTTTATCAGCAATCAGAGGAATCGGCACAACATGATTCACGAGCGATCGCAAATAGGGAACATCCGCCGGAATATTATCTAACCTTGTTTGCCACATATAGGGCAAACTGATCAGGGAAATATAATAATCAAAATCTGGTAACTGATCATCCTCACTAATTACCTGATCAATGCCTGGTATATTGGCAAAAATTGCCTTTAATGATTGGGTAACAGAAACAATAATTTTAATATTAGGTCGAGCTAATAACTGCACATAACGAATAAATTGAATATTATCGCCCAATCCCTGTTCATGTATAATATAAAGGGTTTTATTCGTTAAATCACTGCCATCCCAGCGGGGTTTCTCCGATTGAGCAATTTTTAGAATATTTAAAACTTTCTTTTGCCAATCTGGCATTAATAAACGGGCTTCATGATTTTTCCAACCTTCGGCAAAATCTCCCAAACTTAACAGAGCTAATCCTAAATTTTTCTTAATTTCCGGTTCCCTAGGGGCGATCGCCAAAGCCTTGTGATAATATTCCATCGCCTGTTGTACCTGCCCCAATTCTATTGCCCCGGCTGCCAACAGATGATAACCAGAACCCACTGAATTTTTATCAATTTTGATCAGATGTTCTGCCACCGTCATGCCTTCGGTGTATTGACCCAGGGTTAATAAAGTTAAAGATAATTGGTGATGTAGGGGACCACTGTGGGGATATATTTCTATGCCTTTCCGACAGATAGCTAAACATTCTGTATAGTTATGATCACAATAGAGAGCCTTGGCTAAATTACGATAAATACTTTCGACTGTGCCACTATGAGAATGAAAACGAATTGCTTGTTCGTAATAGCCAATCGCTGTTTGCCATTTTTCCAAACAGACAAAACTATTACCTAAATTATGATGAATTTCCCCACCGTTTGGTTTAATAGCGATCCCCCGTTGGTAGTAGTGAATTGCCTCAGACCATTTCTCTAACTTGCGATAAACATCACCTAATACATGATAGGCCGGGAAAAAATCTGGTTGCAAACTAATTACCCGTTCATATTGTTTAATCGCTTCTGTCATATCACCCCGGCGATTAGCTTTCTGCCCTGCCTCAAAGGCATTTTTCGCCTGCCCCGAATACTGTCTTTCTATTTTACCGGGAGTTTCCCACAAATTCTGGAGAGCCCTTTCTACCCGCCGAAATACCTCTGACCATTGATTATCTTGATTTTCTTGATTAAATTTAGTTTGGCGAAATAGTCGCATAGTGGGATACCAAGGGGAATATTCCCGATAACTATGCAAATGATCTTTATCTTGCCCCCCACTCGGTAATAACCACCGCCAATCGGGAGAAAAAGGTAAAACAATCCATACCACTTTGCCCATCGCTCCCGCTAGATGTGCCACCGACGTATCAACCGTAATCACTAAATCTAACTGGGCAATAATATTAGCTGTATCGGCAAAAGTATCAATCAGTTCATCTAAATTGATCACCCAATCAATGCCGGACACGGCATTAACTAAATCGGCGGTTTGTTCTCCTTTTTGTAAACTATATAATTGTACCCCTGGGATTTTCGCTAAATTAGCAAAATCTGTTAATTGACAGGAACGTTTGGCAGAAGAAGAATTAGTGGTTTTACTACCCCAAACAATCCCCACTTTAAAAGGTTTATCGGCTATTTCAGGAATTTTTACCGGATTATTTGCCACCGGGAAAATATAAGGAATATTAGCGGGAACAGTCTCTAAGGTCGTACCACACAGGTGCGGTAAACTTAATACGGAGGCATAAACATCCGCAGGCAACATTTGATCATCTTGGCTGACTACCTGTTTCACCCCTGGAATAGTTTGGAAAATTGCTTTTAAGGGCGGTCGAGTACCGAGAATCACATTGACCCCTTGTTCTGCTAATATTTGACCATAGCGAGCAAATTGAATATTATCCCCTAAACCCTGTTCATCATGCACTAAAATAGTTTTGCCTTTTAAATCAGCACCATCCCAAGGCGGTTGAGGAAATTTTCTCACCTTCGGCAGAAATTCAGCAGTTTGCCAACGCCATTCATATTCCGCAAAACCCTCTTTTAATTCCCCTTTCATTAATAGGGTCATCGCTAAATTTTTGCGAGCGTCGGCTAAATCCGGTTTAATACTCAAAGCGTGCCGATAATTAGCTAAAGCTGCTTCCACTTCTCCCAATTCTAATAATACGGAACCTAAGTTAGTATAGGGATCCGGTAAACTGGGATCCAGGGCGATCGCCTGTTCTGAATATGATTTAGCAGCCTGAATATTGTTACAAATTAGGTGTAAACAGGCTAAATTATTATAGGTAATCGCAAATTCTGGATTTAATTCCACCGCCTGTTGATAGGTGGCGATCGCCCGTTCATAATCCTTTTCTGCCTGATAGGCTGCCCCTAAATTAATATAGGCTTGAATTAAATCCGGTTTTAATTTAATTGCCTGCTGAAAATGGGCGATCGCCACTGTCGGAAGTTGTAAACTCATGAAAGCGTTACCTAAATTAGAATAGGCAGAAGCATAACTTGGTTGATAGGCGATCGCCCGTTGATAAAAATTGACGGCTGTTAAAAATTCTCCGGCATTTTGTTTTTCCAGCGCTTTATTAAAATATTGATTAGTTTGCGGTTGAATTTTTGGTTGTTGATTTATTATTGATAACAATACTTGGATTAACTGATTAACCGCACTAGACCAATTCCCCGCCTCAGTTTGCCGAAAAAGTCGCATAGTGGGATACCAAACAGCAATTTCTTGATTTAATAACCAGCGCCAATCCGGCACAAAAGGCACTATTAACCAAACTGGCTTACCTAAAGCCCCCGCTAAATGGGCGACAGCCGTATCAACGGTAATCACAAAATCTAATTGTTCAATCAATATTGCTGTATCGGCAAAATCTGTAATTAAATCACTCAGATCAATAATCGGATTAACAGTATTATCAGCTAAATTAGTTAAATCCGCCACCTGGGGACCGACTTGTAAACTATAGAACTGAATAACTGGTATTTGAGTGAGCGGTAATAAGTATTCTAAAGGGCAGGAACGTTTATGGGATTTAGGATGAGCGTGATTGACTCCCCACACTAAACCAACTTTTAATTGGGCTTCCCTATTGCCCGCCGGTAAAGGTATTTTTTCCACACTATCATTTGGTATAGATAAATACGGTGTTTGAGCCGGTATCAGGGATAAAGAGTTAGTTCCCATCACCCGTGGCAAACTCATCAGCGGTATATGTAGATCAAAATCTGGAATATTTTCCCCGTATTTAATCAACTGATCAACACTAGAAGAATTTTCTAATAGGCGAAATAGGGGTTCCTGACATTCCAGAATAATTTTGCCACCATTTTTGTTAATAAAAGGCAAATAGCGGACAAATTGCAAGGTATCACCGAAACCTTGTTCCCAATAGACTAATAAAGTTTTGCCCTGTAAAGGTTGACCATGCCAAACAGGTTGTTGATAATTTCTCGGTGTTAATTCGCCACTTTGCCACCGCCATTCATATTCCTGCCAACCTTTGGCAAAATCACCGGCTAATAATAAACTAATACTATAATTTTTATGAGTAATGGGGTCTTTTGGTTTGATCTGTAAAGATTTTTCATAGGAAGCGATCGCCCGTTCTAGTTCCCCTAAATCATGGTAAACCGTCCCCAAATTGTAGTGAATATCAGAAGATTCTGGTAAAAAAGTTAGTGCCTTTTGATAATAGGCGATCGCCTCTGGTAATTTACCTTGATTTTGAAAAACTCCTCCCAAATTATTATAGGCTTCGGCGTATTGGGGTTGATAATGAATCGCCTGTTGATAACATTGAATTGCCTGGGCAAAGTTTTCCTGTTCGGCATAAACTTGGGCTAAATTATAATAAACCTCTGGAATACCAGGATTAATCGCTAACATTTGTTGATAATGATCAATCGCCGTCTGCCAATCCTTTGATTGTTGAGCGGCTAAGGCTGTCTGAAAAAATTGTGCTAACGGATCATGACTTTCAAATTGTGGCATATTTCCCCCTCCCCTTGTAATGTAGTTATATAGCCTTGATGATCGGTAATAGGTAATAGGTAATAGGTAATAGGTAATAAATTTTTCTAATATGAAAACTACTATAGCCTATTGGTAACAATTGATTGCTATTACAGATTGGATACTAGGTCAAATAATAATTTTTCATGTAAGCGAGCTTTTTCTCTTAGCTGATCAATTTCTGCTTCTGTTAAAGGCACGTGATTTTCATAACAATCTAACCAACTCTTTGCTATTTCCTGCGGGTCTTCTGGTATTTTTTCTAATTCCCAACCCGGTATATGCAAATCAGTCATCAATTGGGAAACTTTCGGGTCATAACTGAGGGCAAAACAGCGACATTCTGCCCCGGCCGCCATAATTAAACTGTGATAACGCATCCCAATCGCCATTTCCACACCCTGGAATATGCCTTTTAACATTCTTGGATCATCTAGGTTAAAAATTTGACTATGTTCTGGTAAATAGCGGTGGATATATTCAGCGATCGCCCGATCTTGTTCTGGCTGAAAGGGAATTAATAAAATAAAACTATTAGTCGCTGCTTGAAAAATCTGTAAAGCCTTAGTTAAATGAGAAACTCGCAAAGGAGTCAGGTCAGGGTGAACTCGTAATGTCACCGCTATTCTCGGATTAGGCAAATTCCACATCCCACCCACAATAGTTTCTTCTAATGCCCAGACTGGATCCGGGGCGATAGTATAGGGGATTGACCAATTTTTTAAAATATTTGCCGAACCTTCATCCCGCACACTGACAGCCTGACAACCCGTAAAACAATTTTTCGCTAAAATTTGCGTACTGCGCCGATTCAAGGGACCGATTCCCTGGGCCCAAGCAATCGTCGGAATTTTCCGCTGTTGGGCTAATCCCATCAAGCCGCTGTAATATAAGGGACTAGCCACACTAGTGGCATCCTGGATTAAACTACCGCCCCCCCAAATAAACAGGTCAGCCTTTTGCATCGCCTGTAATACCTGAAACGGACTCATGCGATCGCACGCTTCCACCTGATAACTAGTTTGGGTTTGTCCGGGATTACCGGATAAAACTAGCGGCTCTATATTCTCTGGCAACATTTGCAATAAAGCTGCCAATAAAGCCTCATCGCCCCCATTGCCTTTACCATAATAGCCACATAATACTGCTCGCTTCTGGACCATGATTATATTTATCTAAATAATTACTCTTAAAATATCTTGCTGATATAATGCAATACTCCATACTATCAAAAAACTTGTTATATTTAAGCAATCTATATTTTGCCGATTAACCAAATAATTAACTGCAAATTTTCTATAGTTTATATGCACGCCCTATCAATTCCCACTTGGATTATTCATGTTTCCAGCGTTATCGAATGGATTTTAGCAATTTGGTTAATTGCTAACTATGGTGACTTAACAAAAAACCGCCGCTGGTATGCTTTATCTTTTGCCATGTTACCCGCCTTAGTCAGTGCCATGTGTGCTTGTACCTGGCATTTTTTTGATAATGCAACTGAATTAGAATGGTTAGTCACGTTACAGGCCAGCATGACTTTAATCGGTAATTTCACATTATGGGCGGCCGCTTGGTGGTTATTACAAGGTACAAAAACTATTACTGACAATTAAATAATCAATCTTATGTTAACAAAAGAATCCCTATTTGCCCTATCGCTCTTTCCCTATCTTGGCTTTTTGTGGTGTATGAGTAAATCAAAGTTATTTCCTCGTTTATCAGCGATGGGATTTTATGGCACATTAGTATTTGTCGGGGTGACTATTCCTGCTGGGATTTACGCAAAAGTTTATTATGATGAATCCCTCGCTAATATTGATTGGTTACACGGTAGTGCCGAAATATTTTTAACCTTAACTAATATTTTAGTAGTATTAGGTTTCCGTCAAGCAATTTTAGAAATTAAGCAATCATCCTCAGATGAATCATCTACTAATAATTAACCTTTACCAAAAATCTGATCAACGGTAATTTGTACATCAGGAAAAGCTAAAATTGATAAATTATCACCTAATTTGTAAATATTAAAACTATTATATTTATCTCCTGCTGGATGACGATAAACTTCCACTGTATCCTCATTCAGATTCACTAGCCAAACTTCCTGAATATTAGCTTCCGCATAAAGAGGAATTTTAATATTTCTATCTTTAGCTAAAGTAGAATCTGATATTTCAACTAACAAAAAAACATCTTCTGCTATAGGTTTTGCCGACTCATAAAAATCCGCTTTTGCCTTTAAAATAACTAAATCTGGTTCTGGTTCAGAATAATCATCTAATATTACTGGATTTTGAGGCCAGATAATAATATCATTAGGAAAAACACCGAAAAACAATTTATTTAACCGACTAACAAAAGCAGCGTGTCTTCTTCCAATTGGTGACATATAAACAATATTTCCTCCTAGTAATTCTACCCTTTCATCTGCTTGCAAAAAACCAATTTCTGCCATTTGCTCGTATTGTTCTACGGTAAATTTTTTTGTTTCTAACTGCATGACAATTCTCTCTTTATAACTATTGCAATCCTTCATTAATAAATATAGCAATTTGCCTGGCAGGGTAGTAGGGGCAATTCATGAATTGCCCCTACTGTCGGTTGATCAAAATATCCTTGTATGCCGATAAACTAAAATTAGCTATATCTGCAAAATATTAAGAAAATATTAATATTAATGATTCAGTCCGACCGCTTCCATGGCATCCTCTAGGGCGATCGCAATATGCGTCCAATGAGTGCCGCCCTGACAAAATACAATATAAGGTTCCCGCAACGGTCCATCAGCGGAAAACTCAGAGGTAGAACCATCCACAAAAGTACCACCGGCCATCACTAACTGACTTTCATAACCAGGCATAGGAGCTGGCACAGGGTCTAAATAGGAACCAATCGGCGAATTTTTTTGAATTGCCCGACAAAAATTGACTAATTTCTCCGGTGAACCTAACTGCACCGCTTGAATAACATCCCGTCTCGGCACACCCGGCAAAGGATTCACCGGATAACCTAACTGATGAAAAACTTGAGCGATTAAATGACTGCCTTTTACCGCTTCCCCCACCATTTGGGGAGCGAGAAATAAACCTTGATATAACCAACGATTCTGCTCAAAAGTAGCTCCACCACTACTACCAATCCCAGGGGCCGTCAACCGACAAGCCGCCATTTCTACTAATTCTTTTTTGCCTGCCACATAACCCCCTGCTGAGACAATTGTCCCGCCGGGATTTTTGATTAAAGAACCAGCGATCAAGTCTGCTCCTACTGCTGGTGGCTCCCGTTCCTCAATAAATTCGCCATAACAGTTATCTACGAAACAAATTGTGTTAGAATTTTGGAGCTTGACTGACTGAACTATTCTTTCTATGTCAGCAATAGACAAGCTAGAACGCCAAGCATAACCGCAGGAGCGCTGAATTAAGGCCAATCGTGTTTTTTCTGTAATTGCCGATTCTAATGCTGGCCAATCAATATTCCCCGCATCAGTTAACGGTATTTCCCGGTAAGTAATGCCAAAATCCCGTAATGACCCTTGACCATCCTGCCGTAATCCAATTACTTCCTCTAGGGTGTCGTAAGGGTGTCCGGCGATCGCAATCATCTCATCACCGGGACGAAGTACACCATACAGGGCAGAAGCGATCGCATGGGTACCAGAAACAAACTGAACCCGGACAATGGCCGACTCAGCCCCCATAATCTCAGCAAAAACCTGGTCAAAAGTATCTCGACCGAGATCGTCATGACCATAACCTGAGACACCGGCAAAATGGTGAGTTCCTACTCGGTAACGGCGAAAGGCGGAGAGAACCCGACTCAAATTAGCTTTGACGGTAGTATCAATTTCGGAAAAGATCGATAAAAGTCCTTTTTCTGCAATTTCTAGCTGTTCTTTCACGTTCATAGTTGTTCCCCTGGGAGCAATTTAAGTTCACTAATAATTAAAAATTTTTCAATGACAGTCGCAACAACATCTCCATTAAAACCTGATTGGACGATTATTAGCTTTTTAGCTTTTCTCCATATCATGGCCTTACTTGTTTTACTGCCTAGTAATTTCAGTTGGGCTGCAGTTGGCGTAGCCATTTTATTACATTGGATCACAGGCGGTTTAGGTATTACCTTGGGTTTTCATCGTTTAATCACCCATCGTAGTTTTGAGACTCCCAAAATTGTCGAGTATTTCTTTGCTTTATGTGGAGCCTTAGCCTGTGAGGGCGGTGTGATTGACTGGGTTGGGATGCACCGGATGCACCATTTATATTCTGATCACCCTCAAGATCCCCATGATTCTAATCAAGGTTTTTGGTGGAGTCACATGGGCTGGATGCTTTATGATAGTCCTTGTAAGGCAGATATTCCTCGCTTTACCAAGGATATTAGTGAGGATCCTGTTTATCAATTTTTACAAAAGTATTTTATCCTTTTGCAAGTGGCTTTAGGTTTAGTACTATACGCTATTGGTGGTTGGTCTTTTGTGGTATGGGGTGTATTCTTCCGTCTAGTGGTGGTATTCCACTGCACCTGGTTTGTCAATAGTGCTACCCATAAATTTGGTTATCAATCTCATGATGCTGACGATCATTCCAAAAATTGTTGGTGGGTGGCTTTGGTAACTTATGGAGAAGGTTGGCACAATAACCATCATGCCTATCAATATTCTGCTCGCCATGGTTTACAGTGGTGGGAATTTGATACAACTTGGATGACTATTCAGTTATTACAGCTTGTTGGTTTAGCTAAAAATATTAAATTAGCTCCTGTGACTGAACCAACTATTTAATAGTATTTGTTTTCAGATAGTTAAATTTTTTGCTATGAGAAACCCACTAATTTAGGTGGGTTTTTTATTAATTAAATCAATTCTCATCACTCACACGCCTTAAAGGTAAAGTAATAATAAATTCTGTCCCCTCTCCTGGCATAGAATGACAAATAATTTCTCCCCCATGTTTCTCTACAATAATAGAATAGGCAATAGATAAACCTAAACCTGTACCCTGACCAACGGTTTTTGTGGTGAAAAATGGATCAAAAATTTTATTTTGGACGGCAGGGCTAATACCAGGACCATTATCAGCTAAGGTGATAATTACTGATTGAGATGTTTGGCATAATTCTGTTTTCACTCTAATTTCAGGCTGGGAATTTGCTGATTCTTCTAAGGCATCAATGGCATTACTAAAAATATTCATAAATACCTGATTCAGAGCGGCTGCATAACAGTCAATTAACGGTAATTTACTATATGCTTTTTTTACCACAATTTCTTTGTTAGTTTTATTAGTATTTAAACGACTTTGTAAAATTAATAAAGTGCTATCAATTCCCGTATGAATATCAACTGGTTTAGAATTTGCTTCGTCATGGCGGGAAAAATTACGTAGGGATAAAACTATTTGCATAATCCGCTGTGTACCTGATTCTATTGAATCTATGATTTTATCTAAGTCATCGGTAATGTAATCTAATTCTATTTCATCTATTTTATCAATAATGGCTGGTAAGGGTTCAGGATAAAGTTCTTGATATAAATTATTCAGTTCTAAAATAGATTGAATATATTGGCGGGTGGGGTATAAATTAGCGTAAATAAAGTTAATGGGGTTATTAATTTCATGGGCAATACCAGCCACTAACTGCCCTAAACCTGACATTTTTTCAGCTTGAATTAATTGGGATTGGGTGGCATAAAGTTTTTTCAAGGTGGCTTCTAATTCAGTTGCTTTTTGACTAATTTCCTGGGTGCGTTCTCCTACCTTTGCTTCTAGGTTATGGGCGTAATTTTCTAGTTGACTATATAATTGAGCTTTTTCTAAACAGATAGCGGCTTGACTGGTTAATATTTTCATTACGTCTAGGCGATTAGCATGGAAAGCCCCGGCTGTTAGATTATTTTCTAAATAAATAATCCCAATTAATTTATTCTGATGAATAATTGGCATACAGAGAAAACTAAGGGGCTGATGTTTGTTAAAATATTGGTCTGATGCTAATAAGGTGGAGGCGATCGCCTGTTCTGGTTCTATTATTTCCTTGGTGCGTAATACATAATTAATCATGTGCAAAGGAATATCCTGGCTATCATCTGCTGGTATGGATTGATAGAGGGTGTATTCTATATCCTGATTTGCCTCGGAATAATGGGCGATCGCTTCAATCATTAAAATATTATTCTTCAGTAAGAATAAATGACAATGATCTGCCCCAATATTTTCTATAATTAGGTGCATGAGATTAGATACTAATTCGTCTAATTGAATTTGCTCAGACAGGGCTTGGGAGGCCTTAATCATCGCTCCTAGATCGAGAGTATCAGAAATATTAGTCTTATGACTAGAAATAAGGGTTTTATAAACCAAAGTTTCTGCATTATAAGTATTTAAACTAATATCTGGCTGACAAATAATCATTTCTAATAGATCGCTATAATGTCTTTCTAAATCTTCCACTTTTGCTTTCGCTCCCCAACGGGCATAGGCATAATAGGCTTGGGTCATATAAAGTTGAGCAATCTTTTGTCTGCCTAATTTTAGATAAAATTTGCCTGCTAATTCACAGGCTAAGGCTTCATCCTGAATAAATTGATTAGTTTGAGCTAATTGAATCGCCCGATCATAGAGTTCCATGGCGACCAATTTATCCCCTAATAGCTGTTGCCGTTCAGCTTGTAGCAATTCATATTTATGTTGATAATTAGCGGGAGCATGGGCAGCTAAATTCGCTAATTCTTTTTCATATAAATTAATTTTCTCTAAATATTCTGTTTGTTGCTCCGGTGTTGCTTCTTCATAGACTGCTAATAATACTAGACAATAATAAAAACGATGGATTGGCACAAAATACATACCTGTAGCCGCCCCAGCGAATTGGTTGCCCAATTCTCCACTGATCATTGCTTCTTCATATCGGCCAAATAAATAATTAAGAATCGTCTGACAGCAAGCAGTACACAGCACTAAACTCATTTGCTTTTCTGCCACCCAGACTGGTAATAAAACTGATGCCTGAAAAACTTTTCCTTCCAATTGATAAGGTAATAAAGAAGCCCCTAGCAAATTTAAAATCATTTGTCGCCAAGGCAATAACCAGGAAATGTGAAACTGTAACTTAAATTTTGTCATCAAACTCATGTATTGAGCTTGTTTTTCATTAACAATATCCAGCGGTTCACCTCGATATAACTGATAAATTGTACTGATCTGGGAACTATAAAAACCAAACTCTAAATCCCCTGTATCAATACCATATAACATATTATCAGCTAAGGGTTTAACCGTGGTGACTAGGGGTTCCTGGAAATAGCGGACATGGGCGTTAAAAATATGGACAACTTTAGTTTTCAGTTCCGGTAAATTAAATTGATCTAACATTTGTACCGATAATTGACCGAATTTATAACCCGTGACAATTTCATCATAATGACAACATAATAAAACACCATAATAACCGTAAGCTGGAATAGATTGGGGAGCATTGCCGTATTTTAAAGATAGATCAACCATGGTGAAAATTACTAAGGGCAGGAGGGGCGGCGATGCCACAAAAACTGGTCCAATCGCACTCATTAAAATTTCCATGGCTGCCAATTTTTGCCGATCGCTCATCATCGGTAACTTAGCTAAATCTTCTACCCGTTTCACCTGTGCTTTTAACTGGTTACGTAAATTAGTATTATAAATTTCTACTTCTGCCAGTGCTTGGGGTAAGGGATGACCTAACATAGCTAAGACAGCCCAAGCCCGCTCTATTGCTACTAGTGGTTGATTTTTAGCAATATCAATCAAAATATTTAATTGATAAACTTTCACCCGATCAATCAAATTCACTGCCCTTTCTAATACAACATTACCAAGGGTTTCTGCTTCAGCAAAATTACCGTTTAAATATTCCGTATTAGCTGATTCAATATAAATATTCAAAGCTAATGAATAATTAGTTTGCCAAATATTCAGGGGTAATAATTCCCTCGCCACCGTAAAATATTTCATGGCTGCTTCATAGGCTGTAGATGCTTTTGCCTTGCGACCAGCTTGTAAATTTAATTGAATTAATTGCTCCCTTTGCCGATTTTCTGTAATTAATGCCTTACCCAAATTTAACTGGTTGACAATCTCAAAAATTTTATCGACTAATTCCGTTGCCGTAGTTTTCTTTAGCAATAACCGACCAATTTGCCAATGGGTAAAATCCTTATCCTCTTGGGCAATTAAGGCATAGGCTGCCTGTTGTACCCGATCATGTAAAAAACGATAAACAGGATTCACAGCATCGGGAGCTAATTCTTTGCCGGTCGGACGGACAAAAAATTTATAAATTTCTGTAGTAGGAATAATTAAGCCATCTTGTAAAGCTCGCCAGAGATTACTAGCTGTATTGTCTGGGGATTTTTCTGAGACGATCGCTAAGGTTTGCAGATCAAACTGTGCGCCAATACAAGCAGCTAATTTTAGCATATTCTGAGTATAGATCGGCAATTTCCGCAATTGCAAAATCATAAATTCTAATACATCATCCGTTAAAGCTAAGGCTTTAATTTTGCCAATATCACATTGCCAATAGCCTGCCTGCAGATAAAATACAATCAAATTATCTTCATAGAGTGCCTTAAGAAATTGGGTGGCAAAAAAGGGATTACCATGAGTTTTGCGATAAACTAATTCGGCTAAAGGTTTGGCTAAAGTTAAATCACAATGTAGTGTATCAGCGACAAACTGATTAATATGTAATTCCTGTAGTGGTTCCAGCGTAATAGTTTGCACCACTGCTCCACTTTGCATAATATCATTCAGCGTCAACATGAAAGGATGATTGGCATATACTTCATGATCCCGATAAGCCCCTAATACTAACAGATGCCCTTGATCCTCCATTAATAATTCTAATAATTTGAGGGAGGCGGCATCTGCCCATTGCAAATCATCTAAAAATATGACTAGGGGGCGTTCCGTTGTGGTAAATACTTGTAGAAATTTTTGAAATAATAAATTAAAACGATTATGAGCAGCATTACCTGATAATTCTGTCACCGCTGGTTGAGGACCAATAATATTCTCTAACTCAGGAATCACCTCAATTAATATTTGACCATTATCACCGACTGCCTCTAATATTTTTTTCTGCCATTTTTCCAAGACAGGTTGAGTTTCCGCTAAAAGTTGCCCCATTAAATCCCGTAAGGCTTGCAACAAAGCGAAAAAGGGAATATTTCGCTGAAATTGATCATATTTACCTTTAATAAAATAACCATTTTTTCTGACAATTGGTTTATGTACTTCATTCACTACCACCGTTTTACCAATGCCCGAAAAACCTGCTACCAGCATCATTTCCGCTTGTCCCTTACTCACCCGCTCAAAGGCAGCTAATAACATTTCTACTTCCTTTTCCCGCCCATAAATTTTCTCTGGCAATAAAAAGCGATCGCTCAAATCCCGCTCACCAATATCAAACCAACTAATAGTCCCGGTCATTTGCAAAGAACTCCAAGCCTTTTGCAAGTCATATTTTAAACCCAAGGCACTTTGATAACGATTTTCGGGATTTTTTGCCATTAATTTATGAACTATTTGGCATAAAACCATTGGTGTAGCTGGTTCTAACTCATGAATAGGTGGCGGTTGTTTGGCTAAATGACAATGAATTAATTCCATGACATCCTCTGCCACAAAAGGTAATCGCCCGGTCAACATTTCATAAAATGTCACCCCCAAAGAATAAAAATCTGTGCGATAATCCACCCCCCGATTCATCCGGCCTGTTTGTTCGGGGGATAAATAGGCAATAGTTCCTTCTAACAAATGAGGACTTTGTAAAGTTTGAGTTTCCCTTGGTAATAAAGAAGAAATACTAAAATCTATTAACTTAACTTGTTTCGTGTGGGGATTAATTAAAATATTAGCGGGCTTAATATCCTTGTGTATTACCCGATGTTTAATTAAGCCAGCTAAACCATTAGTTAATTGGATAGCAATATCAAAAAATTCCTCTAAAGTCTCTAAGGAAAATCGTTGCCTTTCTCTTTCGTCAATTTGTAAATATTCACTTAAAGAAATACCACCAAAATCTTCTACTACCAGGGCATAACCGTTTTGATAAGATAATAAACTAATGGGCTTAATCACCCCCGGTAAATTGAGATTTTTCGCAATAATATATTGATTCCGAAAATGCACTAAATCATGAAAACTAGGATATTCATTTTTTAATAATTTAATCACGACCGGCAATTGATCCCCTGCTCGTACCGCCCGATAAGCAACGCTACGAGTCCCACTATAAATTAACTCTTGAACTTGATAATTAGCAATTTTTTTGATTGTATTCATGTTCATGTTCATAATATTTATGATTAACCATTAATTTATTCAAGGTTGTCGGTTTCATGGGGACTTACTAAGGGATTTAAAGGTATATTAAATGATCGGTTGATTCGTCTTAATCAGTGAAGTTATCACAAGGTTAATATCTGCAAACTACAAATCTCAACTTATCAAGTGTATTTGCCAATATAGGTAACAAATTATGCTATTTTTAGTACAATCAATATTTTAGTACGCTATTTATAGCACAAATTTCAGTTGTATTTTGATTGGTTGTAGGGAACAGTTGTGGTATTCGATGATCAATAATAAATAATATTAATAGAATAATATTGCCTACACTGATTTTTCTATCTAATTCTGGTAAAAATAATTAATAAATGTAACTTATGTAACTTTGCGTCTGTCTTGATTGTAAAAAATATTACATGATGAAAACTTGATGGATAAAGTCCAGCTAATTTTCTAGTAATCTCTGAGAAATTTAATCTCTGAGGAATTAATAATATTCCTTCGCCTGTGACTGTTGAACAGAGACGAACTAATTGATTAGTTCCGCAGCTCTTCGATATGATTCTAACAGAAATTGCAGAAATTTCATTATTAATTTTTATGATGATAAGAAGGGTATGCACCCCGGACCGAGGATGCTCATCCCTAAAAATTCGATAGTGATACAGAAGTAGTGATAAGATTCAAAAGATTGCTAGTCGTGCATTATAGTCATGTATGAAATACCAATATGCCTGTCAAAAATCTGTATAGGCAATCGCACATTGTCGGTACACAGGCGGTAAACTTTGCCATAATTTTTCGTATGAACGATAAGTTCTATTGACACTTCTGGATTCTTCTGACTGGGTTGAATTTGATATATGTTGTTCACAAAAAACAGCATAATCAAGGTAGTAGGGGCGAACGTCTGTTCGCCTTTAAAATGCAATGAAAACTGCTAGAGATTTTGACTAATCAAAAAAATAATATAGCCAATTGCAACCTATCGATGTACAAAAATCTGTTAATAAACCGACCCGTAGGGGCAATTCATGAATTGCCCCTACTACCCCAGGCTGCAAACCACTATATCTATGGAGGTTTTTCCTTCAGGACGCAAAGTTAATATTAGATTGGGTTGCGTGCTTTAACCCAACCTACAAAAAATAGGGGCAATTAATAAAATTGTCCCTACAATCAATACAAGTAGTTTATCAAAATCTCATATTCCAACTAGCTAAAAAGCAAAAATAGAACCAGCCTGATCAATATAAATAGTCCTATTTTGATAAGGATTTTCGCCGATAGTTGGCTGTATTTCCACTGTCACCACATTATCCTGCACACTTACTTTATAAATCAGTGGCGAATTATTATAACTATCCTCAATAAATACACTGGCTAAATAATCACGCTGAGGATTTTTCGTAAACTTTAATTCTCCACTAGTTTGAGGTGACAATTGCAAAGCCACATCATTAACAGGTTGATAATTAAGAGTTTGATTGGTTTTATTCACCAATTTTAATATGACAGTTTTTTCTGGATTAATAGTACCAAAAACCAGACCATCAGAAGGGGTAAAAGATGTGTCAGGTACTTGAGCAAAAGCCGGTACAGCAGAATAAGTTTGTACCGCTAGAATAGTGGCAAAAATAGAGAGCAATTTATTTTTCATGATTTTTCCTGAACAAATTATCAGAATATTAGATTTGCGTTTTTTACACAGCGCAAGCAAGTATAATCTCAATACTTTATATTTCTTCTATCTATGATATTTTCTGAAAACCGGAAGATTTGCCTAAACTGATCAGGCATAGTTTAAGAATTGTCAACAAAACTATAAATAAATTAATATTTTTCCTGCTTTCTTTATGCTAGAATTCAAATTAGGAATAGTTTGCTTATATAGTTCTCAATAGTTAATTAATTATTAAAATATGTCTGAAAATATAGAAAAATCATCCTCTCAGTGGGAAAACGAGGTCAAACAGTTACAGGACCGGGTAAAAGTATTAGAAAGTAAGATGGATAAAGTCGAACTCTTACTGAGTGACTTTTATCGTTATGAAAAATTACATGATTTCTTAGAAGCCGGTGATTTTAAAGCAGCCGATCAGGCAACCATTGACCTAATATTAGAAATAGCTCAACAACAGGATCGGGATGAATTCACCCCGGATCATATGTTAAATTTCCCCTGTAGTCCTTTGCGGGTGATCGATAAACTATGGAAAACCTATAGTAATGGTCGTTTTGGTTTTAGTCAACAAAAAGAGATTTTTCTGAGTGTGGGGGGGCAGAATGATATTACAGAAATTGATTTGACGGTTTTACATAGACTTGGTGAGGCAGTAGGTTGGCGAGTCAATGGCAAATGGTTAACAGCAGAAGAATTTGATTTTTCTATTGATGCACCGGTTGGTTCTTTGCCTGGTAGTTGGTTAAGAACACCCTTTGGTGCAAAGATGGTAATTTATTCTTTTGCCCGCCTAATTGACTGTCATGTTTAACTGAAAATCATCTAATTAACTGGGGAGGAGGAATTGTTATGAATATGAGAATTATCATTTTCTCTGGTATTATCACCGCTTTACTAGGAGGAATATTTGGTATTGCGATCGCTGAAATTACCAAAGGACCCTATCAATGTTGTCCTACGGGTAAAATGGATCTTGGTTTTAATCGTCCTCGTCGTTCCCGTACTTATGCAGTGATTGGAGCTTTAGCTGGTTTTACAGTAGGAATCGTACAGGCTAGTTTGCGCCAAACTATTGATGAGAATATAGAGGAGAGTATTGATGAAAATACTGATCAGGAGAGTTAGTATTAATCAAGATTGTAGGGCGGGGTATTAACAAATATTCTGGTGAACAATAGAGATATTCGACTAACCCGCCCTGCAGGGATATTGATGAGGGGCAATTATTCAATTAACCCCGGTATCAGTTAAATTAATAATGATTGATTAACCATGATGAGAATAATCATCAAAGGGTTAAATCAAATAGCTTAAATAACCGCAATACAATCAATTTCCACTAATACATCTTTTGGTAAACGAGCCACTTCTACACAAGCTCTAGCCGGAGCATGATCAGGATCAAAATACAGGGAATAAACTGCATTCACAGTGGCAAAATCCGCCATATTTTTTAAAAAAACATTAGTTTTCACCACATTTGCCCAGGTCGCTCCCGCTTCCTGTAATACTGCCTTTAAATTCGCCATTACCTGTTCCGTTTGTTTACTCACATCATCTGCATAAACTATTTGATTAATACTGGGATCAATGGCTATTTGACCTGAAACAAAAATCATCTGGCCACTAGCTACAATCGCCTGATTGTAAGGGCCAACGGGTTCTGGAGCATTTTTTGTGTAAATAACTCGACGTTCCATAAAATATTTTTAATTTATTTGAGTTTAGTTATAGTTGATTATATAGCAATTCTGATGGTATTTTCATCGGCTGCCTATTAGATTAAATCCCGTTTGCGAGAAGTTGGATTTAATAAGTATTGACTAGCTAAATGGGCGATCGCTGGTGATAGTTGAATAGGATGTAAATTGACTAAACCTTCCCGCACAAATAAATCCCGTAAAACCGCTTTTTCCCCTGTATTAAAAGTCTCCTCATAATAAACCTCTTTAATACCGGCTGACATTACCAACTTTAAACAAGCTAAACAGGGTTCCAGTGTTACATAAATTTCCCCACCTGCTGTAGAAATCCCATGTTTTGCAGCCTGGGCGATCGCATTGGCTTCCGCATGAACTGCCCTGGAAGGTAAAGTCTTACTAGCATCACAACTATTCAAACCAGGATAACAAAAACCTTGGGTGGTGCAGTGTTCTGAACCGGAAGGGGAACCATTATAACCAGTTGCTAAAATTTGTCGATCTTTGACAATTACCGCCCCCACCGGAAAAGCTAAACAGGTGGAGCGGGTGGCGGCTAATTTTGCCATCATCATAAAGTATTCATGCCAATTTGGCCGAATTGGGGGATTTATCGTCATAATAATTTGTTAAAAATTTAATTCCCTAATAATTGTAATTTATAGAGACCAGCATAAATACCATCTTGTTCTAACAATTGTTCATGACTACCAACCTCCACCAACTGCCCCCGCTTCAATACCAGAATCCGATCAACATTTTTAATCGTCGATAGCCGATGAGCAATAATAATCGCTGTGCGATTTTCCAATAATTCATCCAGAGCCTTTTGAATAGTCGCCTCCGTTCCCACATCTAAACTAGCCGTCGCCTCATCTAATACTAATATTTTCGGATCACGGATCGCCACCCTAGCAAAAGCCAATAATTGTTTCTGCCCACTCGATAAATTTGCTCCCCGCTCCCGCAACTGCGTATAATAGCCCTGCGGTAAATCCTCAATAAACGACGCTACATTAGTAATTTCCGCTGCCTCTTGAATTGCACTCATCGCATAACTTTCCCCCAAAGAAATATTACTAATCACATCACCTGAAAACAAAAAACTATCCTGTAAAATCACCCCAATATGACGACGCAATTCAGTTTGTGGTAAATCCTTCACATTAATCCCATCAATAAAAATATTCCCCGCCGTCACTTCATACAGCCGGCATAACAAGCGAATAATCGAACTTTTACCCGCCCCCGTCGGACCAACTAGAGCAACTTTTTCCCCCGGTTTAATCGTAAAATTCAAATCCTTTATCACATATTCATCCGGTTTATAAGCAAAGGAAACATGATCAAAAACTATTTCCCCTAAACGTTGACTATTCTCAGCATAAGCCGGCATAAAACGCCGATTAATTGCTGACGGGTCATTCACTTCAATGGGTTCATTCAATACATCACTAATTCTTTCTATCGCCGTAAAACCCGCTTGAATAGCCGTGAATTTCTCGGCAAATTGCCGGAGCGGTTCAAATAACCTTTGAGCATATAAAATAAAAGCCGACAGCGTACCAAAATCTAATTTACCACCCAAAACAAACTGCCCGCCTAAATACAATACTCCTGCCACCGCAATTAAAGAAATCCATTCCAGCGTTGCCGAGACAGCCGAATCATAAAAAATCGTTCTATCTACCTCATCAATATATTTTTGATTAGTCACCCGGAATAATTCCGAATTAAATTTTTCCCGTCTAAATAACTGCACAACGGCAATTCCCACTAAATTTTCCTGCAATTGGGAATTCAGGTGCGATAATTCTTCCCTGGCTTGATAATTCGCTTGGCGATATTGTTTTTGAAAAAATACTATTAAGGCACTGACCGGAATCATCATTAATACTAACATCAAAGCTAGTTGCCATTGTAGTAAAAACATGATCACCGTCATGACCAACAGAGAAAATAAATCACTTAAAATTCCCACCGCTCCAGTCGAAAAAACTTCCCCTAAAGCATCGACATCACTAGTTAACCGGGTAATTAATCTCCCCACTGGTGTGCGATCAAAAAATCGCATAGACAAAGCTAAAACATGACTAAACAGATCATCCCGAATTTCCGCCGTCATTTTCTGCCCAATTTTCTGCACCAAATATCCTTGAAATCCCTGTAAAGCTAACCGGGCAATAATCGTAAAAAATAGAATAATTGCTAATAGTTTCAATCCTAAATCAACAGACATTCCTTGCAGAAAACCCGCCGTTTCTTCCCCTAATACCAGAGAAATGGCCTGTCCAATTAAAATTGGTTGCACCGCCCCGGCGATCGCCAAAGGCAATAATAGGACAATAGAAATTATTAATAATCGTTGATGATGACCAGCATAAACCGCCAATTTTTTCAGGAGAACCCAATCATTTTCCTGCCGATCCCGGTATTCAGTTTGGGGCAAATTAAGCATTTTAAATAATAGTTATTACTTTATGTACTTGCCATTCTACATGAGAAGGGGATAACTGTAAACTTATGTAACGCAGACCGAGATGATCAATTTCATCATAATTTTTTTATATTCTGAATGTAGTTCATTTAAGTCTGTACACCGCAGACCAAGGCTGTCAATTTTGTCCTAATTTTTTACATTGAGTGCGTGTAGAGTAAAACCTGCGCACCGCAGACCGAGGCTGTCAATTTTGTCCTAATTTTTTACATTGAGTGCGTGTAGAGTAAAACCTGCGCACCGCAGACCGAGGCTATCAATTTTGTCCTAAATTTTTTTACATTGAGTGTGTGTAGAGTAAAACCTGTGCACCGCAGACCGAGGCTTATTTACATTTCACTTCATAAACTTGGTATATGGTGGGGAAATTAATAATAGTAATTAGAATCAAACTTATTATTTTCAAAAATTACCTTCAGGTAATACTTTTCAAATATTCTTGCAAAACAGCAGACAACTTAAACACAATTTGATCCCCTGGTATTGTATTGACTAAATATCTTCTTTGTAAAGAATATAAACCCTTCATCAGCTCAATGGATGGTAAATTTAATTTTTCTCCTAACTGCTCTTTTGAACAAGGCTGAATACTTGTACTCAAAACCAATACTATTTGTTTTTCTATTGGTGATAGACGGTTAAATAATTGTGCAAAATGAAATTCCATATTCTCAGTAATAACTAGGCTATTTTCCGCCAGAAATTTACCAACGTCACCGCCAAAAATGTCTTTAATTAAAATTGCGATACTTTGTAAATATAAAGGATTACCTTCGTATAAATTGATCAAATCATCAAAAAATTTTTTGTTGCTAAGTTGAAAGTTTTCCAGAATTTGTGTATCCTTTAAACCAGATAATTTTAGACACTTCGTGGCAGATGATCTTTGTTCAAAATATTGAATTTCAGTAGAAGTTTCTTGGCTAATTAATATCAAATGGCTTTGATGTTTTACTTCCGTAATAGTTCTTAAAAAGTTGTAATAGCCTTTATATTCAGGCTTGTATGGTCCTGTGGATTTTTCTGGCAGGAAAATTTCTTCCAAATTATCTAATATTAATAAGCATTTTTTTTCAGTTAGTAGATTGAGCAATTGATCGAAAATATTATTGTTGCGAGAACAACTATCATGGTAATTTTCAGTATCAGTTAAAATTTCAGTAATAAGTGATTCTAAGGAGTCATAAAAGCTGAGATCTTTCCAGATGACTATATCAAGAGGTAGATCGTTGAGGTCAATAAAAGATTTAACTAATGTACTTTTGCCAATACCGGCATTTCCTAAAACAAAAATAACTGTGTTATCAGATTTTTCTAACCATTGAGACATGATTAATAGTTCGTTTTTTCTACCATAGCAGACGTTTTGTGGTGCTTGTTTTAGATTGGAATAGTGAAGATTTTGAATCTTTATATTGTTTGTATTTTTGTTCATATTTCGATAAGGACAGGGGCAATGATGACAATGTTTAATATTATCTTGATTAATGATTTTTGATGATGTTAATTGTAATCTTTCAATAGTAGAAGAAAAATTGAGTTTATTAATATCTTCTTCGAGATTTTCTGATAAAATTCTCCATAATTTATAACCGACATCTCTGACTCGACTTTCACTATGTAGAGTTTTATCTGCTATGGCCTTATAGCTCAGTCCTTCAATAGAACCCTTGATTATAGATAGTTGTAGGTCGTCTAAATGTTTATTGGACTGACTAAATACTAAGTTATCGACATATTCTAAAATCTGTTTCATGGTGATAAAAATTAATTCAAGTAAAATTTCAAGTTTGATTGTTCAATAATATACGACATTGCAAGATATTTTACGATATTTCTTAGCAATTTTTTAAAAAATATACTGAAATTCAATAGTATTATCTCTTTCATTCTCTAATATTTTCTAAACAACATATTAATTAGATGGACCTTATTAATATGATTTAATGGTTAAACTGCTTGATACAGTGATAATTCTGGATTCTCAGTAGAATCAAGTAAGTATTTAAGAAGTATGTAGATTTGATTAAGAAATATTAAGAGAATAGGACGTTTCACGATATTCGTTGCTAATTCATCCTGAAAAAAGATCGTACAAAACACGATGTTTCAGGTCTTTACAATAACTGGTTCCGTTGCATAGAATCGGAAGCAAAGCAGATTAGATAGATTAAAAAAACTTGTACGGTTTGGGATTGCCAACAAATAATAGAGTGAATCTTTGACTTATAGAATTGAGGAAAGACATTTATATTCACAAGGTCTTAGAAAAACTCTTTCCGATTCACCTTACTTTATCTTTATTTTAAAAAAGAGGTCAAAATCATGAACACTGAAAATAATTTATGGAATCCAGTCGAAATCAAAAGCACTGATAATATTTTATTAGATGCACCTGAAATTACGAGAACAGCAAGTAATTGGTTTACTGAGACTTTTGTTGATCCAGTAGTAGGTGCTGGTGACTGGATTGATGACAATATTACACAGCCTGCTTTGGACACACTAGTAGGTGCTGGTGACTGGATTGATGACAATATTACACAGCCTGCTTTGGACACACTAGTAGGTGCTGGTGACTGGATTGATGACAATATTACACAGCCTATTTTTGACCCAGGGACACAACAGGTTGTTGATGGTGTACCTGATCCTCTTACAGGAGCAACTGATTATGATGCTCCTCATAATGTTCAGCGTTTTTGGGATAATCAAACTCAATCTCATTTCTTTACCGCTGACGAGTCAGAAAAACAAGACCGCTTAAATAATCCAGATCGTTATTCTGATGAGGGAAATGAGTTTGATGTTGATTTGGAAGGTGATGAGTTAACTGGTATAGCAGGTCCTGGTTATCAAACTGTTTATCGTTACCGAAACCAAACAAGTAACACTTATTTCTATACTTTTCAAACCCCAAGCGAGATTACTAGCCAATATCCAGCATTTGTGTCTGATGGTCGGGCATTCTTGGCTTACCCGGAAGGAAAACAACCTGCTAGTTCTATACCAGTTTATCGTTTTTATAACGAAGGTGCATCTGCTACAACAGGCTCTCCAGTACATTTCTTTACTGCTGACGAATCTAATAAACAGAATGTAATTGATAATTACTCTTCTTTTAAATACGAGGGAGTTGGTTGGTATGCTTGGTCTCCTAATACCCAATGGGATGCTAGTCTGGGGCTGTAAGAAATTTTGTGTCAACAGCCCAAAATCAAACAATTTTTCAAAGATTTCAGTCATTAGTAAAACAATGTATTTTATAGACTGAAGGAATTCAGTTTCTAGCTCCCAATCTTTTTTACCTTGTTCAATAAACAAATCTGAAGAAAACATTCAGGAGGAAAATTTATGGCAACATTTGTTGTAAACACAAATTTCGATGAGCTTAATGGTACAGGTTCTCTATCATTAAGAGAAGCTATTGATTTAGCTAATGCTTCACCTGAGGATGATACTATTTTACTAAACCCAGGTGAATATAAGTTAAGTTTAATAGGTGCTGATGAAAATGCTAATGCTACAGGTGATTTAGACATACTAGGGGGAGGTGGCAAAATTACAATATCCAGTTCAGGAGCACCAGCAACAATAAACGGTGGTGGAAGTGATCGAGTTTTCGATGTAAATCCAGTTTTTAATGCAGCTGGGAATGGAAATCTTGAGTTGAAAAATATTATAGTAACTGGTGGTGCCACTGACTTGGGTGGTGGTGGTATTGGTGTTATGAATGGAACTCTCACATTAGATTCCAGTATTGTCACGAACAATATTGCTCAAGCAAGTGGTGGAGGGGTTTTCGGTTTTCAAAGTGATTTAACCATTATCAAGAGTACAATTAATGGTAATCAAGCTAAAGCAGGAGGTGGTATTTTTAATCATCAGTCAAACAAATTAAATATTACTGATAGTGCAATTAGTAACAACATTGCAGGTGACGATGGTGGTGGTATTTTTAATATGACGGATGCTAATGCCACAATTACTAATACTACAATCAGTGGTAATAAAGCCGAAGGTATTTCTCAAAACAGTGGACGTGGAGGCAGTCTTTACAATCTTCAGGGTGCATCAGTCACGTTAAATAGTACCACAATTACAAATAATGAAGGCATCTCTGGTGCTGGTATCTGGAATAAAGGTTCCTTAACCTCACGAAACACCATAATAGCAGGCAATCAAGACAACCGGGATATTTTGAATGAGGGTGGTACTATTATTAGCCAAGGTAGTAATATAATTGGTAATGCAAGTGGTGTAGAAACTGTATTTACTGTAGGGAGTGATAAAGTTGGTACGCAAACTAGTCCTCTTGATGCTAAATTAGGACCCTTGGCAGATAATGGTGGAACGACTCAAACTCATGCCTTATTAACAGGTAGTCCAGCAATTGATATAGCACAGCAGGCTCCTCCCCAAGATCAAATAGGTCAAACTCGTGTTGGTGTAGCCGATACAGGAGCATTTGAACTACAAACTTCTGTCGATCCTCCAGTCGATCCTCCAGTTGATCCTCCAGTTGATCCTCCAACAGACAATTTAACAGGAAATGTCATGCGTTTTTGGAATGAACAAAATCGTGCACATTTCTTTACTGCCAATCCACAAGAAGTACAAGACATCTTAAATAACCCTAACTCTGGTTATCAAAACGAAGGTAACGAGTTTGATGTGCCAAAAGCTGATGCGTCAGGAACTTTACCAGTTTATCGTTATAAGAATCAAAAAACTAGTACTTATTTTTATACATTTCAAATTCCATCAGATATTACTCCTAATTACCCAGATTTAGTAGCCGATGGAATTGCATTTAATGCTTATACCTCAGAAACAAAGCCAGCTGATGCTATACCAATTTATCGTTTTTGGAACGAAGGCAGATCAGCAGAAGTAGGAAGTCCTGTACACTTCTTTACTAGTACTGAGTCTAACAAACAAGATGTGATTGACAACTACCCAAATTTCAAATATGAAGAGGCAGGATTTTATGCTTATCCCGCTAGTTATTTTTGATTTGATAGTTAGAAAATACTAACTCAATAGTTAAAAATATTAGCGGTTCGGTCTAAAATGCCCTATAGAACCCATTTGGTATCTTTTGTCAAAACCTTTTCTGCCAAAGGATTTGAGCCAAAACCTGGCTTTTTAATTAAAATCCTTACTACACAAGGATTACAGAATAGATCCAAAATGAGTTCTATATTTATTCCCCCATTTCAAAAATTAGAACCAAATTAAAAAATGACCAGGAGAAAATATCATGATACCTCCCTATAATGTCAAAGACATTAATGTTACAACCACCATTGATGAAAATAATGGCACAGGTGATCTTTCACTAAGAGAAGCAATTATTCAAGCTAATACTTCACCAGAGGAAAATCTAGTTATTGAACGAATTGTATTAAGTCCAGGTCAAACCTATAAATTGACACTAGCGGGATTGGAAGAAGACAACTCTGCAACAGGAGATTTAGATATTCTTTCTAGTGGTAGAGTAGAAATATCAGTATCAGGGAATGGAAAAGCAACCATTGATGGTGGTAGTATTGATCGGATATTTGATGTCAAAGAAGGAGGATTCTTAGATTTAAAAAATATTGTAGTAACTGGGGGAGCAAGTATTTATGGTGCTGGAATAGCTACATCTCCAGACAGTAATTTATATATTACTGATAGTGCCATAATAGATAATATTACCTCAGGTCTTTCCAGTGGTATTTCTGCTGGATATGGTATTGGTATATACTCAAGAGGTAACGTAACTATTGAAAATAGTTCTATTAGTGGTAACGAAGGTACAGGCGATGGAGGTGGGATAGGCATAGGTGAAGGTAGTAATGTAGTGATTACAAAAAGTCTAATCAGTAATAATGAAATTACAGGTGATGGAGGTGGAATATTTAACCAAGGTGGCTTAAACATTACAAATAGTACTATTAGTAGTAATGTTGCTAATGGTCGTGTGAGGGGTGGTGGTGGATATGGTGGCGGAATTAACAATGATGGATATATTAACTTAAATAGTGCTACAATTACGAATAATGAATCTTCTGGTTATATAGATGCACGTAATTCTGGTGGCGGGATTTATAATTCTATAGCTCTAGGGAATGTTCCCAATAAAGTTGAATTAAGTAATAGTATAATAGCGGCAAATAAAAATCGGGATGGTATAGCCGATGATATAGTAAACGACTTAAATATTACAAGTCAGGGATATAATCTAATTGGTAATGCTACAGGTTTAGAAAGCATATTCAATGTAACAGGAGATCAAATAGGTTCGGAAACATTTCCTCTTGATCCAGAATTAGGACCATTAGTAGATAATGGTGGGGCAACTCAAACCCATACACTATTAGCAGGAAGTCCAGCTATTGATAAAGGTTCCACTGATGCTCCCACTCAAGATCAAAGGGGTATGGATCGTGTAGGTCAACCAGATATTGGTGCTTATGAGTACCAAGCAAAAACAGACATATCAGATAATTTAACAGGAAATGTCATGCGTTTTTGGAATGCACAAAATCGTGCACATTTCTTTACTGCCAATCCACAAGAAGTACAAGACATCTTAAATAACCCTAACTCTGGTTATCAAAACGAAGGTAACGAGTTTGATGTGCCAAAAGCTGATGCGTCAGGAACTTTACCAGTTTATCGTTATAAGAATCAAAAAACTAGTACTTATTTTTATACTTTTCAAGTTCCATCAGATATTACTCCTGATTACCCAGATTTAGTAGCAGATGGAATTGCATTTAATGCTTATACCTCAGAAACAAAGCCAGCTGATGCTATACCAATTTATCGTTTTTGGAACGAAGGCAGATCAGCAGAAGTAGGTAGTCCTGTACACTTCTTTACCAGCACTGAGTCTAACAAACAAGATGTGATTGACAACTACCCAAATTTCAAATATGAAGATGCAGGATTCTATGCTTATCCCGCTAGTTATTTTTGATTTGATAGTTAGAAAATACTAACTCAATAGTTAAAAATATTAGCGGTTTGGTCTAAAATGCCCTAGATTGATTCCCCCATTTCAAAAAATGGGGGTTTTCTGGGAATCAATTTGACAAGTGCTTTATTTTAATAAGTTTTGGAGAAAAAAAATGACTACTTTATTTAGAGAAGATACTTCAATAACCATACCTAGTACTACAGGATATTTAGTTTCAAAAACGTGGATAGACTATAACAATGACTCGAAACTTGATTTTATTTTGACCGATCAATTTTTAACTAGTATTAATGGTATCAAACTGTACAAAAATACAGGAAATGGATTTACTGAAGATACTTCAGTGAGCTTACCTGCTGTTAATTTGTCTAGTTTGTCAGTAGCATGGACAGACTACAACAATGATGACAAAACAGATTTGCTTTTTGGTGGTTACGATAATAATAATGTGTACATCAATAAGCTCTACAAAGGTACAGGCAGTGGATTTATAGAGGAGACTTCGATAGTATTGCCATTACCTGATATTGTTGATCGTTTATTGGCATGGGCAGATTATAACAATGATTCAAAACCAGATTTTATTGTAACTGGCTATGATAGTAATTATACTCCTCATGGAAGTGGTAGCATAATAGACACTTATCGGCAGTATGCAGGAATAAGTAAACTATACAAAAATACAGGCAGTGGATTTATAGAGGATAACTCAATAAATTTGCCTGGTGTTGGGAGAAGATTTATTATTGGACAAGGTTTTGAGAGGGGAAGTTCAGTAGAATGGGCAGATTATAATAATGACTCAAAACCAGATTTCTTTTTGACTGGTTATGGTGGAAAAAATGAGAGGCAGATGATAACAACTTATAATGAAAAAATTAGTAAATTTTACAAAAATACAGGTACTGGTTTTGTAGAAGATAATTTGCTACCATCTGGTATTTCTGCCGATCCCCTATCATGGGCAGATTACAATAATGATTCAAAACCAGATTTACTTTTGACTGATGGTAAACTATATCAAAATACAGGAAATGGTCTCATCGAAGACAGCTCAATAGCATTTCCTGGAACCATTTATTCAGCAGGATGGACGGATTATAACAATGACTCAAAACTGGATGTGTTTTTGACCGGTGTAGATAACAATGGTGTACAAATAAGCAAACTGTACTTAAATAATAGTACTCCACTGAATGGTGGTACTACCAATCCACCAATTGGTGGCGGTGATAACACAGACAATTTAACAGGGAATGTTATGCGTTTTTGGAATGAACAAAATCGTGCACATTTCTTTACTGCCAATCCAAAAGAAGTACAAGACATCTTAAATAACCCTAGCTCTGGTTATCAAAATGAAGGTAACGAGTTTGATGTGCCAAAAGCTGATGCGTCAGGAACCTTAGCAGTTTATCGTTATAAGAATCAAAAAACTAGTACTTATTTTTATACATTTCAAGTTCCATCAGATATTACTCCTAATTACCCAGATTTAGTAGCAGATGGAATTGCATTTAATGCTTATACCTCAGAAACAAAGCCGGCTGATGCTATACCAATTTATCGTTTTTGGAATGAAGGCAGATCAGCAGAAGTAGGAAGTCCAGTACACTTCTTTACTAGCACTGAGTCTAACAAACAAGATGTGATTGACAATTTTCCAAATTTCAAATATGAAGAGGCAGGATTTTATGCTTATCCCGCTAATTATTTTTAATTGATATGGTTGGAATTGCACTAGCTAGTAAATTAAAATATTAACCATTCAATTTTAAATACCTCAAATTTATTCCTCCTAAACAGGAATTGCCCTAAACAAACAAATGAAATATTCACAATAGTAAATTTTGATTAACTTTGGAGAAGAAAAATGCCTACATCATTTAAAGAAGATACTTCTGTAGCACTTCCTACCTTTATAAGAATATCTAACTCATACCCAATAGAATGGGGAGACTACAATAATGATGCAAAAATTGATTTTATTTTTAGTGATTATCAAACTAGGAAACTATACCAAAATACAGGTAGTACTTTTATTGAAGATAATTCAGTAAAATTACCTGACTTTGGCTCAATCACTTCCTGGATAGACTATAATAATGACTCAAAGCTAGATTTATTGTTAACTGGTTACGATAATAACAATTTATATGTCAATAAACTCTACAAAAATACTGGTAGTGAATATGTAGAGGACAACTCAATAGTATTACCATCGCCTATTGAACAGGGTTTATTTGTATGGGCAGATTATAACAATGACTCAAAGCCAGATTTTCTTTTAACTGGTTATGACCCAAATTATACTACATCTGGAAATAGCTTCTCTTTTCGTTATAATAATTATCTAGGAATCAGTAAACTATATAAAAATACAGGGCACGGTTTTATTGAAGATACCTCAGCTAATTTACCTGGCGTGGGAAGAGTCTATATAATAGGTTATGGTATTAATGGGAATAGTTCAGCAGAATGGGCAGATTATAACAATGATAATAAACTAGACTTATTTCTGACTGGATACAGTAAAATGACTAGAAGTGGTAGTTTAGGTCATGATTATCCTGATCAACATGACAAAATTAGTAAACTATATAAAAATACAGGCACTGGTTTTATTGAAGATACCTTGCCTAATATTTCTGCTGAACCCTTATCATGGACGGATTATAATGGCGACTCAAAACCAGATTTACTTTTTACCGATGGTAAACTATATAAAAATACAGGAAATGGTTTTATTGAAGATTCTTCATTTCAATTTCCCCCTACTAGTTCGGTAGAATGGGCAGATTTCAATAATGACTCAAAGTTGGATGTTGTATTGACAACGATAGATAGTACAAAAGCAAACAAACTGTACTTAAATACTAGTGATAGCAGTAACGGAGGTAATAATATAGATACTGTCACAGGTCAGAATATTATGCGGTTTTGGAATGTAGAAACTAAATCACATTTCTTTACTGCTAACCCTGTAGAAGTAAGAGATTCTTTAAATAATCCTAGTTATAATGCAGAAGGAAATGAGTTTGATGTACCTAAAGCTGGTACTCCTGATACTTTACCTGTTTATCGTTACAAGAATCAAAAGGTTGGAACTTATTTTTATACATTTCAAGTTCCATCAGATATTACTCCTAATTATCCAGATTTAGTTGTAGATGGTATTGCATTTAATGCTTTTACCTCAGAAACAAAGCCGGCTGATGCTATACCAATTTATCGTTTTTGGAATGAAGGCAGATCAGCAGAAGTAGGAAGTCCAGTACACTTCTTTACTAGCACTGAGTCTAACAAACAAGATGTGATTGACAATTTTCCAAATTTCAAATATGAAGAGGCAGGATTTTATGCTTATCCCGCTAATTATTCTTAAATTTAAGAATTAGCGTTAACTAGTAAATTAAAATATTAGCCATTCAATCTTCAAATACCCCTGATTTATTTTTCCTAATTGGGAATTTCCCTAAACAAACAAATGAAATACTTACAATAGTAAATTTTGATTAACTTTGGAGAAGAAAAATAAATACCTATACTGATTAAAAATCTAAGCTACTCAATATCTAACCAATCAAACATTTCTTTGACCGAAAGTTTTAATTCTATCAAAGTATCTAATACCGGCAAAATATCTTCCCCTACTTTGATTTCAGGTAATTGATTAGGTCGAAAAATCATCACTGATATATCTTCTGGATCAATTAACCAGCCTAATTGTGTGCCTTGATTCAGGCAAAAAATAATTTTTCTCATAACTTGGTTGGCTGATTGTTCAGGCGACAGAATTTCAATCACCCAATCAGGATGTATATGAAAACGATTAGCTATTTTTCCCTGTTCATTTTTAGGAATACGATACCAATTGAATACACTTATATCGGGTACAATAGAAATACCCTCAAAAGTACACCTTAATTCAAGCAAAGCTAAAGCGTTTTTTTCAGGTTTGGCTATTTGATTAATGATCATCACTAAATGACCTTGTATAACACTATGGTGTCCTTCTCTTAGAGGATGTTTGAAAAGTCAAAGAGCCACTATGGGTAGTATAGGAATATAGATATTTTAAGTGGTAATCCGATGAGTCAAAAAAATCCCAAAAATTATCCTGGAGACATGACCAAAGAACAAGAGGAATTGCTATTATCCTTAGTACCAGAAGCAAAGCAGGGCGGTCGTCCCCGAAGCGTAGATATTGTCAGTGTGATTAATGCCATCTTTTACGTCCTCTGCACTGGATGTCCCTGGAGATGGCTTCCCCATGACTATCCGCCTTATGGCACAGTGTACGATTATTTTCGCAAGTGGAAAAAAGATGGAACGTGGGTGAAAATTCATGACCATCTTAGGGATTGGGTGAGAACGGCAGAAGGTCGCCATCAGTCTGCCAGTGCCGGAATTATTGATAGTCAATCAGTCAAAACGGCAACGATGATTAATCAGAATGTAGGTTATGATGCGGGTAAGCAGATAAAAGGAAGAAAACGATTTACGTTAGTTGATACCTTTGGTTTATTAATAGCAGTTAAGGTAGTTGAGGCTAGTGTGCAGGAGCGAGAAGGAGCAAAACAACTATTTTCCAAGATGAAGGAACAATCCCACAAATATCCACGATTAATCCGAATTTTTGCTGATGCGGGATTTTCGGGTGTTGATTTTATGCGTTCAATTATGGACACTTTTGGTTGGATTATAGAGACGGTTCTGCGTTCTCAGAAAGCTCAGGGCTTTGAGGTCTTGCCTAAACGTTGGCTGGTAGAGCGTACCTTTGGTTGGTTTAACTATTGGCGACGATTGAGTAAAGATTATGAAGTTTTACCTGAGACTTCAGAGACTTTTATTTACATCGGTATGATTCGACTGATGCTCTGACGACTCGCATAGACACAGGACACTATTTATGACCCTTTTCAAACATCCTCTTAGAGGCTTTTCTGTGATCTTTTCATTAACATATTCACGGGCTGGCTTAGTTGCCGGTTGAGTTAAGAATTCTTCTAGGGTGATTTGTGGTTTAACTTGATTCGCAATAATCATGTTTTACCTCACTTTTCAATATTGCTGAAATTATTTTAACTCACATTCTGTAAGTATTGTAATCAACAAAATAATTTTCTATATTTGTAGATTGGGTTTCGTTCCTCAACCCAACCTACAACCTATTTTAATAGAGGGGCGATCGCCCTTCTAGTTGTTCCGGGAATTTTTTGATAATTTAGTAAAAATAATAGGTGCTAATTATTAAATATTTCTTAAGATTTAATCATGACTAAATTAGTCGTGATTATTTTTGTGAAATTGTATTATAATTTAATATAATCACTCTTATGTATTGGGAAAATTCTATGATAGCCAGTATTGGTGAAATAGTAAGGAATGGCATTATATTTGATATGAAAAATTGGGATAAAGAACTATCTAATCCAGAACAATTACCAGAAATAGTTGATCAGCTATTTTCACTATTAGACGAACGAAAAATAGACTATATTTTAGTAGGTGGTATTGCTTTACTTAGCTATATTGAAGGCAGGAATACTCAAGATGTCGATTTCATATTGGGTAAAAAAGATTTAAATAATCTGCCAGAATTTCAGATCACTAATCAAAATCGTGATTTTGTCCGAGCCAGCTATGAAAATCTACAAATTGATCTTTTATTAACTACTAATAAACTGTTTAAATTAGTGAGAGATGAATATGCTACTGATAGAATATTTGCTGATAAAAACATTCGTTGTGCCACGGTAGAAGGATTGTTACTACTGAAACTTTTTGCTTTACCCTCTTTATATCGGCAGGGCGATTTTAACCGGATTAGCATTTATGAAGGGGATATTACCCAATTATTGTTAAAGTATCCAGTAGATTTATCTAAGTTATTAAAAATCCTCACTAAATATTTATTAACAACGGATATTGCAGAATTACAAGAAACTATTAATGATATTGAACAACGTATTCAACGTTTTCGTCGGCAAAATCAGCAAATTAATCAAACTTAATCCGTTTAATCGCCTGTAAATCAGACCAAGCATCAAATATTTTCCCCTGGAATAATAGAGCGGCCCCGTGTAAAGCCTGAATTTCAGCTTGAAAAGGATTTAACTGCATGGCTGTGGCTAATACTTTTTCTGCTGGTTGCGGTTGCCAATCATATAAATAGACAAAACCTAAATAGGCATAACCAAAAGCATTTTTTGGGTCTAAATTAATCACTTTTTCTAAAGCTGTGATCGCCCCTGGTGCATCCTGTTGTAACACATTGGTAAAGGCTAAAGCATAAGCCCAATCTAAGTTATTAGGCTCCTGTTGTAAACGATAGGTTAAGGATTTTTCTGCCTGTTCTAAATAATCTTGAGTAGGGTCGTATTGATTGACTCGCCCGATCTGTTCAAAGGCTAATTCTAAGCCGGGTAAACCTTTTTGCATTTCCTTCCCTAATACTCTTAATTGCGTCACTAAATCTAATTCGGGAGCCGGTAGGGCGATCGCCCCTGGATTGATATTGATATTAACTGGCGGTGATACTGGTATTGAATAACTTTCACCAGTTTGTCGGTTTAAATAGGTGGCTTGTAAACTATAGTTACCGGTTGGTAAATCGGCGGCTGGTAATAGGGCGGTCTTTTCTGTCACGGCAAAATTTACATGAGATTGATCAGCATTCCATTTACCGGGATGTAAATTACCAAAGCCGATCGCATGATCATGAATAAATTTAGCCGGTTTTTCATTGGGTTTTACGTCAGTTTGTTGATAAGTTAATAAAACAATACCGTTGACTAACTGTTGCCAATCACCAGACCATTGATAACTAATTGGTAAAGGTTGCCCTGGTTTCACTTGATTTGCTACCATGACGTAATCTAGTTTAATTGTTTGTGGTTTTAGGAGAACTGCGGGATCGGGTTTTAATTGTAAGGGTTGCACCTCGACAGGTAATAATTTTTTATGATAAAGAGATAACTGACTAAAATCGGGTAAATCCCAGGTTTTTTCTAAGGTAAAATCTGGGCTATTTTGTAAGGCTGTAACTGTTGCTATTTGGGCTTTTTTAATACGTTTGACGGAACCCTGTTGTTCGCTTTTTGTCACAAACCAATTAAGGGAATTTAAGTCCTGGGGAATATGATCAATTTTTGTGCCAACTTGTCGCCCATATACCTGTTTATTGCGTAAGGCTCCATAATAATTTAAATTATGCTGATTAATTTCTGGCGTGGATGGTAATACTCCTAGATTATTTCTTAAAAAAGGTTCCCGATCAATAATCGTACTAATCACCTGTTCATGCGGCCAAGGTGTCCCTAAATAAGCCCGGCGAAAACCGTCGGGGTTAAAAAATTGAGTAAATTTTTCTGTGAATACACCACCTATCGGCCAGGTACTTAGTATTAATAAAATTGTGGCAAAAATAATCGTAATAGTGCGAATTTGACCGGCGTATTTGCGGGGGTAAAGGCTAAAAAAATAGGATAATAAAATAGCAATTACTGGTAAGAGTGCCAAGGTATAACGTACATCTTTATTGATATTCAGGCTACTAATTAGATAACCACCGATTAAAAATATACCTAACCATTGAACGGCATCATTGATTAATAAAGTTGGTTTGTTTTGTTTAATATTTCGCTGAATAGTTCTGATGTTAATAGGGGCTTTACCTTCGCTATGAATAAAGGTTTTTAATAGATAGAAAATTAAACCGATTAACGGCACGAATAATAGGGGTAGGGAAATATGACTTGGTAATAGTTTTAAATAATAAATCCAAGCATCTATCGTTAATAAGCTGGGATCCGATTCGGCGATCGCTGAGTCAATGGTTGCCCGTTTACCAGCGGTGATCATTAACAACCAGTTAGCTCTTGCCCAGGGATAAACCATACTAGTGGTAATGATCAGAGCAAAAATTAATTCTAATAATTTTTCCCAGGCTTTATTTTTAAGAATAGTTATTGTTGCCCAAATAATAGGAGTGAAGAGGAAAAAGAGGGCGGTTTGTTTGATTAATAATGCTAACCCGAAACTAATACCAAATAAGATAGCTCCTAACCAGTTTTTTTGATGAATATTAAAATTAATATCTGGTTCCCAATGCCGTCGCCACCAATAGGTAAAACACAGATAACTGAGTGTAATAGCGGTGGTGAGGGGATAGTCTAATAAAAATTGTAAACGGAAACGATATAAACCAGGTAATAGCATGGTAATTACGGCAGCCCATAAACCGATTTTGCTATTAAATAATTTTTTACCTAAAAGATATACGGCTATTAATAATACGGCGGTAAATAGTAAATAAACTAAGGTGGTTTCATCAGGCCCGACACCAAAAATATTGAGAAAAGGAACAGTTAAAATATAGGTTAAAGGTGGGATTTTGGGCGATCGCATCCATAATTCTTGCCACCATGTACCGGATAACCAATCAGGGTTTTGCAAAAATCGCCAATAGTTTAAACTGGCTGATAAATAGTCAGCCTGATCCCAGGCTGGTACTGATTGATCAAAGTAATACCAGAGGCGATCGCTGATGGCAACTATTAACCAAATTATAAATAAAATAAAACCATGATTTAATTTGGGAAATTTTAGTTTAGGAAAAAAATTAAATTTATTTATTTTTGATTGCTTCACTATATTTGTTTGACCTTAGAATATAAAAAACCCCATCCTTAACAAGTATTCTATAAAATCTGTGATAAAAATTTCTGGGTTCTTTCCTCTTTAGGATTTTGGAAAAATTCTGTTGGTGTTCCCTCTTCCACTAATACTCCATCCGCCATTAATACTATGCGATCCGCTACTTCCCTGGCAAAACCTACCTCATGGGTGACAACTACCATCGTCATGCCAGAACTCGCTAAATTTTGAATTACGTCTAATACTTCCCGCACCATTTCTGGATCAAGGGAAGAAGTCGGTTCGTCAAATAACATAATTTTCGGTTGCATGGCTAAAGAACGGGCGATCGCTACCCGTTGCTGTTGACCACCGGATAACTGACCAGGAAACTTTTTCGCCTGTTCCAGAATACCAACCCGTTCTAATAATTGCAGAGCGACTTCCTGTGCTTTTGCTTTCGGCCAACGTCTCACCCAAATGGGAGCTAATGTCACGTTATCTAATACTGTTAAATGGGGAAATAAATTAAACTGTTGAAATACCATTCCCACATCCCGCCGAATTGCCTCAATATTTTTAATATCGTGGGATAAATTAATATCATCCACAATAATACTGCCCTGCTGAAATTCCTCTAGGGCGTTAAAAGTTCTAATAAAAGTTGATTTACCGGAACCAGAGGGACCCATAATTACTACCACTTCTCCCCGTTTTACTGTTAAACTGACTCCCCGTAAAACATGAAAATTATTGCCATACCATTTATGTACATCGGTGGCAATAATTGCTAATTCTGGTTGATTTTGCTCTATTTGATTTAACATAATTTTTTCCTTTTCTTTATATTTTAATAATTTACTATAACAATTTTATTTTTTCATAGTGAATAATTTTGTCCCTGTGATCACAACCGTCGGGGCAATTCATGAATTGCTTACTACATTTATTAATGATGGGTAGTATTAAACTTTTTCTCTAATTGCCGACTAGCTAAAGACATAGCATAACAGAATACCCAGAATATTACGCCGTTGAATAAGTTAACCTGGGCGTAATTTCCTAAAAATTGCGGTTGAGCTAGAATAGAGCGACTAATTCCTAATAGTTCTAATAAACCGACAATCGCTAAGAGGGTAGTATCTTGGAATAAACTAATAAATTGTCCGACAATGGCAGGAATTGCTACTTTCAAGGCTTGCGGTAAAACTATTAAACCCATACTTAAAGGGGCGTTTAAACCTAAAGATTTCGCTGCTTCCACTTGCCCTTTGGGAATTGATTGTAAACCGCCCCTAATATTCTCTGCTAAATAGGCAGCACTAAATAAAGTCAAGGCTAATATTGCCCGTAATACCCGGTCTGGTCGTACGCCCATCGGTAAAAACATAGGAATCATTACCTGCCCCATGAATAATACGGAAATTAAAGGTAAACCTCTAATTATTTCAATATAAGCTGTTGATAAAATTTTGATTACTGGTAAATTACTTTGTCGCCCCACGCCTAATAATAAACCGAGGGGAAAACTTAAAACAATACTGACTACAGCAGTCAAAATTGTTAATAATAAACCGCCCCAATCATTGGTGACAACTGGTTTTAAACCAAAGTTACCACCGATTAACCAGAGTATTATGAGAAAGGCGATAAACCAGAATAAACTTAACCATTTACCTAAACCGGGTTTAATCTGACCTAATATTTTGCCACCGTAAGCACTAGCAACCACTAACCCGACCATGGCAACTAATAATATTTTATATAAAATACCAACCGGCGTTAATAGGGCGATCGCTGATAATATGCCGAAAACTATTAAGACTGTTTTGGGAAATAATCTCACGCAATTACGACAAACTATTCCCCAGGATAAACCGGCTAAACTACAGATTATGGTTAATATTAACCAGATGCGCCAATATTGATCCTGCGGGTAACGACCGACGAAAAATAGGGGTAAATTAACTTTAATTACATCCCATTTTGCTTGGGTAAATACCCAATTAAGAAAACCATAGCCAAACCAACTGAGAATAGTAAGCAGAAATATGGTTAATAGGCTGTTATACCAAGTATTAAATAAATTTTGCTTTAACCAGACAACCGGCGTTTTTCTCACAGGTGATGTTTCTAGCATGGGTTGATTGATGATCATAAGTTAGAATTTTAGTTAGATATTTTAATTAATTATGAATTATTTAGATTGATGAAAATTTACAGTGGTTAAGATTATTGATTGATGGAAATACAAGAATCTGTTAATTAAACCACCGTAGGGGCAATTCATGAATTGCCCCTACTAGCGATCATCGCTCTTTGATTTCTACTAATTTATTTAAGCCATTCATAGCTAGGGAAATCAAGAAATTAATTGACAAATAGGTCGCCATAATAATTAAAAATACTTCTATTGGTTTATTAGTTTGATTAAAAGTCGTATTCGCCACGGAATATAGGTCAGGATAACCAATAGCGATCGCCAAACTAGTATTTTTCGCCAGGTTAACGTATTCACTATTCAAAGGGGGAATCATCACCCGCAGAGCTTGCGGAAATACTACTAAACGCATAACTAAACCGGATTTTAAACCTAAAGCACGAGCTGCTTCCCATTGTCCTTTTGGTACAGCCTGAATACCCGCCCGCACAATTTCCGCAATAAACGCCCCCGTATAAAATACCAAACCGGCTAATAGAGCTGATAATTCTAAGGAAACATTCAAACCACCCGCTATTTGACCGGGTTTACTCTCTAGTGGTGCTTCCCAATGTAAAGCAAATATGATGATTAATACCAGGGCGATCGCTATGCAGATTAAAGCAATTAATTGGGGTTGACCAGAAACGCCCTTTTCTTCCATAATTTTATTTCGCCAGAGCCAACAGAATATAAAGGCGATCGCTAAAATGACAGCAACGGTTAACCATAACCAAACACTCACTGTATTTGGTGGCCAAGGTATAGCAATACCCCGTTTACTCATAAAAATAGGACCGGGTAAAGCGATGCGATTTTGTACCTTGGGTAAACTGAAAAATACCGCAAAATACCAGAAAAATAGTTGTAATAAAAGAGGTGTATTTCTGACAACTTCCACATAAATGCGGTTTAATTGACGTAATAACCAATTATCAGAAAAACTCGCTAAACCGGCTATTACCCCGACTATGGTAGTAAAAATAATTCCTAAAATCATCACTCTCAAAGAGTTAGCGAAACCGGCTAATAATACCCTGGTATATGTATTTTGCGGACTATAGGGAATAAGACTTTCACCTATTTCAAAACCAGCGGTATTCTGGAGGAAATCAAAACCAAATTTTACTCCCTGCTGTGCCATATTCCGATTAAGATTACCCAGCATGACTGAAATAATCATGATTAAAATAATTAGGGCGATCGCTTGAATAGCTACTTGCCAAAAACGCTCATCCCGCCATAAAGGTGTTTTTTGTTCAGTTTTCATAGAATCTGACTGTCATAAATTTGCACAAATTTTAGATATAAGGTTAAGTAAAATTAAATAAATATAGCGCTTTTTATTTTAGGGTAGTAGGGGCAATTCATGAATTGCCCTACGGTTGGTTGATTAACAAATTTTTATATGCTGATAACTAAAATTAGCTATAGATTATAATTAATATTTGGAGTGGCAGCCTCTCGCTACCGATCTCAAACCCGTTGAATTACAAAGTTAAATAACAAACCCTATCACATAAGTAAAATACTGATTGTAGGTTTGATTTAGATTTAACCTAGTAACATAATTGGCAATCTTTGTCAAATTGATCAGCCGGCCATTATTAAATTAATTAGCAAACAAAAAATATTTTGTCATGGCATGATTAATCCAAAAATCCTTACTATATATGACTTATCGTCAAATATTAGAGAAAATCAACCCAGTCTAAAATACAACTTTCAATTAACTTTAGTGATAGTTAAAAATAAATTATGGCCTTTGCACCCCTATTTCCTTTTTTGCAGCCTTGGTTACAAAATACTTTCCCCCAATGTTTATGGCAGGGGAATCCTGATCGCCCAGAAATCGCCCTAACCTTTGATGACGGTCCCCATCCGGTTTACACTATGCAGTTATTAGAAGTATTAGACGAGTTGCAGATTAAAGCGAGTTTTTTCTGGTTAGGAGCCGGCGTAAAAGCTCATCCCCACGTAGCTCAAGCCGTCTATGCTAGAGGTCATTGGATTGGTTTACATGGTTATGATCATCAATCTTTTCCCTTTTTAACCTTGGAAAAATTACAGGAAAGTTTAGCAGAAACTAAAAATATTATTTATCAGGTCTGTGGTTTAGAACCCAGTTTAATTAAGGATTTACGACCGCCTAATGGTTTATTCACACCAGAAATTTTAACTGCTTTAAATAGTTGGGGTTATCGGGTAGTACAGTGGACGGTAGTGCCGGAGGATTGGGTGCGTCCGAGTCAGGAAGAGGTGTATGAGCGGGTTTTATCTCAGGTGAAAAATGGAGCGATTATTGTTTTGCATGATGGTACAAGTGGCGGGCAGGATGTGGCTAAGAATACTAGGGCGATCGCCCCAACTTTGTTAGCCCAAAATTATCAGTTTGTTTCGGTTGATCGGTTATGGCAATCTTGAAGTTTGTAATATCAAGAAACCCGGTGTTTAACAAAACCGGGTTTCTCTTTTGAAAAGTTAATCATATTATGACAATTTTTATTCTATAAATCAACGGAAATTAATGAGAACTAATCATCGGATCACGTTTTAAATTAGAAGTATAACTGATTGTGGCTAAAGGCTCTACTGCTTTAATTAAACATGATAAAGAAATCACACTACAAACTAAAATAATATGGGTATTAATCGCATTATCACACATTTGTAAGTTTAAATTGACTAACATTCCATAACGTAATTCCTGATGACTTAAGATCATATTATCTAGTAAACTATTTAATGGTGTTAGCTGAAAACTCGGTACATTAAAAGATACTTGATTACTTAAAATATTACTAATCGTACTGATATAACCACTCAAAACCGTATTACCTATTTCTGTAATTACTTCACAGGCCGAAACATCTAGTAGAGAGGGAGTTTTACCGGCGTAACGACATAATAGATTAGTTAACATGAGGGCTAATTGATAATCTAATATAAATAAGGCATCACCGGAGAGAGAACCAGTAAAATTTTGTTGTACAGATGCTACCCGATCAGTGAAGTTAGGATCCAATTCTGCCGATAATTTATGTAAAGGTTGTAAACTAATATTGGCAACTTCAATCACGACGGAAGTACCGACTAACTCAGATAGGGAGGCTGCGGTCCGACGGGATAAAGCCATACCAATAAAACTGGTCAATCCTTCTCTTTGAATGTCTGTTAATAGCATGATCAACCTCCAAGAATTTTAGCTAAAATACTCTCTCTTGAGAGTTAACTGGGCAAAGTTTTATTTAATTTTTTTTACTAGTTTTTTTACTAGTCTTTCTACAAACAACACCGACTTTGGTAAATTGGTTTGATTCCAAAATATGAAACCTTAACTAGGTGTTAACTAGATTGTTAATTAAAGAAAGCATCATACCACATCTAATATAGCTTGAGTCATTAATTCTAGGGGAACTACTTTGTCACTTAAACCAGCCTCTACCACTGAACGAGGCATACCATAGACAATACAGCTAGATTCCGCCTCGGTGAAAATCATACCGCCCCTGGATTTAATCCAGGCTGATCCCTGCTTGCCATCGTTCCCCATGCCTGTCATCACTACTCCTAAGATGCGATCGCCATAAATTTCGGCAGCCGATTGAAACATCACATCGACGGAGGGACGGTGCAAGGTGTCAAAGGGACGGGCATCTAAGTGGCTATAAATATCACCATTACTTTCTTTTCTAAAACTCAGATGTCTGCCGGCAGGCGCGATTAATACTTTACCCCGCAATACCTGTTCACCATCTTGAGCCTCAACTACCTGTAGAGCTGATAAATTATCTAAACGAGCTGCATACATTTTTGTATAACCCACCGGCATATGTAAAACGATGCTAATGGGTATAGGAAAATCTGCGGGAAATTGGGGAATGATCATGGCAAGGGCTTGCGGTCCGCCGGTGGAAATACCAATAGAGACTAAATCAAATTGATTTTTGTGCAAAGTAGTAGATGCTGGTAAAACAGGATTATTATTGACTATCGGTAAACGATTGAGGGGAACATTAGAAGCGGCTTTCACTTTATCAATTAATTCATCGGCAATTTCAAACATTTTTTCGGTTGCCAAGGCTGTTGGTTTTTCTACAAAATCCACGGCACCAGCATCCAAGGCAGCTAATACTAATTCGCCGCCCTCGTTGGCAATACTAATAATTACCACCGGAATAGGATGACGTGCCATTTGTTTTTGCAGAAATTCTACCCCATCCATACCGGGCATAATTAAATCTAAAGTGATCACATCCGGTGCTAGTTGGGGAATCATGTCTAAAGCCTCCCGACCGTCATGCGCTACCCCGACTACTTCAATAAAAGGGCTACGGGATAACATTTGTTTGACGACTTTGCGTACATAAGCTGAATCATCAACTATTAAGACTCGCACAATTTTTTGCATAATACTTTATTTTCTCTACTTTTATGTATTTGTTATATATCTGTAATGGTTCTGGACGTATTGATTATATAAATAATTATATAAATATAATAGTATTATTCCTCTGTATTAGCTAAATAATTTTAAATTAATATTAAAATTAATATAGCCAATTTAAACCTATCGCTGTACAAAAATCTGTTAATAAACCCACCGTAGGGGCAATTCATGAATTGCCCCTACTACTCTAGGATGAAAACTGTTATATTAGTTTTATCTCAATTCTGTATGCAGATGATCTTTTGAGATGTAGCAGTTGTCATAACAAGTTGTAGGAAATAAGTTTAGCTATCTAATTAGTTAATCATTCTATTTTCAGTAATTTATTTTGAATAATACATATTTTTTATAATTTTTTTACATAGACAAAGGCTCCCTGTATTTGCACTAATTCAAATTTTGTTTTTAGTTTTAAGAGGGATTCTGATGCACTTAAAAATAAATAACCGGGATTGGGCATGGCCTGAAAAAATAATTCAGCGGTTTTTTTAATAGCTGTATCAGAAAAATAAATGAATACATTGCGACAGAAAATTATATCTGCCTTACTCAAAAATTGAATTTCTGTGGGACATAATAAATTTGCGACGGACCAATAAATTTGTTGATGAATTTGCTGAGAAATTTGCCAACCTGTTTCTGTTCTTTGAAAGTATTTATTTTTCAAATGATCCGATAAAGTCCGAAAGGAATATTCCCGATACAAACCCGCCCTGGCTTTACTAATCGCCTGGGGGGAAGCATCACTGGCATAAATCTCAATAGGTAGTTGATCAAACCAGCCTTTTTCCTGTAGGGCGATCGCAATAGATAAAGGCTCTTCGCCGGTGGCACAGGCCGCACACCAAATTTTCAGAGGACGTTGATAACTGCGATGAGTCGGCCATTGTTCCTGGTATTGGGGTAATAATATTTCTGAGAGTATTTCTATTTGATCAAACTCCCGCCAAAAAAAAGTTTCTGGTACAGATAAGCTATCCATTAAAGACGACCATTCATCCTCTGATTTCATATCATATTTCAGGAGATAGTAATAATCTAAAAAAGATTCTAACTCCCTAGCAATCACTCTAGGGGTCAATCTTTCCGCTAACATATACCGTTTATTTTCATCATAATAAATGCCAGTTCTGTCATGGATTAGATCTCGCAAAATGACAAAGGTGCTATCTGGCAAATCTAATGCTTCAGGAAAAAAACGCATCCTCTACCTTGTTTTACTTGGTTATTAATATCTATGTAATACTTTTTGAGCAGCCCGTCTTACTGCTGCATTATCATCATTGCGGGCAAGGGCGGTTAATCTTTCCTCACAGGAACGATTACCTAAATGTCCTAGGGCGTTAATCGCTGATAATCGCACATTGGCATCTTGATCATCCAAGGTGTTAATTAATAGGTCGGAGGCAAAGGGATGTTTTAACCGGGTTAATACTTCTATTGTCGCACAGCGAACATTACTATGTACGTGATGTAAACCCTGGGCGATCGCCTCGATATAATCTTCTGCTAAACGATCATCGGTAGCTTTTAAACCTAATCCCCCCCGATTCGCTAAGGCCATAATACACAAATCCCGACTAGCTGGATCGACGGTTAATTCTAAGAGGGAATAAATAGATTCCCGACTACTCATACGGGCTAAAGAATCTAAAGCCGCTTGTACTACTTTCGCTTCTGGATCTGCAGCCGCCATCCATTGTAAGGCAATACCAGCCTCTGATCCACCCCGTTCCCGGAAAGCATGAATAGCATCCAAACGCCGTTCTGGATTAGCAGAATTTAAAGCAGTTAATAAGGGTGGTACTACTTGGGCGCTATCAATTTCCCCTAAAACCATAATTGCCGCCCTGGCTACTTCTCCCTCGCCACTGGTATAGTTAGTTAATTCTGTTAAAAGAGGAATAGCAGAAATACCACCAATATTGCCTAGAGCTGTAGCTGTGACTGCCTGAACGGGGGGAGATTGATCATTTTTTGCTAATTCCTGCAAGCGATCAAATACTTCTAAGCGACTAGGTATATCTATATTATCAATCTCATCAGTTTCTAAAGTATCTCGGTGAGTTTGCCAGTATTTAGTAATCGCACCCACGGCATAATAACGCACCCAATTATCAGGATCATCTAAAGCTGTTAATAAATGACTTAAAACTAAAGGTGTTTCCATTTCCCCTAAAGCATGGGCAGCCGCTACCCGCACACGGGCAGCAGGATCCTGTAATTTTGCCTGTAAAATTCCTAAAACCTGCACTTCATTTTCTAAATAAGGTAAATGTTCAATGGCCGCCCGTCGCACCCGTTCATCAGGATCATTAGTTCTCGCTAATAGTTCTTCTACACACTCATTAAAAGCAAAATAGCCAGCTATTTTTACTGCTGATTCCCTCACTAATTCATGGGGATGCACTAATAGTTGTTTTGTAATATTCGGTAAATCAGGATGACCCAAGGAATTAAGAGATGCTATTGTCGCTAACCGCACCCCAATATCACTATTTCCTAATAGTTCTAAAAGGGGAGTAAAAGCTCTTTGATCGCCAATTTGTGCCAAAGCCGTCGCTACGACAATCACTAATTCCGGTTCCCCTTGTAGTAATTTGATTAACTCTGGTACAGATTGATTACTACCAATCCGACCGAGTGCCATAGCGATCACTTTTTGGGTAACTAAATCACTGACTAATAGTTGTTCTAATAATAAATTGACAACTTGATTTATTCTATCCCGTTGCCGTTTGGTGTAAGTAACTAAAGTTTTTAAAATTAAATCCCGTAGCTCTGGATTACCTAATAAATTAATTAAAGACTGTTCAACTGCTTCGCCTCTTAACCAACCTAAAATATGAACGAGAGAAATTAATTCCTCTAATTTCGCTCCTTTCATACTTTTTATGAGATTTTGTAACCCTGCTTCTGTCATATTCTCACTGGTCAGATCCTCAATATGCGTACCTTCCCCTAAAATACTTTGGTAACGTTCATGAATATTCTGAATCGCCATGGCGATTTCTCGCACCGCATGACTTTGATTTAAACTATTGACCATGGGAATAATTACATCAGCATCACCCAATTTACTTAAAGTATTAGCAACCTGTGCCCCTAATAATTCATCATCTAACAGGGGAACTAATATTGGGGCAACCGTGGCATCACCAATCCGAGCTAAGGCTTCCAAGGCCGGGAATGACAGGAAGAAATCACCGGAAATGGCAATTTGACTGAAGGCTTCCACTGCTTCCGTTGCCTGTAAATGTCCGAGGGCTTCTATCGAATGATAACGGACATTAGTTTCTGGATCATTTAAAGATTCTAATAAAAAGGGAATAGAACGGGGATCATGTCTTTCCCCTAGAGCTAGAGCGGTATAAACCCGCAGATCCGGATCAGGATCTTTTAAACATTCGATTAAAGAAGGAATCGGATCAATATTACTGAGAGCTAAAACTTGGAGAACACTATTTAATACACTAGGATTACGATGCTGTTCCCGTAATAGGCGTAATAAATCTGCGGTAATTTGCGGATTATTCTGCATGGCTAAACTATCAATAGTTTCTCGCCGTATCCGCCAATTCATGGTATTTTCTAGGAGGGAAATTAATTGTAAAGCAACATTAGCATCACCTATTTGCATCAAAGCATCTAGGGCAGGAAAAGCTAAAAAGAAATCACCAGAACCAGCTATTTTTAATAGCGGTTCAATCGCATCTTTGGCTTGAATTCGACCAAGAGCTTCTATTGTATGGTAACGAACATTTTGATCAGGATCAGATAAGGCATCTAATAAACCCGGTACAGCCCTTTCATCCCGTCTTTCTCCTAAAGCTAGAGCAGAATAGATGCGTAAATCTGGATTTTTTTCCTGCAAACAAACTAATAAAGCGGGTACTGGATCAATATTACTAGATACTAAAACCTGTAAAACACTATTTAAAATAGCTGGGTTACGATGTTCTTTCCGTAATAATTCTACTAATTCTTCAGTAATTTCTAAGTTACCTTGATGGGATAAATGTTGCACTGCCTCCCGGCGCATTTGCCAACTTTGATTTTGCAATACTGACATGAGGGGATGTTCGGCAAAGGTTAAATCATTATGATCATCTTTGCCATTAGTTAATTGGGCTAAATTAGCTTGTAAATCAGCAGTCTCCTCACTCGGTAAATTTTCCATCATTAATTCTGCTAATTCTCGCTCACTTTCTAAGCGAGTTGTCACATCTTCAATCGTGACAATCGTGCCAATAATTATCTCTTTTTCTCGTAAAGGGGCGATCGTTACCCGTTGTTGCATCCGAGTAAAATATTTTGATGGCTGAACAGGATCACAAGCAATCAAATAACGATGCAAAGCCGGAGCCAAAGTTTCAATCACCCCCTCTTGTAATACCCGCTGAAACCGCCTTTCTAAACCCCGTTCTGTCAAATCTGGAATTACCTGACTAATCGGTAAACCACAGACATTTTCCCCAGGCATCCCCGTCATTTCTGCCAGACGTGGTTCCCAGGAACGGACGATTAAATTGGCATCGGTGGTAAATATGCTAATTGTCATGTTTTTTTGCCGTTTTAATACGTTAATTGACGTTAATTGGAAATATTAATAATCTGTTCGGTCGTTTGTATTTATCTCATTAATCAATTGCTGAATCAAATATAGCAATTTTATATCGATGCAGTACATCAACTATGATGATTAACAATACCGTAGGAGCAATTAATTAATTGCTCCTAATACGAAGCAAACCGTTAGATACTAATTAGTTAAACGATCCATAATTGCTACTAAATTTCTGGCCCGTTCTAATAAGGTACTGGTTTCCTGCCGGCTATCCTCTACCCCCCGCACGTTTGCCTCAGTAATATTACGGGTTTGAGCCACCCAGTCTAAAATATTCACGACAGCCCCTGAATGTTCTTCATTTGCCCTGGTGATTAAATTAATTTGTTTAGTAATATTCTGAATAGCGTTGTAAGTGTCTTTAGTAGAACGGGATTGCTCACTCATCGCCTTAGCCACCTGATCTGATTGTTGGTGCATATTTTCCACCGCTATATTAATTTGATTAGCAGCGGTTGCCTGTTCATTCATTGCTTTCGTAATATTGTTAATCAAGGTATTTAAACGAATTGCCTCTTTCGCTATCATTTCCCCTGCCGTCGATTGTTCTGCGATCGCCCTAGAAGTATTAGAAACACCCTTGCGCATAGATTCTGCCGCTTGCATAATTTGGGTCGCAGCCTTTGCCTGTTCTGCCGTTGCCTTGCGTACCTGACCAGCTAAATTACTAGTATTTTGAGCGGCTTTAATCACATCACGGGCCGCTTTTGCCTGTTCACCCATTGCCTTACTTACCTGTTGAGTAACTTGGCGCATTTGCCGGGTAGATTGCACAATACCCTGGGATACTTTTGCCTGTTCAATCGTGGCACTATTCACCTCTTTCGTTTGAACCACAGTTAAATTAATCGCATTCACCACATTCTGCCCAGCAATCATTTGTTCCTCAGAGGCTTTGGCAATCTGTCCCATTAATTGGGTGGCTTCACTCACACCCGCTAAAATTTTCTTTAAACCACCCACCCCTTCTTCTGCTAATTTACCGCTTTCTTCTGCTACCTGTACCCCATCATTAGAAGTAGTTACAGCATCCTGCACCACCATTTGCAAACTTTTAATAATACTAGAAATATCCAAGGTTGCCTGAGCCGCCCGATCCGCTAAATTGCGAATTTCCTCTGCCACTACAGCAAAACCCCGCCCCGCATCTCCCGCTCTGGCTGCTTCAATTGAGGCATTCAGGGATAATAAATTAGTCCGTTCCGCAATCAAATTAATCGTATCAACAATACTGCTAATTTCCGTTGTCCGTTTACCCATATCCCGGATCACTTCGGCTGATTGTAACATAGAAGAACGCACCCGCCCTAAACCATGAATCGCTTTTTCTACAGTTGCGCCACCGACTTCCGCATCCCTAGCCACTCGCCGAGTAATTTCATCAGCCTTTTGAGTTAAATTACTAACCGAGCGAATCGAGCGATCTAATTCTTCTGCACTATTAGCAGCGTTAATCACCGCCCCATTAATTTGTTCGACATTTTGAGCAACCCCTTGGATTGATTGGGAAACCTCCTCAATAGAACTCGCCACTTCTTCCACGGTAGCCGCCAAATTTTCTGTCGTAGCCGAAACCTGTTCAATCGAGGCCGCCATTTCATTAATAGAGGCGGTAGTTTGTTCAGCAGCCGCAGTTAAATCATCGGAATTTTCTGATACGCCCTTAATAGAAGAAGTCATTTCTTCAATGGAGGCAGCAGTTTGATTAACAGAAGCAGCCAAATTATCTGTATCGGCACTAACATTTTTAATAGAGGCGGCGATTTCAGTCATGGAAGCACTCACCTGGGTGGCAGAGGTTGCCATTTCCTGAGAATTATTTGCCACATTATTAGTAGAAACACTACTTTCTTGAATAGAAATCGCCGTTTGTTTAATACTAGTAGCTAAATTATTTGTACTACCTGTCACCTGTTCAATCGATGCCGCCATTTCATTCGCTCCCGACAGTAGAGCCTCACTAGATTTGCCGACAGAATCAGCTTGTCTGGTAGTTTCCTGTAAAGAAGCACTCATCTGATTAATCCCACTCACACAATTATCAAGCGATCGCACCTGATTTTTTGCCCCTTCAATTACCTTGTCAGAAATAACATCAAGATTTTCAGCTACTTTCACAATTTGTTCAGCTTGATTGCGAACTAAAAGAATTTCTGTATTAAGTTTCGCTTGTTGATTAGTAATAGCAACACCATTATCAGACGATGAAAATTGCGGACGATTAGCTTTATTTTTCTTAGCCATAATAAATTTCTCCTTAATGATTTGAATGATTTGAATATAGCGGTTTTCATTCTAGGGTAGTAAGGGCAATTCATGAATTGCCCTACGGTCGGTTGATCAACAGATTTTTGTATGTCGATAAACTAAAATTAGCTATATGAATTGTATATTTTATTTTTTTGTAGATATTTCACCTGATATAATGAACAGGTAAACTTAGCTATCAGCCTTTGATGTAATTACCGTATTAATTTGTTCAACTTGTAATAATTCCTCCACATTCAATAATAAAATTATCCGTTCTCCTAAAGTAATAATCCCCGATAAATAACGCCCACTCAAACCAGAAATCGCCTCTGGTGGTGGTTGAATTGCCGCCGTCGAAACAGAAATAAATTCCCGTGCCGTATCCACCGTTAAACCAATAGTGCGATTATGAGAATGCACCACAATCAAACGACTCCGCACATCATAGGGAACCTTTGGAAAGCCAAAACGACTACGCAAATTCACCACAGGAATCACCTGCCCCCTAGAGAATACTACACCTTCCACATAGCTAGGAGCATTAGGCACAGGCGTAATATGCTGGATCATTTCCATTTGTTGTACCACCTTAGTATTTAAACCATAAGTAGTACCCGCCAACTCAAAGAAAATAAACGGTTCCGAACTAACTTGTGTTTCTGTTGTCATAATACTATTAAAAAAAGATTTAACGACTAATCATTACCTATTCCCTATTACCTTTTCCCCATTACCTATTACCTTTTCCCTTGAACAATAGCACCAATATTCTTACCCACCTGCCCTACCTTTTTAGAATGTTGGGTTAAGGCATTCACATCTAAAATGAGAACGACCTTACCATCACCCAATTCCGTCGCACCAGTCACACCCATCACCTGTACTAAAGGATCGGTGAGACTGCGCACCACTATTTCCCGCTGCCCAATAATCCTATTCACCATAATTCCTACAGCACTCAGACCATTGCCGACTACGACAATTTTTAAACGGTCAAGCACCGCAATATTAGTTGACTGATCATCTGAGTGATCTTCCCCTGGTGCAATATTGAATAGTTCAGTTAATCGTAATAAAGGCAAAACCTGATCCCGATAAAGAATAATCTCATTATTTTCTAATTTAGTAATCTCCACCGAGTCAATGACCATTACCTCCCGCACAGCAGTTTGGGGGATCGCAAAAGTTTGTTCCCCGACATTGACAATCAGAGCATCGGCGATCGCTAAAGTCAGAGGTAAATGAATAGTAAAAGCCGTACCGACTTTAGGATGAGAAGTCACCGTCAAAATCCCTCCTAATTCCTGTACCGTATTTTTGACAATTGCCATGCCAACACCTCTACCACTAGTCATGTCAGCCGTTTCTTTCGTAGAAAAACCCGGACTAGCCAGAATATTCAAAATCTCTGAAAAATCATGGTCAGAATATTTTTGATTTTCTTCTAATAATCCCTGTTGTTTGGCTCTCTGCCAAATTTTTTCCGCATCAATGCCATGACCATCATCCGTTACTTCAATCATCACCATTTCGCCAATCGTGCCAGCCCGTAAGGTGATTTTTCCCACCGGATTTTTGCCCTGAGCTTGCCGTTGTGCCATAGTTTCAATCCCATGACTAAAGGCATTACGGACCAGATGTAAAAGCGGGTCCATCATTCGTTCCACAATAAATTTATCAATTTCTGTTTCCTGACCGACTAACTCCAATTTCACCTCTTTACCACTGCCGGCGGGATTTTTAGCCAGAGAATCCCTGACCAATTCCCGCATGACAAATTGCATCCGGGCAAAAATCTCCCCAATCGGCACTAGACGCACCCGCATTACCCCTTCCCGTAAATCTCGCAATTGTCGCTCTAATGATAAATTAACTTCTTGCAGGAAACGGATTTGGGGAGCCGGTAAACTGCCTGATAATCGTTTAATTTGTTCCTCTAAACGGGCCCGACTAATCACCAGATCACCGACCATCCGCATTAATTCATCTAATCTTGCTAAATCAACTCTCACCACATTAGAGGGCTGGGTCATTAGAGGAGCCTCTGAATTGTTATTAATATTATTAGCAATTTTTTCCAGGGCGATCGCCTCAATTTGTACAGGCAGATCACTAGGTGGAATAGCAATATTTTCCTCAGTAATAGCAGGTGGTATCAACTGGGAAATATTCTCTGTCTGCTCTGACATAGGCGGACTAACTGGCGACGGTAAAGAAACAGGACTAATAGAAACTGACAAATAAGGTTGCCAGACCAAACCCTGATCATCCCAACCAGTAAAGGTGGTTTCCGTTATATTCTGAGTAGCAATCACAAAATTAAAAGCAATATCCGTTGGCGTTAACATAGAGGGAGAAGAATGAATTAACTGACCCACTGATTGCAATTTCGCTCGAATTAAATTAACATTAATTCCCCGTTGGGAAAGTTGCCGTTTCGGGGCAAATAAAAAATGCCAAGCCTGCCAACCTTGCCCTAAAACTTTCCTTAACTCCTCCTGTTCCTTTGGTTTTAAATTGAGGGCGATGGGGACAGCCGGTGCGATCGCCTCTGATGGTGGAAGCGGAATCAGGGCTATTAATTTTTTAATTGTTTCCCCAATCTCAGGTACAGGTTGCTTTTGCCGATGTGCTAGGATCACCTTTTCTAAAAGATTTGTCCCCGTTAAAAGCACATCAAAACCTTCTGCTGATAAAGATAATTGATCATCCCGCAAACAACGCAAATAACTTTCCATTTCATGGGCTAATTCCTCTGCTTCCTTGATCCCCACCATGCCTGATAAACCCTTGAGGGAATGGAAACAACGAAACAAATTTTGTAAAATACCAGCGTCAACACTGCCCCCTTGTACATAACTTTCCAAGGCTAATAATTTTTGTCTGACCATTGTTAAATGTTCATCACATTCAGCAAAATAATCATCTAAAAAGTCAGCGAAAAAATTTTGATTTTCTGTATTAGACACAATTGATATTTTCCCCCGCCTAATTGTGTAAATTTTATTTACCTAAATAAATCTTAATGATTATTTAACAAATCACAGATTTGGGAAGAAAGGGAACGGGGTTCAAAGGGTTTGGTTAGATAACAGGCAGCTCCAGCCTCAATCGCCTCTCCCCGACTTTGTTCGTCCCCTTTTGTCGTTAAAATCACAATGGGAATTGAATTATAACCAGGATGTCCCAAAACAAATCGGAGGACTTCCAAACCGTGCATATCTGGCATATTCAGATCCAAGACCATCAAATCAAAAGGTTCCACAGCCAATTGCTCAATTGCTTCCAGGCCATTACCTGCTTCACCAAAAGTGACACCTTCCAACCCGCGCAGGGAGGCAATGACCATTTTCCGCATAGTGGACGAGTCATCCACTACCAAAATTCTTTTCATGGGAATTTTTTCCTCAAAATACTCTCTATTTACCAGTATAAAGTTTAATTACGGCACAAATATTTTAAATAAAATTAACATTGCTGGAAAGTTTGTCAAATCTAGTTTTTAGTTAATCATCTGAAAATCTGTGCAAAAAATCTCAGATTATCAAATTTTCCCTCTGATCAAGTTGCCAAAAGCTAGAAAATGTGATAGACTATTTGCGCAAATTAATTGTTTTTAACTTTCCTATGTCTTCCCTGCCAGCCTCTTTAGAAAAAATTGTCAAACGCTTTGAAAAAGCATCCTCTAATAAGGTGCGTTATGAACAATTATTATGGTATGCCCAAAAATTACCAGCTTTCCCTGAGAGTGCAAAAACCTCAGAAAATAAAGTCAATGGTTGTCAATCCCAGGTTTATATTACTGCCCGTTGTGAAGAAGGCAAAGTTTGGTATGAGGGTGATTCAGATGCCCAATTAGTCAAAGGTTTAGTGGCTTTTTTAATTACGGGCATGAGTGGTTTAGCACCGGCAGAAATTATGGCAATCACCCCTGATTTTATTCAAGAAACAGGTTTAACGGTCAGTTTAACTCCTTCTAGGACCAATGGTTTTTATAATATTTTTGAAAAGATGAAAAGTCAGGCTCTTGCTTATTTAGCGGCAAATTCATAAATTAGCCTAGATATTTAAGCCTGCATATAATTAACTAGCACGATTTTTTTTTGAATAGCATATTTGAATATTTTTGAATACGATAAAAACTCGCAACGAAAGTTAGGGGCAATTAGTTAATTGCCCTGGGTGATCATAGAAAATTAGATTTAAGATGCGCCCTACTGGAATCGAACCAGTCTGAAAGCGAATTATGAGCTCGCTGCCTCCCCAATCGGCCAAAGGCGCTTAATTAAGAAACTGAACAATTATTAATCTTATATTATATCTCTGGAATTTGTCAAGTGGTTATAAAAATAGTTATAAAAAATATGCCCCTCTTGGTATTTTATACTTTTTTTACCTAAATACATATTGACAAATCCCTTGACAGATGATTAATAACTAGTCAAGGAGATAAGATAGAATTTAATTGAAGAAAAATTATATCATAAATTATTAGCGTAAAGTTACCGACAAATTTCTCAAATTTTTTTAATAAAAACAAAAATCAAATACAAAAACGATGAACTTAACCATATTACTGACTCTCGCTTTATTAAGTATGATGTGCGGTTTGGGAGCCTTTACTGGAGCTTGGGGTTTTAAAATGGGGCGGGAAGCCCTCAAAGGTATTACTCAACCGGATACCCGACCCAGTAATACTCTAGCAGGGGCCAAAACTTCAACCCGGCGGGAAGAAATAGTATTCCTGAAGGAAAAAAATATTTTAGCGAATGTGAAAAAGTCTATGACTACGACTGGTGGCGGTAATACCAAAAATAGTCAACAGCCTCCCAAAGCCGGAGAAAAGGCCAAAACTGAGGAAGCGAAAAAACCAGCAGCCCGATTTCCGATTATTGCTAGTGATAGTGGGGTGAAATTGGAAATTAGTGATGTGAGAAAATGGGGAAATTCTTTAATTCTCGATGTGAATTTAAAAAATGATGGACAAAAAGCCGTGCGTTTTCTCTATAGTTTTCTGAATGTGACTGATGATCAGGGCAGAGCTTTAAGTGCTAGTACGGAGGATTTGCCAGGGGAATTGCCACCGAATGGCAGAAGTTATTATGGTATTGTCACTATTCCGGTGGCTTTATTAGCTGATGCCAAGGAATTATCTTTAACTTTGACTGATTACCCGGATCAAAAATTACAGTTGAAAATGCCAAAAATTCCTTTAACTCAATAGTAATTTCTGAGACTTTCAGACGTTGAGGCTTTGATCGATTTGTCGGTGAGCCATCCATTAATTTTTTTTATCAAAAGTTGTGATTACGGAAACAGATATATTTTTGAAATTTCTCTCAGTTTTTTTCTTGATAGGAATTAATGCGTTTTTTGTGGCTGCTGAATTTTCGATAGTTTCCGTAAGACGTTCCCGCATTAAACAATTAGCTGAAACGGGAGATATTGCCGCCAAAAGCGTCCAACAATTACAACAGCGTTTAGATCGTTTATTATCTACTACCCAATTAGGTATTACCCTATCTAGTTTAGCTTTAGGTTGGATTGGGGAAGGTACTTTAGCGAATATGTTGCGGTCTGTATTAATGTCTTTACCGTTACCAGCTAGTTGGTTAGAAACTATTTCCCATTCTTTGGCAGTACCTTTATTTACTTTTTTAACCCTTGCCTATTTGCAAATAGTAGTGGGAGAATTATTACCAAAATCCTTAGCTCTGGCTAACTCTGAAAATTTAGCCCGCTCTCTTGGTCCTTTGAGTTTAGCGATCGCCAAAATATTTAACCCATTTATTTGGATATTAAATGAATCTACCCATACCCTATTGAGATTATTAGGGGTGGAAAATACGGGTGTGAATAATACACCTGTCACCCTAGAAGAACTGCAATTAATTATTAGTACCTCCTCAGAATCCACTGGTTTAGACGAAGAAGAGCGGCAATTACTCAGTAATGTTTTTGAATTTAGAGAAGTATCAGTCGCAGAAGTCATGATTCCTCGTACTAATATTCGGGTAATTGATGTGAAGGCAAATTTCCAAGAGTTATTAGAAGAAATGAATAATTCTGGTCATGCCCGTTATCCAGTCATGGGGGAATCGGAAGATGATATTTTAGGGGTAATTGACTTTCGGGATTTGGCTCTGCCTCTCGCTCAAGGTTTGATTTCGGCTAGAACCAAAATTCAACCATGGTTACGACCTGTGAGATTTGTACCAAAACAAATGTTATTAACGGAATTATTATCAATAATGCAGGAAATCCGTCGGCACAAAGCCCAAAAAGAACACCCAGAAATGTTAGTGGTAGTGGATGAATTTGGTGGTACGGCGGGTTTAGTTACTTTACAAGATGTGATTAGTGAAATTATTGGGGATAGTTCAGAAATTCCTGATAATGAAGATATGAATTTACAAATTATTGATAATAATACTTTTGTTCTACAAGCACAATTGGAGGTAGAAGAAGTCAATCAGTTATTAAATTTACGCATACCTGTTTCAGAAGAATATCAAACGGTGGGTGGTTTTTTAATTTATTATTTAGAAAAAATCCCGCCGGCTGGAGAAATTTATCAATATGAAAATTTACAATTTACTGTCCTTTCCACAGAGGGCCCCCGGCTTGATCAAATTAAAATTTCTGTATTAAATCCAGGCGATTTACAGGAGGATTCGCCAGCAGAAATTAATCAAGGGGAGGTGATTAATAATATAGAAAATATTTAAGTACAGGACAAAAGTTAAAATTTTTTACAGATTCGCTACTTTATGCCCTCAGCCCAACCCCTCTCCCAAAGTTGGGAGAGGGGAGAGGAAAATGCAGAAAACATTGATAGGGAAATCTTGTTTATTTGTTGTCCTGATTAATTTTGAGATAGAGTTTTCTCCCAGTTCACATTGACAAAACAACAGATATTGATCACAATATATTTTTCAATTAACTAATTATCAAATTCCGGGTTATTTTATGAAATTAAAAGAATTATTAGACAAAGTTCCCCAAATTAAAATAGATGGTAAACATCCGGCTTTAGAAGTAGAAATCATAGGTTTATCTACTAATTCTCAAACTTGTCAACCGGGAGATTTATTTTTAGGGATGCCGGGAACCAAGGTAGATGGGGGAGATTTTTGGGCAGGTGCGATCGCATCTGGAGCAGTAGCAGCTTTAGTTTCTCCCACCGCTCAAGCTAAATCTAATATTAATGATGCCTATGTGATTACCGCCGATGACATGGTGACAACCGCTGCTGCGATCGCTACAGCATTTTATGATCAGCCTACTAGTAAAATGCAAACGGTCGGGGTGACAGGTACGAATGGTAAGACAACCACCACTCATTTAATTGAATATTTGTTGAATGAAGCAAGTAAGAAAACTGCTCTATTAGGTACTCTATACGCTCGCTGGCCGGGTTATGCTGTCACTGCTACCCATACAACGCCCTTTGCTACTGAATTACAAAAACAATTAGCCTTAGCGGTGAATGCTGGTTGTCAATTTGGTGTAATGGAAGTGAGTTCTCACGCCTTGGCACAAAAACGGGTATTAGGTTGTCAATACGATGTGACAGTATTTACCAATTTAACTCAGGATCACTTAGATTTTCATAAGGATTTTGCTGATTATTTTGAGGCAAAGGCTTTATTATTTTCGCCTCTTTATTTACGGGGGAAAGCGATTATTAATATTGATGATCAATACGGATGCAAATTAGTAGAACGTTTACAACCGGATCAGGTGATTACTTATAGCACCACAGGGCAAGCTGATTTATGGGCAGATCAATTAGTCTATCAATTAGACGGCGTGCGAGGAATATTACACACACCGCAAGGGGAAATGTCTTTTAGTTTACCTTTGGTCGGTCAATACAATTTAGCAAATATGATGGCGGCGGTGGGTACAGTTTTACAATTTGGTTTAGATTTAGAGCAGATTGCTATTAGTTTAAGTAAATTTCCTGGTGTACCGGGGCGAGTAGAAAAGGTACAAGTTAGCCCAGAACAGGATATTAGTGTGATTGTCGATTATGCTCATACGCCTGATAGTTTAGAAAATTTATTAAAGGCTTCCCGCCCTTTTATTCCTGGTAAAATGATTTGTGTTTTTGGTTGTGGGGGCGATCGGGATCGGACAAAACGCCCACAAATGGGGAAAATAGTAGCGGATTTAGCTGATTTAGCGATCGTTACTTCTGATAATCCCCGCACAGAAGATCCTCAACAAATTTTGCAGGATGTGGTAGCGGGTATTCCTAATAATATTCAACATTTAGTGATCGGCGATCGCTCGCAGGCAATTAAAACCGCTATTCTGCAAGCTCAGGCAGGCGATGGTATATTAATTGCGGGGAAAGGTCATGAGGATTATCAAATATTAGGCACAGAGAAAATACATTTTGATGACCGGGAGGAAGCGCGAAAAGCCTTAAAAGAGCGGTTTCATCTTTGAATAATTTGAGATTATCAACCATTAATAAATAATAAGGAGATTTCACGATGATTCCCGGAGAAATTATTACAGTCGCCGGTGAGATAGAATTAAATAGCGATCGCCCGACTCTGACCATGAGAGTAAGTAATACGGGCGATCGCCCTATTCAAGTCGGTTCCCATTATCATTTTTTTGAAGTGAATGAAGCCCTGCTATTTGACCGACCAAAAACTTTAGGTATGAGGTTAGATATTCCGGCGGGTACAGCTACCCGGTTTGAGCCGGGAGATGAAAAGGAAGTAACTTTAGTGAAATTAGCTGGTAGTCGGGAAATCTATGGTTTCAATAATAAAGTGAATGGCAAATTACCTGATTAATTTTCCCTAATCTAGCAATTCTAAATTATTCATAATAATTCAATTATTTCTATCAATAGAAATTGTGTAGGGGCGAACAGCTATTCATAATAATTCAATTATTTCTATCAATAGAAATTGTGTAGGGGCGAACGGCCGTTCGCCCCTACTGTTTAAATTCACCATAATCAAAATGGTATTGCGATATTTGGCCTTGCCGTAACTATGTAATTAAAATCATCAAATAATTCAACTGAGTACGGAAAGACCCCGCCTAACCGACGGTTTGCCACAGTGTCAAATCCTCAAACTCGCCTTAAATTAGAGGATGTAACGGTCAAAACAGAATTGAAATCAGCAGGAGATGGTCCAACCGCCCCCCATAGTTCGGTAAATACACCTTCATGGAATGGTCCCATCAATTGCAATATGATCAATGGATCATGGTTATAGATGAGTACAGGAAAATTGGACAAAACTTAATTAATAAATCTTAAGTAAATCAATTCTGCCTGACCAGCAAATTACCAAATAAAAAATTAAATTAATAGGAGAAAATCTAAATTATGGGAAAAGTAGTTGGTATTGACTTAGGAACCACAAACTCTTGCGTAGCAGTCATGGAAGGTGGTAAACCGGTTGTAATTGCAAACGCTGAAGGTTTTAGAACCACCCCCTCCGTTGTAGCTTTCACCAAAACCGGCGATCAGTTAGTTGGTCAAATTGCTAAACGGCAAGCCGTTATGAATACAGATAATACATTTTATTCAGTCAAACGGTTTATTGGTCGCAGATTTGATGAAATTACCTACGAAGCTACAGAAGTTGCTTATAAAGTTTTAAATGTTAATGGAAATGTTAAATTAGATTGCCCAGCTAAAGGTAAACAATTTGCTCCAGAAGAAATTTCTGCTCAAGTATTACGCAAATTAGTTGACGATGCTAGTAAATATTTAGGGGAAAAAGTTACTCAAGCCGTTATTACAGTTCCCGCTTATTTTAATGACTCCCAACGGCAAGCCACCAAAGATGCTGGTAAAATTGCTGGGATTGAAGTATTACGGATTATTAACGAACCGACCGCAGCTTCCTTAGCTTACGGTTTAGATAAAAAAAGTAATGAAACTATCTTAGTATTTGACTTGGGTGGTGGTACATTTGACGTTTCTATCCTAGAAGTCGGTGACGGAGTATTTGAAGTATTAGCTACATCTGGCGATACCCACTTAGGTGGTGACGACTTTGACAAAAAAATTGTGGATTTCTTAGCCGGTGAATTCCAAAAAGTAGAAGGCATTGATTTACGTAAAGATAAACAAGCCCTGCAACGGTTAACGGAAGCCGCCGAAAAAGCCAAAATTGAGTTATCTAGTGTCACTCAAACAGAAATTAACTTACCCTTTATTACCGCTACCCAAGACGGTCCAAAACACTTAGACACCACTTTAACTAGAGCCAAATTTGAAGAATTATGCTCTGACCTAATAGACCGTTGTCGGATTCCAGTAGAAAACGCTCTGCGGGATGCCAAATTAAGTAAAACTGATATTGACGAAGTGGTCTTAGTGGGAGGTTCTACCCGGATTCCTTCTGTGCAAGATGTGGTGAAAAAGGTTTTAGGTAAGGAACCCAACCAAACCGTTAACCCTGATGAAGTGGTAGCTGTGGGTGCTGCGATTCAAGCCGGTGTATTAGCTGGGGAAGTCAAAGATATTCTCTTATTAGACGTGACACCTCTTTCCTTGGGTGTAGAAACCTTGGGTGGTGTGATGACTAAGATTATTCCGAGAAATACTACTATTCCCACGAAAAAATCAGAAGTATTCTCCACTGCCGTTGACGGTCAAACCAATGTAGAAATTCATGTTCTGCAAGGGGAACGGGAAATGTCAACCGACAATAAGAGTCTAGGAACCTTCCGTTTAGATGGTATTCCGCCGGCTCCTCGTGGTGTCCCTCAAATTGAAGTGATTTTCGATATTGATGCTAACGGTATTTTAAACGTTACCGCTAAGGATAAGGGTACTGGTAAGGAACAGTCTATTAGTATTACTGGAGCTTCCACTCTACCAAAAGACGATGTAGAACGGATGGTGCGGGAAGCAGAACAGAATGCGGCTGCCGATAAAGAACGTCGGGACAAAATTGATCGGAAAAATCAAGCTGATTCCTTATCCTACCAAGCCGAAAAACAATTGGCAGAATTGGGCGACAAAGTACCAGAAGCCGATAAATCTAAGATTGAAGGTTTAATTAAGGATTTACGGGAGGCGATCGCCCAGGATGACGATGAGCGGATCAAGACCATGACCACTGAGTTGCAACAGGCTTTATATACAGTCGGTAGCAATATCTATCAACAGGCCGGTGGGGAAACTGGTGGTGGTGGTGTACCCGGCGAGGATGCTGGTCCTTCTGCTCCTCCTGGTGGTGATGATGTGATTGATGCTGATTTCACTGAAAGCAAATAATTAACTATCAAGTGATCAAATACTAATCCAATAAGAAAGGGTGGCAACCTGGTATTGCCACCCTTTCTTTATAAATATCTGAAAAAATTAGTTTAACCTCCCTGATTATCAATATAGTTTTGCAAACAAATTACTTTCTTTTTATTATTAGTAAGAACACAGGTGATCCTGCATGACGAGATTAATCAGAAACAACAAACGGTTTGCTAGTTAACCCATTTGGCACGAGAAATATCACCATCAAAAGAGCTTTCGCCTATTTCAGGATAGTCGTCATGACTAGGACTAAAAGTACGCATTACGGCTTCATAGATGTAGATAACCGCATAAGTCATTGAACTCCAGAGTTTCATCATACAAACCTCCTTTCGTTTTTCCTATTAGGTTTTGTCTATTTATATTCTAAATCTATTTTCCTGAAAAATGATGATTTTGTTACAATTCTTTTCCTTAATATTTTCTTAAGTTTTCCCCACTAAAATAATTGCAAAATTGCCCTAATACTGGTATAATTAGCGGGTATTCAACATTTTTTTGCGGTTAATAGGACTAAAAGCCTTATAGAATAAAGAATTTACGTCAAAAGAGTAAATCATATAGGTTTCTGGCCTGCTTTTTTCTAGTAATTAATAACGATCTTCCAAATCAGCGATCGCCTTTGGTACACCGGCAGTTAATACCTCATGCCCCTCATTCGTAACTAAAATATCATCCTCAATCCGTACCCCTATTCCTTGCCACTTTTCATCTACCGCTGGTTGACCTTCCGCCGGTTGAAAACCAGGACGAATATAAATACCAGGTTCCACAGTGAACACCTGCCCCGGTTGCAATAATTGGGGATTCTCGCCCCACTGATAGACACCCACATCATGTACATCTAAACCTAACCAGTGACCAGTCTTGTGCATATAAAAAGGTTTATATTTTTCTTCCTTAATCAGGTCGTCAATATTACCAGCTAATAACCCTAAATTAACCAAACCTTCTACTATTACTCGCACCGCTGTGTCATGCACTTGATTATAGGGAATACCTGGTTTAATTTGCTCAATAGCCGCTAACTGCGATCGCAAGACAATATCATAAATTAATCTTTGTTCCGCTGTAAACTTTTTACCGACCGGGAAAGTGCGGGTAATATCAGCGTTGTAATATTGGTAAGCACAACCAGCGTCTATTAATAATAAATCTTGTTCTTGCATTTGCCGTTGATTTTCAACGTAATGTAAAATGCAAGCATTCGCACCAGAAGCGACAATGGAAGGGTAAGCAATCGTTGCTCCCTGCGAGGCAAAAATATATTCCATTTCTGCCTGTACTTCATATTCAGCTCGTCCAGGTCGAGCAAAGAAGAGAGCATGATTGTGCGCTGCCACAGAAATTTTCATGGCTTTACGCATTAATTGCAATTCCTGTTCACTTTTAAATAAACGTAAAGGATGTAATACCACTCCCGCATCCTGAATACCAATCGGTCCTTTGCCTTTTCTCGGATAAAATCTGATTAACCGTTGCCAATGTTTAATCACCGTTTGATTAAATTTGTCATCCTGCCCCATTTTGTAATAAATTTGATCAGCATTCTCTAAATATTGTGGTAATTTTTCATCTAATTCTGTAATCGGAAAAGCCTCATCCGCTCCATATAATTCCTTGGCTCCTTCTATTCCCGCCCGATAACCACTCCAGGTTTCCTGTTCAATATCCTTCGGACGCACAAATAAAATAAATTTATGTTCGGGGCGATGGGGCGCTAATACGGCCACCGCCGACGGTTCATTAAATCCTGTTAAATAGAAAAAATCACTGTCTTGTCGGTAGGTATATTCCACATCGTTGTGCATGACGGCACTAGGCGCACTATGGAAAATGGCTGTACCATTACCAATTTTTGCCATTAATTTTTGCCGTCTTTGCTGGTATTCTGCCTGCATCATGATTATTTAATAAACAATAATTTTCTTATCGGCTATTATAGCCTGATTTTTGCCTGTACTGACGGTAATCCTAAATATTTTGTCAAAAATATTAGCTAATATTCAAGCCTGGTATATAATAGCTTTAATTGTTTCATCTGCTGGTAGCCGAAGTTATGCCGGTAGCTGAAATTATATTAATAAAAAATTCGGTATGTACAAATACTAAATTAAAAAATTTAAGCAAAATGTCAGCAAATTTTGATTTTTTTCAACATTGGTATCCCCTCATTCCCTTAGAAGACATTGATCCGAAACGGCCTACGGCTGTCACCCTCTTAGGAATGCCTCTGGTCATTTGGCGATCGCCCACTAGTAGTGAATATGGAGTATTTTTGGATCAATGCCCTCACCGTTTAGCCCCCCTAAGTGAAGGTCATATTTACGAGAAAACAGGTAATTTAATGTGTGCCTATCACGGTTGGCAATTTGATCAGACAGGGATTTGCACCCATATTCCCCAAGCAGAAAATCCTGAATTAATAGCGAAAAATCAAGATAATTTTTGTTTAAAGGCTTTTCCCTGTAAACAAGTTAATCAACTATTATGGGTCTGGGCAGATCGGCAAACACCTGAGTTAGCAGAAAATACCCCCTTACCTTTATCACCAATGATTGATGCTGATCAAGGTTTTGTTTGGACGAATTATGTGCGAGATTTGGCTTATGACTGGCAAACTTTAATAGAAAATGTTGTGGATCCTAGTCATGTACCCTTTGCCCACCATGGTATTCAAGGTAATCGGGAACGAGCCACACCTTTACCGCTGGAAATTGATATATCTACTGCTGATTTGATCATAGCCAAAATCAACAGAAATTTACCAACTAAAATCACTTTTCAACCACCCTGTTTAATTGAATATGAAATTAATCTAGGTAAAGACGGCAAAAAATTTGGCTTAGTTGTCTATTGTCTGCCTAGCACTCCCGGTAAATCTCGGATAGTCGGTCAATTTCCCCGCAATTTTGCCCAAAAGTTGCAAAAATTACAGCCCCGCTGGTGGGAACATATTAAAGAACGCAATGCGGTCACAGATGGTGATATGTTAATTTTACATTACCAAGAAAATTTCTATCAACAAAAACAGCAGGCAGAAGAAACCTGGAAAACAGCCTATAAAATGCCAACCAGTGCAGATCGTTTAGTAATTGAATTTCGCAAATGGTTTGATCAGTATTGTCAAGGCAAATTACCTTGGGAGCAAGTGGGAATAATACCGCCGGCAATTAATCCGATTGAACCGCAAAGAAAAATTATTTTTGATCGTTATCATCAACATACCCAACATTGCTCAAGTTGTCGGCAGGCTTTACGGAATATGAGACGGGGACAAATTGCTTTATTAGTTTATGCGGTGATTAGTATTGCCACGGTGGCAGTCCTGTCAGAATATTGGCGAGGAATAGTAGGTTTACCCTTAATATTAACTAGTTTAGCAGGTTTAGGCTTGTGTAGTTGGTTACAATGGCAATTAATACCCCAATTCTATTTTGTCGATTATATTCACGCTGATCGATAAATATAGCTAATTTTAGGCTATTCAGATATAAGACTCTGTTGATTAACCGACCGTAGGGCAATTCATGAATTGCCCCTACTAACCTAGAAGGAAAATCACTATAAAATTACTGAATTGCCAAAATAAATATCTACTATTAACTGAAAAACCCATATTATGAAAATAGCGATCGCCCAACTCAATCCGACGATTGGAGACTTGATTGGTAATAGCCAATTAATCTTAGAAGCTGCCCAACAAGCTGTTAGTCAACAGGCAACCTTAATGATCACTCCAGAATTATCATTAATTGGTTATCCACCCAGGGATTTACTGGTTTATCCTGGTTTTATTGAGGCAGTGCAGAGACAATTAGCAAAATTAGCAAGTTTATTACCCGCAGAATTAGCCGTATTAGTTGGTACTGTCATTCCTAACCCTGATGCTGCCAGTAAAGGAGAAAAACCTCTATTTAATAGCGCCGCCCTATTACAAAATGGTTTAGTACAAAAAACTTTTCATAAACGCCTCTTACCCACCTACGATGTCTTTGATGAAGATCGCTATTTTGCTCCTGGTACAAATAGTGATTATTTTATTATTGATCATAATTTTCCCATAAAAGTTGGTGTGACAATTTGTGAGGATGTTTGGAACGATGAAGGATTTTGGCACAAAAGATCCTATGATTGTAATCCTGTACAAGATTTGGTACAGCAAGAAGTAGATTTTATCGTCAATCTCTCCGCTTCCCCATATCGTCTGAAAAACCAGCGATTGCGGGAAAATATGTTAACTTATACAGTCAGTCGTTATCATATACCGATTGTTTATGTTAATCAGGTAGGTGGAAATGATGATTTGATTTTTGATGGAGCAAGTGTCGCTTTTAATGATCAAGGAGAAGTCGTATTTCGAGCTGATTCTTTCCAAGCGGATTTAAAAATATTTGATTTTGATGAAAGTAAATGTGATTTGATCAGTCGGGAGGAAAATACCCCGGCAGATGTCGCTAATGTAGCAGGGACAGAAGATGCAGAAATTTGGTCGGCCTTGGTTTTAGGGGTGAAAGATTATGTGCGAAAATGTGGTTTTAGTAAAGTTGTATTAGGTTTAAGTGGTGGTATAGATTCGGCTTTAGTAGCGGCGATCGCTTCCTTTGCCTTGGGAGCAGAAAACGTTTTAGGGGTATTAATGCCTTCTCCCTACAGTTCAGAACATTCTGTGACTGATTCCCTAGCATTAGCGGAAAATTTAGGCATAAAAACCGAAACTATCCCAATTGGTGATCTAATGACTCATTATGATCAAGCCTTAGCTAATATTTTTGCTAATACCAGTTTTGGCATAGCAGAAGAGAATATTCAATCCCGGATTCGGGGCAATTTATTAATGGCGATCGCTAATAAATACGGTCATTTATTATTATCAACGGGTAATAAATCAGAAATGGCGGTGGGTTACTGTACTCTCTATGGTGATATGAATGGCGGTTTAGCGGTGATTGCCGATGTACCCAAAATGCGAGTGTATTCCCTCTGTGAGTGGTTAAATCATCAATCGCACCAGCAGATCATCCCTACTAATATTTTAACTAAGGCTCCCAGTGCGGAATTAAAACCCGGTCAAGTCGATCAAGATTCTTTACCGGAATACGCTATTTTAGATGATATTTTAGCGAGATTTATTGAGCAGTCAGAATCTCCTGCTCAAATTATTGCCAGCGGTCACGATCAGAAAATAGTCGAACGGGTGATAAAATTAGTCATGCAGGCAGAATTTAAACGGCGACAAGCTCCTCCTGCTCTGAAAATTAGTCAGCGGGCTTTTGGTACAGGTTGGCGGATGCCGATTGCCAAATCAGGTTTTCAGGAAGTTTTAATTAGGGAGGATCAATAAATGTTAACGGTGACAGAACTAATTAAATTCTATGATCTGCAACCCCATCCAGAGGGTGGTTATTTTCGGGAAACCTATCGATCAACTGGTGAAATTTCTCAAGCCAGTTTACCCGCAGAATTCACAGGTAATCGATCTCTTTGCACTGCTATTTATTTTCTATTAACCGCCGGACAAAAATCCTGTTTACATCAAATTAAATCTGATGAAATATGGCATTTTTATTTAGGCGATCCCCTAATATTATGGCAAATGCACCCCGATCACGGTGCAGAAAAAATAGTATTAGGTCAAAATATTCAACAAGGGGAAAAATTACAGCACGTTGTACCGTCGCTCCTGGTTTTGATTTTGCTGACTTTACCATGGGCGATCGCCCGTACTTATTAGCACTATTCCCAGAATATACAGAGATTATTAATCAGTTAACAGATTCATAAAATTATAGAATACAGCAGTTCCCAGCGAAGGCAGTAGGGGCAATTCACGAATTGCCCCACGTTGGTTAAGCAGTTTATGCGTGTATTGTCTGAGATTTTTCCTGATCAAAATTATAGGTTATGTTTAGTGAATATCATGATGATTGTTGCATTATTTGTATTATAGCAGTCGCCAAGGTGGTTAGGACGCTTGTTCTAGTACATACTCCATCGCATCCCGAAGGCAGTTAAACTGACTTATTTGTTTGCGAATCCTACTTTTTATCCATGACCAGCAGTTTTCAATCTTGTTTAGGTCCGGCGAATAAGATGGTAAATATTTTAGCTCACAACCTGCTCCTTCTATTAATTCCC
>Ga0209575_10000022_pt1 | contig 256387 bp, 214 predicted proteins | sample Medcelwee11metaG_FD_187172 | JGI IMG/M metagenome (GOLD analysis project Ga0209575, IMG submission 187172) | Freshwater pond sediment microbial communities from the University of Edinburgh, under environmental carbon perturbations - Medium... | ecosystem: Environmental > Aquatic > Freshwater... | reverse complement strand
CGACGACGACTCCGACGACGACTCCGACGACGACTCCGACGACGACTCCGACGACGACTCCGACGACGACTCCGACGACGACTCCGACGACGACTCCGACGACGACTCCGACGAGCATCGACCGGGCAAGCGAGATCGGACCGAAAACGATTCCGCGCAGGAAGCGGCAGACAAGGTACCCACGCGCTCGCTCCTCGTGCCCGTCGTCGTGGTGATCGGGATCGTGGGAGGACTGATCGGAGCTTTCCTTTACGTGCGGGGCGCGGACCCACCGTCCTCCGCATCACCTGCGTCATCCATATTGTACGCTCCCACACGCTCCGCGCTGTCCGAGCCTCCGCCCATGGAGGGACTTGCCCCGGCGGAGACGGGAGCCCCCAAGCCGACGGCTGGGACGGTGCTCGAGGGTCTTGAAGTCGATGATGCGTCCCGGGTCACCGCCGGGCATGGGCTTCTGGAGGTGGTGACGGGACACGCGCAAGCGTCCGTGCGCATCGAAGGCAAGGAAGTGGGACGCGGAGAGGCCGTCGAGGTTTCGTTGCCTGCGGGGACGCACGCGATCGTCGTGGTGCTGGGAGAGCAGATAGTGCGGAGCGAGATCCGCGTGTCGGAGACGGAACGCACGCGATGGACCGTGGAGGCTGCGTGGGAGCCCTGAGGTGGGGCATCGCCCTGACATGGGGCGCTACGATCGCGAGTTTCGGTTGTTGCCCGAGCGACACCCCGGAAGGCGTCGATCCATCCGTGGGTTCGTCGTCGCCGCCCTTGCCCGCTCTCGAGGTCGCCAACACGGTTGTGGCCAAGGATCTTTTCGCGTCGGTGGCGCAGTGCGACGTGTACCACCGGGGTGCCGTGATGGATTTGGGGTCGCCTGCGGCTCACGGGCGTATTGGCTACGAGCTTGGGCCCTTGGCGAGTGGCATGGATGTGGTTCGTGACGGCGCTACATGGGCGCGCGTCGACACCGGGGTGTTGTCGCTTGGCTTTCAGCAACTGAGCGACGACCCGGTGTTCGTGGAGACGCGAATCCGGGCGCTCGAATCCCGCGCGGCCACGGTCCGCATCGATGGAAAGGTGATAGGCACGCTGCGGCTCCCGCGGGATGGCATCCACGTCGTGTCGACGGCAGCGACGACCGAGACGTTGGCCGCGGGGCAGCATGTCTTGTCGTTCCACTTCCATCGCACGAAGCGCGACAAGCCGGTGGCGGAGATCGACTGGATTCGGGTTGGCGTTCCGGATCAAGACCCGACCACGTTTGCAGCGCCTACGCTCCGAGATCTGGCAACCGACACGATGGTGGGAGGACGTCCGCAACGAGCCTTGGCACTGAGCGGGCCGGGCCGCGTGCGATGTGCGGTGGCAGCGACGGGGGCGATGAGTCTGCAGACGATCCTCGGGTATGCGGGCCCCGGCGAGGGGGAGGCGCGCATCGAAGTGGTGGAGCCTGGCAAGCCGGCGGTCCTGTTGCATTCGACCAAGCTCGGCGGGGAAGGCAAGACCGCCGAGGCAGTGGACTTGCCTCTGGAGGGGCTCGCAGGGCGAATCGTCGCACTCGACCTGGTAGCCACGGCCACGACGCCTGGGGGCAAGATCCTGTTCGGGGAGCCGGTGCTTCGCGTGCGGGATCCGCGCGTTCCTGGGCGCCCCGAGGCCAAGGTGGTCGTGCTGGTCGTGTTCACCGGCGCCAACCCCTCGCACCTGCCGGGTTACGCCGACGTCCCCACGATGCCTGCGCTCTCCTCGCTTCTGGAGGAGTCGGTCGTCTTTCACAAGCATCGCGCTCCCACGACGGTGGCAGCAGGATCAATGGCATCCCTGCTCACGGGATTCTCGCCTTCCGCTCACAAGGTGGTGGACACGGGAGCACGACTTGGGGACCGCTTCCCGACCCTCGGCAGCATCGCTCGGGACCGTCGAATCGCCACGAGCATGTTCACGGGCAACCCGACGACCTTCGAGGCGTTCGGCTTCGACCACGGATGGAATCGCTTCGGCGCGTTCTCCCCCGTGTCGGGCACCTCGGCCCCCGCACCCCTGCGGGAAGCCATGGCCTGGCTCGACGGGCTGCTGAAGAAGGACAAGGACCGCCCCCTGCTCGTGGTCGTCCATGCGAGGGGCGGCCACCCCCCGTGGACCGGAACCGAGGAGGATTTCAAGGATCTCCCGCCCAAGGACTACGCAGGTAACCTGACAGGACGGCGCGGCGGGCAGATCCTCGCCAAGGAGAGGAGCCGACACTTCGGACGAAAGCCCATGTCGGCGGAAGATCGTGTCCGCGTCGAGGCGTTCGCCCAGGTGGCACTTCGGGCAGAGGACGCACAGCTCGGCCAGCTCGTGGAGCTTCTTCGCCAACACAAGGTATGGGCCTCCACGTTGCTCGTGGTCACCTCGGACATCGCGATGGGCGGAGGCGCGCGCGTACCCTTCGGGGACGGGGAGGCGCTTGGCGAGGACGTGCTAGGAATCCCCCTCGTCATCCGGTTCCCCGATCGACGCTTCGGCGGCAGTCGTGTCCATGTGCCCACGACCTCGATGGACGTCGCGCGCACCGTGCTCGCCAGCATGGGATTGGACCCGCCCGACGAGATGGAGGGAAGAGACCTGCTGGAGATGGCTGCGCACCCGGATCGGTTCGGCCAGGAGCCACAGTTCGCCGTGACGGGGCCGACCTACGCAACCCGATGGGGAAACTGGCTTCTGTCCGGCACACCCCCGCGTTCCCCCAAGTTCTGTGAGCTCCTCCCCGAGCAGGAGTGCTCGGAGGACATCACCGCTCAGGAGCCGTTCTTCGCATCATGGGCATGGAGAATGACCCTGGACCACGTGCGATCGTCGGAGTCGTCCATGCACCCCGCGCCGACCCGCGAGCCGGCCACCCTCGACCCCGACACCACGGCCGCATTGACCGTATGGGGAAGCCTCGAGCCCGAACCCGCCAAGAAGTGACGGCCAGTCCGCTCGCTCAGAGAGGAATGTTGCCGTGCTTGCGTGAGGGGTTCGACTGCCTCTTGTCCTTGAACAACTCCAGCGCATAGTTGAGCCGTCGACGCAACGACCGCGGATAGATCACCTCGTCGATGAAGCCCAGCTCGGCGGCCTTGTAGGGGCTCGCGAACGTGGCCTTGTACTCGGCGATGAGCCGGGCCCGCTCCGCTTCGGGGTTCTCCGCGTTCTTGAGGTGGTTGCGATAGATGATGTTGACGGCCCCATCCGGACCCATCACCGCGATCTCCGCCGTGGGAAAGGCGATGTTGTAGTCCGCACGGATGTGCTTGGAAGCCATCACGTCGTAAGCGCCCCCGTAGGCCTTGCGCGTGATGATGGTGATCTTCGGCACGGTGGCCTCTGCAAATGCGTAGAGCAGCTTCGCGCCGTGCACGATGATGCCGCCGTACTCCTGGTCCGTCCCCGGCAAGAATCCCGGCACGTCGACGAAGGTCACCAGGGGAATGTTGAAGCAATCGCAAAAGCGAACGAAGCGCGCACCCTTGATGGACGCGTGAATGTCGAGGCAACCGGCCAGGTACATCGGGTTGTTGGCGACCACGCCCACGGTCCTTCCGCCCACCCGCGCGAAGCCGACCATGATGTTCTTGGCATAGTCTTCGTGGATCTCGAGCAATCTCCCGTCGTCCACCACCGCCTTGACCACTTCCTTGATGTCGTAAGGCTTGTGGGACTCGCCCGGCACCAGCGTGTCGAGCTCCGGAATCTCACGGTCCACTGAGTCCGTGCACGGTACGCGCGGAGGGTCTTCCGTGTTGTTCGAGGGGATGTACGACAGCAGCTCGCGGACCAACGCGATGCACGATCCGTCGTCCGGGGCCGTCATGTGGCAGACACCGCTCTTGGACGCATGGGTGGCTGCGCCCCCGAGGGCCTCCTTGGTCACCTCCTCGTGGGTAACCGCCTTGATGACGTCCGGCCCGGTGATGAACATGTAGCTGGTCTTCTCGACCATCAGGATGAAGTCCGTGATGGCAGGGGAGTAGACCGCGCCGCCCGCACACGGACCGAGCACCGCGCTGATCTGGGGAACCACGCCCGAGGCGAGGGTGTTGCGCAGGAAGATGTCGGCATAGCCGCCGAGCGATTCGACCCCTTCCTGGATCCGAGCCCCGCCCGAGTCGTTCAGCCCGATCACCGGCGCCCCGACCTTCATCGCATGGTCCATCACCTTGCAAATCTTCTGCGCGTACGCACCCGAGAGAGACCCCCCAAAGACCGTGAAGTCCTGCGCGAACACGAACACCTTGCGCCCGTCCACCGTGCCCCATCCAGTGATGACCCCGTCGCCCAGGGCCTTGCTCTCCTGCATCCCGAAGTCCGTGCAGCGATGCGTGACGAATCGGTCCAGCTCCACGAAGGAACCCGGATCGAGCAGCAAGTCGACGCGCTCCCGGGCCGTCAGCTTGCCCGCCTCGTGCTGCTTCTCGATCCGCTTCGGATCTCCCCGCAGCGCCTTCTCGTTCATCGCGTCCAGCTTGGCCAGTTCGGGTCGGCTCGGTTGGCTCATACCCCGCGCGTACCACGGGATCGTACCGGACGAAAAGCGGCGTCGCGATTCCAGGCGATTCCCGGACGAAAACCCCTCCCCCCATTACCGCAGCATCAGCGCGTCCCGATGGATGGCCTCGAACACCGGCCGAAGCCGCTCGTCCTCCTCCATCAGCCGAAGCAGGTGCTCCATCGCCCCCCGGTACCCATCCCGGTCCAGAATCCCCCGCAGCAGCTGAACCCGCAGGAACAGCCCCGCCGTCTGCACCACGTCGCACAGACAGTAAGCGTGAACCTCTTCGAGCCGCCCGGCGTGCACCAGTGGCCCCACGTCCTTCCCGTCCACACCGACCTTGCCAGGCAGCCCGATCAGCTTGGCGAGGGTGTCGAGGGGGACGGCGCGCGACGCCCCGTGGTCTGTCATGTAGTCCATCAGGTCCAGGTGCCCCTGGGCCGAGTAGCGATAACGCATGTCCGAGGACTGGAAGTAGTGCCGGAACGGTACGCCGTGACGAAGGCACCTCGCGACGATGACGGGCAGGTCGAACCCCCTGCCGTTGTAGGTCACCAGATCGGGGCGGCGTTCCTCCACGAACCTGACGAAGTCCTCCAACACCTCGGGCTCGGACTTGCTTGGGCCGACCACGCCCAGCTTGATCGGGCGGTAGGCATCGTCCATCCACAGGGCCCCTATGGCGACGACCTGATGAAAGGGCGGCGGGGGCAGGGACGTGGTTTCTGCTTTCGCGGGCAAGGGCAGCGCTGGGTCCACGATGGTCTCGATGTCGATGACCAGATACGAGTGGGACATGGGCCGGAGCATACCCCCAAGGTCAGGATGCCACCCTCGATCTTGGGGTGCCACGCGTCCGCGGGGAGCGGAAGCCTCTCAACCCACCCGGACGATCCCCCCCGGATCCGCACCCGCACCTCACGAGGCCGTTGCCTCGCGAACATAATGAAGTTAAGTCTGTGCGTCCGGTCAGGGATTCAAAGGTTGGCATGCCGAAGAACTTGCTTGTGATCAACGTCGAGTTTGGCGAGACGCGTGTCGCGCTGATCGAGGACGGCATCATCGCTGAGCTCCAGACGGAGCGCGCTCGCGGAAAGACGTCGGTAGGCAACGTCTACCTCGGCAAGGTCACCCGTGTGCTCCCCGGCATGCAGGCCGCCTTTGTGGACATAGGCCACGACAAGGCAGCGTTTCTTCACGTCGAGGACTTGATCCGCCCCGACGACTTCGAGCGATACATCGCCGGAGGTAACCCCTACGCCGAAGACGATGGCCTCGAGCTGGGTCCCTCCGAACACGCCCTCGATGGGGATGAATCGACCGAGGAGGAAAACGCCCCGCCAGACGTCGCTTCCGAAGAGCCATCGGACACCGCGCGAGCCAAGGACAAGCGCGCAAGAGCACGCCGTCCTCCGCGGGCACGCAAGGCGGAGTCCGGGGGACCCGCCCGGGTTTCGCGCGAGACCCCCATCCGGGAAGTCGTACGCGAGGGCCAGGAAGTCATCGTGCAGGTCGCGAAGGACCCCCTCGGCACGAAGGGGGCCCGCGTCACCAGCCACGTCTCCTTGCCCGGTCGCTACGTGGTGTACATGCCAACCATCGATCACATCGGCGTGTCCCGACGCATCGGGTCGGACGGCGAGAGGCAACGCTTGCGCGCCGCGATCGATGCGATGAAACCCCCGAAAGGCGGGCTCATCGTCCGCACCGTGGCCGAGGGCTTGACCAAGAAGCAGCTCAAGGCCGACATCGGGTACCTCGTGCGGCTCTGGGGTGAAATCGTTCGCAAGCGAGAAGCCCACCCGAAACCCCCTTGCACCCTGTTCACCGAGCTCGACCTCGTGCTTCGCACCGCCCGCGACCAGTTCACGGACGACGTCGAGCGCATCGTGATCGACGACAAGGAGCGATACGAGCAGCTGTGTCGCTTCGTCGCCACGTTCATGCCCGAGCGTGTGGACTGCATCGAGCTGTACGAGGGGAGCGAGCCCATCTTCGATGCGTACGGCATCGAGGACGAGATCTCGCGCGCCCTCAGCCGCAAGGTCCCTCTGCCTTCCGGCGGCTATCTGGTCATCGACCAGGCAGAGGCGCTCACGGCGATCGACGTGAACACGGGCCGGTTCGTGGGCAAGGGCTCGAAGGACCTCGAAGAGACCATCCTGAAGACCAACCTCGAGGCGGTCGAGGAAATCGCCTACCAGCTGCGCTTCCGCAACCTGGGTGGCTTGATCGTGCTCGACGTCATCGACATGGATCGTCCCGCGAACCGCGAGAAGATTCGCAAGCGCCTCAACGAGTTGCTCCAAAAGGACAAGGCCCACACCACCCTCAACCCCGTGTCGGACCTCGGCCTCATCGAGATGACCCGCAAGCGCACCCGGGAAAGCCTCGGCAGGGTCCTGCACGAACCCTGCTTCTATTGCGACGGCACCGGCCAGCTTCAGTCCCGCACCACCGTGGCCCTCGAGATCCTCCGGCAGATCCGACGCGAGCACCGTTCGCTCACAGGCTATCAGGTGGTCGTCAACGCACACCCAGCCGTCGTCGACGTGCTCAAGACCGAGGAGCACGAAGCCCTGGCTGCCGCGGAGAACCGCCTGATGCGACGCATCGAGGTGGTTGCACGACGCGAGTATCACATCGAGCAGTTCGACCTGCAGGGGAAGTAATCAGATGGCGGAAGAACTCAGCGAACAGGAATTGCGCCGCGCCGAGCGGATTACCATCAACAAGGAGTTCGAGTCCTTCGACGCCTTCATCCAGGAGTACGTGACGAACATCTCTCGCTCCGGTGTGTTCATCCGCTCCAAGACGCCGCTCGCCGTCGGCACGAAGGTCAACCTCCGCTTCACCGTCATCATGGATGACATCGAGACGGTCGAAGGCACCGGGGAGGTCGTCCGCGTCGACGAGACCGGCATGGGCGTCGTCTTCCGCGACCTCACGGGCTACTCTAAGGGGCTGATCGAGCGGCTCCTCGTGCAGCGCGTGGAGTAAGACTTCGCCGGCTCAGTAGCGAACGTCAGCATACCAGTGCCCGAGACGCTCGCGCACGAGCGTCATCTCCGCCCCGGTTCGTGTGCGAACGCGAAACCCCCGCTCCCCCTCGGCAAGCCCCACCACCGTCCCGATCACGTCCACCTCGTGCCACGCCCCCGCAAGCTGAACGCGATGAGGACGCCAGCGATCGTGCGGACGCGCGTCGACCAGCAGGTGAATCCAGCGCTCCATGTCCACAGGGGGCTCCCACCCCCCCTCCATGCGGATGTCGTACTCGGCCTGCGCAAGCGCCCGCGAGGAAACGGGCAACGGCCCTCCCCCCGTGAAGACCAAAATCAGGTTGTATTCCTCGACGATCCGCATCGCCAGAAACGTCCTCTTGCGCGCGCACACCGTGAGGCCTCGCACCATCCCAAACGCTTCGCTCAACTGAGCCATCACGTTGCGAAGCTCGATCTGAAGGTGCGCCGAAGCCAACCGGATCTCGTACGACTCCAGCACCCCTGCGTAGTCGACACACTCCCCAAGCTCGTCCACCAGCGCCGCGGCCGCCACCCCAGGCAGCGCCTCGATCAGGTTCTGCAAGACGTGCGTGAACCCCGTCGTGTCCTGGTCTCGCTCCGGCAACCCAGGTCGCCACGGCATCTCAAGGACCCCGCCCAGCAGCCCCGGACGGCTCGTCGCTCACCAGCAACAACATCGCCTCAGCGTTCCGTTCCACCACCGCCGGCGTCTGCGCTCGCAGAGAGGACAACAGCCCTTCGAGCCGCTCTCGCATCCGCGTCGCGCGGATCTCCTCGGCAAGGGTCTCCCGGCGCTTCTCCAAGTCCAGCCGCAAAGCCTCCTGGATACCCACGAGCAGGATGACGTGCGTCCCGAACGAAGACCTGGAAGGACGGCTCTGATCCCCCACGGACCCGAGAGCGAATACCGCTTTGACGAACGCGGGGTCAAAGGTGGATGGCGGCTGCCCGGGCGGCGGACGCTGGGTCAAGTCCACCACGCGCCCATCCTCCGTCACGGGAGGGAGGTCCTGAACCACCACCTTCATCCCCGCGGCATCCACAGCCTCGGCCTTCTTCTTGAACTGCGCGGCGTCCGTCTCCCCACGTACCGCCTCCGCGATCCGCGCCGCCACATCGTCCGCCTTGGTCCACTCCGCTGGCTGATCCGTTTGCTTCGGCATCACCACCGCATGCACGGTCCTCCGCGCCACGGGCCGATCCATGTCGAGCCAATGCATCTCGGTGTGCTTCGCGACCTCCTCGTCCGATATCGGCAAGGCATTCGTCTCTCGCTTCATCCGGTCGATCAGCGCACGGGCCAGCACCGCGCGACGCTGTCCCACCACGTCGTCCCGTCGGTCGTAGCCTTCGGCCCGCGCCCCTGCCGCCATCAGGGCATCGTACACGAGGCGGGATCGCGCTTCTTGCGGGGCAATGCCCGCGGCCTTCGACAGCTCTCGCACCTGCGCGACGGACACGATCTCGTCCCCGACCTGGGCCGCCGCGCCTTTTTTCAATGCGGCAACCTGCTCGCGATGAGCCACCGAATCGCCTGGGGTCGTGCACGCTGCGACGACGATGCATCCGGCCATCGAAGCGAGTGGGCCCCAGCCTCGCCCTGCCATCGTCATCCGGCGCTCCTCGGCCGAAGCAGGTCGACGGAAGACCGGAGAAGCACAGCGCCGCATGCGAAGCAGAACAGAGCGCCGATGTCGTCGCGGTTGCCCATCACATAGATCCCCAGCACGAAGGCGCCGATGGCGACCACGAGCAGCACCAAGGCCAGGATGTCGAGCACGCTTCCCATGGTTCTTTTCGGTGGAACCCGATCGGGGTTCGCGGGCTGATCTTTCCACACCCACGCGCCGTGACCAAGCCCTACGGGCACATCGGGGCACACTCGCGTCAGCGCATGCGTTTTCGCCGACGTTCTTCCGCGAGGTGCTGGGTAATCCGCTTCTGATCGGGCATGTTTTCCACCAGGGTCCAGAGGTCCTGCTCACCGTGACCCTCGCAGGCCTCCAGGATCAGGTCCGTCCCTCGGAGCGCGTCGACCACGTCCGTGTGACGCCCGGGACGCTCGACCACGGCCATCCGCACGCGCAGCCCGCTGAGGGTCTCGAGCATCCGGTGCACCGTCTCGAGGAACACCTCCTCGTCAAACCGAGCCTTGGGCCCGAGCCCGAAGAGAAGCAGCTTCTCGAAGGGAACGCGCGGTTTGCCCGCAAGCAGCGCCACCTCCCCCCGCGCACCCGTCAGCTCGCCCGCACCCATCCATCGCGACAACCGCGTCGCCAGGCGCCAGTCCAGAAGACCCGCCATGCCCTGCACCGGTCGCTCGTCCTCGAACAGGCAGCACGCGAGGACCTCGCTTCCCACCGTGTCCATCTGCCGCATGTGAGGACTGACGAATCGCAGCTCCATCGGAACTCCGCCTATCGGTCCACGTCGATGCGACCGACCTCCTCCGCGATACGGTCGAGCACCCCGTTCACGAACGCCCCAGAGTCCTCCGACCCGAACAGCTTCGCCAACTCGATCGCCTCGTCCAGAATCACCGCGCGGGGCACCGACTTCTGCTCCAGCAACTCGTAGGCCGCCATCCGCAACAAGTTCCGATCCACCCGCGCCATCCGCTCCAAACGCCAGTTGGTGCTCGACGTCCTGATCAGCTCGTCCACACGCTCGAGACTCCCTGCCACCCCACGTACCAGCGAATCTGCATACGACCTGCCCTCCGGGTCCGCCTCGAACTCGCGCCAGAACGCGCGGATCGTCGCCTCCGCGTCCGCGTCGGCCGCCGCGTCGATCCCGAACAGCATCTGCAAGGCCGCTTGTCTTCCACTGGTGCGTGCGCCCATGGCGGCTCCCTATAGCACCGTCACCCGACCACGTTCCAGCCTAACCCGGCCCGGCAGGGCCGGGCGTCAGTGCAGGGGCTGTCGCCCCTACGCTCCCGTTGGTCGCTACCCTCGTCCCCGGACGAGCCGAATCCAAACAGGACAGGTCTTGCCTTCGCGATTTCTTCGCAGATCAGCGAAAGACATCGATTGCAGGGGCCCCTACGGCAAATGAAACAGCAACGACAGGATTCCAGCCCGGACCGCCGAACGGTGGTGCGATGCATCCCCCCGGGTCAGCACCTCCTCCCGATTCGCTAGGTAGTCGTCGTAGGACTCGCAGATCATCTCTTCGTTCGAATAGCGCGCCTGAAACCCGAGCCGCTCCCGTGCCCTCGCGCCGTCGAAGAACATCTCTCGCCCGTACATGAGCGCGTGATAGGGCCCCAGAGGGGACAGCCCCAGCGCGCTCGTCAGGCTCATCGCCAGGCTCGTAGGCCGCATCGGCAGGGACCGGACCGCGCTCCCCGTGCCCGCATGCTCCACGAGGGCCGCCAACATCGCACGCATCGTCCCGAACCGCTCCGCACCGATGTGGAACAAGTCCGGCCCTGCACGATCCCCCGCACGAAGGCACGCGTCCGCAAGGTCGTCCGCATGGACGAACTGATAGCGGTTGCCCCCACCCCCGAGCACGTAGATGGGTCGTCCCCGACGTACCAGCTCGAACAGAATCTGGAAGATGCCTAGCCGGCCATGGCCCAGGATCGTCCGCGGACGAATGACCGTCACGTCGAGCCCTCGGCCCACGAACGTCTCCACCACCCCCTCCGCGCGACGCTTCGCTTCGCCGTAGGCCTCTTGAGGCCGCGGCGCCTGGGTCTCGTCCACCGGGTTGCTCCTGGGCGCCCCGAACACCGCGCTCGACGAGACGTGCACCACCTTGCCCACGCCTTCCGCAAGGCACGACCCGAGCAACACCCGCGTCCCCCCCACGTTCACCGTCTCGAACAGGGACCGATCCTTCGCCAAGGGCACCTGCGCCACGTTGTGGTGCACCACCGACACGCCGCGACACGCCCGCCGAACCACGTCCGCGTCCCGAATGTCCCCCCGCACGAACTCCACGTCCTCGGGCCGGTCCGGTACGTCCACGCGATCGAGCACGCGCACACGGCACCCGCGCCGGCGCAGATGCCCCACCAGCAAACAGCCAAAGTACCCCGAGCCCCCGGTCACGAGCACCAGGGGACCCGTCCGCTCTTCGTCAGCGTGCACCTAACACTCCACTTTCATTGAATTGGGGGGCTCGTGCTCGAAACCGGGTTCGGTCGAGCTGGTACCGTGTGCCCGAACTGAGTACCGGGATTATTCCTGGTTCTCTGTTCGCCTTCCGTGTTCTCAGCTCCTAGTTGATGTCCGTCATCCGCCCATCGTCGTGGTCGGGCCTCAACCCGGTAGGGACCCTCAAAATCTCTGTCCGTGCGCCCGGCACCAGGCGATCGATCGTCGCATTCCCTCTTCCAGCTCGACCTCCGGGTCGTACCCGAGGTCCCGCTGGGCCGCCTCGATCGACACCGCAATCGTCGCCGCCAGCTCGCCAGCCACATGGATTTCCTGGTTGTACAACCCCGACATCTGCATCAGCGAGTCGACGAACCTCGCCATGTCCGACGTCACCTGCGGCAAGTACCGGGGTCGCACCGGCACTTCAAGCACCCGGGCCACTGTCTGGATGATCTCGATGAAAGAGTAGGGACGACGGTCCGCGATCCAGTAGGTCCGCCCAGCGGCCTTCTCCACCTTCTCGGCAAGCAGCATCGCCTGCACGATGTTGTCGATGTAGCTCATGCTCCGCAGGTTGTCGCCCTTGCCCACCACGATGGGGTGCCCGCCCTTGATCATCTTGAAGAACCGGGACTGCCGCTCGGGCTGGTTCGGACCGTAGAACCAGCACGGCCGCAGAATCACCGCCTCGATCTTCCCCGCCCGGTGCGCGTCGTTGATCAACCACTCCGACTGCAGCTTCGACAACCCGTAGTTCAAGTACGGGCGCGGCGGATCCTCCTCCATCATCAGCGTCGATGCCGAAGCGTTCAACCCCGCCGGAGAGTTCGACGACACAAAGAGAAAACGACGTGCCCCCGCCTCGACCGCCGACTCCAGCAGGTTCTGCGTGCCCCTCACGTTGATGTCGTACAGTTCCTGGATCCTGTGGGGGTGAATGATCCCCGCGCAGTGGAAGACCGTGTCCGCCCCTTTGCACAACCCCGCCAGCGCCCGACGATCCCGCAGGTCCGCCCGGACGATCTCGACCGCATCTCCCAGCGCCAGCAGCGGCGCCGGGTCCGCCTGGGGCTGCACGAGGCACCGCACCTTCCGCGGCTCCGTCGAAATGCTCCGAAAACGTGCGCCCTGCACGAGCGTCTCGGTCAGCGATGTGCCGAGCCAGCCCGGGGCGCCGCTCACGACGGCGAGACTCATCTTGTTTCCTCTCGAGCCGGTGGTTCCACGCATCCGGCGTGCCGGTCTCCTCTCCCGCCCTAGAGCGAACTGGTCCACAGGTCAACGAAGGACATGCCCCTGGGCGTGCGGTCCATGCTCACGAAACTTTTTTTCGACCGCGATTCGTCACGCTTCTGGTTTACCCTTCGGGGCCATGGGCTCCCTTCGCTGCTGGCTCGCGGGTTGCTCCGCACTCGCTCTGTGCTCCCTCTCGAACCTCTCGAACGCACAGGTCCCGTCTGTCGACGTGCGCCACTTTCAGCCTCCCACGTCACCGGACGGCTCACTCTACCTCGAGAGCACGCGAAGCCCGGGCGCGGGCTTGTGGAACGTGGGGTCGTGGCTTTCCTGGGCCTACCGGCCCGTGGTGCTGCGCGACGCCGACGACGAGGTCGTTGCCAAGCTGGTGTCGCACCAGCTTTCCCTCGACGTGCTCGGCAGCGTGGGGGTTACGCGACATGCCGCCATCGGCCTCTCGATTCCCGCGGTCCTCGTGCAACAAGGGGACACCAGCCCCCAGACCGCTTCCGTGCTCGGTGACTCCAGCCTCCCGAGCCAGGCCCTCGGCGACCTCGCCATCACCGGCAAGGTCACCCTCCTGACCTACGAGCCGATGGGAGGCTTCGGGCTCGCCGCCCTCGCTCGCGTGACGGCGCCCACGGGCAGCCGCACCTCCTACGCCGGCGAAGGCGCCCTCACCAGCGAGGTTCGCATGCTCGCCGAGTACAGCTTCGTCGCGGCCAAGGCCCAAGCCACCGCAGGATTCAAGCTCCGCACCGAGGAGCGCTCCTTCGCCGGAGAAACCTGGGGAAACGAAATCCCCTGGGGCGTCGGCCTCACCCTTCTCCCCCAGGCCCTCGGCCTCGACAGCTCCGGTCACTGGGCCTGGACCCTCGAAGCCCACGGCGCCCTGCCCGCCGGACCCGCCAACCCGTTCTCCTCCACGCCCCTCAGCCCCGCCCTCGTCGGCGCATCCTCTCGCTACCAAGTCGCCACCGACCTCTCCCTCTCCGCCGGCCTCGAAGCTCCCCTCGATGGCGCCGTCGGCGTCCCCCTCGCTCGCGCCCTCCTCGGCATCTCCTGGGCCCCGCGCGTCCACGACATGGACAGCGACCGCGTCCCCGACGACATCGACCAGTGCCCCGAGCTCGCCGAAGACCCCGATGGGTTCGAAGATCACGACGGATGCCCCGACTTCGACAACGACAGCGACGGTGTCCCGGACCAAGAGGACAAGTGCCCTGCAGAGCAGGAGGACCTCGACGACTTCGACGACGAGGACGGATGTCCCGATACGGATAATGACAAGGATGGCATCCTCGACGACGTGGACGCGTGCCTTGATTTGGGGGGAACTCCCTCAGACGACCCAAAGAAGCATGGATGCCCTGTACAAGACCGCGATGGCGATGGAATCCTCGACGACGCGGACAAGTGCCCCGACGAGCCCGAAGACAAGGACGGGTTCGAAGACGAGAATGGTTGTCCCGATTTGGATAACGATGGCGACGGCGTCCCCGACGCGGAAGACCGCTGCCCACTGACCCCTGGCCCCGCGTCCCCGTCCACCAAGTGGCACGGATGCCCCGTCCCCGACCAAGACGGAGACTCCTTCGACGACGAGCAGGACAAGTGCCCCACCGAGCCTGAAACCTGGAACGGCATCGTCGACGACGACGGATGCCCCGACAAGGGCGGCCTGTGGCTCGCCCGCGAGCAAACGACCCCAGCCGGTCCCGCCATCCAGACCCGCAGACCCCTTCGCTTCGACGGCCCGCCCAGTGCCCCGTCCGTGCACCCCGATAGCGTGCCGACCGTTCGTGCCATCGCCACCCTCCTCAACCAACACCCCGACTGGGTGGTCGCCGTGGGCTGCAAGCCCAACCCCACGGATGGCACCCTCGCCTCCACCTTCGCCCTGTCCCGATCCTTCGCCCTCGTCCTCGCCCTGCAGTCCCACACTTTCCGAGACGGCGTGGCCGAAACTGTCGGCTGGGAAGCCGTCCAGGCCCAACCCGGTGCCCCCCTCCAAGGCGTCGGCTTCCTCGTCCTGAGCGGAACACCCGACCCGTCTGCCCCCGCCCCCGAAGCCGAAGAGGGGGATTCACCTTGAAACGCCCCGCCATACCCTGGCTCGCCCTGCTCACGGCAGCCCTCGCGCTCGGCACACCATCCTCGGCCAGCGCCCAGCAGGACACCAACGACGATCCCGAGCCCGAGGCTCCCAGGGGAACCTCCCTGCACGCACGGCTCAGCCCCGCCGTCGCCCAGAGACTGCTGCGTTCCCCGCGTCTCGACGACCAGCTCCGCGCCATCCAGCGCCTCGCCAGCCAGAACGACTACGCCGCGATCCAGATCCTCGTTCAAGCTTTCGCGGACAACCCGACCTTGTCCGTGGACCCCCACGTGCGCATCGAGGCGGTGCGCGCTTTCGCTCCCTTCGCTTCCAGGGACCCGGTTCGCGCTTGGCTCGTCACGTGGACGACCGCCTCGTCCCCCACCGGTCGCTCCGGCCCCCTCCTTGACCTCGCCGCCGATCAGGCCGCCCTCGCCCTTGCCGCCTCCGCCAATTCCCGCGCCGTCGAACAACTCGTCATCGCCGTCGCCGAAGGGGGCGACACCGCCGACCGAGCCTCCCGCGCACTGCTCGCCCATCCACCACCCAACCTCGAACCCTTGCTCCACCCTCAATCCCTCGAGTCCCCTCGCGTCGTCGAACTGCTCGGTCACCTCGGTGACCTGCGCGTCGTCCCTCAGCTCCGAAAGCTGATCAACAAGGCCGACCTCGACGTCCGTGTCGCCGCAGCCGTCGCCCTCGCCAGGCTCGGGGATGCCAGCGGTGGGAAGCTCGCTAGAGACTGGATCGCTCAGGACGGCTCGACCCACGCCCTTCGTATCGGCGCCGCCCGCACCCTGACCCTCTCGCGTGACCCGCTTGCCCCGCGCGCAATCGCCATCCTGCTCGCTGACCCCGCCACCCGCGCCGAAGGCTTGAACCTCGCCGAGCAGGCCCCCACCCCGCAGCTCTCGCCCACCCTCGCTGGCTTGCTCACCATCACACAGGGACAAGATCGCGTCCGCATCCTCGCCGCCCTCGCACGCTGCGGCGGCCCCCTCGCCGCGCGATCACTCGAACCCCTGCTGCTTGCCTCCGATCACGACGCCGCCTTCGCGCTCGCTCACTGCCGCGCCCCAGAGGCGTCCGACGCGCTCGCCCGTGCCCTGGCCAACCCCAAAACCCGTCGGATGGCAGCTCGCGCTTCCTTGGTCCGCCATGCCGAGCTCGCGTCCGACGTCGAGGGCCTCGCGGATGCTCTAAGTGCTCTCGCCAGCTCCACCGATGCCTCGGATCGGTTCGTTGGCGTGTTCGGCCTCGTGATCACGGGCCGTGCCGCGGTCGAGACCCACGCCGGCTCGCGCGATCCCCTCACCATGCTCGCTGCCTGCAGCGCAGCCATCGCCCTGCCCACCTCCCAGAGAGAGCCCTGCACACGCCGGCTGGCAACCACCACCGATCCCGTGGTCCGCGACGGCCTCGCAGGATCGCTGCTCGGGTTGACCTCCTACTCCGCCGTCTCCACCAGCACCCTGCTCGATTGGACAGAGAGCCCCCGCGTGTCCGCCCCCATCTTCGCCCGCCTGCTGGGCCCCCGCGACGGCGACTCCTACCGGTCCCGCATCGAACGGCTCCTCGCCTCCGGCGATCCGGACGTCCGCGCCCAGATCGCCATCGGTCTGGGCAGCAGCCCTCAACCGTCCGCTGCCTCGTTGCTCACCCAAGCCTACGCCTTCGAACCAGACCCAAACGTCCGCCGGGCCATCGTGCTCGGCCTCTCCGCCAACCAAAGCACGATCGGACGCGTATGGTTGGACCGCGCAGCTCGCCTCGACCCAGACCCGCTCGCGAGGTCCCTCGCACGGCGAGGTCCGCTCAGCTCCTCCGCCGGACAGGGAAACCAGATGCTCTGGCTTCGTCTCTCCACCACCCAAGCCCCTGGCGCCTTTCCCGTACGGCTCACCCTACCCAATGGCTCCTCCACCGTCGTGGTCACGGCCCCCGACGGCCAAGCCCTCGTCCCCGGAGTGCCGCCAGGCCTTGTGCGTCTTCGCGTGGACGGTGCAGCATGGAGTCCGACACCCCCAGCTCGAACCGACCCAGGCCCGCGATGACCAAGAAGACCCAGCAACCCACCCCCGTCGATGACGCACCGTTCGAGGAGTCCATCAAGCAGCTCGCCGAGATCGTAGACAAGCTCGAGGGCGGAGACCTGCCCCTGGACGAGTCCGTGGCGCTGTTCGAAAAGGGCATGGGCATCGCCAAGCGCTCCCAGGCACAGCTCGACAGGGCCGAGAAAAAGGTGGAGGAGCTCCTCGCCGTAGAGGCGGACGGAACGCCCGTCACCCGTCCCTTCGAAGAGTAGTGCCAGGTGCCCGAACACTCTGCGGCTCTCTGCGGAATCTGCGGCCAACTCCGATGGCTCCGGATCTGGGCCCGCCCGAGCACCTTGCGATCTCCTCTCCGTACCCGGTATCGTGATCGCAATGTCTCTTCGCCTCAGCGAGCCCTCCGCGTCACGACGAATGCGCAGCTTCGTCAGGCGCTGGAACAAGACCCAGGCTCGCGAGATACTCGAGTGCCTCGACCCCGGTCCCGGACAGCCCGTCGTACTCGTGCACGTCGACGGAACCCCTCTGGCCGCAATCCGAGGCGCTGGCTCTCCCGCCGACCTCGCAGCCCTCGGCTCCAAGACCATCGGCAACCCTCCCTCGGCTCGGCTTCTCGGCGACGTCCTGTCCCTTCCCGACGCTCTGCTCACCACGCTCGAGCGCATCGTCGGCGCCGTGGCCGAATTCGACCAGGAAATGGAGGACTTGAGCGACCACGCCCTCGAGCGATACCGCGAGCTGTCCCTGCTCTACGACTTCTCAGAGCGATCGAGCTCCGCCACCGCCATCGAGGAGGTCCTCGACCTGACCCTGCGCAAAGCCGTGGCGCTCGTCCACGCCTCCGGCGCCTCCCTCGTCCGCCTCGACAACAGCGGCTGCTCCACCGCCCTCGCGTCCGTAGGCACCGTCCCCGACGTCGGCCTCCGCGCCGTCGAGCGCGTCGTCACTTCCGGCAGACCCTTGATCGGCATGCTCCCGGAGACGTTGCGCGAGGTGCAAGAGAGAGATTGGTCTGCCACCTTGGCCTGCCTTCCCCTTCGCACGGCGGGCCGCACCACCGGTGTCTTGACCGTCCTGGCAGGCGCCGGTCGGGAGCTTCGTCCGGAAGACCAGCGATTGCTCACCGCGTTGGCCTCTCTCGCCGCCACCCGCATCGAACAGGCTCACCTCGCCGAGGCCTACGTTCGCCGCCGCGAGCTCGCCGCCATCGGCCAAGTCGCCAGCGCCATCGTGCACGACTTCAAGAACCCACTCACGGCCATGCGCGGGTTCGCCGAAATGATCCAGATGGACCACGTGCCCCCTGCCGAGCACCCAGCGCTGGCAGAACAGATCATCACCAACGCCGACCGCATCTGGGCCATGGTCGAAGAGATCCTCCACTTCGTCCGCGGCAACCGTAGCTCTCTCGACCTGACGGCCATCTCCGGCTCCGACCTGGCTGCCCGCCTCGACCACCTCTTGCGCCACGGTCTCCCAGACTGCATCAAGCTGCGTGTCGACCTCGATTCCCTCGGCACCATCGTCATCGATGTGCCCAAGTTCGAACGCGTCATCGTCAACCTCGTCCGCAACGCCAGCGAGGCCATTGTCCGCAGCGGCGCCATCGACGTCCGAGGCTCCCCCGTCCCTGGAAGCGACGACGAGGTCATGGTGCTGGTCCGGGACGACGGGCCCGGCATCCCTCACAACGTGCGAGACACGCTCTTCGATCCGTTCGTCACCGCGAACAAGTCTGGCGGAACCGGCTTGGGCCTGGCCATCGTCAAGAAAATCGTCGAGGAGCATGGCGGCACCGTGGTCGTGGAATCCGAGCCTGCCCGCGGAGCTTGCTTCCTCATCACCATGCCGCGAGACCCGGAAAAACGAGGGGGGAAACCATGACCAAGACGATCCTCGTCGTGGATGACGAGCGTCACGTGCGAACCCTGCTCGAACACACGCTCAGCCCCTTCGAAGAAGTGGACGTCACCATCACCGTCGCTGCGACCGGGCAGGATGCGCTCGAAGCGTGCAAGCGGACCCCGCCGGACCTCGTGTTCGTCGACGCCCGGCTGCCCGGCGTCAGCGGCTACGACCTGTGCGACGCTCTGCGGGCCGATCCCGCAACGAAGCATGCCCTTGTCGTCCTGATGGTCGACAAGGGATGGGAGCCGAGCCCCGATCGCTGCAGCGACGACGCCTTCGCCCATGTGATGACCAAGCCATTCGATCCGGAAGAGGTCCTCCTCGTCACCGGAAAGCTGCTCGGCATCGATGTCGAGCCATGACCAGCGACTCATGAAGGAGCCCTCACCCCGCACCGCCGCCGCCCTCATCATCGGCAATGAGTTGCTGAACGGCAAAATCGAAGAGCAGAACGTCGTCGTCCTCGCTCGGTCCCTGCGCACCCTCGGCATCGCCCTGCGTCGCATCGTCTTCATCCCCGACGAAATCCCAATCATCGTCCAGGAAGTCCGATCCCTGTCCTCGTCCTTCGACATCCTCTTCACCAGCGGCGGCGTCGGCCCCACCCACGACGACGTCACCATCGAAGCCGTCGCACGAGCCTTCGACACACACGTCGATACCCATGAGCCCACAGCTGAAATGATCCGTCGCCACTTCGGCGACGGCCTCAAGCCAGGACACCTGCTCATGGCCAGGGTGCCCCAGGGATGCAACCTGATCACGGATGACGACGGCAAGTGGCCCACCATTCTCATGCGCAACGTCTGGGTCTTGCCCGGGGTGCCCGAAATCTTCCGCATGCGCCTCGTGGCCATCAAGAAACATCTGGCTGGCGCCCACCCCTTCGTGTGCCGTGAGGTCTACACCAGACTCGACGAAGGCACCCTCGTGCCCTTGCTCAACCAGATCGTCGAACAATTCCCCACGGTTGACGTCGGCTCCTACCCCAAGTGGAACCACCCCTCGTACAAGACCAAGCTGACCTTCGATGGACTGGACGAACAAGCCGTGGAGAACGCCTGCCAGGCATTCATCCGCCTGCTGCCCGAAGGAGAACCCCTGCAGATCGAAGGAGACTGCGTTGCCACCCGCAACCAGGTCGGGTAAGCGAACGTGGTGATGTCCGACCTGCGTGTCCTGGTGATCGTCCCCACGTATAACGAGCGGGACAACCTCCCCATTCTCATCGATGCCGTGTTCGCCGTGCTCGATAAAGCACACGTGCTCGTCGTCGATGATGCGTCCCCCGATGGCACCGGCGACATCGTGGACGAGATGGTCGCACGAGATTCACGCGTCCACGTCCTGCACCGCCAGGCCAAGCTCGGACTCGGCACCGCCTACATCGAAGGCTTCAAGCTCGCCCTCGAGCGCGGATACGACATCGTCGTCGAAATGGACGCAGACATGTCCCACGACCCGCGCTACCTCCCCGCTCTCATCGGCGCCATCCAGGAAGGCGCCGATGTCGCCGTCGGGTCCCGTAACATCCCCCAGGGCGGCGTCGAAGGCTGGGGCCTCGGCCGACAACTGCTCTCCAAAGGCGGGTCCCTGTACTCACGCGTCATCCTCGGCGTCGACATCCGCGACCTCACCACCGGATACAAAGCCTTCTCGCGACGCGCCCTCGAGATCATCGGCGTCGACGAGATCCGATCCAACGGCTACTCCTTCCAGATCGAAACGACCTACCGCGCCCTGTGTTGGGGACTCCACGTCGTGGAGGTACCCATCGTGTTCGTCGACCGACGCGTCGGCCGCTCCAAGATGAGCCACCGGGTCTTCGTCGAAGCCGTCGGCATGGTCTGGAAGCTTCGCGCCGAAGCCTTGCTCAACAGGCTCTAGACCCTCGTGAGCGCCGCTCGCTGGTTCGCCGCTCACCTCGAAAGAGGGACACTCCGCTCACGCCCAGGCACACACTTCCTGTCTTCTGCCTACGAAGCTATCGCCACTCCCCTGCTCTCACGCCCCGTTTCTCTCCCTCCCCATGCCCGATCCATCGGCGTCGGAAGCGCCGTCCTCGGCGGCGCCGGCAAGACCCTCGTCGCCATCGCATACGCCCGCGACCTCGCCCTCGCTGGCGCACGCGTAGCCTTCATCGCCCACGGCTACACCTCCCGCCAGCAAGCTCCCATCGCCTGCTCCGGCCGTGAATCCCCACGACAAGTGGGGGATGACACCCTCGTTGCAGCCCGCGCCCTGCATGACCTCGACGTCGCCGTTTGGGTAGGGCATGACCGAGACTTCACCCTGCGCTGCGCCGCGATGCACGCCGACGTCCTCGTGATCGACGGGTTGCTGCAAACTCGTCCCCGCAAACTCGACCGGTCCGTCCTTGTGCTCGACGCGGCTCACCCCTTCGGCGGCGGCGCTTGCCCGCCCGCCGGGGACCTTCGTGGGTCCGTGCGCTCCCTTTTCGACCTGTGCGACGAGGTCGTCCTCGTCCAAGACCCGTTGCGGGACGGCAACACGCCCGTGGCGTTGCCACGCTCCACCCCCTTCACACGCACGGCCTGGGTGGAAGTCACGGGGCTGCGGCGCCAAGATAGCGTTAGCCCCCTGGGCTCCGTCGCGGGTCGAAACGTTGGGTTCGCGAGTCTGCTGGCCCGCCCGGACCGTGTGCTTGCAACAATGCGGGCTCGCGGAATCGAGCCGGCGTGCACCTGGCACGGTGCCGACCACCGGTCACCCGGGCGGCAAGATCTTCATGCCCTGCGCAAGCTAGCCCACCAGCACAGACTGGACGCGTGGTTAGTAACCACGAAATGCGTTACGCAATTCGAGAATCATGACCTCGGCGCCCCCTGCCTCGCCCTCGAGATCGCTTCACGCCTCGATCCCACCCCTCACCCGGTGCTAGATTCCCCGCCATGCGTACCTCAAGACTCTTCACGCTCGTGTCCACGGCCCTGCTCGTCCTCGCCCCCATGACCCTGCCCGCTTGCGGCGGCTCCAAAGATCAATCGGCGAAGATGGCTGCGGTCAAGCCAGGCAACATGCCCTCAGGCGCAACCTGGGATGGCGTCTACTTCAATGCCGTGTGGGGCTACCTCCACATCGTCACCGATGGCAAGAATTTCGAAGGTCGTTGGCTTCGCACCGACGAGTCCGCATGGGGAGAGATGCACGGGACCATCACCGGCGACGTCGCTCGTTTCGACTGGAAGGAGCACAAGATCGGAATGGTGGGTCCCTCGGCCACGAGCACCGGCAAAGGGTACTTCCGCTACACGCGGCCCGAAGGCGAGAACATGGATGATCGCATCCTGGGTGAGTGGGGGTTCTCGGACGCCGAGGTCGGCGGCGGCGAGTGGGACTCGGTCAAGCAACGCAACAAGCAACCAGACCTAAAATCCGTCGGTGGAGATGCAGACCCCACGGTCGGGAACTGGAGGTAGCGATGCCGATGGACGCAGCAAGCGGGCTCCAATTCGAGGAGGTCCCGATCTTCGAGCGAAGCTCTGCCGGACGCAGTGGTGTCTCGCTTGGCAACGCGGGCGTGCCTGAGGTCGATCCTGCGGCAGAGTTCGGCCCCCTTGCGCGCAAGACTCCCGCCGGGCTTCCGGAGGTCAGCGAGCCGGACGTCGTCCGTCACTTCGTTCGCCTCTCCCAGCACAACTTCTCCGTGGACACGCAGTTCTACCCACTCGGGTCGTGCACCATGAAGCACAACCCCAAGGTCAACGAGTGGGCAGCGCGCCTGCCCGGCTTCTCGCTCCTTCATCCCGCCACGCCCGCCGACTTCGCACAGGGTGCCCTGGCCTTGATGTGGCACCTGGAACAATCCCTCGCTGAAATCTGCGGCATGGATGCCGTCTCCCTGCAACCCGCCGCGGGCGCTCAGGGCGAGATCACGGGACTCATGATGATCCGCGCCTTCCACCAGGCGCATGGCCGCTCCCCTCGGACCGTCCTCGTCCCAGACACCGCCCACGGAACCAACCCCGCCTCCTGCGCCATCAATGGCCTGCAAGTAAAACCCTTCCCCAGCGGCGAAGACGGCATCATCGACCCCGCCAAGCTCGCCATCGCCGTCGATGAAGTCCGCGACGACCTCGCGGCCATCATGATCACCAACCCCAATACACTCGGCCTCTTCGAGTCCGAGTTGCCCAGAATCACCGGCATGATTCACGAGCACGGGGGCATGCTCTACGGCGACGGCGCCAACCTCAACGCCCTCATGGGCCGCGCACGCCCGGGCGATCTCGGCTTCGACATCGTTCAGCTCAATCTCCACAAGACCTTCAGCACACCGCACGGCGGCGGTGGGCCAGGCTCCGGTCCTGTCGCCTTCAAGTCTCCCCTCGAACCCTTCCAGCCGAAACCCGTCATCCTCCGCAAGAACGACCGCTTCCTCGTCGACACCGGCCGCCCCCAGAGCATCGGCCGAGTCCGCTCCTTCTTCGGCAACTTCGGCGTGATGGTCCGGGCCTACACCTACATCCGCGAGCTAGGTGGCGAAGGACTAAGACAAGCCACAGACATGGCCGTACTCAACGCCAACTACCTCGCAGCGCTGCTTCGCGACACCTTCCCCTTGGCCCAAAACAAAACCTGCATGCACGAGGCCGTCTTCTCCGATCGCATCCTCGAATCCGAGACCGGCATCAAGACCCTCGACGTCGCAAAGCGCCTCATCGACCACGGCTTTCATCCCCCCACCGTCTACTTCCCCCTGGTGGTCAAGGGCGCCATGATGATCGAGCCGACCGAAACCGAATCCAAGGAAACAATCGAAGCCTTCGTGACCGCCATGCAGGCCATCGAGCGAGAAGCCCACGAGAACCCCGAGACCGTGCGCGGCGCTCCACACCTCACGCGGCTCGATCGGCTCGACGAAGCACGCGCCGCTCGCAAGCCTCGACTCCGCTGGTCTCCCCCCGAATCCTGACTCGAACCTCAGCCGATCTGCTTCGTGAACACTACCCGGTCCCTGCCGGGTCCCGCGTAGTCCCGAACCGTCTCCCACCGCCAGCCCAGCGCAACGTGGAAGTCCACGGACCGCGTGTCTCCCGGCGCCGTCATCGCCTTCAAACGCGGGCACCCCGCACTCCGACACGAGTCCTCGAACGACTCGTAGAGCTTCCGACCCACGTGACGCCTCCTGTAGTCAGGGTGAATCCCAATCATGTGGATATACCCCACCGGAGGCTCATCGCCCGTGATGAACCCCAGCAAGAACCCAATCATCCCCCCCTCGTGCTCCACGATTCGAGCGACCTGTCCCAGCTCGTAATAAAACACCGGATGCGCAAGCGATGCCGTCGGCCCCCCCCACCACCGATCGATCACCCTCACAATCTCGTCGAAGTCCGCCTTGTGCATCGGTCGCGTCAACATCGAACCCATCCTATCAGAATCCAGTTCCGTTGTTGCCCCGTCGCCCTCCATGCTAACCCATCCACGTCATGCCCAAACCGCCCTGGAACCCTGCTCCCTCCGCCCCCATCGTCGTCGCCCCGTCCATCCTCTCCGCCGACTTCGGACACCTCCACGATCAAGTGCGATCCGCCGAGCTCGCCGGCGCCGGATGGATCCACGTCGACGTGATGGACGGCCACTTCGTCCCCAACATCACCATCGGCCCTCTCGTCGTCAAAGCCGTACGACGCGCCACCCAGCTGCCCGTCGACGTGCACCTCATGGTGTCCCATCCAGACCCGTTGCTCGAAGACTTCGTTCGAGCCGGCGCCGACGTCCTGACGGTCCACGTCGAAGCCTGCACGCATCTGCAACGGACACTCCGCCGAATCAGAGAGCTCGGAGCGGCCGCAGGCGTTGCCCTCAACCCGCACACGCCCGAAGGCGCGCTTACCTACGTCCTCGATGACCTCGACCTCGTGCTCGCGATGACTGTCAATCCCGGCTTCGGCGGCCAAGCCTTCCTGCCATCGGTCCTCCCAAAGGTCGCGGCGCTCCGAAAAATGATCGATGAAAGAGGCCTGCCCATCGCGCTCGAAGTCGACGGCGGCGTGGCTCCAGGAACGGCGGCTCTCGTCGCCAGGGCAGGCGCTCGAGCCCTCGTGGCAGGCTCGGCTGTCTTCGGTACGCCAGACCTCGGCGCTGCGATTCATTCCATCCGCGACGAAGCAGAGCGCGCACGGCAGAGGGTCGCGTGAACGAGCACACCGTCCTGCTCGCGCTCGCGCTGCTCGCCTGCCCTTCGTGCACCCCTCCTGCCACGTCCGCGCAGCCTCCGCAGCCTCCGACGCAGCGACCCGACCCAGCGGCGGATCCCAACCCCGTGGATGTCGAGGCACAAAAGAAGATCCAAGACGTGCTCCGCCACGTCGGCCGGATGCGAGAGCTTCCTATCCTGGGCGACGTGACAGGGCGCGTGATCGATCGACCCACGATGTTGCGACAGGTGAAGGAGCAAGTTCGAACCCAGGTGCCGCCAGACGCGATCCGGGGAGAGAGTGCTTTCCTCACCGCGTTCGGGTTCATTCCGGAAGGCTTCGACTACGAAGCTGAGGTCTATCGGCTGATCGAGAGCCAGCTCGCCGGCTACTACGACCCCGACCGGAAAACACTCTTCCTCATGGCTGACCTCTCCGGTCCCGAAGCAGAGGTCACCTTGGCCCATGAGCTCGTCCATGCGCTCCAGGACCAGCACTACGATCTCGGGCCCCGTCTCAAGTACCGACAGGACGCGAACGACGCGCAAGCCGCTGTCCACTGCTTGGCCGAGGGTGATGCCACGAGCCTGATGCTCGACTACACGCTCGAGGAGGCTGGCGTGCAGGCTTTCCGCATCCCCGATGAGCAACTGCGGCTCGAGATCTCCGCAAGCATGGCCCTGGCTCCGGACGTGGCTTCGTTTCCACGCGTGCTCCGCGAGTCTCTCCTCGCTCCCTACGTGGACGGTGTCCTCTTCGTGCACGCCCTTCGCAGGCAAGGGGGATGGCCCCTGGTCGATCGGGTCTGGCGCGACCCACCTGCCACCACCGAACAGGTGCTGCACATCGACAAGCTCGCCGCGCGCGAGCCCGCCGAACAGGTCCCACTTCCTTCCGCCCCGTCGGGACCCGCCTGGGTCGTCCTGCACACGGACGGGTACGGCGAGCAGGGGCTTCGCATCGCGTTCGAGGAATGGTTGCCCCGGCGTGCCGCGGCCCGTGCCGCAACAGGATGGGCGGGCGACCGTGCGGTCGTGTGGGAACACCGCGACCTCGGTGTCACGGTGGCAGCGTGGCGGGTAAGGTTCGATCCCTCCGAGCAGGATGCCTCCCGTGAGGCAGCCGAGGCGTTCGACCTCATCGCCTCCAGCTGGGACCAGAAGGGTAGCTCGGTCCCGTGTCGCGAAATCCCAGGGGGACGCCACATCGCCCTCGCGCGTGACGGCCGCAATCTCGCGTTTGTGGCGGGGCGTCCCGCAACCGTTCACGATCTCCCAGGGCTGTCCGGGTGCGCGCAGCTCGGAGCTTGGGCCACCGCCATCGCCTCACAGAAGTGAACACCTTTCGGTGGCACGAGGTTTGCTCATCTCTACCTCAGTGCGTCTTCACGACCTCGAAACCATGACAGGTTCAACGTGCCCCGCGTCTCCAGAGCCACTGCGACCGCCCCCCGAGCCACTTCAAGCTCGCCGTCCTGGCTCGCTCTGCTGACCTCCACGACCCTCGGAGCAAGCTCATCCCTCGTTCGCGCCGAGGTGCAGTCGTCCAACATTCACGGCACTTCGAACGACACGCTTCGCCTCATCGTCCAGGTATATCCCCGTCGGGCTCTCCGAGGTGGGCGATTGCAGCCTTGGGCCCGACCCACAGCTTCCGCACAACGGGCCGTCACCCTCGAGGTTCTTGAGCAAGGGGTGCCCGTTCTCCTTGCGGGTTTCGAGCGTCCGTCCACTGACGCCCATGATCCGGTTGTCGTGGTCGCCTGGGTCGAACCCGGCTCTCCTGACCTCGACCTCGACGGCGCCGAAGCCAGGCCCCCCCAGAACGCTCGCGTCGGGATTGCCTCGCTGCCGTCTGGACAGTGTCGCGTCAAGTTGAGACTGCGGCCGTCCCGCCAAGCGGCTTGACCCGTACGCGTCGTCAGCGCGCCACCTTGCTCGCGGCAACACTCGTACGGACCGTCCGAATCAGGGCTTCCAACTGCTCCCGTTGTGACGAATCCAAAGGCTCATCGCCGAATCGGGCCCGCAGATAGGCACAAGTCACCGCGTGGACTGCCTCCCCGCACGGATGCTTGTCTTCCAACAGCTTCTGCGCGTGCCTCAACGGCGGGGTCCCAGGACTACGCGGAACCCCGACTACCGCCATCTCTTTCTGCAGTCGCTGATACAGTTCGGTCGCTAGCTTCGCCTCGGGCCCCAGACCCGTCTTCGACGGGGAACCTTTCCCTTCGCCTCGCGTCCTGCGGCGGCGCCAGAGAACGAAAGCCACGACTCCGCCTCCGATGGCGACGATCAGCGCGGCGCCCACGGCGAGCGACCCGCGGGGCTTGGAGCCAAGCTCCACCGCCACCGACCCGATCGATCGCCGTGTTTGCATGAACTGGGAACGCAGTCCGCTGAAGAGCCAAATCTGCTGTTGCAGGTCGTATCGGACGACCCTCCGGTCCCATGTCTTGCCCATGGCCTCGAGCATGTCTCGCAGCGTGGCCACAAGCCCCGTGGTAGCCATCAGGGACTGGGCTCCGGAAGGTGGGGTCGGGTCAAACCGCATCCACCCGTCCCCATCGATGTACGCTTCCACCCAACTGTGCGCGTCACCTTGGCGAATCGAATAGTACGACCCGAACCGGTTGTAGGTTCCGCCCACAAAGCCCGTGACGTTTCGCGTCGGAACACCCACCTGACGCAAGAGAACGGCCATGGCCGTCGAGAAATACTCGCAGTGGCCTCTTCGTGACTCGAATAGGAAGTGGTCGAGGGGATTTCGCGAGGCTCCCGAAGGCGAGCTCAAGTCATAGCTGTAGTCCTGCTTGAGCCGCGCCTCGATGGCCTTTGCCTTCGCCATGGGTGACCCGGCGCCTTCGGTCCACTCGAGGGCGAGAGCGGCGATGCGCGGGGGCATGTCGGGTAGCGCCAGATAGGCTTCACGCGCTTCCGTGGGCAGAGCATGCACGAACCGTTCGTGAGGCTCGATGAGGAACGCCTCGTAGGATACGCCCCGGTTGTCCGGCGACAGGTAGCGAAGCTCGTCTTCGGACCCCCGAAGAACCTCGATCTTGCTGCCAAAAAGGGGCTCTCCGCGTGGGCGAACCTGGATCGCAGCGGTGTTGGGCGGAAGAAACAGGACGGGCGGGTCGATCGGCTCGAGGTCGAGCTTGATGGCTCGGTCCATGGCCGGGGACGGGTACCGCAGGATCGGAACCATGTTCCCCAGCCGCTCTGCCGACACGCGAGCCACACGGGAACGGGTCCACGCAGACCCATCGTACGCGTCCAGCGCCGTTCCTCGAAGGTAGAGCGCGATCCGGTCCGGAGGCGGTGAAGGAAGGTCGGGTATCTCGACCCGAATCACGATCGTGGGGTCGGTTCGTAGGGTCCCCACTCCGCCCAAGTCAACATGGTCGGAGAAGCCCACCATCCGTCCCGAAGTGGGCCGGTTGAGCAACAACAGGGAGAGCCCGACCCGCGGAAACGCAACGAACACGACGGCTGTAAAGAGGAAGATCGGGACGGACAACAGGCACGTGAGGGCGAGAAACGTCTTGCCGATCACGCGACGGCTTCGAAGAATCCGAGGGACGTCAACGGGGAGCCCGGTTCGGTCACGCGCGCCTTGCCGATAGTTCCCTTCGACCTCGCGTCGCAAGTGAGACAGGACGAGGGCGCCGGGGGCAATGACGAGAAACGCCACGAAACAGATCGCGTAGGCGAGGCCCCCCCCGAGGACGGTCCCTGCGATGAGGTGAAGCCAGGCGAGGACGATGACCTGCTGGTCTTGGGCCGCTCCCCGGCGCGTGGCCAAGCGAACGATCTGTAGCACAATGGCGAACTCGACGGTCACTTCGAGCAGTGGGGCGCCCCAGGCGAGTCGGCCGATCTGCAGGGCAAGAACGAGCAGGGGTGCAATGGTGGCGACGCGGTTGGCCACGGGATGCGTCTGCCACCGCTCGGGAAGCACGATCGCGACCGCAAGCCCGAGAAGGATGAAGGTAGACGTCGCTCGACCCAGCTCGCCCGACGTGACGAGGGCGAGGATGCCCAGCGTGGCGAGGAGATTAGTCATGATGCGGTGGATGAGTCCGAATCGCATCATGCCTCCTTGAGCAATCGCAGCGCGGGTCGCTTGTCGCCTCGCGGTCGCTCCGCCGCTGCGCCGGTTTCTGGTCGAGCGTTCTCGTCCTCGTCCACGGCTTCGATGAGCGCAAGGAAGCGGAGGATGGGGTCCGCCCCGATCGCGGGAGTGGCGGACGAGCTCCGCCCCGCGTTCGTAGTCAGCTTCACGCCGTCGCCTCTGCGCAGGAGCGCGACAGCCATGGACGCAACCTCTCGAATTCGTCGCTCGAACTCCGTGTCCCAGATGTCCTTGTTCGTGTTGGCAGGTCGTATGTCGTCGAGCGTGAGGGTGGCATCAGGGTGGGCTTCACGGGCTCGTTCCTTGAGGACGAACTCGTTGGGGATGGTGCTCTTTCGCCAGTAGATGTCCCTCGGGTCGTCACCTTCGCGCATGGGGCGCAGCCCCAGGACCTCGTCTCCGGTTCCGCGTCCGAGCTGGTCACAGCATCCGTGGTGGATACCTGTGGCGTTGGGAGAGAGGCGGATAGGGTCCACAGCGGGATAGATGATGAGCTCTCCACGGAGCGGATAATGAAGTGATTTTTCGAATAATCCAAATGGAAATCTGGTTGCTACGCGAAACCCTGTATGTTGATCCCGGCCACGACGATGAGGTTTGCGCCGGTAGGCGGCGACCTGTGCCGATTTCGGGCTGATCTTCAGGAAGAAGCAGCGCTTGTCGGTGGGTTGACCGGCTCTCAGGTCTTCGACCTCGATCGCGTAGGAGGGGACCTTGTTCTTCTTGTTGTGGACTTCGATCTCGACCAGGTGGGAACGTCCGGCCTGGGCGCGCGTGGGAAGTCGCCGGGTGACGGTCAGGCTTCGCAGAGATAGCTCGCTCATCACCCCAGAGACAATGATGAGCGCGAGGAGCATCCCGAGCACGAGATACAGCAGGTTGTTTCCCGTGTTGATGGCCGCGACGCCAACGCCGAACGTGATGAGAATGAAGTACTTTCCCTCACGGGTGAATCGAAGCCTGCGAGGGGGGCGAAAGCGCTTGAGCAAGCGTCGGAACTTGCTGTCTTCGGGGGGTTCGGTCGGAGGTTGTCGGGGACTGCGCACGGTGGACTCGTGGCGGTCAGAGGGGTACGGGGACACGTTCCGTGATATCGCGAATGGCGGCCTCCGTCTCATCGCGAGTGGGGACGTAGCCTTCCACGTGAGAGGCGAGGCGAACGCGGTGAGCGAGCACCGGCACCGCGAGATCGTGGATGTCGTCGGCGATGCAGTAGTTGCGCCCCCGCAGAAGCGCGCGTGCCCGAGCGGCCCGAGCCAGGTTCATGCCCGCGCGCGTCGACGCTCCGAGCGCAAGCAGGGGCGACGTCCGGGTGGCGGAGAGCAGAGCCTGAAGGTAGGTGGCGAGTGAGGCATCCACTCGGGTCCGCTGGACTTCGGACTGGAGGGCAGAGAATTCGTCGGGCCCGAGGACGGACGGCACGTGTTTGACGCGGTCGGTCTCCCCGTCGAGAAACAGGCGCGTCTCGGTGTGGGCGGGCGGGTAGCCGATCCGGATGCGCAACATGAAACGGTCGAGTTGCGACTCGGGCAACGGAAACGTCCCAGCGTAGTCGTGTGGGTTCTGCGTCGCCAGAACGAAGAAGGGCCGGGCCAGCTCGATCGTCTTGCCGTCGATCGAGACCTGCCTCTCGCTCATGGCCTCGAGCAATGCCGATTGCGTCCTTGGACTCGCGCGGTTGATTTCGTCCGCCAACAGGACGTTGGTGAAGATGGGCCCCCTTCGCAAGATGAAGTCGCCAGTGCGCTGGTCGAAAACGGACACGCCGAGGACGTCACTCGGAAGCAAGTCGCTGGTGAACTGCACGCGGTGGAGCTGTCCGCCTACCGCGCGAGCGAGAGCTCTGGCTAACGTCGTCTTGCCAACGCCCGGCACGTCTTCGATCAGCACGTGCCCCTCGGCAAGAAGGGCTGTGAGCGCAAGCTCGATCACGTCGGGCTTGCCCTCGAGGGCTTTCTCGACGGCAGCGCGCAGCTCGGCTAGCCTTGCGGCGGATTCTTCTATGCGGGCGGCCGCGGAACTCATCTGCGCGCATCCTAGCATGCCGGAGGCCCTGGTCACTCGATTGATGGTATTTTTGGTCTCGCGATCGAGAGGCGATGCACGGTGGGTCAACGGCTGGTCATCGGAGGTGGAATGGGAGAGGCAATTACGTCCGTCACGCTTCACCGAGTGGGCCGAGTGTTCTCGGGAACGGCTGCGCTACGTGGCGTCAGCGGATGCTTCGAACAAGGCTGCGCTCATGTGATCGTCGGGCCGAACGGTTCAGGCAAGACGACGCTTCTTCGGGTCATGTCCACCTTGCTGGAGCCTTCCTTCGGGCGCGTGTCTTACGAGGGGGTTGCGACACATCGCGTGCGCGAGTTTCTGGGCCTCGTGTCGCATGAGTCTCTCGTGTACCCGGACCTGACGGCGGAAGAGAACCTGCGCCTTGGCGCGGGCCTCTACGGGCTGGGGGCGGATGCCGTGGATCGCGCCTCCCTCCGTTTCGATCTCCGTGGGCTGCTCTCGCGCTGCGTGCGGACAATGTCTCGGGGGCAGCGGCAACGGGTTGCCCTGGCCCGGTCCTTGGTACATGGGCCTTCGCTTCTGTTGCTCGACGAGCCCACCACGGGATTGGACAAGGACGGGCTCGCCTCTCTTCTCCGGGTCGTCGGGGAAGAAGTCTCGGCCGGTCGGGTCGTCGCGATCGTGACGCACGACCCTGACCAGTTTTCGTCGGTCTCCACCCGTCGCTGGCGGCTTTCGAGGGGCCAGTGGGCAGAGTAGCGCCTGGATTCGACCCTCCAATGTTGCACGTGAAACATTGGCATTCCGGCCGAAATTTCTTTGCAGCTACGTTTAGCGAGCAACCACACACGGTCTACGTTGCGTCATCCTCCCCCGATCCATCGTCGACCTCCCCAGACCCCTCCTCTCCGAGCACCATATCGACACGCAATAGCAACTCGCGCGCACCCCGAGTCGCCAGATCCATCACCCGCTCCGCCCGAGCCCGCTCCGCCTCCGCCTCCTGCGCAAACGTCATCGCCGTCAACAAGATCGAGTCGGGCGTCACGCCCTTTCCGCCCGAAATCGACTCCGCTCGCTTCTCCACTACCCACGCCAAATGCGCGAGTTCATCGTCCGTGCCCGTCGTCACGACTCGGTACCTGCGACCCGCAAGCACAATCTGCACGGTCCGCTTGACCCCACCCTTCCCTCCGCCGTCCCCTACGCCCTTCACTCAGCACCCCCCCCCAAGGCCCCATAGGCCATCAAGAACGGCAATGCCAAGGCTTGCCCGTCCATATGGACGGCCACGATGATCGCCCGCTCCCCTTGCTCCCCCAATCCCGCCCGCCCCTGCACGCTCAACCCCACCGCCATCCCGTACCATCCGTGATAGTTAAAGCTCCGACTTCCCCAAAACATTTGGGCCGTGACCCCTGGCTCCCAACCCCCGTCAAATCGTCTGCCATAGCCCCCCACCGAAGCCACGACCGGAAGGTACTCGTGCACGGGAACCAGCAAGCTCCCGCCCCCCCCGACACTTAGATCGTCCCAAGCCGTCAGGACCTCCCCGTACGGCCCTGCGCCGAAGTCCCGGTGGCTGCTGCGGCCGAACAACACGTCCCCCCGCGCCCCTAGGTGCACCCTCCCGCCCTCCGAGCCCTCCCGCAATGTAACGCCCACCGTCGCGCCAACGTTCCCCTGAGGCTCCGCCCCCACCGGTCGCGCGGTCAACAATGCTAAAAAACCGAGGGCCGACGCCCATCCGCACCTTTCCATCGCGCCATGCTATCGCCTCCCCCGCCGCCTGTCACCCCGCGCCAACGGCCAACGCAACCGTTTCACGTGAAACGCCTCCCCAAACCCCCACCGATTCACCAACCGGCCCCCGCCGCTCGCACGTCCCACAGATCTCAGACTCTTACCACTCCGGGAGCCGACGCCCGTATCGCCGCGTCGACCCTTCCCGTCTCCGTAAACGCGGAAGCATACGAACGCCAACGAAAGCGAACCGTCACGGACCGTCTATTTCTGAGAACCCCCCGAGAAGCCTGGGCTCACCCCGACATCAATCGTCACCCTCGCCACCCTACGGAAGGCACAACCCGGTCGGTCCGCCCTGTGCCTGACATACCCGACAGTCGATCGGCTCGTCCTGCCCCACATAACACGGCACCTCGCCAGAACTCCCCGTCCCAACATTCGCACAGTTCGGCGTCGGCAGGTCCGGGTCCGTCGCATCCGGAGGGAATGACACCAGGCACCCGTAGCAAACGCTGATCGGGAACCGGAACTCGCCGCTCTCTACCTCCCTGCCGCCAAGCGTCCGCCCGAAGACTTTCACCACGACCACCACCCTGCCGACCACCGGGCTCCGCTCTCCCTCGGCGAAACCGGCAGCCAACGACTGCCCGGTCGTTCCGTCAATCAGAACGGCGTGCACAACCCCCCAACCTGGCTCCGTTCCCCCGCTCGGGTCTGCAAAACCACTCACCGGGACCGTGAACGACTGCACCAAGTCCCCACTCGTGGTCTCGATCTCCACTTCAGCCCCCTCTGCCCGGAAACGCGCCGTCTCCGTACGCAGTTGGTCCGACGCTCCCCGCGCCACAAGTTGGTTGCCCACGAGCAGCCCCGCCCAGTATTCTCGCGTGAACGCCAGGTCCATCACCCCGAGCGCCAGCGCTGCTCCCCCAGGGTCTGCAGAATACGTGCAGTCCGAACCCGACGGCACCAGGACCTGTCGGATGAAAATGCTCGATTCATTGTCTGCGCACGCCGATGCCCCAACAGCCATTGCACCAGCCACCACCGACAGCGTCAGCCCACGCTTCCACCAATCGTTCATCTTTTCTCTCCGAGCAGTCGTCTTGTGCCGGGGTCTTTCCCGCAACCACAATCCTACCCCGCTCCCCCTAACCACGCCAACTTTGCGGAACCAACTACTGCCATGCCCCAATCCTTCGCCAAATATCACGGCCTCGGCAACGACTTCATCCTCCTCGACACCGAAGCCTCGCCCCTTCCCACGCACCTCATCCGCGCTCTCTGCGACCGACACCTCGGCATCGGCGCCGACGGAATCCTTCTCGTTTCCCCAGACCCCGAGGCCGACGCCCGCATGATCGTGTACAACGCTGACGGTTCTCGGCCAGAGATGTGCGGCAACGGTCTCCGCTGCGTCGCCTTCTACGTCGCCGCTCGCACTCACCGAGCACCTACGTCCGTAGTCCTACGCATCGCCACCGATGCCGGAATCAAACGCTGCCTTGTCGAGATCGACCCACCCAGCCCCGAAGCCCATGTCCAAATCGACCTAGGACCGGTTACCCCGCCCGTCCCCGAAACCATCCCCGCACCTCAATCTGAGCTCAGTCTATTCACCACCTCCGTCGGCAACCCCCACGCCGTCCTCCTCGATCCCCCCGTCGACCTCCCATTTCACGAGGTCGCCCCGTTCCTTGCGACCCACCCGTCCTTCCCCCTCGGAGCCAACGTCAGCTTCGCCACCCCCACCCGGGACGGCTTCTCCGTCCGCGTCTGGGAGCGCGGCGTCGGTCCCACCCTCGCCTGCGGCACAGCTGCATGTGCCGTCGCAGCCGCAGCCGTCCATGCCGGCCGCGCCTCAATCGACCGCCCCCAGACCATCCGCTTGCCAGGAGGACCCCTCAGCGTAACCATCACCTCAGAAGGCCACGCTATCCTCGAAGGCCCTGCCCGTCACGTCTTCGACGGAACCCTACCCGTCGTCTGAAGCCTCAACCGCCCCGCTTCAATTCCGTCAGAACCAACTTCGCAACCGCCTTGAGCGTCTCGAAAACCCCAACGCCCGTCCGGGCCACAGCCTCGAAATCTGGAACTCTGTCCGGGTTCAACATCTCGCGAAGCTCGTCGACCTCAGCCACCGACGGCAGATCCCTCTTGTTGTACTGGACCACGTACGGCATCCGCTCAAGAGTGTACCCCTGTTCCACCAGATTCGTCCGAAGGTTATCAACGCTCTCCATGTTTGCCTCCATTCGCATTATTTGCGAATCGGCGACAAAAACGACCCCATCAACGCCCTTCAGAATCAGCTTCCGGCTCGCATCGTAAAACACCTGGCCGGGCACCGTGTACAAATGGAATCGCGTCTTGAACCCACGGATCTCGCCGAGCGAGAGCGGCAAGAAGTCGAAGAACAACGTCCGCTCCGTCTCCGTCGCGAGTGAGATCATCTTCCCCTTCGCGTCCGGGTTGGTGCGGTCGTAGATGTACTGCAAGTTCGTCGTCTTCCCGCACAGCCCAGGCCCGTAGTAGACGATCTTGCAGTTGATCTCGCGCGCCATGTAGTTGATGAAGCTCATCGCGCGCCCTTAGTCGTTGAAAAGGTTGTCGATGTCCTCGTCGGTAATCTCCGCGAACGGCGACTCACCACCCGGCTCCTGCACCTTCCTCAGCAACGCTTCGAAGATCCGATTCAACTCGTCGCTCGCCTTCTTCACCCGCAACCGCACGAGCCCGAGACTCGAACGCGCATCGAAGATGACCACCAGGATGACCCGGTTTCCAACGAGCTGGATGTGGATGTTCGCCTTCTCCCCCTCGTGGAACTGTGTCGCGAACTCGTTCTCCTTGAGAAGCTTCGCCATCCCGCCGGTCGCCGCAATATTCCCAGCCGTCAACGACGCGAGCGACGTCGTGTCGAGATTCTCGACGTCACCGCTCGCGGCGATCAGCTGACCGTTCTTGTCGACGATGAACACGACCTTCGCGTTCGCGTCGCGTACGAGGCGGTCCACGACCGTCTGGATTTGATTGAACTCCTCCTCGTACATCACCATCTGGGGGTTGACCATCCGTGCCTCCGCCAGCGCACCAGCCGGTTCGAACGCGACCTGAGAAGAACCGACGACCCAAACATTCGAACCGCCGACTCCCTGCCCGGACCAAGACCCGGACAGGCCTTACCTTCTATCCGATGCCGGCCGGAGACAGCAAGCCGCACCAACCTCATCGACGGCGACTTTTTTCTCGCCGGCCAAATACCAACGTCGGGTCGGCCCCTTAGGGCCCCCTCTATTCTTCCGAGCCATACATCGACTCCGCAATCCTGAATGCCGCCGATTCCAGCTCCTGGTAGGCGCTTCGAATCTCCTCCAACCCACCGCTGAACTCCAGCAGGCCCCGCAACGCCTCCACCTGCCCCTTCACGTCCGCCACGACCTGCTCGTCCAAGAGGTCCGCGTACCCCTCCAGGGCCTGCTCCGTGGTGTACAGCAGCGTCTCCGCCTGGTTGCGCATCTCGGCGAGCTCCTTGCGCAGCGAGTCCGTCTCACGGAACCGGTCCCCCTCGTCCACCACCCGCGCGATCTCGTCCTGTGTCAACCCGCTCGTCGGCGTCACCTTCATCGCCTGAGACCTGTTCGTCCCCAGGTCCCTCGCTTCCACGTGCAGAATCCCGTTCGAGTCGACCCGAAACGTCACCTGAATCTTCGGTACGCCCCGCGGCGCCGGCGGAATCCCCGTGAGCTCGAAGTGCGCCAGGCTGCGGTTGTCCGCCGACATCTCACGCTCGCCCTGCAGCACATGCACCGGAACGAACGACTGGTTGTCCACGCTCGTCGTGAAGACCTCCGACGCCTCCGTGGGAATCGTCCGGTTTCGCTCGATCAGCCGGTAGAAAACACCGCCCCCGGTTTCCACACCGATGGACAGAGGCGTCACGTCCAGCAGCAGAACCTCATCCACCTCTCCGGCCAACGCAGCACCTTGCAGAGCGGCCCCCACCGCCACCACTTCGTCCGGGTTCACAGTCCGGCACGGCTCCTTGCCGAAGAACTCCTTCACGGCCTTCTGCACCGAAGGCATCCGTGTCATCCCACCGACCAGCACCACGTTGTCGATGTCCTTCGGACTGAGCCTCGAGTCCTGCAAAGCCGTCCTGCACGCATCGAGCGTTCGATCGACCAAGTCCGAAGTCAAAATCTCCAGGTCCGAACGCTTCATGGCCCGCTGGAGGTGCAAAGGACCGGACGGGCCCGTTGCGATGAACGGAACGTTGATTTCCGTCTCAAGGGAGCTGCTCAGCTCGTGCTTCGCCTTCTCCGCTGCTTCCTTCAGCCGCTGAAGCGCCATCCGATCCTTGCGAAGGTCCACGCCATTCTCGGTCTCGAACTCATCGGCCAGTGTGTCGATGATTCTCTGGTCGAAATCCTCTCCTCCCAAGTGCGTGTCACCACCCGTCGCGCGGACGCTGAACACGCCGGACTCGATCTGCAACACCGAGATGTCGAAGGTCCCTCCACCTAGGTCGTACACCGCGATCGTCTCGCGCTCGTCCAAGTCCAGTCCATAAGCCAACGCGGCCGCCGTGGGCTCGTTGATGATGCGCTTCACGTCCAGGCCCGCGATCCGCCCCGCGTCCTTCGTCGCTTGGCGCTGCGCATCGTCGAAGTACGCAGGAACCGTCACGACCGCATCCGTAACCTTCTCGCCCAGGTAGGACTCGGCAATCTCCCGCATCTTGTCCAGGACCATCGCCGACACTTCGGGCGGAGACAGTTCCCGGTCCCTCGCCCGAACCCACGCATCGCCGTTGCTGGCCTCAATGATCCGATACGGGGCCAACTCGATCTGGCGGCGCACCTCCCGGTCCGCGAACTTCCGTCCCATCAATCGCTTCACCGCGAAGATCGTGAACTCCGGGTTGGTCACACCCTGCCTTCGGGCCACGTGCCCGACCAACCGTTCGCCGTTCGCGCTGAACGCAACGACCGAAGGCGTCGTCCGCGCCCCCTCGCTATTGGGAATGACCGTGGGCTTCGATCCTGCCGCCGTCTCTTCCAAAACTGCGACACACGAGTTGGTCGTTCCGAGGTCGATCCCGATAATCTTCCCCATGGGTCAGCTCAGCATACCTACTCGGCCGTCAGCTGTCGCGACCGATCTTGCACGAATCACCTACTCTTCAGAACCCTTCCGATCCGCTTCACCTTGTGGGTCCTCGGGCTCGACCGCCTGTTCGGCAAGTCCCTCCCCCTCACCAGGTTCCTGCGCCGGACTCTTGTCGAAAGCTTCGGGCTCGCCCTCCGCCTCCTTTGCGGGCGGCGCCTTCGCTACCACCACCATCGCCGCACGAAGGAGACGATCGCCCCAACGATAACCGCCCAGCACCTCGGCCATCACCGTCCCCGGCGTCTGCTCCGACGTCTCCAACAACTGGATGGCCTCGTGCACGTTGGGGTCAAACTCCTCCCCCACCGATTTCACGCGCTCCACACCTAGCTTCTCGATCGTGTCCTCGAACTGCCGGACCACCATCGACACGCCGGTGGCCACAGCACGAACGTCCGTCGCCTGCTCGGCGTGCGCGCCCGCTCGCTCCATGTTGTCGAACACCGGGAGCAGATCTCGCAGCACGTCCATCTTTGCACGGCGCACCGCGTCCTCGTTCTCTCGTCGCGCCCTCTTGCGAAAGTTGTCGAAGTCCGCTGCCAGCCGTAGCAGTTGATCGCGAACCTTCTTGTTCTCCTCGCGGGCCAACGCCAGAGGGTCTTCCTCGACCACTTCCTCGTCGAACTCGATCCCTTCCGGAGGCGCCTCCTCGGACACCTCCGCCGACGAAGCGTCGCCGCCCGTGGCCGCTGGCTCAGTCGCTGTCTCCGTCTCTTGTCCTACGTCCTCCGGCGACTCAGCCTCTGCTGCGTCAACCCTCGAAGCGCTGTCTTGATCTGTCATGGCACTGTCGCCATCTATAGCCATGACCGTCGGCAGGCGCAATTCAATGCGCGCGGACGAACGAACGCCCGTGCTCTTGGTCCTACGAGGACTCCTCAACGGCAACGGTCCTGCCGAACGGTGCGTCGAACCCCCCCCGAAAACCATCGACTGCTGTCCGATGCGGGGTTGGGCTCAAACCACGCGTCGACCGCGAAATGCAACGTGTGAAACCGCTGGTCCTGCGGCAATTCCGTGGCGTTCGGCCTCGGCTGCCGGGCCCGACCGTACGCGCGATGCTCCACCCGGAAACACCTCCCCTCGGACCCCGGTACGAACAGTTGAGCCCTCCCCGATCCCACGAACCCCCTCGCCTCGTCGACCACGCCGCCGTCTAGCCGCACGGCTCGCAAGACTCGCCACCCCTTGGGAATCCTCACGTCCTGCCCCGCTCCGGCCGCCTCCCCGGGGACGCCTGGCACAACCGCAAGGGTCCGCCCGTCTACCACGACCTGCACAGGCTGGTCCGTCACGTTCACCACACGGACCACAGGATGCCAATACCACCACAGTAGGGTGCCGACCAACGCCACCGCCCCGAGCCCACCCAGCAAAGGCGGCATGAGATCATGCTCCGTCACCGGTCGCGCCCTCGCGTTGATCCCAAGACGCTCGAGCGTTGCGGCCACAGACGGAGAGGCTATCTCGACCGTCCACCCGGAAGCACCCAGGCCGACGACCCGGACGGGAACGCCGCGCCAGCCATCGGCTCCGACACCCGACCTGCCCGGCAATGCGAGCCCGGCCACGAGCGCGAGGACGACGCCAACGGCCGAAGTGCCCACGACGACTCCCCATGGCGCCCATGCCCATGCCGTCATCATGCCCCAGGCACCTCCCAGCCCACCGACCGCCGAGAGCAAGCCGGCAGCAAGGGACCACAAGGTTCGGTGCCAGACACGGACGTGACACCGACGACACAGGGCAACCCACAGGTCCGGCAACGGGCGGCCTAGAAGTCCGATCGCGGTGGAAGGTCTTCGCCCGTGGCGAGCGACGGCGCCGCACACGTCACACTTCGCACCGCGCGCGGGGAGCCCCGTGTTCCTGGTCAGGACGACGCGCCAGCCGGGCACGGTTCGCATCGCCCCGATCCTGGACAGAACCCTGCCCAAGTAGCCTTCTTCCTGCCAAACATGGATCGGGTCTTCGCTTCGCACGGGAATCCCTGACGTCGATCCCTGAACGTGCTACCGCGAGCGGGATGGATTCGTCCAGCACCGCCTTGCCACCGTGGGAAACGCCGAGCCTTCCGGAGGTGCTCAACGCTCCTCAGCTCGAGGCGGTGACCCACGCTTCCGGTCCGCTGCTCGTCCTGGCCGGAGCCGGAAGCGGGAAGACTCGCGTCATCACGTACCGCATCGCGCACCTGCTTGCGATGCACCGCGTGGCCCCCTACCGCATCTATGCGGTCACGTTCACCAACAAGGCCGCCAAGGAGATGCGGTCTCGAATAGAACGTCTTGTCGGAACCGATCTCGCTTCGGACCTGTGGGTGGGAACGTTTCACGCCACCTGTGCCCGACTTCTGCGCCGCTACCATGAGGTCGTGGGCCTCCGGAGAGACTTCGTCATTTACGACGACTCCGACCAGCGCGCTGTCATGACCCGTGTGGTCAGCGACCTCGGCCTCGACGATCGGCAGTTTCCCCCAAAGCTCCTTCTTTCGGTTCTCCACGCGCACAAGCAGCAAGGCACCCCGCCGGACCAAATCCCCATCGAAACGTCCGCTGACAAGACGTTCGTCACCGTCTTCACCGAGTACCAGCGCAAGCTCATCGCGGCCAATGCCGTCGATTTCGACGATCTCATCATCCACATCATGAACGCGGCCGAGGACGCGTCGTCCCTGGTAGGCAGCGAGCTCCAACGGCGCTTCGACCACATCCTCGTGGACGAGTTCCAGGATGTGAATCCGGTCCAGTACCGGCTCATCCGCGCCCTCGCCACCGATCACCACAGCGTGTGCGCCGTGGGCGACGATGACCAGAGCATCTACCGCTGGCGCGGGGCGGACGTCCGAATCATCCGAGGTTTCAAGAACGACTTCCCCGGCACTCGCGTGGTCAAGCTCGAGCAGAACTACCGGTCCTCGGGCAACGTCGTGCGCGCAGCGCTCGCCGTGATCAAGCCCAGCCGCGAGCGCGAGCCGAAAGAGCTGTTCACCTCAAACCCGCCCGGCATGCCCATCGACGTCGTCGCCACCCGAGACGAGCGGGATGAAGGGGCGTTCGTGGTGCAAGCAATCCGCGAGGCGGTGGCACAGGGAATCGCGCTCAATCAGGTCGCGGTCTTCTACCGGATTCACGCTCAATCGCGCGTGCTCGAGGAAGCGCTGCGCACGAGCGACATCCCCTACCAGATCATCGGTGGAACGCGCTTTTTCGATCGGGCTGAGGTCAAGGACTTGCTCGCTTACCTACGCGTCCTGTCCAACCCCTCGAGCGATGTCGATCTGCTTCGCATCATCAACGTGCCCGCGCGACAGATCGGCGCAACCACGGTCGACCACCTCGTTCGCAACGCGACCGCTACGGGACGCAGCGTCTACGAGGCAATGACCGCCAACCTGCAGGAGATTGGTCTGAAGCAAGCGGCTCGAAAGCGGGTGGCAGCCTTCGCGACGATGATGGAAGGGCTACGAGCCTACGCCGCCGACCTCGGACCGCGCGCCTTGGCCGAGCGGGTCCTGCACGTCACCGGCTACGAGAACTCTCTTCTTGCGGACAACACACCCGAATCGCTCGCCCGGGTCGAGAACCTCAGGGAGCTGCTCGGGTCCCTGACCGAGTACGAAAACGAAGCCACTGCTTCAGGCGACAAGGCTTCCCTCTCCGGCTACCTCGAACGCGTCTCGCTCGTGTCCGACGTCGATCAGATGCAGGACGTGGCGCGCGTGTCGATGATGACCGTGCACGCCTCCAAGGGCCTCGAGTTCGAAGTGGTCGTGGTCACCGGATTCGAGGAAGACCTCTTTCCGTATCGCTCGAAGACTTCGGACAGCGACCCGGAAGAAGAACGCCGTCTCGCCTACGTGGCCTTCACCCGCGCCCGAACCCGCCTATTGGTCACGCACGCCGGCTCGCGCATGATCTTTGGCTCCTCCCGCTTCAACCAGCCGAGCAAGTTTCTTTCCGACCTACCCACGGACGCCGTCGTGGAACGGATGTCCCCATCGCTCGCCCGACTGCGCGCCCCATTTGCGCCGCTGCGCCCTTCTCCGTCGAGTCCACTTCGTCAACCGGGCGAACGTTACGTGGAGCTCGACGCGCCGGAAGAGCTTGGCGACGCTTCCTTCGGACGTGGAAGCCAGGTCTTTCACAAACGGTACGGGCAGGGGACCGTCGTCTCGCTGGACAAGGGCCAATCCCCCGCCGTGGCCATCGTTTCGTTCCCTGCGTGGGGCAACAAGCGAATCGTCGTCACCTATCTGCAGCCCGGGTTTTAGCCCTCCCCCGCGGCTCGGTCGAACGCCAGTACACCGTCGCGGACGTCGACGATGACGACGTCGCCGGACGTGTAGTCGCCGCTCAGAACACGCAGGGAGATGGGGTCCTCGAGGTTCTTCTGAATGGCGCGCTTCAGCGGTCGTGCTCCGAACTGGGGGTCCCATCCGAGCTCGCCCAGGCGGGCCTTCGCCGCATCCGTGACACGCAAGGTTAGGTCTCGCCGCCCCAGCCGTTCGCGAAGACGGCCGAGCTGGATGTCGACGATCGCCGCAAGCTCCTGGCGGCCCAGCCGCTGGAAGACCACCATCTCGTCGATGCGGTTCAGGAACTCGGGGCGGAAAGACCTCCGTACCACGTCCATGACGACTTCCCGCACCTTGTTGCGCCGGGCTTCATCGTCGAGGTCCGCACGCTCCTCGACGGCCATGGCCGCTTCGGTTCCGAGGTTCGAGGTCAGAATGACCACGGTGTTCTTGAAGTCGACGGTACGCCCTTGCCCGTCCGTCAACCTGCCGTCGTCGAGCACTTGTAGAAGAGCGTTCCAGACATCGGGGTGGGCCTTCTCGATCTCGTCGAAGAGAACGACGCTATAGGGTCGCCTACGCACGGGCTCGGTGAGCTGGCCTCCTTCGTCGTAGCCAACATATCCGGGCGGGGCGCCGATGAGACGAGAGACCGAGTGCTTCTCCATGTACTCGCTCATGTCGATCCGAATCATGGCGCGCTCGTCATCGAACAAGAAGTCGGCGAGGGCACGCCCTAGCTCGGTCTTCCCGACGCCCGTGGGACCGAGGAAGAGGAACGAGCCGACGGGCCTGTTCTCGTCGCTCAGGCCAGCGCGAGACCTGCGGACCGCGTTGGCGACGGCGTTGAGGGCTTGGTCCTGACCGACGACGCGGGAGCGGAGGCCGTCTTCCATACGGAGGAGCTTGTGCATTTCGCTCTCGAGCATTTTCTCGAGGGGGATACCGGTCCACTTGGAGACGACGGCGGCGATGTCCTGGTCGGTGACCTCTTCCTTGAGGTAGCTGACCTTCTCTTGAACGCGGGCGAGGTCTTGCCGCAAGGAGGAGATTTTGCGTTCGATTTCGGGGATGCGGCCGTACTGGATCTCCGCAGCTTGTCCGAGGTTCCCATCGCGCTGAACCCGCTCCATCTCGAGTCGCGTGTTCTCGAGCTTGGCTTGGAGCGCCTGGATCTGGCCGATGACTTCCTTCTCACGGAGCCACTGGGCTCGCATGGCGTCACGCTCGCCGGTGAGGTCGGAGACGGCACGAGCGACCTCCTCGAGCCTCGCTTTCGAGCCGGCATCTCGCTCTTTTTTAAGTGCCTGCTGCTCGATCTGCAGCTGCATGAGCTTTCGCTCGACCTGGTCGATGGGGCCGGGCATCGAGTCGATTTCCATCTTGAGCTTCGAGGCTGCCTCGTCCACCAAGTCGATGGCCTTGTCGGGCAGGAAGCGGTCTGCGATGTAGCGATGTGACAGGGTTGCCGCGGCGACGAGGGCCGCATCCTGGATCCGGATCCCGTGGTGGACCTCGTACCGCTCCTTCAGCCCTCGCAGAATGCCCACCGTGTCTTCCACGCCCGGCTGGCTCACGTAGACCGGCTGGAATCTCCGCTCCAAGGCTGCGTCCTTCTCGACACGCTTGCGGTACTCGTCGAGGGTCGTCGCACCGATGCAGCGCAGCTGGCCCCGAGCGAGCATCGGCTTGAGCAAATTCGCTGCGTCCATGGCCCCTTCGGCAGCCCCGGCCCCCACGAGCGTGTGCAGCTCGTCGATGAACAGGACGACGCGCCCCTGCTCGGCCTCGATCTCCTTGAGCACCGCCTTGAGCCGGTCCTCGAACTCGCCGCGATACTTGGCGCCGGCCACGAGAGAACCGAGGTCGAGAGAACACAGCCGCTTGTCTCGCAGGGATTCTGGGACGTCACCGCGAGCGATGCGCAGCGCGATACCTTCCACGATGGCAGTCTTGCCCACCCCGGGCTCACCGATCAGTACTGGGTTGTTCTTCGTGCGCCGAGACAAGACCTGCATGACACGACGAATCTCCTCGTCGCGCCCGATGACGGGATCGAGCTTGTTTTGCCGCGCGTCTGCCGTCAGGTCTCGCGTGTATTTGTCGAGCGCCTGGAACTTGCCTTCCGGGTCCCTGTCCGTGATCCGCTGGGACCCTCGAACACTGACGAGCGCCGCGAGGAGTCGGTCGTACCCCAAATCGTGGGCCTGAAAGATCGTTTTCGTTCGATCGTCGTGTTGTACCGCCGCGAGTAGCAAGTGTTCCACGGAGACGAATTCGTCACGCAGGGCCTTCGCCTGGTCCTCGGCTCGTTGCAGGACCTGCAAGCCTCTGCGAGACAGCTGGGGTTCGGCTCCCCCTGTCACGCGGGGCAATGATTCGACGTGTTGAAGAAGCTCCTTGGAGATCCGGCTGGGGTCACCACCAGCCTTTTGGACCAACGGGCCGCCGACCCCACCTTCCTGTTCGAGCACGGCGATCAACAGGTGTTCGGGAAGGACCTCCGGGTTGCCGCGCCGCGAGGCAGCGTCCACGGCTGCTCTTACAGCTTCCTGGCTCTTGGTGGTCATCCGATCGATTCGCATACGACACTCCTTGACGCACACGCGCTCGCGCCATCTCCCGGTGGTCGTGCGTCCTGACGATTCTTTTGGCGGGGATGGTGAACCGGCCTGGGTGAACTACCGGAACGCTTCGACAACGTAAGTCGGCATTCGGAGCGATCAAGCCCCGGCACGGGTCCTGCAGAGTCTCGGTAGGAGAAGAACGAGCTAGATGTCGAGGTTGCGCACGTTCAACGCGTTTTCCTCGATGAACTTGCGTCGGGGCTCCACCTGGTCCCCCATCAGGATGGTGAAGATCTCGTCGGCATTGACGGCGTCGTCCACGCGAACTTGCAAGAGCGTCCGAGCGTCCGGGTTCATGGTGGTCTCCCAGAGCTCGGTGGCGTTCATTTCACCGAGGCCCTTGTACCGACCGAGGGAAATGCCCTTGTGTCCGCGTTGGTCGAGGAAGTCGATGAGGGCCTCTGCGTCGGCCAGCTCGATCCCGTCGTCCTTGCCTTGGGCCGTGTAGGGAGCCGCCCCGATGGACAGCAGGTCCTCGTGAATCGACCATAGCTCCTGGTACTCGGCGCTCTCCGCGAGCTGCCAGTCGACCGAGCAGCGCATCGCGCCCGATCCGGGCCTCGGCGAGAAGACGATGCACGCTGCACCATGCTCGGGCTCCCACTGGACTTCGATTTCCAAGGGAAACAGGTCCGGACTCGTCTTCTCGAGCCGGGCGCGCGCGGCCATGGCCGCTTCTTCCACCCTGCGTCGCTGCCGCAAGTCGTCGCGCGTCAACCGCGAGGTTTGCAGCACGGCAGAGACGAAGCGCGCATCGCATCGCCGATTGATCTTCCGCAAGACGTGGCCCCAGCGCCGCAAGCGCTTGGCAAGATGCCGAAGCGGTGGTCCCGCAATGGAGTTGCCACGACTGCTCTCGATGGTGAGCCCTTCGACCGCGTTGTCGACCAGAAAGCTCTCGAGGGCCTTCTCGTCCTTGAGGTAGAGGTCCTTCTTGCCCTTGCGGACGCGGAAAAGCGGCGGCTGCGCGATGTACAGGTACCCCTTCTCGATGACCTCGGGCATTTGCCTGTAGAAGAACGTGAGCAACAGCGTCCGGATGTGAGACCCGTCCACGTCGGCGTCCGTCATGAGGATGATGCGATGGTAACGGAGCTTCGAGATGTCGAGACCACCCGCGTCGTTGATGCCGCAACCGAGAGCCGTGATGAGGATGCCGATCATCTCAGAGGCGAGCATGCGGTCGGTGCGAGCGCGCTCGACGTTGAGGATTTTGCCTCTGAGGGGCAGGATGGCCTGAAAGTGACGGTCTCTGCCTTGCTTGGCGCTGCCCCCGGCGCTTTCTCCCTCGACGATGTACAGCTCGGACTTGGCGGGGTCCTTGGACTGGCAATCCGCGAGCTTTCCTGAGAGGGAAGTCACGTCGAGGGAGCCCTTGCGTACGGTCTCCCGCGCCTTGCGAGCGGCGTCTCGGGCCTTCGCGGCGATGACGGCTTTCTCGATGATGCGGCGAGCGATGGAGGGGTTCTCCTCGAACGCTTGGCCTAGCTTGTCGACGATGATCCCCTCGACGAGCCCTTTTACTTCGCTGGAGACGAGCTTTGACTTGGTCTGGGAGTCAAAGGACGGGTCGGGGTGCTTGACGCTGATGACGACCGTGAGTCCTTCGCGGCAGTCTTCGCCGGACAGCGCGTTCTTCTCTTTGACGAGGTTCTGCTGCAGGGCGTACTGGTTGAGCGTTCGTGTCAGCCCGGAGCGAAGACCCGTGAGGTGGGTTCCACCGTCCTTGTTGTGGACGTTGTTGGTGTAGAGGAAGACTTGCTCCTGGTAGCTCGCGTTCCACTGCATCGCGACGGCGACCTGGATGGGCAGGTTGGTCTCGTGCTGCGCGGAGGCCTCGATGAAGATGACCTCTTCGTGGATGGGCTCTTTGTTGCGGTTGAGCAGGTCGACGAACTCACGGATACCGCCCTTGTACTCGTAGACTTTCTGACGGTCTCCGTCGCGCTCGTCGGTGAGGGTGATGACGAGGCCGGCGTTGAGGAACGACATTTCTCGCAGACGCTTGGCGAGGATGTCGTAGCTGTATTCGGTGTCGGTGAAGATGTCGCGGTCGGGTCGGAACGTGATCTTGGTGCCGCTGTGGGGTGTCTCACCGATAGGCACGAGTCGATCGACCGGGACACCTTTTCGGAACTCTTGAAACCACACCCTGCCTTCGCGGCGGATTTCCATCTTGAGCCATTCGGACACGGCATTGACGGCGGACACGCCGACTCCGTGAAGACCTGCGGACACCGCGTAGCTCGAGTGGTCGAACTTGCCACCCGCATGCAGCACGGTCATGACGACCTCCGCAGCGCTGACGCCCTTCTCGTGCATGCCGACCGGGATACCTCGGCCGTCATCCTCGACGGACACGGACCCGTCGAAGTGGACCGTCACCCCGATGTGCGAACAGACTCCTGCGAGATGCTCGTCCACGGCGTTGTCGACGGCTTCCCAGACCAAGTGGTGAAGGCCCGAGCCGTCGTGAACATCGCCGATGTACATGCCGGGCCGTTTGCGTACGGCTTCGAGACCTTCGAGGACGGTGATGTTGTTCGAGTCGTACGTGTCCGGCGCGGTAACCGGGACCGCGGGGGTATCGTTGACGATTTGGCTCATGAGCGTCCTTGTTCTGCGGGGACGGCGGACCGCTGACCGCATGGGTCACGGTTTCGGTGGACCGTGGGATGAAAGACGGTCCAGGTTCGCCTTGAAGGTGGATGTTTTCTTAGCGCATGGGAGGGGTCCGAGCAAGCGTCCGGCCCGCTCTGCGCCGCTGTTACATCGTCACGGTCAAGCTTCGGTGATGCGTCCCGATTCGACTAGAAACACCTTGGCTTCCCCCATCTTCCGCTCGTACACCGGGAGCATCTCCGGCCGCGTGGTCGTCAAGAACACCTGATCCTTCCGATGACCCAGAAGGTCGAAGAAAGCATCCGTGCGCTCGGCGTCCAGCTCGCTCGACACGTCATCGAGCAACAACACCGGGTTGATGCCACACCCCTGTCCCACGCAGACCATCTCGGCAATCTTCAGGCTCAACGTCAGCATCCGGTGCTGTCCCTGGGAAGCATCCGTCCGGGCCAGACGACCGTTGATCTCGAGCACCAGGTCGTCTCGGTGAGGCCCGAAACCGGATGATGGTCTTCGACAATCCTGCCGTCGCGACGAAAACAGGCGCTTCTTGGCTTCCTCTTCGTCGAACGACCCACCTGGGACATAGCGCACCGCAAGCTGCAGAGATTCGGGAGCTACCGTCTCGAACGCCTCCCGGGTCGCCTTCGCCAAGCGCTCGACAGCGGCTCGCCGGTGGCACGCTACTTCCACACCGTGCCGAGCCATCAAACACTCGTACGCTTCAACCCCTTGCGCGTCCGGGCCCTCGGTCTGCAACAGCCGTTGCCTCGCTCGCATTGCCAGCACGTAGGCTTGATGCGCACCGTAACTCTTTGCGTCGAAGAATAGCGCCACCCGGTCGATTAGGGTCCGCCTGCCCGAAGCAGGCCCCATGGTCAGCTCGAGCTCGCCAGGATGAAACACCACCACCGGCGTGCGAACGGCGTACTGCGCCATGCTCGCGGGCTTCTGCCCGTCCACGCGAACCAACCGCTGGGTCGGCGTCACGCCCACGATCTGCTCCCGATTGCCAAGAGCATCCGCTACCCAAGCCTTCGAGCTGCCTCCCGCCGTGCCGTGACGGATCAACTCCCGGAGCCGGTGCGTCCGAAAGCTTCGACTCGTCGCGACCAGATAAATCGCCTCCAACAGGCTCGTCTTGCCCTGCCCGTTCGCTCCGCAAAGCACGTTCGTAGAGACCGACGGCTCCAGGCTCACGGCTTCGAGGTTGCGCACATCCCGCACCTCGAGTCGCCGAAGCTTCACCGACGTTGGTTGTCGTAATTCGCTCAAATCCGCATGGGCATGACGACACCGAGGAAGCTTCGGGCGTCGGTCTCTCCCGCTGGCTTGACCACCGCGGGGTCCAGCTCGCCGGACAGCAGCAAGTCCACTTCTTCCTCGTCGAGAACCGCAAGGACATCGAGCAAGTATTTGGCGTTGAACCCGATCGTCATGGCCTTGCCAGCATACTCCACGGGCACTTCATCAAAGCCATCACCGCTCTCTGGGCTCTCGCTCGTGATACGCATCGTGCCGGACTCGATCGACAGCTTGACGCCTCCCGTACGGTCGCTTGCGGCCAAGGATACGGCTCGAAGCGCATCGACAAGAACCGCTCGTGGGGCACGGACCGTGCGCTCTGACGTCTTCGGGATGACCTGTTGGTACGCAGGAAATTGGGCGTCCACGAGCTTGACCGAGAACCTGGTGTCCCCGACGCTGAAGAAAGCGTTCGGTCCGGACTGCGCGATCGTCACCATCGTGGGCGTGTCGCTCTTGCCGTCGAGCGCCCTGGATTCATCGGCCAGCTTGCGCAACTCTGTGATGGCCTTGTACGGAATCAGCATCGTTGCCGTTGCCTTGCGGCCGGGCACGTCAGCTTCCACTTTCGTCAATCGGTGACCATCGGTCGTGACCATTCGGACGCGGTCCCCATCCCACTCGAACAAGGCGCTGTTCAGATGGGCCCGGGTTTCGTCCGTGGAAATTGAGAACTGGGTCTGGCTGATCAGGCGCGACAGCAACTCAACCTCGAGCTCGAGGGTGGGCGCGTCGGGAGCGGGTTCGGGCAGTGGTGGGAACGAATCGCCGGGCAGGCCATGGAGACGATACCGACGAGGAGAGGTACCTGACTTGACCTCGGTGCTTCCTCCCGTGCCTACGCTGATGGTGACCGGGCCGTCGGGCATGGCCTTGATTCGATCGAACAGATCCCGAGCTGGTACCGCGGTGCTTCCTCCCTGGTCGACCTCCGCATTTACGTGGCCGCTGATGGCCAGGTACAAGTCGGTGGCTGCCACACGAATCGCCTTTGGCGAATCGACACTGATGAGCACGTTGGCGAGAACGGGCATCGTGCTCTTCTTGTCGACCACGCCTTGGCATCGCGCGACGAGGCGAAGCAGGTCCTTCTTGGGTACCGTGATGTTCATGGGTGTTGTGGTGGTCTTCCTGTCCTGCCCAGGGGAAGTCTCTCTTCCGGTCTCCTTCTCATTAATATGAGGTGGTGTCGATAGGGCCTGTGGAGGATGGGGAGTGTGTCAAAAAATACATAAAAAACAATATATTACACGAAGAGACCCTGTGGAGGTTCGAGGGATCCGCACGGGAGCAAATGGGGAAGCATTGGCTACGCGTCGCGTCAACATGCGTCATCCCAAGAAAGGATCCCCGGACCCTTCACTCCTTGTCCCCACCCCTTTCCCCAGGATCAGGGTTCTGGTCGAGAGCCGGTCCTGACGTCTCACGAAACGTTTCTGCCAACCGGTCCAGGAAGACATTTCGGTCCGATTCGTACTGCGACCGTGACACTTTACCACCGGCGAGTCGTTCCTCCAGGCTCCTTACGTCATCCAGCAGCGCCTTGCGCTCCTGAGTCGTGGATTGCGGAGAAGGCGCCTCGGAAATGCGTCGACGACCCACCACTGCGGCGGCGATTCCCCCGACCATGAGCAGGAACGTCAAGCCGATCCCGAGCCTCCGGGCTAGCAGACCGGTAGGCAGCCCGGACACGGCCAGGGAGAGTTTCTCGACCTGATCGGCTCCTGCCGGTACCGCATGTTCGACCAGAAGCAACCGCTGGCCCTGCTCGTTGCGGGTTGCGGAAGGAGGCCCGAGGCCTGCGACGTGGAGGGACAGACCTGGACCCAGCCCTGCCATGACGCGCACGGACCCCACGCGGGGAGGCATCCCCACGTCGAGACTCAAGGTGTCCGAGCTGGGGTAGGGCAGCTGGTACTGGAAGGTCACGTCGGTGGTTCCCGGGGGAACGAGCCCCTCGATCATGACGCCGTTGCCTGGCACAGGCCTTACTTCGAGGGGACCCGGTTGCTCGGCCTCGACGAGCGTGAGCGCGTTGGCGGGAAGCCGCACGGGCATGGGGTGAGCCCGCCACGTGTGCCCGCTGAGGTTGGTGAACTGAAACAACTGTTCCACGTAGACATGTTGATCTCGTGGCTCGAGGTACAGAATGGCGCGAACGCCGACGAGGGCTTCGTCCATGTTCGTGGTCACCGGAAAGACCCGGATGGGAACTCGCTTTCCGGCGCGAGCGCCCAGGCGAAAGGACGGTGATGCGTGCGATACCCCCTCGTGTTCGACGACGACGCCGTAGGACACGTCCATGGAAGCAGCGAGGCCCGTGAACTGAGCGGAGCCGGTCGCGTCGAGCCGGGTCTTCGCGCGGACTGTCCGCGTAGCCTCGTCTTTGGCTTGGTGCCATTCGACGAGGGAAGCCTCCAACGTTGCAAGATCCTCAGGACCGAGCCCTTGCGCCTGGACCACGATCGACCCAGCGGGCAGTGACGGATCATCCGTCGGCGCGCCCTCCGAACCGCCAGCCGGTGGCGTCATGCCGTCGATAGGAGGATGACCCGGGGGCAACGCACCGTCCGCAGGCATGTCCCCGGGTTGGGCGAGCGACGAAGCCGGCGTTGTCAGCAAGGTTAGTGCGAGCGCCAGGACGCGACCTCTCATGAAGCGCCTCCTTTCTTGCCAGGGGAAGGTGGGGTCAGCTTCTCTCCGCATCGCTTGCAGAAGGTTGCGTCGGGGTCGTTGCTCGTCTTGCAGGACGAGCAAGAGAGGGACTTCGAGGGTTTTGCCGGGCGAGACTTTCGGGACTTGGCGTGTGAGGAGGCTGTCGGAGCTTGACGACTTCGGAGGTGGGCTTCGACGAGTTGTTCTGCCTGGGTCCGCAATCGCTCACGGTCGGCGCCGAGCGCTTGCTTCGCGCGAAGGCGAACCTGGTCGCGTAGCTCGACGTAGTCGTCTTCGTCGATCTTTCCCATGCTCTTTTCGTATTCGAGGTCCTCGAGGGCGCGGAGAAGGAAGACCTTCTGTTCTTGTTCTTGGGAAGGGACAGCTGCGTCCCGTTCGATCGTGACGGGTTGGTCGCCGGCGACGATCTGGAGGCTGGACCAAAGGTTCCAGATCCCGAGCAGGAGCAGCACGGCGCCGATGACGAGCAAGCCCGACGGGAACCCGAACGCGATGGACGCGCCGATCGACAGCAGGAGCCCTGCCAAGGGCAGGAGGTTCCACCAGGGCAGGGGGGTGGGCGACGCTGTGTCAGCTGGCATGGGCGTCTCCTTCCTTGGTGCTGGTGGCTCCCCTCGGTGCATCTTCAGCGGGTTGCCTTGCTGGTTCCGGTGCGCGGGAAGAGCCCGAGCGTCGAGGCCACAACGAGATGCTGGCTCCCAGGACAAGGACGACGACACCGAACCAGATGAAAGAAACCAGCGGGTTGACGTGCACCTGAATGGCGGCTCTGCCCGACGGTTGCGAAAGGCTGCCGAGGACCACGTAGAGGTCGTCCCGCAGGCTGCTCAGCACGTCTACCTCGCTGGCGGGTTGGTCTTTGTGGGTTCGATAGACGAACTTGGCCGGCGACACGACCCCGCGTTGCCGTCCCTGCGTGTCGGTGACGACGAAGTCGGCGATGTACATTTCCTTGGCTGCATCGGTCTCCACTCGGAAGCGATCGTAACGCAGGACGTAGTCTTGGATGGTGAACGACTGGCCTGGCTCGAGGGAGGCTTGACCGGATACGTGCCAAGCTTGACCGAGGAAGCCGAGGAACATCATGGTGACGCCGAGGTGGACGACGTATCCGCCGAACCGTCGTCGAGCGCGTTGTACCGCATGGACCAGTGCCACCAGGGGGTTCTTCTTGGCGTGGGTGCGCTGTGCGGCCAGGCTTCGCCAGAACTCCTGGAGGATGACGGCGACGTTGAACGCGGCGAGGGCGACGGTGAGGATGGGAACGATGCTTCCGAGGTGTTGCAGGGTCGAGGTCAAGAGGCCGGGGTCGTCGGAGGGCGACTTGGTCAGGACGATGGCGGGCATTTTCAGCCACGTTCCGAGGGCGGCGTGCAGGGCGATGACGACGAGCGTGACGGCGGTGGGGAAGACGAAGCCTCGACGGAAGGCGGCGCGGCTGGTCTTGCGCCACCCAAACAAGGGAGCGAGTCCCATCAGGGCGAAGATCACGAGGCCGATGGGGGTCATCCAGCGGTTGTAGAACTCGGGGCCGACGGACACGGTATTGCCAAGGAGGGCGTCGGAGATGATGGGGAGGGTGGTGGCTACGAGCACGAAGACGGTAGCGCCCACGAACGCCCAGTTGTTGGAGACGAAAGCCGCTTCTCGCGAGGAAAAGGACTCAATTTGGGCTTCTGCGCGCAGTCGGGGCCATCGCCAGGTGACGAGGGCGGCGGTGGCGGCGATGAGGAGCGCGAGGAAGTAGAGGAAGTAGGTTCCCAGGTCGGACTTCGCAAAGGCGTGAACGCTGGCGATGATGCCCGATCGGGTGAGGAACGTGCCGAAGATCGTGAGAAAGAAGGTCACGGAGATGAGGACCACGTTCCACAGCTTGAACATGGGTCTGCGTTCCTGGACCATGGTGGAATGGACGTAGGCCGTGGCGGTGAGCCAGGGGAGGAAGGAAGCATTTTCGACGGGATCCCAGGCCCAGTAGCCGCCCCAGCCGAGTTCGACGTATGCCCAAATCATGCCTAGGGCGTTGCCTAGGGAGAGGAAGAGCCAGGCTATGAGCATCCACTTGCGGACGGCGACGACCCATTCGTGGTCGAGGCGTCCCGACAACAGGGCGGCCATGGCGAACGCGTAGGGGATGGTGCACCCGACGAAGCCCAGGTACAGGGCTGGGGGGTGGATGATCATGTAGATGTTCTGGAGCAGGGGATTGAGGCCGCGTCCGTCGATGGGGGGTCCGGTGAGGTTGATGGTGAAGGGGTCGGCGGCGACGAGGGTGACGAGACCGAAGAAGGCCACGGTACCCATGAGGGTGGCGATGACGTAAGGCTGCAGGGCGAGGTAGCGGTTGCGGAGCCAGGCGATGCAGGCTGCGGAGTAGGCTGCGAGCAGGAACATCCACCACAGCAGAGAACCGTCCTGCCCACCCCACAGGGCGCTGACGAGGTATCCGAGGGACATGGACCGGTCGGAGTATCGAGAGACGTAGCTGAGGCGGAAGTCGTGGGTGACGAAGGCGTAGGCGAGGACGACGACCGCTGTGGCGACGAGGGCGGCGGTTCCGAGGGCGGCACGCCGGGCGGCTTCCAGCAGGCGGGGGCGGGAGCTGGCCAGGGCGGCGAGGCAGAAGGCGTACCCGGAGGCCACGAGCGAAGCGATCAGCAGGCCCGTACCGAGTTCGGGGATGGTTTGCCACATGTTGCGTCTTTCGGCCGGCGCGCGTTGGAGCGGCTCGAGGGTGGTCGCTGTCGCGCGAGGACCTGGGACGCGGAACCTAGGGCGGGCGGGGCCTGGGTGCAATCAGGCCATGTCGGACGGGCAGGAGGTCCCGTTCAGGCGGCTTCGCGGATGGCGCCGATTGCCTTCCCCCGCAAGCGCGTGCTAGGTGGACGGGACATGCTTCGTCTTCCCCTGATGCACAAACCAAGATTGATAGCGTCCGTTCTGGGCTTGCTGGCGGTCCTGTCGTCGGGCTGTCGGGAAGATGCCTTGCAGCGGGGCCCGGGCGCGACGGGCGAACAGCCTGCCGGGTTGTCCCCCAAGCAAGCGTCCATGGTCCTTGCCAAGGTCGGGGATCACTCCATCACACTCGGGGAGTACGCCGCCACGCTCGAGCGCATGGACCAGTTCGATCGGTTGCGCTTCAAGACGCCCGAGCGTCGGCGCGAGTTGCTCGAGGAGATGATCACGGTGGAGCTGCTGGCGAAGGAAGCGGAGCGACGTGGCCTGGACAAGGAGCCGCAGACGCAGGAGGCGCTTCGTCAGATTTTGCGCGACGCGTTGCTGCGCGATGCGAGGAAGGGCGCCCGGGGGCCGGCGGACTTCGGCAAGGACGAGGTGAAGGCGTACTACGACGCGCACAAGGAGCAATACGTGGAGCCGGAGCGTCGCCGAGTAAGTCACGTGGTGGTGCAAGACCAGAAGAAGGCGGAGGAACTGCTCGTCAAGGCCAAGGCGATCACGGACCTTGCCGTGTGGGGCAAGTTCATCGTCGAGCATTCGGGCGAGTACAAGGGCAAGGAGTACGCGGGGCCTGTGGAGACGGCGGGGGACCTTGGGCTCGTAGGACCTCCTGGCGACCGACGGGGGGCGAACCCTCGGGTGGAGGAGCCGCTGCGGGCGGCGGTGTTCGAGGTTACGAACACGGGTGACCTGGTCGATCGGGTGGTGGCGGATGGTAAGGGTTCGTTCCATCTGGTGCGGCTCATCGGGGTGACGAAGGCGCATGCGAGGTCCTTTGCGGAGGCGGAGCGCACGATTCGCATTTTGCTGGCCCAGCAGGAGGTTGCCGCGCGCGAGCAGCAGCTCGAGGAAGACTTGCGCAAGCAGTTCCCCATCACGATCGACGAAGCGGCGCTAGCGGAAGCCAAGGTCCCCACCCCGGCAGGCCCTGAAGAGCCGCCCCCAGAACCGAACCGTCCGGAGCCCGAGGGGCACGGGCATGACGATGGCCACGGGCACGACCACTGACCCGCTCGAGCCGGACTGGCACGCGCAGCTTCGCGCAGCGATCCGAACGCATGCCGATCTAGACCGCGCCTTGCGCCTCACCGACGACGAACGGCGGGGTGTTCATTGGGCCGAACAAGCGGGCATGCCGCTGCTCATTCCGCCCTACTACCTGTCGCTCGTCGACCCGACCGATCCCGGCTGCCCCATCCGTCGTCAATGCGTGCCACAGGCGGCGGAGTCGCGACGCGTTCAGGGGGACCTTCGCGACCCTCTCGGCGAAGCGGCTCACGAGGTCGCACCGAGACTGGTGCGGCGTTATCCCGACCGAGCGCTGTTGCTGGTCACGTCGACCTGTGCGGTTCATTGTCGCTTCTGCACGCGGGCGAGGATGGTCGGGGCGGAGGAGGGATATGTTTCTCTCGCCGCGTTGGAGCCTGCCTTTCGATGGTTGGAAGGACACCCGGAGGTTCGCGAGGTGCTGATCAGTGGGGGCGACCCGCTGGTGGCGTCGACCGCGCGTCTCGATGCGTTGCTCGGGCGAATTCGCCGCATCGCGAGTATCGAAGTTCTCCGGTTAGGGACGCGCGTGCCGGCGGTGTTGCCCATGCGGGTGAACGACGAGCTGGTGTCGATGCTTCGCACCCATCAACCGGTCTGGGTCATGACGCACTTCAATCATCCGCGGGAGTTGACGGATTGGTCTCGCGCTGCGTTGCGAAAGCTTGTGGATGGCGGGATGCCGGTGATGAACCAGACGGTGCTGCTGCGTGGCGTGAACGACGACGACGAAGTCCTTGCGGCGCTGTTCCGGGGGCTCGTGCGGGAGCGGGTGCGGCCGTACTACTTGTTGCACGCGGACGTGATGGAGGGCACGGGTCACCTGCGGACGTCGCTGGCTCGCAGCATTGAGATTCACGGGCGATTGCAGGGGAGGGTGTCGGGGCTGGCCGTACCGCGGTTGATGGTGGACACGCCTGGGGGCCGGGGGAAAGTGCCCGTGGGAGCGGCGACGGTGGTGTCGGCGGCGCAGGGACGCACGGTGCTGCGCACGTATCGGGGCGAAGAGGTGACCGTGCTCGATCCGGAGGAGCCTTTAGGCTATCGGTGAGGGCAACGCATGGGCAATCGCGGAACCTCACGTCGGGGGTCGGGGGCATCGCTTTTCGAGGCGGCAGCGGCGAAGGAAGTGGGGCAGGGGTCGCGGCCCTTGGCGGATCGCTTGCGGCCCCACGACTTGGGCGAGGTGGTCGGGCAGCGACACTTGCTGGGACCGGGGCAACCGCTCGAGCGAGCCATTTCCATCGACAAGGTTCCCTCGATGGTTCTGTGGGGACCCCCGGGCAGCGGCAAGACCACGGTGGCGCGGGTCATTGCGGCGCGCACGCGGGCGTACTTCGTGCCGTACTCGGCGGTGCTGGGCACGGTGCCTGAGCTGCGGATGCTGCTGCAGGAGGCGAAGGAGGCGCGGCTGTACCATGCACGCCGAACGCTGCTCTTCATCGATGAAATTCACCGATTCAACAAGGGTCAGCAGGATGCCTTCTTGCCCTACGTGGAAGACGGCACGGTCACCCTGATCGGAGCGACGACGGAGAACCCTTCGTTTTCGGTGAATGCGGCCCTGCTTTCGCGGTGCAAGGTGTTCCGGCTCGAGGGACTGGATGAGCAGGCGGTGGTGACGCTGCTCGAGCGGGCGATGGGGGAAGCTGAACGCGGGCTGGGTGGTTTGGGGGTGGCGGTTGAGCCGCAGGCGCTGGTCGCGATCGCGCGGCTTTCCGACGGGGACGCTCGTCGCGCGCTCAACACGCTCGAGATGGTGGTGGATCAGCTCGAGCCGGGAGCGTCCTTGACGGTGGAGGCGGTAGCGAGATCGAGCGAGCACCGGCCGCTCTTGTATGACAAGAGCGGGGACGAGCACTACAACGTGGTGAGCGCGCTCATCAAGTCGATGCGCGGATCGGACCCGGACGCGGCGATCTACTGGGCCATGCGGATGCTCGAGGCGGGGGACGACCCCCTGTTCGTCCTGCGCAGGCTCATGATCTTCGCGAGCGAGGACATTGGCAACGCCGACCCACGTGCCCTGCAGGTTGCCGTCGCCGCGGATCAGTCGTTTCGCCGCATGGGCATGCCCGAGGGCTTGTACCCGATCGCCCAGGCCGTCCTTTACCTGGCGGTCGCGCCCAAGTCGAATGCCGTGGGCAACGCGTTCAAGCGAGCGAGGTCCGCGATTAGCGAACACGGGAGCCTTCCCGTGCCCGACAAGCTACGCAATTCCCCCACCTCCCTGATGAAGTCGATGGGATACGGCAAGGACTATCGGTATCCCCACGACGAGGCGGGCCACCACGCGGCGGGTGAGACCTACCTGCCCGACGTGCTGGCCGACGAGACCTACTACGAGCCTTCGGACCAAGGGCTGGAGAAGGCCATCGGGGAGCGGCTGGAACGGCTTCGGCCTCCGAAAGCGCGACGCTGAACGCGTGAACCGGACCGTGGGAGACCCCCTGGAGAAGGCCCACAAGCTGGACCTTTTGACACCCCCGTTGTACCTTTTTTCTAATGAGCCCGTCGCATGAGGAATCGTCCGTTCGGCCGATTCTCTCCCTGGGGCGCTATGCGCTTTTCGGGGAACTTGCGACCGGCGGCATGGCGACCGTGCACTTCGGCCGGATGAGCAGTCTGGGTGGCTTCAATCGCACGGTGGCCATCAAGCGCATGCGGCGCGACATCGCCCGGGACCCCGAGTTCGTCGCGATGTTTCTCGACGAAGCCCGGCTGACGTCACGCATCGAGCACCCCAACGTGGTAGCGACGCTCGACGTGGTGGCGGAGGCTGGAGAGGTCTTTCTCGTCATGGAATACGTGCGGGGCGAATCCCTGCAGCGACTGCGGCGGGCAGCGAAGAGTCGTCGGGAAAAGGTCCCGGTTCCGGTGGCGATCAGCATCATGGGACAGGTGCTGGCGGGGCTTCATGCGGCGCACGAAGCGGTGGGCGAGGCCGGCACGCCTCTCGGGATCGTGCACCGCGACGTCTCACCGCAGAACATCATGGTGGGGGAGGATGGCATCTCCCGGATCACGGACTTCGGGATCGCGAAAGCGGAGAGCCGGCTGCAGGTCACCCACGACGGTCAGATGAAGGGCAAGTTGCCGTACATGGCGCCCGAGCAGCTGGGAAGCAGCGGGCGTACGCAGATCGATCGACGCGTGGACATTTTTTCTTCCGCCGTGGTGCTGTGGGAGCTTCTGGCGGGCAAGGGTCTGTTTCGTGCCGATCATCCGGGCGAGACCATCGCCAAGGTGCTGTCCGCGCCGATCCCGGCCCTGGCGCCGTACCGGTCGGACGTGACCCCGGCCTTGGATCGGGTGCTGCGGCGAGCGCTATCGCGCAAACCCGACCAGCGACCGCAGACCGCAGAGCAGTTCGCATGCGAACTCGAGGAATCGATTCAGACGGGGCCTGCGTCGCCGCGGGTCGTCTCGGCGTGGGTCGCCTCCCTGGCCGGGGACGTGCTCGCGAACCGTACGAAGTACGTGCGGGAAATGGAATCCACGTCGTGGAACCTCGTGGAGGCTTCGGTTGTCGGTTCATCGTCCGCGGCGGTGGTGCTGGACCCTGAGCCAGACCTGTCCTCCGAGCCGAGCGACGTGCCTCTGGTTCCGGCCCGTGCCCCGGCTCCGCCTCCGCCTCCGCCTCCGAAGGACGCACGGCCCGCATCCTTGGAGGTGCCCCCCGTTCCGACGGCGAAGCCGCCCGCCAGGGCCGTTCCGGCGCCTCCTCCCCCGGTCGCCCCCATCCCTCGCCCACCGCAGCCGTCGAGTGCCGCTGTGCCTCCCGCACAATCACAGGTCGCGGGGCCTTTGCCCTCCGCCGTGGCCGGTGTTTCTTCCGCCGCGCCGTCGGAACCGGTCCCTGCAGACGATTCATCGATGCCGTCCTCGATGCCGTCGATGCCGTCCGTGTCCTCGATGTCCTCGATGTCCTCGATGCCGTCCGTGTCCTCGATGCCGTCCGTGTCCTCGATGCCGTCCGTGTCCTCGATGCCATCGGCAGGTGGAACGGGACATGTTGATTCGATTCCTCCCATTCCCAAGCGTAGGCTTCTGCCGTTCGTGTTGCTTGCGGCCGTGGTAGCCGGCACCGTGTTGCTGTTTGTCGTTGCGGTGGCGAGTTCTTCCTCATGGTTCGGGGGTTCGGATGACCCGGTCGTGGTGCCCGAGGGAAGGACGACCTCGTCGTCGCCGCCCGCGCATCCGTTGGTGCCGAAGGCGGACCCGCCGGTGACCTCTGTCGAGCCTTCTGGGCTTCAGGACAAGGCCTCCGACGCTTCTGCTTCCGAAAATGATCAAAACGGTGGATCCTTGGAGGTGCGTACGATTGCTCCCCCTGTGACGGCGCCTCCGAGGGGACCGGTTCCAGGGACCAGGGCTGCGCCGTATCTCCCGGACCTCCCATGAACCCAAAGCGTTCTTCCTACTTCGCGATTCTCTTTCTGTCGGTCTGTGGCTTGGCCGCTGCGCCTGCGGTGGCTCAGGTGTCGCAAGCCACGCAGCAGGAGGCGGTGGCGAAGTACAAGCAGGGTCGAGCTTTCATCGAGAAGAAGGACTACGAGGCGGCGCTGCGCGAGCTGACGGAGTCGTACGCGCTGCTCGACAGTCCCAACACGTTGCTCTTGATGGCTCACGCGGAGCGGGAGCTTGGGCGAGAGACCAAAGCGGCGGGGTTGTACGAGCAGGTCGTCAAGGAGGCCAAGGATCGGGTTTCCAAGGGCGAAGAGCGATTTGGCAAGACGGCGGAAGACGCACAAGGGTGGCTCGACCGTCTCTCGGAGCGGCTCGGCAAGATCACGGTGACGGTGGTCGAGGCGCCCCAGGGAACGACGTTGCGGATCGATGGGGAGCCTGTGGGCGCGCCTGACGCCGAGGGGGGCACGATGAAGGTCGAGTCCCTGTGGTGGAAAGCGGGGACGGTTCGGGTCGAGGCAAGGGACCCCGACGGGCGAACCCAGGCGGTCACGGTGGAGATTCCCGCGGGAGGGGTGGCGACCACGTCGATCGACCTAGGCGATCTGGGCAAGGATGCGACGGAGCCGGGGCCGGTTGCGGCAGCCACTCTGGACACGGACGACAGGAGCGGCAAGTCGATCCCCACGGCGTCCTGGGTCACGGGAGGCATCGGGGTCGCCGGGCTCGCGGTGTTTGCCGTCTTTGGTTCCAGCGCCAAGAGCAAGGCTTCCGACCTCGACGCATGCTCGCCGCGCTGTCCCGAGTCCGAGCGCGACCTTGCCGATGCGGGCAAACGCGATCAGATGATCGCGAACATCGGTCTGGCCGTGGGTGGCGTTGGCTTGCTCTCGGCCGCAGGCTTCTACATCTTCCAGCCAGACCCCAAGTCCGAGTCCGTGGATGTGGCCATCGTCCCCAACGGCGTGCTGGTGCGAGGGACGTTTCACTGACCGTAAAAGGTCAGTTGTGCAGTAGACGTCGAGCTACGAAAAGCGTCTCCCTGCGTGCGTTGCTGTGCACAATGACTGTCGTTTCGTATCCGTTCTCGGATAGCATGCGCTCGACCTGCTCCTTCGTGTGAAACCCAGCAGTCTTCTGGCCCCGAAGGCGGACCATCCATCGCTCCACCCGGTGCGTCCGCTCTTCCGCCCCTGACTGAACCGTGGTGCGCAGGAGAAGCACCGCCCCGGGAGCCAACCGTCTCGCGACGTGCCGCAGCATCAAGCCGGGATCCCGCAACTGGTGCAGCACGTCGATGCACAGCGCTGCGTCGAAGGGGCCCCGCGCGAGCCCGTCGTCTCCGAACGTCAGGGCGTTCGCGACGCGGACCACGCCACGACGATCGAGCACGTGCTCGGCCACGCGCGTGCGACGGGCGGAGAGGTCGAACGCTTCGAACCGAAGTCCTGGATGGAGCACGGCGAGCCACACGTCGGGCAGCGCGTAGCCGCAGCCCACGTCGAGCACGGTGCCAAACGTGGGAGCATGTTCGTGCAGGGTCTGGAACAACGGGTCCAGGCGCATCTTCGCGGCGGCCCAGAAGCGGATGGTTGGGGGCAGGTGCGCGTACCGATCGAGGACGAGCTTCCGGTGTTCGGCTGATCCCGCGGTGACGTGGACCTTCTGGGCCCAGGGCTTGTCGAAGATGGGCCGGAGGGTGGCGAGCAGGCCGACCTGGAAGGCGGATGCGGCGGCGAGTCCCGCGCCGATCGGTTCGAGCGATGTGACGCCCCGCCACCGCGCGGCCAGGGAGGCGAGCGCAACGACAGCCAGGGCAGTCGGAATCACCCAGGGTCGCGAAGGTCTCGGAAACGTTCGCACGAGAGCCAGGGACCCCGTCGTGGTGACCACCGCCACCAGCCACGCTTCCATTGCATCGCATCCCATCAGGAGCGAGACGGTCACGGCTGCGCACGCCGGCACGGAAGCGAGCAGTGCCAGCGAAAGGTCCGCAAGGACGAGCAGCGCCGTCGTGAAGACTCCGCCGAGGATCACGAGCAAGAGGGACGTATCGACCGAGGCAATGATGGCCGACCGTAGGTCGAGGGCAGGGTGCAAGCAAGCCAACGTGACGCCCGGGCCATGTCACGCTCGACGTGGATAGCGACCCGTCGTAAAGGGCTGCCCCGTGAGCCAAGAGCAAGAATTCACCTTCGACCCCGTTCCCCAAGTTTCCGCGGATCTGAAGCTCGACCCGCAATCCGTAGGCGCTGTCGTGCGTTTGCTTGCGGAAGGCGCGACGGTTCCGTTCATTGCTCGCTATCGGAAGGAGGCCACCGGAGGGCTCGAGGACGTGGCCATCGTGGCGATCCAGGAGCGAGCGACCTACGTCAAGGAGATCGAGGAGCGCCGGCAGGCCATCCTCAAGGAGATCGAGAAGCAGGGCAAGCTCACCGACGAGCTTCGCAAGACGATCGAAGCGTGCGCGGAGAAAGCTCGCCTCGAGGACCTGTACCTTCCCTACAAGCCGAAGCGCAGGACCCGCGCGACGATCGCGAAGGAGAAGGGGCTCGAGCCGCTTGCGGACCGGATCTGGGCGCAGGGCGACGAGGGGAAGCCCGTGGAGGCTGCTGTTGCGTTCGTCAGCGACGAGAAGGGCGTGGCCGACGTCGAGGCTGCGCTGGCCGGGGCTCGCGACATCTGTGCGGAGCGCATCTCCGACGACGCGGACGTTCGCGCCATGGTGCGCGAGACGTACGTGAAGAGCGGCGTGGTCGTGGTGGGAAAGACCAAGGAGCACGCGGAGGCGGTGACCAAGTTCGACATGTATGCGTCCTTCGAGGAGCCGGTGGCGACGATTCCTTCGCACCGTTTTCTCGCGATTCGTCGCGGGGAGCAGGAGGGGGTCTTGCGGTCGCAGCTGCGGATCGACGAGCAGGACGTGGGGGACCGGCTCGTGGCGCGGGTGAAGGTGCGCAGGGGCAACCCGTGGGGAGAGCAGCTGGAGCTCGCGGCGCGGGATGCGCTCAAGCGGCTGGTGATGCCGTCGGTGGAGAGCGACGTGCGGGTGGATCGGAAGCTGGAGGCGGACAAGGCTGCGGTGGAAGTCTTCGCGTTGAACCTGAGGCAGCTGTTGCTGTCGGCGCCGCTGGGAACGAAGACCGTGGTGGGGATCGACCCGGGGCAGCGGACCGGCTGCAAGGTCGCGGTGGTGGACGACACCGGCAAGATCATCGACCACACGGTGCTGTACCTGGTGCAGGGGGACCACGCGACGGCGAAGGCGCGAGAGTCGCTGCGGACGATCTGCAAGACGCACCGTCCGGCTGCGATTGCGGTGGGCAACGGGACCCATGGGCGGGAGACGGAGGCTTTCGTTCGCGAGGTGCTCGCGTCGGAGGGGCTGACGGAGGTGTTCGCGGTTTCCGTGAGCGAGGCCGGGGCGAGTGTGTACTCGGCGTCGGAGATCGCGCGGCAGGAGTTTCCGGACCTGGACGTGACGGTGCGTGGAGCGATCAGCATCGCGCGGCGTTTGCAGGACCCGCTCGCGGAGCTCGTGAAGATCGACCCGAAGTCGATCGGGGTGGGGCAGTACCAGCACGACGTGCACCAGCCGATGCTGGCGCGCAAGCTGGACCAGGTGGTGGAGAGCTGCGTGAATCTGGTGGGGGTGGAGCTGAACACGGCGAGCGTGCCGTTGCTTTCGCGGGTAGCGGGTCTCAGCGCGACGGTGGCGAAGCGGATTGTGGCGCACCGGGACAAGAAGGGTGCGTTCCGGTCGCGAACGGAGCTTCTCGAGGTGACGGGGGTGGGTCCTCGCACGTACGAGCAGGCGGCGGGGTTTTTGCGAATTCGAGGTGCGGAGCACCCGCTGGACGCGAGCGCGGTGCATCCCGAGCGTTACGGGCTGGTCGAGCAGATGGCGAAGGACCTCGGGGTTCCGTTGCACACGCTCGTGGGCAACGCGGCTCTGGCGAGCAAGATCGACTGGCGAAAGTATGTGTCCGCGGACGTGGGCGAGCCGACTTTGAAAGACATCCTCTCCGAGCTTGCGAAGCCGGGGCGCGACCCGCGAGATTCCTTCGAGCCTCCGAAGTTCCGGGACGACGTGCGCACGATGGAGGATCTGGTCCTCGGCATGGAGCTCGAGGGCGTGGTGACGAACGTCACGGCGTTCGGTGCGTTCGTGGACGTGGGAGTGCACCAGGACGGGCTCGTGCACGTGTCGAAGCTGGCGGACCGGTTCGTGCGCGACCCGAACGAGGTGGTGAAGGTCGGGGACAAGATCATGGTTCGCGTGATGGAGGTCGACCTGGCGCGCAAGCGCATCTCTCTGTCGGCGAAGAAGAACGACCGCCCGGAGGTGGGAGCGGGGAAGGCGCCGAGCGCACCGGAGCGTGGCAAGCAGGGGCAGCGGGCCCCGGCTCCCGCTCGAGACGACGGCAAGAAGTTCTCGAACAATCCGTTCGCGAAGCTGCTCAACAAAGGGTGAGCACCCTTTTCACCTGAGTGTCGATCGCCCTTTGCTCTCTCCCCTCCGCGCGAGAGACCAAGTCGACGAGGTCCCGGTGGTGCTCGTTGGCGGGATCGAAGGCGGGAAGCCGCACGCGGTCGAGCAAGGAGCCGACCTGCAGCTTCTCGGTGACGGCGTCGACATAGGTGCGGACGACGGTGCTCGACAGCAGGGCGCAGAGAAAGCGGGCGGGCTCGAGGTGGTCGAAGGGTGCGAAGTAGACCTTGTGGTCGGGCACGATCACCTTGGGCGCGCAGTCGTCCGCGAGCGGGCTCGAGGTTGCGATGCCGGCCACCAACGTTCGTGCGATCTCGGCCCACACGACCTTGTGCGGGGCGAACGTGTAGTCGCCGACGTTGTAGACCGAGAAGAAAGGAGCGCGTGAGGCAGCGAGCATGCGCCGGTAGGTGGAGCGAGCCGAGAGCGCCCCGCCCGTTTCCTTCTCGACCCAGGCGAAGTGCGCGTGGGCCGCGGGGAAGATTTCGGCGAACACACGCTCGTCCGGGATGCGCGTCACGGTGCGGTTGGGAAGGAGGACGGCCATCGTCGGAGCATCGACGTGGAAGGGATGGATCTGCTTCGACCCCTTGAGCAAGGGGAAGACAAGCTCCTCCTCTACTTCGAAGGTGTGGACGGGAACGGTCTTTCCGCGAGAGGTGGCGTTGTTGGTGACCAGGAGCAGGCCGGGCTGTGAGCCGGGACCGAGGACGCGGACGAAGTACGCGCCGTTGAGGTCGGTGGTGACGCCTTTTCTGCCTCGAACGTGGGCGCAGGCGCCTTCGAGGCCAGGGGCCACGTCGTGGGGGAAGCAGGCGAGGGAGCGGCTCTTGCCGACGAAGCGGGCGATGCAGCTTTTCGGTTGAAGCAGCTCGAGGGCTTGGGCACAGGAGGTGTCTTCCGCGAGCCGGCGCGTGTGTTCGACCATGCGCGCGAGGATGCTCGCACGCTGTGGTTGCCCTTTGGTCCAGGCGAGAAGCGACGTGCGGTTGGTGGCGCCGGGGAAGACGCGAAGGGAGCCGAAGTCCGTGACGTGATCGAGCCGCAGGGACGTGCCGTCGGGGAGGACGAAGCGTCGGAACGGGGCGGCCGAGGCGGAGCGAAGCAGGGAGCTGGGCATCACGAGGGCGGCTCTGCCCTCGGTACGCAGGTGCTCGTCGAGCATGCGATAGGCGCAGACGGCGGAGAGGTCGAGCTGGCTGCCGCCGTGGAAGGAGGACGGAGGGACGAGGCCGTAGTGATGGGCCGCATTGGCGACGCGGGACTGCGTTTCCGGTGCGAGCTCGGAGAAGCGGATCCAGGGTGGGTTTCCGACGACGATGTCGTGGGGTTCGAAGGGGGGTGGGTCGAAGAGGTTCGCGACGCGGATGTCGGGGTCGAAGGGTTGGCCGGGCTCGAGGAGGTCGGCGACGGCGCAGAGGCAAGCGACGCGAGCGCCGAGCACGGCGAGGGGGTGGATGTCGGCGCCGGAGATGCGGCTCGCGTTTTCGGTCAGGCGGGAGGGGTCGCTGCGCAGGGCGAGGGCGGCGCCCGCGAGGAAAGCGCCTGCGCCGCAGGTGGGGTCGACGAGGCGAGCGGAGGGGGAGGGCCAGCCGGCTTGGTCGAGGGCGAGGTGGACGAGCCAGGCTGGGGTGTAGAAGGCGCCGAGGGGGCGAAGGGTTGTTGCGGGAACCGAGGCGGGGAGCATGCGGGAGGGGAGGAAGGCTGCTGATGCAGGGGACTCCCCGTGCGGCGAGGAGAGGAACTCGCGGGTGACGGTGCCTGGGGATGGGTGGTCTTCGATCAGGGTGCGGGGCAAGCCCTCGAGCAGGCCCGGGCATCCGGCGTGGGTGAGGGCGCGGACGACGAGGTCGAAGTGCCACGAGCCCTTGGGGGGCAAGAGGTCGAGGGAGGCGTGTCGTGAGTGCAGGGCGAGGGCGATGCAGGCGACGGCGAGGGACGGTTCGGGATCGGGGTAATCGAACGAGTTCGCCACGGGGATACCGTAGGGCGAGTTCGCCAAGCTGGGGTGGGAATCCGAGGGCGAAGGTGCCTGCGGATTCGTGCGATGCGACACGGAGGTGCCGTTCGGCGCGCCCGACTCTGGCTGCTGGAGTGGTTTCTACCGGAGGAAGGGACGGGGAGGGAAGAAGCTAGGGAGCTATCAGAAGTAGCCGCCGACCTGGGTGAAGAGGCCCATGGTCGTGTCCTTGTTGGCGTCTTCGCCTTCGACCTTGCTCGACAGGTCCATCGAGAAGCCAGGTCCGATGCCGATGAAGAAGTGCTCAGCCGGGCTGATCGTGACGGGGGCAAAGATCTCGAGGGCCATCTTGTTTCCGGACACGTCTGCGGTTCCGCCTTGGCCGTTGTCCATCGAGTAGCTCAGGGTTCGGTAGCCGATGCCCACCTTCGGCCAGAAGGAGAGCATCTCGTTGATCGGTAGCGCATAGCCCACGCGCACGCCGACCCCGATACCGGAAGATTTGACGTCGCCTTGGCTCTGGGACACGTAGCCGAGCGAACCGCCGACGGAGATGCTCTCTGCGACGAAGTAATCGAGCGCGGGCTGGATGACGATCGTGGTGACGGGGTCCGGCTCATCTCCTTCTGGGGGCTTGGACTTGGTCTGGCTGAACTCGAGCTGCAAGTCGCTCGAGATCGCGATCTGGCCTTCGGCGCCCAAGGCCTCCTGCGCGGAAGCCGTACCTGCAAAACCTACAACCGCCGCGAACGCAACAAAACCAACCGTGAACTTCTTCATTTCGATCACCTTTCTAGAGAACAGGACCTTGCCCGTTAAGCAACCAACCCCGTCTACGTCGCTTCGGGCGAAAAAATTCCCACCCTTGCTTCGCTGGTCCGCCCTAGCGCGGGCCGGCGGTCGAGGGCATGGAGTCTGCACCACCTCATGGCAAGAGGTAGCGTAAGGGCAGTTGGGGCCAGGTTCCAAATTCCTGGCACCGTTCGTACGGACGTTCGGTGACGACTCCCTGGATCTCGCGTGACGGGTCGGTGCCAAATCGCCGCGATCCGCTCACGGATCCGCTTGACGGAATTCGCGGGCAACGGTAGCGCAAGCAACGGAAACGAAGCGCGTTTCCCCCCCAGCGCGGCTGCGGCCCCCGATCCGGCTGCCAGCGCCCCACGGGGACGAGGTCGGGAAGCTACGTCCCAGGAAGGAAGCCCGGTCCGTCATGACGATCAGCCTGATAGCCAAGAAAATTGGCCAATCCGCCACGCTCAAGCTCAACGAGACGGCGGCCATTCTTCGTGCGAAGGGTGACCCGGTCATTCACCTCGGCGGCGGGGAGCCCAAGAGCAAGGCACCCCTCGACGCCGTGGTCAACGCCGCGGCCATGCTCCGCTCCGCCGAGGTCCGCTATACCCCCCCGGATGGTACTCCCGCCCTCAAGAAGGCCATCATCCGATACACCGAGGACTGGTACGGGAAGGTCGTCGCTCCGGAGAACGTCATGGCTTCTTCCGGCGCAAAGCAGGCCATCATGGTCGCTCTACAGGCGATCCTGAACCCCAACGACGAGGTCGTTTTTCCCGCTCCCTACTGGGTCAGCTATCCCGATATGGTCAAGCTGGTTGGCGCCGTCCCCGTCCCTGTCCTCCCCGAGGACGGGACCTTCACCCCGCGCATCCAGGACATCGAGCGTGTCGTCGGCTCCTACACCAAGTGCATCATCATCAACAGCCCCAACAACCCCTCCGGCGCCGTCTACCCGAAGGAGTTCATCGCGGACGTCGTCCAGTTCTGCGAAAAGCGCGGGCTGTACCTCATCATGGACGACATCTATCACCGGCTTCTCTTCCACGGTGCCCGGCCCATCAACTGCTACGACTTCGCCAAAGACCATGGCGAGTCCTCCAAGCTCATCATCATCAACGGCGTGTCCAAGCAGTACGCCATGACCGGCTTCCGCATCGGCTGGGCCGTCGCCAACAAGAACCTCATCCAGGTCATGACCAACATCCAAGGTCACCAGACCTCCGGCCCCTCCGCCCTGCTGCAGCACGCCGCCGTCGGCGCCATCAACGGCCTGCAGTCCTGCGTCGACTCGCTGCGCACCACCCTCGAGAACAACCGCAACGTCATGATGCAGCTGCTCCACTCCTTCAAGGGCGTCCGCATCATCGAGCCGGGCGGCACCTTCTACTGCTTCCCGGACTTCAGCGCCTACGACAAGAATTCCGTGCGTCTCTCCGAGTTCCTGCTCGAGAAGGTCCAGGTCGTCACGGTCCCCGGCAAGGAGTTCGGCCTCGACGGCCACCTGCGCCTCTCGTACTGCGGCAGCATCAGCGACATCAAGAAGGGCATCGAGCGCATGAAGTGGGCCCTCGACCCTGACGCCCCCAACGAGCTGTACATCGGCGAGCGCAAGCTGGTGAGGGATTGGTCATGAGCAAGTACCTCGAATTCGACACCCCCGGAACGAAGCAGGCTGCCGACCTCAAGAGCGAGTACGGCCTCGCCAACCACGGCCTCGAGCACCTCGACCGCGTCTTCTGGAACCTGCCCGTTCCCGCCCTCTACGAGGAGTCCACCTTCCGCAAGGAAGGCTTCGTCTCCCACGGCGGTCCCCTCGTGATCAAGACCGGCAAGTGGACCGCTCGCGCCGCCCAGGACAAGTACGTCGTCAAGGAACCCACCTCCGAGGACAACATCTGGTGGGGCGAGTACAACCGCCCGATGACGTCGGAGAAGTTCGACGCCCTGTACGCGCGTGTCCAGGCCTACCTGCAGGACGAAGAGCTCTTCGTGCAGGACTGCTACGTGGGGTCCGACCCCGAGTACAAGATGCCCATCCGGGTCATCACCGAGCATGCGTGGCAAAGCCTCTTCGCCCGAAACATGTTCATCCCCATCGACAACCAGGACGAGCTCAAGCGCCACGTCCCGGACTTCACCGTCCTCGCCGTCCCCGGCTTCTTCACCGATCCCCGCGTCGACGGCACCCGCACGGACACCGCCATCATCATCAACTTCGCGCGACGCATGGCGCTCGTCTGCAACAGCCAGTACGGCGGCGAGATCAAGAAGTCGGTGTTTACCGTGATGAACTACCTGCTGCCCCTGCGCGAGGTGCTCACGATGCACTGCTCCGCGAACGTGGGCAAGGAAGGCGACGTGGCCCTGTTCTTCGGCCTGTCGGGTACCGGCAAGACTACGTTGTCCGCCGACCCGCGCCGCCAGCTCATCGGTGACGACGAGCACGGGTGGAGCGACAACGGCGTGTTCAACTTCGAGGGCGGCTGCTACGCCAAGGTCATCCGCTTGTCCGCCGAGCACGAGCCCCAGATCCACGACTGCACCCACCGGTTCGGTACGATCCTCGAGAACGTGGTGCTCGACCGCACCACCCGTCACATCGACCTCGACGACGACATCATGACGGAGAACACCCGCGCGGCGTACCCGCTCGACTTCATCCCCAACGTGGTGAAGGGCGGCATGGCGCACTCGCACCCGAAGAACATCATCCTTCTGACCTGCGATGCCCAGGGTGTGATGCCCCCGATCGCGAAGCTCTCTCCCGACCAGGCGCTCTACCACTTCATCTCCGGTTACACGTCGAAGATCGCGGGCACGGAGATCGGCCTCGGGATCGAGCCCGAGATCGCGTTCAGCGCATGCTTCGGCGCGCCGTTCATGGTGCACCACCCCTTCACTTACGCCAACATGCTCAAGCAGCGCATGGTCCGGTTCGGCGCTCAGTGCTGGCTCGTGAACACGGGCTGGGTGGGGGGCAACTTCTGGACGGGCAAGCGCATCTCCATTCGCCACACGCGCAACCTGCTCAACGCCGCCCTCGAGGGGAAGCTGAACGACATGCCCTTCCGCAAGGACAAGCTCTTCGGCTTCGAGGTGCCCAACGTTTGCCCCGAGGTTCCCGACAGCGTGCTCGACCCCTCCAGCTCCTGGGGCGACAAGGACGAGTACTGGCGGAAGTACGACGCCCTGGTGGCGCGCTACATCGAGAACTTCAAGCTTTTTGCCGACGGTTGCCCGCCCGAGGTGGTGTCCGCGGGACCCAGGCGCTTGCGGGACATCTGAATCGCTCGCTGCGGCGCCCCTCTCATCTTTCGCCATTTCGTCCCGCCTTGGGTACACTCGCCCCGCTGGTGAGGTTCCATGGCGAAGATCCCCCCTGCTGTCGACTCCGACTCCGACGACGTCGCGTGGGCGTTGCAGACGGCTGCCACGCTCGTCGACCGGGGCGAGGCCCAGGACGCGTTGGCCTGGCTTCGCCGGGCCGCGCAGGCCGCGGCGGACGTGGACGATGCACGGTCCCTCGAGCTCGCCCGCGCCGCCGCTGACTTCGCCGAGACCCTCGCTCCGACCATGCTGGTCGAACGCCTCTCCGTTGACGTGGACGTGGACATGGCCACCATGCGCTCCTCGTACGTGAGCTCCTCCTCGGACGCGGACCCCGAGGACGAGGTCGTGACGAGCGCCCCGCCCCTCGCGCTGCTCGACCGCCTGCGGACATTTCGCGCGGGCTCCGCGGATTCGACGGATTCCGACGTCGCGCCGCCGCCGGTTCCCCCGATCGTCGAGCCCACCCTTTCGTCGGAAGCCGACGTGCAAGGAGCGACCGAGGCTCCACGGGCGACGCCGCCTGCGGTTCCCCTGCCGCCGGTTCCGCACCCACCGGTGCATGGGCAGGGCATCGCCGGCTCCGCCTCCACCACGCTCGACCTCGACCCCACCGAGCCCGCGGAGGATGCCTCCGCCTTGGTCATTTCGGGCGCCGTCGAGCCTTCGTACGACTCCTTGATCGAGCTCGAGCCTGTCAGCTTGGACCCTGCGTCCCTCGCTCGGCCGGTCGCGCCCAAGGCGCCTCCACCGCCCAAGCTCCGCCCCCCTCCTCCTCCGGTTCCGTCGCCGGCGCCTGTCCCGCCCCCAAGCCCCTCCGAGCTTGTCGCGCCGACCGCACCCGAACCGCCGATCCCGCCCGCGCAGGAGTTCGTCGTGCCTCCGCCGCCTCCCCCTGCGGTCGAGCGCGGGCTGCGTCGTCGCAACCCTTCCCGGCTCCCGAAGCCCGGCACGAAGCCTCCCCCTCTGCGTTTCGACGAACCGCTCGTCCCCGAGGACGACTCCCTGACCTTGTCTCCGCCCGCTCGGCTGGTCCGGCCTCCCACCCCGATGCCTCCGCCCACCGCGGAGGTCCCCGAGGAAAGCAAGCTCGACCTATCGGGCGCGGATGCCTTCGCAGACATGCCCGACGACACCCGCATGGAATTCGAGCTACAGGCAGAGTTGCACGACCTGCACACCGACGAGGAAGTGTCCGGGTTTGCGCTGGCGTGGGTCGAGAGCGGCGAGCTTGCCGTCATGTCGCTCGTGAGCGACATCCCCGCGGTTTGCCTGATGCCCGGTCAGGTGTTGCGAAGTCGTGGCACCGTCGACGAGCGTGTCCCCATGCGTCTCGTCTGCAACTCCGAAACCGCGCGTGTGGCCACGTGGTCCGAGGACGCGGTAGCCGTGAGCTTCGAGGCCCTCCCGTGGGTCGAGGAAGACTTGCGAGCGGAGGCCGACCGGACGCACGCCCTCATCGGTGTGACGCTCGGACCCCTGGGCGAAGCGTTCGGTCCGGCGTTGCTCGAGGAGATCACGTCGCGCCTTCAGCCCAGGCACTTCATGGAGGGGGAGACCGTGGTGTCCGCGGGCGAGGGCCTCCCTGGCCTGCTGATCCTGGGGGTCGGTGTGCTCGACGTGGTCGACGCCGAGGGCGCAGCGGCTTCGTCTCTGGACGTGGGGACGATCCTGTTTCCCGGCACGTTGCTGTCGATGGGCGACGCTCCGTCGACGGTTCGGGCGGGACGCGGAGGGGCCGTGGTGTTGATGGTGGAGCGCACCGCCGCGCAGGAGATGATCATGACGTTTCCTCCCCTGCTCGAGCAGCTCACGCGAGGTTGAGTTTACTTCTCGAAGCACCGCTGGCCGCAAGCTTTGAACGCTGCGTCGCATCCCTGGCGGCACTCCGTTTCGTTCTTCGCCTCACACGTCTTGATGCACGGTTGCCAGCGCGTGAAGCACGCCAAGATACAGGGTTGGGCCGCGGGTTGCTTGCCCGAGGTCAGCATGTCGAGCAACTCGACGGCATCAGGCGCGGTGGCCGTGGGCGGTTTGCCGTTCTGCACGTGTGGGGGCGGCGCGAAGGGGCTGGTCGGCGGCGGTGCGGCCACGGGTTCGCTTGCGGCCAGGTCCGACCGCGGGGCTTCGACCATTTCCGCGCCGGGGTTCTCGATCCGCGTCGTCAGCTCTCGCTGGCGTCGCAGCGCATACTCGAGACGATCGCGGGTCTGCCCGTACGTGTAGAATCGGGTCCATTCCCTCCAGCACTCGCGTCGCTGGGTGAGGGGGATGCCGGGCTCCTCGTCCAGGCGGTAGCAATGCTCGAACCGGACTTCCCCTTCGTAGACCGCCTGGTAGCTCGCGCCGCAACCCGAAAGGACGAGGGCATTGAGGCCAGCCGAGACGGCAACCCGCCACCATCCGTGGTATGTCCGGCCCTGCCCAGGAGGAAGTCCCATGCGAACAACAGGGTGCGATCGTCGAGCTTTGGACGCAAGCGAGAGTTGTGCGCCCGTTCGGCTCGAGGCTGCAGAGTTGCCTCGGTTGGGGTGGGTTTGGGTAGTACGGGAGGTGACAGGCGCCTTGCGAGAACTTCATCTCGCCGGACTTGCCGGACAGGACGTTCCCGGGGAGGCGCAGGACCTCGATGAAGACCTGCGGGAGGCGCTCGAGTTGTACGAGCAAGGCTCCGATGCCGCGTTGTGGGCGTTGCCGCTGGCGCCCGCTGGCTCGTCGTTCGGTGCCCTTTGTCGTGAGGCGATGAGGGCGATCCCACGCGGAGAGGTACGAACGTACGGCCAGCTTGCCACGGCGGTGGCGGTCCCTGGTGCCGCACGAGCGGTCGGGCGGGCGTGCGCGACGAACCCGCTGCCTTTGGTGGTGCCCTGCCACCGGGTGGTGGCTTCGACGGGTCCGGGGGGGTTCGGTCCGGGGCTCGACGCCAAGCGGCTGTTGTGGTCCCTGGAGGGGATGGACGTTGCCATGCGTGCGGGTTTTCGCTAACTCCTCCGCCGTGTTCACTGGGCTCGTCGAGGACATGGGTCGGTTGCTCTCCCGCACGTCGCGAGGACCGGGCGCTCGGCTGCGCGTGGCGACGGGTCTCTCCCCGCTGGTGCTGGGGGAGTCGATTGCGGTCATGGGGGTGTGCCTGACGGTGCAGAAGATCCTCGACGGGGCGTTCGAGGCGGATGCATCGGGAGAGACGCTGGCGCGCAGCACGCTGGGGCGACTGCCCTCGGGGCACCGGTTGCACCTGGAGCGCGCAGTTGCGGTGGGGGGAAGGCTCGGCGGTCACATCGTCGCGGGTCACGTGGATGGTCTGGGCCGTCTGGTGGAGAGAAAAACCCTGGGCGAGGCCGTGGACCTTGCGTTCGCGTACGAAGGTCCGCTGGCGCCGTTTCTCGCCGAGAAGGGGTCTGTTGCGGTGGACGGCGTGAGCCTCACGGTCAACGTGGTCGACGCGCGGGCGTTTCACGTGGCCGTGATTCCCCACACCCAGGACATGACCTTGCTGGCGGACATGCCCGTGGGAACCGAGGTGAATCTCGAGGCGGACGTGCTGGCGAGGTACGTGGCGCGCTGGCTCGAGGTGGGCCGATCGACGGGCGGCCCAGGTGGATCGTCGGACGAAAGCCTGCTGTCCCGACTCGCCTCGTCGGGATACCTGTGAGCGTGCTTGGCACGCAGAGCCGAAGGAACCCATGACTTCACGCAAGTTGATGATCGACCCCGAGCTGCTTCAGCGTGTGCACCGTGCCCTGGACGAGATCCGGGCGGGTCGCATGGTCATCCTGGTGGACGACGAGGATCGCGAGAACGAGGGTGACCTGACGATGGCGGCGGAGTTGATCACGCCGGAGACGGTCAATTTCATGGCCATGCACGGGCGCGGTCTGATCTGCGTGACGTTGACGGAGGACCAGATCGAGCGACTGCGGTTGCCCATGATGGCCGCTCCTGGTCACGCGGGGCCTCCCCTGGGGACGGCGTTCACGGTGTCCATCGAGGCGCGGCATGGGGTGACCACGGGCATCAGCGCGGCCGACCGGGCGCAAACGATTCGGGTGTCGGCACGGCCCGATGCGCGCCCGGACGACATCGTGTCTCCCGGACACATCTTCCCCTTGCGTGCTCGCAAGGGCGGGGTCCTCGTGCGAACCGGCCAGACGGAGGGATCGGTCGACCTCGCTCGGCTCGCGGGCCTCACGCCTGCCGGTGTCATCTGCGAGATCATGAAGGACGACGGGACCATGGCGCGCATGCCGGACCTGGAGGTCTTCGCAGAGAAGCACGGGCTCATCATCGTGAGCATCGCGGATCTGATCCAGTACCGGACCCAGACCGAGCGACTGGTGCACCGCGTGTCCGAAGGCACGCTTTCGATCGACGAGACCAAGTCGGACTGGAAGGCCTTCGTGTACGAGACCGCGGTCGACCAGCAGCAGTTTCTCGCCTTGGTGAAGGGGGATCCGCGCAAGTCCCAGGACGCGGTGTTGTGCCGTGTCCACCGGGGGTCCACGATCGGCGACGTATTCAGCTCGACGGACTCGGAGGGGGGGCACAATCTGCGCAAGGCGCTCCGGCGGATCGAGGAGGCGGGGTGCGGCGTGGTGCTGTACTTGCCGGCGCGGGCTGACATCCTTCGTGAGTTCAAGAGCTACCAAGGCGAAGAGAAGCCGGAGGACAAGTCCAAGGACACGCCGCTTCGCGAGTTCGGTCTCGGGGCGCAAGTCCTGGCCGACCTCGGCCTGAACAAGATCAAGGTGCTGACCGACAACCCCAGGAAGATTGCGGGCATCGCCGGCTACGGCCTCGAGGTCGTGGACAGCGCCCCCATCCGTTGACGCAGATCAGAGGAACGACATGCAAGACAAGCCCAGGTCCATCGAGGGGGCCCTTCTCGTCCCCCAAGGCGCTCGCTTCGCCATCGTCGCCAGCCGTTTCAACAGCTTCATTGTCGAGCGGTTGATCGAGGGGGCTGTCGACGCCCTGCAGCGGCACGGCTGTGAGCCGGCCAACATCTCCGTGGTCCGCGTTCCCGGCGCTTGGGAGATGCCTCCCGTGGTCCGGCGCGTCGTCGAGTCCGGCAAGGTCGACGGCGTCGTAGCCGTGGGAACGGTCATTCGCGGCTCCACCCCGCACTTCGACTACATCGCGTCGGAAGTCTCCAAGGGCCTCGCCCACACCGGTCTCGACAACCCCAAGGTCCCCATCGCTTTCGGCGTTCTCACCACCGACACCATCGAGCAGGCCGTGGAGCGCGCGGGCACCAAGGCGGGCAACAAGGGGTTCGACGCGGCCATGAGCGTCATCGAGATGGTGGCCCTTCGCCACTGCCTCGACGACGCGGGGCTCTGAGTTTCCCTCGTCCGTGACGAGGCGAGCCTGGGAGGTGGCGCACCGCTTCGAAGGTGCTTACGTTCCCCGACGCCCATGATTCCGCTGCGAGACAGACTCCCGACCCGGACCGCTCCCGTGGTCAACTATGTGCTGCTCGCCCTCAACGCACTCGCCTTTCTCTGGCAGATCGCGTCCCAGGAGGTCGGGTACACGGCGCTCGTCGTCGATTGGGGTTTCGTACCCGCGCGCTTCGTCGCCAACCCGGTTGGGCAACTCGTGACCGTCTTCGCGTCGATGTTCCTGCATGGCGGGTGGCTGCACATCGGCGGCAACATGCTGTTCCTGTGGGTCTTCGGTGACAACGTGGAGGACGCACTCGGACACGTTCGCTACGCCTTGTTCTACCTGTGCGGCGGGTTCCTTGCCGCCATCGCCCAGCTCATGGTCGACCCCACGTCCACCGTGCCCATGGTCGGCGCCTCCGGGGCGATCGCCGCGGTCCTCGCAGGTTATGTGAGCCTGTACCCCAAGGCTCGCGTCCTCGTGCTCTTCCCCGTGCTGGTCATCTTTCTGTTCTTCGAGTTCCCTGCTTGGCTCGTCGTGCTCGAGTGGTTCGTCCTCAACGTCGTGCAGGGAATGGCCGCCCTCGGAAGTCAAGATGGCGGAGGCGTAGCCTGGTTCGCCCACATCGGTGGCTTCCTCGCCGGGCTCGTCCTCGTACGGATCGGCATGGTCGGTCGCGATCGCATTGCCTACGAGCCCTGGCACGGCTTCCACGCCGACAGACCCTCCCGCAGAACGCCCCGCGTCGTCTTCCGGCGACCCCCCGGTCCCTGGCACTGAGAACCCGACGCCGTTCCGGGTGCACCCACCGGTCGACCCAGGTCCAAGACGTGGTAGGTTGTGGGCCGTTCGATGCGCTGGCAAGACACCTCCCAACGATGGTCCCTGGTCTTCGCGGGTGCGAGAGCTCTCGCGTGCGTCCTGTCGGTCGGGCTGGCGCTGGGTTGCTCCCAGACGCACTTCGACGGCAGGTCCTACCGTCGCGGCGACATGGCGTTCGTTGTGGGCGACGCGCCACCTGGCTGGCGAGCGATCGAGGTGTCCGATGCGCTCCTGGCCTTCCGGGACGACGCTGCCCATGCGACGGTGGCGGTCCACGGTCGCTGCGGCAAGGATGGGGACGATGTCCCGCTCGAGTCCCTGACCCAGCACCTGTTCATCCACTTCACCGAGCGAGAGATCGTGGATCAGCGGCGTTTGCCGATGGACGGGCGTGAGGCCATGCGATCGGAGATGGTCGCCAAGCTCGACGGGGTTTCTCGTGGCTTTGTCGTATACGTTCTCAAGAAGGATGGCTGCGTGTACGACTTCTTGTACATCGGCGAGCCGGCGGCGATGAAGTCGGGCGCGGAGTCATTCGATCGATACGTGGCAACCTTTCGCACCACGCAGTGAGTCATGACCGAGGGCAAGCAACCTCAGCAGCTGAGCGCGACCGAGAGCTACGACGGACGGCCGTCGTTCGGTCCTGCATCTGTGGCATTGCTGCAGAAGAGTGCGGCGCCGCCTCCGACGCTGACGAGGGTGGCGACCGACAGGCTTCTGTCCTTCATGGACCACCTGGGGGCCTTCAGTCTCATGTCCTTGCGCACGGCTCGTGCGTTCTTCACGCCGCCGTTCGACCTTCGGGCCATCATCTACCAGATCGAGTCGGTCGGCGTGAAGTCGGTGAGCATCGCGTCGGTGACGTCGGTGTTCATCGGCATGGTGATGGCGGTGCAGTTCGCGATCAGCCTGCAGAAGTTCGGGGCGATGGAGTACACGGGGCGGGTGGTCGGTCTCTCTTTTTCTCGCGAGCTGGCGCCGACGTTGACGGCGGTGATCGTGGGGGGGCGTGTGGGAGCGGGGATGGCGGCGGAGGTGGGCTCGATGGCGGTGACCGAGCAGATCGACGCGATCCGGGCGCTTGGGGCGGACCCGATCAAGAAGCTGGTCTTGCCTCGGGTGGTTGCGCTGATCATCGGGATGCCGGTGCTGGCATTGCTGGCCTTGGTGTTCGGGTTCACGGGAGCGATGGCGGTGATCAGCGCCCAGTTCAACATTCCGGCGGGCTTCTTTTTGCGATCCGCGATCGACTCGGTGGGGATGAACGACTTCCTGTCCGGAATCTGCAAGTGCCCCTTCTTTGGTGCCATCATCGCGCTCGTCGGGTGCTACTTCGGCCTGACTACGAAGGGCGGTACGGAGGGAGTGGGCAAGGCCACGACGCGCACGGTGGTCGTGGTCTCCATCGCGATCCTCATCGCTGACTTTTTCCTGACCAAGCTCTACTTCTTGGTGTTCGGATGAACATGCGTACCTGGCTCGTGGGCGTCGTGGTTTCGGTGGTCGTGGCCGGGTGCGCCGAAGACGAGGAGCGAGCTCCGCTGCTAGCGCCGAACGGTGGGGTGACCAACCCCGTCAGCTGCGAGCAACTGTGGGACGCCGAGCCGGAGGCCAACGCGGCGGAGGGGTTCTGGGTATCGGGCGGCAACGCGGAGTGCGTGTCGGAGGGGCAATGGTGTCCCGCCGGGTGGTTGGAGGCCTTCTGCGAAGCGGGAATGCCGTACGCGCAGTGCGTGACGGGGCGATGGGTCCTGTCCTGCCAGGGGGTTGGGGACGGCTCTTGACATTGCGCAACGGCGCTTTCAGGATGGGGTGACGTAAAGGAAGGCTGCTGTGCGCGACGAAAGCTCCCCGGACGGGTCGGCGCCGAAGCGTCGAGGGCGGAAGAAGAAGAGGAAGGACGGTCTGTTGACGACGGGAGACATGGCTCGCCTGTCGAATTCGACGCTTCGTACCGTTCGTTTTTACGAGGAGGAGGACATTCTCCGTCCTGCGTTGCGCAGCGAGGGAGGCCACCGTCTTTTTTCTGAGATCGAGCTGGAGAAGCTCTTGCTGGTGACGGACATGCGAGCGGCGGGGCTGTCGCTCGAGGAGATCAAGACCATCCTCTCGATCAAGGCGACGAGCAAGACGGGGGCGGAAGCGTCCCAGCGGGTGGGGGAGTTTCTCCGGGAGCAGATCCGACTCATGGAGGAGAAGGTGCTGGTACTGCAGCGGCTACGGGAGGACTTTTCGCGGGCGGACGATCTGTTCACCAAGTGCCACTTCTGTCACAACCAAGGGACTTTTCCAACGGAGTGCGGGTTCTGCGGCGTGATGGACCAGCCCACCACGTTGCCGCGCACGGTCCGGGTTCTGTGGAGCCTCACGGAGGGCGAAGGCCCCGACGAGGCTTGACGACACGGCCCCTTGGCCCCTAGGGCTGACCGAAAGGCCCACTTCTTTCCCACGTTTCTCTGAGCAGACCCATGAAACGCAAGCAGGATCTCGAGCGTGCCCGACGTGGCATTGAGGAGTTTCTCCGAGGTCTCGGTTTCGACATCGAAGCCGATCCGGAGCTGACCCGAACGGCTGAGCGCGTGGTGGGCGCGTTCTCCCAGGACCTGCTGTCGGGCGAGAACATGGACGACGCCACGATGCTCTTGAAGGGATCGAGCCCGGCCCGGCCCGGCGAAAAGGGGATCGTGGTCCTACGGAATCTGTCGACCGTCACGGTGTGCCCGCATCATCTGATGCCCGCGATCGGGCACGCCACCGTCATGTACATCCCGGACAAGCGCATCGCCGGCTTGGGCGCCATCGCACGCTTGGTCGACGGTCATGCTCGGCGTCTCGTGCTGCAGGAAGAAATCGGTGACCGCGTGGCGCAGTCGTTGGTTCAACACCTCGGGGCGCGAGGCGCTCTGTGCCGCCTCTCCCTCCTGCACACCTGCCTCGTGGCGCGAGGCGAGCGCAAGCACGACGCCCGCGTGGACACCGTCGCCTTCGCCGGGTCCTTGACGTTGCCGGGACCGGATCGGGAGCTCGCGATGGCCGAGCTGCACCTGGCCTGATCCTCACGCCCGCGTGCGGCGATGGGTCACCCACAAACGGGAAAGGCCCCGCCACACCCGCTCTCTGCTACCGTTGCTCCCTTCCGGGCCTGGCGGGGTTCACAGTGCGCTGTCGGCGAGGCCACAAGCACCTTCGCAAACCGTGTCTAGCGCATCACGGAGGACATGTCGAGCCACTTGACGGAGGGCGACCAGAAGCCTCACTCCGACCAGCGCACGAGCACGCGCCGCAGTCGGTCGTCCCCCTCCAGTCCCTGGTCCACATAGTACACGGCGTCGCCCAGCACGGCGGGATTGACCCCCGCTGCGGAAGGGCCTGTCGCACGACCCAGTGCGCCCCGCTGCACCCTGGGCCCTGTTGGGGCCCATGAGAAACCGACGAGGTCTGTTCCCCCGGAACGGGGCACCGTCATCGCTCCGCGACAGCTCTGCTCGTCGCACGTGAGGTTCAGGGAGATCGGTGCTTCCCCCGACCCTCGCAGCTCGCCCGGCGCGCCCACGAGCCGAAGCGACCCCGGATCGAGCCGCGACACCCGCGCGAACGGGCGGCTCGATTCTCCCGAACCGGGCAGCGCTTGCGTCAGCCAGCCGATCACCACGTCCTGTCCCGCTCGGGATAGTTGCAGCCCACGCGTGTGAAGCTCCGACGCGTCCACACGAGTCTCTTCTCCCACGCGTTCGAGGCTGGCAGCCTTCAGTCGCTGCACGTACGGGTTCGCCGTCCCGTGCGTGACGTGATCGCGGGAGTCCCCGTACGCCACGAACACGTCATCCCCCACCACGACCAACGACACGTCGGACGCGTCGCCCGGTGCGTTGGTGATGCGCTTCTCAGGACCAAGCTTCACGAGCATCGGCCCCACCCGGGACACGTAGACCTCGCCGTTGCCGTCCCGCCAGTCCACCCACGCCACGATCCACCCTTCGCCATGGGGCGCGATGGCAACGTCCGCGGCGTCGCCCTTGGCTTGCGTGATCATGCGCTGCAGCTTGGACTTCCCGTCCGACCCGACGCGCGTGAGGAACACCTGCGGGTCCCCCCCGTCACGCGCTACCCAGGCCACGCAGACCTCGTCGGCCTTGGGGTGCGGCGCGAGTGCTACCCCGCCGGAGGACAGGGCGCGGACGGACACCATGGTGGGAGGGTCGACCGCGTTGCCCGACGCATCGACGCGCTGGATCCCAAGCTTCGCGGCGAGGGGCTTCGTGGGGTCTCCCGGTGCACCGGGTGGCGGGCGCAGCGTTGTCCCAAACCCCTCGGTGAAGTGCGTCACCCACCCGAGGAAGGTCGTGGACCCCGTGGAGGCTACGTCCACCGCGGACACCGGCTCGGTCGAGCTTTGCAAGGCGCGGTTGGTCACCGGCATCGGCGGGGTCTGGACCGGCATCCGGTCCACGGGCACGTTGGACGCCACCTGGCCCTTGGGGAGCTTGGCCGCCACCACGGGCGCGGGGTCATGCCCGCCGACCGCGAGCGCCAGACACGTCGACGACGTGCACCCGGGAGACCACATCACCACGGGCGGCTCGTTCCCCAGCGCTCCCACCACCACAGGACCTGCCCCATCGACGGAGAGGCTCGAGCTGAGCCGCACGTACCAAGGTACCTGGTCGCAAGCGCCGTCCGACGCGCAAGCCTCGGCGCGGGTCAGCAGCACGAACCCCTCCGCTGTGGTGCCGAAATCCCCGTTCGGCTGTCCCACCGGAGAGAAAGCGAGGCGCACGCGCTCGCTCGAGGCGACCGCCTCCCCACTCAACGTCGACAAGCGAAGCTCGCGATGCGTTCCGGTCGACGACGGAAGCTCTTCGTACACGAGCAGCGCCTGATCGGGCTTCGTGCGGGCCGGCTCCACGAGGGCCACCAACGCCTGATCTCCGAGGGGGGCCAGCGGTGCGCGCGGCGAAACCATCAAACGCCCCTGAAAATCCGCGGCGGCTGCGTAGACGAGGCTGTCGGCCCGGCCCCGCTCGGTCCACGCCATCAGCAGGCTACGTCGCGTGCGAACCAGACCCACGTCAAACCGCGCTGACCCCGCCTGCGACACGGCCGTGGGCGGGCCCTTCGGCTTCCCCGCGCCGTCCAGCACCAGCAGCACCACCGACCCGAGCGTCTTGTCGCCTTCCGAAGCCGCCACGAGCGCTACCGCCACCCCGTCGTCCAACTTCGCCGTTTCCCACGCCCGTACATCGCGCACGAGCACGTCGCCCTGTCCGACCGGCGCGCCCTTGGCATTCACCATCAGCCGCTTCAGGTCCGCACGCTCTCCCATCTGCTCCACCCAGAGCAGCACCGTCCCCTGCGACGTGGCCACCGCGTCTGCCCACACCACGTGACCTTGCGCCTGCGCGAGCGTCGTGACGGCCCCGGGGATCGACCCGTCCAGACCCACCACGATCCCCTCGAGGACGTCCGCGCGGTGGACCTGGCGAACCCACATCGCCAGAAACTCGTCGCCGATGGGTCGAACGACGGCGAAGGGCACGTCCTCCGGGCTGGGTCCGACGTCGTAGGGGCCTGGCAGGGGCACTCCCTTGTCGTTGAGCGGCTGCACGAGCCAGCGACGTCCGGATTCCTTCGGCGGGGAGAACAAGGTCATGGCGCCCTTGGGGCCGTAGCCGACGTAGGGGCCGAGCGTGCCTTCGGGGACGGTGGCGATGAGGGACGCGAGACCGTCGTCCTGGGCCTTCGAAGCGGAGGGAGCCGACCCCTTGCGTGGGGGGGGAGAGGAGGGGGAGGGGCCGCTTCCTCCGCACCCGAGAGCGGTACACAAGGCAAGGATGGGCCAGGTACGCAAGGAGAGGTTCGTTCGCATGGGTTCACCGTAGAGGAAGCGGAGGCGGTGTCGATCGAGCCAACCGCCGGGGGGTGGGAATCATTCGCCCAGTTCGACCGGGTTGGGTGTGTCCGTCGCAGGTGGACCTGCGCAGGGAAGGGTCACCGTGAAGCAAGCGCCGCCTTGCCCGGGCTCATACGCGATTTCGCCGCCGTGTTCGACCACGATTCGTTGCACGATCGACAACCCCAACCCCGTTCCGTGCGCCTTGGTCGTGACGTAGGGCTCGAACAGACGCGGAATCATCGCTTCCGGCACGCCAGGCCCGTTGTCCCGTACGCGAATGCGCACCCGGTCGGTTCCTATCGGTTCGAGCAGCACCTGCACGCGCGGCTCTCGTGCCGTCTCCCGGACCGCATCCATCGCGTTTTGCACGAGGTTGGTCAGCATCTGGCCCAGCTGGTCCCGATCCGCTCGCACCACCGGACACGGCTGCGCCACGAGCTCCACCGCCACCCCCTGCGCCCCATGCATCGACACCACCGTGGCGAACAACTCCGCCAGATCCACCGACGTCGGTCGCGGCGAGGGCAGCCTCGCGAACCTCGCGAAGTCCGACGCGATCGTCGCGATCCGGTGCACGTCCTCCAGGATGCCCTTCGTCGCCTCGTCGAAGTAGTCGTCGAACTTCGGATCGTTCCGGTCCTTGAGCCGTCGCAGTGTCTCCACCGACGAACGAATCGGCGTCAGCGGGTTCTTGATCTCGTGGGCTACCCTTCGCGCCACCTCGCGCCAGGCGGCGATCCGTTCGACGGCGGCATGGCGACGTCGCAAGGCGACGAGATCGCGCAGGGTCTTGTTGAACGCGGCAGCGAGCCTGCGCATTTCGGGTGTTCCCCGGAGGGTGACCTCTCTGGGCTCGCCATCCACGACCTCTCCTACCTCGTGGGAAAGGGCGGACAACGGGTTCGCGAGGCTCCTGGCGAGAAAAATGGCGAGGATGATGGCGACGGCAAGGGTGACACCTCCGGTCATCAGGACCCAGCGGTCGAGGGTTGCGAGGTGCAGATCGAGCTCGTGCCGCGACTTCGCGACGACGAGACGCAGCCCCGCCTTCTCGTCGATGACTACGTGCTGGGCGATCTCATCAGGTCCGATGCGGGCGTCCGGGGCGCCGTCGAGCGCGAGACGCACGCCGTACGCCTTGCTCAAGCGCCCCAGCATCGGATGAATGTGCCGAGCCCCGAGCAAGCCAACGTTCCGGCTGCCGGAGCCGGCCACGCAGAAACCGGTCAGCGCCGCGGGAACGGGTCTGCCATCGCGCACGGAAGGCGCACGCACGCTGCCCGAGGGCTGCTTCGACGACAGCACGTCCGCGAAGTCTTTGCGACGCATGCCCACGAGCGCGGGGTCGTGACCTGCCCCGAGCACTTCCCCTGTTCCGGTGACCATGACCAGCTCGTCCAAGCGAAGCGCCTTCATTTCCTCGGGCACCAGCTGTGCGATGGCGAGCCGTCGGCCCCCGTCCAGGCGTCCCGCCTCGACGTCGACGAGGGTGCGATCGACGAACGCATCGTGTTTGCACATCGGCCGCAACAGATCTTGCACCGCGTTCTGCTCGGCCCGTATCTCGAGAGTGATCCCGTCGCTCGCGCCATGCACCTGTGCTTCGAAGCGCTCATTCTCGGTGCGTCGCCACTCCATGCGCACGAGCAGTCCGACCATGGCCGTGGACAGGACGGCCACGCAGCCGAAGGCGAAGAGCAGGCGCAAGGAGAGATTCACGAAGCGCATGCTACGACGCAACCGGAGGAGGCGCACCCCTTTGAGCGTGGGCGGCGCTGAGGCGATGGGGAGTGGCGAGCACGCTTGGCGAACGTTCGGAGCGCGCCGGCGCTTCCCGCGACCGCAGGCGGCCGCGTCACTACCCCGGAAGGAAGTGCTCTGCTTGCTACTGGCTACATTTGTCGCTCACCGGCTGGACCTTCTTGGTCTGGTCGATCCGAAGCACGTCGCCGGCCATGTCGCCGGTGCCGGTCGCTTCGACTGTGAAGGAGGACGGATCCGAAGCCGTGATGGAGAACGAGTAGAACTTCTTCTCCGACGTCCACCCCGCCTTCTCCAGATCGGCCATCGTCTTTGGGTACTGTCCGGACTCGGCCTTCGCCGACTCCATCGTGGTTGCCGCGGCCATCAGCCCGGCCATCGCCTCGGCCTGCTTGCTCTTGCATTGATACTTGGACACGCCCTCGCCGCCGCAACAGCCAGAGGCGAAGAGCACCGCGACGATGGGAAACGCCAAGGGGGAGAGGTTTGCCATGGGCGGGAGCATCTCGCTCGAGCTGTTCTCCGTCAACACTTCGACCCGGGATGCATCCCCGAGTCCTTTCCCTGGGGGCAGCGAAACCGTTGGAGATTCACGTCGCGGGTCTCGCGGCGTCACGCTGGCGGTGGCGTAGAAGCCGGAGTCCGGCTACGACTACGGGTTGGAAGCCCATGCGTATGTTCAAAGCGGAGCCCGTCCTGATGGAAATGAGTACACGGAGGCCGTTTCTGGTGGGGTTGATGGGGGTCGCTCTTTGGCTGGGGTGTGCCCCCGCGGCGCCACAGCCCGCCTCCTTCCCGAGCCCGTTGCTGGGGAAAGAGCTGCCCTCCGTGCGCGGGTCCACGGTGGCGGGCGGACAGGTTCGGCCCGAAGACCTCCAGGGTCGCCCCGTCGTGATCAAGTTCTTCGCCAAGTACTGCGAGCCCTGCAAGCGGACCCTTCCCGCGGCGCAGCAAACCCACGTGCGACATAGCGACGTGATGTTCCTCGGCGTGTCGGAGGACGAGCGCATGTCCGAAGCCTCGGAGATCGTCGAGCTCTACGGCCTCACGTTTCCCGTGGTGCATGACCGGAGCAACGTGCTGTCAGGTCGATTTCGTGTGAGTGAGCTGCCCGTGACTTTCGTGGTCGATCGCCGAGGCGTTGTCCGCTACGTGCTCGGTCCCGATCACGACGAACACGTGCTGGACCGCGTGCTCGAGTCGCTGGACTGAACTCCAGCTCCATTGAACCCACGGGGGCGCTCACGATCGCGGGGGCACCCACCCGCCGAACGCGCGCTCCAGCTCGTTCGCGACGGAGATACACAGGTGGTCGTTGCCGTGGATCGCGACCACCTGTACGCCGAGGGGTAGTCCCTTTCGGTCCAGACCGAGGGGAACCTGGGTCGACGGCATCTCCATCACGTTGAGCACGGCGGTGTAGACCCAGCTGAAAGGCGAGAGCAGCGGTTGACCGTGCAACGGTGCGGTCGATGGGTAGGATGGGAACAGCATCACGCCCTGGGGACCGATGCGCTCGACGAGCTCGCGGCGCAGCGCGCGCCCTTCCTCCACGAGCCTGCCGGTTTCAGTCGGAATGAGCTTCGGCACTTGTTCGAGCAGGGCCAGGCCGATCGCGGGAAACGTGTGGGGCGACCTGCCCGCAGCCCAGCGCAGCAACTCCCGGCCCGGTCGGATCGCGCGGCCCCCGCCCATCCACTCGGCGAAGGAGGGCCCACCCGCAGCCGCGAGCATCGACGCCCAGATCTCGAAGGAACGCTTCAGTCTCGGAATCCGCACCCGTCGAACCCGAGCCCCCGCTGACGCGAGGGCATCTCCCGCCCGTCGCTGCGCTTCCCGGAGGTCATCGCTCACCGGTACGTTGCCGTTGTCCGTCACATCAAGGACCGTCAGGCGGTGTACGGGCGCCGACGCAGGATCGAGCACGGGAACGTCCACGCAGTGATCGTGCCCGTCGGGCCCGGCAAGCACGCGGAGCAACGGGAACAGATCCTCGGCGCGGCGGCACAAGGGTCCCGCCGTCACGTAGCGTCGCGCCTCGTTGTGCGCGCTCGGGAACTGTCCTGTCGTAGGAACGAGGCCTCCGGTGGGCTTGTGTCCGAACACGCCGTTGAAGAAGGCGGGCATGCGGATCGAGCCGCCGACATCGGACCCCAGGCCGAACGGGGAGCCGCCTGCCCCGATGATCGCGCCCTCCCCGCCGGAGCTACCGCCCGCGATACGTCGGTGGTCGTAGGGGTTGCTGGTGCGCCCGTAGACCTTGTTGTTGCTCTCCATCCACATGCACAGCTCGGAGACATTCGTCACGCCGAGCGGAATGGCGCCTGCATTGCGGAGCCTGCTCACGGCGGGAGCATCACCGGTCGCCGTCCAACCTTCGCGAGACACCAGCCCTGACGTGTTCGGCATCCCCTCGAGCGGGAACGCCTCCTTGATCGTGCAGGGCACGCCGTGCAGGGGCGGCAACGCAGAAGCGTCCTCTCGAGCAACCCGCTCGTCGGCTTCCCGCGCCTCGCGCCTCGCCTGATCGAACCGGAAAGCTACCACCGCGTTGATTTGTGGATTGACCTCCTCCAGGCGACGAATGTGCGCGTCGACCACCTCGCGCGAAGAGATCTCCCGCGTGCGAATCATGCGGGCCAAGCGGGTTGCGGACAGCGTGAGAAGGGGGTCCATGTTCTGCACGAGCGAACCCTGAACGTACGCGCTCGGGCCGCGCCCATCAAGGCAACGCTGGGACCTCACCCTTGCGATCCGCCGTCGACTCATGAACATTGCCTGGCATGGGCGTCACCCGTGTCTACCTGTCCCCGGGCCTGTTCGGCTTCTCGACCCTCGGGTCCTACCACTACTTCTGCCACATCGAGGCTGGGATCCGGCGACGGTTCCAGGCCGCCGGCAAGGGAGTCCAGGTGCACCTCGTCGACGTGCATCCCACCGCGTCCATCCGTCGTCGTGGGCGCAAGCTGGTCGATGTCATCGACGGCACGTATGATGGCACGGGGTCGATCCACCTGTTCGGCCATTCGACCGGGGGGCTGGACGCGAGGTTGGTGGCGTCGCCCACGATGAACGTCAGCGGAGCTTCGGTCTCGACGAGGTGGGCAGGGGCGATCCGGTCCGTGACCACCATGAACACGCCGCACTACGGGACACCGCTGGCCAGCTTTTTCGCGACCTTGTCGGGACAACGTTTGCTGTATGCGCTGTCGGCGCTCACGGTAGCGGTGCTCAAGCTGGGGAGGCCCCCCCTCGCCCTTTCGTCGTCGTTGGTCGCGGCCTTTGCCGGCATCGAGAAGGCCGTGGGGATGCAACTTCGCCTCATCGATACCCTCACGGACAACCTGGTTCGCGTGCTGGACAGCGCCACCGCGGACGAGACAGCCCAGTTCCTCCGTTTGATCCGGGAAGACCAGGGGGCCATCATCCAGCTATCGCCCGAGTCGATGGATCTATTCCAGGCGGGCGTCGAGGACAACGACCGCGTGCACTACCAGTGTGTCGCCTCCTTCGCCCCCGTTCCCAGCGTGGTTCACTGGGCCAAGTACATCGTCCGCCCCTGGTCTTCGCTCTCCCTACCTATCTTCGCGACCCTGCACCGGCTCACCTCCCTCGAGCACGCCCGATACCCTTGCACTCCGCCCGGAACCGAAGCCGACGACAAGTTCCGGGCGTTTCTTTCCGACCCACCCCCGCCGCTCGCCAACGACGGGGTCGTCCCGGTTCGATCTCAGCTGTGGGGCAAGCTCTTGTGGGCCGGCCAGGGCGATCACTTGGACGTGGTGGGCCACTTCCGCGACGCAGATCGCACCGACCTGCATGTGGACTGGCTCTCGTCCGGGTCGGGCTTCGACGCCGCCCGGTTCCAGACCATACTCGACCGTGTGGTCGATGGCATGCTTCAATCGGAGCAGGGCTGAGCCTGGCGATTAACGGTCCCAGTCGTTCTCGCCCCAACCGGACTTGCGCATGGCGCCGTTGGAGGGCCGCTTGACCCTCCGCGCCCGCTGGGTCTCGGCGAGGCGACGCTCCGAGCGCCTGGAACCGTACACCACTTCGCCGCATCGACCACAAACGTCGGCCGACGTTCCTTGGATGGTCAGCGGAGAAACACGCGCTTCGCGCCGCAGTGCGCTGCTGTCCACGAGGACTTCCCCGGGGCAGCCTCCAATGCACTTCATGTCACTGCCTCCTTGCTGTCTCAGCGGTCTACTGGAAGATCGCATGAGCTTCAGGATGTGTAGGGCAGCGGGTGTCCGTCGCAAGCCCCGGGGGTGCGGAATTATCCCACGGTCGTTTCTCGCGTTCTGCGGGGTAGACGCCAGGACAATCCCGGGGCGTGATGCGCTAGGGTTAGGGCATGCACGCCAGACGCTCGACGAGGACGGTGGCCGCGCTCTTGGTGGGATCTTTCGCTCTGTCTTGCGCGAAGGACGACACGGGCAGCTCGACGAAGGATGCGGGAACGGGGGACGAGTGCACGGTGGTGGTGGCGCCTGAGGAAGAGATTCCGGCGCCGCCGATACACACCCCGCGCTGGGCTTTCGAGCCGTGGATCTCCAAGGACATCTCGGACGGTGCGGACACGTATGCGTTCGTGCAAGGCTTCAAGGACCGGGACATCCCGGTCGGCGTGGTGGTGATCGATAGCCCTTGGGAGACGCACTACAACACGTTCGTACCGAACGAGGCGCGCTACCCGCAGTTCGCCAAGATGGTGGCGGACATGCACGGGCAGGACGTGCGTGTGGTGCTGTGGATGACCCAGATGGTCAACAACTGGTACCTCGACGGCGAAGTGGGCGGAGACTTCATGCCTGGGGCGGCGCCGAACTTCGAGCCGGGACAAGCGTGCGGGTTCTTCGTGAACGAGGGGCGCATCTTCACCTGGTGGAAGGGGAGCGGCGCGGCATTGGACTTCTTCCACCCCAGCGCTCGCGCCTGGTGGCACGAGCAACAGAACGCGCTGCTCGACATGGGGGTCAACGGGTGGAAGCTCGACTTCGCGGAGAGCTACGTGCGCGCGGACCCTGTGCAGACCTACGAGGGCGACAAGTCCCACCAGGCGTACTCGGAGGCCTACTATCGAGACTTCTATGCGTACGGTGCCCATCGCAAGGGGGGCACGGAGGAGTTCGTCACGATGGTTCGGCCGTGGGACGAGTCGTACGACTTCGACGGCCGGTTCCACGCCCGGCCCGAGCACGCGCCCGTGGCCTGGGTCGGTGACCAACGTCGCGATTGGTACGGGCTCTCCGACGCCCTCGACCACATCTTCCGATCCGCCGCGGCCGGCTACGCCGTTGTCGGTTCGGACATCGGTGGCTACCTCGACTTCGACGACAAGGACGTGTTCGGGGACCGCATTGCGTTCGACCTCGAGGTGTTCGAGCGGTGGGTCGCCCTGGGCGCCATGACCCCGTTCATGCAGTTGCACGGGCGCGCGAACGTGACGCCATGGGACGTGCCGGACTGCGAGGGGGCGTGTGCCGACGAGGTCGTGGCGCTGTACCGTTACTGGTCCAAGCTCCACCACGAGATGGTGCCGTTCTTCTACAGCCTTGCGCAGGAGGCTCATGCCAGCGGCCGGTCGATGCTCTTCCCCCAGGGCGAGGCGTCGTCCTGGCCGGGCGATTACCGCTTCCTGCTTGGCGAGGCCTTCCTGGTGGCGCCCATCCTGGACGCCACGGGGGTGCGCGATGTCGAGCTGCCTGCCGGGCCTGCCTTCTACGACTTCTGGAAACCGCAGGACGATGCGGTCCCTGGCGGAACCACGGTAGCATCTTACGTTGCCGCAAAAGGTCGCATTCCCCTGTTCATCAAGCAGGGAGCGATCGTTCCTCTGCAGGTCAGCGACGACGTGACCGGGTTCGGGACGGCTGCCTCCGAGGGGGCGTTGACCGTGCTCGTCTACCCGTCGTCCGCGCCGTCGACGTTTCGGCTCCACGACGAGGACGACGAGGTCACGACGTTGGGCGTTCGGAAGGTCGGAACCACGATCGAGGTCAGTCTGTCCCGCGCTGTTGCCACCACGATCCTGCGGGTTCGCACGGACGTGGCGCCCGTCGAGGTCCGGGTTGGGGCTCTTCCGGTGCCGCTTCACGAGAGCCGAGATGCGTTTGACGTTGCGTCATCTGGGTGGTGGGCGGACCCGGAGAACCGATGCGCCTGGGTGAAGCTGGGGGCCTCGGCCTCCAGCCTCGAGGTGGTGCTGACGCCCTGAACGTCCGCCCGGTCTTGCACCGCCGGACCGCAGGACCCAGAGGCCATGCATGAGCGAGCTGAAGGACGTCCTCTCCTACCACGACCGGACCAAGCACCACCTCGACCGCTACGCCCGGTCCTTGGGGTTCCTCGACTGGGAGACGCAACCCGACCCCTTCCGGCGGTACGAGGGGGCTGTGCGGGTGCGGCTGGGCCTGCCTGTCGGGCCCGGACCGCGATACGATTCGTTGTTCGACGGGTTGCCGCCCTCCCGCGAGCTGGATGCGGACGCCGTGTCCTCGCTGCTGTTCGACTCCCTGTCCCTCTCCGCATGGAAGGTGGCGGGGCGAAGCCGGTGGTCCTTGCGGGTGAACCCTTCGAGCGGCAACCTGCACCCCACGGAAGCCTACTTGGTCGCGGGGCCCGTGCCGGGGCTTCACCCGAAGCCCGCGCTCTACCACTACTCGCCGAAGGACCACGCGCTGGAGCTGCGGGCGGAACTTGCTGCGGATATATGGAACGATCTTTCCTCTTCTCTCCCGCCCGGCGCCCTCTTCGTCGGCTTGACCAGCATCGTGTGGCGCGAGTCCTGGAAGTACGGCGAGCGAGCCTTCCGCTACTGCCAGCACGACGTCGGTCATGCGATGGCCGCCCTCGGCCTGTCCGCGGCGATGCGGGGATGGGTCTGTCGACGGGTGCGGGGGATGGATGACGACGTCCTGGTCTGGCTTCTTGGCGTTGCGGGGCAGGTTGGCCCGGAGAGGGAACACCCCGATGTGCTCGTGGCGGTGCATCCTCCCGTTGATAAGGAACGAACGTTCTCTTTTGACCTCTCGCTCGATGGGCTGCAGTCCATGAGCCTCAGGGGACGAGAAAACCGGTTGAGCCCCGACCATCACCCCTGGCCGATCCTCGACCAGGTGGCCCAGGCGACCCGAAAGCGGCACGGCACCACCGTAGCCGCCGGAGCATCGCCTGCCGGTCCGTCTCTCTCCGGGGACCGACCCATCGACGCCCGAGCGCTCGTTCGGGGTCGTCGCAGTGCGGTGGCGATGGATGGGCGGACGCCTTTGGCTGCCGTCGACTTCTTTCGGATGCTCTCCCGTTTGACGCCAGGACCGCCGTGGTTGCGCGGGCTCGTGCAGGCATCGGAAGTTCACCTGATGTTGCTTGTTCATCGCGTCACGGGTCTCGAGAGCGGGCTGTATGCTCTGATCCGCGACCCCGCCGACGAGCCTTCCGTGCGCGCAGCCCTCGACGCGTCGTTTCTCTGGCAGGAGGTCGCCGGGTGTCCCCCTGGGTTGCCGCTTCGCTTGCTCGTGCCCGGGGATGTGCGGGACCTTGCCCGGACCTTGTCGTGCCACCAGGAGATCGCCTCGGACGGGGCATTCGCCGTGGCGATGCTCGCCCGGTTCCGTCCTGCCCTGGAACGCCATGGGGCGTGGTACTACCGGCGGCTGTTCTGGGAGACGGGGATGATCGGCCAGATGTTGTACCTCGAGGCCGAGGCCGCGGGGCTTGGGGGAACGGGCATCGGCTGCTTCTTCGACGACGCGGTGCACGAGGTGCTGGGGGTGCGGGACGACGCGTACCAGGTGCTGTACCACTTCACGGTGGGCGGGCCGAGGGAGGACGGCCGACTGGCGACCTCCCCTGCCTACGAGGATCGAGAGGAAGCGTGAGCATGTACTGGACGGTGCTGGGATCAGGGACGGCGGTGCCAAGCGCAACGAGGGCGAGCGCGTGCCACATCCTTTGCGGCGAGGGTGTGGCGGCCCTGTTCGACGCGGGAAGTGGCGCCAAGGACCGGCTCGCCGGAAGCGGCGTCGCCTTCGGGGCCCTGAGCCACATGATTTTCACCCATGCCCACCTCGACCACTGGTCCGACCTTCTCTCCTTCCTCTTCTACCGCATGCATGCCCCCGCGGCGGACCGGCGCGCCGGGCTGGTGGTCGCGGGACCGCCGGGCTTCCGAGACCTCGTTCACGACGTGGCACGCCGGATCGATGTGGACCTGCTCGACCGCAACTCGGACGTCGTCTGGGTGGATGCGGTAGAGGGAGCGAAGCTGGACGCCGGTTGGTTTCGCGCGGAGCCCTTCCGCGTGGCCCATGGAAGCCAGCATGCCTTCGCCTACCGGGTGTCCACCGCCTGCGGTTGCCTTTGCTACAGTGGCGACACCGCGCCGTGCGAGGGGCTCGACCTGGCTGCCCGGGGCGTCGACTGGCTGGTGTGTGAATGTTCCTTCCCCGACGGGCATTCTGCGCGCAACCACATGACGCCCCGAGCGGTTCGAGGGGTGGCTGACCGTGCGGGCGTGCGCCGGGTGGTCCTCACCCACCTGTACCCCGAGATGGCTGCCGGCTTGGGCAACGCGTTCGACGGGTTCGCTGGCGAGGTGCGGGTTGCGCATGACGGTCTCGTGCTTTCGCTCGGCCCGGACGATCCGCCTCTGTTGAACCTTCTCAGTCCTGTGAAAACTTGATCCCCTAGGGCACTTTTTTCACCGGCCAGGGAACTCGCCTCCGGGCCGTGATGTCGGTCGCATCAGCACGGTGACGAGGACGCCGACACGGGGCGACGGATCAACCGGGTGAAGAGCAGGCCCATGGGGGCGGCACTCACGCGGCAGGCGCGCCGGGTCGCAAGAGCGAAACGCCTCTCACCGCCACACACCAGCACGACCACGCCCACGGGGCGAACTGTCGAGGAGGCACCCATGACCACGCACATCACCAACCCGTTCGCGACCCCTTCCGACCCGGCTGTCTCCGCCTTCGCCTCGAACAACCCCTTCGAGGTCGAGGACGCTCCCACTGCCACGGCCTACGTGCTCACCAAGACTGGGCCCGACGTCGACCCCAAGGAGTTCGAGCGAGAGGATACGGTCGCCATCGAGATCATGATCCAGTGGGGCGACAACGTCCTTCACGTTGAGCACCTCACTCCGCCGCGCAGCTACTACGTGGGCGAGGAAGAGCAGAAGAACGTTCGTTGCGACTTCCTCATCCCTCAGGACAAGCTCGGCGCAGCGCGGGCGCCGGTCGTGATCACCAACGACTCGGGCAACCATCTTGTGATCCTGCCCGGGGCGCGCGGCTGGATCGAGAACCCGGGGCAAGGCCGGAGGCTGCTCGAGAACCTCGTGTCCCTCGGTGTGGCGAAGCCCTGCTCGGAGCTCGCCGGTGCGTACCAGGTGGACCTCGCGTTCGGCGGGAAGGCCTGCATGACGGTCGGTGACCTCACGTTCCGCGTCGGGTCCGTGCGAGCCGGTCGCAGGAACAGCACCGCTGCCAGCCGCGACTGGACCTCTTCGGTGTTCGTGGGCCTTTCCCTGGCGGTGCACGCGGGCATGATGGCTGCCATGGCCCTGTTCACGCCGGACCTCGGTCTCGCGGACGGCGAGACGATGACCCAGGACCAGCTGTACATGATGCAGCAGTACCTGAACGCGACGGCTGAGCCGGAGCGCAAGGACGTCGAGGCGGACACGATCGCGGCCGACCAGCCCGACGACAGGTCGGGCGGTACGGGGACGCGCGCGGTTGGCTCGGAGGGGAGCATGGGCAACCCTGTCTCTCGGAACACCAACGGAGCCTATGGAATCCAGGGGGACAGCAAGGACCGGCAGATCGCACGAACGGAGTCCTTGGAGTTGGCGAAGAGCTACGGCCTCATCGGGATTCTCAACAGCGGGCTGGCGGGCGACCCGAACGCGCCGACGGCTCCCTGGGGCCAGAACGAAGCGTTTGGCAGTGACCCCCTGAGCGCACGCGGCAACATGTGGGGCGACTCGATCATGGACGCTCACGGTGCGGGGGGCCTCGGGCTCAGCGGGATCGGCGAAGGCGGCAATGGCCGCGGGGAAGGCATCGGCCTCGGGTCCATCGGCACCATCGGCCGCGGAGCTGGCGCGGGCGACGGCTGGGGAATCGGCGACGGTCACGGCAGGCTCGGGCGCGGCCGGACTCCGAAGGCTCCGAAGGTGTCGTTCACCGGCAGCACGTCCGTGAACGGTCGGATCCCGCCCGAGGTCATCCAGCGAATTGTGCGGCAGAACTACGGCCGGTTCCGCATGTGCTACGAGGGCGGCCTGCGCAACAACCCTTCGCTCACCGGCCGCGTCTCCGTTCGTTTCGTGATCGGTCGCGACGGGGCCGTGTCCCAGGTCGGCAATGCCGGCTCGGACCTGCCCAGCCCCGAGGTTGTGCAGTGTGTGACCTCATCGTTCTACGGGCTGTCGTTCCCGCAGCCGGATGGTGGCATCGTGACGGTGGTCTACCCGATCATGCTCACGCCTGGTGGCTGAACCCTCCCTCCCGCTTCCGTCCCCCTCACCCACTCTCCCCTCCATGCTGGCGGGCTGGCGCGCATCGGGGTAAGTGTCCTGCACGATGCATCGCCTTCCACGCACCATGCTGTCGGTTCTGCTCGTCGTGCTCGGGCTCCTGCTGGTGGCGACCGCGAACGCCAAGCCGGGGGACCGGTACACCATCTCCCTGATCACGATGAGCCCGGGGGACCCGATCTTCTTTCGGTTCGGCCACAACGCCATCCTGGTGCGAGACTCGCTACGCCGGACGCACCGGGTCTACAACTGGGGTACGTTCTCGTTCAACGAAGAGGGGCTGGTGCAGAAGTTCCTGCAGGGCCGGTTGACCTACTGGCTTTCGGTGCAACCTCTGGGTCCCACGCTCGCGCACTACGATTCGGAGGGTCGTTGGCTGGTGGAGCAAGAGCTCGACCTGACGTCGGAGCAAGAGATGCGGATCGTGCGCATGATCGAGGAGAACGCGCGACCCGAGAACCAGAAGTACCGTTACCACTACTACCGGGACAACTGCTCGACGCGCGTGCGGGACGCCATCGACACGGTGCTCGACGGGAAGCTTCGGGCCGTTTCCAGTGGACCGGCCAAGCTTACCTACCGGGGACAGACGTCGCGGTTGGTGGCGGACGTGTGGTGGGGGCAGGTGTTTCTGAACCTTGCGATGGGCAGCTTCATCGACCAGCCGGTGACCGAGTGGGACGAGATGTTTGTGCCCGGCAAGGTGCAGGAGATGGTGCGCAAGGTCCAGAACGTGGACGAGTCGGGGAACGTCGTGCCCCTTGTGCGTGCCGAGCGAACCTTGGTGGAGGCGCCGGGACGCAAGTCGCCCCCGGACATGCCGCCCAATCGTGTGCTGCCGCTCTTGCTGATCGGGCTACTGGGGGGCGCGTTGTTTGCGTGGTTGGGGCACCGACTGCTATCCCATCGCGACCAGGGCCCAGCGAAGGCGCCGCTCGGCAAGCGGCTCGCCTTGGCCATTCCGCTCGGCGCCTGGACCACGCTGACCGGCTTTCTCGGGCTGCTCTTCGTCTTCTTCTGGACGATGACGGACCACGAGGTCGCCTACCACAACGAGAACTTGCTCCAGACCAGTCCTCTGACGGCGGCGTTTCCCGTGATCGCCGTGGGACTGATGCTGGGGCGCGGGTGGGCGACCCGCGCGTTTCGCTGGCTCGCCCTCGTGACCGCCGGCCTGTCTGTGCTCGGGCTGCTCGTCAAGGTGTTGCCCTGGTTCAACCAGGTCAATGGCGAGTCCATGGCCTTGCTGGTGCCGATCTGGGTCGGGTTGGCCGTCGGGCCCGTGCTGCACGAGCTTCGAGAGCGACGCTCGGGCGTGACCGTGAGCGAGAAGGCGGACAAGCCTGCCGCCGGTGAGGTTCAAGAGGCCGGGGATGACCGAGGGGAGAAGGTTCCGTGACGTGGGGTGGGGACACGGCGGGACGCGTGCACGGAGGAGGAAAGCGATGCGAACGAGGAAGCTATCTGCTTGGCTGTGCGGGGCCTTGGTCGTGGCCTTGGCGCTCGGGGTAGTGGAAGCCCAGGCCCAGGGGACTCGCGGCCCGAGTGCGGAGCAGGAGTCGCGCGTTCGCGCGGTCATCGCCCAGCTCACGAGCAAAGAGCGCAACGACGTCCGCGATGGCTACGTGGCGATGGAGAGCCTGGACACGGAAGTTGCCGCTGCCTGCGTGCAGACGGCGAATCGCGTGTTGGCTCGAGGGTTGCCGGTGGACCTGGCCACGACGGCCCTTCGAGCGCTTGCCAAGGTGGGGCATGAGAGCTCTTCGCGCCCCATCCGGTCCTACCTGGTGCACCGGCACACGGAGCTACGCCGGGAAGCGGTGAAGGCGTTGGTGAAGACCAAGGGACCGGACGCCAAGCTCGGGTTGCGGCGAGCCCTGTCGGACGGGGACGCGATGGTTCGAGGGTTGGCCGCGACGGGGCTTGGGGAGCTCGGGGCGACCGAGCACGTGGACGGGTTGTTCATGGCGCTCGATCATGACGTGGCTGAGGCGGCGGCTTCGATCGGGCAGCTGTGCACAGCGGACCAGTGCGAGCAGTATGCTTCGCGGACGGGCCGGATCGGGTTCGACGTGATGGTCACGGGGTTCGACCAGATCTTGTTCCGGGACCCGAAGCAGATGACGGACGACCAGAAGATCCGGATCATCGGCCGCGTGCGGGAGCTGGGCACAGGCGAAGCGCATCGGTTTCTGAAGGACGTGCAAGGTCGCTGGCCGCAGGACTGGTCGGAGAGGGTGAAGAAGGCGGTTGATCTGGCCGTGCAGTCCACGCAGGGAGCGCCGGGAGGTGAGCCATGATGCGCGGGCTACACGCGGTTGCATGTTGTGTGGCATGTGCTGCGTTGGGATGCGGCGGCGGGCAGACGCGGATCGGCGACCTGTTCAACACGCAGTGGCAGGACGACGGCGGCAGGTCGATCGCGGCGGTGCAAGGGAAGCTCTCGGGCCAGGCGATCCCGCGGGGGGCGAACGTGGCGGTGGGGGTCGTGGATCGCGGACTGGTGGGTGTGGCGCTGGACACAGGCAAAACGTGGACTTTCTCGAAGTCCGTGGACGCGCGTCCGTGGATCGCGGGTGACGTCGTGGTGGTCACGGCCGGCGGGAAGCTTTTCGCGTTGGAGGCTTCGAGTGGTCGGCAGCTGTGGTCTCTTCCGGTGGCGGGCAAGGTTCGAGGGGCAGGGGACGATGGCCGAACGACGCTGGTGTCGCTGGAGCCGTCCGCGGGGGTGCCTGGCAAGTTGATCGCGGTGGAGCGGGACGGAAGGGTGACGCGCGAGATCGAGGTGACGGTGCCAGTCGGGTCGCCGACGCTGGTGGCGAACCATGCCTTCATTCCCTGGCAGAACCAGTATGTCAGCGTGGTGGACCTGGGCAGTGGCGACGAGGTTGCGCGGGTCGTGCTGCGGCACCAGACGACCCAGGCGTTTGTTGCGGGCGGCGCGTTGTTCTTCGGGGAGGCAGGGATCACGCGGTTTGACGAGCGGATCGGGGCGGCGAGTCGGGATGGGGCTTCGAAGGCCGTGCTTCCGGACCGGGAGCTCCCTGGCAAACCGCGATGGCTGCGAGCGGGCGGGATTGCGGGCAAGGTCACGTCCGACGCTTTCGACAGAAACCGGATCTATGCGATGCCGGCGGCTCGGGGCGATGGATTGGGGTTCGATGAGGGTCGCTACTACGCAACGTACTTCCGGATCGTGGTGGGATTGCAGGAGGAGACGGGGGAGCTGGCGTGGGCCCGAAGGCTCGACACGGACGCGCTGGGTGGTGCTGCGTACGAAGGTGGGCTGGCGCTGTGCGAGCGGACCGGGAGGGTAGGCTTCTACGAGGCGGGTACGGGAGCGGCGGCGGGTGAAGTGTCCCTCGGGACCGCGGTCCGCGCTTGCGTGGTCCAGGCCGACCGGTTGACGAAGACGGCGGAGCCGCGACCCGAGCCCGTGGTCGAGCAGCTTGCCAAGGTGATCGACGTATCGGAGACGGACATGGTGATGATGCACGCGTTCTTGCTGCGCGAGCTCATTGCCCAGCCGAGCCCGCGGGCCACGGAGCGTCTGATCGAGCTTGCGTTCGACGCGCGCACGCCACCGGACCTGATGGCGGAGGTGCGCAAGGGACTGGCGTCGCGGCGCAATGGAGCGGAGCACATGCTCGAGGCGCTGGGGCGCCGGTACGACTTCTTGGCGGGGGTGCTGATGACGCCGCCGGTGGGACCGCTTGCGGACGCGTTGGCCGCGATGAAGGAGACTCGCGCCGCGCCCCTGCTGGCGGAGCACCTCAACGACCCAGCGAACAGCACGGAAGACGTGAAGCGGGCCGCGCTTGCACTCGAGACGCTTGCCACCCAAGCGGAGCGTGAGCCCCTCGAGCTGTTCTTCTCGTTGTACCGAGCCACCGCGCACAACGAGGACCTCGTTCAGGCGCTCGTTGCGGTGGCCAGGGCGATCATCCGCGTCGGAGGCAGCGAAGGAAGAGAGCTAGTCCGCGCTGCGGCCTACGATCTCATGACGGTTCCGTCGTTGCAGCAGCCTCTGCGCGACCTGGTGTCCGGGGCCGAGAAACCTCGGACGACGGGCGGTTGAACGAGTCTCAAATCAAGCGCTCCGCGTTGCTTTGGGACGAGGTTCTTCCAAGGGGGCTTTCGCAAAGCCCCCTCGCCGCGCTCACCGCGGCTCACCCCAAGACGCCTCGCCTTTGGCTCGGATAGCCCCAAACCCAAGCACGTTCTTCGAAAATTGGGACCAGTCCGGGAACTCAAGCCGCGCGAAGCTTCTGATCGAGGGCGAGGCGTCGCAGGAATCTTCGAACGGCGCCTGCGAAGTAGGTGCCGTACTCGATTGACCCTGCGTGGCTTGCGTAGGAGAGCTGTTCGAAGCGGGCTTGGGGCAGTTTGTCCGCGAACCGTCGTGCGTCCTCTGCATCGATGAGGAAGTCGCCTTCTGCGGCGAGCATGTAGACCGGTTGCGAGATCTTCAGGAAGGTATCGGTCGCGTCGTGGTCGAGGATGCCGCCTGCGCATCGCAGGTAGGCGTCGAGGGGGACGGACGTGGCGTACTGAAGGAAGTCGAGGAACTCGTTGCGCGGGCAGCCGCGGGAGATGAAGCCGAGGCTTTTGGCGAGCTCGTAGGTGAGCTGGGTGCGGATGGCGAAGTTGGCGACGGGTTGGACGACGCGGAGCAGGGGGCGTCCGTGTTTTCCGATGCGTTCGGCGAGCCAAGCGGCTTTGGAGCGCAGCAGGACGGTGCGGTGCATGGGGTTGCGAGGCACGCCGAGCATGAAGACGTAGGCGCCGGCGCGGTCGGGGGCGATGCGAGACCATTCGATGGTGACCTGCACGCCCATGGAGAAGCCGATCATGATGGGCTTCTGCTCTGGGGGGACGAAGGCGCGGACGACCTTGTCGAGGTCATCGGCATGCTCGGCGATGGAGTAGCCGCCGCCTTTAGGGGCGAGGTCGCTGTCGCCGTGGCTGCGGTAGTCCCAGTAGACCACGCGATGGTCGCGTGCGAGTTCCTGGGCGATGGCGCGCATGAAGACGGGGCCGCAGCCGATGCCCGACGTGAGGACCACGGTGCGGTGGTGGTGGGCTCCGAGGATGCGACACGCGAGGCGGTTGCCGCCGGGACCGGAGATGAAGACCTTTCTCGCTTGCTGCAGGGACACGCTTGGGTACCTCGAGGGGGTATAGCACGCCCCGTTCCATGTGAGGGGCTGCCGTCGCAACCCCAAAAGGAACCTCATTGCCGCGATTCGGGCAAGAAACCGTCGTTTGGTGCGAAGGGAAGGTGGCAGCAGGTGAGAACGTTGGGTGTCAGCTGGGCGGTCAGGCCTTAGCCGGCGGGGTCGTAGCGGGCTTGGCAGCGTACTTGGGCGCGGTGCCCGTCGCGGCGACCTTGTCTCGAGGCTCGAGCAGGAAGGTGTCGTTCTTGCGCATGTGCAGGGCTTCGCATCCCGGCGCGCCTTCCTCGACGGCACCGATGAAGGAGCTGATCGGCAGTGTCTGTCCGCGTCGTCCTTCCTTGTACGGGTCACGAGACCGATAGAGCAGAACGGTCTTGGGGTTGATTGCGCGCACGGCGCGAACCACTGGCTCGACATCCATGCCCTGCACGTGAAGTACGAGCACATCGGGCTCGCAGACGTCGGCGAAGTCCTCGAGGTCATCGTCGGAGGTGCCGGCGTGGACGCCGTCGGCGAGGTGCATGAGGGAGGGGAAGCCTTCGAGTTCGAAGAGGAAGCCCAGTCCGGGACGGCCGCCGGCGATCGAGCCGACGTCGAGGCCGAAGATGTCGCCCATGCGGCCCATGGACTTGGGGGGGCGCGCCATGGTTCCGACGCCCTGGACGGTCCGCGTGAATTGGGAGATGCCCTGGTCGAGCAGGGGGATGCCTCTGCCCAGCAGGGGCAAGCCGTCGCCGCCTAGGCCGCCGAGGTTGCCGAGGAAGGGGATTCCGCCCGCGCCGAGCACGGGGATTCTCGCGGTGCCACGCGGGAAGACGTTGCGGATGTCGTTGAGGATGGACGTGCCTTCCTGGATGGCGGACTCCATGCCAATGCTTGCGCTGATGGGCAGGGCCGTGATCCGAAGGCCCTTTTCCGACGCGCGTTCCCAGGGATCGAGGTCGATCACGCGGGATCGCTTGAGGTCGAGCTCGCGAGACACCGTGCGCGTGAGGCTCTGCGTGCTCACGAACGTGGCGTCGCATTCGTCCAGCACGTCGAGCACGTCCTCGAACCACGGCGTCATGGACGTGGCCAGCACGTAGTCCGCCGACCGGATCTCATCCGCCACCCGCCGGCCTCGTCGCTCGTGAGAGAAGACGGGGTCGATGAACAGCGAGCGCGTGGGCGTGGTCAGTTCGAAGAAGGTGTTCTTGTGGAATGTGAGCTTTGCCTGTCCAGGATTCGACATGGGTTTCGCCTCCCCGGGCGTGGATACCGGTTACTGGATCCCCTTATGTGAAAGGTGTTCGTATCACAACCATTCGCTGCGCGAAAAGGGACTATGCATGGGACCCGGATACAGGTAGGAAAAGAGCCGTGGGACGGAACCCATGGCAGCCGCAAATGCCAAGAAATCTGCGGCAACACGCTTCATGCGCGAGCCCATGCGCAACCGGAGGGAAACCCCATGGCAGAGCAGACCGACGGGCTGAAGAGGGAGAAGGGGACGGCACGTCCTCAGCGAAGCCGCGACCGCGACGACGACCGCAGGCTCGCCGTCGATGACGATTGGGAGCCGCGCCGGCGTAGTGACGAGGACGACGAGGATCGGAATCGTCGCCCTCGGCGGGGGACCCGTGGGCGTCCTCCGCTGCGCGACGAGTTTGGGGACTTGAACCGTGGCGGCGCGTACGTGGCTGCGGAGTCGGTTGCGCTGAGCCTCGACATCTTTTCTCGGGTCCTTCGCGGCGTGGTCGATCGTGCTTTTGACGAAGACTACGACGAGCCCGGGGACGTCATCCGTGGTCTGGCGAACGAGGCGGATCTGGCTGCCTACGACGTGGTGGACGAGTTCCGTCGTGTGCCTGGCCGCCTGGACAAGCGGTTCGACGAGGGCATCCGGAGCCCCCGGGCCCAACGCGGCGAGCGAGCGCGTCGCGACGACGACTAGCCGCGAGTCGCGACAAGGCACGCCGGCGTCATCATGAGTCGAGGACGAAACCTGGGCCGAACGCCGGCTCTTGTCGGTAGGAGATCATGAGCCGCACCCTCCAGGTGTTGTGGGGATTCTTCCGGTTCTTCTTCGCGTTCTTGTGGGAAGAAGCGCTGGTTCGCGTCCCGTTCTACCGGCGGCTCCGCGGCAAGCAATGGAAGCAGCGCAACCCCGACCGCCTCAGGCGGTTCTGCATCGACATGGGGGGCGCCTTCGTCAAGTTCGGCCAATTCTTCTCCATCCGTTCCGACATCCTGCCCCGCGCCTACTGCCGCGCGCTCGGGACCTTGTTCGATCGTGTGCCCCCGTTCCCGTCGGACCAGGCGCGCGCCATGATCGAGCACGAGCTGAACGCGCCCATCGAGGAGATCTTCTCCGAGTTCCGGGACGAAGCCATCGGCGCCGCGTCCTTCGGACAGGGGCATCTCGCTCGCCTCCGCAAGGGAGAAGACGCGGGCAAGCCCGTCGTCGTCAAGGTCTCACGACCCGGCTCTGACAAGCAGATCGAGGGCGACACCCGCTTGCTCATCGTCATCGGCTGGATCGTCGACATGTCCAGCGTCCTCGGTCAGATCAAGCTCGTCCCCATCTTCCGGGACTTCGCTCGCTGGACCCGACGCGAGGTCCATTACATGCAGGAGGCCAAGAACGCTGACCACCTGCACGAGATGAGTGCCTGGAACGTCCGGCAACGGATCCCCTTCATCTACTGGGAATACACCACCAACCGCATCATCACGATGGAGTACTTCGAAGGGCTGCCCTTCTCTCGCGCCATCGAACGCGTCGAAAGCCAGGACCCCACCATCGACGCAGAGCTTGCCGAGATCTCCTGCGAACGACTCGTGCTGGCCCGCAACCTTTGGCAGTCCTTCCTGCTCCAAACCTTCGTGGGACACGTATTTCACGCCGATCCCCACCCCGGAAACCTCGTCGTCTTGCCCGAGAATACCGTCGGGTTCCTCGACTTCGGGCTGCTCGGCCGCCTCAACGAGGAAGGTCGACGCGAGCAGATTCTGATGATGGATGCGGTCGTGCAGGAAAACGTCGAGAGGCTTTTTGTGGCAGTGCTCGACGTGCTCGATGCGCCTCGTGGGCTCGCGGTCACGGACGTGTACGACGGCTTTTCCGAGGAGGCGGACGAGTGGCTGGATGCGTGTGACAACCCGGGTGCGAAGCCGGAAGACAAGACGATCACGAGGTTGGTGGACGCGTCCATGGGGATTGCGCGGCAGATCGGGCTCGTGCTGCCCATGCAGACGATGCTGTACTTCAAGGCGTTGCTCACGGTCGACTCGGTGATCCTGCGGCTCTCCCCCGAGTTCGATTACAAGAAGGAGACCCGCCGAGCGATCCGACTGATTCGCATGCGGGAGCTGGACAAGATGTACGCGCCGGGGTCGACCATCGATCGTGCCTTGTCCTTGCAGATGCTCCTCAACTCACTGCCGGACTTTCTCATCGCCCGTTTGCAGGACTTCGAGCAGGGCCAGAAGACCATCTATCGCAAGCTCAACCTCATCCCCGTCATCATCGCCAACTTCCTGAAGTTCGTGGCTTGGTGCGTGTTCCTTTCGGGGCTCGCGCTGGTCGTCGAGCGCTCCGGCGTCCTGAACGTGATCCCGCTGATGACCCACCCGTACGTCGTCGTGTTCTTCGACTACGTGGGCAACTTGCTCTACGTCATCCCCGTCGTCTTTCTGTTCCTCATCTGGCTGTCGCGCTACCTGATCGCGCGCAGCTACGTGAAGGTTCAGAAGTCGGATTAGACGCCGTCAAGGGCAGGCGAACCGCGCCTCGGCGGCCGCTCCCTTGGCTTCGAGGTCGAACTCCGTGGTCGCCACGCAAGCCCGGGACTCGGCGCCCGGCTTCGCTCCCACCAGCACGTCCGGCTGCCCCGCGATCGCCTGTCCCCCTTCCGCCTGCGTGAAGCCGTCGAGGGACAGCGAGTAGCGGCCTGCCGTGACAGGCCAACTCTCCACGCAGCTACAACTCGCGGAGCCGTTGCAGGAGTTCACCACGTAGTGGACCGGGTCCCAGGGGACCAGAAGCGTTTCCCCGGGTGAGACCCTGCGAACGCGCGAGGTTGCGGTACAGGGGGCGCACACGCAACCGCTGCCGCAGAAGGGGATGCACGTTCGGTGGGTCGTGAGCTCGACACCGCCTCGCGTCAGCGTGAACGCGGGCTGGGTGTCAGGCCACGGGATGTACACGTCTTCGGCGAGCGTGCTCACGAACGACAGGGTCATCGTCTCGACCGGCCCTGCTTGGACGTCCGGCTTTTCGAACCCGCCTTCTTCGCCCCCACAGCCGAGCAGCGTGGCGGTCAGGGCCAGAAGGCAAGGAACGTGGCGGTACCGGAGGAGCATGATCCCTTGGCATTGTGGCAGAAGTGGCGCGGCCGTGACGGGAAAATCCCTCGGGTCACGCCGCTTGGGGGGAGTCCGGCTCGTCGTGGGGCAGCAGCGATGGGTCTGCTTCGCGAGCGGCGGATACGAAGGGCTCGTTGCCGACCTCGTCGGAGGAAGCCGCGCGCCACAACAAAGCGAAGCCCGCGCTTACCATCACGAGCGACGCCCACTGTGCAGGTGTCAGCGACAGGTAGCGAGGGTCTGCCCCTGCGATCTGGCCGGGTTCGGCGCGCAGGAAGTCGAGGGAGAAGCGGACGGGCGCGTAGACCAGCATGATGAAGCCGAGGAAGAACCCCGGCGGGCGCGGGCGCCGTGCGAGGATCAGGCACACGACCGCCAAGACCACGGCGAACACCATCTCGTACAACCCCAGGTCGAACCTCGCCCCGTTTGGAAAGGCCACGGCGAACCACAGGTCCGACCGCATGCCGGGGTGATCGTGCACGACGGCGCAGCCCATGCGCCCGAAGGTCCATCCGACCGGAAAAGCGGCGGCCATCGTGTCGGCGAAGGGCAGCATCCGCTTGACCTTGAACCGCCACTTGAACGCGAACGCGCCGATCGCCGCGCCGACGAACCCCCCGAAGCTGGACAGGCCGTCCCAAAGCCTCACGAGCATGAGCGGGTCCGACAGGACGCGCTGGGGATGATAGAAGACGGCGTCGAGCACGTGGCCGAAGACGAAGGCGGACACCAGGACCCAGTACATGAAGCGCGACATGGCCTCGGAGGGGATTCCGCGAGCCTTTGCCATCCGCGACGCGACGATCACCCCTGCGTACACGCCGATCGCCACCAGCAGTCCGAACGGCTTGATCGTCCACGGCCCGATCTCCAGCACGCGGCCCAGGACCTCGAAGGTGTGCTCGTCCGGTAGGATCGTGATCTCCGGGACGTGAATGGCGGGAATGAGGGGCTTCGACACGGGAACCCTTTCGTCGGCGTCGGTGCGCCTGTGCTAGCACGGACTGCGGCTGCGTGCGCGGGTGCACTTTGCCCAAGGAGCCGTGCATTTCTAAGTAGGGTTCGCGCTTCGTGTTCGAGACGAACCGTCGCGTGGTTGCGACGTTCAGGTTACCCCGCAGCGGGGGAGGGCTGGGACACTCCTCGCCGGGTCGATCGAAAAAACGACTTCTTGCGGATGGTGAAGGACTGCTCGTCGAGCACAGCCATGCCGAGGGCGCGGTTGAGACCTGCGCGCCAAGGGGCCAACCGCAGGGGGGTGAAGCCCGCCCCGCGAATCGCGGTCTCCAGGGGGTGGTCGGGTCCTCTCACCACGGTCTCGCTCCCCTCGCGGTGTCCTTCCCGTTCGATCCAGTCCGCGACCGCGCGCGCGGCATCGTCCAAGGGCACGGGGCTGTCTTGGGACACGCGCTCGGCGAGGTCCGAAGCGACGACAGCGGTTTGACCCGGCTCCGCGCGAAGGGTGGGATCCACCTCGATCTGCAGGATGGGGTTGGGTCGGAGCACGCCATAGGGCTTTCCCCGTTGGCCAAACTCGGTCCACGGGGCGGCTTCGGTGCGCGACGTGACCCAGCCGACACCGAGCACCAGGGGAGAGCGCGCCGCCCGCAGCGCGGCTGCCAGCAGGTCATCGGATGGGTCGACTGGGCTGCCGGCGTACCTTGGCAGGGGCTCGACGACGAGCACGGCGGTGGCTTGCCGATCGAAGGCTCGGTCGAAGAGTGCTTCGGGACCCGTGTCGTCGGAGGCCGGATCGACCAGGTCGGTAGGGATGCCGCGCTCCCTCAGCAGGTGGGAAACGCGCTCGCAGAGCTCCGCGTCACCGGCAACAAGCAGCACCTTGTCCTTGCTCATGGGCCATCTCCTCGTTCTGGATCGTCACGGCTTACCACCCCTCCGATGCCGGCGTGGGGTACGAACCATGACCCCGATCTCGTCCGCGGGAGCGGGTGTGCAAGGGCGACGGCTGCGATCTTCGATAGCCATCCCGTCGGACTTGTCAACGGGGGCGTTGGAGGCTTCCGTTCCGCTGATTGCGGCGGTTCGGACCCGATGGTATGGCCCCGGCACCACGGCGATGGAGCCGTCCTGGGAGGCGCAAATGGTGATGCGGACTGTGCGACGATTCTTCGGGCTCGGACTCCTCTTCGGGATCGTGTGCTTCGGCACGGCGTGCGACGAGGACGCCAAGTGCAAGGAAGCGGGGGCTTGCAAGAAGCAAGGCAAGTGCAAGGTGGACGTGAAGGAGGGGTGCATCGCCGGGACCGCCGAGGACTGCAAGGTGTCGGACGAGTGCAAGACGCTCGGCAAGTGTTCCTTGAAGGAGGGCGCGTGCGTCGCTGCGAGCGAAGCCGAGTGCAAGGGCTCCGAGCGGTGCAAGACCGAAGGGCTGTGCGACCTGCACGAGGACGGGTGCGTCGACCTGGGCAAGCTCTTCCTGCCGGAGTGCAGTGCGGAGTGCAAGGCTGACGGGCACTGTGTGAAGCGCGACGGCAAGTGCGTGGCGCTGTCCAACCAGCACTGCTTCGGCACGGTGGATGACAAGGCGGAGCCGGACAGCGTGTGCCGTCGGGAAGGGCGATGCACCGTGCGCGACGGGTCCTGCAAGGCCCTGAGCGACAAGGAATGCGAGGGGTCCGACGCTTGCAAGAACGACGCGCAGTGCACGGCGAAGGACGGGAAGTGCGTGGGTACGGAGGACGGGTGCGCCAAGTCCACCATCTGTCTGCGTGCGGGCCGGTGCTCCATGAAGGATGGGGCGTGTGTGGTGGCGTCGAACGCGGACTGCAAGAAGTCGGCTCGGTGCGACCTCGAGGGGTTGTGTACGCTGAAGGACGGCAAGTGCATCGCGGCCACGAGCGCGGATTGCGGGCGGGCCGGTGTTTGCACGAAGGCCAAGCGCTGTCGCGCCGAAGACGGGGCGTGCATCAAGTAGGTCTCCGGCCTTTCGACCCACCCAACGCAGCAACCCACGCAACCCGACCGCTGTTCTCCATGGCCGCGCCCGTGCGCTTGGGCTAGGACCTCCGCCTCCCTCGCAAGGACAAGATCGTGACCGACGTGACCGACGATACCCCGAACCCCGAAACCGACCCGGACCTCGACGCCCAAGGGCAGGAGCAATGCCCCCCCGCCGGTGAAGAGACCGACGTGCCTGTGGACGAGGAACCGCTTGCCGAAGCATCCCCCGAGGCGGACGAGCAAGCTCCCGCGCAACCGGGGGGGTACGAAACCAGCCCTCGGCCGGAATTGCTCCGGCTCGTCGACTTGGCGGCGAAGTACCCCGAGATCGGTCCTCCGCTCGCGCAGCTTGCCTTCAAGATCGGTCAGCCGGACTTCGGCAACCAGATCGTTCGCATGGGGCTCGACAAGGAAGGCCCCGGCCTCGAGTACTACTTCGTCGTGGCGCATTCCGCGCGGCGAGAACGACGCTACGCGGAGGCTCGGCAGCTGTCCGTCGACGCGATCCAAGCGTTCGTTCGCACGCCGGACGAGGAGTTGGCCCCGGACGACGGGGAGCGGCTGCTGCACCTGGTGCGGCTCGGGTACTCGACGCTGCTCTTCGACGAGAAGGACCCCAAGGGGGATCCGGCGTTCGTGGACCGGCTCAAGGAGGCGCTTCCCGCCCTCGAGCCCCGGCTCGCGTCCGAGGCTTTCTACCACGCGCTGGTGGCGCAGACGCGCTGGTACGAGGATGCGGAAGCCAGCGAGCGTTCCTGGGATCGGGCCGCGGAGCTCGACACTTCCGAGTCGACGTGGAACGCGCGTGGCACCTGGTACAAGGACGCGGAAGGGGACCTGGACAAGGCGGAGCAGGCGTACCGCAAGGGCCTGCAGGTCGTGTCGTCGAGTCCTCTGTTGCTGCACAACCTGGGGCAGCTGCTGGTGGACAAGGCCGAGCGACCGGACGTGGACGTGGACAAGGCCCGCCGCCTGCTCAACGAGGCGGAGCAGTGTTTGCGTGCGGCGTTGCGCGAGGAGTCGCCCAAGGGGCTCCGTCGGCACGTGCACTCCACGCGGGATCGCCTCATGTCGTTGCGATCGTCGTTGCCGCCCCGTGGCGCGAGGCGAGAGGAAGCGCCGGTGGAGCCGGAGCGAGAGCCTGCCGTCGGTGAAGTGCTGCAGGGACGCGTGCGCTCGATCGCCGCGTTTGGCGTCTTCGTCGCCCTGCCCGGGTGTGGGACCGGTCTGCTGCACAAGTCGGAGATCGCGCACGAGGTTGTGGACGACCCGGGTCAGCTTTTGCAGGTCGGGCAGGAAATCGAGGTCAAGGTGCTCGACGTCGGGCGTCGGGACGGCAAGCTTCGGATCGGTCTCTCCCGCAAGGCGTTGTTGCCCAAGCCCGAAGGCGTGGCGAGCCCTGCTCCCCAGCGTCCTCGGCAGGAAGGCAAGCCTACGGGTCAGGACCAGGGACGTCGCAGGGAAGACCCGCGTGATCGCCAGGGTGGCCCGCGTCGTGGCGGCCAGGAGGATCGCGGCAACCGGCCTCGGGGTCCGAAGTCCCGGGACGACGACAAGCTGGCGAGCCTCGGGGAGATGCTGCTCGCGAAGATCAATCAGCAGAAAAAGCCGTGATCGCGCCGGTCACGACGCGCATGTGCACGTGCAGGTGAGGGCCCTCGATCTCGGCAGACATCTCCGAGCAGGGCACCTCGGAAGCCAGGCTGTTGTCGATGACGTGCAGCAGGGATCGCACCTCGTTGCGGCGCCAGGACGGGGGAGGTTTTTGGCTTTTGGGGCGCTGTAGCTTGGTGAGGACGAAGGCGTGGAACGGGGAGCAAGCCCAGGCCCGAGCGAAGTCGAAGTCTTCGATGTGTCCCAGCCGAATGGGGATGTCGATTCCTGGGACGCCGATCAGGCGAACGCTGTACCGGGCGGTGGGGTCTTGACCGGTCTGGAGTCGAACGAGCCGAGCGAGGCGGCTGATGGTTCGCTGGGGGTCGGGGTCGAGGAAGGCGGACAGGGAGACGTAGTCTCGGAGGAACGCGGCGCGGTTGCGTTGTTGGTTGGGTTCGCCCTGGGCAAGCTGTTGGAGCCAAGTTCGGTACAGGGAGGTCATGCTCTCGACGAAAGATATCTCCTGTTGGACCAGGGACGGATGGGTCACGAGCTCCCAGTGGACGGTTCCGGTGTTGGCCTGTGAGTCGAGGGAGAACTCGACGAGGTTGTGCCAGAGGTCTGCGTCGAGCCAGGCGTCGTCGGGTGGGGGCGTGCACCAGGACCACAACTCGTCGCGGAGGTCATTGCGAACGTTGGCAGGCAGGTCGTCGGGGAGCTGGACGAGCAGGCCACTGGGGTCTCTAGGGCCGACGAGGGCGGCGGGGTGGTCTGGGACTTCCTTGTGGAAGAGGCGGAAGTGCTCTTGGTCGGGGTCGACCGATCCTAGCTCCCAGCGGAGCAGGTCGGGGTTGGATGGTTGGCGGTGCGGCATGGGGGCTCGGGACAGAAGCGACCCAGGATAGCCGATCTTGGCGATTCGGCCTACTCGTCACCCCGAAGCCCGAGCGCCTTGCACTTTTTGTAGAAGTGGCTCCGCTCCAGCTCCAGTCCCCGCGCCGTTGCCGCCATTTGCCCCCCGAAGTGTGTGAGCGCTTCCTGCACGATCAATCGTTCCGCTTCTTCGCTCAGCACCCGGAACGGCACACCGGGTCGGAACAGCCCTGCCGCTGAGGCGCCCGAGCCGGCACCGAGGCACGTACGCACGTCGTCGCCCCCGATCCGGTCGTCGGGCGAGAGGATGACGAGGCGTTCGATGATGTTGCGCAGCTCGCGCACGTTGCCCGGCCAGCTGTGCTGCTGCAGGGCCTCGATCGCACCCTCGTCGATGTGGGCGCCGGGCCGGTCGTTGTTGCGGGCGGCCAGGGCGAGGAAGTGGCGCGCCAGCTCGGAGATGTCCTCCCGTCGTGCGCGCAGGGCGGGGATGACCAGGGGCACGACGTTGAGCCGGTCGTACAGGTCGGGGCGGAAGGTGCCGTGGCTGCAGGCTTCGACGAGGTCGCGATTGGTGGCGGCGACCACGCGCACGTCGACGCGCAAGGTTTCGTTCCCGCCGACGCGCTCGATTTCCTGTTCCTGCAGGACGCGTAGCAGCTTGGCTTGCATGTCGAGGGGCATGTCCCCGACCTCGTCGAGGAAGAGGGTTCCCCCCGAGGCGCGTTCGAACTTGCCTCTGCGTTGCCGGGTGGCGCCGGTGAAGGCGCCGGCTTCGTGGCCGAACAGCTCGCTCTCGATGAGCTCCTTGGGGACGGCCGCGCAGTTGAGCTTTTCGAGGGCGTGGCGAGCGCGGGGGGAGGCTTGATGGATGGCGCGCGCCACGAGCTCCTTGCCTGTGCCTCGCTCCCCGAGCACGAGCACGCTGGCTTGGGCCCTTGCGGCGCGAGCTATCTGATCGCGCAGGACCTGCATGGCGCGCGAGCTTCCCACCATGTCCCCGCCCCACCCCGTGGCACGGCGCAGCTCCTGCGTTTCAGCTTCTGCCTTGACCAGGCGCAGCGTGTTCTGGATGACCAGCAGCAGCCGATCCGTCGACAACGGCTTCTCCAGAAAGTCGATGGCCCCCAATCGCGTCGCACGAACCGCCGCGTCGATCGTCGCGTGGCCGCTCATCATGATCACCGGTGTCTCGTTGTTCGCCTTGCGCAGTCGCTCCAACAGGCTGACCCCGTCGCCATCGGGAAGCGCCACGTCGAACAAGGCGATGTCGTAGCTTCTCTTCGCGAGACGCTCTTCTGCGACGTTCACTCCCCCCGCCACGTCGACCTCGTAGCCCTCCAGGGATAGCGTCTTCTGCAGTGCGGTCAGGATGTGAACCTCGTCGTCGAGCACGAGCACGTGAGCGTTGGGCATGGGGAAAAGCTACGGTGGGACGCGCGGGGTGAACAAGGGATTTTTGGCTGTCCGCACGCGGAGGGACTGTCCGAACAGCGCAGCGCTGGTATGATGGCGAATCCGATGGACCCCACGCCCGACATGATCCCGACCGCGAAGGGTGACCTCGTCAAGACGCCCCTCGCGCACCTGATCGTGTTCATTGCGGACAAGAAGCTGCAGGGTTCCCTCGTGCTTCACGGCGACGATGGGAGCACCAGCACGGTGTACTTCGCGTCGGGCGCGCCTGCGAAGGTGCGGACGAGCTACCCCGGGACGCACCTGGGGCGCGTGCTTCTTCAGCTTGGCTACATCGACGATGACCTGCTGGATGCGACAATTGTGGAGATGCAGCAGACGGGGACGTTGCACGGGCAGCTGCTTCGGTCAATGGGAGCGATCGACGAGGCGCAGCTGGTGGCGGGGCTGCGCGAGCAGATGATGCGGCGTATTCTCAAGATCTTCGAGAAGGTCGGGGATGTCACCACCTATGCGTTCTACGGGGACGTGAACCTGCTCGACGACTACGGCGGTCCGGAAGTGACCCCCATCGACCCGTACCGAGTCGTCTGGGAGGGCATGCACTTGCGTCCGAACGACTCGAGCATCGACCCGACGCTGGCCCGCTTGGGGGCGGCGCCCATCGGCATCAACAACCAGGCGGACTTCCGTCGCTTCGGTTTCGGTCCGCCCGAGGGCAAGGTCATCGAGCTGCTCGCCGTGAGGCCCATGTCCGTGGCGCAGGTGCTCGACCTGAGCGTCATGCCGGTCCGCCAGATCAAGCTTCTCGTTTACGTGCTGCTGATCACGAAGGGCATCGTCGTGATGCCCGTGCAGACGAGCGCTCCGGCGCGCAAGCCCCAGGCTTCGGACCCGTTGATGTCTGCGCAGACGCCCGACTCCAACCGGAGCGGGTCGGACCCGGGGCCTGTTTCCACGCGGCAGGGGGTGCCGATGGCGCGGGTGAAGCTGAAGAAGGCAGCGGTCGCGTCGACGTCGCAGGCGACGCAGCCTTCCGGGCCGACGCGCGAAGAGATCCTCGACCGAGCGAAGCAGATCGAGGGGGAGAACCTGTTTCAGGCGCTGGGCGTGGAGAAGGATGCGACGGCGGACGTGGCGCGGTCCGCTTACTTTGCGCTGGCGAAGCAGTGGCATCCCGACCGGCTTCCGGAGTCGCTTGCGGACGTGCGGGATGCAGCGGCCAAGGTGTTTGCGCGCATGTCGGATGCGTTTCAGACGCTGAGCGATCCGGACAAGCGAGCGCAGTACTTGGAGGCGTTGGAGAAGGGCACGACGGAGTCGGACGAGCAGGCCAAGGTCCAGCAGGTCATCGAGGCGACGATCGAGTATCAGAAAGCCGAGGTGTACCTGCGCAAGCATGATCTTGGGAAGGCTTTCAAGTCGGCGCAGAAGGCGTACGAAGGGGATCCGGAGCAAGCGCACCACGTGGCGCTGTACGCATGGATTCTTGCTCAGCAGCCGGAGGCGCAAGAAGCGAAGAACTTCGAGCCGTCCATGACCTTGCTCGACCAGGCCATCAAGCTGAACCCGCGGTGCGAGCAGGCGTTCCTGTATCGGGCCATGCTGTGCAAGCAGATGGGCAAAGCGACCGTGGCCCTGCGTGACTTCAAGACCGTGGTGGAGCTCAACCCCCGCAACATCGAGGCGAGCCGCGAGGTTCGGTTGGCCACGATGCGAGGGGGCGTCAAGGACGTCGTCGAGGAGAAGCCCGCTGCGCCCGCTCGTCCAGGCGCCAAGTCTGGAGCCAAGTCTGGAGCCAAGTCTGCCGCATCCCAGGACATCAACTGGACCAAGGACAGCGTGGGCGACATCTTCGGAAAGCTCTTCAAGAAGAAGTAGTCTGGCTGTCGTCGCGCGACCCCGGTCGCGACAGCGGTGTCAGGGGTCCGGCCCCTCCCGTCCCCGCGATGCCCGCGAAGGTGCGCGAATTCCCACGGAATCGATCGCTGGCACCCGCCTTGCTTTTCCTCGACCCAGCACGAACGCCGGACCCCCAAGGCGTCGTGCCGCTTGCTTGCTTACCCGCTCACGAACCTTCCTTGGACTCTCATCGCTTGCCGTCGTCCACCCGACGGGCCCGCACCTCTCGGTCGCGGGCGAACTATCCTCGAATTCGGGTCGGTCGCTCGGGGGCTTTCGTCCGTTCCTTCTCGATGAAGCTCCGGGACGAGCCCGACCCGAATTCGGGGGGTGTTCTTTCTCCGTCAAGGCCGGATGCCACTGACGACGCGGTCGCGCTTGCCCAGATCCTGCGCCACCCGCACGTCCGTCCACCCGGCGTGCTGCATCTGCTCCACCACCCGCGGCCCTTGATCGCAAGCGATCTCCATCGCCAGCACGCCATCGGCACCGAGGCATGCGGCTGCCTCCGCGATCAACCGTCGCACCAAGTCGAGCCCATCAGCGCCGCCGTCGAGCGCGAGGCGTGGCTCGTGGTTGCGGATGTCCGCGGGTAGCTGGTCTACCTCCGCGCTGGGGATGTAGGGAGGGTTGGCGGTGACGAGATCGAGCGGGCCCATCTGGCGCACGGGTGCGAGCAAGTCTCCGGTGGAGAATGCCGTGTTCCAGGCCACCCCGAGCCGCACGGCGTTGCGCGAGGCCACCCTGATCGCCTCCGGGGACACGTCGGTGCCCAGCACCTGCCACGTCGACCGCTCCTTGGCGAAGGAGATGGCGACGTTGCCCGAGCCCGTGCACACGTCCACCATGCGGCCGAACATGTGACGGTCCCGCGTGCGATCGAGGGCCACTTCCACGAGCGTCTCGGTGTCGGGCCGAGGGATGAGCACGCGCGCGTCCACCTCGAACACGTGCCCGTAGAATTCCCGTTCGCCGCGAAGGTAGGCGATGGGCTCGTGGTTCCTGCGACGAGACACGAGGGCGCGGTAGGCGGAGAGCTCTTGGTTCTCGAGCGGCCGGTCTCGATCGATGATGAGCTGGATGCGGTTGCATCCGAGCACATGGGACAGCAGCAACTCTGCCTCGAGGCGGGGCGTCTCGAGCCCACGGTTGGCGAAGTCCTCGGTGACCCAGGTGAGCACCCGGCGGACGGTCCACGGCTCGGAGATGGCGGGCGATGGGCTGGCGGGAGAGGGGCTGGAGGTCATGGCGAGGGCGAGTACCCTTACCATGGGCGTGGGAAGCGCAAAGGGCAAAGGGCAACCCCAGATCCGGAGGCATGGCGCGTGCTACCCGAGCCACCCTTGCGGTCCCAGCTCAGGCCCCCATCCCAGCCTTCCCCCGACTCGGCCGACTCGGGGGTAGGAGCCCTCTCACGCACAACCCACCTCATGGTTGGCAGGCCGCCTTGCCATTCGCGAAGCAAGACCCAGAGGTTGCTTTGTCAGCCCATCGCTTCGCTCCGGATCAGGGGGCAAACGGCGAAGGGCACCAGGGCACGGAGCGAACGGCCTCGCCTTCGAGCCTAGACTTCTGGTAGTGCCAAGACCAGGAAACGAGGCGTCATGACCCAGGAAAGTGCCTTTCGGTTCGTACGCGCGCGTGTTGCAACGCAGCACGGGCCCAGGGAGGCGTCCGTGACGGTTCGCGACGGGCGGATCGCGTGTCTGGACGGTCCTGCCGAGGAGGGATGCCGCGACGTGGACCTGGCGGGAGCCTGGTTGCTACCGGGCGCGATCGACGGGCACGTGCACTTCGACGACCCGGGGTTCACGCATCGGGAGGACTTTGCTTCGGGTTCCCGCGCGGCGGCTGCGGGGGGCGTCACGACGGTCGTGGACATGCCGTGTACGTCGTTGCCGCCGGTGACGGATGGGGCTTCGTTCGACGGGAAGCTCGCGGTGGTTGGGCCCAAGGCGCACGTAGATTTCAAGTTCTGGGGGGGGGCTAGAGGCAACGGATTCGACAGGGGAGAGCTGGGGCGGGGGCTCGACGAGCTTCGGGCTCGAGGGGTTCGATCGATCAAGGCGTACCTCATCTCCGGGATGGATACGTTCACGGACGTGACGCCCGAACAGCTTGGGGTGGTGCTGGAGGAGGCGGGGCGTCGCGGGATGCGGGTGGGTGTGCACGCGGAGGACAGGCAGGGAGTGCTCGAAGGCACGAAGCGGGAGCGGTCGGGCGAACGCGCGGAGGAGCCTGCGGCCTATGCGAGGGCGCGAAGTGTGGAGGCTGAGGTCAAGGGGGTAGCCACATGCGTGGCGCTTGCGGAGCGGACCGGGGCGCCCTTGCACGTGGTGCATCTTGCGTGTGGAGAGGGAGTGCGCTTGATCCGGGAGGCCAAGGGGCGAGGGGTGCCGATCACGGCCGAGACCTGTCCGCACTACCTCGCGTTCACGCAGGAGGACCTCGAACGTCTCGGCGGGTTGCTCAAGACGGCGCCTGTGGTGAAGCGCGCGGTGGACCGAGAGGCGTTGTGGGAAGGGCTTGCGGACGGGACCGTCGACATGATCGCGACGGATCACGCCCCTGGGGTGTACCCGGAGGAGAAGTCGACCGGGTCGATCTGGACGGATTACGGTGGGGTTCCGGGCGTGGAGCTGATGCTCTCGTACGTGTTGAGCGAGGGGGTTGGTAAGGGCCGAATTTCGCTCGGTCGCGCCGTGGAGTTGTTGTGCTCCGGGCCGGCCCGCGTGCACGCGCTCTCGCGCAAAGGGCTTCTCGAGCCGGGTGCGGATGCGGATGTCGTGGTGTTCGACCCGAGCCAGACGTGGACCGTTCGTGCGGCGGAGCTCTTCACGCGGCAGAAGTACACGCCTTGGGAAGGCGTACGACTCACAGGGCGTGTCCGCGCAACCTACGTGCGTGGCATGCAGGTATACGATGCCGAGCGAGGCGTCGTGGGTGTACCGCGAGGCCAGCTCGTCGCACCTTGCTGAAAGAGGCGTTGAACTCGTGGAGTGTGGGATGTCACAGAAGCTGCTTGTGGGGCCGGCGACCGTATTCACGAACACGACGGGCGAGCCCGTCCTCGCGGACGCGGGAGTTCTTTGCGCGGGCGACCGGATCGAGCGGGTGGGACCGTGGTCCGACCTGGAATCGTCGTGCGGTGACGCCACGCGCTTGCCGGCGAGCGGCAAGCTGGTGCTGCCCGGGCTCATTAACGCGCACCATCACTTGTACTCGACGTTCGCGCGGGGCATGCCCCTTCCGGCGGGGGCCCGGCTCGGCAACTTTCCCGAGATCCTCGAGGGGATCTGGTGGCGTCTCGACCGCGCCATCGACCTCGAAGCGGTGGAGGCGGGCGCTTACCCTCCGGTGATGGACTGTCTTCGCTGGGGGACCACCACGATCGTGGACCACCACGCGTCGCCGAGCGCGATCCGCGGCTCGCTCGAGGCGCTGGCGAGAGTGTGTGACGAGGCTGGGGTGCGGGCGAGCCTTTGCTACGAGGTGACCGATCGCAACGGGCCGGAGGGGTCGAACGAAGGCATCGAGGAGAATGCGGCGTTCGTGCGGGCGTGCCGTGGGAGGGCCGGGCGTTCGGCGCTGCTGGGTTTTCATGCTTCGTTCACGGTGTCGGACGAGACGCTCGCGCGCGCGGCGGCGCGGGTTGACCCGAGCACGCCGATCCACGTGCACGTGGCGGAGGATGTGTCCGACGTAACGCGCACGCGAGCGCAGTTCGGGCGGGGGATCATCGAGAGGCTGGAGGCGCACGGCTTGCTTCGCAAGAACAGTGTGTTGGTGCATGGGATCCACCTGACGGACGACGAGCTGGATCGCATCGCGGCGGCGGGGGCGTGGCTGGTACACAACCCCGAATCGAACGCGAACAACGCGGTGGGTCATCTGGACGTGGAGCGCGCGCTCGCGCGCGGCGTGCGTGTGGCCCTGGGCACGGACGGGATGGCGTCGAACATGCTGCGTGCGGCGAAGTCGGCCTATCTGATGATCCGGCACGCGCGTCGGGACCCGACGGTGGGATTTGGGTTGCCTCGCAAGCTGCTGTTCGAGAACAACGTGGCGCTGGCCCGCGAGCTGTTTGGGGAGCCGAAGCTGGGGGCGATCGAGCCTGGCGCGCCGGCTGATCTTTGCGTGCTGGACTACGACCCCCCGACGCCGCTCGACGCCAGCACGTTCGATGGGCACTTGGTGTTTGGTATCACCGAGGCGCCGGTTCTGGCGACGGTGAGTGCGGGCCGTGTGCGTGCGCTGCGCGGGGAGATGCTGACGCTTGACACCGCGCGGGTGCGGAAGCGCGTGTTGGCGGCGGCCGAGCAGGTGTGGCGTCGTTTGCGGGAGATGCCGTAACCGGGTCGGAATCGAGGAATCCTTGGGCTGGAAGTGGCTTCTGGTAGGGATGTCCGGTGGGCTGGTCGTGGTGGGGGCGACGGCCTCGGTGCTGATGCATGGTCCGAACCCGATGCTGCATCCGGCGCCGCTTCTGGAGCTTTCGCCTTGGGGGCGGGAGGGTTGGTCCGCGGGGGTGGGGCTGGGGTTCGGGGTCCTGACGGTGTGGCTCACCCGGGTGGCGGTTCGGCACGCGGGGTGGGCGCAGCGGCTCCACCAGGACCTTCGGCCGATCGCGCAACAGCTCTCGCCATCCATGATTCTGGCGCTGGCGGTGGTTTCGAGCTGGGGAGAGGAGCTGTTGTTTCGCTCCTTCTTGACCCCCTGGGTGGGGGTCGTGCCGCAAGCCATCGTGTTCGGGTTACTTCACCAGGTACCGGGTCCGAGCCGGTGGGTGTGGGTGGCCTGGGCGATGGCCGCGGGGCTCGCATTTGGCCTGATGTACGAGGTGTTTGGGTCGTTGACGGGCCCTCTGATCGCGCATGCTTTCATCAACGCCGTCAACCTTCGCTTTCTGCGAGACCGAGACGCAACCCTGGGGTGACTCCCTCGAGCCCGTCGAAACGGTCGACCGGAACCGCGATTATCGCTAGGCTGGTGGTCGCCCTGGACCTGGCCCATGTTGCATCCGCCCGAGTTGGAAGACCGCCCACGCATCCTCGTCGTTGATGACGAGAAGTTCATCCGTGACATCCTTGCGGACTTCCTGGGGCTCGAGGGCTACTTCGTTCGTACGGCGTCGGATGGGGTGTCGGCGCTGGAGGCGTTGACGACCTCGCGGTTCGACCTGGTCATCAGCGACCTGAAGATGCCGCGGATGGGTGGCATCGAGTTGCTGGAAGCGATCCCGCGGGTGAGCCCGAGCACGCTGACGGTCATCATGACGGGGTTCGGCACGGTGGAGACGGCGATCGACGCCATGAAGCGCGGCGCCTACGACTACGTGTTGAAGCCGTTCAAGATGGAGGAGGTCATCCACATCGTTCAGCGTGGGATCGACAAGCAGCGGCTGACGGCGGAGAACATGCGGCTCAAGGAGGCTGTGTCGCTGTACTCGGTGAGCGAGGCGATTGCGGCGAGCCTTTCGCTGGAAGAGGTGCTGGAGACGATCGGGCATTCGGCGATCCACGAGATGAGGGCCGACGTGGTGACCACCTGGCTGGAGGACGGCAAGGGTGGGTTCACGGAGCGGCATTCGCTTCTTGGGGGGCGGCTGGAGTCGAGCGCGAGCCTGGGGGTGATGGACGCGGACGTGATCGTCCAGCACCTGATGCGGAGCCAGAACCTCGTGGAACACGGCGCCAACGCGCATCGGTTCTTTTCGTCGGTGCCCGAGGTTCCGATCGTGAGCTTGCTCGTGGTGCCGTTGAAGGTCACGCGGCGGCTTCTGGGGTGGGTCGCTCTGGGCTCCTTCACCAACGCGCTTCGGTTCGACGAGGGCCATCGGAAGCTATTTTCAATCATCGGCGCGCGCGCTGCCGCGGCGATCGAGAACGCGCGGCTCTACGAGGACTTGCAGGGGACCTTTCAGCAGACGATCCACGGGCTGGCGAAGGCCATCGACAAGATGGACAGGTACACGTCGGGGCACTCGGACCGGGTGGCGGTGTACGCCACGTTTCTGGCCAAGAAGCTGGGGTTGTCCGAAGACGTGGTGGCCGTGGTGGACCAGTCCGCGCTGATGCACGACATTGGCAAGATCGGGTGTGTGCTCAACCTCAACAAGCCTGGCAAGCTCACGCAAGAAGAGTACGAGGTGTTCAAGAAGCACCCGCAGTTCGGGCGTGACATCCTCGAGCCCATCAAGTTTCTCCACCCGCTCATCCCGGGGGTGCAGCTCCATCACGAGCGGTGGGATGGCAAGGGCTACCCCCTCGGCCTGCGCGGCACCGAGATTCCGCTCATCGCGCGCATCATTGCCGTGGCGGACGCGTACGACGCCATGACCAGCAACCGAGCCTACCGGCGGGCGCTTCCGCAAGACGTGGCCGTGGGTGAGATCGAGCGGTGCGCGGGGACGCAGTTCGACCCTGAGGTGGCGCTCGCGTTCACCGAGGGGATCGAAGAGTTCTTCGCCGAGCGCAAGAGCTCGGAGGGATGACCGGCGGTGCTGAGCGTGCCCGCGGTGGTTGGGCTATTCTTCGGGGAAGGAACGAGGTTGCCATGCGACTAGCCTGCTTTGCCGTGCTCGTCTCGCTGCTTCCCTGGGTCGCTGGCTGTGGTGAGCCCGAGGACCTTACGGGTCCGTCGACGCCCGTGGATGCTGCGACGGACAGCCCTTCCGCTGACGTGGTGGGGGATGCAGAGGTGGACGGGGGGCTCGATGCCGACCCGGGCGCGGACGCTCCGGACGTGGTGGCTCCGGCCTGTGCGCCGCCCACGGAAGCTGCGACCGCTGCGGTGTGCTTGCGGTTCGACCCCGAGCAGCTGGACTTGATCTCGGGCGATGAGGCGTACGACGGCAAAGGGGTGTTGGTCGTGCAGGTGTACGACACGCCGGTGCCGGAGCCCGAGGGTGGACCCGAGGTGCCTGCGCTGGTCGAGGTCGTGGTGCCGGATCAGACGGGAGGGGAGGCGACCATGGGCGTATACGACCCTTGGGAGCCCGTGCGCTTCGAGGCCTTGCCCGCCACGGTGTATGTGCGCGCGCTGTTCGTCGACAACTTTGCGGCGTTTTCCGGCAACGACCTCACTGCCGGGGTGTGGCTGGGCGGTTACGAGTTCCCGACGGGGCTGCTCACGGGAGGTCTGCAAGCTGTTGCGCTGACGGTGGGGGAGGGGACGGAGGTTGTCGTGCCGATGACCGCGCTGCGCTCGATGCGCGTGACCCTCACCAAGTCGATGTTCGTGCAGCCGAAGGGCAACGGGGAGGGGCCAGCGGGCTTCCTTCTGGTCGACACCCCCCAGGTGGCGGTCAACTCGGCCGTGTGGGGCATCGGTCAGACGCCCTGCGCCACCATTCATTCGGCGTCGGGTATCGCCCTCGAGGGCGTGTTCGTCGGGGATGGGGACTTTTACGGTCTCGGGTACCTCGACGACTACGGGACCGGCATGGAGACTGGCATCACGGCGGGGACGATGGTGAACCTCACGATCGTGGGGGGTCAGCCAGCGCTCCCGGACGCGGCGCGCATTGCGGTGCCGCCGGGGGCCTATCGTGTGGAGGCGAAGCTGGAGCTCACAGGCACCGTGCCCTTCCAAGGGGTACCGCCCCAGGACACCGTTTCCTGTCCGTAAAGGGATAATTATCTCGTCCTTCTTCCTGCGAGCATCGATCAGGCAACCGTGAGTTCGCGAACCGTACGAGGATTCTGGCTCGGCCTAAGGGCCTACGCATGCGTCCATGCGCTGCAGGAGCGTGCGGTGCTGGCGCGGCAGCAAGGACGCATTGGCGACGTCATGCTGCTGCTCGAGCATCGACCCGTGGTCACGCTGGGGCGAGGGGCGCGAGGTGAGCATGTGTTGCTCTCCCGGGAGGCGCTCGAGGCTCGCGGCATCGACCTTGTGGCCACCGCGCGGGGTGGCGACGTGACCTACCACGGTCCGGGCCAGCTGGTGGGCTACCCGATCGTGGGGCTGGAGCCGGACCGCTGCGACGTACGACGCTACGTGCGGGACCTGCTCGAGACGATGATGGGGGTGGCGTGGGACCATGGGGTGTCGGCGGGGGTGATTGACCAGTACCCGGGGATTTGGGTGGACAAGGTGTCGCCGGGTCGGTGGCCCGGGCAGGAGGCTGCGGCGCGACCCGCGAAGCTGGGTGCGGTGGGGGTTCGGATCTCTCGCTGGGTGACCATGCATGGGTTCGCGCTCAACGCGAGCACGGACCTTCAGGGGTTTGGGGTCATCGTGCCGTGCGGGATTCGTCAGTACGACGTGACCACGTTGGACGAGCTCGTGGGAGGCAGGCCGCAGCCCGAGGCGCTCGCGCGGCGTGCGGCGGAGCTGTTCTGCGCCCGGTTCGACGCGCGACTCGAGAGCTTCGCGCGGGTCGACGCGGTGGACGATGATCTCGCGGAGACCCTGGGGATTCCACCGGAGTCCTGAGGGAGGGAGCCCTCGCCGGGGCAGCGGGAACCCGTTGCGATTGCGGGGGCGCGCGGATAGGCTCACCACCTCTTGGCCCCTACCGGGCTGGAGTCGCCCATGCCGAATTCCGAACCAACGGGTCGGGAGCCCACCGTGCCGTGGCCTGAAGGCGTGCCGCAGCGCGGTGACGTCGTGGGCGGCAAGTACGTGTGCGAGGACCTGCTCGGTGCCGGGGGCATGGGGGCGGTCCTGTCGGCGCGCCACACGCAGCTCGGTCAGAAGGTCGCCATCAAGGTCCTGCTGCCCGCAGCCCTCAAGAACCCCCTCGCCAACGAACGTTTCCTTCGCGAGGCTCGCTCCGTCATCACGCTCCGCAGCGAGCACGTCGCACGCGTCGTCGACTTCGGTACCCTCGATTCGGGCTCTCCCTACCTCGTGATGGAGTACCTCGAGGGCCGCGATCTCAAGGCCCTCGTCGCCCGTGAGGGACCTCTGTCCGTCGCGCCTGCCGTCGACCTCGTCATTCAGGCCTGCGAGGCGCTGTGCGAGGCGCACCAGCAAGGCATCGTTCATCGTGACCTCAAGCCCGCGAACTTGTTCCTGTCCAAACGGGTCGATGGCGCCCCGCTGGTGAAGGTCTTGGACTTCGGCATCTCCAAGACCGTCGCCACTGCGGCCGCGTCCACCGGCTCCGGTCCCGGCATTACCAAAACCGATGCGGTGTTCGGCACGCCCGCGTACATGTCCCCCGAGCAGCTGCGCAGCTCCAAACTCGTGGACCATCGGGCCGACGTCTGGTCCCTGGGCGTGACCCTGTACGAGCTGCTCACCGGCAAGCTGCCCTTCGGGAGCGAGAACGATGGGATCGCGTCGATGTGCGCGCATATCCTCGAGGACCCGCCTCCCCCCCTGCGTGACTTGCGTGCCGACGTCCCCGCGGGCCTGGAGTCGGTGCTGCGTCGATGCATGGCCAAGAGCCCGTCGGACAGGCCGGGGTCGATCGCGGAACTGGCCGAGGCGCTGGCGCCCTTCTCTTCCTCGGAGAGCGCGGAGGTCGTGTCGCGCATCGCGCGCATGTCCACGAACAGCTTGCCGTTCGAGCAGACGTTGATGAGCGACTCGTCGCCCCAGCTGTCGGGACGTTCTCGGTCGAGCGCGTGGGGACGGACCGGAGCGCTCGTGTCGGGCAAAAAGGAGGTCGTCGTTGGCGTTGCCGCGTCGGCCGCCTTGCTCGTCGGTGCGGCCGTGGGATGGGTATGGTGGTCGGGCAGCCAGCGGTCTCTGGTGCCCAACGTGGGCGTCGTGGTGGAGCAGGATGCATCGGCTTTTTCCGGCGCGCCCGACGTCGTGACCCCGCTTGCGTCCGCGGTCCCTACGGTTTTGGCGCTCGTCCCGCTCGTCCCGCTCGTCCCAGTCACGTCGGCGAGTGCCGAGGCAACCGCTTCGACCGCGAAGTCAGCCGCGACAGGCAAGCGACCGGGAGACAAGACGCCAGCCGCATTGCCGTCCTCGGAGTCGTCCGCTCCCGCGCAGCCCACGTGCGGCCCGGGCGAGGTCCTGTCGAACGGTCATTGCTGCGCGAGCGGTTTCGAGTGGAAGGGTGGGGGGTGCGTGCCAGGGGTCGCCAAGGGACTATGACGATGCTTCACGGGCCATGCTGGTCGCGGGTCTGCGGGTCACTCGCTTTCGCTGTCTTTGCGCTGCTCACTGCGGGTGCGGACGCGCAAGACGCAGGGCTGGACGAGGCTCGCGCGCACTTCGAAAGGGGCGTCGAGCTCTTCGAGAAGGACGACTTCGTGGGCGCTCTCGAGGCGTTCGAGCAGGCAGACCGGGCCAGCCACGTGCCTGCCATCACCTACAACATCGCGCGAGCGAGGGAGAGTCTGGGCCAAGCGCAGGCTGCCCTCGAAGCGTACGAGGCCTATCTCGCGGAAGCCGGCGCCCAGGGCGACTACCTCGCCGCCGCGACCGTGGCCCTCACGAGCCTCAAGGCCCGCGCCACGAAGCTCCGTGTCGAGACCGAACCGCAGGGCGCAACCGTGCGCGTCGACGGGGTCGTCTTGCGCGAGAGGTCCCCAGCCACGGTATGGGTCTCTCGTGGGCCCCACCGGGTCGACGTGGAGCTCGAAGGGTGGTCTGCCGGCACCGACATGGTGGCCAAAGGCCACGGCACCGACGAGTCCGTGCGCTTGGAGCGTCCCAAGGCTCCCGTGTCCGCCCCGAAGGCGGAGCGGCCGCAACCAGGCTACGACGGGCTGACCGGCGGTCTCGGCCTGTCTCTCAACTACGCCGCCCTCGTGGTGAAGGCCGACCGTCCGTCCACCCACGACGACTCCGACGCCACCTATCGCAACACGTCTCTACGCTTCGGGGTCGTCCTCGAAGTGGGGTACGCGCTCTCCCCGCGATCGGTCTTGAGCCTCAAGGGGGACTGCGGTCTGGGATCCACGGAGAAGGCCTTGTTCTCGCTCGGCATGGGGAGCTTGACCTACGCGTGGCGTGCGACGGACGACTGGTGGGTGTCGGGGGGTGGCGTCATGGGCTCGAGCGACGAGGCGCTTGGCGCGACGTACACACCGCTGTTCGGACCGCGCGAAGACGAGTCGATCGTACTCGGGGGCAACCTTGCGGTCGGTCCCGTCGTGGGTGCGACCTTGGTGCTCAATCGGGACGACGACGGCGAGTGGGCGCTCGGCATTCACCCGAGCTTGCTGCTGGGGACGGGGCAAGGGCAGTCGACGCTGTACGTTCCGCTGGTGCTCGGGCGCAGGTGGTACTGATTCAGGGCGCGCCCACTGCGTCCAGCAACGGCCTCACCTTCGATTGGGCGATCGCGAAGGTGGCATCGGTCCCTTCCCGCCGCGCGTAGTACACGCTCGTCGTGCGCCACGCGTCGCCGTGTCCGATGACAAAGATCGACTTGCCCTTGCGTAGGGAGGACTCCACTTCGACCCGGAGCAAGGGTTTGGAGAAGCCTTCCTCCGGTTTTGCCGCCCCGAGATGGACAACCCCTTCCGCTCGAAGCTCCGAGAGCGCCTGGCGCAACCGCGCGATCTGCGCCTCCGGCATGGGGTGGAGCGACCCTCCTTGGGACCGCCAAGAATCTCCCGTCACCCCGATCCGAACGTCCCGATCCCCTGCCCGAGCCGTCAAGGACCGCACCTCCGACGGGTCCACCATGAACACCAGGCGATCGATCGCGTACGTTCGCAACGTGGTCTCGAGCGCTCGGGACAACACGAAAACGCCTGTGTCCGGCTCCCACCGCGCGTAGCGACCCTCGGGCGTTTCCGCGCCGAGGAGCAACGTCCGTTTCTCGTCACCCTTCTCGCCTTCGAACGCCAGCCTCACCGAAACCGCAGGCGTCGCGAGCCCAAAGGAACCGTCGTCACGGTCCGCGACCCAGCGCTCCGTGCGCAAGCCGCTCACGGCGTCGAACAGATCTGCAGCGAGCGACGCGTCCACGAGGTGGCCCTTCGGCTCCTCCATCGAGAAGCCCGGCCCCTTGCGTTGCAAGATCTGCCGCTGTCCGTCCGCGAGCTGTACCTCCACTCGCTGCATGCGCTGGGCGTTGACCTTCAGCAACTCCGTCGACCGAATGCGCGCGGTCGATGGCTCGAACAGGGGCGCCGTGGAGGCCGGCACGAGCAAGACCACGCCGTCTTCCTTGCGACGCACGGCGAGGGCGAGGCCTTCGTCCGTGGCGATTTCGCCGCCGATTTCGATCACCTGCGGTGGCACCTCCGCCGTGTCGAGGGACGGCTGGCGGAGGGTGAGCGTGGCGCGCGGTGGGGCGAGCCCGAGCTTCGCCTCGTCGACCTCGGCTTGCACGACGCCCTCGACCGCGAGGAGGGCGGCGAGGTAGCCGGCCACGTCTTCCGCGGGGATATCGCGATCCTCTGGCTTGCGCGCGTGCCAGCCCGACTCCCTGCGCGCGAGCTCGAGCGTGGCATCGCCCCGCACGACCTGCAGCTCTTCCACCTCGTCTGCGGAGGAGCGCAGCGCGCGACGGTCCACCAGGGACGCTGGGGTCACCTCGAGGTCTTCGAGCACCGAGGAAGGCACGCACGCGTGAAGGGGTGTTGGGGCCTTTCGAACGATGACGACCATCTTCGCGGGGGCATGCTCGGCCGCATCCCCGGCTGCATCTGCAGCATCGCCGGTCGTGGGGCAGGCGCCGCCGAGGACAAGCTCCGCCCGGGGGCCCGCCTTCGGGATGAGAATCATGCGAACCTTGCGCTTTGCCTGGTCTACCGCGCGGTCCGCGACCGAAGCTTCCAGGAAGCGCTCGGCGTTCGCGTCCGCGAAGGCGCGCAGGAGCCTGTCAAACACGGGCTGCGAAACGCGAGGTTTGCCGGCCGCGCTGTCCACCCGAAACCCGCCCCATGGCCCGCGGTCGATGCGCACCGACCCCTGCCCGCTCTCCAGCTCGATGGCCGCTAGCTCCGACGAAAGGTACGGCAAGATGCGGCGCGTCCGGTACGCGTCGATCGGTCGCATCAGGTCCGCGGCCGAGGACCCCGGGATCACGAACACCCCGTGGCCCTCGAGCGTTGCGTAGCGAGAGCCCGCCGGCGTCTTCGCCTCGTCCCCCACCCCGATCCGGTAGGTGATCGATCCCATGTGGACCGTCAGCCCCACGCGAGGCGGGTCGAGCCCCACGGACTTCGCATCGAAGTCGTCCTCGAGCTTGCGAAGCGGGGCCGCGAACTCGAGCGCCTGGATCAGCCGCTCGACCGCGATCTGGTCTGCGAACGCCGCCTCCTCGGGCTTCGCTCCCCCCTCGATCAGGTGGTACATGAAGTCGCCCGCGTCCCCCGTGTCGCGTCGCTGGATGGTCGCCTTTTCGTTCCCGTGCTCGATCACGATCTCGCGGATGTCGTCGCGTCGAATCACGGGCAGCAGGTTGGTCTTACGGGCCTCGGTTTCCTCGGTCGTGGGCTTTCCTCGGTCGACCCAGACGTAGACACCGAGCCCGAGGGCCGCGGCCACGAGGACCAGGGACGTGACGTGTTTTCTCAGGCGGGTGCCAAGCGTCTTGGCCGGGGAGTCGTTCGTCATGCTTCGCCCTCCCCGTCGTCGTCACGGTCCTTCGGGGCCGGTTTCGCGGCTTCGTTGGGCCTTTGGGCTTGTCCGGGCCGGTCTTCGCGGGCGCGTCGTCGCAGGTACATGGCCACGCCGAGCAGCAAGGCAGCCCCTGGCATGAAGACCAGGACGTAGCGAACGATCTCGTTGAGAGATCCCTCGGTGATCCGAAGGGTTGCGGCGGGGGTGACCTTCGCTGGGACGTCGACGATGGGTGGGCGGGACGCGACCCAGGACAGGATGTTACCCGTGAGCATGGCGTTGCCCCGCAGGGCCATGTCCCGCCAGTTCTGGCCGAGCGCGAGGTTGGCCGTGCCCAGGACGACGAGGCGAGCGCCATGATCCTGGTTTGAGCCCTCGGGCTTGGGCATCTCGGCCGCGAGTCCGATGGACAGGGGCCCGCTTCGATCGTTCGCCCCTTTGACAGGTTCGCCGCCCTTCTCCACCCATGCGTGGAAGTCCGTCATGCCGAACGCACGGTCGCTCGTCTTGAGGATCGTCGCGGGTTGCACGGTGCCGCCGATCGTATCGAAGGAGCGCGACCGGATGGCGACGATGCGGAGACCTGCGACGGCGAGGGAAACGCCGACGAGCCCTTCGGTGGTGGCGTGGGACTCGAGGTCGGGGAAGAACACTTCCCCTGTGCCGCGGGGCACGCGGGAGTCGTCGTCCATTTCGAAGACGTAGTCGTTGGCGATGCCGATGCCGAACAGGCGCGTCACGGGCTCGAGCCCGGTGGCGAGCTGGGCCTTGCTGTCCGCATCGAGGATGGGATTGAGAAGGAAGAACCCGCTCATCCCTGCCCGCATGCGCTCGGACATGGCGTCGGCTTCCGGGCGCGAGAACGGCGCTCCCGGACCTGCGATCACCACGGCGTCGCACCCTTCGAACGCCTTGGCCGGCTCCCCTTGCGTGGAGTTGACGGTCTCGACGTCGTAATTGTTCTTCTGCAGTCGGTCCCGAAGCTCTCCGAGACCCTGGCCGCTGTTGTCGTCGAGGGAGAACTCGCCGTGGCCGGACGTGAAGCAGAGTTTTCGACGTTCCCCGCCGAGCACGGCGCGGATGCCGCCGGTCAGGGATTGCTCGAGTTTGGACTTGGTGCGCCCCTCGTCGACCTCGCTGAAGTCCACGAGGTCCTCGGCGGTGATGAACCAGTGGCGTCCGCGGGAGGCCATGACGATGGCGGCATCGGTGACGACGCGGCCATCCTCGGAGCGTCCCGCGACGATGTTGTACTTCTGCTGAACGGCGACGAATTCGGCCGGATAGCGGTCGGGGTCGACGAACCGGATCTCGAGGCGCGTGGTTTTCGAGCCGTAGACGTCGAGCAGGTTTTGCACGGAGCGGTGCAGGGGGTCGGAGGGGGAGAGCAGGACCTCGACCTCGACGCTTTGCTCGAGCCGTTCGAGGGTGGTCAGGGTGGCCGTGCTGAGGGTGTAGAGCTTGGAGGTGGTGAAGTCCCAGCGCTCGTAGTGGCGGGCGGACAGGACATTGACAAGGATGGTGACGGCCATCGCGGCGAGCACGCCAGCGGCGGAGATTGCCTTGGTGGACGCGGTCACGACGCCGTCGGACCCCGAACGGTCCTGCTTGTCGGGTTGTTTGCGGTCGCTCATCCCCACCTCCAGGAGTCCACGACGCGGACGCAGATGAAGAGGGGAAGGATGGTGAGGGAGAGGTGGAACACGAGGTGGCGCGAGTCGATCTGGCCCTTGGAGAAGTCAGCCATCTGGGACCAGATCGAGATGTGGGAGCAGATGTCGTGGGCGAGGCCGCGATCGAAGATGAACTCGCCGATGCCGAGGATGAAGAGGCCCACGGTGACGGCGAGGGAGAGGAGCACGGCGACGAACTGGCTCTTGCTCATGGAGCTCATGAGCACGCCGATCGACAGGAACGAGGCGCCGATGAGCACGACTCCGAGGTAGGAGGACCCGACCACGCGCCAGTCCACGTCGCCGGCGCGACGGAGGATCACGATGTAGAGCAAGGTTGGGGCCCAAGCGATGAGGTAGGTGGCGAGGGCGGCGCACCACTTGGCCAGGACCACGCCTGGGGTGGAGACGGGTGCGGTGAGCAGCGATTCGATGGTGCCTGCGCGACGCTCCTCGGCGAAGGATCGCATGGTGAGGGCGGGGGGCAGCATGAGCAGGGGCAGGTAGAACAGGATGGTTTCGCCGAAGAACCACTGGAGCGGGCCGTGGTCGACGGCGAGGTCGACCTGGTTGGCGAAGTGCACGGTGAGCCAGTAGAAGTTGAGGCCTTCGAGCAGCAGGAAGATGACGATGAGCGCCCAGGCCATGGGCGTCACGAAGATGGCGAACAGGTCGCGCTTGAAGATGGGCCAGAAGCCGCTCACGGTGAAGCCTCCCCTCGGTCCGAATCCGTGGACGCGTCGGACTCGTCCGCTTCCTGTTGCTCTTCCTCGGTGAGCAGCGCGAAGACATCCTCGAGGGAGGCCTTCGTGGGCGCCACTTCTCGCAGCTTCATCCCCGCGTCGACCAGGGCCTGTACGGCTTGTTCGGTTCCCGCTGCGGTGTCGGCCTTGTGGGTCCAGCGCACCTCGAGCACAACGACATCTTGCCGGTTGCTTGCCTCGCGGACGTCGCGCACTCCCTCGATCTTCTCGAGCACCTCGAGGGCTCGCGCTGGCTCGCCTCGCACGGCGAACCGTGTGGCGCGAGAGCGGCGAAGCTTGCGAAGGTCGTCGAGGGTACCCTGGGCCACCAACCGTCCGCGGTCGATGACCAGGGCTCGATCGCAGGTGGACTCGACCTCGGACATGATGTGCGTGGACAGCAGCACGGCGTGGTGTTTGGCGAGCGATCGGATGAGGTCCCGGACGTCCCGGATCTGGTTCGGGTCGAGGCCCGCCGTGGGTTCGTCGAGGACCAGCACCGCCGGGCGTGACACCAGCGCGTCCGCCAGACCCACACGCTGTCGATACCCCTTCGAGAGGTTGCCGATGATGACCTGCGCATGGTCGAAGAGGTGGACGTCGCGCATGGCGCGCTCGACGGCTTCCCTGCGCTGGGCGCGGGGGACGCCTTTGAGCTCTGCGCGGAACCGCAGGTATTCGTTGACGCGCATTTCGGGGTAGAGAGGCACGTTTTCGGGCATGTAGCCGATCCGGGAGCGAGCGCGCACGGGTTCCTGCACGGTGTCGACGCCGTCGACCACCACGCGCCCTCGGGTAGCGCCGAGGAAGCCGGCAATGATGCGGAGTGTGGTGGACTTGCCCGCCCCGTTTGGGCCGAGAAATCCGACCACCTCCTTGGCCCCGACCTCGAAGGAGACGTCCCGCACGGCCTGGACGCTGCCATAGGTCTTGGTGAGGTGCTTGACTTCGATCATGTGCGGGTCAGGTCATAGCACGACGACGGCGAGTCACATGGGATCGTCGTAGGGCTCGTCCTTGACCGACCCGGGCTCGAGCTCGTCGTCGTCTTCGAAGGTTTCGCGTGGTGTGGCCGGGTCGTGAGACGGCTCCCCTGCGGGCGGCTCGGGGCTCGTCGGTTCGCTGGGCGGCGGCTCGGGCTCGTCGACGACGGGGGGCAGAGCGATGGCGTCGAGCTGCTTGTCGAGCTCTGCCTTCACCTTCTCGAAGTCGCTGCGGAGCGACGTGCTGACCAGACGGTCTGCTCCGTCGAGCTTCAAGGATAGAGGGTCGATGTACTTGCCGTCTTTCTTCACGCCGAAGTGAAGGTGCGGCCCGGTCGACCGGCCGGTATTGCCTACGGTGCCGATGACCTGGAAGGTCTCGACCTTGTCGCCCTTCTTCAAGCCTGGGGCGAAGCGGTGCAAGTGCATGTAGTAGGACTCGATGTTGCCCGGGTGCTTGATGATGACCAGGTTGCCCGCGGGGCCACGCGGGCCGATCCAGTCGATCGTCCCGAAGGACGTCGCGTGGATGGGCGTGCCCGTGGGCGCACCGAAGTCCGTCCCGAGGTGAGGGCGGACCGTCTTGAGCACGGGATGGAGGCGCTTCAGGTTGAAGTGAGAGGTGATCGGGGCGCCGGGACAAGGCATGCGCCACCCACCACGGTAGGGCTCCTTGCCCTCCTGGTTGAAGTAGCCGTAGCGCCCGCCATCCTTGAACCGGTACAGCCGCAGCGGCTTGGTGTCCGGCTTCGAAGACACGTACTCCAGCGCCTCCACGTACTCGTACTCTGCGAACCGGCCCAGCGCCGTCTTCTCCTGCACGATCACCCGCAACGTCGAACCCTTGGGCATGCTCGCCACGCTCGCGCGACCATCGAAGGCCTTGTCGACGATTCCCGCCACGGACTCGCGCAGACGCCCTCGCTTCAAGTCCGTCGCGAAGTCCCCTCCCGTGATTCGCACCGCCGTTGCCCGCGCTCGCGACGCGACCTTCATGTCCAGGCGCGTCCCCACCAGCAACCCTTCGTCGTTCTGCTTGGCCTGGTACACCTCCAGGGGACTGACCTCGAGCTCGAACCCCACCACCTTGCCCTTCGATCGGTCCAGCGCCACCGTGAACTGATCGTTCTTGCGAGGGCGCTTGAAGGCGTCGAACTTCTTGAACGCCGCGAGCACGCGGTACGTCTCCCCCTTGCTGACTCCCTTGGCCTGCAACGTGTTGACGAACGGGTCCAGGCCCACCGTCCCCTTGATCACCCGCACGTTCGCGTCTTCGCCCAACGCGCTCACACGCCAGGGACCCGGCATCGCAGGCCCGTCGTCCTCGAAGTCTGGTAGGCCCGCAAGCGCGCGCATGGCCACCGGCATCGGCGCTGTCGCAGAAGCCGTCGTCTCCGGCACCTCCGACGGGCTCGCGCTCGCCGACTGTGGACTCACCCGGTTGAGCAGCGCGAACACCGCGATGATCCCGGCCAGCCCGAACAACGCCCCGAACACCGCCGTCATGCGCGGCGACAGCACCGACGGGGTAGCCGTCCGCGGCACGTGGCGTGGGATCGGGGGAGGCACCTGGGCCGGGTCCAGCAACTCCGCCGTCGACGGCATGGCTTGCGCCGTGTGCGGGCGCAGGGTCGGGTCCTCGGGGATGGCTTGACGCGGGCGACGCTGGACGATCGGAGGAGGCTCGGAGCTGAGCTGCTCGAGGGGGATGTCCCCTTCCTCCGCCACGTCCGGGTCCACGACCAGGCCCATGTGAATCACTGCGCGAGGCTTCGGGGTGGGCACGACGACTGGAGCCTGCTGCTGCGGGTCTTTCTCGAGGATGGCTGGGTCGGCGGGGGCGGCTTGCGCGTAGGGGGGCGGCTCGGAGCTGAGTTGCTCGAGGGCGACTTCCTGCACGCCGTGATCGTTCGGGTCGCGCGGGGTTGGGTCCTCGCCGGATGCGAGGGAGGGACGGGAGGAGGGGTCGGAGGGGGCAGCCACGCCTGAGGGGTTACCAGGCGACGGGGAGGTGGGCAACAGGGGCGCGCGACACGGGGCGGGACGGATTCCCTTGTGGCTGAAATCGGGCCGCGGGGTTCGACTTGGGTAGGGGAACGCCGGGAGGGGGTGACACCGGGCGCGGAATGGGCGAATCATGGGGACATGGATGAACGCCTGAAGCAGCAGCTGGCCTTGGGTCGGGAGCACTACCAGAAGCGGGAGTTCGACAAGGCGGAGCCGATCCTGCGCGAGGTGCTGGAGCAGCAGGAAGGGTTCGCCGACGTTCACAACATGCTGGGGGTGATCGCGCACGAGCGAAGTGACTTTGCCCGGGCGGAGAAGCACCTGGAGCGGGCGACGGAGCTGAACCCGAACTACACGGAGGCGCTGCTGAACCTTGCGGTGACGTACAACGATCAGTCGAAGTACGAAGCGGGGCGTGCGGTGTACAAGCGGATCCGGACCGCGCGGGAGCGCAGCACGGACAACCTGGACCCGTTCGTGCGGGGCAAGATCGCGAACATGCATGCGGAGCTGGCGCAGGCGTACGAGGATGCGGGGTTGCGAAGCGACGCGATCCGAGAGCTGGAGCGCGCGGTGTCGATGTGTCCGTCGTTTGCGGATCTGCAGACGAGGCTCGGGACATTGCACCGGGATTCGGGGGACCTGCAGAAGGCGCGTATGCACTACGAGGCGGCTCGCAACGCGAACCCGCGGTACCCGCTGGCCCGGCTGATGCTCGGCGTGACCTTGCTTGCGCTCAATGACGTCGAGGCGGCCAAGGTCGAGTGGCGCGCTGTGCTCGAGCACGACCCGGGCAACAAGAGCGCCGCGATGTACCTGCGCATGGCGGAGAACATTCCTCGGCCGTCCCAGCCGCCGAACCCGTGACCGTTCCCGAACGAGCTCCTCTCCGCAAGCGCGCCTCGGACTTGACCAAGAAGGGCTGGACACGGCTGCGCGGGGGCGAGCTCACGCCGCGACGAGCTGCCGCATCCGCCGCCCTCGGTGCGTTCATCGGTTGCGTGCCGGTGTTCGGGTTGCACCTGCCCCTGTGCGTCGCCCTGTGCCTTCCCCTGCGTCTCGACGCGCCGGTCGCTTATCTCTTCGCCAATGTCTCCAATCCCCTCGTGGCGCCGTGGCTCGTATTCGCGGAAGTGCAGGTTGGGGCCTATCTGCTCACGGGCCAGCCCGCGCCCTTCGACATCGACTCCGCGCGCGAGGTCGGCGTGGCGGGGTTTGTCACGTTCGCGGCCGCGGGGACCGTGGTCGTGGGCGCTGTCGTGGCCGTCTTGTCGGCCGCGATGGCGAGCGGTCTGACGCTCCTGTGGAAGAGGCGTTGATTCGGAGCCGGTCCTGTCACAAGGGCGTCAAGCCGTCGCCTTCTTTGCGTCACGAACCCGTGGTAGAGGCGTTGCCCATGGCGGGACTCATCCTCATCGTCGAAGACGAGCAAGACCTTCTGGACAGTCTCTCGTACAGTCTGACCCGGGAGGGATACCAGACGCGGGCCGCATTGACCGGAGCGGCTGCGTTGGAGATGGCCTTTTTGGAGCCCACGCCGGACCTGGTGCTGCTGGACCTCATGCTGCCGGACATGCCCGGAACGGAGGTGTGCCGGCAGATTCGACGCGACCCGCGAACGGCGAAGATGTTCGTGTTGATGCTCACGGCGAAGGGCGAGGAGATTGACCGGGTAGTCGGGTTCGAGGTCGGAGCCGACGACTACGTGGTGAAGCCCTTCAGCGTCCGCGAGCTGCTGCTTCGGGTCAAAGCCCTGCTGCGGCGGGGACGGCCGGAAGACGAGCAGACCGACGGGGAGCAGGTGTTTGGCAGGCTGCGGGTGGATGACAGCGGGCACAGGGTCTGGGTGGACGACCGCGCGGTGACCTTGACGGCTTTGGAGTTTCGCTTGCTGACGACGTTGCTGACGCGTCGCGGCCGAGCCCAAACGCGGGAGATGTTGTTGCAGACCGTGTGGGGGATCGAGGCGGACATCACCACGAGGACGGTGGACACGCATGTGAAGCGATTGCGTGAGAAGCTGGGGGCGGCGGGGGTCTACGTGGAGACGTTGCGAGGGGTGGGGTATCGGTTCCGCTCGCGCCCTGACGAGGGGGCAACGTGACCGAGGAGGACGCGGGGGCGGAGGTTGTGAAAGTCCCGGACCGAAGCCGGTTCAAGGTCGGGCTGCGGGCGCGTTTGTTCTTCATCTCCGCGTTCATCATCACGGCGGGCTTGGCCGCGGGGGGAGCCTATCTCGAACGGTCCTTGCGCGCGCAGCTGGAGCACCGGATCGAGTCCGAGCTGGTCAGTCTGGCGCGCACGAGCAAGGATGCGGTGGAGCTGTTGCCTGCAGACGCACCGCCCGCCGAGGTGCAGCGACTCGCCATGCGCCTCGGCGCCTCTGCCAGGGCGCGCGTCACCATCGTCGATGCTCATGGCAAGGTGCTTGGGGACTCGCAGGTGTTGGCGGCCGAGGTGGAGGCGCTGGAGAACCACACGGACCGTGAGGAGATCGTCCGAGCGTACGATGGCGGGGTAGGGGTGGCTCGACGGTTCTCCACCACCGTCAAGCAGCAGATGGTGTACGCGGCCGTACCGTATCGGCACGCGGGCAGCAGCGGGGTGTTGCGCGTGTCGCTGCCCCTGCAGGACGTCGACGTGGCAGTGGGTCAGCTCCGGATGATCATGGCGGTCGCGGCCGTGCTGGCGATGGTGTTTTCGGTGTTCATGAGCTTCGTGTCGGCGCACTACGCGACACGAACGATTCGGGATCTGTTCTCCGGGGCGCGGGCCCTGGTCCGGGTCGAGCCGACGCACTTGGCGGCGTCGCCCACGGGCGACGAGATCGGCGGGCTGGCGGGATCGATCAACGAGATGGCGCAAGCGTTTGGAGAGACGGTGAGCACGCTCGCCCAGGAGCGGGATCGGTTCGGCGCGGTGCTGGAGGGGATGGGGGAAGCGCTGGTCGCGCTCGACGGTGAGGGGCGGGTGACGCTGTGCAATCGCGCGGCGCTGGCGCTGCTCGGGTGGTCGGAGGCTCCGTTGGGAAGCACGTTGCGGGAGGCGATTGAGCAGCCGGTGCTCCATGACCTGGCGCAACGAGCGAGGCGTGAAGGCAAGAGTGAGCAGGAGGTGGGGATCGAGACGCCGGGAGGCAAGCACCTGCTGGCGAGGGCCACGCGGTTGACCGGGGCTGACGGTGGGGTGGTGCTGGTGATGCGAGACGTCACGGACTTGCGTCGGCTGGAGAAGGTGCGACGGGACTTCGTGGCGAACGTGTCGCACGAGCTGCGGACGCCGGTGAGCACGATCCGTGCGACGGCGGAAGCGTTGGTGGAGGGGGCGCTGGAGGACAAGGAGCACGCGATGCGTTTCGCGCAGGCGATGCTTCGCAACGCGGAGCGTCTCTCGCGGATCATCGCGGACCTGCTGGACCTGTCGAGGATCGAGGCGGGGGAGCAGACGATCGACATTCAGCCTGTCGCGGTGGGCGCGGCGGCGCACAGGGCGGTGGAGATCGTGGAAGGTGCGGCCAGCAAGCGCGAGTTGAGGATTATCCTCGACGTGCAGGATGGCTTGGCCGTCCAAGCGGACGAAGCGGCCCTGGACCACGTGATGCTCAACCTGCTGGACAACGCGGTGAAATACTCGTCGGAAGGCGGTCACGTGCTGGTGTGGGCCCGGCGTGCCGGGGCGCGTGTGCGCATCGAAATCCGGGACGACGGTCCCGGGGTGCCCGAGCGAGATCGGGAACGCATTTTCGAGCGGTTCTACCGGGTCGACAAGGGGCGCTCTCGGCAGGTTGGCGGTACGGGGCTCGGGCTGTCGATCGTGCGCCACCTGATGGAGTCGATGCGAGGCAAGGTCGGGTTCGTGCCCAACCACCCGCGAGGCTCCGTGTTCTGGCTGGAGCTGCCAGTGGCGGATCGCGCGTCCATCCCGCCCGACGTGACCGCGTCCTGACGCTTCCATGCGACCAGAGAACCACAGAAGTCGCAGAGCGCACAGAAGGGGTGGGTGGTGCAGCCTCCGTCCACTCCGGCGCACTTCTCCTTCGGCTCCGTAGTCCTCCGTGCGTTCAGTTCGCCCAACTCAGCTCCACGGAGACGTCTCGTCCGAGGCGGACCTGCTGCACGATGCGGTCCGCCTGCTCGAACGTGATCGCGGGGTTCAAGAGGTTAGAGGCCTTCGCCTTGACCCGGAACCCCCAGCCGATCTTCTGGGAGTACACGGCGTCCAACCGGTGGTTCGGCATCTCGTACACGTCCGGAAGGCCAAAGCGGCCCACCTCGCTGATCCTGGGCCCGAAACGGTTGTAGAGCAGCGCCGTCTGGATCCCGTTCCCCTCCTCCGCCGCCTCGTCATAGCCCAGTTGCAGGTTGATCACGTATGGGGATTGTCCCTGCAGCGGACGGGTCTTCGAGGTGCTGGCCGCCGCCTGGTCGCCAAGCTCCACGTTCGACCGGATGACAGCCACGTTCACGGAGCCGTAGAAGTCCTCTAGCGAGGTGGAAGCGAAGCCGAGACGCGAACGGGCCTCGAGCTCGATCCCCGCATTCGTCGCCGCCTCCGCGTTGTTCCACGTCAAGCTGATGTCTGTTCCCCCCGCCACCACTTGCTCGATCGGGCTACGAAATCGCTTGTAGAACGCTCCCACGGAAAGCAGCTCGTCCGACGAGAAGTACCACTCCCAGCGCCCATCGTAATTGTCAATCACAGCCCGCTCGAGGTCCGGGTTTCCGAAGTAGCGCGTTCCCGTGGTCACGTCGAGGAACGACGCCTGCGACAGCTCTCGAAAGTCGGGTCGGGACACCGTGCGCCCGAACCCGCCCCGTACACTCATGTCTTCCCCAAGACGCCACGTGAGCGTGGTCGCGGGGAGCCAGTCGAAGGCGCTGACGTTCGCCTCCATCGGGGTCAGGTTGCTGAACGGGTCGAACGTGCTCACCGTCTGGTCCGAGCTCTCCAAACGAATGCCACCCATCCACGACAGGCTCTTCATGATGGGGAGCTCCGTCATCAAGAACGCGGCATGAATCGATTGCTCCGCCTCGTACGCGTCCGTGCCCTGGGTCACGTCGTTGAGAAGCCACCCGTTCTCTCCTCCGATGTTCGCTGCGGAGAAGACCTCGTCGGGGCTCCCACGCCGCACGTCGGCAGGCAGGTTGCCGTTGAACGTCAGCCGGATCGTATCCACGTTGCGCTTACGTGCCATTCGCGTCGCTCCGGCCTTGACCATCGCCTCCTGATCGGAGAACGGCGAGAACGTGTACGTGACGTCCGCTCCCACGTCGTGAATCCGATCCTCGAGCTGGCTCCAGGACCGGACGTTGCCGTCGGGACGACCGGACAGCTGGAAGTCCGCGGGCTGTCCGGCGAGGGCCTCGTTCCGATAATAGTATTCCCGACGGTCCGGTTCGTCGCGCAACGCCTCCGAGTACGCGTACCGCCAGTCGAGCCGGAGGCCGTCCGCCAACGTTTGCTCCCCGACGACTTGCTGCGTGAGCAGCTGGCGCTCCACGAAGCGCAGGCGCGACCACCGGATGTCGTAGTCCTCTGCGTCCACCCCGGTGACGACGTCCGTGCTCATGTCGGTGATGCGTAGCAGAAGGGTGGTGCTCTTGATCCGGTGCCCCTTCGCGTACTCGCTCCCGGCCACGAGGATCCCGCCGGAGGAAACCACTCGCTCGAAGCTCCGGATGTCGAAGGAGGTCATCTCCTGGATTCCCCCCTCCGCCGCGTCACTGGTCCCGTACCGGCGGGACAAGCGGTGGGTGAGCTGGTAGTCGTCGTCGTAGAACAGGGACAGGACGAAGCCCACTGGCACGTCGCCGAGCTGGAAGGTGTTGCCCACGGAAGCCCCGAAGCCCCGGGAGGGCGGGACCGTCGCCTCGTGGACGGCCCAGTTGTTCGTGAGCATGCGTGCGAACCGGGCTCGGTCCTCGTCGGTGTAGCCCGCTTGGAAGCGGTCTCCGGCGCGAATGGGCGAGGCGCTACGAATCTCCTCGGGCAACGCCCTCGACCCGTCGTCCATCCCGAGCCAGTCCAGGCTCCCGCCGTGGTGCGTAGGGGCTTGTCGGAACGTGGTCTCGGAGTTGTATCCCACGGACGCCTTGAAGGAGAGTGTGAGCTTCTCCGGGTACGAGCGGGTCCTGAGCTGCACCACGCCCCCGCCGAATTCCGCGGGACTGTCCGGGGAGAACGTCTTCTGGATGACGACGCTCTCCAGCACGTCCGTGGGAAAGAGATCGAGCGGAACCACCCGCCGCTCCGGCTCCGGGCTCGGGATCATCTGCCCATTGAGCAGCGTGCTCGAGTACCGCTCTCCCATGCCCCGAACATACACGTACTTGCCCCCCACCACCGTGATGCCCGTGACCCGGCGCAACGCCCCGGCCGCGTCCGAATCCCCCGTTCGACTCATCTCCTCCGCCCCGATCACGTCGCTCACGCTCGAGGATTCCCGCCGCTCGTCCAGCAAAGAGGCAATGCCTCCCTGGATGTGCGGCGCCGTGACCACGAAGTCGTCGAGCGTGACCGACGTCGGCGTGAGCTCGACATTCCACTCCGTGGTTTCGGAGCGCTTCACCCACAGCTCTCCGACGGTTTCGGTCGAGTAGTCGGAGTGAATCACGGCGAGCCCGTACTGCCCTTCGGGCAAGGTGAGGGAGAACCGCCCGTCGGCATCGGTCGTGGCTTCTTCGGGGGCTCCGCGCACGTACACGCGCGCGGCTGCCACGGGCTTGCGGGTTTCTTGGGCCAGAATGCGGCCACGGATCGTGCCGGGGGGCGCTGCAACGGGTCGAGCACCCCCTTTCTCCTCGTTGTCGCGGACATCCGTCGGGCCGGCCCCTTCGAGGTCCACCACGCGCATCTCGCCTCGCCCGTCGAGCGTGACAATGGCTTGCACGGTCCCCTGCCCCACGACGAAGGGACGCAAGGTGATGGTGCGACGGGCCGGGTGTCCGGACAGCGTCGCTTCCGGTACGTCGAGCACCAGGGTCGTAGGGCCTGCGGGCACGGTGAGCCAGGTCGCGCCGTCGGGACCGGTCGTGGCCTTGGCGCTCCCGGTCCGGACCGTCACACCCTCGAGCGGGCGCGTCCTTTCGAACAGAACCAGATGGACGGTAGCCGCAGGGGCCGGAGGCTTCGGTGTCGCGCGGTCGTCGGGCTCTCCTTCGGGTGCGGCGGAGGCCGCGGAAGGGACAAAGGCCAGCGCGGCCAGCAGGGCGAAGGTGGGAACGATCTTTCTACGCAACGTCACCGGCACTCCCATCCCGCGTCGCGGCACGCCTGCATGGCGCGACGAAGCTCGAGGGCTTGCTGGAAGAGCTTGGCGTCCGTCAGGTGCCTGAGCTGGGCTTCGGCGGCGTCGAGTTGCCCGGTCTTGAAGCAAGCGTAGGCGAGCGCGTAGCGGATGTTCTGGTCGGCCAGCAACCCCAGCCGGGCGAGCCGGCTTTCCATGGCGGCGACTTGCTCGTAGCGCTCCTGCTCGATCAGGATGCTCAGACGTTGCTTGATCTTGGCCTTCTGGTCTGCCACCCGGGCGTTGAGTGCGAGGGCCTGATGGGTTCGGCCAGCCCTTTGGTACAACTCCGCCGCGTCGAGAGTGAGGGAGGCATCGGTCCTCGAGGCGTCCTCCAGCAGCATGGCCGCCGCGAGCGGACGTCCCCCGTCCAGGTACGTGTGTGCCAGCAGCACCGTGAGCTTCGTCTCTCCCGGGAATCGCAGCCTCGCAGCCTCCAGCACCTGCGTCGCTTGGTCCAGTTGCTTGCTGCGTCGCAATCCCTCGGCGACCACCGCACAATCCTCCACCGTCGCTGCCGAGCGCCTCAGGTACGTCGTCCCCAGACGGGCCACCTCTTGGAACAAGCCCAGCTCGATGAGATACGTCAGCTTGGCGCGCTCGAGCTCGGGGTTGCCTGGGAAGGCCGCCTCCCCTTCGGACAACACTGCCACGGCCAGGCCCCGCTCCCGCAACTCCCAGTGAGCCCGCGCGCGCATCAGAAACAGCGCCGGTGCGCGACGACCTGCCTCTCCTGCCTTGCGCAGCGCGTCCACCACCCCATCCCAACGCTTCAATGCAAACAGGCTCTGTGCCAGGTAGCTGTGCACCACGGGGTCGGTCTGCCCCTTCGTGATCGCCATCCGCAAGCTCTGGCTCGCAGGCGCGTGGTGGCCCTGCTCGAGCTGCGCGAGCCCGAGCAGCGTGTAGTACCGCGGGAGATTCAGCCCAGGCTGGTCGACAGGCACCTGGCGGAGCACCCCCTCCGCCCGCTCGTGATTCCCGTCACGGATCAGGGTCGCAGCGATGGCGAGGTGATCGATCTCCTCTTCCACCGCGCGTTCGCGCCCCTTGGCGTCGTCGGCCCCGCTGAGGCCGGGCGCTCCGACCCACGCGAGCGCGGCAAACAACGCCGTTGCGAGGGCTTTCGTGCTGGCTTGCATGCTAGTTCAACTGAAAACGCAACGTTTGATTCACCCAGGTCTCCACGGGCGCGCCCTGGTACATTCCCGGGTCGAACTGCCACTGCTTCACGGACGCGATGGCGGAGCTCTCGAACACCCCCCGGGGGCTAGCCTCCACCACCCGGACCGTCTGCACGTCCCCGCTCGCCGATACCTTGAGCTTGAGGGTGACGTACCCCTGCACCCCGCGCTCCCGCGCTTGGCCTGGATACTCCGGCTGCACCCGCGACCGCGCCTTCGGCGGCTCGTCGACCGCGTCCGCCGTCATCGCCGTCTTCCTGTTCGCGTCGCCCAGCACGTCCTGGGCCATGGCCCCGAGGCCCCCCGTCTCGATGCCAGGGAGGTCGAAGTCGACCCCTCCTACCGCCGTCGCCAGCTCCGGAAGCGGCGCCCTGGGCGAAGCCGACGTCTTTTGCTCCTTTGCCGTGCGAGGCTTTTCCGGCCGAGACTTCTTCGGAGGAGGCGCCTTCTGTACGGTGAAGTCCGCCGTGGCCGTGCCCTCCACAGCCTTCGGCGGAGACACCGCCGCGTTCATGGCGAGGACGAGACCGAGCACCAGCGCGGTCCCGACGAGCATCGAGGCCACGGCCGAGGCGTGCCGCGATACCTCGTAGCGTACGGCGCTGCCACGCCGCGTGCTGCTGACCATGGGGGGCAGCTCCGACATCCGCGCCACCGCGTCACCGCTGGGTTGCGTTTTCATCCTTCGGCCTCCTTGTCCGTTGCCACTCCCACCTCCAGCGCCCCCGCGAGCCGGCACTGGTCCACCACCTCGACGAGCTTGTCCGCGGGTACCCGGCGGTCGGTCACCACCAACACCTGCTTGTCCGTGGAGCCCTCCAGCAGCTCACGCACGCGACTCTGCACCATCCAGGGGCGCACGGAGGCGCCGTCCACTGACACGTTCGACCCGGCGTCGATCGCCACGCGCAGGGCCTTGCTCGATGCGCGGCTCGCGCTCGCGGCGGACGGTCGCTCGAGGTCGATCTTGTTGTCCTTCACGAACGTGGTCGACACCATGAAGAAGATGAGCAGGATGAAGACCATGTCGATGAGAGGGGAGATGTCGATCGACTGTGCGGAATCCTCTTCGCGCGGTCGACGTAGGTTCATGGGCTCGGCTCCGTGCGCGGGTGGCTCTGCTCGCAGAGCAGGTCCTTGAGTTGCTCCAGCTCTCGTCCGAGGTTGTGTTGGCGACGGTCGAGCACCCGGCCGATGATCAGCCCTGGGACTGCCACGCTCAGCCCCATCTGGGTGGTGAGCAAGGCCTGGGAGATGCCCCCTGCGATCCCCCCGGACTGGGAAAAAAGAGCGGCATCCGCGAGGGAATCGAACGTCTCGATCATGCCCGTCACGGTGCCCAACAGTCCCGCCAACGGTGCTGACGCCACGATGCTCTGCACCACCACGCGGCCCCGGCGCATCTCGCGATCGTGCTTGCCAAGGACGTCGTCCAGGGCCCTTCGCAGGCTGGCTCGGTCGAGCGTGGGGTGGTGCCGTGCCACGTTCACGGCCGACCGCACGGCCCGGTCGATCAGCCCCTTGGGACGACCGAGTCTCCCGCGACGAGAGCGCTCCACGATCTGTCGCAGGTCGAGCCTCGAACCGCGTCGGAGGGTCGCGGCCCGGAGCCCGAGGACGTACCAGAGTAGGAACGTCGCGGCCACGAGCGGGACCATCACGGGTCCTCCCGCTCGCACGTACTCGAGCAGCGCGTCGAACGGCCCCATCATGACGTGGCCGGCGCGAGGTCCTCGTGCGCCGCCTCCTGGGGTTCCGGGGTCGACTCCGGCTCGACGATGACGCCGTGCCCCGTATTTCCGATGCGCAGTGCGGCCTTGTCCAGGGCATCCTTGATGCCCGACGCCCAGCTGCTCAGGATGTTGCCGAGAAGAAGGATCGGTATGGCGACGATGAGCCCCAACTCCGTGGTGATGAGTGCCTCGGAGATACCTCCGGAGAGCATCTTGGGGTCCCCTGTGCCGTACTCCGTGATGACGTCGAACGTGGAGATCATGCCTGTGACGGTGCCGAGCAGCCCGAGCAAGGGTCCCACGGCGGCAACGACGATGATCATGGATCCGAAGCGATCGAGGCGGGAATGCTCGTGCAGGAGTGCCTCGCTGACCGCGTCCTCGAGCCTTTCTCGCGGTTGGTCGAGGTTCGAGATGGCGACGCGAAGCACGCGGGCCGCAGCCCCGCGCTGTTTTTCGCAGCAAGCCAACGCCGCTTGTCGGTCTCCCCGTGCGACCATGGCGGAGAGGCGGGCGACCAGCGCGCCAATGCCGGTGCCGGACCGTACGAGGGTGATGGTCCGTGCGACCACCATGAGCAGACCGATGAAACCGAGTGCCACAATGACCCAGGCGATGATGCCGCCCGCCGTCACGTGCTCGACCACCGTCTGTTTCTGGCGCGACTCGATCCCCTTGTCCAAGGACTCGTACAGGAACAGGCCGATCGCTTGGGGCTTCTTGCCGTCGAACAGATCGTGGGCGACGGATGCGGAAGGCGCTTCGGACCAAACCTTCAGTCGATCTTGGCCGGCTGGCGCGAGGGCCCCGGCAGCGTCCCCCGCCACGCCGTAGGTCGCCACGTTGCCGACTTGAACGAGCTTTCCTTCGACACGCTGGCCGTCGAGCGTGAAGAAGGCGCCGTCTTCTACACGGACGGAGGCGTACCGGCGAACCAGGAGCAACGTCTGGTCGAACGCCGAGCGGAGCTGAAGAACCCTGTCCTGTGAGCCGTCCTTCTCGGGCAAGCGCAAGGCGCCTTTCTCGAGGGTGGCGGTGGCCTGGCTCAGCAGGGTCTCGATGACCTCCGTGGCCTCGGCGGCGGTGTCGGCCCGTTCCGTCTCGTCCTGGAGCAAGCCTGAGAGACGGTCTGCCTCGAGGGAGGCTGCGAGCACGCGCCCCTGAAGCGAGGCGATGTCCGCCTCGGCCGCCGCCACCTTCTTGCCCGATTCCACCCGCTGGGCCTCGAGCCGCTGTGTGAGACTGGCCTTCTCACTCTGAAGGAAAGCAAACTCCCTCTTGTAGGCGTCAGCCAGGGACACGCTCGGGCTCGGGGAAGCCTTGACGGTGGACGCTGCCGACGCTGCCGGCGCGGGCGACTGGGCCAAAGCCGCCGGCGCGCAAAACGCGATCGCCGTCGCCACGAGCAAGGCCACGGACAAGCGAGTCGTGGGGTTCATGGCTGCCTCCGTTCCGGCAGCGCGTTGGGTATCTCGAAGTAGCCCGTCCGGATCTGCTTTTTGAAGCTGTCGAACAGATGCAATACGCGCTTGCGGTCTTCGGCGTCCTGGAGCGTCCGCGCCGTCCAGGTCGACCCTTCCCGGACGGCGTGCCCCACCCGTCCGTCTCCTGTCTTGAAGAAGAGCATCACCATGCCGATCCGTACGACGTCGACAAGCTGTTCGGTGCCGTCGATGGGGAGGGTTTGGCGATGCAAAGCGCTTTCCCGGGTGAGGCGGACCTCGTCCTCGACGAAGCTCCAGAGGCGGGCGAGGGCACGTTCGGTGGAGAGCAGTCCCGCACGGTGCTGCGCTACGATTTTGTCGATTTCCGCGAGCCGTTCGGGGGATCGGAAGGGAAGCTCGGCGCGGACGTGTTCTCGGAGGGCGTTCACCGTGGTGTCGAAGACGGGTTGGAGCTTCTCGGACTCGGTCTTTCGCTCTGCGAGGCTGGCTTTCCTCTGGCCCATCTCCTGCTGAATGCGCTGCAGTCGCATCTGCTCGCGCTTCAGCTCCGCTTCCAGCTCTGCCTTTTGCCGTGCAAAAGACCGCATCTGGTCGCGATGCTCGGTCTCTTCCCTCGACAGACTCGAGGAGAGGGTCTCCACCTCGCCACGCAATTGGGCGAGCCGGCGACCGAGATCCGTGACGTCGTCCGCGAATGCCTGCGCCGTGAACACCGCGGCGAAGCTGAGCAGGATTCCGGCGTGGAGCACTCGCTTTCGAATCATCGTGTCTCCGTCTCCGTGTGGAAACAACTACTTGGTAGCCGTCTCGATCCAGCCTTCCGTCCAGTCCGCGGTGCCGTCGAAAGCACCCGCGTAGTCCGTGGCCGCAAAGAACGTGTCCGACGGACCCGGTCCGATGCCAAGCGCGGGCGATCCGGCAGCGGGCATCCATCCCATCGGTCCTCCGAGCGCCGGAGACCCCGACTTGTTGGCGGCGTTGGTCCCCGTCAACTCCGCCGCCTTGTTGCCGTCCTCCGCCGTCGCCCCGCAGTCGTACACCACGTTGGCCATGGCGAGGGACTGGTCATCGACGTTCGCCTCCGTCTGGGCGTGGTCGACCTTCACACACACGCCGAAGCCGGAGATGACCATGTTGTGGAATTGGCCCTTGGTGCCTTCGCGCACCATGACACCCTGCTTGCCGTTGCCCTCCCGGGCGATCAACGTGACGTTCGAGAGGGTGGGACTGGAGTAGGGCGTCGCCGAGTTGGTTCCCTTGAGGTTGTCCGCCTCGATCCCCCGCTCCGCCTCGGTGCCGCTCTCCGAAAGCTGCTTTGCCACGACGAACTGCGCCTTACCGGTCCATCCTCCGGTCCAGTCGACGGAGTCGTCGTCCGAGCCGGTGACCACCACGTACCGGACGTGAACCGTTCCGCCGAAGAACTCCACGCCGTCGTCCGACGTCATGTGGGCCTGGATGTATTCGACCGTGGTGCCGCTTCCGACGCCCTGGAAGGCGAACCCGTTGAGCTCGTTTTCGAGGTCGACCTTGTTGCCCGCGAACTCGACGCGAACGTACTTGAGGACGCCGCTGTCGTCGTCGGGGACGTTGCCCCCGTACTTGCCCGTACCCGCTTCGCCCGGGGCGGAGCCGTCGGCGTTTGCTGCGTTGTTGATCGGCGCCCGGCCATTGATGACGAGCCCTCCCCAGTCCTCCGAGCCGCGGCTGCCGGCAGCCTTGGCGGAGGTGAGGACGATGGGTTCGTCCTTGGTTCCTTCTGCCATGATCTGGGAGGAGCGCTGGATGAGAATGAAGGAGCCGTCGCCGCCGTAGACGGTGGTTCCGGGCTCGACGGTGAGGACGGTCTTGTCCGTGTCGTTGCCCACGACCAGAGGCCCCTCGAGGTACCAGTCGTTGCCGGCGTCGAGGGTGAGATTCTGCGTCATGGGAGCGCTGAGGGGGGCAGTGATGCGGCACTCCCCGTTCGTACCCGTGGTGACGTTGGGGTGCTGGGGGCAGCCAGTCGGCGATTGTCCGCCCGTTCCACCGGTGTTCGTGGCTCCGCCCGTTCCGCTGCCACCGGCCGGATTCTCGTCTTCGCTGCCACACGCGGAAAGGCTGATCGCGATCGCACAAGCCAGGAAAGCACTGCTCCAGGTACGATGGGTCATCTTGTTTGCTCCTTTGGAATCGTAAGTTCGAGCCGTCGGGCCTCCCGCCGGTAGGCGGCAATCCCCTCACGGACGAAGCCGTTATGGGCGGTCCCGGTGACAGCCTCGTAGCTGAGCAGCAAACTCTCGATGACGAATCGGGCCACGGCCCCTGTTTCGGTGACGACGGTGACAATCTGATGAAGCTCGGGCAAGAAGGCAGTGACGAACCGCGAGACGATGAGCGGGAGAATCACGCGACACCGCACTGTCACACTGCGGAAGCATGTTTGCGACCGAGCCCGTCGTCAGCGAATCCCCGTCACGCTGCGCAACGCGGAAGGGCGTCGCGTGATCGAGGACTCCCAGGACGCCATGGGCTGGTGTACCTCGCGCCGCAACTTCCCGCCCCGGCCGGTCGAGATGGATCCATAGTAGGCAGTGACCCCCATGATGAAACGCCCCGTCCTCGTCCTCGGTCTCGTCTTCGCGCTCGCTTCGAACGCGGGATGCGCCGCCTCGGGCAACGACCTGAGCGACGTGGATGGCGGTGCCGGCTCCGATGCCCACGACGAGATGACGTCAATCGATTCGCCCTTCACCGACGCGTCCGGGTGCATGGAGGATGGGAGCGTCATCTCCGTGGGACCGGGCGAGGATCATGACGGCGACGGGTGGTCGATCGGCGAAGGGGACTGCAACGACTGCGACCCGAACACCAACCCGGGCGCGCAGGACGTGCAGGGCAGCGGGGTGGACGAAGACTGCAGTGGCGCGGCGGACGACGATGACGGCGTTTGCGACACCGGGATTTCGCTCGCCACGAACGTGCCGGAGGACGGCGCGCGCGCGATCGGGTTGTGCCGGTTCCCCCAGGAGAACCCTGGCGACCCACGGCAGCGCAGGTGGGGTGTGCTCGAGGCCGCGTTCGTGCTGGCGGACGGCTCGCCGGGCATGCACCACGCGTCCCGGGGCGTTGTCCCTGACTTCGGTCCCGGGGCGAGACCCCAGCAGGGCGACGCGATGCTGGCGCTGTCCTCCGCGACGGCGCGCAGGGCCGGCGACCCGGACTACCTGGCACCCCTCGACGCCGACATGGGCACGACGGGACAAGCGCCGCCGGGATGGCCGAAGGCGTCGCCGTCGTGTGCGAACGTGCCGGACCCGATGCCGATCGCCAACGACTCCGCAGCGCTGTCACTGCGCATTCGCGTACCCACGAACGCCCGTGGCCTGTCCTTTCGCTTCGCGTTCTTCACGACCGAGTTCCCGGCGTGGGTCTGTCACCAGTACAACGACGCCTTTGCCGCCTTGCTGACGTCGTCGGTGATGCCGTCCACCGACCCGGATGGCAACGTCTCGTACGATGGCGAGGGCAACCCGATCAGCGCGAACACGGTGTGGCTCGAGGCGTGCCGGCCCCAGGTGGTGGGTGGCGTGCCGTACGGTTGTCTTCAGGGGGATGCGATGCTTGCCGGCAACGGGTTCGGTCCGAGCGCGCAGGAGCCTCGCGGTCACGGGGCGACGGGGTGGCTCGAGACCACCGCCGCCGTGTTGCCAGGTGACGTGATCACGTTGCGGTTTGCCATCTGGGACGCGGGGGATCACGCCCACGGATCGACGGTGCTCATCGACGACTTCCGCTGGCTCGCGGAGGCGGGCAGCGAGCCGGGGACGGTGAGGGCGCCGTCGCCGAAGTGATTTGGGTGCAGATCCCATTTTGGGCAACCCGTCGTGGTGAGTGGCCAAGGTCAACTGGTGAGCCGGGAGCCGGGAACCGGGAAGGATAAATATAAATGGGGCAGAGAACGGCTGAGCCGACAATCGGAAGCATGAATCGGACTTGGTTCATGGTTGGGAAGAGGAGCGGCGAAGGGCAACGATATTGCGCAACGGTTGTTGTCATGGGCGTGTCGTGCGAATGATGGGGAAGTTTTCGAAGGACACGCGGGGCTTGCGTACCAAGCCACTTCCTCATTCCCAGCTCCCGGTCGGTTCACCAGTTCCCCCCAAGGGTACCTGTGCAAAGTGGTGTCCGCACCCAAGTGATTTCAGGGTAGGACGCGGATCGTTCCTGCGATGACCTGCGCGCGGATGGCGTCGACCCGCGAGCGGACCTCGTCAGGCATCATCGCGGCGTGCGGGCCCTCGCTCACGTAACCGATCCCCTCCTCCTTCAAGCCGAAGCCGTGAAGCCCCCCCGCGAAGTTGCCTTCGAGCACCTGCTTGACCACGTCGTACACGACCACGTCGACGCGCTTGACCATGCTCGTGAGCACGGTGCCGGGCATCTCGTCGTGTTGGTCGGAGTCGACACCGATGGCCCAGGCCTTCATGTCGCGCGCTGCTTCGAAGACCCCGAGGCCCGTGGAGCCCGCGGCATGAAAGACGACGTCGGCGCCTGCGCTGATCTGGCTGGTGGCGATGGCCTCTCCCTTGGCGGGGTCTTTGAAAGCCTCGGGGGTCGTGCCCGCATACGCGGACAGGACACGGCACGCGGGGCAGACGTGGGCGACGCCGGCGGTGTAGCCGGCTTCGAACTTTCGGATCAAGGGGACGTTCATGCCACCGACGAAGCTGACGGCTTGCTTTCGTGACATCAGGCCGGCGACAGCGCCCACCAGGAAAGCGCCTTCTTCTTCACGAAAGACGAGGCCCGCGAGGTTGCTGGGCATGGGTTGATCGGGAGACGGGGCGTAGTCGACGCAGGCGAAGGAGGTGGCGGGGAAGGCGCCTGCTACCACGAGGATGTCGGAGGAGAAGATGAACCCGACCCCGATGACGAGGTTGAATCCGCGCGCTGCGAAAAGGCGCATAGCGGCTTCTCTGTCCTCCGCACCGCTGGGCTCGATCATCTCGACCATGACGCCGAAGTCCTTCCGCGCGCGCTCGAGACCGGCATAGGCGGAGTCGTTGAAGCTCTTGTCACCGCGCCCGCCCACGTCGAACACGAGTCCGACCCGTACGTCCGCTCGCTCTCCGCTCGTGGGCTCGACCGGCGCGTCGTGGCGCGAAGGCAGAAGCAGGGTGAGCGCGGCCGTCAGGCAGAGCAGGACGCATGCGAGGGTGGGACGAGACATGCTTTTCTCAAGGATGGAGCATGACGATGCGGATGCGCGGGCGCGCGCTCCGGAAGAAGGCGGCGAGGGCGGTGCGAAGCCGGTCCGCCACGTACCATTGCCGAAGGGGCAAGGCGACCTCGTCGAAGCGACGGTTGCGAAACGGCGTCGGTTCGGTGTGCAAGACCTCCCGCAGCTCGGCGTCGGATGGGTTCAACATCGGAGCCACCATGCGGTCGAGGTACAGGCTTGCCCGGGCGCGCCGCTCGACGAGGGCGTCGAGGTCTTCCATCTCCATGCCTTCGGCAAAGGCAGCGTCGAGCATGTTCTGGCGGCCTCCGACCAGCTGCTCGAGCGACACGTAGGCGGCGATCGCGCGCCGACGCACCTCGTCGGTTCGCAGCGGGGGCTCGACGGGGAGGCTGACGAGAATTTCCTCGGTGACGTGGCGCTCGATGGCGGAACGCAGGTCGCGGTCGGTGTACCCGAGGGGGGAGCGCGGCACGCCCCGTTGCTGTTCGGCGAGGGCCTCGAGCCTGGCCTCGAAGGCGAGGATGCGTTCGAAGATGAAGCGAGGGCGCGCCGGTCCACCGAGCTCGGCCGACTCGAAGCGTGCGATCACGCGGTCCACGCGAACCCGAGAGGATGCCGCTGCCTCCGACGACGTCACGACACAAGCGAGAAGTATGGCGCCCATCAGCCAGCGCGCACCCCGCATCGTCGTGTCAGCGCACACGGAACGGCTCACTCGGCAGAGCTATCGATCCCGTCGTCGTCGGGGGGCAGATCGTCCTGCTCTCCCGGCGAGGTGTCAGGGGACTCGTCCCCCGACTCATCGCGCCGCGATTGGAAGACGGCGTGATGATGTGCGAAGGACCGGGCGCTTCGACGCGCCTTGAGGAACTCTGCGAACGACACGACGTTGTCGAGGTCCCGGGGCCCGAGGGTGTCTGACAGCTCGCGCAGCCGCTTGCGCAACCCTTCCACGCTTCGGGTCCTGCGGAAGTCCGGTCCCTCGACGACGGGGGTGCGGCGCGACTCTTCCGGCTTTGCGTCCTCGCCCTCCTCGGGGGCCGCCCACTGCGTGCGCGGGGTCGACTTGATGCTGTGCGCTTCCAGCCACGCTTCCATGAACGTCTTCAGCCGCTCGCTGCGGTACGTGAACCAACGCTCCCGCTCCGGGCCGTAGGCCATCAGCACGTCCTTGAATCGTCGGAACGCCCCCTTGCCGTCGATGGCCACCTCGAGCCGCGCACGCAGCTTCGGGTCCTCCACCGTGGGGATGTAGCGCTCCATCCAGCGGTACTGCTCCCGCGAGGAGACCGCCTCGATGCGCAGGTACTTGGTATCCGACGCGATCCGCGCGTGCATCTGCGGGTCGGCCACGCCATCGACGACGCGAAGCACGTCTCCGGTGACCACCTGCAGGTAGGAATGCACCTCTGGGGCGTTGTTCTCGAAAGCGTTCTCGAGCGCCTCCCAGTCGACCGGAACGTCCCGGATCGGTGTGCTGGGAGCGTCGTTGGGGGACTCAACCATCGCGACCTCGTTAAGAAGCGTAGGGTGCGGACTGTACTGGAAAGGGAGGCTGGGGAACAGGAGCGATCGGTCGAGGAGCGTTCAGCTCGTTCGGGCGCGCCGAACGGCCTGTGCCCAAGCCTCTCGCATTTTATCTCGTTTATCCTTGGGCTGTTCGACCTGGAACGTTCTGTTCACGGTGAACATTCCCGAGGCCTCCCGGGCCGAACCGAACAACCCGAGCCCCACGGCCGCGAGCATGGCGGCGCCCCGCGCGGTGGTCTCCAACTCCTTGGGCCGCTCGACCGTGATGCCCGCCAGGTCTGCCTGCATCTGCATCAGAAGATCATTGCCAGCCGCTCCTCCGTCCACCCGAATCCGCCCGATGGCAGCGCCCATGTCGTCCCGCATGGCCCCGATGAGGTCCGAAACCTCGTGCGCAATGCCCTCCAGCGTCGCATGTGCCAGATGCGCCGCGGTCGTTCCGCGCGTGATGCCACACACAACGCCCCGCGCCTCCGCGTCCCAGTAGGGCGCCCCAAGCCCCGCAAGCGCAGGCACGAACACCACCCCGTCCGACCCGCTCACCTCGCGCGCCAGCGACTCGATCTCCGACGCCGATCGGATCAAACCCAGCCCGTCCCGCAACCACTGCACCGCCGCCCCCGCGATGAACGCGCTGCCCTCCAACGCGTACACCGTCTCCTCGCCGATCTTCCAACCCACCGTCGTCAAGAGCCCGAACTGGCTCGGCACCGGCTTCGCCCCCGTGTTCACGAGCACGAACGCACCCGTGCCGTACGTGCACTTCACGTCCCCCACCTCGAGACACTGCTGTCCGAACAGCGCCGCGTGCTGATCGCCCGCCATCCCCGCGATCGGAATCCCGTCGGGTAACCCAGGAACCCCCCGCGTCTCCCCGACCCGTTGCGCCGACCCCACGATCGTCGGCAGCACCGACCTCGGCACCCCAAAGAGCTCGCACATCTCGTCGTCCCACCGCAGCTCGCGCAAGCTCATGAGCAACGTGCGCGACGCGTTGCTGACGTCCGTCACGTGGGCTTGCCCGCCGGTGAGGCGGTAAGCGAGGTAGGTGTCGATGGTGCCGAAGGCGAGCTCGCCCTTGTCCGCGCGCTGACGCGCTCCGGGCACGTTGTCCAGCAGCCAGGCGATCTTGGTTCCCGAGAAGTAGGGGTCGATGACGAGACCTGTGCGCTCGCGAACGCGATCTTGGTGACCCTGCTGCTTGAGCCGCGCGCACAAGTCCGCGGTGCGACGGCACTGCCACACGATGGCCCGGTGGATGGGCTTGGCGGTGGAACGGTCCCAGACCACGGTCGTCTCGCGCTGGTTGGTGATGCCGATGCCCGCGATCTGGTTGCCGAGGATGGAGGCTTGGTCGAGGGCCTTGCCGACCGCCGAGACCACGCTGCTCCAGATGTCCTCGGGCTCGTGCTCGACCCATCCCGGTTGCGGATAGTGCTGGGGGAACTCGACGTTGGCTCGTCCGAGCGTCTTGCCGTCGGTGTCCATGACGAGCGCGGTGGAGCCCGTGGTGCCTTGGTCGATCGCGAGCAGATAGTGAGGCATGGGTTCGGTCCTTTCTTCCCGGTCCTACCACGACCGAATCGATGGCTGGTAGGGAGAGCCCTTTGTGACGGAAGCGGAAGGATTTCGAATGTCTGCACTGGTTTCGCGGGCCGGCGCGCGCCTGACGTTCAAGGCCGTTGTTTGGAGCCAGGGCAACGGTTAGGCTGCACGGTTGATGGCGCGTCTCATCCTCGTCACGGCGGAAGGGCAGCGAGCGATCGAGCTTCGCCCCACCAACTCCATCGGGCGCCACCCGAGCAACACCATCCAGCTGCTGGATCGGATCGTGTCCAAGGAGCATTGCGTCGTCGAGCAGCGAGCGGACGGGTTCTGGCTTCGTGACCTGGGGAGCTTGAACGGGACGTACATCAACGCGGAGCGGGTCAACGGTGAGCAGCCGCTCAAGCATCGCGACGAGATCGTGATGGGGTCGACGCGTGCCTGGTACGACGACGGGCGGGGCCTGCCAGCGAGCGAGCTTCCGGCCTACCAGGCCCCGACCCGAGAGGATGTGCTTCCCCCGAGCCCCGGGTCCGCGCCGATCCCGGCCTCGCCGCAAGCCTACGCCCCGCCGCCTTCGGCCCCCTTGCGCCACGCCGTTCCGTCCGCCCCGGTCCCCGCCCCGATGCCGGCCCCCGTCTTGCCCGGCCCCGCCATGGGCGTGTCGCCCCGCGCCGTCGGCACCATGGCCATTCCCGCCTTCGGTGCGGAAGGACGTCAGCTCGAGTCGCTGGGTCGCATCGACGTGATGGACGAGAAGCGCGCCATCGGCACCCAGATCGCGGCGACGGACAAGGGGTTCCGCCCCTTCGAGATGCTCGCGGGGGACCCCGCGCAGCTGCGCGCGGACTACGAGCGCCTCCGCCTGAGCCACGAGCTGTCCCGGGAGATCGCGCTCGAGCACGACACCACCAAGCTGCTCGGCAAGATCCTGCAGTCGATCTTCAAGTTCGTCCGCGCCGACCGCGGCGTCATCTTTCTCAAGTCCGACGATGGCAAGCTGGAGCCCGGAGCGAGCTTGCGACGCGATGGCTCGGCCACCCCCATCGTGGTGTCGTCGACCATCCTCAACCATGTCGAGAACGAGAGGGCCGCGGTGCTCACGCACGATGCGGCGATGGACTTCGCTGCATCCAAGGGCAAGAGCATGATCCTGAATCGGATCAGCTCCGCGATCGTGGTGCCCTTGCTCCACAACGACAACTTCCTCGGCGTGCTCTGGCTCGACTCCGAGTCCCTCGCGCAGTTCCAGACCAAAGACCTCGAGATCGTCACCGGCGTCGGCGCCCAGGCCGCCATGTTCATCGAGAACAACGCCCTCGCAAAAAAGATCGAGCGGGAGCTCGTCACCCGGGAGCGCTTCAGCCGCTTGCTGTCCCCCAACGTCGCCGAACGCGTCATCAGCGGCGAACTCGAGGTCAAGAAGGGCGGCGAGCTCGTCCAGGAATGCACCGTCTTCAACTCCGACATCCGTGGCTTCACCCGCATGAGCGCGAAGGAGCAGCCCGAGGTCATCGTCGAGATGCTCAACGAGTACTTCGAGCTCATGGTCGAGACCCTGTTCAAGTACGAGGGCACCCTCGACAAGTTCATGGGCGACGGACTGATGGCGCTGTGGGGCGCGCCGATCGTGCACCCGGACGACGCCGTGCGTGCGGTGGACTGTGCGCTCGCGCAGATGCAGATCCTCGGACAGTTCAATCGAGAACGAGAGCAACGCAAGCTACCTCAGCTCGGCGTGGGCATCGGCATCCACACCGGCCCGCTCGTGGCCGGGTACATCGGCAGCTCCCGCGCCCTGTCGTACACGGTCATCGGCGACACGGTGAACACCTCCGCCCGGCTCTGCTCCCACGCCAAGACTGGTCAGATCCTCGTGAGCCAGACGACCCATGATCGTCTCGGCGGACGGTTCGAGTACGAGGAGTTGGAGCCGGCGAAGGTCAAGGGCAAGGAGATGCCGCTGGCCGTCTTCAATGTCCTGCGAAGATCGCCAGCCGTGCAGGTCCCTCGCGCGGTCGCCAAGTCGTAGCCCGACTTTCGCAGGCCTGGTCAGCGACGCTGTGTCCTTCGAAGCCGACCCATTCTGCATTCCATTCTGCGGATCGATGCCTTCGCGGCAAGCCTCACCGGGCCGTCGCTTCCACCACCACCCACTCGCCGGTCTCGAATCGAGGCTCGCCCACGTTGCGCGCCACGCGACCCTTTTGCCCGCTCGCGACCAGCCAGCGGGCTCCTTCCGCCAGGGAACTGTCACGCAACGCGCCTTCGTTCTCGAAGGGACACGGTTTCGGGCGGTCTCGCGGGTCCACCGAGGAGGCGAGCGTCACGCGATCGCGCGAGCCCATGGCGGCGAGGATGGCGAAGTACCCATGGTCCTTCGGTGCAAGCAGCACCGTGCCTTCGGCGTGATCGCGCAGCCACGTCCCCACGCGGAGCTCGTGGGTGCGGTCCACCCCGTACGATGGGGCGATCGCGTGGATCTGGGTGACCATGAACGCGACCACGGCGCCGCCCCACACGCCGCGCCAGAGGTTCCAACCGCGTTCTGGCCAAAGGTCCGCCACCACGACCCACCCCACGCCCCATACGAACAGCAGGGACCGCTCCGGGTGATGGGTCGGCGCGCCTCCCGTGATCTGGGCTAGCGCAAGCGCCGCCACGACGCCCACGCTGGCCGCCAGCGGCGCGGACCAAGCGCGCCACCGCCGGGCGCCCCGCCCCCAGTACAGCGCACCCGCGCTGGATACCCCGAGCAGGACACCATCGACGAGCAGCGGTTGGACAGGACCGAGCACTCCCCAACCCTTCGTGGTGCCGCCCCATGCGAACCAATACGCCGAGACGCGCGCATGGAAGTGGAACGCATCGCCGTGGGCGTGACGATTCCACAGAACCCAGGCGATGGGGCCAAGGCAGGCGAGCGCGATGGCTCCCGCCCGAGAGGCAAGGCCCGCTCGGGTTCCGTCCTTCACTCCAGCCAAGACCACGCCCGCCACCACGCACGCTGCCACCGGCCAGGCTTCGTAGCGCGACAGCGTGGCCGGCAGAACGAGCGCCGCTGCGATCCACGCCGCCTTCGCATCGCCGCGTCGCAGCAGCAGCAGGGCAGCGGAGCACAGAGCGGCCGTGGGAAGCTCGGGCACGGTGGCCGCGCCCGTGAACACGCCCACCGGGACGAACGTAAAGAGCAGCGCCCCGAGCCACGCCGACCCGGCCGAAACCCGGCCGAAGCGAGCCGCTGCGTACAGCACGATCCCCGACGCGCACGCCACCGAAACCGCGACGACCTTTGCCACGGACAGACTCGCTCCGAGCACTGCCATCGCCGCCCCGGTGACCCAGAACGGGAAGGGCAGCCAGCTCGTGCCCGTCGGGTCGAGCCGGGGCACTGCGGCGAACGCCTGGGAGAGCGTCACGCGCGCGAAGTCGTCGTCCGAGACCGCACCGAACCCGCACGCCCACGCCAACCCCGTGACCAGCAGCCGGGCGGCTACCAGGGACAGGACATGCAGCGCCGTGGTCCGGGTGAGCATGGGGTCGGGAGTACACTGGACAGGGGGCGAGGGGGACAAGAACCTAAACAGAATTGGGCTGACGAGGAGCCAATGGATCAGAACTGGTGAGCCAGGCACGGGGAGCCGCTTGATTCGGGACTAGCGCATCGCGTCAACGGCGCTGGATCGTGGCTCGGGGGAAATCAAACGGCGGCGATCGCCAAATTCGCACCCCAGCGTGGACGAGCGCGTCATGGTCCGCTAGCTTTCGCCCCTCGCTTGACTAGGATACCGCCTTCCCTCCCTCCGGGCTCCCGGTGAGGGGTTTCATCGAAGGAGAGCAGAAACATGGCCAACGGGTTCGAACCCCAGAAGATCCGTAACGTTGTCGTCGTAGGTCACAAGGGCACGGGGAAAACCACCCTCATCGAGGGCATGCTGTACGTTGGCGGCTCGACCCCGACGATGGGGAGCATCGCGGCCAAGACGAGCGTTCTGGATGACGAGCCCGAGGAGCTGGCGCGCGAAGGAACGCTGCTGACCAGCGTGGGCCACGTCGTCTGGCGTGACACGAAGATCAACATCATCGACACGCCCGGAGAGGGATCCTTCTTCGGTGACACGCGGCTCGCGATGGCCGCGGCGGACGCCGTCATCCTCGTGGTCTCGGGCAAGGACGGCGTGCAGCCCATGACCGATCGCCTCAACCACTGGGCGATGGAGTTGGGATTGCCCCGCTACTTGGTTTTCTCCAAGTGCGACCTCGAGCACATCCAGCTCGAGCCCGTCATTGAATCCGTCAAGAAGCGCCTCAAGCTCGCCCTCGCGCCCATGCAGGTCACCGTGGGCGAAGGCACCGACCTCAAGGGCCTCGTCGACCTGCTCGGACGCAAGTCCTACGTCGGTACCCCGGACAGCCCGAAGTCCAAGTCCAGCGACGTCATCCCCGAGGAGGTCAAGGACGCGGTCGAAGAAGCGCGCATGCGCTTGGTGGACGAGGTCGCCTCCACGGACGACGCCCTGACCGAGAAGTACCTCGAGCAGGGTGATCTCTCGGACAAGGAGATGGAGGCGGGAATGCACAAGGCCATCGCGGCCGGCACACTCGTTCCCTACTACTTCTTCGCGGGCGCTTCTCCCTACGGCGTCATCCCCCTGCTCGACGCGATCGTCGACTACTTCCCCGCCGCGACCGTGAAGACCGAGGTTCGAGGCAAGGGAGAGGAGCCCGAGGTCCGCGAGGCGAAGCCCGACGCCGCTCTCTCCGCCTTCTGCTTCAAGACCACGATCGACCAGCACGCAGGCCGCAACGCTATCGTGCGTATCCTGTCCGGCACCCTCAAGGGCGACTCCTACATCCTCAACGGTGAGTCCAAGGAGCGCGTCGGTGGCGTCTTCAACGTCGTCGGCAAGCCTAGCGGCAGCGCCCTGGGCGAGGCCTACGCGGGTGACATCGTCGCCATCGCCAAGCTCAAGACCGTGAAGACCGGGGACACGATCTCCGAGGACAAGAAGCCCTTCACGTTTGCCGCCCCCGAGGTGCCCCCAGCCTTGTTCGCCCGCGTCGTGGTCCTCACGGACCGTGGCAGCGGTGAGAAGATCGCCCAGGGCCTCGCGAAGCTCGCCGAGGAAGACAACTCCCTGAAGGTCTACCACGACGAGCAGACGCACGACTTGGTCTGCGCCGGACTGAGCCAGCTGCACCTCGACGTGACGTGCGATCGGCTTCGCCGGCGCTTCGGCACGGACATCACCCTCGGCCCGCCCAAGATCCCGTACCTCGAGACCATCACCCGCAAGGTGACGAACATCGAAGGGAAGCACAAGAAGCAGACGGGTGGACACGGGCAGTTCGGTGTGTGCCTCGTCGACATGGAGCCCACCGCGCGTGGCGAGGGCTTCGTCTTCGACGACGCCATCGTCGGCGGCGCCATTCCCCGCAACTTCATCCCCAGCGTCGAGAAGGGCATCGTCAAGAACGCCGCGCGCGGCTTCCTTGCCGGCTACCAGGTGGTGGACTTCAAGGTCCGCCTCTTCGACGGCAAGTACCATGACGTGGACTCCTCGGACGCCGCCTTCCAGATGGCCGGCTCCAAGGCGTTCAAGGCGGCCATGGCAAAGGCCGGGCCCATCCTGCTCGAGCCGATGGTCAAGATGGAGATCACCGTGCCCACCACCGCGCTCGGTGACATCATGGGCGACCTCAACAGCCGTCGCGGCCGCATCCTCGGCAGCGAGACGCAAGATCAGTTCAGCGTGGTCAACGCGCAGGCGCCCCTGGTCGAGGTGCTCGAGTACGAGCCCAAGCTGCGCGCTCTCACGCAAGGCACGGGGACGTTCTCGATGACCATGGACCGCTACGAGCCGGTCCCTGCCCAGCTCCAGGACAAGATCATCAAGGACTCGGGCTTCAAGTCCATCGACGAGGAAGAGTAGTCCTCCCTTTCCCCCTGCCCGCTGCGCCGGGTCTGATCTCATGATCCATTCCTCTGCGATCGTCGACCCCGGCGCCCTCATCGGTGCCGGGACGAAGGTCTGGCACCACGCTCACATCATGTCCGGGGCGAGCATTGGCGAGCGGTGTGTTCTCGGCCAGAACTGCTTCGTGGCTGCCACGGCGCGCGTGGGAGACGGCTGTCGCATTCAGAACAACGTGTCGTTGTACGACGGCGTGGTGTTGGAGCGCGACGTGTTTGTGGGGCCCAGCGCGGTGTTCACGAACGTGTCGCGGCCGCGTGCGGCATTTCTTCGAGGGCCGGCGGGGTTCGAGCCGACGGTCGTGGGCGAGGGTGCCACCATCGGTGCGAACGCGACGGTGGTGTGTGGTGTGGTCATTGGGCGAGGGGCGTTCGTGGGTGCGGGCGCGGTCGTGACGAGGGACGTGCCTGCGTTCGCGCTCGTGCTCGGCGTGCCGGCGCGTATTCGAGGGTGGGTCTGCGCTTGCGGGGCAGCGCTCTCGGGCGCGTCAGAGCTTCCTGCGGGGCCCGTCCGATGCGGTGAGTGTGGACGGCTCTACCGTGCGTCTGGGACCGGTCTCTCTGTCATTGCGGACGACGCGACGGGCTGACGCGGCCCGGGTCATCATCCCTCGGTGGGCGCGAGCATCGGGCTCTTCGTGACCCATCGGTTGTACAGCCACATCATGGCCGCCGAGAAGATGCCCACGCCCATCAAGATTCCCCACCCCATGCTGGCGTAGGTCGTGTCGAGATTGAGCAGGCCGTCGGGTTGCTTCACGGCGTTCTTGCACATGATCTCGTTGAAGATCAGCGCCCCGACCGGTCCTCCCGTCAACGCCCCGATCGCCATGGGCAGGTTGGCATATCCCAGGAACAGCCCTTCCTGTCCCTTGGGTGCGAGCGCGCCGATGTACTCGTAGGTTCGCGCCTGCGCGAACAGCTCGCCGAACGCCACGAGCGCAACCGTCATCACGATGAACAACGAGCCAAGCGGCAGAAGGTTCGCCACGGTGACGCGGGGACCGCCCTCGGTGAACAGCGGAATCAGGTTGATGCTCATGGACCCGCCGATGAGTACCGTGCCGATCACAATCGAGACGATGGGCTTGATCTTGCCGAACATCTTCGTGATCGCGAGCTGGAAGAACACGATGGTGAAGGGATTGGCCATCGTGTAGATGTCGACGGGCGGCTTCTGCTCCAGGACCTTCTCCAGATACAACGGCATCACGTTGTAGACTTGGGCGTACAGGAACGTGAAGCCCGAGTTCGCGAGCAAGAAGAGCGTGAATCGCGCGTTGCGAAGCACCAGAATCATGTCGAGCAAGATGCGTCCCACCGAGCGCTTCGGCTTGTTCGCCACGGCCGCCGCGTCCTTCTCCGGGTCGCGGAACACGAGCAGCACCGTCACGAACGCCGCCATCGAACAGGCCGCCGCCACCGCGAAGATCGACACGAGCGTCGAGTGTGTCCGCACCACGTAGGCCGTCCCGCGACCGACCAGGGATCCGATGTTGATCACCATGTAGAAGATCGCGAACGCGAGCGTCGCGCGCTTGCCAGCCGTCTTCTGCACCGTGCCAGAGATGCAGGGCTTGATCACCGACCCGCCCAGCCCGATGAGCAAGATCGCTCCGACCACGCACACCCCGACCCACGCGGGCGCGATCACCTGATCCGTGGCCTTCTCCGCCAGCTCCGCACCCCCCACCCACACCGGTGCACCCATCAGCAGATAGCCCGCCGTCAACAGCACGAACGCGATCAGCAGCGCCTTGCGGAATCCGATGTGGTCCGCGATCGTTCCCGACAGGATGGGCAGGAAGTACACCAGCGTCCACAGCAGGCTGTTGAGCGTGCTCGGCCAGTAGTTCCCCATCCCCAGTCGCCCCAGGTAGATCACCACGAACGACGCCATCGCGTAGTACGCGCCGCGTTCGAGAAGCTCCGTGGCGTTCGCCGTCCAGAAGCTACGATGGAAGGGTTCCGGCGTCGTGGCCTGGGCTGAGGTCTCGCTCATGGCCGTGCCATACCACCGCCCCCGAGCCAAAGGCATTGGATTGCGCCACCCCACGCGGAGGTCCGTGAGGGCCCACTCCTCGTCGATCGGGTTGGATCTGGGACCCACCACCCCCGATTGACCGGCCCCCCCTCCGGTGGTACGAAAAATCCTTTCCTTCTTCCTGGATCGGAAGGGTGTGAGCCATGGCGCGTGTCGCGGTCCGACGTGGAGTGTGTGGGGCGATCATGATCCTTGCGGCCGGGTTGGCCGCGTGTGGCCCGGAAGGTTCGTCCGGCGTCGACCCTGCCCTGGAGGAAGGGACGGAGCTCCCTGAAGATGACCTCTCCGCGGGTGACATGAGCGCGGAGGACATGAAGGCCGACGGCGTCTGGGGCTACGCCACCGAGTGCAAGGCCATCCCGGACCTCCCCCGGCTCACGAGCCCCAAGATCGTCATCTCCTTGAACGGCCTGACGCTGCGCCTCTCCGACGCGACCACCGGGTTCGACAAGGTCTTCCCGATCGGTCCCGGCGCCATCAACGAGAAGGACGGCGAAACCACCTCCGGCGAGTCGCTCTCCATGTACCCCGTCCTGGCCTACGCAAAGCAGGACTTCGAAATCAAGCCGTCGACCACCACCGCCTGCAAGATCTGGTGGACGGACAAGAGCACGGGGGAGAAGCTCCCCGTGTTCGCAGGATTGCCCTTCATGTCTTGGTCCGGCCCCTACGCCATCCACGGGCCGGTGGACAATTACCGCGCAGCCAACGGGGGGAACCTGCGAAGAGGCTATGTGTCCCACGGCTGCGTCCGCATGGCGAGCGCCGACGTCCTCGAGGTCTATGCGCGAATCCGTGGTGTCGCCAAGGTGCCTGTCCGTGTGCAGCGGGAACCCGAGCGAGCGGCGGACGGCTCACGCATCGACGTGCCCGACACGTGGTTCGGGGCGGAGTGTGTCGAAGACGCGGACTGCCCCTATGACGGGGGCCTCTGCAAGAAGAACGCGTACAGTGAGCGGGGGTTCTGCACGCAAAGCTGCACCCAATACTGTCCCGACAAGGCCGGCTATCCGACCTCCTACTGCGTGGCGGACCCCGGCGACGCGACCCAGGGCATCTGCGCGCTGAAGGAACAGCCCTACAACCTGGGCTGCCGGCCCCTCGACCACTTCGTTCCCAGCACCGTCAACCGCTTCAACTCCACCACGGCGAGCGCGAAGGTGTGCGTGCCCGGGTCTCCTGGCTGGGTTGGCGACCACTGCTTCGTCGACGAGGATTGTGACAGCGGCAACCACTGCGCGGGGGTCACGGACGAGGGCCCCGGCATCTGCTCGCAATCGTGCTCGTCGATCTGCCCTGACCTGGCCGGATGGCCAACGACGACCTGCATCAACGAGTCGTCCCTTGGCGGCCCGTCGTGCATGAGACAGTGCACGACGGCGTCGAATGCGAGCGAGTGCCCGGCGGGCTCCACCTGCGAGCAGCGGGTGCGCAACGGGACCACCACCTCGACCCGCAGCGTGTGCGTTCCCGAGTAGTTCCCTGAACGACGTGAACGTTCGCCTCCCGGCCCGCAACAAAGGGAGGACGGGCCGTCGCAGCCTCACCCGACGGCCTGCACCCACGCATGGCACCTCGACGCAACCGGATCGATGGTTCGGGCGTTTCGGCTTGCTGCGCCCTTTTGCTGGCGCTGGCGGGCTGCGGCGGCTCGATCGAAGCGGACCCAGAAGACGATGGCGAAGGCGTGAGCGGCACGGAACCCGTGACGACGCCGTTTGTCCCCGACCAGAACGTCTACCCGGACGAGAGCGAGGGGGCGGGAACGCTCGACGAGGGTATCGAGGTACTCAACGCGTACCGGGCGCGGGCGGGGCTGAGCGCCGTGGTGGCGGACGCCACGTGGTCGTCGGCCTGTCTGGGGCACCTTCGGTACCTGGACCACCTGTCCGTATCGGGTCATGGCGGCGCGTGTGTGTTGCTGCACGACGAGCCGGACGAGGCGAACCCGCACCATGCCCCCCTGCACGAGAAAGCCGCGGCGGGGGCGCTGCTCGCGTGTGACCGCAACGGGCTGGGCTTGGGACGGGCCGTGGACCGGTGGGTCAACAGCCTCTACCATCGGCTGCCTTTGCTCGACCCCGGTCTGGTGCGCGTGGGAGCGGCTACCTACGCAGGCTTCGCGTGCCTCCACTACGAGTCGGGAACCGTCGCGCTCGACACGCCTCGGCAGGTCGTCTGGCCCCCGGACGGAACCCTGGGCGTGCCACGCGGGTTTGTGGGACGGGAGCAACCCTGCCCCACCACGCCCCTGGACCCGCAAGGCACACCAGCCACGAACTGTCCCGCGTCCGGCTTCATCCTGACGTCGACCTGGTACGGTCCGGAGGGGCCCCACACCACCGGGTGGACGACCGAGGCGCCTGTGCTCCTGCGGGAAGACGGAGAGATCGCGCCGCTCTTGGCGTGGTACGCGGACGGCGTGCCAGGTCACGACCCCGTGGTGGGGTTGATCCCGAGGACCGTGGCCTGGGTGCCGGCGTCGTCGCTCGCGCAGGCGACGGGGTACCGAGCCCGGATGGCCGGGACTTCCTGGTCGTTTCGGACGGGGTCCCGGTTCGAGTAAGCAACAGCCGGAACGACGCGAACGCCCAGAGAGGGGGGCCCGGCGAGGGTCTCATTCCGGCGCACGCAGCCACCGGCGTAACGAGGCAGCGATGGCTTCCGGGTCGCGTCCCGTGGTGTCGATCGGCTTGTCGCGCTCGTGGCGCCGCACGGCGATCTCGGCGTTGATCATGGTGGCGGACTCGATGTCGCGCGTGCTCGCCCCACGTTGTAGCAAGCGCTCGCGCAGGGCGTTGGGCTCCATGAACAAGGACGCGATGCGGTAGGTGCAGGACAGGTCCGCCGCAAAGCCCGTGAGCTTGCCGCTCGTGAACGTGTCGATGATGATGACGGGGCGCACCTGCTGGTGGAAGAACCGCATGGCAGCCGCACGCGCCACGTGCATCGCGATGAGGTGCTGCTGCCGATCGGTGGGCGACGGCCTCGCGAACATGTCGCGGAACATCTCGACGTCGATCACGGCGCCATTGCTGAGCTGCGGGCGCAGGACTCGGACAGCATCGCGCTTTCCGACGCCGGTGGCGCCGCGCACGAGGAGCAAGTCGACGGGCCCTGTCATGTCTGGTCTCACGAGGATCGAAAGCGCAGCATGGCAGTGGCTGCAAAGGGACGTCAAGGCTGGTAGCCTCAGAGGATGTACACGCGACGGGCGACGAGCTGTGGGCTGGCGTTGCTGGTGGTGATGGGTCTCACCCCGGGCTGTTACGACAACGACGACGGTCCGCAAGGTCCGGTGGGTGAGCATACGGGGCAACCCTGTGCGGAGGCGGAGGACTGCTACCCGTGGCTGGAAGGAGGCACGCTGCTGGGGGATCGCATGTGTCTCGATCGTGTGAGCGGCGGGTACTGCACGCACACGTGCCAGCAGGACAGCGATTGCTGCGGGACCCCCGGGGAGTGCAGGACGGGGCATCCGCAGGTATGCGCCCCCTTCGAGTCCACGGGCCTCAAGATGTGCTTTCTGTCCTGCGAGGAGGACGATGTTCGCGACGCGAACGTCATCGCGGACGACAGGACCTGGGATAGCACATGGTACTGCCAGACCTACGCGTGGACCGGCTTTGGGTGCAGGTCGACGGGCGGCGGGACGGAGAACCGCAAGGTCTGCGTGCCCTGACGCGCAGGACGATACGCTCCCTTAGCCGTCCGCGTCGTCCGAGCCGTCCTTCTTCTTGCGGAAAAGCTCGCCGATGTGCTCGATCACGTCGGCCGGAAGCCCCTCGAACTGCGACAGCCTCTCGCCCACGGTGTTCGACTCGTCGGTGCCCACCACCCGGATCTCCGGGGCGTCCTTCTCCGAAGGATCGGCCAGCGGTGCGACCGTGGGGGCCTCCCAGCCCACCAGGTCCACGTCGGCATCCACATCGATCACGATCGCGCTGACGTTGTCCTTGCCACCGCCGTCGTTGGCGAGCTGAATCAGGCGCGCCGTGATCTCCTCCGGCGTGGACGGTTCGGCCATCGCCGACTCGATCGCGGCATGGGCCGCCATCCCGCTCAAGCCGTCGGAGCACAACAGGTACCGGTCCCCGGGCAGCACGGGGAAGGAGCGAAACGTGACGCGGACGTGGTCCTCCATGCCGAGTGCACGCGTGACGACGTTGCGCGGCATGCGAGCCAGGATGGCGTCGTCGAGGTCCGGCTCGCGCTCGAGCACCTCGATGAGCAGGGAATGGTCGAGGGTGAGTTGCTCGAGCTGACACGATCGGAGGCGATAGCAACGGCTGTCGCCCACGTGGGCCACATGCATCAACAAGGACCGCGGGCACAGGGAGGCCGCGACCGCGGTGCACACCATGTTGCGGTACTTGTTGTTGTGGTGCGCGACCTCGAGGACGTCCTTGTTCGCCTTGCGTATCGCCGCCGCAAGACGCCGGCCGCCGTTCGGAATCCCGAACGCGTCGTACACCGGTTGATCCCACGCCTTGCGGACCGTTGCCCCCATGTAGTTGCAGATCGACCGGGCCGCGAGAGCCGCTGCGACCTCGCCCGCGTTGTGTCCCCCTGCCCCGTCGGCCACGGCCCACAGCGAAAGATCTTCCCGCACGAGGACGACATCCTCGTTGTGCTTGCGTCGACGCCCCACGTCTGTGGCGCCGGCGCTGGAGATTCGGAGGGGACTGCTCACGATTCGTTGCTGCGGTCGAGGGTCACATGCCTGTCGAGGCGACAGGGGCGCTATGCGGGGAAGGATAGACCAAACCGTCCGCAAGGGAAACTTCGCGGCTCCAAGGGCCGTGGACGAATTTCTGGTGTGGTGAGTACGGGAGGCAGCGCCGTCAATCCTGGCACAAAGACGGGAAAGGACCCCTCGTACCCGGTGTGCGGGGCTGCGATGCCTGGCTCGGTAGGTTGTGGGGGCGAAAGACCACGTGATAGCGTGCGCTGGCTCGGAGGCAGTGCGTTGGGGACCGGGTGATTTGTGCATGAGGGACGCGGACAAGACGCGAGACGAGCTGGTGAGGGAGCTGGGCGAGGTCCGTCATCAACTCAGGGGGTGTGAGTCCAACGGCGCGGATGACGTCACGGATGATCTGGTACGCCTTCAACTCGACCTTGCGCTTCGGCTGGCCAGCACGAAGAGTCTTCGCGAAACCCTGCGCTTGTCCGTCGAGGTCGCGCGCCGCGTTGCGGGCATGGACGCCTGCGGCGCCTACGTACGGGATCGCTCCACGGGGGCGTTGCACCTCGTGTTCTCGTCCGGCCTGTCGGACGAGTTCCTCCGACATGTATCGCACTTCCCCGCGGATGCCATCAGCACTCAGCTCGTCATGAAGGGCGAGCCCATCCACGTGGACTACCAGCAGCTTCGTGGGTCGCTCGACCATGCGCCCATCAAGGAGGGGCTGCACGCCACCTCGGTATTCCCCATCTTGCACGAGGGGCAGGTCGTCGCTTGCTTGAACGTGTCGTCCCGGACGCTCACGGAGCTGCCTGCCTCACGGCTGCAAGCGCTGAACGCGATCGTGTCGCAGGCGAGCAACTCGATCGCGCGGGCCAGCGCGGAAGACGCGTTGGAGGCGAGCGAGCGCCAGCTCCGGCAAGCCCAAGCCTTGGCCCGCCTCGGAAGCTGGCGGCTGGACCCCATCACCGGCTCGATCTCGGGCTCCGAAGTTCTTCACGAGATCTTCGAGCTCGATCGCGATCGAACCGACCCGGCCTCGTTCCTGGCCGTCGTGCACCCGGAAGACCGAGAGTCCGTGCTTGCCCACGTCATCAGGGGCATCGAGAGGGGCGAGGCGTGGCACCTCGAGCACCGGTTGCTTTGCAGGGGTGACGTCCTCAAGCACGTGAACACGATCGGTGAGCCCCAGCAGGACGTGACGGGCCGGACCGTGATGCTCGTGGGCACGTCCCAAGACATCACGGAACGCAAGCAGGCCGAGAACCTGCTTCGCATCCAACGAGACTTGGGCTTCTCCTTCGGCTCGGCCTCGGGCTTGCGAGAGGTGCTGACGCGCGTGCTGAGCCATGCGCTGGAGCTCGATGGGATCGATGTGGGGGGCGTGTACCTTCGCAATCCCAAGACCCATGCCATCGATCTGGTCGTGCACGAGGGACTACCGGATGAGTTCGTCGCGCTCGCTTCCCACCACGAGGGTGACTCCGAGCAGGCGAAGCTGATCGGGCTCGGAAACCCCATCTACGTGCCCTACGCTGGCCTGGGCATTGCGATGGATGCTGCGCGTGAGAGGGCGGCCATCCGGGCGCTGGCCGTCATACCGGTCAAGGACCAAGGACAGGTCATCGGTGCGCTCAACGTGGGATCGCGAACGCGCGACGCGCTGACCGAGGGGATGCGCAACACGTTGGAGGTGATGGCCGATGTGATTGGGCGAGCCATCGCGCGAGCGATGGCGCAGGAGGAGAAGGAGGCGCTGCGGGACCTGCTTCGACATGCGGAGAAGATGCAGGCCATCGGCCACCTCGCCGGAGGGATCGCTCACGACTTCAACAACCAGCTCACTGGTATCGTGGGATACGCGGAGCTGCTGCGAAGGGGCTTGCCCGCAGGCTCACCGATGTTCGGCCATGCGGAACGGATTCTGCTGGCGACCAAGCGAGCGGCCGATCTAACCAGCCAACTGCTCGCCTTCGCTCGCCGGGGAAAGTACCTCGAGGTGTCCGTCGACGTTCACCGGACCATCCGGGAAGTCGTGACCTTGCTCGAACACAGCATCGACAAGCGAATCACGATCGAAGAGGACCTCGGTGCGACCGCCCACGTCATGAAGGGAGACCCCTCCCAGGTGCAGAGCGCGCTGCTCAATCTCGCCCTGAACGCGCGCGACGCCATGCCGCAGGGAGGCACCCTTCGCTTCTCGACCCGGCTGGTGGATCTCGACCCGGACGCCTGCGCGAGGACGGGGTTCGACATCGAGCCGGGCCGATACGTTCAGCTTGTCGTGGCCGACACCGGCGTGGGCATGGACCGTGACGTCAGGGCGCGCGCGTTCGAGCCGTTCTTCACCACGAAGGCCCCCGGAAAAGGGACGGGCATGGGGCTTGCCGCCGTCTACGGCACCGTCGAGAGCCATCGGGGAGCGGTGACGCTGGAGAGCGAACCCGGCAGGGGCGCAACGGTTACGCTGTTCTTGCCCCTGTCCATGGACGAGGACGTCGATACCGAGCCGGTGGCGGAGGTAGACGAGACCGACACCCGTGCGAGCGTTCTGCTCGTGGACGACGAGGACATGGTCCGTGAGGTCACGCGGGAGATGCTTCTGCTGCTTGGCTATCGGGTGACGGATTGTTCCGACGGGCTCGCGGCCCTGCGCATGTTCCGGGAGCGAAGCGCGTCGTTCGATCTGGTCATCCTCGACCTCGTGATGCCCTCCATCGGAGGGCTCGACTTGTTCATGGCGATGCGGGAGATCGACTCCAACCTGCGGGTGATTTTGGTTTCCGGATTCAGCCTTGGCGGGGACGCGCAGCGGATTCTGGACGAGGGAGCGAAAGCCTTCCTTCAGAAGCCCTACCGGGCTGACGAGCTGGCCAGGACGGTTGCGGGGGTGCTTGCCGCGCATCGACCCGAAGTGGACCGGGGCTAGACCCAAATCAAGCGTTTCGCGCTGCCGACTCCGGAGAACCTCCGTCCGGCCGCGCGCATTGAACCCCACGAAAACTTCCCCTACGTTCGCGTCATGAACAGCTTTCATCGAACTGGCTGGTTGGCCGCCGGCCTCCTTTCTCTCGCCGTCGTTAGCTGCTCGAACGACTCGGACGAAGGCAACGACCAGAATCCTTCGTCGAACCTGTCCTGTGACGTGGCGCCAGCGGGCGAAATGGGCTCGACCCTAGGGGTGGCCGGGCTCACGGGCCCTTCGGCGGAGACGACCTACGGAACGCTGGTGTGCACGTATGCCGCTCCGACCAACGAGCACGCCGTCATCCTTCGCATGCTGGAGACCGACGCCGACGGGTTCGACGCGGGCAGGGAGTCCTTCGAGGACCTCGGGATCGTGACCGAGGACATCGCCGGGTTGGGCCAGCGAGCCTACAGCGCCACGGACGCCACGGCCGCGGCGGTCAGCCATACGGTGGTAGCGTGGGACGGGACCTACGAGGTTCAGATCAGCACGACGGGCTCGAGTGTCGACGCACTGCGCACGATGGTCGCCACGATTCTGTTGCGGCTGGCCGAGTAGGGGCTGGTTCCGACCGAGACGATCTGCAGCCGGCGACTGGAGAAACGCCCGCTCTTGCGCCACAATGGCATTCTGGGGCTAGAAAGGGGGGAACGCGCATGCCGATTTTCGAATACCGGTGCGACGCGTGTGGGGCGCGCTTCAGCCGCCGTTCGTGTGCGGTCGAACAAGACAAGCTGGCGTCCCTGCGCGCACTTCCAGCAACCCTCACGGCGGCGAGCCACGCCGAGGCACTGCAGTGCCCGAGATGCCGGGACATAAGGGTCGAGCCCGTCTTGCGATCCGCCTACGCCACGCCGAGACGCGACCGCGAATAGCTCGAACCTGCTTGCCTGGGGAATATCCACCCGCGCCACGGGTTGGCTTTGCAGCACCATGGACTTCGACATCGGCTCCCTCATCGCCTCCATGATCATCGGCGGAGCCGGCTTCGTCGCCTTCGTCTACGGAAAAAAGCAGACGCGCCTGCCCCACATGGTCGCGGGCGTCGTGCTCATGGTCTATCCGTACTTCGTTTCGAGCGTGTGGCTGATGTTCGCGATCGCCGTGGCCATCCTCGCCTCGCTCTACGGTGTCGTACGACTGGGCTGGTAGACCTGCGAGGACGCGTGGGTCACGATCGCATCTGCCGACGCCTCCGCAACAAGCAGAAGCCTATTCCGGCAGCAAGCATCCCGGCGGGATAGGACGAGCCGGAAGGCCCGGCCGCCCGGCAAGCACACCCCGCCGCATCGGACGCTTCTCCCCCGCTATACGTGCTCCCGCTATCCCAGGCCGACGAGCCTCCCGAACCGGACGAACCGTCCGTTCCGCTGTCTTCGCCCCCGCCCGACCCGCCGGACCCTCCGCTGCCTCCCACACCCCCCGAACCACCGCTCCCTCCCGTTCCACCGTCCGGCAGACAGGCCCCTTCGTCCACTTCGCCGTCGCAGTCGTCGTCCTTGCCGTTGCACGTCTCCTCGCGCGCGATGCACAGCGGCCCGCCGAACTGCAGGGTCCCGTAGTAGCGCTCCGCGGACCAGCCGCCCGCGTCCGTGAACTCCGCGAGCGCGACCTCCGCGCCGAACCCGGACCCCGTCGAAGGATGACAGCGCCAACCGGCCACATGCCGCGCGCACAGGTCGTCCATGCCGTCTCCGTTCATGTCCCCCAACTGGATCGTGTGGAAGTACTGCGGTTGATCCCACCCATCCGCATCGGCCCACGCCGGCCCGTCGAACGACGCGAACGCAGCGCCGTCCCACCGATAGCAAATCACCTTGGCGTTCGCGCGAACGCAAAGATCCTGAGCGCGGTCTCCGTCGATGTCGCCAGTGCGCAACGTGAGGTAGTTCGAGGGGTCCGCCCACCCGCTGTCGTCCGACAGCGCACCGACCTCGACCGCGTCGCCAAACGAGCCGCCTTCGGAGAAGTGACACCGCAAGCTGGCCGAAGAGCGCGCGCACAGGTCCGCACGCCCGTCGCCGTTCACGTCCGCCAGCCGAATCGTGCTCCAGTACTGCATCGCTCCCCACCCCGACGCGTCGCTCCAGGCAGGCCCCGTCACCTGGGTCGGGAAGCCGTTGCCGTCCGACAACCAGCACTCCATCCCATTCTGCGTGCGCATGCAGAGGTCTTCCTTGCGATCGCCATCGACGTCGCCCGTGCGCAGCGTGCCGTAGTACTTCGCCGAATCGAGCCCCGCCGCGTTGGACCACACAGGCCCGTCGAGGGAAGGACCGAAGCCATCACCCGTGGACTTGAGGCATACGATCCCCTTGGCGGCGCGCGCGCACAGGTCGTCCTTGCCGTCGCCATCGATGTCCAGCAGCCGGAGCGTGCTGTGATACTGGAACCCGTCCCACCCGGTGTCGTCGGACCATCCAGGCCCCGCGATCGACGTCGCCAGGCTCGCGCCGTCCGACTTCCAGCACTGAACCGCGTCGTTCGCGCGCGCGCACAGGTCGGCGCGACCGTCGCCATCGACGTCGCCCATCCGGAACGTTCCCCAGTTGGTCGCGTCGCTCCACCCGTTCGCGTCCGACAAGGGCAGCGTCGGCCCCTTCGCGGCCCATGCCGTTCCCTCGGACAGGTGGCACCACATGCCCGCCATTCCCCGTCCGCAAACGTCCGCCTTGCCGTCCCCGTCGATGTCCGTCGTTCGCGCCGGGGCAACCCACGACTGTCCGCGCAGCAGCGCCTCTCGCTCGCAGGCGTCGTCCTCGTCCACGTCTCCGTCGCAGTCGTCGTCCTTTCCGTTGCACAGCTCCGAGGCGGCCACGCACTCGCACTGCGCGCTGGTGGCGCCCCAGTAGGTTCCCTGATCGACCCACGCGGTCGTGGGGGTAGACGAGCACGAGCCCACGTAGGGGTTCTTGTTGGTGTTGTTGGGGTTGCGCCAAGCGAGGTGCAGGTGCGGCCCGCTCGAGTTGCCGGAGCTTGCGGACCTGCCCACGACCTGCCCGCACTTGACATTGTCCCCGTTGGAAACCTGCAACGAGCCCAGCTCGAAGTGGCAGAACAGAATGAGGTTGCCGTCCGGAAGCTCGAGCTTCACGTAGTTGCCGCAGCCCGTTCCGCACGTGCTGCCCAGCCCCCCGTAGTTGGGGCAGCCGTCATGCGTCGCGACCACGACCCCGTCGGCCGGCGCCAGCACGTCCGTGCCGAGCGCGAGCGCGTAGTCGTTGCCGGTGTGGCCGTCGTAGCAGCGATCGCCGCAATTGTAGTCGCTGCACCCCGACGACGAGCCGTTGTTGTCGTACCCATAGTTGAATGTCTTGTCGGCGACGAACGGCCTGCGAAGCTTGGTGGCGGACGCGTCGAGCGCGAAGAGCGCCACGAGGGCCGCAGGGGCGAGGGCGAGCAGGACCGAAGGGCGAAGCGTTTTCATCGCGCCACCTCCGCGTCGAAGGCCACCCAGCGTGAGGTCCGGCCCCCCGCATCTTGCACGATGAATGCGCGGGACCGGCTCACCAGGATGGGTAGCGCGCCTGGCATCGACCGCAGCAGCCGCGGCGGATCGACGGACATCACGTGGACGCCGTCGGGATCCTCGAAGGCGATCGTGCCGTCGTTCCAGAGAGGCGCTGACGGACCGGCGGGGAACGGGACCGGATCGCGTCGCCTGTCGGTTCGCTGGACCACGGACTGGTCGTCGTGCAGCTCCCAGAGCTCGGGGTAGCCGGTGCTTCCGGAGACGAACAGCAGACGGGACCCGTCCTCCGAGAGCACGGGGCTCCAGGCTGGCGCCATGCTTTGTGTGCCCCCTGCGGGCGTCCTGCGCGCCAGGTCGTAGCGAACGATCTCGAGGTCGGGGATCTCGCCGCGGGCATAGGCGAGGTAGCGTCCGTCCTGGGACAGCGACAGGGGCGGGTGCACTTGCGAATCGAGGCGTGCGGGGAGGCCCCGACGCGCGGGAAGCAGGACGAGGTCGCGCCCCGTGGTGATCACGAGGGCGGCTTGCGAGCCAGGCACCAGGCGCGCGTCGAAGACCGGGATGCCGTCGAACGCCCACGGGGATGCCGTCGTTCCTCCGTGATCGAGCCATCGTGCGATCACGGCGCGGGGTGCATCGGAGGCGGGCAGCTCGGGCCGAACCGCGGCGAACAGGCGCGTGCCGTCCTCGCGAAGATCCAGCAAGATCTCCCCTGGCGCGCGCTGGGCTTCGACCGAGCGGAGTGTGGCCTCCGCATCGGGCTGGCAACCGGAGAGCAACAGAGCAGCGAGGACAAGGACGCGTGAAGAGGCCATTCCTCTCACAATACCACAGCGAACGGGCTGAGAACCTCCAGGGTTCGCGAGGCCGTCAGCTCACCGCGCTCTTCGCTACCTTCAAAATCACGTCTACGTCCGGCTTGATTTTCAACGCCCCCAGCATGGCCGAGTACGGCTTGATGCCGAAGTCCGGCTGGTGAATCCGGACCTTCGCCTCGAGCTGGTCCCCCACCGGCCGCAGATCGAAAGACACGTCCCGCACCGATCCCTTGAGCTCGAGCGTGCCGGACACCACGTACCCGCTGCCCTGCGCCGTCACGGACCGCGAACGAAAACGAATCTCCGCGTGCTTCTTCGTCCCAAGGACGTCCTTCGCGATGTTGCCCTCGATGTCGCGCTTGTCCTTTGCGCTCAGCGCGTCTGGCCGCTCCGCCCCATCCTTCATCGCACACCTGACCGTCAGCGACGTCGCATCGAACGTCGCCTCCACCTTTCCCGCCGCCCCATCGACGTCCACCGACATGCGGGTGACGTCGATCCACAAGTCATGCGCGACCGCGGACAGCAGTCCCTCCTTGTAGGTCAATACGTGGCACCGAACCTGGGAAGCGTCGAGCTTGGTCATCTCTTGATCTCCTTGCGGCTGTCGCCCTTCACGCTTCGTCGGCCCAGCTCACGATCGCAAGCTTGTCCGTCGCCTCGTACTTGCCCTTGTCGGACATGCGCACCCGGCACGCGGACACGTGCGGGTCATGGGTGAAAAACAGCCACCCGTCTTCCGCCATCACGCGGTCGAGCAGCGACTTCTTCTCCTCGACGAGCAGCTCAGGGTACCGGTCGTACCCCATCGTGATCGGCAGGTGGACCCAAGGGGCCCCCGGAATGAGGTCGCCCACGAACGTCATCATCCCGCGAGGCGTACGTACCCGCGTCATCGTCAGACCGGGCGTGTGGCCGTCGGAGTAGCAGAATCCGTACGTGTCGGACGGGAGGGATTCACAGGTGTCCCCATCGACGAGCTCCACGCGGCCGGTGGCCTCCAGTAGCTCGTGGAGCCGCGGGATGAAGGAGGCGCGATCGCGGGGGTGAGGGTGGGTTGCGCGTTCCCACGCCTTCTTGCCGACGATGAAGCTGGCGTTGGGGAAGACGAGCTCGGGCTCCCGATCCTGCTGCCAGGGGGTGAGCATGCCTCCCGCGTGGTCGAAGTGCAGGTGCGACAGCACGACGACGTCGACGTCCTCCGGGCTCACGTTAATCACGCCTAGCGACTGCAGAAGGACGTGCTCGCGTTCGACCACGCCGAAGCGGTCCTGCAGCTTGGGCTCGAAGAAGGTCCCGATGCCCGTCTCGAGAAGGACGGTGCGGGCGCCGTCGCGGATGAGCAAGGCGCGGCAAGCGAGTGGGATGCGGTGGCGTTCGTCCGGGAGGCTCCACTTTTCCCAGACGGGGCGAGGGCAGTTGCCATACATGGCGCCCCCGTCGAGGCGCTGGGTGTTGCCGGGCAAGGAATCGATTCTGAACATGAACCCTCCGGGAGGGTGGGCCGAGCCCACGGATGGGTTAGCTAGAAATCACCAGCAGAGACCGGAACACAGGCGAGGGATTGCCCGTGCCGTGTTTCGTTCCCGCTTGTACTGCCTAGTTCCCCTGGCTTCAACGCGCTAGAACCCCCCCTCCGAGCCGATGGACCTTCTGTACTTCATCATCCTCGTCAGCTCGCTCATCTTCGTGCATGAGCTGGGACACTTCGTGGTGGCGAAGATGTTCGGGGTCAAGGTCCTCACGTTTTCTCTTGGGTTTGGGCCGAAGATCGTCCGTATCCGCGGCAAGGAGACGGAGTACTGCGTCGGCATCCTGCCGCTGGGCGGGTTCGTGAAGATGCTGGAGGAGCGCAAGCACGAGCAAGTGCTCCCGGAGGACGCGAAGCGCACGCTCGAGTCCCAGCCCTTGTGGCGCCGTGTGCTCATCGTGATCGCGGGGCCGGCGATGAACCTGGTTTTCCCCGTGTTGCTCTACTTCGTGGCGTTTCTGGGGGATACGCACTTCCTGCCGCCCACGGTGGGCATCGTGCTGCCGGACCATCCCGCGCATGGCGTGCTCGAACCGGGCGACCGAATCATGGAGGTGAACGGCGAGCGCATCACGACCTACGCGGAGCTCAACCGGATCGTTCGAAAGAGCCCCGGGGTGCCGCTGCGCCTGAAGGTGTTCCGGGACCTGGGATACATCGACGTGACCGTGACGCCGCGCGCGGTGGTCGAGCCACGGGAGCTGGACCTGTTCGAGACGGTGGGGCGCATCGGCGTGAAGCCCGGCGCTCCCGCCGCAGCGATCGGGGTGTTCGACCCGCAATCCCCGGCGTTCCGCAGCGGCCTGCGGAGCTTCGACCTGGTGATCCAGGTCGGGGAGCGGCCCGTCGAGCGGTTCATCGAGCTCGAGCGCGCTTTCGACAGCAACCGAGGCGAGACCGTGCCGGTCGCCTACCTGCGGCCCAAGGCGGTGGAAGGCGCGCTCGGTGGGCTCGTGGACCTGGCCGTCTACGAGCACGGTGTGGCCGCGCTCACCCCTTCCCCCGAACCAGGCGAGCTGTTCGCTCGGACGGGCATCGAGTCGTCCGACTTGTACGCGGCCGTGGTTCCCCGCGGGTCCGCCGAGGCCAAGGCAGACCTGCGTCCCGGGGACAAGATCATCGAGGTCGACGGGGACCCCGTGCTGACCTGGCACAGCTTCCGAGACCGGATCGAAGCGGACCCAGAAAGGCCTCACCTTCTGACGTGGCTCCGCGACGGCCGGCGCTTGAGCGGCACGATCCAAGTCCGGCGCGAGGACTGGGTGGATGAGCTCGGATCCTTGCGATCGAGCTTCGTCATCCGGGCCCAGAACTGGTTGCCGATCGCGAACGAGGCGCTCGTGGAGAACCCGTCGCCCGTGCGGTGGGCAGCGAGCAATGCCATCGAGGAAACGCGCGACGTGATGCGGTTCATCAGCGTGAGCATCGTTCGGCTCGCCCAGGGCAAGCTGAGCATCTCCATGCTGTCAGGACCCCTGACGATCTACGAGGTGGCAGGCGAGGAGGGCGCCAAGGGACCGGGCTACTTCCTCTGGGTCATGGCGCTCGTGAGCGTGAACCTAGGACTGATCAACCTGTTGCCGATCCCCGTGCTCGATGGGGGACACCTGCTGTTCTTCCTGCTCGAAGCGATCATTCGTCGCCCTCTGCCCCTGCGCGTCCGGGAGGTGGCTTCCATCATCGGCCTCATGGTGCTGTTTGCCCTCATGGGCATCGCGTTCAAGAACGACGTGGAGCGACGTTGGGACGTGATCGTGGGCCAGCTCAAGGAGTTGTTCTGAATGTCTCGACGAGGGCAGGCGCCGACGGCGCGCGCGGTGGCCGCGCAGGTGTTGACGCGTGTCGAACGGGACCAGGCGTTTGCCTCCGCGTCCCTGGACACCGAGCTGGAGCGGGCCGTCCAGCTCGTTCCCGCGGATCGCCGTCTCACGACGGAGCTCGTGTATGGTGTGCTGCGGTGCGAGCGCTACCTGGACCGTCGGATCGCGAAGCACGCGCGCAAGGGGGTGGAGAGCCTGGATGCGGAGGTGCGGGTGCACCTTCGGGTGGCGGTCTACCAGATCGTCATTTTGGAGCGAATCCCGGCATTTGCTGCGGTGTCTGCGGCGGTGGACCTGGTGCGGGAGGCGCGCGGGCCGCACGTGGCGCGCTTCGCCAACGCGGTGCTCCGCAAGATCGCGACCGAGGCGGAACAGCACGGGCGCGTGTCGATGAGCGATGCCGTGAAGTCGTCGCTCGACCCCCGGCTCGTGCAGCGCGTGAGCGCCGCCCTTGGGGGCCGGGAGCATGCCGAGGCGATGCTGTCCGCGGGGCCTTTCCCCCCTGCGCTTGGGCTTCGCATCCACGCGGGGCAGGACGTGGACACCTGGATCCACACGCTGCAAAGCGCCGTCCCTGGGGTTCGTCTGACCCGCGGCAAGGTCAGCCCCCGCTGCCTCTCGCTGCTCGGCGCGGGCCGGCCCGACGACTTGCCCGGGTTCGAGGTGGCGTGGTCCGTTCAGGAAGAAGGTTCCCAGGTCCTCGGTGCGGCCCTCCGCGCGATGCCCGGCGAACGCGTGCTGGACGCCTGTGCCGGGCGAGGCAACAAGACCTTGCTCCTCGCCGAACAGGTCGGCCCCACAGGTTGGGTCGACGCGGCGGACCTCCACGAGCCCAAGCTCGAGGCGCTCCACGCCCGCGCGCTGGCCCTCGGCCTGCCCGTGCGTCACACCTTTCCCGTCGACTGGACCGTGGGCACCGGGGATGTACCTGACCACTACGATCGCGTCCTCGTCGACGCGCCCTGCTCGGGCATCGGCACGATGCGCCGACGGCCGGAGGTGGCGCATCGCGATCTGGACCGAACGCTGCCCACCTTGCACTCATTGCAATCCGGCATCCTCGCTCATGCGGCCACGCGCTGCCGGTCAGGAGGGCGAATCGTCTACGCCGTGTGCTCCGTCCTGCGCAACGAGGCGGAGGACGTCATCGAATCGGTGCTGTCCCGTGGCGTACCTCTCGAACCGGTCCCCTTCGACGACGACCATGCGATCGAGCTGATCCGGGGCAAGACGACGATGCGACTGTTGCCGCACGAGCACGGGACGGACGGGTACTTCCTGGCGAACTTCCGCAAGGTGTGAGCGTCAGCCGTCGGTGAGCGCAGCTTCGATCGCCGTGGTCAGGTCGCTGGAGGACGGCAGCGCGGCGGAGGACCACCGTCCGACCAGGCGACCGTCGTGGGACTCGAGGAACTTCTCGAAGTTCCAGTGCACGTCGCCAGCGTAGCCGGCCTGGCTCTTGAACCAGGTGAAGATGGGGTGTTTGTCCGGCGGGTTGACGTTGATCAGGTCGAAGACCTCGAAGTTGACGCCGTAGTTCTCCTCGCAAACCAGCCGTTCCTCTTCGCTGCCGGCCTGGTTGGCGAACTGGTTGGTGTAGAAGTCTCACTCTTTTTGATAGGCTTTGCAGCCGATGGGTCCCTCTGGAGTCGACGGCTCCAACCGCGTCATTGGTCGGTATGCCCTGCACGGGGTGATCGCCTCGGGCGGCATGGCGAACGTCCATCTCGGGCGGTTGCTGGGGCTCGCGGGTTTCTCGCGCATCGTGGCGGTCAAGAGGCTGCACGCGATCTTCGCGCGGGATCCCGAGTTCGTGTCGATGCTGATCGACGAGGCGCGGCTTGCGGCCCGGATCCGCCACCCGAACGTGGTGGCGATGCTCGACGTGGTGGCGCTCGAGGGCGAGCTTTTGCTGGTGATGGAGTACGTGCACGGCGAATCGCTGGGCAAGCTCATCGTGGCGGCCAACAAGGCGAAGCAGCGGATCCCGGTGCACATCGTGCTGACCATGATCGCGGGGACCTTGTACGGGCTGCATGCCGCCCACGAGGCGCGCAACGATCGGGGTGAACCCTTCGAGCTCGTCCATCGCGACGTGTCTCCCCAAAACATCCAGGTGGGTGTGGACGGTGTGGCGAGGGTGCTGGACTTCGGGATCGCGAAGGCCGCGGGGCGGCTGCAAGACACGAAGGACAACCAGCTCAAGGGGCGGCTTCGGTACATGGCTCCCGAGCAGCTGAAGCCTGGCGGCACTGTGGACCGCAGAACGGACATCTACTCCGCGTCCGCGGTGCTCTGGGAAGCCTTGACGGGTCGGTCCATCTTCAAGGCGGAAAGCGATTGGCAAATGGCCCACCTCATCCTGGAAGGGGTCAACCGAAAGCTCTCCCACCTCAATCCGGACGTGAGCCCCGAGCTCGAAGCGATCGTCATGCGCGGGCTCGCCGTGAAACCCGAGGACCGCTTTCAGACCGCCTATGACATGGCCGTGGCCCTCGAAGAGATCGGCCCCATCTCTACCCCTCGCGAGGTAGGCCAGTGGGTCGAGGACATGGCTGCCGATGCACTCGCCGATCGCTCCGCGCGCGTGGACCAGGTCGAGGGCAAGAGCCGCAGCGTGCCGCCGCCTCCTCCCATGAGTGTCGACGAGGTTCACGACCACGATAGCTTTCCGGTCCTCCCCTCGGTTCCCGTCATCGATGACCCCAACCCCCCTTCCGACCCGGCCTCGCCTCCCTCGGTTGAGCCCGTGTCGAGCAGGCAGCCCCCAAGCGAGCACCCGCAGAACTCGCGGAACCCTCGCGCTCTCGCGGGCGTTGGCTTGGTCGTCGCCCTGACCTGCGTGGTCCTGCTCTGGGTGGCCCTTTCCCCATCGGTCCTGCAGGCACACGTAGGACTCTCGGGGATCTCCGGTCGGCTGACCGGCGTCGTCGACCGGGCCACGGTCAAGCTGCCTGCGTCAGAGCCCCTTGCCGCGTTGTCTGGCGCCGTGCCGCCGCACGTCTTGGCGAGCGCCGGGCCGGCGGGCTCCGCGAGTCACCAACCCACCACGGCGAAGGTGCCGAGGGCCCTTCCCAAGCCTGCCGTCAACTGCAATCCTCCTTACTTCTTCGACGCCGAAGGTGTGAAGCGTCTCAAGCGAGAATGTCTGTGAGCATGATCGTACGCCGTCGATGGTTGGGCTGCGTGGCCTTGCTGATTTCGAGCACGGCGCGGGCGGATGAACCGGCGTCGCAGCCGACTTCGGAACCGGCGCCGCAGCCGGAGACTGCGACCGCATCGGAGCAAGACGTGCTGGGGGTATGCATCGCGGCGTACGAGGACGCCCAGCGCAGGCGGAATCGCGGTGACCTGATCGAAGCGCGAGAAGCTCTCAAGGTCTGCTCTCGCGACGTCTGCCCCGCCATCGCCCGGACCGACTGCACGGGCTGGCTAGCGGAATTGCGCGTGGACGTGCCCACCATCGTGGTGGGTGCGCGCTTCGAGGGCGGGCGCGACGTGATCGACGTGAAGGTGTTCTTGGACGGCAAGCCGTTGGCGGACCGGATCGAGGGGCGTGCGGTGGAGGTGAACCCCGGTGTGCATACCCTTCGGTTCGAGATGCAGGGTAGGGAGCCGGTCGAGGAGCGGGTCTCCATCCTGGTCGGGGAGCGCAACCGAAAAGTGATCGTGACGATCCCGGACCCCACACCTCCGGCTCCCGCACCCAAACCGTCGTCTGGCATCCCGACGATGACCTATGTGCTAGGGGGCGTTGGCGCTCTCGGGCTTGCGGGCTTTGGCTTCCTCGGGCTGACGGGGTTGTCGCGAGAGAGCGACTTGGATGATTGCAAGCCGTCCTGTGCGTCAGGAGACGTCGATGCGGTGCGCACGCGCTACCTGGCGGCGGACATCTCCTTGGTCGTGGGGTTGGCTGCGCTCGGGGGTGCGACGTACTTCTACTTCGAGAACCGAGGGCAGGGCATGCCCGATCGAGCGGCGGTCGGGATTGGGTTGCGCGCGGGGCCGCGCGAGGTCGGTGCCGCGATCGGTGGGGCATTCTAGGCGTAGATCTCGTTGGCCTACGGCGCGCCGCACACCTCTCCGTCCAGACAAACCTCGCCTGGGTCGCAGACCGTTTGGTCGCAGCGGCACAGCCTTCCGGTGCTCGCAGGCATGCAGGAACCACCGCCCCCGTGATCGCAGCTCTTCTGCGAATCGCACGAGCACAAACCATTGATGCAACTGAATCCGTCGGGACAAGGCTTGTTGCAGCCCCCACAGTGCGCGGCGGACATCAAGATGCTCGTTTCGCACCAGTCCGTCACCGACCCGTTGCAGTCATCGAGCCCTGTCGGACAGGATAGGACCTGGCAGGCCCCCTGCACGCAGCCAACGTCCCACGCGTCTGACTCGCAGCGTGCCTGACACTCGCCACAGTGCGAGGCGCTCGTTTGCAGGTCCGTCTCGCAACCGTTGGAGGGGTCCTGGTCACAATCCGCGAAGCCCGAGGGACAACCGGCTTCCTCCACCGCATCCGACGCGGGTTGTTCGCTCACGACGTCCGTGGACGCTTCGCTGGCATCACTGACGACGGACGAGTCCGTGCCGCCGTCCGAGGCGGGGGAGGCCGGCCCTTCGTCATACTCGTCGAGCGAGCGCGCGATCGAGCACGCGGAGAGGGTTCCCGCGGCGCAGATCGCAAGGACGCAGCCGATACGCATGTCCATCAGCGAAGCATCATCGATGGCCGGCGCCCGTCCGTCAATGGGAGCCGCGGAGCACCCTTTCACCATAGTCCTGGCCCCTGCCCAGGTCGTTTGCGATACTTCAGGTTGGACCACACGGAGGAGTGCCCATGATCAGCGGTCGTTGTCACCTCGTGCTCGGGGGTCTTGTCGTGGGGGCAGTCATCGCGGGCCTCGCGGCGTGCGGCGCCGGGTCGGACGATGCGTTCCCGAGTGCGTCGAACGTGGACGCGGGAACGGACGCGAAGCCGGAAGGGGGTGGGGGTACCGGAGGGGAGGCCGGGCCCATCGAGCACAAGCTCACCTCGATCCTCGTGGACCCGACGAACCTCTTGATCGAGCTCGACCTCGGCGCGGTGTCGAGCCAGAAGTACACGGCGCAGGGCCGGTTCCTCGATGGCACGACGGAGGACGTGACCGACCAGGTCACGTGGAAGCACACGAACGCGGAGGTAGGGATCTTCTCGGGCGCCAGCTTGGACTTTTTGCCGATGGCGACGGCGGGGGCGAAGACCACGCGCATCTCCGCGGAGCTGGACGGCATCAAGGGTGAGGCGCAGCTCACGGTGGTGGCGTACCGAATGACAGGGCCCAAGACGGACTTCTTCTTCGTGCTTCCGCACCTGGATCCGCTGGGCGAACAGAACAAGCCTCTGGAGTTCGGCACGGACGTGCGGAGCCTGGACGTGTTCTTCGCGATGGACACGACGGGGTCGATGCTCGGGGAGATCAACAACTTGCAGGCCGCCTTGATCAACCAGGTGATCTTGCCCGTGCAGCAACAGATCGCGGACACGCAGTTCGGGGCGGGGGCGTACGAGGACTTCCCCGTGGACAACTACGGGGCGCCGCAGGGATCGGATTGCGGCAAGGGCGGGGGCGTGTTCCCGGACCAGCCCCTGAAGTTGTTCTCCACCATCACTCCCGACGTCAACGCGGTGCAGAACGCGGTGAACCAGTTCGACACGGGGATCGGGCCCATCGGCTGTGGGATGGACTGGCCCGAGTCCCTGATCGAGGCCATGTACCAAATCTCCACGGGCGAGGGGCTCTCGGGACCGGGGCTCACCGCCGTCCCGGCCAATCACGTGGGCATCGGCGGCGTGGGGTTCCGCCCCGGTTCGATGCCGGTCGTGATCCCCATCACCGACGCGATGTCCCATGCGCCGGGCGAGAGCGCGACCTGCCCGACCACCGCCGAGAGCGTCAACTACGGAGGGACGGTGGCCACCGTGGCTCACTCCCGCCAGCAGACCAAGGACGCCCTCGCCGCCATTTGCGCGCGAGTCGTGGGCATCGCTTCCATCGAAACCATGCTCGCCCCCCAGTGCACGGGACAGGCCGATGAGGAGGACTTCGCGCGGGCCACCGGTGCGCGGATCCCGCCCGAGGCGTGGGATGTGCCCGCCCGTCCGGCGAACTGCGCGCCCGGACTCTGCTGCACGGACTTCAACGGCGTGGGCCGGGCGCCTGACCCGGACGGCTTGTGTCCCTTGGTGTTCAAGGTCGACTCCAACGGCATGGGGCTCGGGGGCAGCGTGGTCACGGGACTGCAGATGCTCACGCGCTTCGCGGCGTTCGACGTCGTGACCGAGACGGTGGGCGAGACCGAAGGCCTGGCAGGTGAGGTGTTGCCGTCGGGCACGACCACGGCCGACTTCATCCTGTCGGTGGTGCCGGACTCCTACGTGAAGCCGCCGCCTCCGCCGAACCTTCCCGAGCCCACGATGGACGCGGTGGGCTTCCAGAACGTCACACCGGGCACCGTGGTGCGGTTTCAGGTCACGGCCTTCAACGACTTCGTGAAGGGGACGGACCAGGCGCAGTTCTTCCGGGCCACCGTCAAGGTGCTCGCGGGGGGGTGCACGGACCTCGACGCGCGCGAGGTGCTCATCCTGGTTCCGCCGAACCCGATCGTGGTCAAGTAGCCAGCACTTGGCGTGGCTCTCCCTTGTGTGACGCTCTCTGCGTTCAGCATTCAGCGCTGAAAGGGCTGATCGCCAGCGAACAACGACTCCACGTCCACGTTCAGTCGGCTTCCAGGTCGAAACGCAACACCATCGTGTCGCCTGCTTCGAAGAGGATGGTCACGTCATCGCGCTCCGAGGTGAGCTTGTCGCCGATGGGCAAGTCGAGCACGCCCAGCAAGGAAAGCCAGGCTTGCTGCAGGCTGCGGGTGAGCGTCTCCTCCGTGCCCGGGGAGGGCGCTGCCGTGAGCTGCGCCTCGAGCTTTCCCTTGAACCGCATGTAGTTGTCGAGCCGGGGCACGCGGAAGTCACTCTCCGGGTCGAACGAAATACGGATCGTGGGGAAGTCCACCGCCACCTTCGACGCGAGCAGGCTCTCGATCACGGTTCCGAGCAGCAGGCGGCGGAACTGGACCCATCGAGGGTCGGAGAGGTTGGGCGGCATGATCGGCTCCGTTCGGCGAGGTAGTGCGCCCAGGGTACGCATCATGGGTCAGAATGGAAGCCGCCTCGCATGATCACCCCGCAACTCTTCCGTCCCCAGGACGGCTCTCGCGTGAAGAGCCCGTCCCAGCCCGCTCTCGATGCGTCGCGCGACCGAGAGCCGCCCGACCCGGCCCTCATCTGCGCGTTCTGCCGGCACCCGATCACGTCTCCGGCCTTTCGGATCGATGTGCACGGGGCGCACCGTCACACCTTCGCCAACCCCCACGGAATGATCTTCCGCATCGGGTGCTTCTCCGAGGCCCCGGGCTGTCGCCCCGTCGGGGCTCCCTCGAGCGAGTTTGCCTGGTTCTCCGGCCATGACTGGCAGGTGAGCCTGTGCACACGCTGCGGTCTTCACCTCGGTTGGCGGTTCGCCTCCGAGGCCACCTCGTTCCACGGGTTGATTCTCGACCGGCTGCAAGACGCCCCTTTACAACCGCCGCAACAGCCGTAAGGGATTAAGCGCCATGAGCGACAAAGAACGCGAGTACGAGAGCGACATCCTCGAGGAGGACGACACCAGCACGCGGACCCCGCGACCCTACAACGTCATCCTGCACAACGACGACTACACCACGATGGACTTCGTGCAGGAGATCTTGATGGTCGTCTTCCACCACCCGCCCGCGGCGGCGGCCCAGCTGATGCTCCAGGTTCACACCAACGGACGTGCCGTCGCAGGGACGTTCACCAAGGACATCGCCGAGACGAAGGCGTCGGAAGCCATCCAGCTCGCACGCGAGCAGGGTCATCCCCTGCGATGCTCGGTCGAGCCCGCCTGAGGCCGTTTCACGCCACTCGGCGTCCATAGGCATTTCCAACTGCGGGTCCCGAGCAAGGCCGTCACCGTCGGTGCGACGCGCTTGACAATCGGCTCGCGGGTGGCCATCTCCCTCTCACGGAGCCCGAGCCCGAGCCCGAGCCCGAGCCCGAGCCCGAGCCCGAGCCCGAGCCCGAGCCCGAGCCCCGTTTCCCATTCCCGCGCCACCCGAGACACCCCGCCCATGTCCCAGCACGGTCTCCGCTTCGCCATCGAGTCCTCCATCCGGGAGGCCATGAGCCGTCGGCACGAGTACGTCACCGTCGAGCACCTGCTCTTCGCGCTGCTGTTCGAGCAGGTCGCGGCCGACGTGATCACGGCGTGCGGAGGCGACACGGACATGCTCCAGGCCGAGCTGGAGGACTTCTTCGACGAGCACGTTCCCAAGGTGCCCGAAGGCACCGAGATGGACCCCAAGCAGACCTTGGGGTTTCGCCGGGTGCTCGAACGCGCCGTCCGCCACGTGCAATCGTCCGAGAAGCCAACCCTCGACGGGGCGGACGTGCTCGTGGCCATCTTCGGCGAGGAGGAGTCCCATGCCCGCCATATCCTGGAACGCCACGGGATCACCCGGCTCGACATGGTCGACTACGTCTCCCACGGCGCGACAAAGACGGACGAGGAGGGGGACGACGACGACGAGGAAGGGGCGCGTGGGGACAAGGCTTCGCGCAAGCCGCTCGAGCGGTTCACCGTCAACCTCACCCAGCTTGCCCGCGACGGGAAGCTCGACCCGCTCATCGGCCGCGAGCCCGAGTTGCACCGGATCATGCAGGTGCTCTGTCGTCGGAGGAAGAACAACCCCGTGCTCGTGGGCGATGCGGGGGTTGGTAAGACGGCGATTGTGGAGGGGTTGGCCCAGCGCATCGTGTCGGGGGACGTGCCCGGTATCCTGTCGGATGCCGAGATCTACAGCCTGGACTTGGGCTCGTTGCTCGCCGGCACCAAGTTCCGCGGGCAGTTCGAGGAGCGCATGAAGGCCGCCCTCAATGCCCTCGAGAAGAAGCCCAAGCCCATCCTGTTCATCGACGAGATGCACATGATCATGGGCGCGGGCGCCGCCAGCGGTAGCTCCATGGACGTGTCCAACCTGCTGAAGCCTGTGCTTCAGCAGGGCACGCTCCGGTGCATCGGCGCCACCACCCACGAGGACTTTCGTCGGCACCTCGAGCGAGACCGTGCCCTTGTGCGACGGCTCCAGAAGGTCGACATCGACGAGCCTTCCGTGGAGGACACGATCAAGATCCTCGAGGGACTCAAGGAGCGGTACGAGGAGTACCACCAGGTCCAGTATGCGAAGGACGCGCTCGCGAGTGCGGCGACGCTTTCGCACCGTCACGTGACCGAGCGATTTCTTCCGGACAAGGCCATCGACGTCATTGACGAGGCGGGGGCGGCCAACCAGATGCGCAAGGCGGACGTGCGCAAGCCGATGCTGGAGAAGCTCGACGTGGAGGAGGTCGTGGCCCGGATCGCGCGGATTCCGGACCTGAACGCGACGAAGTCGGAGAAGGAGCGTCTCCACGACCTTCGCGAGAAGCTCGGGGGCGTGGTGTTCGGGCAGGACAGCGCGATCGATGCCGTGGTCAACGCGATCAAGCTCTCGCGAGCGGGGCTCGGGGCGCCGGAGCAGCCCGTGGGCTCGTTCCTCTTCGTGGGTCCCACGGGGGTGGGGAAGACCGAGGTGGCGCGGCAGCTCGCCGCGATTCTGGGCATCGGGTTCCTTCGCTACGACATGAGCGAGTACATGGAGAAGCACGCCGTGTCCCGGTTGATCGGCGCGCCCCCGGGGTACGTGGGCTTCGACCAGGGCGGGCTGCTCACCAGCGCGGTGCGCAAGACGCCGCACACGGTGCTGCTACTCGACGAGATCGAGAAGGCGCACATGGACCTGTTCGACATCCTCTTGCAGGTCATGGACCACGCCACCCTGACGGACAACAACGGGCGCGAGGCGGACTTCCGCAACGTGATCCTCATCATGACCAGCAACGCGGGCGCCCGCGACATCAGCCGCAAGGAGATCGGATTCGAGAAGGGTCTCGACGTCACCAAGGGCATGAAGGAAGTGGAGCGACTGTTCAGCCCCGAGTTTCGCAACCGCCTCACCGAGATCGTGACGTTCCAGAAGCTCCCGCCCACCGTGATGGAGCAAATCGTAGACAAGTTTGTCGACCAGCTTCGCTTGCAGCTTTCGGCGAAGAACGTCACCGTCGCGCTCACGGGCAAGGCGCGGACGTGGCTGGCCAAGCAAGGCTACGACGAGGTCTTCGGCGCCCGTCCCCTCGTGCGACTCATCCAGCGCAAGGTGCGCCAGCCTCTCGCGGAGCAGATGCTGTTCGGCGCGCTGGAGCAGGGGGGAAGCGTGACGATCGACGAGGGGCCAGAGGGGCTCGTGTTCGTGTACTCGGCGTGACGGAGGTCAGGCTGTTGGCGCTTCGCGAGGACTCATCCTGACGGGTCCATGACGCGGCCCGAGAACAGAACCGTCCACGTAGGGCGGTGAACGATCGCGAAGAGGACTGCGTGGCTCAGACGAACGGGTTCCTGATACGCACCGTGCCGATGAGCTCGCCGTTGCTGAAGTCTTCGGTGAGGAGATCGCGGAGCCCGTAGTGCTCGGCGTAAGCCCACATGTGGGCGTCGTACCACGAGAGCTGGTATGCCGCGGCTCCGCGCAGCGCCGTTCTCAAGATCGCTTCGTTGGGGTACAGCACGACGAACTGCGTCAGCAGCGCTTCCGCCTCGCGGCGCGCATCCTCGATCGTGAGCAACGGCGAGAGCTTGGGGCCGGACTTCGTCGTTGCCGATACGAACTCGACGATCGCCTGGTGTGCGAGGCGGACGGAGTCCTCCGCGATGCCCCGCCGTAGCAAGTCCGTCGCAACCCGCTGCTTCGCCGGGAATCGAGGATCGAATCGGTAGACCAGGACGTTGGTGTCAACGAGCGCGACCGCGGCCATCGTACAGGTCCTCCCGCCTCCACCCGCGAGCGCGGGGTGACGCGCGCTTGCGGCCGCGCTGGCGCTGCCGTTGCCGCTCCGTGGCCGCGTCGAACAGCTCGAGCCTCGTGGCGGAGTCCGGGGTCGGCTCCGGTGCGTCGCGAGGCACGAGCCGGATGACCTCGCCAGCGGGGACCCAGTCGACGTCGCTGCCAGGCTCGATCCCGTACGCGTCGGCCACCGCCTTCGGGATGGTCACTTGGAGCTTGCTGGTGACCTTGCTCATGATCCTTACTCTAGCAAGGACAAGATCCTTGGCAACTCAACCGAACGAGACCCCAACGTGGCGGGTATCGCAGTGGATGCGACGCATGTGTACTGGACCGACGTCGCCGACGGGGCGGTACGACGCATCGCGAAGTGGGGAACCTCTCGAAGCGACGAGAACCCGCCGCGAGATGGGCGAACGGCGAGTCCTCACCCGTGTTTCCCCGCAGCGCGGAGGTTGGGAATCGCAGGTCCTGAGCTTCCGCTTGCTCGATGCTCCGCTCGACCCTTCCTACTTCCCCTGCCGCGCCGCGAGCCAGGCCACGAACTCGTCGTCGGTCCCGCGGAACACATTCAAGTCCACGACGCCGTCGCCGAAGCGGACGTTCCCCGCGTGTTGGTAGAACAGCCACTTCTGCCACCCACCGAAGCCGGGACGATCCGGGAAGTCGAACCGGGGATAGCCCGCCAGCCACAGGTCGTGCAGGGCAAAGCGGCTCTTGTTGCAGACGCACTCCTTCCAGAAGTCCTCTACCGTATAGACGACCGGCTTGCGCCCCGTCGCTCTGGTCACGGTGCTGATCCAATCCGCCACCACGGTTGTCCAGCCATCGCAGGACACTTCGCAGCACTTGCTCTTGCAGTTTGCAGGCCGCTCCACGTCCACGAAGGGACCGAGCTCCCCGAGATCGTCGCCGACGGTCTGCAGGAATAGCTGTGCTTGGCTCGCACCGGAGGCGGCTGGGGTAATGAAGTCATAGGCGCCCCGCGCCAACCCGCAGCTCTTCATCATGGCCCAGTTGGCGGCGAACGACTTGTTCGGTGTGGTGCCGTACAAGGCTTGGGCAAACGCAAAGGCGATGCCTTGCTCCTTGAGCGACTTCCACGCAACCGGCATCGACGCGTCGACCCCGCGGGCGCGCTTGCCCGCAGGCTTGGGCAAGGCCGCGGCCGGCGGCTTGACCAGATCACCGCATACCGGTCCAGGGACCGCCGGAGGCGTGGTCGCGGCCGAAGACGAGGCGAGCGCCGGTGCCGCGGATGCCGGGGCTACCGCGGTGACGGGCGCGGCGGCCGGGGGGGGCGGCGTCTGCTGCGCACTCTCCTTGCCTTGGCAGGATGCGAGCATGAGGGCGAGAACGCCGAAGAAGCGCGGGGGCAAGTGTCCTCCTTTGCGGGGCGCGACCACGCCCCGATCTCGGAGACGATAAACGCGAGTGCCGCCGGGCGCCACAGGCGAGACGGTGCGTGACGATCGACGAGCGGCAGACAGGCTCGTGTTCTTGGGCTCGCCGTGATGGCGGGTCCAGGTTCATCCTTCTCTGTTCGCGTTCCTGTTCTCAGCTCCTTCGTCGATGCCCGGTCCCCGCACGCGCTTCGTCGGAAACGATCGCGCCATCCACGAGCTCGACGACCCGATCGCAACGGTCCGCAATGCGGTGATCGTGGGTCACGATAACCAGCGCGCTCCCCTCCTTGCGTCCGAACTCGCGCAACAACTCGAAGATCTGATCGGCCGTGTGGGTGTCGAGGTTGCCCGTCGGCTCGTCGGCAAGCACCAGCGCCGGACGCATGGCGAGCGCGCGGGCAATGGCCACACGCTGCTGCTGCCCGCCCGACAAGTCCGTTGCCTTGTTGTTCATCTGGGGGCCCAGCCCGACGCGTTCGAGCAGCTCACGAGCCCGCCGGCGTATTTCGACCGTGAGTTTCCCTTGGTCCGACCACATCGGCAGGTACACGTTCTCGAGCGCCGTGAACGCGGGCAAGAGGTGGTGAAACTGGAACACGAACCCGATCGAACGACCGCGAAGCAGCGTCGTCTGCGTGTCGTCCATGCCGGTGGTGTCCGTCCCGCGAACGATCACGCGCCCGCGCGTGGGACGATCGAGCAGCCCCATCAGGTTCAGCAACGTGCTCTTGCCCGAGCCCGAAGGCCCGATGAGCGCTGTAAAGTCCCCGCCGTGCACCTGAAGGTCCACCCCGTGAATGACCTCGGTGATCACGTGATCGCCGTAAGACTTCACCACCTGGTCGAGCTCCAGGATCGCTTCAGCCATAGCGAATGACCTTGGCAGGATCGAGCCCGGCGGCTCGTCGGGCAGGTGCCACGGCCGCGATCAGACCGATGATCACGGCCACGCTCACCGCGAGCAGGAATCGCTCTGGACCGAGGTCCACCGGGAAGGTGGCGGACCCGTCCGGGTTCTTTGCCAGGTTCGCGAACAAGAGCGACAGCGCGGTCCCAATGCCTGAGCCCAGGAGGGAACCGACGAACCCGACGATCGCTCCCTGGATCAAGAAGATGCGCGTGATGCGCCGCGTGGTCGTACCGGTCGCCTTCAGAATCCCTATCTCCTTGGACTTCTGCACGACAGACACCACCAGCACGCTCGCGATGCCCAGGGCCACGGCGAGCATCACGAAGAACTGAATCATGTAGCTCGAACTGCTCTGGGACCGCAGCCCGACCAACAACTGGGCGTTGAGCTTCATCCAGCTGTCCGCGGTCAGCCCCGTTCGATCCGAAATTTGACCCGCGATCCGCTCGGCCTCGAACACGTCATCGACCTTCACCTCGAGGGTCGACGCCCTCCCTGGCAAATCCAGCATCGTCTGCGCGGAGCGCATCGACAGAAACACCCAGCGCTGGTTCACGTCCTTGTTGCCCAGGTCGAAGACCCCCGACACCGTGAACACGTCGTCCCGCTGCTCGGTGCTGACCACCCGCACCTTGTCGCCCACCGCCAGGGAAAGATCCCTCGCCAGCTCCACCCCGATCACGGCCTCGTTGCCCACCAGCCGAAAAGCCCCCGACCTCATCTTCTCGTCGATCGGGATCACACGCACGTACGTCTCCGGGTCGATCCCCCGCAACGCCACGGACCTGCTCACCGAGCCCTTGCTCACGAACGCGGAGCCCGCGACCGTCGGAGCGGATGCACGCACGCCAGGCACGCGGTCGATGATGTCCTTTGCCACGCGCCACGGGTCGATCGACTGGGTTCGCTGCGTCGACTTCTCGAGACGCGCCGCGACCGGTTCCGCCGTGCGATCGCTCACGTCGCGGGCTTGCTCTTCCGGCGGACGAACCACCACGTGCGCTTGCGCGCTGAGCGTCTGCTTGATGAGGGTCGCCTGAAGCCCCGTGATCAACGCGCCGACGAACACCATCACTGCGACGCCGAACGCGACGCCCACGAAGATGAGCAGGGTCTGCATCCTGCCCTCGCGAAGGAAGCGGACGGCCACGAACAGGTCAAAGGGCACCGGACGCCTCATCCATGGTGAGGGTCCGAACGCGAACGCGCTGCCCCGCCGCCAGCTTCGTTCCATCCACGACGACGACGGACGCGCCTTCCTCCAACCCTTGCGTGACCTCGACCCTGTCTCCCGCGCGCACGCCGAGCTGCACCTCTCGTCGAGCCAGCCTGCCGGCTTCGACCGTCATCACGTAGGGATCACGCGACGTCGCGTCGCGCACGGCCGCCCCCGGCACGAGCAACACGCCCTCCCGCTTGCCTCCGTCGATCACCACCGACACGGTCATGTCCGGCCGCAGATAGGCAGGAGGGTTGGGGACCTCGAGCTTCACCTCGAGCGTCCCGCGCGCGGCATCGACAACCGGAGCGAGGAACACGACCTTGGCGTCGAACCGCTCCCCCGCGAACGCGTCGGCCGACGCGATGGCCGTCTGCCCAAGGTGCAACAGAGCAATGTTCTTCTCGTCGACTTGCACGGTGAGTCCCGTCCAGCCCGTCTGTGCGAGGACGAGCAACGTTCGCCCGGGCTGGACCACGTCGCCCGGCTCGACGGATCGCGTGAGCACCACCGAGTCCGCGGGCGCCACGATGCGGGTCTGTTCGAGCCGGGCTTGCGCCGCTTCCAGGGCCGCCCGTGCCTGGGCCACGGCAGACGCTGCCGCGCGATAGTCGCCTCCCCCGGGGGCGTGGCTCGACGACTGCGCTTCCGCCGCACTGTGGGCGCTCACCGCGATCTCGAACGCTTTTTGTGCTGCGTCCACGCGTTCGGGTGTCGATGCCCCGCTCGCGAGCAGGGACCTCTCGCGCTCCAGGTCCGAGCTGGCTTGCACCATGCGGGCCGAGGCTTGTCGCACAAACTCGAGCGCGACCTTCGCGCCCACCCCGCCGATCTGGGTCAGCTTTGCCTCTGCCTGCCCGAGCACAGCCTTCGCTTGGGCGACGGCAGCACGCGCCTCGGTGTCGTCGAGCTGCACGAGCACCTGCGCTTTGGCGACCTTGGCTCCTTCTTCCGCGTCGACCCGGGCAACCGTGCCCAGCACCACGCTGCCGAGGTGGAAACGCGCCAGGGGAAGGGCGCGTCCGCTCGCCACGACCCGGTTGAGCACTGGCGACCGGGAGACGGGGACGACGTCCACTTGCGGTCCCCGCGCCCGAACCCATGCGAAGAGCGCTGCGATCACGAGGGCCAGTACGACCGCGGCCACGCGCACCGGCGTGACGACGCGACGCCTTGCGGATCGGAGCGTGACACCATTGTCGATCTGGGGTTCGGCCATTTCTGTGCGAACGATCTTGGTCGATGCGGTTCCGATTTCACACCTAATGTTCGAGCGACCGGATGATCTAGTTGATGTCCGTCATCCGTCCATTGTCGTAGCCGGGCCTCAACCCGGTAGGGACTTCGGGCACGCAGGAATAGGCCTAAGCCTAGGCCCTCCGCGACGAAGCGGGAAGCGGCCTCACCCCGACAAAGCCGCCCCAAGCGCGCCCACGAACTGCGGCTCCGGGACGACCTGCACAGGCCTTCCTAGCTTGGCCGAAAGCGCCGCGACCATGGCCGCGTTGCCCGCCACACCACCGCTCAGCAACACCGTCTCCACACCCACCAGCAAACGTCCGGCCAGGGCGGCGATCCGGTCGGACAGCGCCACGTGCAACCCCTTGACCACTCCGTCCACATGCTCGCCATTCGCGAGCATGCTGATCACCTCCGACTCCGCGAACACCGTGCACGTCGACGAGATCCTCACCGCCGCGTGATCGGACGCGAACCGATCGGCAAGCTCCTCCCACGCCACCCCGAGCCGCGGAAGAATCACCTCCAGGAATCGCCCCGTGCCCGCCGCGCACTTGTCGTTCATCGCGAAATCCGCCACCGCACCCCCGGGGCCCAGCCGGATCACCTTCGTGTCCTGCCCTCCGACGTCGATCAGTGCTCCCTCGCGCCTCACCAGGTGATACGCCCCGCGCGCGTGACACGAGATCTCCGTCACCTTGCGCGTGGCGAGCGGCACCAGCTTGCGTCCGTATCCGGTGGCAACGATTGGGACATCCTTCCCCGCGCCCACCTGGTCACGCAACGCCTCGAGCATGCGACGAGCCTGCTCCGCTACCCTAGGATCTCCTGGCTCAATGACCCGAGCCACGACCGCTCCGCTCGCATCCACCGCCACGGCTTTGGTGGTCGTGGATCCAACGTCTATCCCTATTCGGATAGTCATGTGCCTCCGAAGGACTCCATGAAGGCCGACACCCTCCCCTCGGTCTGCTCCTTGCCGTGCACCCGCATGTCGATGTGATCTCCGTCCAGCACCAGCGTCCGGATCGACGCCTCCTTCGCGAGACGGTCCGCCAGATCGATCTGCCCCACCGAGTACGGCTTGCACGAGTGGTTGCTGTGCAAGATGGCCCCGTCGCAGTCGTAGGCGGCCGACAGGTCCTTCATGAGCCGCAAACGGTACGCGACGCTCCGGTTGATGAACACGCGGGTGTACACGCGGGCCGCGCTGCGTATGGGGTCCTGGGGATCGAACAAAGGAGCCGTCTCCGCCCACCCGTTCGAGTAGGTGGCCGCCACGATGTTGAACCCTTGCTCCGCGAGCAGCTCCGAAAGGGACCGCAGCTCGTACCAGATCGGAAGGTTGTCCCAGAGCAAGCGGTGCCGCTCGTTGCGCACCGCCCCGATGCCACGACTCACGCGGTCCCGAAGCTCGTCCCGAAGCTCCCGGTAGTAGGCGTTGCACTCCGGAAGCCCCCGCATGGCCACGATGGGGCCCAGGTGCAGGAACTGATCGAACCCCGTCCACGGCGCAGGCTTGGTCTGCGACAGCGCCAAACACTCCCCCCACAGCTCCGAGGCCTCCTTCGAGAGGCGCGCGACCTGCCCAAGCTCGCCCATGTCGAGCTTCCTGCCGGCCACCCGCGCACACACGTGCAAGCACTCCTCCAGCTGCCGCGCCACGTACGCCTCCGTACGCTCGTCCGGCTCGTCGTATAGAAACGGTGTGTCCACGACGAACACGGGCACCCCCATGATCTGCCCGAGGGTCCGGTACCAGTGGACCACGGTCTGGCAGATGTTGGTGCAGGCGAGCAGGATGTCCGGCTTGGGTAGGCGTCCCGCGGGCGTCTTTCCGGACAGCCACGAACCGATGTCGCACCGGGCGTAGCCGCAAGTATCCCGGGGAATTCCCCACGCCTCGGCGGCCTCCGCCAGCTCCACCCCTTGCCGCTGCACCCCGCACATCGCGGCGTGGTTCTCCGGGTAGACCACGTGGTACCCGAAGGGCCGCAGAAACTCGACCGGGAAGCCGCTCGTCACCCACGCCACAGGCACCGCCCCGTCTGCATACCGGCCAGACAGGTAGTGACGTGTCAGCACCTCCTTCAACCGGTGCGTCGTCTGAAGCGGCGGCCCGAACAGCTCGCTCGGCGCCTTCTTGCCCCTTCGAAGCGACCGCATGCGCCGCTGCGCGCGCAGGAACGTGGCAAGCGCCGGCGCCACCACCCGCGCTGCCCCCTCGTACTGCGCACGACGAATCGCCCGGCCCCCGATCCCGCGTCGCGTCCCGTCGCTCATGCCCGCCTCCCGTCGCTCAGCATCTCCAGGAACGCCTCGACACGCGTCGCCATCTGGCCAGTGACCTGGCCTTCGAACTCCGTCTCCACGTGCAAAACGCCGAGCCCGTCGGCCTCGATCGCCCTGCGAAGGGTGGCGACGTCGAATAGCTCCGGCTCGCAGAACTTCACGGTGTGCAGGACAACACCGCGGGCACCGCTGTCGCGTGCCAAGGTGCGCAAGTGCTCGATGCGCGGGCCGGCGTCGGACGCGCGCGTGGGGCAGGGGGGCATGAGCAGCAAGCGCTCTACGACGTCGTCGATGGGGTCGTCACCGACGGGGCCCGCATGGGACGGGATGCGGCGGCCGAAGGCGGCGTAGTCGTCGGCGGCCACGAAGCCCCCAGCGTCTTCGAGGGTGTCGATCAAGCCTTCGGGTTCGGGGACCATCCCGCTGAGAACGACCCCGACACCCTGGCGGCGGCTCTTGGGATCGACCGCGGCGAGGAGTTGTTCGAGCGGTGCGATGGCGTCCTCCGGGTGCAGGTACTCGAGCTTTCGGAGCGTGGCGTAGAGCTCGGCCCCGGGCGTCGTGAGAAAGGGCAGGGAGCCGAGGAGGCGACGCAACAGGTCTTCGACGTGGTGGTGAAGCGCGAGGGCGCGACGCAACCCTTCAGGCTCGAGCTTGCGGTCGAGGGCTCTCTCGAGGGAAGCGACGAAGGACAGGACTTCTTCGCGCAGGAAGAGGCGGGAGGCAGGCCGGGCGGTGCCACGCGGGTGGCGGAACGTGACGATGGGGATGTCCCACGAAGGGGTGGAAAGGGCGATGGATGCAAGGCCCTGCATGGAGTCGCACGTGTGCGGGATGATGGCGGCGCGCGCGCGGGGCTTGATGCGTTCGAGGGAGGCGAGTACGGACTGCGCCCCTCGCACCGTGGGGCAGAGATAGCCCTGGAGCTTGCCCGCATCGGCCCCGGCGACGTTCGACGGGGGCGTGGACCAGCGCTCCCAGGCGCAGGCATCGAGCGCGGTCACGACTTCGCGCGGGTACAGCGTGGGAAACGCGAGGACGGTGGGACGGCCGCGTTCGTGTTGCGTCGCGAGGTAGGCCTGCATGGGCTGGTCATTCACGAAAGGAGTGATAGCGTTGACGGTCGATGGACAGCAAGAGGCTGAGCGTGGGTTCGTTGCCCGTGAACTTCAAGATCTCGCTCGACGCGCGGGTGCGCGCGGCAGCCGGGGTGCCTGCCTACATGCGGAGGAAGCGTCGCATCGAAGACCTCGAGGAGGCGATGCGTCAGGCGCTGGTGGAGGTCTACCAGCAGGCGCTCGAGGACAATGGGGGAGACGAGGCGGCTGCGAAAGGCGCGATGCAGCAGCGGGCGCGGGAGATGGACCTGGGGTTGCTCAACGACCTCATCGACCGCCACAACCGGTACTATCCGATCGAGGCGAACCTCCCCACGGACGTGAAGACGGGCAAGCTGATGGTGTCAGGCAAGCCGTGGGAGCCACTGGCGCTCATGACGTGGAAGGACTTCTGCGACCCCTGAGGGGCCCAGCCCTACTTCTGATCCGCTAGGGGATCGAGGACGACGGGTGCCGTCGAGAACGCCTTCTCTTCGCCAGCGCCGTCGATGTTGTCCAGTTCGTTCTTGCCCCCGTTGGTTCTCTTTGCGGATGGGGGAAGGGTTGACGGCTTGGTAGAACTCTCGTTCGCGTCGTCCTTCGCGCGGACCACCGTCGCGGACGAAGCGACGGGTGGGGGCGGCGGCACCTCGGTCACCGCAACGAAGACGGAAGAGGCAAGGGGAGCCGCGGTAGCGGCAACGACGGCTTCGGCAGCTTCGGCAGCTTCGGCAGCTTCGGCTGCCATCGAAACCTTGCCCTGGCTGCGTCCCAGCAGGAGCGCAAAGACGAAGGCGACGAGGACGACGGAGCCGAGCAGTGCGCCGACCCACAACCCTCGCGACCCTCCGAACCGTCCCGTCGCACCCGCCGTGTCGATTTGCACGGTCGTGGACGTATCGAGTCCCGGCTCGAAGAAGACGTCTCCCGAGGCTTCCACCGCCTGCTTCGGGAGTCCGAGGGCCGAGGCAAGCTCCTCGATCTGTTCCGCGGCTGACCCGAACCGTTCGCCCGGATTCGTATGGCAGGCCTGCACGAACCATCGGTCGAACGGCTTGCCGAGCGTCGAACCGCGGACCGACGGGGCCACGACGCGACCTCGCATGACGTCGGCCACCACCTGCACGAGCGTTTCGCCTTCGCGGTAGTGTCGGCCCGTGAGGAGCTTGTGGGCGATGAGGCCGAGGGCGTAGCGATCGGTGGCGCCGGTGATGGTGCCAGACTCTCGGTTGATCTGCTCGGGAGCCATGTACATAGGGGTGCCGAGCAGCTGGCCGCCTTGGGTCGTGCAGCTCTTCTCCGCCAGCATCTTCACGATGCCGAAGTCGAGAATCTTCACCAGGGGCGTCCCGTTTTCCCGATGCGTCAAGAACAGATTCTCGGGCTTGAGGTCCCGATGCACGATGCCCAAACGGTGGGCCTTGTCCAGCGCGCGCGCCACCTGCCGCAACCACGTGAGGACCGTGAGAGCCGGTTGCGGGTCCCCGTGGGTCGCGCGCTCCAAATCCTGCCCGTCGAGAAGCTCCATCACGATGAACGGGGCGTCGCTCACATCCGCCGCGACCCCCGCATCGGTCACGCGCACGACGTTCTCGCTCTTGATGCGCGCGGAGGCGCGCGCCTCTCGTTGGAATCGGTCGACGGTGTCCCCGCTGGCATTGGATTGGGCGACGAGCAGCTTGAGCGCGAGACGTTCGGACGTGTGAACGTGCTCGACCTCGTAGACGATGCCCATGCCTCCCCGTCCGATCACCCGGATCGTGCGGTAGCGTCCGGCGATCTTCGCGGGGAGCTCAGGCGGACTCATGACGCATGGATAGTACAACGGCGAGGCCTGTGGCGACAGGATCTGCGCCGCAAACGCTCTAGCGGTGAGCGCGGCGGGGGGGCTTTGCGAACGTCCCCTAAGAAAACCTGGACCCAGAGCAGCGCGGAGCGCTTGATTCGGGTCCAGCTGGGCTCCGAAAGGTTGACGCTCGCTACCGCTCGTGGCGAGATGGCGCTCTGATGAAGCGAGCGTGGTCCCGTGTTCACGGGCAAGCCTGGATTTTCGGAGCTGTCGTGTGCGCGCTGGCTTCGCCCTCGAGAGCGGACCCCACGGCGGAGGACAAGGCGCTCGCGGCCATGCTCTTCAAGGAAGCCAGGGAGCTTCTCGAACACGACGAGATCGACAAGGCCTGCCGCAAGTTCCAGGAGAGCCAGCGCATCGACCCGAGCGGCGGCACTCTCTTGAACCTTGCCGCATGTTTCGAGAAGCAGGGCCGCATCGCCAGCGCCTGGGCCGAGTTCAACGAAGCCCTCGCTTGGGCTCGCCGCGACGGTCGCGGTGACCGCGTCCAGTACGCCTACGAACAAATGAAGGCCCTCGAGCCGCGCTTGTCCTTCGTCATCGTCGACGCGACCTCGAGCGCCCATCTCGCAGGCTTCGAGGTTCGTCGCAACGGGACCGTGGTGCAGCGCGCCGCCTGGGGGTCTCGCATCCCTGTGGACCCCGGAAAGCACACGATCGAAGCCACCTCCCAGGGCCACCAGCCGTGGCGGAGCGAGATCGTCGTGCAGGGGCAAGCCTCCGAAGTCCGCGTGGTGATCCCTGCCCTGATGGCCGCACCCGCCCCCAAACCTCCGCCGGTAGCCGCTCCCGCCGAGCCCCCACAGCCTGACCGGATCGCCCCGTCGTCGTCCGTTCCGTGGCCCGCCTACGCCTTGGCGGGCGTCGGGATCGTCGGAATCGGAGTCGGCTCCTACTTCGGCCTGCGCGCGTTCTCCAAACACGATCAGGCCGACAAGCATTGCCCCGGTGGCGCCTGTTCCGACGAGGGACTCGAGCTCACCGACGAGGCCGGAACGGCGGCGGACGTGTCCACCGTGGCGTTCGCCGTGGGTGCCGTCGCGCTCGGCGCCGGAGCTACCGTCTGGCTGCTGAGCGGCGAGGAGCGTGAGGCGCAGACAACGCGTTGGACCCCGACCGTGGGACCCGGGCACGCGAGCGTCTCGTGGTCCGGGCGGTTCTGAAACGCCTCCGAATGTCCTCGCTTGGCAAGGGCGCGCGGCAGGGTACCATCGGGTCGTGCTCGCTCGCGTACTGTGTTGCCTTGTGCTGTTCGGGTTGATCGGCTGCCGCGCCGAAGGGCGGGGCCGTGGCGCTGCTGCGGTCGACCCGGCGGCCTATCCGCCGTGCGATGTTCCTTCGGACCCCTATCTCCCTGACAAGACCGTCCAGGAACCCGGTGCGCCCCTGTGGATCCGGCGCTTCGGGTGCCAAGCCGACGACCGGGCCATGGGGGTGGTCATCGAAAGGGACGGGCACGTGGTGGCGACCGGGTCCTTCGCCGGGCGTGTGTCCTTCGGTGATGCGCCGCTGGTGAGCGGCGGAACGCGCGATGCGTTCGTGGCGCGGTGGGACGAGGAGGGCAAGTCCGTGTGGAGCCTGCGTCTCGGGGGGGTCAACTCCGAAGCGCGCGGCACGAACCTGACGCTCGGTGCGCGAGGTGAGCTCGTGGTCGCCGGCCGATTCCACGGGGTGCTCGATGCGACCCGACCGCAGCTGATGAGCCGCGGCCTCGACCCGTTCCTGTTGATGATGAAGCAGGACGGCTCCTTCCTGTGGGCTCAACGGTTCGATCGGGCGGGGACGAGTGATCAGGGCAAAGTGCCTGCGGCGGCCGACCCGTTCGGTGGTGTGCTCATGCCTGTGGCGCCCTCGGGGTCGAGGGCGACCGATGGCGTGGTGGTTCGCGTGGACCCCTCGGGAGATCTGCGTGGACAAGTTCCGCTGCCCGAGGGGCATGCCAGCAGCTTGGCCGTCCACGCGGACCGGACGGTTTTGGTGGCCGGGCACGGGGGATTTCAAGAGCCGCCCACGGCACCGACAGGGCGAGGTCGCCTGCGGGTCGCGCCCGGCGCTGGCGCCACCGTCCGTCAACTCTTCCTCGCCATGTACGACGACAAAGCCCAGCGCACGTGGGTGAGGACGATCGGGGATGCTCGCGCGAAGTCGTTCGGCGAGCCTCTGATCGCGGTCGACGCGGACGGGTCGGGCTACGTGGCGTTCACGTTCCAGGGCGGCGTCGACGTGGGGACCGGGCTGCTCGAATCGGGGGGCGGGTTCGACCTTTTGGTGATGAAGGTGGACCGCGTGGGGCGCACGGTGTGGGCGCGTGCGTTTCCCGGACCCCAGGGCAACGAGTGGGTCAACGCCATCGCGGTGGACAGGGCCGGCAACGTGGTCCTTGGTGGAGCCTTCGAGCGCGCGGTGGACTTCGGCGGAGGACCGATCATGAGCACGGGACCGGTCAGCGGGTTTGTCGCAAGGCTCGACAACCTCGGGCGACATGTGTGGAGCCGCGTGTTCGGGGCGCAAGGCAGCAGCGCGGTCGTGGAGTCCGTGGCCCTGGGATCAACAGGAAACGTGGCGGTAGCCGGCGCCTTCCAGGGCTGGACGGACTTCGGCGGCGGACTGGTCCCCTCCTCCGGTGCGTGGGATGGGTTCGTCGCGCTGCTCGGGCCGTGAAACCACAGAGGACGCAGAAGGCACAGAAGGGTTGATGCGGAGGGAGGCCGTGCGATTTGTTTGCGCGAGCCTTGCCGCCAGCGTGTCCCAACGCTCATCGATGAAGCCGATCAACTCGTAGCGATTCTCACTGCGTCAGCAAATACCGCACGGCAACGTGCCGCGCGCTGCTGATTGATCAGAACATTCTTCGTTCCGTGTTCGAATTCCTCTTCCTAGTTCCTAGTTTCTTCACACCGCTGTGCGGACGGGAGCCCTAGGGCCGCAAGAATTGCCCGAGCAGCTGGCACCTTCCTCCACCATGCAACCGCGGTCGCGTTTGCAAAAATTCAGCCCGAAGAATGAAGATTCCACCAATGGTGAGCCGCCTCGGGGGAAGGAGCCGTCCATCGTCGTAGCCGGGCTCAACCCGGGTAGGGACTTCGGGCGCCAGTCCCTAAGGGGTTCCGGAGCCCGTTCCGACCTTGCACAAGTTTCGGTACCCCTTGCCCGCTTCCGGCCGTCCGTAGGGCGCTTTCCCTCGTGCGCGCAGGTAGATCGACCCGGCGGGTCCGGGGTTCGGGATGATCGCCCCGAGCGCGATCGGCCGCGTGTCCTTGAACTCTTCGAGCACGACGATGACGTCTTGGCCTTCGCGGTCGATGGCCGCGATGGACGGTCCTCGGCCCTTGTGCTCGCACTCGATGCCTTCGGCGCTGATGGCCACGACGAGCGCGTCGGGCCCGATGTCGGGCTTCTCGCCGTACCACTCGAGGTTGGGATCGTTGCCTGGCCCTACGACGGCGGCAACGCACTGGCAGCTTGCGGTGCGCTGGGCGGGGCGCAGGGTGAGGCGGCGAGCAATCCCGAAGTATTCGGTCTGCAGGATGGGCTGGGGTTCCGCAGCCTGCGGTACCTCATCGAAGGCGTTGTCTTCTTCCTTGGCATCCTCCTTGGATCCGACGTTGACGTCGGCCTTTACGGACGCTTTGCACGACAGGAAGGCGAGGGCGGCGAGAGGGATGAGAAGGTGTGAAATCCGCACGGCGTTAGGATCGCACATCCGGCGGGCTTGTGGCCAATGAGCGACGAAACGGGGTAGGTTGGACGGGTGGACCTAGGCGGATTGAAGAACCGGTTGGACCAGACCTCGGCGCTGTTGCCCACGGGCCGGGTGGAATCGGTGGTGGGCTTGTCGGTGCGCGTGACGCTGCCGGGAGCCAAGGTAGGCGACGCCGTGACGATACGGCGGCGGACGGGGCCGCTGCTCGGGGAGGTGGTTGGCATCGAAGGGGGGCATGCGGTGGTGATGCCTCTGGGGGATGTGCAGGGGATCGGGGCGGACGACTTGGTGCAATCTCACGGGGGACCGATGCAAGTGTTCGTGTCCGCCAAGCTGTTAGGTCGGGTGGTCGACGGGCTAGGGCGTCCGATCGACGGCGGGCCGGTTGTGGAGGATGTGGTGGGGCGGTGCCTGGACAGTCCCGCGCCTCCCGCGTTGGGGCGACGGCCCATCGAGCGGGTTCTCGGCACGGGGGTGCGGGTGCTGGATGGGTTGCTGACGCTCGGCGAGGGGCAGAGGGTGGGGTTGTTTGCGGGGTCGGGCGTAGGCAAGTCGACGCTGCTGGGTGAGATGGCGCGGGGTACGACGGCGGACGTGGTGGTGGTGGCGCTGGTGGGGGAGCGCGGAAGGGAGGTTGGCGAGTTTTTGACGCAGACGTTGGGGGAAGAGGGGCGTCGCAAGTCGGTGGTGGTGGTCGCGACGAGCGATGCGCCGGCGATGGAACGGTTGCGAGCGGCGCAGGCGGCGACGTCGATCGCGGAGCACTTTCGCGACCTGGGGCAACGGGTTCTGTTGTTGGTGGATTCGGTGACGCGATTTGCGAGAGCGCAGCGGGAGGTGGGGTTGGCGGCGGGGGAGCCTCCGGCGCGAAGGGGGTATCCGCCGAGCGTTTTTGCGATGCTGCCGAGGCTCCTGGAACGTTCGGGGCAGGGGGCTCGGGGGTCGATCACGGCGGTCTACACGGTCCTGGTGGAGGGGGGAGACATGGACGAGCCGATCGCGGACGAGGTTCGCGGGATCTTGGACGGGCACATCGTCCTGGACCGAGCCGTGGCCTCTCGAGGTCACTACCCGGCGGTGGACGTCTTGCAGTCCCTGTCGCGCGTGATGGACGGGGTGGCGAGCAAGGAGCACGTCCAAGCCGCGCGTCGCATGCGCCAGCTACTGGCAGCCTACGAATCCAAGCGAGATCTCATCATTCTTGGGGCCTACTCCCGGGGATCGGACGCGAAGGTGGACGAGGCGATGCAGAAGATGCCGAGGATCGAGGCGTTCTTGCAGCAGCACCCGGACGAGGTGGTGAGCTTCGACCAGGTGGTGCGCGATCTGGTGACAGCGGTGCGGTAGCGCCTGGAAGAAACGGCAGCCGTTCTCTGGACGAAACCGCTCCGAGCCGCTATGCAAAGGTGTCCAACAAAAGGGGATGGGATGCTAGATCAGCGCCGGCCCAAGAAGAGATTGAACCTCAGGAAGACGCTGTTCGTGCTTCCGTCGCTCATCACACTGTCGAGTGTGTTCTGCGGGTTCGACGCGATCCGCGTGGCTTCCGGCGCTACGGAGGCTGAAGACTTCTATCGCGCGGCGGTCCTGATCGTCTTTGCGATGTTCTTCGACATGCTCGACGGGCGGGTGGCGCGGATGACGCGCACGCAGTCTGCGTTCGGGCTGCAGCTCGACTCCCTCGCGGACGTGGTTTCCTTCGGCGTGGCGCCTGCGGTGCTGATGTACAACTGGTCCTTGAAGCAGATGCCGACCTTGGGGTTGGCGATCTCGTTCCTGTTCGTGGCGGCGGGGGCCGTGCGGTTGGCCCGGTTCAACGTGTTGTCGATGGCGGAGGAAGGGGAGCCGAAGAAGTGCAGCAAGTACTTCCTGGGGCTTCCGATCCCGGCGGCGGCGGGCGTGGTCGTGGCGCTCGTGATCGCAAGCCAGTCGGGCAAGTTCGACGCGGCTTCTCACGTGTGGCCGATGATGGGAGTGACCCTGGCGTTGGGGATCTTGATGATCTCGAACGTTCGTTTCCGCACGTTCAAGCAGGTGCGGCTCGACCTGCCGACCGTGCTGTTGCTGACGTTCGTGGTGGGCTCGGCCGTGGCGGTGGGGTTGCAGATGGGTGGCGCGTTCGTCCTGTTCTGGATGGCCATCGTCTACGTTTCGATGGGACTGATCGAATCCGCGGTCGGGTTGCCCCGCCGCTTGCGTGAAGGCTCCAAGAGCATCCCGCCCTCCTGAAAGCATCATGAGCAAACCAGGGTGGGCGACAGCCGTCAGCCCAGGATATATCCTCGGGCGCATGGAATCCTTCCCGCTACCGGCGATGTCCCGCACGAAGACGCCGCCCTTCGGTTCTGGCGGGACCCTCTCACACTACGGGGTAGGGTGACCCTGTGGTGCCCTGGAGCGAGCGAGATGAGAAAGCGATCGTAGAGCGCCTCCAGGCGCGAGACGAGCGCGCGTTCAACGAGCTCGTCCACCAGTTCGAGCGTCGCGTCTTCGGCCTCGTCTTTCGCATGCTCGGTAGCCGCGAGGAAGCCGAGGACCTGGCCCAGGAGGTCTTCGTTCAGGTCTTCAAGGCCATCGATCAGTTTCGCGGCGAGTCCAAGCTGTCCACCTGGATCTATCGAATCGCGATCAACCTCTGCAAGAACCGCAACAAGTACCTGCAGCGTCGCCATGCCCACCAGCAGGACGACATCGAGGCGCTGGGCGACCGCGCCCCCATGAGCAGCGCCAAGGGAACCACCGCCGGATCCATCGCCCGACCCGACGACATGCTGGTCGGCCTTCAGGTCGAGCGCATCGTCCAAGACGCCATCCAACAACTCGAGGAGGACTTCCGCGAGGTGCTCATTCTGCGCGATGTCGAGGACATGAGCTACGAGGAGATCGGTGAGATCACGGGGCTACCCAGCGGCACCGTCAAGAGCCGCATCCACAGGGCTCGAGAGCGGCTCCGGGAGGCCATCGAGACCAAGCTCGGGGAGAAAATCGGATGAGCGACGTCGAGGATCGGGACCAGGAGCCTGAGCGGGAGTCGACGCCGCGTCTCGACGAGGACGAGGTTCGATCGCTTCTTCGCCAGGCGATGCACGTGGATCGTCGCAAGCCGGTGAGCATGTTGCCGGGCGTGCAGCGCAAGATCCGGCAGCGGTCGCGGGGAAAGTTCTACGCGGATGGATGGAGCACCGGGCGCTCGCCCTCGTCGACGTACATCGTGACGAGCCTGGTCATGCTCGTGGTCCTTGCCGTGATCTACTTGGCTCTCGTGCCCGGGGGATGGGGAACCCCTTGAGCTGTCTCCGGGCCGTCTCTGGGCCGTTCGCAGACCCACAAAAAGAACCGAGCGCGAACCGAAACGGCCCGCGCTCGTTGTGGAGCTGAAGAGACTTGAACTCTCTACCTTCTGACTGCCAGTCAGACGCTCTCCCAGATGAGCTACAGCCCCATGAGGGAACCCCTCTTCGACCCTAGGGCCGATCGGGGATGCGTACACTAGCCAGCGATCCAGGCCGTGTCACGAACTATTTTTTCGGGGGCGGCTCGGTCCGGCGCGCTGCCTTCTCCGTGGGCCTCCTGACCCCCTTCGGCTTGGCGGTCGCCTTGGCCTTGGCCTTGGCCGGTGGTGTGGGCTCCGCTGCAGGCGCGGCCGGAGTCGCGGCCACCGGACGCCCGGATCGGCCCCGCTTGCCCGCGGCCTTCTTCTCCGCACCTCGAGCCGCATTCGCCGACTTGCTCGCCTTGCCCGCACCCTTCTTCTTCGCCGACTCCTTGCCCTTGCCCTTCGCCGTCGTTCGGGACTTCTTCGCCGATCGCTTGGGCGCTTCTTGCTTGGGCTGTTCCGCCGTGAACTCCCCCTCCCCGATCTCATCGTGCTCTTCGAACGGAAGCCGTTGCTCCTCGTCGTCGTCGAGGTCCTCCGGATCCCCCTCCGGCGGCGACGCTAGATCCGCCTCGTCCTCCAGGTCGCGAACGGTCGCCAGGTCCTCGAACTCCTCCATGTCATCGTCGTCTTCGTCCTCGTCGTCTTCCTCAGGCGGAATGGACGGGACACGAACACCCGAACCGGCATTCGCCGGCTTGGATGGGTCGTAGGTGAAGTCCGGCTCCGGCTCCTGCCCGTCCGCTTCGCTCAGCAGGGCAGCCAGAATGCCCGCCGAGCCCGCGATGATCCGTGGCACCCGATCGTTGTCCGCCACACGGGTCGCACCATCCCGAATGCGATCCCGTACATGCTTGACCGCGTCGCTCTCGGCGACGAAACGGAGAACCGCGATGCCGTTTTCCAGCGTTTTCTTCGCTACCACGGGCGCCTTCTTTCGCGTGAGTTGCTGCCGTGCGCGCGTCTGACACGGGGCTTCGAAAGTCCCTATTGTTCCACGCAGGAGGGCTGCGACGTCAACCGACTTGTTCGATGTCGTCCGAGGAAGCTGTCGATGTGCTCCCTCGGCGTTGTCGTCAGGCGCCCTTTTCATGCGCGAACGCAGGGCCCTCGACCGTGACGCCGTGCCGATGGCCGCGCACCCGTCTGGTTCCGTCCCGACGCTCCACAAAGTGGGCCGCCCCCACTCGCCCCTGATAAGACCCAACCAAGGTTGCATGGACTCACTCGTCCGCACGGTTCTCCTCGCAAGAAGCGCTCTCCGACACGGTCTGGGCGTGCTGCTCGCCTTGGCCCTCTCCGTCTTCCTCGTCGCCGACCTGACCTGGAACCTCGACGGTCGATGGCGATACCCCGCAGGGTTGCTCTTCGCAGTCGCCCTCGTGGCCTCAGTCCGGGCCCGCTACCGGCAACGAGAGACGACATCCCCCAGGACCCTGCAGGAAACAGAGCTCGGCATGCTCTGCGCGCTGGGCTTGCTCGGGCTCGCCGCCCACGTCGACGGCAGCCTCGATGGCTCCACGTATCCCGTCCTGTACGTCTGCTTGGTTGTCATGTCGGTGCTCGCGGTCCCTTGGGCCACGGCCGTCACGGTCGGGTTTGCGATCGCCACCGAGGCTGCCGTGCGTTTCGTGGCTTTCGGTGAGGATGCCCTGCCGGCTCTCCTGCTCCACGGCGTGCTCTCCACCACCTTCGCGCTCATCGGCACCATCGTGATCCGTGCGGAAGTGGCCCGCATCCGCGCGCACTCGCGCACCCGCCTCGAGGCGGAAATCGAGCGCATGCACTCCGCGGCCCGATCCTACCGCTTGCTCGGAGCCACCACCCGCGTCGCTGACCTCGATGCCTGCAAGACCCCGATCCCCGCGGACTGCGACGCGAACCGCCTCGCACGATCGAGCGTGGAGGAGATCCACCAAGCCGTTCTCTTCGCCCTCGAGCTGCTGCGTCGCTCCCTCGGGCTGCACACGGCCATGCTGCTGTGGCTCTCGGACACGAGTCCCCACCTTCGCATCAGCGAGCTGTCGACCGACTCGGACCGCGTGCTCGAAGGCCCGTTTCCGATCAACGAAGGCATCTTCGGGGCCGTAGCCGCGGAGGGGACGATCCTCGCCCTGTCCGGCCTCAAGGCATCCTACGCGCTGCCCTACTACTCTGGTGCCTGCCCCGTGCGCGCCCTCGCGGCCGTGCCCGTGATGGAGAACGAGCAGCTCCGCGGTGTGCTGCTCACCGACCGCAAGGACGACGCCCCCTTCTCCGAGTCGGAGCAGGAGCTGCTGCTCGCAGCCACCCGGTACGTGCTTCGTGCGATCCAAAACGAACGCGTGTTCGTTCAGCTCGAACGCGCAAAGGTCGAGCAAGGCAAGCTCTACCGCGCGGCCCGCGCCCTGGGCGCTGCCATGAGCGAGCGAGACGTGGTCGAGGCGGGCGTGCGCAGCGCTCGCGAGGTCGCGTCCTTCGACTTCGCTGCCGTCACCCTCTACGACGAAGCGAAGAGAATGCACGTCATCCGTGCGGTGAGCGGAGAGGCCGTCGAGGGGCTCGTCGGCGCGAAGTTCCGGCACAACGCCGGGCTCGTCTCCATGGTCGTGCAGAACAGACACCCCCTGCCCTATCGCGGTCAGTTCGACCCCGCCCGACAAATCGTGTTCGCCCCGCGCGTCGCCCCACCCCCCATGTCCGCCATGCTCGTGCTTCCCTTGCTCGTGCACGAACGGCCTCTGGGGACGCTCGTGCTCGGGTCCCGAAGGCCGGGTGCGTTCGGCGACGCAGTTCGCCCCACCCTCGAGGTGCTTGCAAGCCACGTGGCCGTCTCCCTGTCCGGTGCTCGCATGATGAAACGCCTCGAGGAGCTCGCGACGCGCGACGGACTGACGGGCCTGTACAACAAGCGCGCCTTGCTCGAGATGTCCCAGGACAAGCTCGCCGCCGCCAAGCGATTCTCTCGCAAGCTCAGCCTGCTCGTCGTCGACATCGACCACTTCAAGAAGGTCAACGACACCTACGGCCACGACCAGGGAGACGTGGTCCTCAAAGGGCTCGGCGTCATCCTGCGAAAGGCGAAGCGAACCACCGACGCTGTCGCTCGGTTCGGCGGTGAGGAGTTCGTGATCGTTTGCGAGGAGACAGACCGGGAGGGCGCCATGCTGCTCGCCGAACGGGTCCGCGAAGAGCTTCAGCGCACCACGTTCCCGACCCCTCAGGGCGAGATAGCCGTGACCTGCTCCCTCGGGGTCTCCACCTTCCCCGACGCGGGCACTGACTGGGAGACGCTCTTCAAGGCCGCGGACGAAGCGCTGTACGTCTCCAAGCGGTCGGGCCGCAACCGCTGCACCGCTTGGTCCCCTCGACGAAGCGGCAAGGCAGCCTGATGCCCCTCAGTGCCTCAGTGCCTCAGCTCTTCACGACGGGCTTGAGGACCGCTCGCCCGTCCTTGATGACGACCTCGTAGTCGATGCGCCTGCCCTTGTGTTTTTCGCTCAGCTTGTCCGCTGAGCCCCGTAAGCTTTGCGCGAGAGACGCCTCCGTGATGGCCGAGGTCGACTCGTTGCACTGGCGTTTTGCATTGACGTAATCGCGGTAGATCTCGCGCACGCGCTCGTCCGAGAGGCCCGAGGCCGGCGCCGCGCCTTGGGGGGGCCGCTGGGCGGGCTGAGGCGGGGATGGGCGCTGGGGTTGCGACGTTCGCTCGGGAGGCTGGGGTTGGGACGGTCGCTGGGGGGCCGGGACCCGTGGGGGTGGGACTGGCAGCGGGCGTTGGGCTGCCGCCTGCGGTGAGCGTGGTGGCGCATGGGGTTGCGGCACCTGAGGCGCCTGGGGCGCCTGGGGCTGGGACGGCCGCTGGGGTGCTCGAGGCTGAGACGGCCTCAGTGGCGGGACGGGGAGGGGAGGCAGCTTGGGAGGAGGCAGCGGTTGGGAGGGCTGCTGGGGTGCAGCAGAGGGCCTCGGTGCGCTCGGTGCGTGGCGCAAGCCGGGAGCGGGTGCGGGCGCGGTGGGCAGGGGCAACCGCACGTGCGGCGCTGTCCTGTCGTTCCCGTCTTCCGCGAACAGTCCTCCGATGTCGCCGAAGTCGTCGGCGGCCTTCGCCGGGCCGGTCGGGGAAGATGGCTTTCGCGAAGGCGCAGGAGGGCGAGGTCCAGGCTTCGTCGTGCGCGGGCCGGGCGGCACCGACCGGGGCACCCCGCTCACCGTCGGACCCGCATCCAACCCCATCAGAGACTCGAGGTCGTCCAGCTCGTCCAGTCCGTGAGCAGGCACCACGGCGGGGGCCTGCACCGGCGCGCGCGGAACGCTGAACACGTCGGGGTCACCGAAGTCGATGTCATCGAAGGAGTCCAGGTCGGTTACCTGCTCGAGTGCTTTCCTCGCCCGCTCCTCGCGCTCGTCCATCTCCTCCGTGGACTCTGCTCCCACTCTCGCGAACCGCTTGCGCGCCGTGATCGTCAACGCGTCCTGCCCAAATCGCTTCTCCGCACGCAAGACGTGACGTCGGTAGGTCCCCGCTTCGATCTCCCGAACGCTTCGCTGCCAGTACTGCTGGTACGTGTTGTAGCGCTGGTTGACGGTGTTGAGCTTGAAGCGCATCGCCGTGTTGCGAATTTGCGTGCGTCGCAAGATCCAGAACCGCCTCTCCACGTCCTTGCGCAGCACCGCGGGCTCGATCTTCTCGATGCCCAGGAAGTACTGCTCGTACAGGGCGCGGAGGCGCTCGACGCGTTGCTCGAGTTCTTCGAGAGCGGCCTCGATCTCGGTCGCGTCCACGACTACGGGTCCTCCCCTCGCTGTGCCATCGCTTCGCTTTCCCTCACAATGGCGTGATCGTCAGGTTGTCGAAACACACGGGCACTTCCCAGTTGTTGAACCCGAAGTATTCGTGACCTTCGCCGCTCAGCGGCTCCGGATCTTCGAGCCGATGGATCAAGTGTCCATCTACCCACCAAGATACCGCTTTGCCGTCGCTGCGCTCGACCCGAAACGCATAGACGCGGCCGGCCGACACGGGCTTCTCGCGCTCGACGCTCGAGGCCGGGTCGATCCGGACCTCGAGCCGGTTCTTCGCGTGCTCGTCGATCCGGGCGAGAACGTGGAACGAGTTCTTCCAGCCGCCGAAAATGGTCAGGTAGCTCGTGGCGTTTGTGTAGGAGGCGGCGGTCGCCCCACTCGCGCCATCGCCCCAGAGTTCGGCCTTGATGTCCCCGTCCGGACTCTCGCTGGTGGCCTCGAACTCGATGCGTGCGTTGGTCGGAAGACGGCGTCGCAGCCACATGCCTTTGTTGCGCGCGTTGCGGACGCAGAGTTTGCCGTCCTTGAGGGACCATGCGTCCCCCAGGCGATGCCAATCCGCGCCGATTTCCGTCCGGTCGAAGCGATCCTCGAAGGGCGCCGCGATGAGCGGGCCGGGGCGGGCCTTCGGGGGCTCGCTCGCCCGTCGCGCGGAAGTCGTGGGAGCAGGCTTGGATTCAGCCTTCTTCGTGGCCTTGGGGCCCGCGTCCGGCGCGGAATCCGTGGGCTGGCTCGGAACGCAGGAAGCGAGCCCGGCTGCCAGCAGGAACGGAATCAACGAACTTCGTAGGTGAAAGCGCAGCACGACGGCATCCTAGCACACACCGTGCGTCCGACGGGGCGTCGGGGGAGCCAAGTGCAGCCCTAACCGCCTTTGGGGGTTGCCTTCGGGCGTGGCGGTGGCCATCCTCTGCGTCCATGAGCGACGAACGCAAGCCGACCGAAGACCTGAAGGACGGGCTGGGGTTGATCTTCCGTGCGGCACGCACTGCGGCGAAGCAGGTCGACGTGTCGAAGATCGACAAGAGCCTTGACAAGGCGATCTCGCAGGCGACCCGCGTGGCGACCACGGTGGGGCGTGCGGTGGCGGACGAGATCAACCGGATGTCGAGCAAGCCTCCCCCCTGGCAGGCGGGGCAGGAGCCCGCTGCCAAGCCCGAAGACGAGCCCGCGGAAGGGGACGAAGGGCGCGTGTGGGCAAGCGAAGCGCAGCAGTCCGACCCCGAGAAGACCGACGAGGGTTCCCCCAAGACCTAGGATAGGTTCTGTTCAAGCGCTGCGAGTTGCTTGGTCCGAATGGGAGCAGGGAACGGGCAAGTGCGTTGGGTTCCACTTCCCGGCTCCCCATAGTCGGTTCACCAGTTCTGATCCTCGCGCTCACCCCAGAAGCGCTCGCCTTCGGCTCGGATAGCTCAGAACACGGGAGGCGATCCGGAGTGGACGGAGGAGCGGTCGCCGCCCCCATGCGAATGGAAACGAAGCAGTACGGGAAAGCCCTACTCCATGCCGTCCGCTTCGCCGCCTGACTTCGAAGCCTCCTTCAGCCGCTTGGCCTCCGCGAGACGCTCCCGGATCAGTTCCTTGATCTTCGGCAGGTTGTAGAACGCAGGACGCAACCCGTCGGAGGACTGCGCCACCTCCCACGCGATGTGCTCTGCGTGCTGTTGCGGCTTCGCCGGGACCTTGAGCGTCTCCCCCAGCTTCGTCAGCGCTGCCCGCTCGCCTTCCGTCACCTCCCCGTCGATGCGCGCCAGCCAGCACGCAACCGCGAAGATGAACAGCCGGTCCTCCTTGGTCAGCTTGCTCAGATCGATGTCCCCGATGTCGATCGGGTTCTTTGTCGCCTCTTCGATGTCCGCGATCTCGTCGATGTCGATGCCCTCATCGAGCGCCGTGCGCACGATCGCATCTGCCTCCTCCGCATCGAGCTTGCCGTCGGCCCACCCGATCGCCGCAAGCGCCATCCACACGTCGCGTCCGTAGCTCGCCCTGGTTTCGGTCATCACACCCTCCCTCGAGGTTGGAAGATACCGACCATAGACCACCTGCCGTGCTGTCGCCAGGGGCGTGAAGGACCCAGTGCCTCGTTTCACTCGAATCGATGGGTGCATCGTGCTCGCGCTCACCGCGAAGCTCGTGTGCGTCCTCGATCAAGCCGCCTGGTCAGGTGTCGCAAGCAGGCTGGCTCGAGCGACCCCGGTTTCGAGCACGAGCCCCTCAATTCAATTGAAATGAAGCACCAGGACCTAGGAGAGCCCGCGCCAAAGATCGCGCAGCGTGCGCACGAAATCGACCCCGGATAGACCCGTCGGGCCGCCAAGCCGCTGCCCTTCGAGCGCCCCAGCCTGCGTGACGTCCTTGCCCATCGACGCACGCAGCGCATCCGACCGTGCCGAACGCGCCGTCTCTCTCATTTCCTGCGCCTCGCGCTGCCTCGCGCGCTCCAGACCGCCTCGGGTGACGAACTGAAGCACCTCCGCCAGCTCCCCCGCGTCGAACCACACCCCATGGTGGCGGCACACGTCGACGATGACGCCGGAGATTCTCCCGAACACCTGTCGGTTCATGATCTGGGCGCACACGGGGCAAGGCACGTAGGACACGGTGGCTTCCCGCTGGAATGGACGCTTCGGCAACGCGAGGTGTAGGCCCGTGGTCGCGTCCCGTGCTTGGACGATCCGGTCGAGCATGCCCGGCTCGATGAGCAGCCCGCCACACTGGTCGCATTCCTCGACCTCGAGGTCCGCATAGCGCCGGCTCATCAGCCTGCCCCGGCACCGTGGGCACTGAAGGTTCGAGCGCGCCTCCTCGGACAAGGCCTCCTGCCCGAGGGCTTTGCCACAGGTGTTGCAGTGGTGCGCCGAGGAGAGGTTCCAGGCCGTACAAGAAGGGCACCGCGCCGTGGCGACCGTGCACCCGCAGAACGGACACGCCCGGACCCCCTCGCGCAAGTGCCCGCCGCACGAAGGACAGTCCAGGCTCGCCACCTGAACCGATGGCGGGGGACACACGCACGCCTCCGACTCATCATCCCCGTCCACGATTCCACCGCAGGCCAGACAGATCACTGGGTCACTCATGTCCCCATTCTGGATTCAGTCGGGACGGGCTTCAACGACCGACGCCGACAGAGTTGGCCCCGGATCGGACCCGATTGCGGGACCGGCCGTTTCGAATCCGTTCGACAAGGCGCGGGTTCGTCGCGTACACGGGGGATCGCGCAACCGGGACCTCGTCTAGGCCCGGCCGCCCGTCGCGCAGTCCGCGCGCGGTAACCCTTTTCTCTTGCCAGTTCACCAGCTTTCGGGGAGGCTCCGAGGGCCAAACAATATGCCGAGACCCCATTTCGACCGACGTCAGCGAGAACCGCAAACCCGTATCAATCACCGGATCCGCGCCGATCCTGTGCGTGTCATCGGCTCCGATGGCAGCATGCTCGGTGTGCTTTCCAACCGGGAAGCGATCCGTGTTGCTCAGGAACAGGGCTTGGACCTCGTCGAGGTCAACCCGAAGGCCGAACCGCCCGTGTGCAAGATCATGGACTTCGGCAAGTTCAAGTACGAGGAAAAAAAGCGGGCGAGCGAAGCCAAGCGCAAGCAGACGACCGTGGAGCTCAAGGAAGTGAAGCTCCGTCCCAAGACGGACGACCACGACCTCAACTTCAAGCTTCGCGCCGCGCGGCGCTTCGTCGAGACGGGCAACAAGGTCAAGTTCGTCGTGCGCTTCCGCGGCCGCGAGATCGCTCACCCGGAGAAGGCGCAGTCTCAGCTCGTGTGGCTGCTCGAGCACCTCGAAGACATCGCGAACGCCGACTCCCGTCCGTCCATGGAAGGCCGCACCATGACGGTCCTCGTGTCCCCCAAGCCGCAGGTGCTGCAGGCTATCTCCGCGGCGAAAGCAGCGGAAGCCGAACGCAAGCGCAAGGCCGCCAAGGCAGCCAGGGCCGCCGAGATCGCCCGCGGTGAAGCTCCTCCCGGCTCCGAGGACGACATCGACGAGACCGAGGACGACATCGACGACGAGGAAGAGGAATTCGACGAAGACGGCGACGCCCTCCACGAACCCGATGACGACGACGAGGACGACGACGCGGAAGAGGGCGAAGCGGCCGAAGCAGCCGAAGCGGTCGAACCTGCCAAGGAAGGTGAGGAAGGCGAGAAGGCATAGGGACCTGTCCCTGGTGCCGCCAACCTCGACGAGGTGACGTGGAATCGCCTCTTGCTCCTGGCCCTCGGCGCCCTCGCTGGGCGCCCTTGCCGACCATGTCTCTGCTGGTCGGCATCGTCCTCTGTGCCTTCGCCCTCGTGGCTTCGATCGTGCCCGCCCTCGTGTCCGAGCTCGCTCGCGACACGCTCTTCGCGCGGGCCCTCGGTGTCACCACCGGCATGGCGGGTTTCATCCTCGCTCGCGTATCCGTGCAAGCTGCCTCCGGACCCCGCCGCATCTTCGGTCTCGTGATCGCTGCCCCCTTGGTTGCCGTCGCTGTCCTGCTGCTCGCATCCCCGGCTTCAGCCACCTGGCTGCATGACACCGGGCGAACCGTGTTCGTGCCCTGGGTCTTCGGCATCCCCGCCGTGATGGCCCTGCTCTTGAGCCGGTGGCGCGTGCGCTGACTTCGGCCACCCGCCCCAACCTGCCGCGCGTGCTATCCTCGCCTACGGTGTCCCTGGTTCACTCCGTTCCCCTCTGCTGACACGAAGACGTGAGAAAGCCCGCGCTCATCCTGCTCCTGCCGGCCGTCCTGTCCATGGTCGCGGGCGGCGTGCTGCCTCGGCTAACCATCGACCCTCTCGCTCGCTCCGCCGCTTCCGTCCTCGGCTGGCTAGCCTTCGACCCTCCCCAACCGCAACCCTCTCCCAAACCCCCAAAGCCCACCGTCCCTCCCGAGGACCTGGAACCCACCGAGCCTTCGCCCCGAGCCTCTCCTCGCTCCTCCCGCACGACCCCGCCCAAACCCTCGGGCGGAATCCTCGTTCGTCGCGACGTCGTTCGCGCTGCCGTGCAACGAGGTATCCGCCCTTCCGCCTCCCCCGTCCCCGCAACCGCGGACCGACCCGCCGGCCTCGTCGTCTACGGTTGGGGCGCCGCCGGCGCCGGGCTCGCCGACGGCGACATCATTACCATGGTGGGCGGACGACAACCCACGTCCGTCGATGACATCGTCATCGCCGTGGCCGGCGCCTACAAGAGCCCCCACAAAGTCGTGAGCGGACAGATCTGGCGCAAGGGCCGCATCCTCGCCGTCACCGTCGAGCTTCCCACCGGCAAGACCGGCAAGGCTGACAAGGCCGAGCCTGCCCCCGCCTCAGGCCCCGTCGCTCAACGCGCCTCGTCCAGCGCTGCCGGCGCCCCATAGGAACGCAGCAAGAACCGCTTCGAAGCCCCGTCCTGCTCCACGTCCATCCGCGCGATGCCGACCCCGGGGCAGTACACCACCGTGATGCGCGCTCGCTCCTGCACAACCTCTTCCTCCGTGCGAACACACCCCTCGAACGTCCCCGCAGGCACCACCAGCTTCACACTCGCGTCTCGCACCACCGTCGTTCCCCCGTTGTCGCCCTCCCAACGTGCGCCCTCGCTCAACGGCGCTCGCAACACGTATCCCGATCCCTCCCGACGGATTGCGTCGCTCGTGACCTCCAGACGCCGAACTCCCGACCCCGTCCGAAGCTCCGCATGACGAGGGTCCGTGCGCCTCACCTGCACCATCGACATGTCCTTCGCCCCATCGCCCGTCACCGTCTCGTACGTGGACGTGAAGCCGTCGCTCAATGGGAAGTAGCGCTCGATTCCCGTCGTCGAAGGACGTTCGGGCGCTTTCCCTGGAGAAGAAGGTCCGCCGCAGGCGACGGTCGTGGCGAGAACCACCCAATGCGCGCGACCGATGTTCACGTCTGCACCTCTCAGTGCTGGTGGGCGAGATAGGCCCATGATGTCAGAACGACGAGCAGAACGAGCGCGCCGAGCAGCAGGCGAACCGCGAGAGGGTCGGCCTCGAGACGCTCGCGAAGCTGGAGGGCGGCCCGCGCCACCTCGGGGTCTTTCGTGGCTTGCGCCAGCTTTGGTGCTCGCTCGCGCACCACGTCGTATCGACCTTGCTCGAAGGCCGCCACGAGCGTGTTGAGCTCGGGATCGTCGGGGAAGCCTCGGGTGAAAGGCGAGCCATCGTCCTTCGCGCTCGGCGCCACGTCCCCTCTCGGCTCGAACTCGGTGGCTTCCGTCATGGTGACCTGCGAGATAGCACCCTGCGGGCCGACCGGCGAGCGGGATCAGGGACCCATGCCGCCGGGATCGGGGGCCAAACCCCGCGGGGGAGGCGACTTCAAGCCTTCCCCTTCCTTCGAAACCGCACAACGCGTGCCCTCGCACACGGCGCGGTACACACCATGCTTGCCGCACCCCACCGCCGCGTACGTCCCGTCCATTTCCTTCCTGACGTCGATCGTGGACTCGGCACACACGAAGTCCTGGGCTGCCTGCATCCGCACCATCGCGGTGGCATCCGCCCCCGAACAGCCGACGCTCGAAAAAATCACCGAAGCCACGATCACGGCGACACGCATGCCCCATCCTCGCACGCCGCGGCGTCACCGGGAACACCGCAAGCCCAGATCCGGAGGCACGCCCCCATCCCAGCCTTCCCCCGAACAGTCGGAACAGTCGGGGGAAGGAGCCCTCTCAAGTACCGCTCACCTTGTTGGTGGCAGGCCGCCTTGCCACTCGCTAAGCAAGATCCAGAGGTCACTCTCTCGGTCCGTCGCTTCGCTCCGGATCAGGGGCAAGACGAGAGCATTGACGACCGGTGCGTCCAGGGTCACCCTCCAGGCATGCTTCGGCTGCTGTGGAGTGTCGTGCTCGCGGGTCTCGTCGGCGGAGCCGTGGCCGCGCTGGCCGTCAAGGTGTTCGGCATCGTCACCCTCAGCGCCCTCGCCGCCTACCCCCTGGCCGTCCTCGTCGGCGTCGTCGTGGGTCTGCTCGCTGGCAAGCCCGTCTGGGTGAAGGGCGCACGCGTCGAAGCGGGTCTCAAGGCAGCCTTCGGCGCGCTCGTTGCCGCCGGCCTCATGTGGGCCCTCCGTACCTGGGTGGGCTTCGACGTGGACCTGTCCGCCGCCAGCCTCGGACAGGGCGCCGCCGGACTCCTCCCCGTCATCGCCTTCCCTGCCGTCGCTCTCGTCCTGTCCCTTCTGTTCGAGGTCGACAACATGTTCGGCAAGGGCCAGGACGCCGCGGACAAGAAGCGCATTGCCGCCCCCACGACGGGAAAGCGCGTGGCTTCCGGTGAGGAGGTCGAGCAAGAGGCCGAGTCCGTTACCCGTGGCTCCGAGCGACGAAAGCACTGACGGCCGACATGTCACTGGGTCGCGGATTGCTGTACGTGGCGAGTGCCGGGGCCCTCGCCTTGCTCGCCCGGTCCTTGCTGATCGGCGCGGTGCCGTTGTGGATCGCTATCGCCGCCTTCGCAGGCTACGTCGCCGTCGCGCTGCTGGGTGTCCTCGTCCCTCGCCTCGAGATGTTCGCGGACGTGTTGTGGAGAGGACCGCGAGACACCGCCGAGGTCGCCCTCACGTTCGATGACGGCCCTCACCCCGAGCACACGCGGCGCGTGCTGGAGTTGCTTGACGAGGTGGGCGCGAAGGCGACCTTCTTCGTCCTTGGGTCGAAGGTGGAAGCGCACCCGGACGTGGCGCGGGAGATCGTGGCTCGGGGCCATGGGCTCGGCATCCATGGCTACACGCATGACCGGTTGCTGAGCCTGCGAAGCCCGAAGCGGATCGCGGCGGACCTGGAGCGCGCCCTCGATGCGGTGGAGAAAGCGACGGGCCTACGCCCCGTCTTGTTTCGACCGCCCGTGGGACATGTCAGCCCTCGCACCGACACCGCGGCGATGCGGCTCGGCTTGACGATCGTGGCCTGGTCGGTTCGTGGGCTCGATGGGCTCGCGCGTGCGAACGCGAAAGATGTCGCGGCCCGGGTGCGCCGCGGCCTGCGACCCGGGGCGATCGTGCTGCTGCACGACGCCGCCGAGCAGGGAGACCGACGACCGGCGGGCGTGGACGCGCTGCCGTCGGTCCTCGAGGCGATTCACGGCGAGGGACTGCGCTGCGTGGATGTGGCGAAGTTCGCGGGCGACGGGGACGGGGCGTAGGCGTCAGTTGATGAAGCCGCAGTTGTAGCCGGTCACCGTGAAGTTCTTGGTCTTCGTGGTCGCCATGGGCACCGTGATGGTTCCCGACGGCGCGTGGTTGAGGCCGATGAAGTGGCAGTTGTAGCTACCAAGGTCCCCGTTGAGCTGAATCGTGAACGGGCTCTTCGGCGGGACACGCATCGAATAAGTGCACTTGCCGGAAGAGAGCGTGCCGGTGGCCTTGACGACACGGGTCCACTTGTACGTGCCCATCAAGTCTCCCGGTGCCGGGGTGGTGAACTCGTTGCTGAAGGCCCCCACGACGACATCGCTGCACTGGAAGTTGGCGAGGGTTCCCGCGGGAGGCGCCGGCATGGTGATCGTGCCTATCACCTTGGTGGACATCAGCCGAACGATCTGCGCCGAAGCGACCGTGTCCGCGGAAGCGTTGGACGCAGCAAATCCCACGACGAGAGCAAGCGCACCGAGAGCAAGGGAGTGTTTCATGGAGAAGTCCTTTCGCGATAGAGAGCAGAAGACCCTTACGAACGCGGAGCGCGCTTGGGGCAGACTGAGCCCCAAACTCCTAGACAAGACTCCCACACAACGCCCCGCACCTTTCCCGGGCTACCGCTCCGCAAGCACCAAGTCAAGGACGGTCTCGTCACTTCTTGGAACTTATTTCTCACATGTAGAGGCTGGACGGAATGTAATTCCTACGTGGCATTCTGTCCGTGACATAGGGTACTTACGGTGCAGTTGTGCCCCGCCCCCTCTCATCACCACTGCAGCGGGTTCTCCACTGCCTTGTCCGGGTGCCGTCGCATCATCTCCGCCGCAAACCTTCGTCTCGACCAGCCACACCCCTCGCACAAATGCCCGGGGGCGAAGACCCCCATCCGGTGCGACGCCCGCAAGAGCTGCGCCTGCGGTCCTTGCCAGATCTCCTCCAGCGTTTGCGTCCTCAGATCCCCAAGCACGTACCTGGCGTCCGCGTCGTGACAGCACGGCACGACCCGGCCGTCCCACAGCACCACGACCGAACGCCAAGGATACGTACACAGATAACTCTGTTGCGTACCTTCGCTCGGGTCCAGGTCCGGGTCCGGTCCCTCCAGCGGCTTGACGTACGCCTGCACGAAGGGAAACCCCGTCCTGCCCCAGCGAGCCAGAAACGCATGCCGCTGGTGCCTGTTGCGATGAAGCGTCAACATCTGCAGCACGACCCTCGGAGGACTGTCGAGCAACGCTGCGTCCCGCAACAGCGCCTCGATGTTGCGCTCCGCCTCCCCGTACCGCGCTCGCGGCCCTCGCACCGCCGTCATCGTCGCATCGTCCACGCCGTCCACCGCCAGCACGAACCTCTTGATCCCCGTGCGCACCAAACGCGACGACAACGCAGGCGAGAGCAGAGACGGGTTCGCCGACAGCTCCGTCGGCACTCCGCGCCGCGCCGCCGCCTCGAAGAACTCGATCACCCGAGGGTGAAGCAGCGACTCGCCCAGGTGGTGCATCTCCATCCAGCGGTACCGCACCTGCCCAGCCGCGAGCTGCTCCAGAAGCCGCTCGAACAGCGCCAGGTCCATGTACCCCGTCGGTCGCGTCAGACGGTTCGGAATGCCCCGGGGGCAGAAACCGCAGCGCATCGGGCAGACGTTCGTGAGCTCGACCTGATCGACGAAAGGCGTGCTCGCCAGCGCGTCGTCGAGCACCTTGTCGAACACGGCTTCACACACCTGGGCGTTCGGGAACACGTAGAGCGTGCGCTCGAGCTTCTCGATGGCGCGCAAGACCGCCTCTTCCCCTCGCCTCGAGCACACGTCCGCGAGCTTGATCGGCGCAGCCGGAGGCCACCACAGCGCGCGAACCACCTCGACCTCGAGCGGCGAGAGAGGGTCCAGGGCCTGTGTGATTCCGTTGTCGAAGAGCACGACCCCATCGCGCAAGATGGGGCGTAGGTACGGGTTGAGATACGGCGTGACGAGCATCGCGGTCCCTCATCGTAGTCGAGCCGGTCTCGTCGTGCACGGCGCCGCCCCTCATGCGGCGTAAGGATCCTCCGGACAGGTCCGGCGTATCTCCAAGGGATAGCGGCGAAGCGATTCCTGCCGGACGTTCCGTGCAGCCTCGCCATCCCAGATCGCGAGCAGGTCAGCCCACATCAGGTGGCCGATCGTCGGGTGCTCGTAGCTCACCGCGTGAACCGCGCCATCCGGGTCGATGCACGCCGTGTCCCACGGCATCCGGCAAGGCAAGAGACGAACCCGGTTGGCGAAGTTGTCCGCCCTGCGGAACCCTCGCGCCACCACGTTCGGTGCACCATGGCAGTCGCAGCGCGTGTGGTCCTGCAAGTGATTCACGACCACGACACCCGACGGATCGAGAACAGACCGAATTCGGACGATCGCGTCCACCGCTCGGGGATCCGACGGCTCCACGAGCTGCTCTCGCGCAAAGCCGTTTACCGGCACCATCTCCTCGACCTTCAACCAGTCCACCCCGAGCTCGACCACCAACCTGGCAAGCGCTTCGGCATGACCCACGTTCGCTTCCGCCAGCACCGTCGAGAGGCCGACCCGCAAGTCCGCACCCCCTTCCCGCAGGCGCACCGCCTCTCGGACGTGGCCCAGGACCGTCGAAAGCCGGCTGCCCACACGTATCCCTTCGTGGATAGTCGACGTGGGCCCGTCCACAGACACCGCGACGCTCGTGACCCCGAGGTCGACGAGCTCCCTGAGCCGTTCGGGCGACAGGAGCATCCCGTTGGTCAGCAGGTGCACGTCGCATCGTCCGGCGTTCGACGCACGCGCGCGCTGCAAGCGACGCAGCGCCTCGAAGAGCGCCGGCGACACGAGGGCTTCGCCCCCGTGGGAGAACGCCACGTAATCGGCGCCCGAGAAGGCTTCCTCCAGTCGGTCCATCACCCACGTGGGCATGTCGCGCGCCGTGTCGTCCCGTGTCCGGGCCGGGGAGTGGTTGATGCAATGCAAGCACCGAAGCTGGCACCTCTCGGTCACCGTCAGGTACAGCTTGCGCGGCAAGCACACCGCCTCGGTCAAGCCCTCCCGAAACGCGAGACTCACCAGCTCCTCTGCATGCTCGGCCGTCGCGCGTGCCACGGAGAAGGCATGCGCTCCCGGCACACGACGCAGCACCGCCGCCGACCACCGCCCGAGCTCGACGCATCCCTCCGTCACGCGCACCCGCCCAAGCTGTCCCACGAGCTCCGCGCCTTCCTGAACGCACACGGGCAGCGCGACCGTGCACGACCCCTCCGCCGCGTGCAGCAGCACGTCGATCACCTCCCTCCCCCACGCGCGACGAAGCCACAGCACGTCCTGGGCGGGCGATCCTCGGTCGTCGTTCGCCTCACCGAACTGCTCCGTTCCGCGTCGCAGTGCGGGGAGACGTCGTCGCAGCTCCAGCATGTCGCGCACGAAACGGCTCGTCTCGTCATCCCACGCCGCGGGGTCCCACACCATCGGGGCACGGTCCGGCCACACCCCTTCGAAGTCCCGCGCGTCGTCGCTCGACAGTCCGATCTCGTCCCCGTAGTAGAGCGCCGGTACGGACGCGCGCACCAGAACGAGAAGCTGCCCCAAGCGTGCGATGGCCGGGTCCTTCACGAGCGAAAGCAAGCGGGGCTGGTCATGGGTGGCCGTGAAGGCAACGTGCCGCCAGCCAGGCCCGCCCTGTCGAAACCCAAGCGTCCCGAGCTGACGCGCACACGCCGCTGCACTTTTGCCGCGACGCCACAGAAGGTCGTACAGCACCTGCTGAGAACCGAAGTCCGTGGCCGCGTCGAGACCCGCGCGCAACCAGCCGTGCGTGTTGTCCACCGTGATCTCGCCGAGAACGAGCGCATCCTCCCGCTCGGCTCGCACCGCTTCGACCAGTCTCTGCACGAGGGCCATGGGCACGTCCGCCGTCGCATCGAACCGAAACCCGTCCACGCCCACCCGGAGCCAGTGCACCACCGTCGACCGCAGATGCTCGACGACCCCGTCGTCCTCGAGGCGCAAGAGAGGCTCCTGCCAGCGTCCCTTGTGATAGTGCTCGTAGCCCGTGTCCCCGTCGGGCCCGAGTCGGAACGGGTAGCCGTGGACCTTGAACCAGCTGAAGTAGGCGGACCGCGTCCCCTTCTCGATCACGTCCCGGAACGCGAAAAAGTCGAGATGCACGTGCGTCAGCGTCACGTCGAACAGCACGCGCATGCCGCACCGCGTACACGCGGCGAGCAACCTCTCGAGCGCTTCCGACCCGCCGAGCGCCGGGTCCACGCAGCGCGGGTCCACGGCGTCGTACCGATGACAGGAGCCAGCCAACACGATGGGCGTCAGGTGAAGGACCGTCACGCCCAGATCCAGCAGGTAGGGCAGCGCCTCCTCGATGCCCGTCAGGTCGCCTCCGACCGCCCGTTCCTCGAGGTGGACCCTGTCCGACGGGCTCGGCCAGCCCGACAGATCCCCGCCCGGACGGAACCTGTCTACGAAGACCGTGTAGAGCACCGCGTCCTTCCACCAGGCGGGTGTGGTCGTACGCAGCGCGTGCAGGTCAAGGTGAAACGGCAAGCCCGGGCCTCCCGGACGTCCCACGAGCCGGCCATCCCCGAGCTGAAAGACGTACTCCAGCTGCCTTCCGCTTCCCGCCGTGTGCCCTTCGAACAGCACGTGCTCGTCCTCCTCGCCGACCACGGTCATCGGGCCCTGCCGCAGGCCGTGTCCCTCGTCCCACCGAAGATGCAAGCGGTCCGCGCTTCCGCGCCGAAGACCCGCGCGAACGCACACCCTCCCGTCATCCTGCTCGAACACGTAAGGGTAGACCGGCGCATGCAGCACCGGCTCGTCACACCCCCCAACGACCAGCAAGCTGTTGCGGTTGCCCTCGAGGCTCCTCGTTCGAGGGTTGTTCGGATCGAGAAACCACGAACCGTCGCGAAGCCTGAACTTGTACTCGTACGTTCCCGTACGGACCGGCAGCGCCGCCTCGAACGTGTCCTTGCCCACGGACACCATGCTCGTCGGCTCACGCCAATGAAACATGTCGCCGAGCAGCTCGACACGCTGAACGTGCTGGGGGGGGACCGCGCGAAACACGGCGCGCAGCGGCCGGCTCGCGCGAGGGGTTCGACTCAAGGGGTCACAACGTAGTTCGAGCCACCGCCGTTGGCCCAGAACTCGTACGTGCGCGCGTCGTTCACGATCCCGTGGCGGTACACGATCGCGTACTCGAACCGGTCCGTCGTGCCCGGGATGTCGAGATCGATCTCGAACCAGTCCCGGCCTCCCCAATGATCCTCGACCCATCGCCACTTGTTGGCGCCTTCCCCCATGCCGAACGTCGATACCGTCTGCCAACGGTCCGTGCTGTAGACCATCTCGATCTGCTTGTCGTAGTCGAGATCGGCCACCTCCACGCCCAGCTTGCCCTTCACCCCCTGCGCGTCGATCTTCACCCCCTCGTAGGGCGGGTAGTGCGTGATCGGGCTGTGCCCCGCTGGCGACGTCACATGGAACTCACCCTCGTTGTCATCGTAGAACGTGTGGTTGAGCCCGTCCTGGTACCAGGCGTTGAACACCGGCACCGGCAGACTGGTCGTGGCGTACTTGCGAACCCGGATCCGCACGTGCCACTCCTCCCACCCGTCCGTGCCGGCGGCGAAGTACGAGCCCAGGGCCGTCTCCGTCTGTCCCACCTCCCAGTCCGGGAAGCGATACACCACGCCCACGCGCTTCGCGTCGAGGTTGGCCCCCGCCTGCTGGCGAACGAACACCTTCAAGATGATGTCGAGGCCCATGCAACCCGCCCGCGTGTTGCAGTCCGACGTCTCGGTGAACGACTCGCCGCGGTACTGCACCATGTCGGTCCTTCGCTCGCCTTCGAACTGTGCCCAGTCCGTCTTGCCCGGGTCCATGCCGGGGGTGGGGACGTTCGGACCGACCGCCTTGTCCTCGGGCTCAGGCTCCGTGGCTTCTTCGCTGCAGGCGGCCAACCCCTGGAGCCCGACGATGGCGACGCTTCCGGACAGCACGCCGCGCTGGAGCATGCGCTTGGCCTTGGCGGCGCGGAGTTGGGCGAGGAGGGTCTTGGCATCGGGTCCGGAAGAAGCGTGGGAAGACATAGGTCACCTCATGATTGAGTCACGGTTCACCGATCGTAGTTGCACGGGATCTTTGTGGTGTCAATGGTGGACCAGGCTGCTTCAAGACCGAGTCAGCCGGAAAACCACGGAGGGTGCAGGGACCACAGAAGCGGGCGGGGTTGGTGCGGAGGTTGGCAGCGCGGGACCGGTTCCCTTGGCGCTCGTTGCCCGGTTGTGTCACACGAAAACCCTTGCGTACGGCCGAATCCTCATGACGACGACCGACCTCCCCACCATCCTCCTCACCTCACTCACCCTGGCGTTCGCGGTCTCGTCCTGCTCCTCGGACCCCGCGGCAGAAGGCGGCCCCATGGACGCTTCCCCTGACACCAGCCCCGACGGCGGTACGGACGCCGAGCACGACGTCGCGACGGACGCGGCCGACGTGCAGGTCGATGGACCGGACGGGGCGTTGCCCGTCACGTGCGTCGTTCCCGAGGGGGCAGACGTGACGGGGACGGACGCGTGGGATGACGCCCTGGGTCAGGCAACCGTGGTGGTGCACGACCGAGAGGCCTGCCATCGAAGGTACACGCTCGCGACGACCGCCGTGCTGCGTCACGCCGGGGACCGCACGAACCCCCGAGACGTGGAGGAGCTTGCCGGGTGGCCCACCCTTCGTTCCGGCCACGACATGCTCGACGCGCTTTACGCGATGACGTTGCAGGAGGTGCGAGAAAACAGTGTGGACGCCATCCGCGACGGCGGGTTCAACCACGGCGAGAGCGTGACGTGCGGAGAGGGTGGATGCTTCGAGACCGGACGACTGTGGAACTACGTCTGGACGCGGGACACGGCCTACGCGGTCGACCTTGGCCTTGCGGCAATGGACCCGACGCGAAGCCGCAACTCGCTCGCGTTCAAGCTCAGCGAGCGTCGTGAGGGAGGGGACTTGCAGATCGTGCAGGACACGGGGTCGGGCGGGTCGTACCCCGTGAGCACCGACCGAGTGGCGTGGGCGGTCGGCGCTTGGGAGCTTCTCCGGCAGCTCGAAGGACCGGCGCGGGAAGCGTTCCGAGACCGTGCGCTCGAGGCGTTGCGCAACACGCTCGAGCATGATCGCGAGGTCGTCTTCGACCCGTCCGATGGTCTCTACCGCGGGGAGCAGTCGTTCCTCGACTGGCGTGAGCAGACCTATCCCGGGTGGACCGCGGACGACGTGGTGCACATCGGCATGAGCAAGGCGTTGAGCACCAACCTCTTGCACTTCCGTGCGCTCGAGCTTGCCTCCACGCTCGCGGGCGAGGTGGGCGACGATACCGCGCGGGATCGTTACCGCGGCTTCGCCGACGCCCTTCGCGATGCCATCCAAGACCGCCTGTGGCTCGAGGAGGAGGGGCTTTTCTCGACGTATCTCACGACCTCGCTCGACCGTGCCCCCGTGCGTCGATATGACCTGCTCGGCTCGGCCCTGGCCGTTGTCTTCGGCGTGGCGACGCCGTCGCAGGCGACGCGCATCCTCGCTGGCTACCCGCACTACGGGCACGGCGCGCCTGTGATTTGGCCGCAGCAGCAGCAGACCCCCATCTATCACAACCGCGGCGAGTGGCCCTTCGTGACCGCGTACTGGCTTCGTGCGGCGAAGGAAGCCCACAATGACACCGTGGCCGCGCGCATGATGCGCGCTCTTGTCCGTGGCGCCGCCGTGAACCTCTCCCACATGGAAAACTTCGAGGCCTCGAGCGGCGCTGCCTGGTTGGAGGACGGGGACGCGAGCGGTCCCGTCGTGAACTCCGAACGACAGCTGTGGTCCGTGGCCGGCTTTCTCTCGATGGTGCATCACACGCTCTTCGGCCTGGAGCCGAAGGACGATGGCCTGCAGGTTCGGCCCTTCGTTCCTGCGAGCCTGCGCGCTGAGCTGCTCGGCGCAACGGATGCGATCGTCCTCAACGACTTCCCGTACCGGGGTCGCCGCATCACGATCGTCCTTCATCTCCCTGCGGGCGCCGGCACGGGCGCGCTCGCCGTGCAATCCCTCCGGCTCGACGGCCAACTCTTGACCGGAGACTTCGTGCCTGTTTCGTCGCTGGCCGAGCAGAGCCGGCTGGACGTGGAGCTAGGGGCGGGCACTGGGCCGGCTGCAGACATCACCATCGCATCGGACGACAGCTGGCAGAACGTCTTCGGACCGCGAACGCCGAGCATCGCCGCGATCGATTCGGTGACGGAGGGGCTCCGTCTGACCCTCGCAACCAGCGAGGCGGAGGACGTCTCGCTGCGCATCTACCGGGACGGTGTCGTGGTGGCCGACGAGTTGCCTGGCGACACGACGAGCTGGACGGACGAAACGGTGGGTCTCAGCGAATCCGGCTCGCCGTGTTACGTCGCGGAGGCGACCTTCCTCTCGAGCGGGAACCACTCGCAGCACTCGCGGCCGGTTTGCTTCTGGGGATCGGGCGGCGAACGCGTCACGAGCATCCCGGCGTCTGCGTTCGTGACCGAAGGCGGGGTGGGCTCGAGCCTGTACGGACGCTTCCACTACGAGCAGTGGGGGGACGAGGGTCACACGCTGACGGTTCCGGAGTTCGTGTCCGCGTGGACGGGCCCCCATCTCGTGCAGCTCGCCTTCGGCAACGGCGCGGGGCCCATCAACACGGGCATCACGTGTGCGGTGAAGCGCGTGGTGGTGGAGGACACGGACAACGACGAGGTCGTGGGGTCGGGGACCGTGATGATGCCGCATCTCGGGTCCTGGGACCGGTGGGCTGCGTCGAGCTTCGTGCCGGTGAACCTGGAGGCGGGCCGGACCTACCGCGTGGTGGTGCGAGGGGACGACCGGGCCGTCAACATGTCGTCCTTCGCGCACTTCGAGGCGTACACGGGGGGGCTGGGGGGGAGCGCGGGGGCGTTCGGCAGGGTGAACATCTCGGACGTGTGGGTCCTGGCGAAGTAGCGGAATCCGGCTGTTTGCCGTGGCGCAGGGGAAAGGCGCGTGCTAGCGTGGCGTAACGCAAAGGTGAGCTACGCCCGCCCCCTCGCTGGCTCGCCTCGGAGGTGCCCCATGCTGCAAGTTCCGCGAAGAGCCGTCCATCACGTTCTGGTTGCCCTTGGTGCGTGCGCCGCGTTCGGTATGGGCGCATCCGAAGCGAGCGCGGAACCGCGAACCTTGAGCTACGTGACGACGGGCAATGGTTTCGGGTTTCAGGTGTACCACGCGGACCAGAAGAAGATCGTTCAGTTTCTGGAGCACCCGTACCGGTACCTCAAGGCGAGGCCGGGGCAGCCGAAGGCCGACGGGATCGTGCGTCGGAACCTCGTGTGGGACCTGTACTTCGGCGTCAAGGGGCCGTCGGGGCATGGCTGGCTCACGGGGGGGACGGGGCCGGACCCGGAGTACTTCGACCAGACGCACATCATTCGGGCGCCTTTGTCCCTGGGGGGTGTGAATTCAGAGTCGTACTTCTTCGCGCCCTTCGACTACCCGGGCAACGCGATGGTGGCCGTCATCAAGGCGCCGTCGGCCACGGACGCGTACTTGCTTCTCAACTTCCACATGGGTGCTGGGGAGGAGAACCCCGGTACGGAGGGCGAGGTCATCAGCCCGGTGGCGGGGGACAACGCGGCGGTGATGGAGACGGGTCCCGGGGGTGGGGCGATGGTGTACTCGGCGTTGTCGGGGCTGGACGCTGCCGACTGCGGGGGGCCCTACGCGAAGGTGCAGGGCGGACAGGACCTGGCGGACAATCGGTCGTGTTCGGGCAGCGATGTGACCATCGCGTTCCAGAAGAAGCTGGGGGGCGACGAGTGGTGGGCGGTGGCTGTGCAGTTCGTGGAGAACGCTGGGGACGCGGCGAAGGCTGCCGCGGATCTGAAGGCGTGGGCGAACGGCCGGACGGGCGAGCAGATCTTGAACGATGCGCACCAGGAGTTCGAGACCTGGCGCAAGCCGGTGCCTGGTGCGGTCAGCTTCGCCGACGACCACGAGAGGAAGCTTTGGCGGCAGAGCGAGACGGTGCTGCGCATGGGGATGGTGCGGGAGCCGTACACGGCAACGCGCAAGAACCACGGGATGGTGTTGGCGAGTCTTCCCCGGGGGGAGTGGCACAGCGGTTGGGTCAGGGACGCTACGTACGGGATCGTGGCGCTGTCGCGGACGGGTCATGCGACGGAGACGCGGGAGGCGGTGGACTTCTTTTTGAACGCGGACCCCGTGGGCAAGTACACGGCCGACTTGAACGCGCAGATCAAGACGGGGGAGACGCCGATCGACGACTATCAGGTCTCGGTAGTTCGCTATTACGGCACGGGGGAGGAGGAGGCGGACTACTCGGGGCAGCCGACGCCCAACGTGGAGACGGACGGTTGGGGCATGGTGTTGTGGGCGGCGCGGCAGTACGTGGACAATTCTGGGGACGTGGCATGGCTCGCGACGCCGACGAAGCTGAGGCCGGAAAAGACGGTGTACGACGTGCTGGTGGAGGGGGTGGCGACCCCGCTCGAGCGGTACATGGAGCCCAACGGAATCCAGAAGAAGGAGTCGGGCATTTGGGAGGTGCACCAGGGCAATGCGCGGCACTTCGCGTACACGACGCTGGCGGCGGCCCGGGGATTCTGTGACATGGGGGCGCTCGCCGCGCGGCACGGGCGGGACGCGGACCAGGTCAAGTATTTCGACCTCGCGAAGAAGACGATTCAGGGCTTCGTCGAGTCGTTTGCGGACCAGAACAAGGCGTTCGTTGGGTCGTTGGAGGGCACGACGCCGAGCCGTGCGGACGCTGCCGTGGTCGAGGTGTTCACGTGGAACATCATCACGGACTACAGCTTGCCGTACGTGGAGCCGACGTTCTCGCTGCTCGACACGTTGCAGGTGACGGGGGGTGGGTACAAGCGCAACGACGAGAGCCAGAGCAACTACGACAACCACGAGTGGATTTTGATCGATCTGCGGATGTCCAATGCGTTTCGTCGTGCGGGCAAGACGGCTCGTGCGGATCAGCTGTTGGGTCGTGTGGTGAGCAAGGCTCCGACGAACTTTTACCTCTTGCCGGAGCTGTACAGCGCGGTGCAGAGCGAGGCGGCGATTGGGTCCTACTGGGGGAGCATCCCGATGGTGGGGTACGGGGCGGGGGCGTACATGATGACGCTGCTGGACCGCGCGGGGATGATCGAGCCTTTTGACTGCGGGACGAAGCCTCCTCCGCCTCCTCCCACGGACGGCGGGGTGGGCGGCTCCGGGGGGGGCAATACCGGCGGCGCCGGAGGTTCCGGCGGGGGGGAAGGCGGCATGGCCGGTGGCGGCGGGACCGACAACTGCGGCTTGCTCGGCTGCGGGGGAGAGGCCGGGGGAGGTGTCAATGCCGACGGCTCCGAGATCCCCCGCAAGGACGCGTGCTACTGCCGTCTCGAGGAGCCACACCGTCCCGTGGGCTGGGCCGCCCTGGCCTTCCTCTTGATCCCCGCGTCTCTCGCCTGGCGCAGGATCCGTCGCGCCTCCCCTTCCCGCGACCGCTGAGAGGTCCGAGGCATGCGAGTTCGTTCCATCCAAGGCTTGTCTCGTGACCTGCAGCGTGCGACGTGGCTTGCGCGCGTGGCGGGGTGCGTGTCAGCCGCCCGCTCCCAGCAGAAACAACCACTCATCACGTTCGGTGCCCCCCCCGCCTTTCCGGTCGGGGCAGGAGGATCCACGGGCATGCGCAGGCTAGCTCTCCTTTCCGTCGTTGCCATTGGCCTTTCCGCTTCGGGTCTTGTTCGAGCGCAGCCCGAGGAGAGCCCTGCGGACCCGCCGGGCAATCCCGATGGGTCGGCCGGGAATCCCCCGACCGAGGCGACGGAGCCCACGGAGCCCGAGGCGCCCCCGGAGCCGCCGCCTTCCGTCGACGAGGCGCCTCCGGAGAAGACTCCTCCCGTCGCGCCGCCGCCCCCGCCGCGCCCTGCTCCCTCGGCTGAGCCGCCACCTGCTCCGAAGGACACTCGGCCTCGCACGCTGGCCCCGACCTTCGCGGAGGACCGGTATCCGGGCGACGGCACGCCGAGCTCCACGGAACTGCAGCTCACGAAGCCCGGAGACGAGGCGCCGTCCTTTGGAATTGCGCTTCATGGCTACTTCCGGGCCCCGTTCCGTTTCTCGCGTGTCGAGCGCGATGCGGAGGACGTCGGGGAGGGAGAGAGCAAGCACAACTACAGGACGCCGTTCTTGCTGGATGACGACTACTACGTCTCAGGCTTCTCCTACTTGCCGGTGAACCAGAGGCCGTGGAACGAGACCTACCTGAGCGTGGGCAACGAGCGGCTCACGGCGACGGTGGGGCTGGCGAGCGCGCAGTTCAGCGACTCGGAGGCGGAGGACTACAGCAGTCAGTTCGGGGTGGCGCAGGGGTGGCTCACGTACCGCTTCCGCCCCGCGGACTGGATGCGTGTGCAGGTCAAGGGAGGTTCCTTCTGGGACCGTTTCGGGTACCTGCCCAAGTACGACACGTACATCTTCGGGCGGACGCACCAGGTGGGGGCGCAGGCCAAGGTTCAAGTGGAGACGGGGCCGCTGACCTTCTGGGTGCTCGACGGCGTGGGTGGTCACACGGAGAGCATCAAGTCCAAGCAAGGGCTCACGATGCTCCACTATGCGAGTGCGGGAGTGAGCTGGGATCGGACGGCAGAGCTTGGCCTGTACTACCTGAACGCACGGTCTCGCGACAAGCGATCGATGCAGGACATCGAGGACGGCGAGATGGGTGTACTGGGTGTGGACCTGCGGTTGCACACCCCGGTGGCCAAGGTCTATGCGGCCTATTCGTCCATCAACGCCGACAAGGTACTCTACCTGGCGCCGGCCCTGGAGGTCATGCACTCCTACGGGCGCCTTCTGATGGACAACTACCTGGGAACGGAGCAGGGCAGCGAGAAGGGGACGGGCGGCCTGAAGAACTACGCCTTCCAGGTCGACTTCAGCGTGGCGGATTCGTACCGTGGTTTCACCGGCAGTGCGTCGTCGCCCCTGCCCTGGAACGGGGACCTGGTGGCGTCGGCCTTCGGGGTGATGACCAAGGTCGAGAGCTCGCAGGTCTCGGCGGACCCGCTCGAGAACAAGGATGGCGTGACCAAGTGGAAGTGGGGGTTCGACGGCGGGTGGCGGGCCACGGAGTGGGCAGGCGTGTTTCTCCGGTACGACCGGGTCATTCCGGACGTGGACGACAGCGCGTCGTCCTTCCGGGTGATTTCCCCGCGGGTGGCGCTGTTCACGCACTTTCTGTCCCAGGAGCAGATCTACTTTCAGTACTCGAGCTACTCGTACAAGGACCGTGTGCGTCTGCGGCCCGGCCAGGTGGCGAACGAGGAGTTCCCGGATGAGAAAGTGTTCAAGATTCAGGCGGAGATCAGCTACTGACGGATCGGGCGTGCCGATCGTGCACAACGAGCTAGAATCGAACGTCACGGGTCCTGGCGCCCGGTGCGGAGGCGAATATGAGAATCAGTGTAGGCGCCTTGTTGCTTGTCTCTCTCCCCTTGCTGGGGGGCTGTGATCCGGACACGTCGCCGGTCCCCTCGACCGAGACGGACGCGGGGTCCGCGGGTGCGGCCGGGACGGGTGGCGGCGGGAGCGCGGGCATGGGCGGCGGGTTGGGCGGGAGCGGTGCAACCGGCGGAACGGGTGGTGGGGCTGGCATGGGTGGCGAAGGAGCCACGGGGGGTTCGGCCGGAGCGCCCGAGGACGCCGGTCCGGACGTGGCAGACGACGTCGTGCAGGAGACCGGCCCTGACGTGGCGCCGGACGGGCCTTCGTGCTGTCCTACGGACTTCGTGTTCACCCCTTCTGGGGCGGCTTCTTCGGTGGAGATGCGGGGCGCGCCGGATCCTCTGAGCTGGGCGGTGGGGACGCCGATGGCGTTGCAGGCAGGGACGTGGGTTGCCGAGGTGTGCCTCGACGTCACGCGGGAGTACCGCTACAAGTTCGTGATCGACGGCACCACGTGGGTGCACGACGAGACGAAGCCGACGGTGGACGATGGCCAGGGCGGGTTCAACAATGTGATTGGGCCGTTGTTGGTATGTGAGTGAGGGTCGAGTCGGCTATCGGGCAAATCCGACGTAAATGCCGAGGACGATGAGGACGAGGACGAGGCCTGCCCACCTTGCGTTCTTCCAGGGTGTCATGTCGATGGTGTTGCCGGCGACGAGTTGCCAGGCTTCGGGTCGGGGGTTCGCGGCTCCGATGGCGATCATCACGAGGACGATGAGGGCGAAGACGATGCCGAGGAAGTGGAACTCGTGGATGCCGGCGGTCTCGAGAGCGCGGGCGAAGGGGGGAACGAAGTAGCCTGCCGCGATGGTGACGAGTCCGAGGGCGAGCCCGACCTTGCCGGCGACCGCGGGAACCCGTGGGTGGAGCATGCCGACCACGACCACGGCGAAGATGGGAATGAAGTAGATCCCATTCATCTTTTGCAGGTACTTGAAGATGCTCGCCTGCCCTGCGAGCAGGGGGGCAATGAACATCGCCGCGATGGCCGTTGCGACGACGAACACCTTGGCCGCCCGAACCATGGACTCTTCGGTGCCGTTGGGCCGCAGCACGTGGCGGTAGAGCCCGATGCTGAAGAGGGCAGAGGTGCTGTTGAGGGCGGCGTTGAAGGAGCTGAGAATGGCGCCGACCATGACGGCGGCGAAAAAGCCGGTCAGGGGGGCGGGGAGAAGGTCGAAGACCAGCCTTCCGTAGGCCTCGTCCGCCTTGACTCCCTGGTTTGCGTACAGCTGATAAGCGACGATTCCGGGCACCACGAGGTAGACCGGGCCGAGCAGCTTCAAGCCCCCGGTGAGGAGGACGCCTTTCTGCCCTTCCGCGAGGCTGCTTGCCCCGAAGGTACGCTGGATGATCTGCTGGTTCGTGCACCAGTAGAACAGATTGAGCAAGGCCACACCCGTGAACAGGGTGGAGAAAGGCACGCTCTGGTTGTCCCGGCCGATGGAGCTGAGCCGCTCGGGGGCGGCCTCGGACAGCGTTTGCCATCCCGCCAGGGCCCCTTGGCCGTCGCCCACCCGGTTCAGGGCGAACCAAGCAATCATGAAACCACCCACCAGAAGCCCTACCCCGTTGATCGTGTCCAGCACCGCGAGCGTACGCAGCCCTCCAAATCGCGAATAGAGCGAACCCATGATGCCAATCAACCACACGGTTCCCCATAGGATCACCGTCTCGGGGGCAATCGTCATTCCCAGCAGATGAACCGGCTGGTCGATCCCCGTGAGCCCCTTGAGATCCAGCATCTGGGACAGACCCATCGCCCCGCTGTACAGAATGATGGGAATCAAAAGAACGGCGTACGCCCCGAGGAAAATCAGATTCGCAAGGGTCTGGGTCCCGCGATCGTAGCGAAGCTCCAGGAACTGCGGCACCGTGGTGATTCCCGTCTTCAGGAACCGCGGCAAAAAGAAGAGCGCCATCAGGACCAGCGCCAGTACCGCGATGACCTCCCACGCCATCACGCTCAATCCGTCATTGAACGCCGCGCCGTTCAACCCCACCATCTGCTCCGTCGACAGGTTCGTCAGCAGCAAGGACCCCGCGATGATCGGGAACGTCAGGCTGCGCCCGCCAAGGAAGAACCCATCCGAACTTCCCTTCTCGTCCCGGCGGGTGATCAGCCAGGTCAGCAGGGCGGCGAATCCTGTGAAGACAACAAACGAGGCAAGCGTCCAGGCGTGCATGGGGTCTCCGCTCTTCTCTCCAAACTAGACGGTATCGCCCAACTCCCACGTCGATACCGGCGCGCACCATACACGTCAGTGCGTGAACCCGCCACGAAAAATGCGGTGGTTTGTTCCGATGGGGAGGGTGCAATCAGGCCACACCCTCGTCCCCAAACCCAAGCACGTTCTTCGAACAGTGCTTGATTTGGGATGAGTGCCCACTACGCCTTGGAACCCGTGCTGAGGTTCTCCGCCGGAAGCACCATGACGAACCTCGCCCCCCCGAAGGCGCCCCGCTCGACGTGAATCATTCCCCCCGCCCCGTCGACTAGCCCCCTGCAGACCGCCAGGCCGAGACCCGTGCCAGCGCCGACGTCCTTCGTGGTCACGAAGGGCTCGAACAAGGTGTCGTGCACGTGGCTTGCCACGCCGGGACCATCGTCCTCCACTTCGATCCGAACCTCGCTGGTGTTGTGTTTCAACCGAACCCACACCCGTCCCTTGCCGGCGATCGCGTCCGCGGCGTTCAGCAAGAGATTGACGAGGACTTGTGTGAGTTGTCCCCTGGACAGCGACACCAGGGGACCGCCTTCGTCCGTCTCCTGCAGGAGCTCGATGTCGCGAAAGGCACGCTGAGGACGAATGAGCGCGCACGCGTCGTCCACGGCTTCCCGCGGCACGCAGGGTTCGATCGGCGCGGAGTCCTGCGTTGCGGCGGCCGGGCGCGCGAAGTCCAACAGCTGCCGCAGCGTCTCGTGGATCCGCTCCGTCTCCCTTTTCATCCGGCGCAAGAAGTCCTGCTGCTCTTCCTCCGTGAGACCGCCCGACAGCACGAGCTCTTGCAGTCCCAGTATCGCGGCGATGGGGTTGCCAATCTCGTGCGCCAGCCCGGCAGAGAGCCTTCCCACGGACGCGAGTCGCTCCGATCGCACGAGCGTCTGCTGCGTGCTCCGCAATTCCTCCGTGGCTTTCTCGAGCTCTGCCACCTTGAGGCGAAGTGCCTCCTCCTCGGACCGAAGCTGCCGTGTCATCTCGGCGAAGCTCGTGCCCAGCGCCGCGATCTCCCGCGCACCGCCGCGCGGTACCTCGAGCTTCGATGCCCCCGCGGACACCCGGCTCGCTGCCGCAGACAACCGATCGATCGGCCCCACAATCACGTGCGTCAACGCCATGTACGTGAACACGAGCAGGGCGAGCGCGAAGAAAGCCATGTAGTACGCCACCAAGCGTACCAGAGGCTGGGCACGGACCGTCTCGTCGTCCGTTCGCACGATCGCCACCACCGACCCGTCTCGCCCAGGAACGAGAACCTCCACGGCACGACCGTCCGCCGTGTCCACCGTCCGCGTGCGCTCGGTTTCGACCGGTACGGTCCCCGGCAGGAAGCCGGCCGCCGGACCCTCGCCCGCCCGATCACGCAACACGCCCTGCGCGTCGTACACCGCGATGGCCGACAGTCCGGCATAGCCGATCTCCGCGTTCAGCAAGGGCGTGAGGTCCCCGTCCGGACGCGCGCCACGAGCGTCGGACACGTGGGCAGCGACGGCCCGACCGAGGGATCGTGCGGCAAGGTCTCGCGACGACTGGAGGGTGGACTGGGTCAACCCGGCGACGGCGAAGAACAAGGGCACGAAGGCGAGTGCCATCAAACCTGCGAGGGCGACGAGAAGCTGCACCCGGATGCCAGGCCTCATCGGTGGGGTCCTCTCGCGTTCGGAGTCACGCTGGCGAGGGCGGCGAGCAAGCGCCGGCGCACCAACTCGGGGCGTGGCACGAACCAGAAGGTCAACGCCCCCTCGAACAGCTGATCGGTTGGGTCCACGAGCTCCACGTTCGCCCAGGTTACCAGACCCACCGAGCCAGCGTTCACCCGTCGTCCTGTCGGGATCGCTGGCGGCTCACGTGTCTTGCCCTTCTGGTGCATGACCCCATGTCCCACGTCGGAGGTGCGTGATGCCGGGCGTGCAGGGAGTGGGCCTTGGCTAAGGAGCCCACCGTGCGGAGGACGCGTCGAGTTAGCGCTTCGACTTCTTGGCAGCCTTCTTGGGCGCGGCCTTCTTGGCAGCCTTCTTGGGAGCGGCCTTCTTGGCAGCCTTCTTGGGAGCGGCCTTCTTGGCAGCCTTCTTGGGCGCGGCCTTCTTGGCAGCCTTCTTGGGCGCGGCCTTCTTGGCAGCCTTCTTGGGAGCGGCCTTCTTGGCAGCCTTCTTGGGAGCGGCCTTCTTGGCAGCCGCCTTGGGAGTGGCCTTCTTGGCAGCCGCCTTGGGCGCGGCCTTCTTGGCAGCCTTCTTGGGAGCGGCCTTCTTGGCAGCCTTCTTGGGAGCTGCTGCCGGAGGTTCCGTCGCGGGCCGCGCAGGACGCTGCGTGATCGGTTCCTCCTCCTCTTCTTCTGCTGGGCTGGCCGCTTCGGGCTGTGCTTCCTTTGCCTTCATCACGGGCGGCGGTTTCGGCAAGGCGTGACCGCGATGCTCGGACCCGGGCGGTGGCGGTCGCAGCGTGACGGCCATCGACAACTCGTCCTCCTCGTCGTCCTTGATGAACTTGCCCAGTGTGAGCTGCTCGAGCGGCGCGAGGTCCTTGTCGTTGATGTCGTTGACCTTGGCCTCCGGGTCGTAGTTGTGGAACGAAGGGAGTGCCGCGGACGCCTCGCGCCCGCTCCACGTTGCGGTGGGAGCTTCGTCCATGTCGTGTGCGGCGTCGCGCTCCGCAGCTTCCTCGTCATCGGGCTCGTCGTCGAGGTCGACCGAAGCAGGCGGCGGGGAATCAACGGCGACAGGCTCGTGGCCGCGCGCGCGCAAGACCTGTGTGATCTTGCGGTCGAGGTCTCTGAACTCGAACGGCTTGTCGAGGTAGGCGTCGGCGCCGTACAGGGGAGAGGTGAGCTCGTTGAGGCTCTGCCCGATTCCGGTGAGCATGACGACACCGGTGTGGTGGAGGCCGACGCTCTCTCGGATGCGGCGGCACACTTCCCAGCCGCTCATGCCGGGCATCATGACGTCGAGCACGACGAGATCGGGCAAGCTGTTCTCTGCCTCCCTCCAGGCTGCTTCGCCGTCGGACGCCTCGAGAACTTCGTAGCCGAGGGTACGGACATGTCGAGCCACCAATGCCAGCATGCTGGGTTCGTCATCGGCGACCAAGACAACGGGAGTCGTCCGGGTGCTCATGTTCACTTCGAGATCTCCTTGTTCATCGACGCACACGGTAGCCGGTGCGGGGTGGGGGCTCGCCCGCCTCGGCGTACGCAAGCGAGGGACCGATGGGGCGAATTGGAGTACGTCAACGCAGGGTTGGTCAAGTCAACGCGACGCGGGAGGCCTCGGACCGATCACTTTTTTTGGGTCCGGGGGGTGAAGCGACGAGGGCCTGGCCGCGGGGAGGCCGAGAATTGAGCTACTTTGGACGACGGCATGGGGCTGGGAACAATGCCGGCGGCTCGGTCGTCCATGGGAGAGGCCATGCCCGCAGCCCCAAGCCCCACCAAGCCTGCCCTCGAAAAGGGGCAACCCTTCGAGAAAGGCTGGGAAAACGCCGATGCTGGCGCTGTCCTCGGGGTCGGACCTCGTGGGGGTTGGGCAATCCGGGTCCGGTCGCGCTACCCTTGGCCCGTGCCCAACTTTCGATGTCCCGGTGCGTCTGACCGATCGTGCCTGCATCATCCGAATCTCTAGAGAGCACCCCGGTGGACCAAGACCAGCAACAAGACCTTCGCAGGATTCGATCCAAGGCAGCCTGGACGGCCATCCGCATGCGCCTGTCGGACGGGTTGCGCTGGTTGGTGCTCACGCTCCCGGTCCCGCTGCTGGTGGCGCTGGTCTGTCTTGCGATCGTCAAGGTTCGGCGGCTGGACTGGACTGCGTCGCGTCCGTACCTCATCGCCGTGGGTGTTTCCACGCTGGTCGTGCTCGTGGCCGTGGCCTACCAGATGCTGCGGCGTCGGCCGCCGTACGAGGGCGCGATCGCGCTCGATCGACACCACGGGCTGCACGATCGGTTGACCAACGCCCTGTTCTTCTCGTCGCATGCCGCCCAGGAGCGCACGCCGCTGATGGACCTCGCCGTGCGGGACGGGTGTGCGCACGCGAAGGACTTGCGGCCGGGCAAGGCGGCGCCGATCCGGATGCCGCCGCGGCTACCGCTTCCTGTGGGCCTCGCGATCGTGCTGGTGCTCGTCGCGATGCTCGAGGTGAGGATCTATCGGACGGTGGCGGAGGCGAAGACGATCGACGCGGTGACCTTGAACGCGGACGACATCGACTACTTCCGCGACACGCTCAAGGACTTGGAGAACCGCAAGCAGGAGCCCGAGGTGCAGCAAGCCATCGACAAGTTCAACCAGCTCGTCGACGACATTGCGAACAAGCGACTGGAGAGGACGGAGGCGTTTCGGAGGATGGAAGCGCTCGATCGAGAGCTTCGCGCGGGGACGGCAGCGGACAAGAAGGCCTTGGAGGAGGGGCTCAAGCGGATCGCCGAGGAGCTTCGCAAGAGCGACCTGACCAAGCAAGCGGCCGAAGCGCTGGCCAACCAGAAGCTCGAGGAGGCGGAGAAGCACCTCAAGGACCTCGCCAAGGAGCTTCGCGAAAAGCCCAAGTCCATGACGAAGGAGCAGCTCGACCAGCTTCGTAAGGCTCTCGAGGAAGCCTCGAAACAGAACGAGGAGCGCCTGCGTGAGCTGCAGAACCGTCGCGACGAGCTGCAGCAGGAGATGGATCGTCTGCTGAAGAACAAGAAGGAGCGACCTGACGGTGGGACCGACGAGCAGGAGGAGCGACTGTTGCGCAACAAAAGGCGGGAGCTCGAGCAGCTGAACCGCCAGCTCGAGGAGCAGCAGCGGGCGAGCCGTCAGCTGAATCGTCTGGACCGGGAGCTTGCGGAGGCGGCAGCGAACCTTGCGCGGGACCTGGGGCTGAGCGCCGAGGATCTGGAGAGCGGGGCGGAGGACCTGAACCGGATGGCGCGCGAGCAGATGACGGACCAGGAGAAGGAGGAGCTACGGCGACGGATCCAGCAGATGCGGGAGCTGTTGCGGCAGCAGGGGCAAGGGGGCCAACCTCGGATGGTGCGTCTGACGCGCTTTTCGCAGAGAGCGCGGGGCGGGTCTGGGGAGCGAGGGCAGGGGGAATCCGAGCAGGGGCAAGGCCAAGGCCAAGGCCAGGGACAAGGCCAAGGGCAAGGGCAAGGCCAGGGCGAAGAGGTTTGGGTCATCGGTCCCGACGGGCAAAAGATGCTGGTGATGAAGTCGGGCGGGTCGGGCAGTGGCAGCTCGGGACAGCCGGGAGGCGGAGAGCAGCCTGGCGGTCAGGGTGACCAGCCCGGAGGCAAGTCCTGGGGTACGGGTCACGACCCGAACCTCACGGGGGGCGCCACCAACCCGAACATGGGGACGCAGGACGTGACGGCGGAGGGGCTCGACACGGGTCAAGGCCCTTCGCGTGCCGAGGTGATTCACGGCGCTGCGGAGCGAGGCTTCGTGGGCCGAGGCTACCAAAAGGTGTTCACCGAATACGAGACCGTGGCCGAGAAGGCGATCGAGAAGGAAGACATCCCGCCCGGCTATCGATTCTACGTGCAGCGGTACTTTCAGCTCATTCGCCCGCGCGAGTAGCACCCTCGCGAAAACCACGGGCCTCCCCGCTGACAGGGCGACCCATCGCGTCTCGAGCAACGTCGAGGTGACGGAATGACGGAAACGAACGACAAGGAACAGACGGAGCAACGTGTCAAGGACTTCCGGACGAAGATCGGCCGCCTCCGGGAGGAGGTGGGCAAGGTCATCGTCGGCCACCGGGACGTGGTCGACGGGGTGTTGACGTGCATGCTGGCGGGGTCCCATGCCTTGCTCGAGGGCGTGCCCGGCCTGGGCAAGACGATGCTGGTGCGGACGCTGGCGGAGTCGCTTTCGTTGCGATTTTCACGCATTCAGTTCACGCCGGACCTGATGCCGGCGGACATCATCGGGACCACGGTGATCGACGAGTCGTCTTCGGGGGCGAAGATGTTCGAGTTTCGGCGCGGGCCGGTGTTTGCGAACATCGTGCTTGCGGACGAGATCAATCGAGCCACGCCCAAGACGCAGAGCGCGCTTCTCGAGGCGATGCAGGAGCAGCGTGTGACCGTGGCGAAGACCACGCACATGTTGGAGCTGCCGTTCTTCGTGCTCGCGACGCAGAACCCGCTCGAGATGGAGGGTACCTATCCGCTGCCCGAGGCGCAGCTGGACCGGTTCTTCCTCAAGCTGCACGTGTCCTTCCCCAACCGTGAGGAGCTTCACGCGATCGTGGACCGGACCACGGGCAGCACGGTGCCGACGGTGGAGCCGGTGCTCGATCGCGAGGCGATCCTCGAGCTGCAGAAGCTGGTGCGGGAAGTTCCCGTGGCGCGGCATGTCCAGGATTACGCCATCCGCTTGCTGCAAGCGTGTCACCCGGATGGGGAGGAGGCGCCGGACATGGTGCGTCGCTTCGTGCGATTCGGTCCTTCTCCTCGCGGTGCGCAGGCCACGTTGCTGGCGGCCAAGATCCGGGCGCTGTTCGAAGGTCGGTTCGCCGCTTCCACGGACGACGTCAAGGCGGTGGCGCTGCCAGCCCTTCGGCATCGCGTGCTGCTCAACTTCGAAGGCGAGGCGGAGGGCGTGCGACCGGACCAAGTCCTCGAGCACATCATCAAGAAGATGCCGGAGAGCAAGGCCTGAGGCCGAGGACGCCATCGTGGGCATTCGCGCATTCATCCGTCGCGTCTCGCTTCCGCCGCCTTCCGTGCGCGGCGAAGACGACCTGTTCGACGACGAGTTCCAGCGCAAGATCGAGTATCTCGCGATCGTGAGCCGTCGCGTGTTCGCCGGGCGGATGCGGGCGGAGCGCAGGACCCGCAAGACGGGTTCCGGCATCGAGTTCGCGGACCATCGAGACTACGTGCCGGGGGACGACTTCCGGTACCTCGACTGGAACGTGTACCAGCGCTTCGGTCGGTTGCTGCTCAGGCTCTTCGAGGAAGAAGAGGATCTCAGCATCTACTTGATCCTGGACGCGTCGAGCTCGATGGGGTTCGGGCGCAACAAGAAGATCGTGTACGGCAAGCGGCTGGTGGCTGCGCTCGCGTACATCGGGCTGTCGAACCTCGACCGGGTCGCGATCGTGACGACCACGGACCGCGTGCTCGCGCGAATGCCGTCGACGCGCGGGAAGCAGCGTATCTTTCGTGTGTTCGAGTTCCTGCGGGAGACGCACGCGGACGGGACGACGGACCTCGGGCAGGCGTTGAAGGTGTTCGTCAGCCAGCACAAGCGTCGGGGTTTGGCGGTGCTGGTGACGGACCTGTACGACCCGGCCGGCTTCGAGAGCGGGATCAATACCCTGCGGTACAACAAGTTCGAGCCGTTCGTGCTGCACGTGGTGGACCCGACGGATGCGAGCCCGCCATTGCGGGGTGACGTGCGGATCTACGACTGCGAGACGGGCGAGGAGCGGGAGGTGACGGTCACGCAGCGGGTGCTGCAGAAGTACCGGGAAGCGTACGAGCAGTATCTGAAGGACGTGCAAGCGTTCTGCACGAAGAAGCAGGTCTCCTACGTGCAGGCGGACATCAACGTGCCGTTCGAGGAGATGGTCCTTCGTTTCCTCCGACGGGGCGGGATCGTGGGGTGAGGCGACGATGGAGTTTCTAGGCCTTCCACTCACGACGTTGCTTCAGATCGGCGCGGGCGCTGGTGCGCTGGTGGTGGTGGCGTACATCCTGAAGCTGAAGCGTCGGCCGGTGCCGGTGCACTTCGCGAAGCTGTGGGAGCGCATCTTGCGGGAGAAGGAGGCCACGAGCCTGTTCTCCCAGCTCAAGAGGCTCCTTTCCTTGCTGCTTCAGCTCTTGCTGCTCGCCCTTCTCGTGTTCGCCCTCGGTGACCCGCGGAGCGCGGCGGCGCTCATCGAAGGTCGCAACCTGGTCATCCTGATCGACGCCAGCGCGTCCATGCAGGCCACGGATGGCACGCCCACACGGCTGGAGTCCGCGAGGCAGGAAGCGCGCAAGCTGGTGCGTGGCATGGGCGGGTCGGACCGCGCCTTGATCGCCCAGATGGACGCCACGGTCACGCCGCTGTCGACGATGACGGACGAGGTGCCGGTGCTCGAGGGAGCGATCACGTCGACGAAAGCAACGGAGTCCCGGGCGGACTTCCCCCGGGCCCTTCGCTTCGCGACGGACGCGCTCGCGGGGCTCACGAACCCCGAGATCGTGGTCATTTCGGACGGGCGTCTCGGTGCGCCGCAGGATGCGTTCGGCGGGGTGCAGATAGGGGACGCGAAGCTGTCCTACGTGAAGGTAGGCGAGCGCGAAACCAACGCCGCCATCAGCCAGTTCTCCGTGCGCCGCTATCCCCTCGACAAGTCCCGCTACGAAGTGATGATCGAGGTCTCCAACACGTCGAAGGAGCCCCTCGACCTCGAGCTATCCCTTTACGGTGACGACCTGTTGGTGGACCTGACCAAGTTCCGCGTGGGGTCGGGCGAGAAGCTTCCCCGGTTTTACCCGAACCTGTCGGGCGCCAGCCGCTCCCTCGAGGCGCGGCTCGCCATGGCCAACGGCGAATCGGACACCTTGCCCGTCGACAATCGCGCCTACGCGCTGCTGCCCGAACGCCGTCGCGCCAGGATCCAGTGCGTCACGACGGGCAACACGTACCTCGAGGCGGCGCTGCTGCTCGACGAGTATCTCGACGTGACGATGGTGGACCCGGCGTCGTACCCGGTGCTGGGGCAGCAGTACGACGTGACGATTTTCGACAACGTGACGCCGGACGTGGGGCCCGGGGCCGGGGCGCTCTTCTACATCAATCCCGAAGGGGATAGGAGCCCCGTGGAGGTGGCGAAGGGGTCCATCGACGGGGTGGGGTTCGACACCTGGGACAAGAAGAGCCCGCTGCTCCGATGGACGACGATCCAGAACGTGAACATAGCGACGGCGCGCAAGCTCAAGCCCAAGCAGGAAGATAAGATCATCGGCGCGTCCTTCGACGGGCCGCTGCTGGTCATGGGGCGCCGTGCGGGGAGGGCCTTCGTGGTGATGGGCTTCGACGTGCGGGACAGCGATTTGCCGCTGCGCATCACGTGGCCGCTGTTGTTGCTCAACACGATCAACGAGTTCATCAACGAGGACACGTCGTACATCTCGTCGTACCGGACGGGCAGCATATGGCGGATTCCCGTGCCCACGGATGCGAGCGAGGCGTTGCTCGAGACGCCGTGGGGGTCGAAGCACACGGTGCCGGTGCTGCAGGGGCATGCTGTGTATCTCGGGCAGTCGGCGGGGGTGTACAGGATGGAGGCCGGACCGGCCGGGGCCGTGGTGGAGTCTGCTTTCGCTGCGAACCTGTCCGACGCGGAGGAGTCGACGATCGGGCCGGTGGATGACCTCGAGGTTTCGGGCGTGAAGGCCGGACCGGTCGAGGGGTTCAAGGTGGGGGTGCGGCGGGAGTTCTGGATCTACCTTCTGCTCGCCGTCATCGCGATCACGACGATCGAGTGGATCACGTATCACCGGAGGATCACGGTATGAGGGGCCAGCTCAAGCGGATCCTGTGGGGGCTTCTCATCGTGACGCTGGGTGCGGGGCTCTTCGCTGCGTACCGGCACTACGTGTTGCTGGCTCCCGACGCGACCCTGAGCTGGGTGCGCGAAGGCATCACCTACGAGCTGCTCGCGCCGCGGATGCTCGGGCTCGTGCTGCTCGCGCCGCTGTTCCTCTTCGCCCTCGGGCGCAGCCTCGCGGACTTGCCCTGGCAGCAGCGCATCCTGTCCATCGTGCTGCGCCTCGTGTTCGTGGCCTTGCTCGCCGTCGGGCTGTCCCGCCCCGCGCGCACGGCCAGCAGTGACAAAATCTGTACCGTCTACGTGGTGGACGTGTCGGACTCCGTGCCGGAGGAAGCCCTCGACGACGCGCGCAAGGTCGTGCAGGCAGGCCTCGACGGAAGGCGCGGGGATGATGTGGTGCGGGTGCTCACGTTCGCGCGACGGCCGCAGGTGCTCCCGGTCGCGGACGACACGAAGGAGGCGCCGAAGATCGAGCGGCACGACCCTCCCGGCGCGCCCGCGCGGCTCGGCGCTGGGTCGGACCTCCAATCCGCACTGCAACATGCGTACGGGCTGTACCCCGCCGGCTACCTCAAGCGTGCGGTCATCCTGTCCGACGGCGTGCAGACGGATGGCAACCTGCTTGCGGAGTCGAACCGCGCGAAGGACTTCGGGGTGAAGCTGTACGCGGTCCCGTACCGCAGGCCGCTGCCCGGTGAGGTTGCCGTGCGGGAGCTGACGCTTCCCGATCGCGTCAAGGTGGGCGAGCCCTTCGAGGTGCGCGCGTCCTTGTATGCGTCGCGCAAGACCAAGGCGAAGGCCAAGCTCTTTCAGGGCGAGGCCCTCAACGGGCTCGACGGCGTCAAGAACCTGGAACTGGAAGCCGGACCCAATGACATTGCCTTCAAGTCCGTGGTCCGCATGGCTGGCAGCGTCACCTATGCGCTCAAGCTCGAGGAGATCGAGCACGATCGGTTCGAGGAGAACAACCGCTACGCCACCACCGTCGACGTGCCCGGGCGCCCCACCATCCTGTACGTGGAGGGAGACCCCGCGCGCGCCAACTACCTGTCGAGCGCACTGAGCGCGCAGCAGTTCGACGTCGACGTCCGAAGCCCCTCCGCGTTTCCTGGCTCCTTGAAGGAGCTGGAGCGTTACGACTTCGTCATCCTGTCGGACACGCCGGCGGAGAAGGTCACGCTCGCGTCCCAGGACCTCATCGAGCAGTACGTGAAGGTGCTCGGAGGCGGGTTCCTGTTCGCGGGGGGCACGTCCGGCTACGGACTTGGCGGTTGGTACAACACGACCATCGAGCGCATCTTGCCCGTGCGCATGGACACCGAGCACCGTCGCGAGACCCCGTCGCTCGCGATGGCGCTGGTGATCGACCGGTCGGGGTCGATGATGGGGTTGCCCCTCGAGATGGCAAAGGCAGCGGCCAAAGCCACGGTCGACATCCTCGCCAGCAACGATCTCATCGAGGTCATCGCCTTCGACTCGCAGCCGTCGCGGTTCGTGAAGATGCAGCCCGCGCGCAACCGCTCGCGCATTGCAAACGACATCGCGCGGATCCAGTCGGGGGGCGGGACGGAGATCTTCTCCTCTCTCGATGCCGCGTACCAGGACATGACGGTGACGCGAGCGCGCAAGAAGCACGTGATCTTGCTGACGGACGGGCGCGCGCCGACGACGGGCATCCGGGATCTGGTGCAAGCGATGATCGCGGAGTCCATCACGGTGACGACGGTGGGGCTCGGGGAGGAAGCTGACGATCAGCTGCTGCGGATGATCGCGGACGTGGGGGGAGGGCGGTACCACAAGGTGACGGACCCGAACGCGCTGCCACGAATCTTCACACGAGAGACGGAGATGGTGGCTCGCCAGGCGGCAGTGGAGGAGTGGTTCCCGGTGACGCAGGTGGCACCCGCGGACTTCCTTCGCGGGCTGGACATCAACACGTCGCCGCTGCTGCACGGGTACGTGGCCACGCGCATGAAGCCGACTCCTGCGCAGCTGATCTTGCAGAGCGACAAGGCCGAGCCGATCCTGGCCCGCTGGCGCGTCGGTACGGGTTGGACGCTCGCCTGGACGAGCGACGTGAAGAACCTGTGGGCGGTGGAGTGGCTGCGGTGGCAGGGGTACGGGCAGTTCTGGGGACAGCTCGTGCGCGAGCACATGCGCACCAAGCATCGTCGCGAGCTCGACATGCAGGCATCGGTGGTGGACGGTCAGGTGCACGCGGTGGTGGATGCGTTTGGGGCGGACGATCGGTTCGAGAACGGGCTGGAGTCGACGTTGACGATCCTTGGGCCGGAGCCGGAGGGGGAGAAGCGGACGGTGCCGATGACGCAGACGGCGCCTGGTCGCTACGAGGCCTGGGTGGATCTTCCGAAGTACGGCTCGTACCTGTTGCGAGCGGACCATGCGCGGCTGAACGAGAGCGGGGCGCCGACGAACGTGGCGGTGTCCTACGGCCACATCTCGAACCCGTACCCGCGGGAGTACGCGAGCTTCGAAGCGGACATGGTGACGCTGGAGCGGTCGGCGGCGTCGACGGGCGGAGGGATCGACCCGGCGCCGTCGGTGGTGTTCGACGCGGGGGACGAGAAGATCGAGTACCACGAGGACCTGTGGGGTCGAATGGTGCTTGCGGCGGTGGCGGTGTTCTTGCTGGACCTGTTCTTGCGGCGGGTGCGGTTGTTCGATCGGAAGTTCTTGCCGCGGAGGCGTAAGGAGAAAACGCAGCGGACGTCGCTGGTGCCTGGTTCGATCCGGTGAGCTCCCGATCTGTCCACGTCGAAGTGTCGAACAGGCCGGAATCACTCCCGTCCTGGCCTTGACTCGCCTCTGTGCCCGCGCTACCCAGCGCTGCAACGCGTCGTCGTACTGTTCGGCCGAGGCGGGGGATTGCTTCCCGCCCCCCAACTGCAAGGGCGATGTGTGTCCTCTGGTGTGCTGGGGACGGTGCACGAAGATCGAGACGTGTGGCGACGTCGTGTGCCCTGCGGGGGAGGTCTGCTGCAATGAGAGTTGCGGGATCTGCACACCGCCGGGCGGCGTTTGCATTCAGTTGGGGTGCGAGCCGGCGTCGTCGATCTGACGCGCGCCGGTCTACTGGCCCCGAGGCGCGGTGTCGATGTGGGCTTCGATCGGGTCGGAGGGCGTCGTGCCCAGCTGCTTCGTCCAGTCCGCCACCGGGTCTCGGTAGTTGACGCCCAGATCGACCGGGGTCGAATCCTGCGCTTTTAGAGGGTAGGGACCGGCCTCGTACATGTAATCGTTCACCAACACCCGGTACGTGGCCGCGGGATCGATGGGCGTGCCGTCGGAGAGAACGACCGAGACGTTGCTGCTCGTGCCGGTGTATCGGATCCCCGCGATCGCCAGGGAACACCCAGATCCGAACGCGCATTGCCCGGTAGCGACGGCCAGGTCCTCTCGCAACTGCTCTCCTGTGAGCTCGAGCTCGTAGATGACGTTCGAGAAGGGCATGACGTCGAACACGTGCTGGAGCTTGACGGCGCCGGCTGGCACGGGGACGCGCAGCCCGCCGAAGTTCGTCATGGCCACGTCGGCATCCGGGAAGGCCCACAACCAGGAGTCGGTGACCCAGTTTCCCATGGCCCAGCCTTGCGGAATTCCGGTCACCGAATACCCGATCTGTTCGCCGAGCAGGACGTCGAGCTGCTGCTGCCATTCGTCGACCAGGCTTGCGAGACCGGGGTCCGGGGTGAGCGGGTTGGTCAAGGACTCAGGGTAGGAGACGGAGGAGAACTCCGAGTCGAGGAAGGTCGTTTGTGCTGCGGCCGGGTCGTACTGCAAGCGGGTGACGGCGTAGCCGCCCAAGTTGACACCGCTGCCCACCAGGGGAACGCCGGCGACGACCTCGTGGTTGTGGGCGTGGTCGTGTCCTGTGAAGATGGCGTCCGGCCGCGCGGTGATCTGGGACGCGACCTCCTTCATGTAGTACGCGTCGTGGTGAGCGAGGACCAGGACCATCTCGGCGCCGGCGGCGCGGACCTCGGGGATGACGGCGTCGAGCGTTTCCACGATGGGGGCGAAGTCGATGTCGGCCACGTTCTTGGGGTTGGTCGCGGTGGCCGTGGCCGGCGTGGTGATCCCGATCAGGCCGACGTCGATCCCTTGCCTCTGGACAATCACGTAGGGAGCCGCGAACGAGACTTGATCGGGGGTGTCCTTGTCGCGCAGGTTCGCGGCGACATACGCATAATCCGACTCGGATATCCGCTCGACGAGGCCCGGGACACCGAAGTCGAACTCATGGTTGCCGATCGCGGTGGCTGCGTATCCCATGTAGTTGAACGCTTCGACCATGGGCTTGCCTTCGAACACGGTCGTGACGGCCGCACCCGTCCAGTTGTCGCCGCTCGACACGATCAGGTCCATCCCGGGGTCGAACCCCTTGGCCTTCATCGACGCGAAGACGTTCGCGATGCCGCCGTACACCCTGCCGTTGGACACCCAGGGTTGTAGCCACCCGTGCTCATCCGAGGTGCTGTACACGGTCACCACGATGGGACCTTCGGGCGCGTCCGGCACGTCGGGTACGTCCCCGTCGGGCGTATCTCCGTCGGGCCCGGCCTCGTGCGAGGTGTCCTCGGTCTGGTCCGTCGCAACGTCGTCCGGCGCGTCTGGCGACGACTCGACCCCCGCATCCGTTGGCGTGGTTGCCGGGGAGCCGTCGCCATCCGAGCCACATCCAGCGCAGGGAAAGGCGAGACAGAGGCCGAGCGTGCAGGCGACCCTGAAGCCATGAATCTTCATGCGGGACAGTATATATCGTGTCGCGGGGGGCTGACAGTCACGTCTCCAACCCGTGGCGCCCTTCCAAGCGTTCGCGGAGACCACCAGACTCGCGCGTGACAAAACCATGACGTGACGATCGAACCCTCGTGACGGACCGCCAGCAACCTGAGGGGCATGAAGCCGTACCTCGTTGTCGCCTGTCTGGCCGCCATCGCCGGGTGTGCTTCGGGCTCTGCGATCGTCACGAACTCATCAGGGGCACCGAAGACCCAGGCAGCGATCGCTCACCCCGCTGACGCGAAAGCACCCTGTGATCCGACACTGACGCTGGCCCCGGACGCGCGTCGCGGCATGATCCGTGTGCGGCTCGCGTCCCCCGGACCGTGTCGCGTGCGCTGGCGTTTTCCCCCGTCGGCCGAAGCGTTCGACGCACGCGAACAGGATGGCTTGCCCTGGGAAGTTCGCTACGAGGTGCGACCCTCCTCTAGCTCTGGTGGCTGTCCCTTCGAGGTGACCCCGGACCGGGCGGTCTTCTGCGGTGCGACCGTGATTCCCCTTCCCGAAGGGGAGGACTTGCCGCAAGGGACTCACCTGGTGCTCGCGGCGGACGGCACCTTCCATCGGCGCGCTGCCTCCTCGTTCGGGGTCGACCCGCCTTCGGAGCGGCTCTCCTTCGACGACATTGCGCGCGCCGCGTTCGTGTTCGGGGACCTCGGGCACGCTCGCTTTCGGGTGCCCGAAGGGCGGGACCACGCCGCTTGGCTCGGGTCCTTTTCGTTCGATCCTCGCTGGGTGGCCGCCGAGGCGGCGGGCGTGCGCACCGCCGTCGATCGATGGTTCGGCCTGTCACGACACGAAGACCCTTCGGTGGGCATGCTGCTCGTGAGCAGGCGAACCCAGGACCGCGATGTGATCGTGCGACCCGTCTTGCGCGGGGTTCTCATCGAGGCAGACGTCACCGCGCCGTGGTCCGCGCGTGCGAGGCTCGACGTGGCGAGGCGGTTCGTGCAACGCGTGATCGGACCCGGGTTGTCGGTGCAGGATGCCGAGGGGCCCGGGGCGAGCGCCTGGTTCGAGGAAGGCGTTGCGCATGCGATCGGGTTGAACGTTCTGGCGGAGGCGGGCATCCTGACACCGGACGAGATTGCCGTGGAGGTGAGCTCCTGGCTTGCGGAGGACGTGCTCTCCGCGTTGCGTGAGCAACCCTTGGCCGAGCTTGCTCAGGCGCTGGACGGACCTGTCGAGGCATGGAGCCTTGACGCGCGGCGGTTGCTTGCCGTGCGCGGTGCCCTGGTTGGCCTGTCGCTGGGTCCTGGTTTGCGAAGGACGTTGTCGGGCGCGCTGCGGGAGGGGCGAAGCCACATGTCGATGGACGATCTGTTCCCGTCGGGACGAAGCGCGATGTCTCTTCGCGAGGCGTTCGTCACGGGGGCGGTGATTCCCTTCCGCGCAGAGCCTCTCGGGCCGTGTCTGGTGACGGTGCGGCGACCCGTCGCTCCGTTTGACCTTGGCTTCACACCGGAGGCGCCTGAAGCCGCGGTTCCGTTCCGGATCGGCTCCGTTAAGGCGGGCTCCGCGGCGGCTCGAGCAGGCTTGCGGTCGGGCGACCTCGTACTGTCCCTGGACGTGGCGGCAGGCCGAGCCTCCTCGGTCGCTCGCGTCACCGTCGAGCGTGCGGGTCGTTCGTTCGCGTTCGAGTACTTTCCGCGGGGCGCTCCGCGAGCGGGACAGGTGGTGCTCGCCCTGCGTGGATGCGGGTTCGGGTGACCTCCCGCACGGGCGTCAGGTCAGATCAGAGCGACGTGCCCTGGACGCGAATGATGCCCCCCTCCGTCAGGGATGCGGCTCCCGGGTACTCGGCCGTGACGTTGAATTCGAGCAGGGCGGTTGTCGTTTCTCCTGCGGTGGCAGGCGCGAACGTGATGGTCGCACCGACCGCATCCCCAGGTTCGAGAACGAACTGGCAGGTGCTCTCGTCATCGCACCCGTCGACCTGTATCGAGAACGATCCGCCCGCGTCGTCCGTGAGGAAGGGCGCGCCATAGCGCGAGCCGAACGTGACAGGTACGGGGCCCCGGTTGACGAGCTGCACGGACCGCACGGCCACCTTGCCGTGCTGCACGCTTCCCACGTCGTACACGACGCCCCATGGCTCGCTGACGGAACCCGAAAGCTCGATGGAGCTCGACGGGTGATGGTTGATGAACCACCCGATGCGAAGGTCGTCTCCACCGAAAGGCACACCGGAGGAGCCCACCCAGGACCAGGTCTCGCCCCCATCGGTGCTCACGCGGTACTTGTAAGGATAGACGCCATGGTCGACGAGGGAGTCCGCTCCGGGCGGGGGTTCGCAGGAGCAGCCGGCGTGGTGCACCTGCCACGAGAATCGCCAGTCATTGCCCGCTCCCTCCCGTAGCGAAAGAGGGTATCCCCTCCAGGCGCCGTCGACCGAGCCCGAAAAGAAGGGTGACCAGACCTCCACGCGGACGAACTGCCCCGCAGCGTCGCGAGCGTCCTGCCGGTCCGTCACGCCCGGGATGTACAGCGCAAGGGCCGGGTGGGGCGGGGACGACGGGGGGAGCCATGTTCCCATCGTGTAGGTCAGAGGGTCTGCCACCCCGGAGCGGTAGCTCCAAGGGCCATACTTTGGCTGGTAGTGATAAGCGCCTGCTTCCGCCCAGACCGCGGGGGGCGGTTCCGAGGCCACCGTTACGGCGTAGTTCGCCCCGTGGCGACTATCCCATAACGTCGTGTGCGGGTTGGTCGCTTCGACCCAGAACTCCACGCGCTTGCCAGGCTCGAGCTCGCTCGACGGAATGGTTGCCGCCCAGCGGGTGTCCTGGCCGTGGGGCCCCGTGTCCACCGCAAGATAGCCCGCCCGAACCCGTCGCACGGTCGCAAACGCGTCTGTCGTGTAGTGCAACAACACGTCCGTGCCCGGGGTCTGCGGGTACGTGCTCACTTCCACCGTCAACCCGTGCTTCGGATACGCCGGGTCGACGTCGAGGGTGCGCGGCAAGCCATCCTGCACCAGACGCAGGGAGCCCACCCACCCAAGAGGTGCTTCGGGTCGGGCCGTCGTCCGGTAGTTGTTCCCACCGTTGTTCAGCCACGCGTCGTAGCCGTCGAGGCGGACGCGGAAAGCACAGGCCAGCGTGGTGTCGAGCCCCAGCGTTCCGAGCCCGAACGCCATCACCGCCCGCCCCTGCCAGTCGCGCGGCACCGCCGTCCGGTCCGACGAATGGGACCACCCGTCCTCCGAACAACGAGCCATTCCCTCCGAGGCCTCGGCGAACGACCCATCGGGTCCCACGACCACTGCCGTCACAACCGAGGTCGTCCCCACCACGCCGGGGGTCCTGAACGTGGTCCATCCGTTCTCGTGGCCGAGTTGCATCAGCCGCGCGGCCTCAGCCTCCGGCAACACGCCCTGTCCGACGAGGTACTGCGCGAGGTCCGACAGACGGGTCGTCACTGCCGACTCGCTGCGGCCCGTCGCTTCCGAAGAGACGTCCTCGCCACCCGAGGCGGCGGAGCACCCAGCGAGAACAGCGATCAATCCGAACAAGCCCGCACGTGACATGGAAACCTCCTCGCCCCAGGGCGTGACGTAACGCAGGCATGAGGTACCACTTGCCCGGTGGGTGTCAACACGAATCCGACATCCACCCCGACCTCCCTCGACGGGGGGGCGAATCCAACGCCGGCTTGCTCCGTCGTAGCCCGTCCGCGACCCTACCCGTCGAAGGCCGCCCGCATCACGCGGGCTTGCCCCGCGATCGCCTTGTCCGCATGCCCGAGGTCGTGAAGTTGCACCAGCGCGGGCGACGCGTTCACCTCGATGATCACCGTGCTGTGCGGATCCATGTCCATCCAGTCCGACCCGTCGCCCTGCACCGGGATGCGCAAGTCGAGGCCGAAGTGCCGCAGGTGCATCCCTTCCGCCACCGAAAGGCAGAAGCGCAGCCACCGCTCGGGCACGTCGTCCAGCACCTCTGCCGTCGCCCAGCGGTTCAGGTTCAACACCGGACTCTCGAAGGACAAAGTCTCGCCTTCGGGCAGCACCGTGTTCACGTCCCACCCCCGCGACACGACCCGCTCCCTCCAGATGGGCTCGGACCGGCGACGCCCGAAGTAGTCCTCGTCCCCGAACCTGCGGTCGAGCCGCGCGAGAAGGGACCGGATGCTGTCGTGTCCGTTGCCGACGACGGAGACAGGACGGCGCCGGTAGCCCGCGAGGAAGGTCCCGTCGAGGAAGTCGAGGCGCACGTCGGCGCCCCACGCCACGCGCTGCACGAGCGCGAGGTAGTCGCCCTTCCACACGGTTTCGATCGCCAGCACGAGCGAAGCTTCGTCGTACACGGCCACGACGTCGCGACCGAGGGCCATGCGGTTGGGCTTGACGATGACGGGGTAGCCGACGCGATGGGCGAGGTCGATACCGGGCTGCGGGCCCGCGCGGTCGGAGAAGTCGTCCACGCGGAAGTAGTCGGCGCGAAGGCACCGCACGCCTTCGGTGACGCGGAAGCCGCGGTCGGCGAGCAGCATCGCGGTGTAGAACTTGTCCTGGGCGATGCGCGCTCCGACGGCGTCGTTGAGGGGCGACATGCCGCCGACGAAGCACCGCTTGGTGCGGCCGTTGCTGACCTCGAACAGGTAGCCGTAGTCAGGGTCGATGATGCGGGCTTTGTAGCCGAGGTGTTCGGCGGCACGCAGGGACAGTTGGACGACGCGGGGGAGGCCGGGGGACAGCGCGGGCATGGACGGATGCTAGTCCGGGCGCTGCCCTGCTGGAAGCAGTTCGGGCCCTGTCAGAGCTGGGCGAGGATGGACTCGGTGACCTCGCCGATGGACTTGGATCCGTCGACGGAGATGACCTTGAGGCCGCCCGCCTTCTTGAAGTGGTTGACGGCGGCCATCGTGCCGGTGGTCTCGTCGTAGTAGATGGCGTGCCGCTTGTTGATGGCGGTGTCGTCCTGGTCGTCGGCGCGGGTCTTGAGGTCGCCGCCGCACACGCGGCACACGATCTTGCCGTTCTTTTCGACGGGCTTGATGGCGTCGAAGGCGATGTGGTTGGGGTGGTTGTTGTCGTTGACGCAGAGGCGACGCCCGGTGATGCGCAGCTTGGCGATCTCGCGGTCGAGGACGATCTCGATGACGTAGTCGAGGGCGATGCCGGCTTTTTCGAGGCTTTCGGCGAGGCTGATGGCCTGGACCTTGGAGCGGGGGAAGCCGTCGAGGAGCCAGCCGTCCTTGCAGTCGGGTTTCTGGAGGCGCTCGATCATCATGGGGATGGTGATGTCGTCGGGGACGAGGTCACCGCGATCGATGTAGGCCTTGGCCTTTTTTCCGAGGTCGGTGCCGCCGCTGATGTGCTCGCGGAAGATGGCGCCGGACTCGATGTGGGGCACTTTGTACTTCTTCTGGACGATGGCTCCCTGGGTGCCCTTTCCGCTACCGTTCGGCCCGAAGATGAGGATGTTCATTCCCATGTGATGACTCCGCGTGAAGAGGGGGCGGCAGGCCACCTGCCGCAGCGCGGGGCATTGTGCGCGCGAGGAGCGTGAAGGGAAACCGGAACCGTCACGTGCCGGTGGAGGAGGGCCCAGGCGCGGGACCGCTTGACGGCGGGCACCCTGTCTGGCAAGTGCGAGGCGCATCGCACGAGTGGCGGAATTGGCAGACGCACCGGATTTAGGTTCCGGCGGGTAAAACCGTAAGGGTTCAAGTCCCTTCTCGTGCACTTAGTTGAGATCGTTGATGATCTCGTTGATCGGGACGTGCGGTGTCGTGGTGGTGCAGAGGCTTTCCCGACGTTATCCCGACGATTCGAGGTTCAGCGGGCAGCCGCATCGGTGCCTCCGACGAGCACGAGCGTAGGCCGGTCGGCCATCTCACGCAGCTCCGGCAAGGCCAAGTGCAAGGGCTTGAGCCACCCGAGCTTCAGCTCGACGGCTGTCTGTGCTTCGCGCCGGTAGCGGGCGATCATCTGGGACGAGCCGTGACCCGTGCGTGTGCGCACCCAGTCTTCGGTGTGTCCGTTGGCGAGCGCCAAGGTGACGAACGTGGCGCGGAGGTCATGGGCACGAAGCCGCATCCGGTTGTCGCTGCTCTCGAACAGCTTCTCCCTCGTCACCCCGGCAGCGAGGAGTCCGTCGCGCAAGTCGTTGGCGATGTGGTCCACGGTCAGGGGCCGAAGCCGACTCGTCACGCGAGACCTGGGGAGCGCCTCGGCGGGGAACACCCAGCGGTCGGACGGGCAGATCCGCCGCCAGAGACGAAGTGCCTCCGCAGTTCCAGGGTCGAGTGCCCATGAGCCGCCGCGCCCGTTCTTGGTCTTGTCGAGCACGATGTGCCCGACGCCCTCGGGAAGGTCGAGGTTCAGGTTCGACCACTGGAGAGTGACAGCGTTGGTCTTGCGCAGCCCCTCCCTGGCGCACAGCCCCAGGAGGAGACGCTTCACCAAGGGCACGTCGGTGTACGCCAGGATCGCCTCATCTTCGGATGGGTACAGGAAGCTGCCTTCCTTCCCCCGGTTGGCGAGAGGCAGCCAGCCAGGGGGGAAAGGCGTCCGCTCCAGCAGACGAGCCGGGTAGACCGCGAGCTTGAACAACCGGTGCATGCACTGGGCGACGTGACGGATGGAGCGTTCTGGGAGCGTGGGTTGCGCGAGGACGTGGTCGGCATGGTCCAAGGTGAACTCCTCCAGCGGCGTGTCGCCGATGGTCCGACCCTGGAACTCGACAACGTAGACGTGCTTGTTGAGCTTGCGGATGTTCTCCGTGTGGTCGATCCGCTTGACCCGGCCACGAAAGCGGCTTGCCAACTCGTTGCTCGTCCAGAGGTTCTCCCCGAACTGGCGCACGGTCATCGCGGACGAGCCCGAAGGACTTGGAGGGGAGGGAACAGGAGCAAGGCGCTCACCGCCCGTGATGACGCCGTTCATCAGGGCAACCAGCTTGCCCAGCGTTTCTTCGTCGGCTTCACCTGCCTGACGACAAAAGCGGAGGGCCATGTCGTCGTGCCCGTTGGCGTTCAACTTGGCAGCGGTCTCGACGATGATCAGCCTCCGAAGCTCCGCTTCTTGCTCCGAGTTGCACGCGGAAAGCCGGAAGCTGCGACGCTTGTCAAGGCTCACAGAGAGGTAGAACGACCCATCGGAGAAGTAGACCGAGCCCTTTGCCTTGCGCCCCATGGTCAGCCCCCGTTCCTGCTCTTGGGCAACAGGCCCATGGCTGAGCGCAGGGCATCGAGTTCATCGACAGGACTGGCGTTGTCCTGTTTGACGGCGGGCAGCGGGGCAGGCGGCGTCATCACGGCCTTCACGTCACCCCAGCGGGCGACGATCCGCTTGCCGATCTTCTGGCTCGGGAATGCCTTCCTGCGGGCCAAGCGCAGGTACATCGCCTTGTCAACGAGACCCGAACGCTGGTCGATGTAGGCGTCGTCGGAAAGGCGCTGGCCCTCGCTCACCGGACGCGGACTCTCCTCTTGCGCAGCTTCCCCGTGTGTGGAACGGGCCGCCGAGACCTTCGCGGCCATCCTGGCTCCGACCCGAACGAGGGAGGCTGCCAGAGCGTCTGCAAGCTGGTCGGCAGCGAGTGCCACCTTGGGGGCCAGGGGACCGTCAGAAGCTCCCATACCAGCCGCCCCGGCCGCCTGCTCGGCCGACGCGAAGACGAGGCGGACAGGCCGGTGTCCAGCTTCCACCGCTGCACGCTCGATCTCTGACATGCCGTCGTAGGACGGGATGACGGCGACGAACGTCTTGTCGTCGAGCTGGGGACCAGCGCCAGGGGCGGCGGTCTCGGGCTGGGCAAGGGCTGCGTTCGAGGGCTTCATGCCCCGACTACATTTCGACGGGTTCCCCGATCAACTCGGGTCGGTCGATTTCTTGGGGTCCGTCCCCATCGGGCTTCCGGCGGGTGCCACACCACATATTTTGCGGGTCGAGTTGATCGCGGCCGGTCGGGGTTTGTAGTCGGGTCATGAAGCCCAGACCCACGACCCCCAAGACCGCCGCACTCACCATCGGCATCGACCCCACTCTCCTCCTTCGAGCGAAGCTCCTGGCCCATGTTCGGGGCGTGTCCGTCTCGAAGCTCATCGGAGACCTCCTGGAGCAGGCCACGGCAGGGCTCGACGACGAACTCCGTGCCCACGGCGTTCTCCGGGCGAGCGAAGCCCAGGAGGTGTCGCCGTGACCCCCCTCGCCGACATCATCAACGACTTCGAGACTCGCGAAGCCCTACAGAACCCCGACGAGATCGTCCCCGCCCACGCCCTTTTCATGACGGGCCAGGGCACCATCAAGACCCCGAGCGGCGCGAACCTCGCGCTCACCGACTGGTCTCGTTCGCAGCTATCCACCCTTCTTGGGGTGCGTTGGGACAAGTGGTTCAGCCGGGCCACCGGAGAAGAACGCGCCGACGAGATCAATCGCCGCTTGGGCCGCATGGGTGAAGCCCAATTGAAGCTCCGCTCATCCAGAACAACCCCCGACACCATCGACGCGGATGGCATCCTCGATGGCTTGGTGAGCCCCAGCTACACACCGATTCCGGATAGCCAGATCGCGCGGCTCGTGACCGGCGCGTTGACCCTGCATGAGCCGGAACTCCGGGTGATTCGCAACTTCACAACTGACCGCAGTTCGAGCTACGTGATCGTCGTCGGCAAACCACAAAGTCGCGGTGGTGTCGTCGGCGCGATGTGGGGGGGCGTGCTTATTCAGAACTCCGGGGTGGGGTACTCCAGCTTGTCGATCTCTGCGTATGTCACAAGACTCGTGTGCAGTAATGGAATGAGGGCTGTTTCCCAGGCTGAAATTGTTCGCAAGAGGCATCGTGCGCTCGACATGAACATGATCGCCGAGGGGATCTTCGAAGGCGTCCGAAAGCTCCCTGGAACGATCTCCCGGACGCTCGACCTCATCGACCACTCGACCCGAATCGACGTTGGGGATGTTGATGGAGAAGTCCGGCGGCTCCTCCAGCAGTCGAGGCTGCCCCTCCGTCATGCGGAGCCGATCATGCGTGCCTACAGGGATGAGCCCATCCGCACAGCCTTCGGGATCACCCAGGCCATCACGGCCCATGCACGGGACGTGTCTCCGGAGGAGAGGGTCGAGCTGGAAGCCGCCGCGTCGGCATACTTGGCGTCGGTGGTGTCGTGACGGCGGACCACAGGAACGGCAACAAGCCCCCAGTGCTCGAAGGCTACCTGCTTGCCCTGCCGGAGACGCACCGGCAGCTCCTGGAGCAGGAAATCAAACGGGGCACCATCTCCAACACGCTTATGGCACTCTATGCCGACCAAGGCGTTGGCCCTGATGACCTTGTCGTCGTGGTGGTGGCAAGTCTCCTCGGCGAGGTCGGACAATTGTTCGCGTCCGTGTTCGACGACGTTGAGGGGGTACGCTCGGAAATACGGGCAGCGGACGAGGATGGGTACTGCCCTGTCTGGGTCTGGGCAGCCGCAAGGGATCGGGCGCGGGAGCTGCTTGAGGCCACATGGGAAGAGGCGCTCGACTACGCGGATAACCCCAATCGCAAGCCCGGCTGCGCGCTGCTGCTCATCGTGGATTCCGACGATTCCCCAGCCGCGTCGATGCTCCGGCCCGTGGCCGTGAGGCCGGGGACGTTGCACTAGACCCTAATCAAGCGAAGACCGAGCGCGAAGCGCAAGGCGGAGTGGGGCCAAGCCAGAAGGGCGCACCCCGGCCGGCCGGTCATTTCCGGCTGCCTTGTGTCTGACTGTGCTCTCGTTGTCTGCTGTCT